>ERZ772945.8-NODE-8-length-208426-cov-39.945045_pt1 | contig 208426 bp, 194 predicted proteins | sample MGYA00511681_ERZ772945 | MGnify/ENA primary metagenome ERZ772945 (study PRJEB29015, sample SAMEA2737943) | human oral metagenome | biome: human oral; feature: human-associated habitat; material: dental | place: China | collected 2143 ...
CACCTCCAATCATCGAATCCGAATTTCTTCAGTCCAATAATCGGGGTGCGGTTCACAACGCCGAGGGCCCCTGACTCGATAGAGCGGAAAATCAGTCTTCCAGTTCCTTGCCGGTGCGCTCGGGCAGGCACAGGGCCGCCACGCAGGCCAGGATGAACGCCACGGCGAACACGATGAACGCCACAGCCTTGTTGCCGCCGGACAGCGTCAGGAACCATGGCACGAGCAACGGGGCGATGATGGCGGCCACTCGACCGCAGGCGGCCGCGGCTCCGGCGGCGGCACCGCGCAGGCGGGTCGGATAGATCTCCGGCGTCACCGCGTACAACACGCCCCATGCGCCGAGGTTCGAGGCCGACAACAGCATGCCGAAGCAGAGTACCGCAGCCACGGAACCGGCCTGGGAGAAGGCGAACGCCGCAACGGCGGACACGGCGAGGAACACGCTCAGGGTCTTCCTGCGACCCCAGACCTCCACCAGCCATGCCGCCAGGAAATACCCCGGCAGCTGCGCGATGGCGATGGCCAACGTGTAGCCGAACGACTTGGTCAGGGAGCCGAACTGATCGGCCAGCAGCGATGGCATCCAGGTGAAGGCCCCGTAATAGGAGAAGTTCACGAAGAACCATGTGGCCCAGATCGCCGCGGTACGGGCGATATACCTCTTTCCGAACAGTTCGCGGGTATTGATCTTCGGCAACGGCTGGCCCTTCGGCGAGGCCACCGGCTCGACGCCACCGGCCTGTTCGAAATACCGCACCGCCCGTTCGGCTTCATCCTCACGCCCCTTGGATTCCAGGAATCGCACGGATTCCGGAATGTGAATGCGCGTCACGATGGCATACAGCAACGGCAGTGCGCCGATGAGCAACGCCCATCGCCAACCCCAGTCGCCGGTATTCGGAATCACGAAATATCCGATGCATGCGGCCACAATCCAGCCTATGGCCCAGAAGGACTCCAGCAGCACCGTCATACGTCCGCGCTGCTTGGTCGGCGAGAATTCGGAGACGAGCGTCGACGCGACCGGCAGCTCGGCGCCCAGACCCAGTCCGATGATCAGTCTGGCGATGAGCAATGCGGCCAGCGACCACGACAGCGCCATGCCACCGTTGGCCAGACCGAAAATCACCAACGTTGCCGAGAAGACCGTCTTGCGTCCCACTCGATCGGCAACATATCCGCCGAGCGCCGCACCGATGGCCATGCCGACGAAGCCGATGGACAGCACCCAGCTTTTCTCCGTCGGCGTCAGATTGAAATGCGGGTCGGCCGCGATGGCGGCAACCACGAACGACACCAAGCCGACGTCCATGGCGTCGAATGCCCATCCGATGCCGGAGGCCACCAGCAGTTTGCGATGAGCCTTATTGAACGGCAACCTGTCAAGTCGTTCGTTTCGGGTAAGTTCGGCCGCTCCCCCGGCAGCCTGTTGCGTTGCGGACATCTGATCCCTTCCTGTGTTTTCCCTTTTTTCGAATGCGATGCGTCACGCCGTGGTCAGGGCGGAGAGCGCATCATCCTGCGGATCAATATCGGACGCGGCGAAATCGGTCCTTGACTCGGCGACGTTCCAAGGCGTTGGCTGAGCCGTGCCCTGTTTGTAGCGATAGACCGTGGCCGGTCTGTTACGGCCGACACGCAGTTTGTCGCCGGTATCCTCAAGCAGACCGGAAGCAAGCATCTTACGGCGGAAGTTCGCCAGATCGATGTCTTCCTCGGCGATCGCCTCGTAGACGTCATGCAGTTGGCTCAGGGTGAAACGGTCGCCCACCAGCCGCGCAACGATGTCGGGATATTCGATTTTGCCGCGTAGCCGCTCCATGGCGTAATCGACGATTTCGCGATGGTCGAAGGCGAGCTCCGGCAGATGGTCCACCGGGAACCATGACACGTTGTCGCCGTCGGCGAACTCGACGCTCTCATCCATGCCACCGACCAAGGCCCAGTAAACGATGGAGACCATCGGAAGGCCCCCATGGGACCTGGACGGATCGCCGAAGGTATAGAGCTGCTCAAGATAGCGTGGATGAAGCGACGTGGTGGATTCCAGTGCCGCATAGGCTGATTGCTCAAGCGAATGATCGGCACGCAGGCCACCACCCGGCAGAGCCCACTGACCAAGGAACGGCTGGCGTACGCGTCTGACCAAAGGCATCCACAACGTACCGCGGGTCTGATCGTTCCGGTCATCCGCCCGCGCGGCAGGACCAAGTGCGAGAATCACCACGGAAACGCCGACCTGGGGAGGTTGCCTGCGCCTCTCCGAAACGTTGCCCATGATCATAACGGCCTCGATTCGTCAGTCCGAATTGTTCCGAGACCTCAGTGTATCACTTATGGTCAGCATGACCATAAGTGCTGTTTCCCGCATATGAACAAGCCCCGTTGCCGGGGCCTATATGACGGAAACCAATCAGGCGATGATGCCTTTGGCAATCAGCTCACGCGCGACCTCGCGATATTCCTTCGCGGTCTTATGGTTCGGCGCATAGATGGTGATCGGCGCAGCCGCCACAGTGGAATCGGGCAGCTTGATGGACCGTGAGATCACTGAATGGAACACCTTGCCCTGAAAAGCCTCATAGATGCGTTGCAACACCTCGTCGCAGTGCAGGGTGTGCGTGAACATCGTGACCAGCACGCCATACACCTCAAGACTCGGATTGATGCGCGTCTGCACCTTCTCTATGGACTGCATCAGCAGGGCCACGCCACGCAATGCGAAAAATTCCGCAGCCACCGGAATGATCACGCCGTCGGCGGCGGTCAACGCGTTCACCGTCAGCAAACCCAGCGACGGCTGGCAATCGACGATGATCACATCATATTCGTCCTTCACCTGACGTAGCACGCCGGCAAGCACCTGCTCGCGGCCGACCTCGGTGACCAACTGCACTTCGGCGGCGGAAAGGTCGATGTTGGCCGGCATGATATCAAGGTTGTCGAAATCCGTATGCTGAATCACGGCATGCACGTCCATACGCGGATTGAACAATGCGGTATACACCGTATCTTCCACCGCATTGGCGTTGATGCCCAGGCCCACCGTCGCCGCACCCTGCGGATCGAAATCGACGATAAGCACACGGCGGCCGTATTGGCTCAACGCTCCGGCGATGTTGATGGAACTGGTGGTCTTGCCCACGCCACCCTTCTGGTTGCACATGGCGATGACCCGCGCCGGGCCATGCTGCTGCAATGGTTCCGGGGCGGCAAACGTCTCATAATCACGTCCAAGCAAATCCGTAGGCATACTGATTACCTTACCAACATCCTTGTGTCAAAGTTCCACTGCTCCCATGCTAGCGCACACCCGTCGTGCAATCCGGCAATGACGCTGCCCGTTGATCAGCGCGCACGCGGATGCGCGGTCAGGTATGCCTCGATGAGATTCTCGGGACTCACGTGCGTGTAAATCTGCGTTGTGGTTACGCTGGCATGGCCGAGCAGCTCCTGTACGGTACGCACATCCGCACCGCCCTGAATCAGATGCGTCGCGAAGGAATGGCGCAAGGTATGCGGATGCAGCGGCTTGGTGATGTGCGCACGCTCACCGGCGGTTCGGATGATTTCCCACACCGACTGTCTGGACAGTCGTTTGCCGCGCTTGTTGAGGAACACCGCCCTGTGCTCGGCTGCTCCTTTGGACTTGGATTGCAAGGCGGGCCGTCCGAATCTGAGATATCGGCGCAAAGCCTCGCACGCGAAGCTGCCTACCGGTACCAGACGCTGTTTGGAGCCCTTGCCCATCAGACGCGCCACCTTATCGTCCAAATCAATGTCGTCCAGATCAACGCCGCATGCTTCGGAGACCCGCGATCCCGTGGCATACATGAACTCGAGCAACGCCTTGTCACGTAGCATCACCGGGTCATCGGCCGCGGCATCACCATGCCCTTGTTTCCCATCGTGATGCCGCGAGAGCGGGATGGAATCCATCAATCGCATCACCTCATCGACGGAAAGCACGTCCGGCAGGGTGCTTGCGCCCTTGGGCGCCTTGACCTGTGCCGCGACATCATCGTGCACGACATGCTCGCTGAGGGCGAAACGATGAAAGGCATGAATGCTGGCCAGTCGACGAGCCTTGCTGCGGGCGCTCTCCCCCGAATCGTCGAGCGAGGCCACATATTCCTCGACATGCCGTGTGGTCACGTCATCGAGATCATGGATACCCTGTTCATGCAGCCAGGACACGTATTTATGCAGGTCGGAACCGTACGCGCAGACCGTGGCCTTGGACAGTCCCCGTTCCACGTCAATGTGCGCGAGGAACTGCCTGACCAGACGTTCGCAACCATCCATGTCGTTCCTTTCGGTCTTCGCCCTATTGTCGATCTGATATGCAAAGACCTCCGCCCAACGGAGCGGAGGTCATCATGTACGCCAATACGACGTCGGCCCGTATAGGCTCAGGCTTCCTTCGGAGCGTTCACATCAGCCGGAAGAGCGGCCTTGGCCTGCTCGACGATGGCCTTGAAGGTCTCCGGATCGGAGACGGCCAGTTCGGCCAGAGCGCGACGATCAAGCTCAATGCCGGCGAGGTGCAGGCCCTGGATGAAGCGGTTGTAGGTGATGCCTTCAGCGCGGACGGCGGCGTTGATACGCTGGATCCACAGCTTGCGGAAGTCGCCCTTGCGAGCCTTGCGGTCGCGGAAGTTGTAGGTAAAGGAGTGAAGCAGCTGCTCCTTGGCCTTGCGATACAGGCGGGAGCGCTGTCCGCGGTAACCGGAAGCCCTCTCGAGAACGACGCGACGCTTCTTGTGGGCGTTCACTGCGCGCTTGACACGTGCCATATTTGATTCCTCAGCTTTCTATTAAGTCTTGTCTTGTCAGCTCTCGCTATGCTCAGCGACCGAGCAGCTTCTTCATGCCCTTGTTCTGGGAAGAGGCCAGAACACCGTCGGCCTTCAGTTCACGGCGCTTACGAGCGGACTTATGCTCGAGGTTGTGGCGCATGGCGGAGCCGGCGTGCATCAGCTTGCCGGAACCGGTCACGCGGATGCGTTTGGAAGCGGCGGAATTAGTTTTCATCTTCGGCATTGCTGCCCTCCTTGTTTGTTACTTCGTTTCGGAAGTCTTCGGTTTGTCGGATGCCACCGCGGCCTTGGCTTCGGCTGCCGCCTGAGCCTGGGCTTCCTGCTTGGCCGCCAGACGGGCCGCCTGACGAGCCTGGCGTTCGGCACGAGACTGATCGCCACGACGACGCTGCTCGGACTGGGTGTGCACCTTCTTGCCCTTCGGCGCAAGCGTCATGATGATGTTGCGGCCTTCCTGCTTCGGAGCGAATTCGACGGTGCCGTACTCCTCCACTTCCTGGGCGAGACGCTGCAGCAGCTCGACGCCGCCAATCGGTCGGGACTGTTCACGACCGCGCAGCATGATGGTGACCTTGACCTTGTCTCCGCCATTCAGGAAGCGCACGACATGGCCCTTCTTGACTTCGAAGTCGTGATCGTCGATCTTCAGGCGGAAGCGGATCTCCTTGATTTCCGCGGTGCTCTGATTACGACGTGCCTCACGTGCCTTGATCTTCTCGTTGTACTTGAACTTGCCGTAATCGATAAGTTTGGCGACGGGAGGCTTCGCGTTGGGCGCCACCTCGACGAGATCGAGGTTCGCTTCCTTTGCCAGGTTCAGTGCGACGGAAGTCGCGATGACTCCCACCTGCTCGCCATTCGGGCCGATCAGACGCACCTGGGAGACGCGAATCTCGTCGTTAATGCGTGGTTCGTCGCTGATGATGACTCCAATCCTCATGTTCCGTTCGGCGGAGCATCCTCGACTGGCGGTCTTTCCAAACTTCGTGATCAAGGCAAGCCATACCCGCACGGATAACCACACGACCATACGTCAATACACAATCCGCATGCATCGCCGGCAACCGACGAAAAGGCTGATGCCTGAACCCGAGGCCCTGAAAGGCTTCCAGGTGGGGATGTCCCGCTTTCTTGATTTCTCAAGCCTTGTAGATAATACCACACCCCGGGACCGGCGCGTGTCGCATATGGCGCTCAGTCGATGGCGATGACTTCCGGCTTGGTGCCGTCATGCACGAAGTACACGTCGTACCAGGTCAGGAAGGAGTATACCGTCCAGATCTTGCGACGATCGTCCGTCTTGCCGGCGTAATTGTCGTCGATCATCTTCAGCAGGGCGGCCTGATCGAAGAACCGGCCGACATAGTCGCGTTCGAACACGGAACGTACGTACTTGTAGAACTTTTCTTCGCGCAACCATTTTTTGATTGGCACCGGGAAGCCGAGCTTCTCGCGGTCATACCATTCCTTGGGCAGGTGACGTCCCGCGGCCTGACGGAACGCGAACTTCGTGTTCTCGTCATTGATCAGGTACTTGGTGGGCACCTGTTCGGCCACGCTCATCAGCTCCTTGTCGAGCAGCGGCACGCGCAGCTCGAGCGAATGGGCCATGGTCATCTTGTCGGCCTTGAGCAGGATGTCGCCGGGCATCCACTGATGCATGTCGAGGTACTGCTTCTTCTTGAGTTCGCTCAGCCCCTTGCCCTTCACGCGGGCATAGGTCTTGTCCACGATGCTTTGCACGCTTGGAGCCTTACGGTATTCGGGCTTGAGCAGCCGTTCGGACTGCGCCTCCTCGAAGACACGCGCCTGGCCGATGAAGCTTTCCTCGGCCGGGGCGAGGTTCGCATACAGATGCCACGCACCCGGGAAGGTCTTGCCTTTGCAGAAACGCGCGATTGCATGACGCACGCCTGCCGGCATGTGGGTCAACCAGCGGGTCAGCATCTTGACGGGCTTGTATTTGGTATGCACGCCGTAATCGATGTAGCCCGCGAACAGCTCATCGGCGCCTTCGCCGCTCAATACGACCTTGACGTCTTTGGCGGCCAGAGCCGACAGGAAGTACAGCGGCACGCAGCTCGGATTGGAATCCGGCTCGTCCAGATGCCATTGGATGCGCGGGAACGCGGCGAATGCCTCTTCGTCGGTCAGCGCCTCGGCGGTGTTGTTCAGTTTGAGCAGTTCGGCCAGCTCACCGGCCTGCTGCGATTCGTTGTAGGTGCCCTTGCCGAATCCGATGGAATAGGTGTGTTCAGGGCGGGCCACGGCTGCGACATAGCTGGAGTCCACGCCGCTGGACAGGAAGGATCCCACCTCCACGTCGGCAATCTGATGGGCTTTGACGGAACCGCATACCGTATCGTCGATGGTATTCACCAGTTCGCCCAGCTTCTGGTCGCTTTCCCGGAAATTCTCGTCATAGTACCGATGAATGCTCATCTCGCCGTCGCGATAGACGAAGTAATGGCCCTCCGGCAGCTTGTACACGCCTTTGAAGAAGGTCTCGCCGATTGCCGGGTACTGGAAGGTCATGTATGGCTTCAGCGCCTCGGCGTTGAGCTCTTTGACGAAGTCCGGGTGCTGCAGGAGGCTTTTGATCTCCGAGGCATACATGAACGTGCCGTTCATCTTGGCATAGTAGAAGGGCTTGATGCCGAAGTGGTCGCGGGCGCCGAACAGTTCGCGCCTGTTCTTGTCCCAGATTACGAAGGTGAACATGCCCCGGACGCGTTGCAGCAGATCGACGCCCCACTGCTCATAGCCATGGAGCAGCACCTCGGTGTCGCTTTTGGTGGTGAAGGCGTGGCCCGCGGCGATCAGTTCGTCGCGCAACGGCTGGTAATTGTAGATTTCGCCGTTGAAGGTGATGACCAGCGAACCGTCCTCATTGTAGATCGGCTGCTGGCCTCCGCCCAGATCGATGATGCTCAGGCGACGATGTCCCAGAGCCACATGCTCGTCGATGTAGTGACCCTCACTGTCCGGACCACGGTGAGCGATGATATCGGTCATCCGCTGCAGGGTCGGGCATTTGACATCGATTGGCATATCGTTGACGAATCCGGCGATTCCACACATAACTGCATAATCCCTTCGAAGACACTAGATAACAGGCTACCAAAACGTATGTGCGTAAGCTGTGTCGCACTTCTCAGGCCCTCCCGAAGGGCACGTGCGTTCCCATGATAGCCTTCCCACCGCCGTATTCGATGCAACGACTGGCTACACTGTCGGATATGACCACATATGATTCGCGCACCTGCGTCATCTTCGCCGCCGGGGAATACTATCGGGAGACCCCGCACGTTCCGGATGGCGCCTTCGTCATCGCCGCCGATGGCGGACTCGACCATACACGCGCCCTCGGCATCAATGCCGATGTGGTCGTCGGCGATTTCGATTCCCTCAAGGGCGCACGGCCCACGGATGGCGCCCGTACGGTCACCCTGCCTCCGCAAAAGGATGACCCCGACCTGCTGTCGGCCCTGAAGATCGGCTGGGCCCACGGCTCGCGGGAGTTCCATATCTTCGGCGCGCTCGGGGGGCGCATCGACCACACCATCTCGAACATTCAGCTCATGGCGTTGCTCGCCGAACGCGGGGCAAGCGGTTATCTGCACGGCGACGGTACGATCATCACCGCAATCTGCGACGGCGTGCTTTCCTTCCCCGCCAACGATGTGCGGCCGGGCCGCATGGTCTCGGTGTTCTCCCATTCCGACGTATCCACGGGAGTCAGCGAGCCGGGGCTCAAGTACGAGCTTGAGCATGCGACCATGAGCAATATCCGCGTCAATGGCGTCAGCAACGAGTTCCTGGATGGCGCGCCCGCACGCATCGAAGTGGAGCACGGCACACTGATCGTGACATTTCCGGCCGAGGCTCCCCTGCCGCAGGTGACCCGGCTGCATGACTTCGACGGGGATCTGGGCACGCTCGATACGGAGGTCTCTTCCATCCTGGTCAAACGCAAATGCGCTTGAAAACTCATTGTGAGCGTTCACGGAAACGACGTCGTTTTCTGAAACACACGACCGCCATACGTTGCCCTAAGTACAGGTGACGCACTAAAGTGGGCGGTGTTGGTAAACAATGGCTTCATTGCGCCTCGCGCATGTGTGGCCTACCCTAAAGGGAGAATTACATGACAGTTAAGATTGGTATCAACGGCTTTGGTCGTATCGGTCGTCTGGCTTTCCGCCGTATCTTCGAGCTGCAGGCTCGTGGCGGCCAGGCCGGTGACATTGAGGTCGCTGCAATCAACGATCTGACCACCCCGTCCATGCTGGCCTACCTGCTGAAGTACGACAGCACCCACGGCACCTTCCGTCATGACGATGGCACCCCGGTCGAGGTCACCTCCACCGAAGACTCCATCGTGGTCGACGGCAAGGAATACAAGGTCTATGCCGAGAAGGATGCCAACAACATCCCGTGGGTCAAGAACGACGGCGTCGAGTTCGTGCTCGAGTGCACCGGCTTCTACACCTCCGCCGAGAAGTCCCAGGCCCACCTGAACGCTGGCGCCAAGAAGGTCCTGATCTCCGCTCCGGCCAAGGACGAGACCACCCCGACCGTCGTGTTCGGCGTGAACCACGAAATCCTGAAGGCCGACGACACCATCGTGTCCGCCGGTTCCTGCACCACCAACTCCATGGCCGCCATGGTCAAGCTGCTGGACGAGAACTGGGGCATCAAGGCCGGCTTCATGACCACCATCCACGCCTACACCGGCACCCAGATGATCCTCGACGGCCCGCGCTTCCCGAAGGCTCGCAACAACCGCGCCGCCGCCATCAACACCATTCCTCACTCCACCGGCGCCGCCAAGGCCATCGGCAAGGTCGTTCCGTCCGTGAACGGCAAGCTGCAGGGCCATGCCCAGCGCATCCAGGTTCCGGACGGTTCCGTCACCGAGCTGACCACCGTTCTGAACAAGGAAGTCACCGCTGACGAGATCAACGCCGCATTCAAGGCCGCCTTCTCCGCCACCGACTTCTACGGCTACAACGAAGACGGCATCGTGTCCTCCGACATCATCGGCGACACCCACGGTGGCGTGTTCGACCCGACCCAGACCGACGTCAACACCGTTGACGGCGTGACCATGGCTCGCACCGTCTCCTGGTACGACAACGAGTACGGCTTCACCTGCAACATGGTGCGTACCCTGCTGTACTTCGCCGAGATCTCCGAGTGAGCCGTCGCGGCTAGTCCGTTAGGTTCCTAGGAATCCCGCAGGGGCTTTCACCTCATGGTGGAAGCCCCTTTTCGCATGCCTCCATGTCTCCTCATACGGCCCTGCTCCAACCCACGTGGAATGTCGTCCGATTCTGCCGTTTCGGTCATCCACGGGCCCGAAACCGTGCTCTGGATGACCGAAACGGCAGAATCGGACGTACGAACGTCCTATGATGAGACGCCATGGGTAAGAAAAAACACGAGAAAGGCACCGGTTCCACACCGGCGACCGTACAGCTGGACAAGGCCGGAGTCACATTCACGACCTATGAATACGCACATTCGAACGATCATATGGATGACGGCTACGGGGTTGAGGCCGCCACCAAGCTCGGATTCGACGAACACCAGGTGTTCAAGACGCTGATGGCCGACACCGGTACGGAACGTGTGGTCGGTGTGGTCCCGGTCAGCGGGCATATGGATTTGAAGGCGCTGGCCGCCGCCGTGGGCGCGAAGAAGGCGACCATGGCCGATCCGAAAGTCGCCATGCGAGAATCGGGCTACGTGGTGGGCGGGATTTCGCCTCTGGGACAGCGCACGCACCACAGGACCGTGCTGGACGAAAGCGCCCTGCGGTATGACGAGATTCTGCTGTCCGGAGGCAAGCGAGGGTTCTCCATCGGCATCAACCCGAATGATCTCATCGCGGTATTGGACGCCGTAGTCGCGCCCATCGGCACCTGGTGACCCTCAGGGAAGGGTCATCGGGCCCTGCGTAGCTCAGACGGAAGCACGAAGTGCATGTTCTCCTTGATGGTTTCAATGGTGGTCACCTCGGTGTAGCCGAAGCCCTGTAAGGTTTCGACCACGCCGGAGACAAGTTCGTCCGGTACGGAGGCGCCCGATGAGATGCCCACGGACTCCACGCCCTCGAACCATGACGGGTCGAGTTCGGCCGCATCATCGACACGGTGCGCCCTGCCGAGGCCATCAGTCGCATCGGCAGTGGCATCCGCTGCGAAGCGCGAGTTCAGGCCTTCCTGCGCGACCTCCATCAATCGTACGGAATTCGAGGAATTCGCCGACCCGACGATCACCACGCAATCCGATTGCTCGGCCACCAACTTGACCGCGGCCTGACGATTCGACGTGGTATAGCAGATATCGGAGTTCGGCGGCATCTGCAGCCACGGGAAGCGGCACTTCAACGCGGCGATCGTACCGGCGGTCTCATCAACGCTCAGCGTAGTCTGCGTAAGCAGCACCAGCTTGGTGTCTTCAGCGAAATCAAGCGAGTCCACGTCGGCCTCATGTTCGATCAGATGCACATGCTCCGGGGCCTCCTCAACCACGCCGACCGCCTCATCGTGCCCCTTATGGCCGATATAGATGATTTCGAAGCCCTCCCTAACGAAACGCAGCACTTCGCGATGCACCTTGCTTACCAGCGGGCAGGTGGCGTCGATCACATGCATGCCGCGGGCCGCGGCCTCGGCCTTGACCGCCGGGGACACACCGTGCGCGGAAAAAACAATCGGAATGCCCGCCGAAGCGGCCTCATCCGGAATTTCGCGGAGCTCCTGCACGAACACCGCACCCTGAGCCGACAACTCCTCGACCACATGTTTGTTATGCACGATCTGGCGACGCACGTACACCGGTGGCAGGCCATCCTCGCGGACGGGGACCGAAGCCTTCAGAATCGTCTGTACGGTAAGGATCGCCCGATCCACACCGGCGCAGAATCCGCGAGGGTCCGCCAATACGATGCGTTTGGTCATGGGTCGCCGCCTTTCATGTCATACAAGCCCTCACCAAATACTAGAGCACGGCCGTTCGCATAACGCACGCGCTCATGTGAGCACACGACTATTGCACAACCATATCGCCGGCGATCCCTCATCCAGTAGACGGTCGCATACACAACACGCCGGCGAACGGGCATGGCACCCTCCAAGAGAAGGTAGACTTGACCGTTAGCGGTAACAACCGTTATCGATACGTTTAGCGGCATTATGGAGTGATCTATGACCTGCAAGAACCTGCCTGCCCGCTCCGGACAGCAATTCTCCATCTCCCACGGCGACTATAAGGCGGTCGTCACCGAACTCGGCGCAACGCTGCGCAAACTGACCTACCGAGGCGAGGACCTTATCGTCTCCCTCGGCCCGGATGACGTGGTGAGCTGCTGCCATGGCCAGATTCTCATCCCGTTCCCGAACCGCGTCGAAGGCGGCGAATACACCTTCGAAGGCAAGACCTACACGTTGCCGATCGACGAACACGCGCGCAACAACGCCATCCACGGCTATGGATACCGCTCCTATTGGAAGCTGGAAAGCCTCACGGAGGAATCCGTCGCACTGACCTGGCGCACACCCAATATGGCCGGCTATCCGTTCGATATCGTAGCCACCGCCACCTATAGCCTCGCCGACGACGGTCTGCATCTGACCATCGACGCCTATAATAACGGCGATGCGAACGCCCCATGGGCCCTGGCCATCCATCCATGGCTGGCCAACGGTCTGAACGGATACGGCGACGAGATCGACGGCCACAACGCGCAGTGCAGCCTGACGCTGCCGGGCAACACGCATGTGACCGTGAACGAAAACCTGATCCCGACCGGCACCGAACCGGTGGATGGCACCAAGTACGACCTGCGCAAGGACACGCTGCTTACCGAACAGCCCTTCGATGATGCCTGGACGGACCTCGATCACGCCGAAGACGGTACCGTCACCGCGGTGTTCACCCGTCCCGACGGTCTGAAGGTCAAGGTCGGAGGCGACGAGACCATCACCTCCTTCCAGGTGTGCACCGGTACCAAGTTCCCTGCCTTCAAACACCCGGCAGGCGTTGCGGTGGAACCGCAGACCGCCTATGCCAACGCATTCAACACCGGCAACGATCTCATCGTCATCAAGCCGGGCGAGACCAGCAGCACCTCGCTGTTCCTCGGCGCGTTCGCTCAGTGAACGCCTGATTTGCACAACGTCGCACCGGTGTGCGATAATCCCGAAGGCTTATTAATCGCAAGTAAAGGAGTCCAATCATGGGCATGCGCGGACGTAAGCGCAAGGATCGTCGTAAGAAGGCCGCCAATCACGGCAAGCGCCCGAACGCCTGATCCCTGCCGGCGTGAATAACGCCACAGAGCATCAACAAACCCGCGGATTCGCAATCGATTCCGCGGGTTTTCCTATTCACCGCAACAATGGTCGAGCGTGGCACGAAGACGTTCCAATAGGCGCTCCGGCGCCTGTTCGGGACGCAGATAGGCGCGCATCGCCGCAATCAACGCCCGTTCACGCTCGTCACAGCACGTTTCGGGATCGAAGTGCTCTTCCATGCTGACATGCACGCTCGTATGCGTCACATGCGTTATGGACCCGTCCGCACTCCTGCTGGTGATGGAGATGCGCCGTTCGACGGAGTCACCGTTCATGATCTTCCCCTTCCGACGGAAGCGGTCTTCGCACCGGAGCGTGTGCCGGCCGCATACCCTCGTTCCTTCGCATATGCCGCAAGTTCCTGCTTGAGCTGCGTGCGGGCACGGTTCAGACGGCTCATCACCGTACCGATTTTCACGCCCTGCTCATCGGCCACCTGCTGATATGACTTGCCGTCGATGGCCGCATCGATGAACACCTGCCTGCGTTCCGGCGAAAGCTTGTTCAACGCGGCCATGATCTCTTCGGGCGCATAGGCGTCCAGATACTCCTGCTCGGCGGACTTCAGCTGCTCCGACGAATGTTCGGAGGCGGAGTAGATATCCCAATCGTCGTATTCGCCGGTGGAGCCGTTGGCACGTTGCGGCCTGCGTTTGGCCTTGGCGTACTGATTGAAGTAGGCGTTGCGCTCGATGGTGGTCATCCACGCGGCGAAGTTCGTGCCCTGTTTGAAGGAATCGAAGGCCTTGAACCCGCGTTCGAAGGTGTCCTGCACCAGATCCTGCGCATCGTCGGGATTGTTGGTCAGCTTCATGGCCTGCCGATAGAGCACGTCGACTATGGGCATGGCGAGCCGTTCGAAGCGCGCGCGCCTGTCCGTCATGCTTTCCTGCCCATCAGTCACGGTTTCATTCTATCGGCATGCCGCATGCGACGATGTCCGCAAAACTCCCAAGCGATTCAAAGCTCGTTCCCAGAACACACGGTTTATATAATCATGTTGGTTTTTCGCTGAGAGAAAGATTTGCCCATGTCATTGTCCCTTGCCGACGGCGTGCATCTGCTGTCCTCCCATCATCTGCTCGATGAGGTCATCACACCTGAACGTTGGAGCCTGAATGCCGATGGCATCGACAATGCCGATGTGCCGTTCACGCATATCACCTATGACACCCGCACCGTGCGCGAAGGCACGCTGCTGGTGTGCAAGGGCCGCTTCCGGCCGGAATTCCTTGACGGGCTCAAGGAGCGCGGTCTCGTCGCCTATGTGTCGGAACGTGACTTCTCCGATCACACCGAGGTTCCGGGACTCATCGTCAACGACGCGCGCAAGGCCCTGAGCCTGCTGTCCGCCGCCTTCTATGGCATGCCCCAGAACGAACTCACGGTCATCGGCATCACCGGCACCAAAGGCAAGACCACCACCGCATACTTTACGCAGGCCATCCTCAACGCCTATTCCAACGGTCGTTGCGCATTGTTCTCCTCGGTCGATAACTGTCTCGATGGCCATACCTACGTGGAATCCGAACTGACCACGCCGGAGTCGTTGGACGCGTTCCGCATGATGCGCGAGGCCGCGGACAACGGCATGCGATACCTGGTGATGGAGGTCTCCTCCCAGGCCTACAAGGTCAACCGCGTCCACGGCCTGACCTTCGACGTGGGAGCCTTCCTCAACATCTCCCCCGACCACATCAGCGACATCGAACACCCCACCTTCGAAGACTATCTGTATTGCAAGCGTCAGCTGGCATACCATGCACGCGCCTTCGTACTCAACGCCGACGCCGACCATGCCGATCTCATTCGCGAGGATGCGCAGGCCGCGGGCATCCCGCTTGCGGATTTCGCCCTGCGCACCGATGACGCACCTACGAATGCGACGCTGACGGCCCGTCCGTCGAACGCCGAACACAGCGCGTTCAGCATCGCCGCGAACGGTCATGATCTGGGCGAGTTCAGCCTGTCATTGGCTGGCGATTTCAACTATGCGAACGCCCTCGCCGCCGTCGCACTGGCGCATGAGGCCGGTGTGCCATTCGATTCGGCCGCCATGCATGCCATGGAATCGGTGCATGTACCGGGACGTATGGAACTGTTCACCGGCACGGATGGCGACACCGTGGCCATCGTCGATTATGCGCACAACTACACCAGCGTACGTGCGCTGATCGATTTCGTCGAACAGCGCTACGGCGAGCGCAAGCCGCGGATTACGCTCGTCGCCGGTTCCGCCGGCAACAAGGCGTTCGACCGCCGTCAGGAAATCGTCGAGGCCGCACAGGATCGCATCGCACGTTTCGTATTCACCGCCGAAGACACCGATACCGAACCGTATATCGACATCTGCAACGAAATGCTCGGCCATGTCACCAACGACCATGTGGATGCCACGGTGATCGTCGATCGTGTGAAGGCCATCGAGAGCGCCGTCGAGCAGGCGCATTCCCACGATGGTCTCGACGTGATCCTCATCATCGGCAAGGGCCACGAGCGTTGGATCAAGGACCTCAACAGCCACGTGGCCTACGAAGGTGATGATTGTGTGGTGGAGCGACTGCTGAACGTGGCGTAGGAGTAGCATCGTCTTCGAGCTCATGATTTGTTCATGGCGACCGGACGATACTATCTTCAAGGAGCACCGCGGAAATGGCGATCAAACCTGCAACGTTCACGCTTGCCTATGCAATCGACGTGCTGAAGGAGCATCATCTGCTTCGCGAAATCGTTCACGGCCGTCGATGGACGCTTGACGCTTCGGATCTGCCCGGCGCGAATGAGCCGGTCGGGTCGATCACCTACGATACCCGCAAGGTCGAGCCCGGTTCGATGCTGTTCGTCAAGGGCCGTTTCAAGCCTGAATTCCTTGACGGCATCGACGGCAAAGGCCTAGCCGCATACGTGGCGGAAACCGAATACGCCGATCGCACGAAAGCCATCGGCATCATCGTAGAGGACGTGCACAAGGCCATGAGCCTGCTGTCCGCCGCCTTCTACGGCATGCCCCAGAACGAACTCACGGTCATCGGCATCACCGGCACCAAAGGCAAGACCACCACCGCATACTTTACGCAGGCCATCCTCAACGCCTATTCCAACGGTCGTTGCGCATTGTTCTCCTCGGTCGATAACTGTCTCGATGGCCATACCTACGTGGAATCCGAACTGACCACGCCGGAGTCGTTGGACGCGTTCCGCATGATGCGCGAGGCCGCGGACAACGGCATGCGATACCTGGTGATGGAGGTCTCCTCCCAGGCCTACAAGGTCAACCGCGTCCACGGCCTGACCTTCGACGTGGGAGCCTTCCTCAACATCTCCCCCGACCACATCAGCGACATCGAACACCCCACCTTCGAAGACTACTTCCGTTGCAAGCGCCGGTTGATCGCCAACAGCCGTTCGCTGGTACTCGGCGCCGACTGCGACCACCGTGATCTGCTCATGCAGGATGCCGCCGACGCGGGCGTCAAGGTCACCGAGTTCGCATTGCATGATGCCGCACGGGGCCTGACCTCCCCAGCACAGGTCATCGCCCGCGTCGATCCGGAAAACAAAGCCGGTTTCATCGTTTCCGTCAATGGCTCGGATCTTCGGCCGATGGAGCTGGACATGTCCGGTGAATTCAATGTCACGAACGCCGCGGCAGCCGTCGCCATCGCCATCGAGGCCGGCGTGCCGGAATCCGACCCGTCAATCGCCGCCATGTGCCGGGTACAGGTGCCCGGACGCATGGAACGCGTCAAGGCGGGAGACGGTCTGCTGGTCTACATCGATTTTGCCCACAACTATCTTTCCGTCAAATCGTTGGTCGACGAAATGGTACGGACCTATGGCGAACGCCGCCCACGCATCACGCTGGTTTCCGGTACCACCGGCGGCAAGGCCGTCGACAGACGCGAGGGCATCGTCAAGGGGGCGCTTGGCCGTGTGGAATCCTTCATCTTCACATTGGACGACCCGAATTACGAGGATCCCACGGATATCGCGCGTCAGATGCAGTCGTATGTGACCGATCCGACGGCCCGGACGCAGATTGTCGTTCCGCGCGAACTCGCCATCGAAAAGGCCATCGCCGACGCGCGTGAGCATGCGGACCGGTTCAATATCGTGCTGGTCATCGGCAAAGGCGACGAGACCCGTAATATCATCAACGGCAAGCCGGTGCCATATGAGGGCGATGGCGCCGTGGTGCGTCGCGTACTCGGCGAATAGCACGGCCGTTCGTCACACGGCACGGGGTAAGGTAGGTCACTATGACACGATTCCAACCGATTCTGCTCGGCAGCGACATTAACGTCTACGGCATGGCCAGGGCGTTCCATGAGGAGTACGGCATCATCTCCGAGGCGTACGCCTACTTCCAGCTCAGCCCTACGAAGTTCAGCAATATCGTGAACGTGCATGTCGTCGATGATTTCAACAATTTCGTGACGTTCCGCGATTTCATGCTCAACCTCGGCAGGCGTATGAAGGCCGAGGATCCGGATCGCACGCTGTTGCTCATCCCCTGCGGCGACGTGTATGCGAATCTGCTCAGCCAGTGCGGGGACGATCTGCGTCGTTATTTCGTATACAACACGCTCGACATCAATCTGTCACGCCGACTCGCCTACAAATCCACGTTCTATCAGATCTGCGAACGGTATGATCTGCCGCACCCGAAGACGAAGACCGTAACCGCCGACGGAGTGAAGGCAGGGGAATACCGCGATCTGCCGTTCCCCTATCCGGTCGCGATGAAGCCGGCCAATTCCGTCGAATGGCTGAACGTCGACTTCGAAGGGCGGCGCAAGGCCTATATCTTCAACGACCCGGCCGAACTCGACACGATCATCAGACGTGCCTACGATGCCGGCTATACCTCCGAAATGGTGATTCAGGATTTCATTCCCGGCGACGATTCACGCATGCGTGTGCTCAACGCGTACGTGGACCAGCATCATCGCGTACGCATGATGTTCCTCGGCCATCCGTTGCTGGAGGATCCGTCTCCGGTGGCGGCCGGCAACTATGCGGCGATCCTGCCCGACTACAACGAGAACGTGTTCCGTCGCATCAAGGCGTTCCTCGAGGATATCGGCTATGAAGGCGTCGCCAATTTCGACATGAAGTACGATGAGCGCGACGGCGAATACAAGCTGTTCGAGATCAATCTGCGTCAGGGGCGTTCCAGCTATTTCGTGACGTTGAACGGTTTCAACCTGGCCAAATACTTCGTGGAGGATCTTGTCGAGGACACGCCGTTCGACGGCGAGACCCTGTTCGGCCGCGGTTCGAAGCTGTGGATGGAGATTCCGAAGTCGGTGTTCCTTGAGTATGTCGCCGAAGGCGATGACAAGGAAACCGGCAAACGCATGCTCGAATCCGGGGATTGGGGCACCACGCTGGAATATTCCAAGGATATGAATCCGCTACGATGGCTGATGATCAGGCATATGTTCGCGATCTATAGGAAAAGCTACGCCAAATACTTCACCAAAAAGGGTGAGATGAAGTGAAACGACCGTTCTTCGCCGTATTGGGCGGCATGGGCACATTGGCTACCGAGAGCTACATCCGTCTGGTCAACCACGCCACGCATGCGCATGGCGATCAGGATTACCTCGACTATGTGGTGTTCAATGACGCCTCCGTGCCGGATCGCACCGCGTATATCGTGGGGGCATCCGATGAGAACCCGTTCCCGGTGATTGCCGACGATATCGAAAAGGCCACCGCGATGGGCGCGAGCTTCATCGTGCTCACCTGCAATACGGCGCACTACTTCTATGATGATTTCCAAAGGCTGACGCCGGTACCGATTCTGCACATGCCGCGCGGCGCCGTGAATCGCATGGCACAACGCTACCCAAAGGAACGGTTCCCCCGAATCGGTTTCCTCGGCACTTCCGGGTCGCGCAAATCGGGCGTCTATGCGCGTGCGGCCACCGAAGCCGGATATGCCTTCGTGGAACCGACCGATGACCTGCAGGAGCGCATCACTTCGCTGATTTACGATGATGTGAAAGGCTCGGGAGAGCTGAATCAGGAACGATACGAATCCGTGCTCCGTGACATGCTCGACCCGGCCGGCCCTTGCGCCTGCGACGCGCTGATTCTGGGATGCACCGAACTGAGCGTACTGAACGAGGCGTTCCCGATGCCTCAGCTACCGATCATCGACGCGCAGGCCGTGTTGGTGGAAGACACCGTGGCTCGCGCCAAATCCTTGCGCTGAACAGGTTGCGGCCCCTCACGACGGGCCGCAACCTTTCTATGCATAAATCCATGCCTGGCGTCTAGCTATGCTTCGGCATCATCGGCATCATCGGAACCGACATTGCCGAAATCATTGACATCGAAATCCGGATTGGCATCGGATTCGAAATCCGCTTCGGCCGCATCCTGATCCTTGCGCGGCTCCGGTTCCACGGCCTCCTGGAACACACGCTCGACCTTCGGCTTCTTCAGATCCGGATTGATCTTCTCTTCCAGCATCAGGCGCGCGTCTCCAGCCGTGGTGAAGCTGCCGCAGATAAGCACGCCGTGCCCGTAGCCTACGCCGAGTTCGTCTTCGGAATCGACCATGTTGACGGCTTCCTGGATGGCATCCGGCAGTTGCGGAATGCAGGTGACGCGTTCCGGTCCGAACACCTGATCCGCGATCTTCTTCAGGTCTTCGGCCGGCATCACACGGTCGCGCCACGAGTTTTCGGTGACGATTACATGGCTCAGCAGCGGTTCAAGCACGCCGAGATACTCTTCGACCTGCTTGTCCCCCATCATGGCGATCACGCCGACGAGCTGCTGGAAGTCGTAGTTCTCCTCGATGGCGGCACGCAGCGCCTCGGCCGCGTTCACATTGTGCCCGCCGTCAAGGATGATGGTCGGCGAGGTGCGGATCTGTTCGAGGCGTCCCGGAATCTTCACCGTACTCAACGCTTCGGCCACCAGATCGCCGTCAAGCGCGCCGTTTACCGGAATCACCGCCTCGGCCGCGCACAGGGCTGCGAGCGCATTATGCGCCTGATGCTCGCCGAATTTGGCGACCGGCACTTCCTCATATGTGCCGTTGGGGGTGCGCAGGGTGACCATCTGGCCGCCGACGGCCGGTACGCGGGCGACGACTTCCGCTTCGATGCCGTCGCGTACCAGATTGGCATGGTTGCCCTTGGCGGCCTTCTCGATGATCGGCATGACGGCCTCCTCATGCGGCTGACGCCCGATGACGGCGGTGCAGCCGGGCTTGATGATGCCGACCTTTTCGGAGGCGATCTGTTCGACGGTGTCGCCCAGCCACGCCATATGGTCCATGTCGATGGGACCGATGATGGCGGCATCGGCATCGAGCACGTTGGTGGCGTCCCAGCGGCCGCCCATGCCGACCTCCACGATGGCCACATCGACCGGAGCGTCGGCGAATTTCCAGATGGCCATGGCGGTAAGTACTTCGAAGAAGCTCATTTTCGGCTTCCCGAGCTCCTCCATCTTCATGTCGACGATGGCGATCAGATCGCGTACCTGATCCCATGCGTCGACGAAGTCGTCGTCGGAAAGCTGTTGTCCGTCGATGGCGATGCGTTCGTTGACATGTTCCAGATGCGGCGAGGTGTACAGTCCCGTGCGCATGCCGTAGGCGCGGCAGATCGACTCGACCATGCGCGCGGTGGATCCCTTGCCGTTGGTGCCGGTGATGTGGACCACGCGGAAGGACTCTTCCGGATGCCCCATGACGTCGAGGATCATCTTCATGCGCCTGAGGTCCAGATTGGTGGTATTGCGTTCCGATGGACGGCCCATGATGTCACGTTCGACGTCGATCATGCTTTCGTTGTTGCGATTGGGATGTTCAAACGACATGCTGTGCTGTTTCCTTACGCTGGTCGATGCTTACTCACTGAAACCGTCCCCATTCTAGGTGGGCGCATGAACGTTACGGCGTCGCAAAACGTAATAGGATTGGTGGCGGTAATTCATTGGATTGTTCAGGAGATGTGATGAGCGAAGTCATTACCGATAAGGACAAGGAATACGAGGCTTTGGAGCGGGAGTCCGCACCGGGGCCGGATCAGGCCATGAGCGACCGTGTGAACAATCGTTCCCTACGCCCTCGTTCCGACGCGTTCAAGGAGTTCATGACCACCGGTTGGGATGACAATGAGCCGGCCATCGAACCGTTGGAATCCTCCAAGTACACGCCGGCACGTCTTGAGGCGCTGGGCAGGGCGTTCCCGGGCGAACGCCTCGTAATCCCGGCCGGTCAGCCGAAGGTACGCAACAACGATTGCGACTACGCGTTCCGTCCGGACACCACCTTCTCGTATTACACCGGTCTTGGCGAGGACTATGAGGCCGGCGCGGTGCTGGTGCTGAACCCGGTCGATCCGGATTCCGCGGATGCAAAGGCCGGCAGGACGCATGAGCCGGAACTGTTCGTGGCTCCGCGCGCGAACCATTACACGCAAGACTTCTTCATGAATGCCCACTATGGCGAATATTGGGTGGGTCCGCGCGCGGGTCTGCGGGAGATGACCGCCATGACGGGCATCGAGACGAACGACATCGCGCAACTGGCCGATGCACTGAGCAAGGATGTCGGCACCGAGGCCGGTGCAGTACGCGTCCGTGTGATTCGTGAGGCCGATCCGCAAATCACCGAGATGGTAGAGGATATTCGCAAGGCGAACGGTTTCGCCGATCCGGACGGCAATACCGCCGCCGACGACAGACTGCACGAATTCGCCGCCGAGGCACGCATGTGCAAGGACGAATATGAGGTGCGCGAGATGCGCAAGGCCGTGGCTGCCACCAAGCACGGCTTCGACAACATCCTGCGCAGGCTGCCGGCGGCTCTGGGCAAACCGCGTTCGGAACGTATGCTGGAAGGTGCGTTCAACGCAATCTCCCGCGAGGAAGGCAACGAGGTCGGTTACGACACCATCATCGCATCCGGCGCGCATGCTCCGATTCTGCATTGGATGCGTAACACCGGTACCGTCGCATCCGGCGAGCTGCTGCTGATCGATGCCGGCGTGGAAGTCAACAGCCTGTATACCGCCGACATCACCCGTACGTTCCCGACCAATGGTAGGTTCACCGACTTTCAGAAGAGGCTGTATCAGGCCGTGCTGGACTCCCAGCAGGCCGGTTTCGAGGCGGCCAAGCCAGGTGCCACGTATTCCGACATCCATCATGCCTGCATGCGTGTGATCGCCGAACGCCTGCACGAATGGGGCATTCTGCCGGTCGACGTGGAGGAGTCGCTCTCCCCCGCCGGTCAGCAGCACCGTCGTTGGCTCGCCTGCGGCGTGGCGCATCATCTCGGCCTTGACGTGCATGATTGCGCGCAAGCCCGTTACGAGTCATATCAGGGTGCCGAAATCCGTCCGGGCATGATCTTCACGATTGAGCCTGGCCTGTATTTCCGTGAGGATGACTTGCTGATTCCGCCGGAATATCGCGGCATCGGCATCCGCATTGAGGATGACGTGCTCATGACCGAGAATGGTCCCGAATGGATCTCCGCAGGCATACCGAAGCAGATCGATGACGTCGAGGCCTGGATGGCCGACATGGCGCAATAGTCTTCCACCGTACTCCCCGACGGGGAGGAAAGGAACGTGATATGGCAACCCCTGAATTCGTGTTGAAACTCCGCAGGAAGATCGGCCACGATCTGCTATGGCTGATGGGCGTGTCCGGCTACGTCGAGGACGAACGGGGCCGCGTACTGCTGGGCCGACGTTCCGACACTGGCGAATGGGCCATGGTGTACGGCATCAACGAGCCCGGCGAGGAGCCGGCCGACACCGTGGCCCGCGAAGTCAAGGAGGAGACCGGCGTGGACGTGATCGTCACCGATCTGGTGTCGGTGAAATCATCTCGCCGCATACTCACCTACGCGAATGGCGACAACACCATGTACATGGATCACCTGTTCATCTGCAGGCCCGATCCGGCCGGTAACACGGAACCGTACGTCGGTGATGAGGAGAGCCTCAACGTGGGCTGGTTCTTCCCCGATGAGCTACCCGGGCCATTGGCCGCCACCACGGTTGAACGCATGGGGTATGTGCGTGAATATCTGAGGAACAAGGCCGGTGGCGACGCCCACGCGCAGTTCTGCTTCAACGGCGAGATCCACTGAAGTTCCCGCCAACGTAAGACGGCGATGCCTGCGACGATCAGTCCGTCGCAGGCATCGCCGTCTATGCTCCTAAATCCCTCATCCCTACTGTTGGGCCGCGAGCAACTCGTGCAGATGCTCACGATGCCCGCGTTGTTCACGCGGATCCGGCACCGGCAACGAGGCCAGCAGCTTCTGCGTGTACGGATTTTGCGGATGTTGCATGATCTGGTCGGCATCGCCATGTTCGACGATCTTGCCCTTGTGCATCACCATGATGCGATCGGCAAGCATATCTACCACCGCAAGATCGTGAGTGATGAACAGGCAGGCGAAACCGATTTCGACCTGTAGTTTCTTGAACAGTTCCAACACCTTCGCCTGCACCGACACATCCAATGCGGAGGTCGGCTCGTCGGCGATGAGCAGGCTCGGCTTCAACGCGAGCGCACGCGCCAGGGAGGCGCGCTGGCGCTGGCCGCCGGACAGCTCATGGGGGAAGCGGTTCATGTATGCGCGTGGCAGCTGGACCATTTCCAGCAGATCGCCCACATAATGCCGTGCGTCAGCCACGGAGGAGTATTTCCCGTGCACGATCAGCGGTTCGGCCACGTTCTCCGCGATGGTCATCAGCGGGTTGAACGAGCTGCCGGGTCCTGGAACACGAAGCCGATGTCGGCGCGCTTGGGCTTGAAGTCACGTTCCTTCACGCCGTTCATTTCGATGCCGAGCACGTTGAGCGAACCGCCGGAAACCTTCTGCAGGCCTGCGATGGCACGGCCCGTGGTGGATTTGCCGGAACCGGATTCGCCTACCAGTCCCAGCACCTCGGAACGGTGGATGGTGAAGTCGATGCCATCCACGGCCTTGAAATCGGGCTGCATGAGATGGCCCGGATACGTGATGGTCAGCCCCTTGGCCTCGACCGCGACCGGCTGTTCACGCCAATCCTTTTCACGCTCGATGACCTTGCCATTGCCGTCACGCACGATGAGCTTCTGCCCGATGCGCGGTACGGCACCCAGCAAACGCTTGGTGTAGTCGTCCTGCGGTGAATAGAAGATCTGTTCCACGCCGCCTTGCTCGACCACGTGGCCACGGTACATGACCACGACCTCGTCGGCGATGTCGGCGATGACGCCCATGTTGTGCGTGATGATGAGCACGGAGGCATCGAATTCGTCGCGTGCGAGACGCAGCAGATCGAGGATTTCGGCCTGTACGGTCACGTCAAGGGCGGTGGTCGGCTCATCGGCCAGAATCAGACCGGGATTGAGCACCAACGCCATGGCGATGACGATGCGCTGCTTCTGGCCGCCGGAGAACTGGTGCGGATAGTAATCGACCCGGGTTTCGGCGTCGGGAATGCCGACCTTCTTCAGAATGTCGATCGCCTTGGCACGCAGCTCTTTCTTGTCTTTCATGCCGTGGGCCCGCAGCCCCTCCTCGATCTGCCAGCCGATGGTATACACCGGGTTCAGCACCGAATTCGGCTCCTGGAACACCATCGCCGCCTCGGAGCCGCGCATTTCACGTAGCTGCTCGCCGGATAGGGACAGCACGTCGAGTTCCTCGTTGCCGGCACGGTTCGACAGGTAGATCGCGCCAGAGGTCGTTGCCGTTTCCGGCAGCAGTTTGATGATGGAGCGCGCGGTCACGGACTTGCCGGAACCGGATTCGCCCACCACGCCGATGACCTTCCTGCGGGGAATCTTGAAACTGATCCCGTCGATGGCCTTGATGGAGCCGGCGTCGGTCATGAAGGAGACGCTCAGATCCTTGATTTCGGCGAGATTGCCGTTGTCGATTTCGCTCATCGGTTCACTCCCCTTCCTTGGAGCCCCATGCGGAGGCCACGAATGATGGATCATGGTCGGTGACGGTCACCGGGGCGTCGATGGCACCCATCGGGTTTCTGGCCGCGGCAAGTTCCGCCATGACCTCGTTGCGGGCGCCCGGTTTTTCGTTCGGATCGACGGAGGTGTCTTCGATGGATCCGACCACTTCGCCCGCGGATTTGCGTGCACGCAGTCGCGGATCGGCGAGATCGTTGAGCGATTCGCCGACGAGGGTGATGCCCAGTACGATCAGCACGATGGCGACGCCGGGGAATACCGCGGTCCACCAGATGCCGGCGGTCACGTCGGATACGGAACGGTTGAGATCATAGCCCCATTCGGCGGCCGCGGTCGGTTCGATGCCGAAGCCAAGGAAGCCCAGACCGGCAAGGGTCAGAATGGCCTCCGATGAGTTCAGGGTCAGGATGACCGGCAGGGTTCGGGTGGAGTTCTTGAACAGGTGCTTGGTCATGATGCGCCAGGTGGAGGCACCGACCACACGTGCGGATTCCACGTATGCGGATTCCTTGATGCGGATCACTTCGGCACGGATGGTACGGAAGTACTGCGGAATATAGACCACGGTGATGGAGATGCCGGAAGCGAAGATACCGCTCCACAGTCCGGATTGGCCGTGGGAGATCATAATGGCCATCAGAATCGCCAACAGCAGGGACGGGAAGGAGTAGACGGCGTCGGCGATCATCACGAGTACGCGGTCGACCCAGCCGCCGAAATAGCCGGAGACCAGTCCCAGCAGTACACCCGCGAAGATGGACAGCAGCACGGCGATGACGATGGCGATGACCGCAGTGCGGGAACCCCACACCACACGGCTGAACACGTCATAGCCTCCGGCGGTCGTACCCCAGATATGTTCGGATGACGGTGCCGCCTGGGCCGGGAAGGATACGCCGTTGGAGTCCTTCAGCTGAGCGTATCCGTATGGTGCGATCAAGGGTGCGAAGATGGCGACGAGCAGGAAGAAGGCGGTGAGCGCCAGACCGGTAATCAGCATGCCCTTCTGCCAGCCGACGGCTACGCGCAGTTCCTTGATAATCGGAATCTTGGTCCAGAACGGTGCCTGTTTGTTGATTTTGAGCCTGTCCAGACGGTCATCGCCGGGAACGGTGACATTGTTGACGGATGCTTCGGTCATGTCAGTACCTCACTCTCGGGTCGACCAGTGCGGCGATGACGTCGACGATGAAGTTGACGACGGCCACGATGATGGCGATCAGAATCACGATGCCCTGCACCGCCACGAAGTCACGTGCCTTCAGATATTGCGAAAGCATGAAACCGAGGCCCTTCCATTCGAAGGTGGTCTCGGTGAGTACGGCACCGGCGAGCATCAGGGCGATCTGCATGCCCATGACGGTGATGATCGGAATCAGGGCCGGCTTCCATGCATGCTTGTTGAGCAGACGCTTTTCGGAGACGCCGCGGGAGCGGGCGGCCTCAACATAGCCGGAAGTGTAGGTGGAGATCACGTTGGTACGCACTAGGCGGATGAATACGCCCGCCGTCAGCAGTCCCAATGCGAGGGCCGGAAGCACCGCGTGACGCAGTACGTCGACGAGCACGGACATATCGCCCAACTGAAGTGCGTCGATGATGTAGAAACCGGTTGGCGAGACCAGTCGGGAGAATTCCATTTCGCTGCTCAATGACGAACGGCCGGATGCCGGCAGCACGTTCATCCAGATGGCGAAGATGAGTTTCAGAATCAGGCCCAGGAAGAACACCGGAGTGGCGTAGCACAGAATGGCGAAGGTGCGGATGCCCGCATCGGCCGCACGGTCGCGTTTGCGTGCCGCGATGCGTCCCAGGCCGATGCCGACGATGAGCGCCACGATAAGCGCCAGGAACGCGAGTTCGAAGGTGGCGGCGCCGTAACGGGTAAGAATGGTGATGACCTTTTGGTTGTCGGTCAGCGTGGTGCCGAGGTCACCGTGCAGCAGGCCGTTGAGATAATCGATGTACTGTACGACCAATGGACGGTCATAGCCGGCCGCGTGGATGCGCTTTTGCAGTTCCTCCGGCGTCAGGCGGCCGCCTAGGGCGGCGGAAATCGGATCGCCGGTGGCGCGCATGACGAAGAAGACGATGGTAACAAGAATGAATACGGTAGGAATGATCAGCAGGAAGCGGGTAAGCACGAAGCGGAAGAATCCGCTCGAAAGCTTGTTTTTCTTGGCTTTCGGCTGAGCCACGGTTGCGCTTTGCGTCACGTCGGGCTCCTTTTCCTTGATGGATGATGCAGATACAAATTGAGCCCCCGCCCGACTCGAAACGGCCGGGCAGGGGCGGTCAAGTCACATTCAGGACTTGGTCACGGAGGCGTAACGGAAGCGGAAGGAGGCGTCGAGCACGACACCCTTCACGCCCGAACCGGTGACGGCGACCTGGGCACCCTGCAGCAGCGGGATGGTGGAGAGATCATCGGTCTCGAGCTTCTGGATTTCCTTCAGCGTGTCCTCACGTTCCTTGTCGTCGGTCTGGCCGGCCTGCTTGACGATCAGGTCATTGACTTCCGTGTTGGAGTAGCCGTTGTTCACGAAGTTGCCGTCACGGAAGAACGGAGACAGGTAGTTGTCGGGATCGGAGTAGTCCGGGAACCAGCCAAGCTGGTAGGCCGGGTAGGAACCATCGGAATCCGAGGTGATCACGCGATCCTTGCTGTACTGGGTCCATTCGGTGGACTGCAGGTCGACCTTGAACAGGCCGCCTTCTTCGAGCTGGGCCTTGATGGCGGCATACTCGTCGGCGGAGGACTGGCCGTAGTGGTCCGGGTTGTACTGAAGCTTCAGATCGACCGGGGTCGTGACACCGGCATCCTCGAGAACCTTCTTGGCCTTGTCGGTGCTCGGCTTGCCTTCGCCGTCACCGTAGGCTTCCTTCAGGGTGTCGTCGTGACCGGACAGACCATCCGGAATGAAGGAGTACAGCGGGGTGTAGGTGCCCTTGTAGACCTTGGTGGACAGCTCGTCGCGGTCGATCAGGTTGGCGACGGCCTGACGCACGGCCTTGGCCTTGTCGGCGTTCGGCTCGCTGGACTTCTCGCCGTACGGCATGATCTTGAAGTTGAAGGTGATGAAGCGCTCTTCGCCACCCGGGCCCTTGACGACCTTGACCTTGTCGTCCTTGGACAGGTCCTCGATGTCGGTCGGGGTCATGGAGCGGTAGGCGACGTCGACCTGTCCCTGCTGCACGGCCATCTTCAGGTTGGAGGAATCGGCGAAGTACTTGACCTGCACGGCGTCGTTCTTTGCCGGAGTCAGGCCATCATAGGAGTCGTTCTTGGCATAGGCCAAGGCCTCGTTCACCTTATAGGAGGTGAGCTTGTACGGGCCGGCGAAGGCATTGTCCTTGACGATGGTGTCGGCGTCGGTGAGCTTGTCGGCGTCGAAGGACTCCTCATCCACGATCGGGCCTGCCGGGCTGGAAAGCACCTGCTTGAGGGTCACGTCGTTCTTGACCTTGGAGTGGAACACCACGGTGGTGTCGTCCTTGGCTTCGACGGAGTCGATGTTGGCGAGCAGGGATGACGGACCGTTCTCGTCGTTGATCTTGTTGATGCGGTCGAAGGAGAACTTGACGTCGGAGGCGGTCAGATCGTGGCCGTTAGCGAACTTCAGGCCGGACTTGAGCTTGACGGTGAATTCGGTGCCGTCGTCGCTCCAGGTGCCGTCATCGGCGGCGATGTCCGGGGACAGCTCGGAGGTGTTGTAGTCCTGGGAATACAGGAACGGGAACACCTGAATCTGCACGGCGTAGGAACCGTTGTCATAGGAGCCGGCCGGATCGAGGCTGGTGATCTTATCGGTGGTACCGATGGTGATGGTGGTGCCGCTTGCCGTGGAACCGCCGTCCTTCACGCCGCCGCAGGCGGCAAGGGATGCGATGGCCGCGACGGAAGCGAGCGCGGCGATGACTTTCTTGCGATTCACTGAGGATTCCTCTCTCTAATCCTTGAATTCCAAAGGCATCTCGTGATTGAAATGGCTTGACTCCTTAGAATTGGCGCCTAATGTTAACCGCACGTTTCGTGTAGGGCAATATCGTCCCGTCTCCTGCATTGTTGGTATCGGAAAACCCTATTTTTCCCCGTTCTTTCCACGATTCATCTTTCCCACGATGCCCGGTCGATTAATGAGACGCATGTGAGCGAGCATGCGTTTCGACCGGATACACTTGGCGACACGCGGATGATGTGTGGCTTGTACATTGGCGTTAACAGCGTTAATATATCAACTAGTTAAACGAGAGAATCCGTGCATCGGCGCAAGGAGGTGTTATGAGCAGCTACAGCATGCAACAATCATCGATCTCCGAAAACAATCGGTCACGCATCCTGCAATATCTGTATCACAACGGCATCTGCTCCCGCGCCCAGATCGCCAAGGCCATTGAACTCACTCCTGCGGCAATCACCAAAATCACGGCAAAACTGCTGTCCCAGGACGTCATCGAAGAGACCGGCGACATGGAGGGTGACAAGAACCGTCGTTCCATCGGCCTGAACCTCAATTGCGCGAAATACCATGTGGTCGGCGTCAAATTCGCCCGCAGTCTGGTGCAGATCGCGGTGTTCGACCTCAAATGCAACAAGATCTCGCTGACCGACCTACCCACCGTCAGCGAAGAGCACATCCCCGACACCGTGGAGCAAATCCGTCGCACCGTCCGGCAACTCATCGCCGACGATCCGCACATCGTCGCCGTGGGTATGGCCGTCCCGGGCCCGTATCTACGGGACGCCGGCCATACCGCTCTCGTCTCTTCCATGCAAGGCTGGAGGCAGGTCAACTTCATCCACGAATTTAGCACGGCCTTCGACGTGCCGGTATTCGTGGAGCAGGATGCACGAGCCGGCGCATTGGCGCAATTCCTGTTCAACCCCGAGCTGTCCGAAGGCTCTCTCGCCTATTATCTGCTGGGTGAAGGCATCGGACTGGGGTTGATCGACGACGGTAGAATCTTCTACGGTGCGCACGGCACCGCAACCGAAATCGGGCACGTCTCCGTCGACGTCAACGGCAGGCCCTGCGACTGCGGCAACGTCGGATGTCTGGAGCGCTACTGCTCGGCGGTCGCCATCCACGAGGAGCTCAAGACCGAAGGCGACATCGTGCCCGGCTGCGAATCCATGACCCACGCGCAGGCATGCGCGGCGCTGTTCGCCAAAGCCGACGCGGGCGACGAAGCGGCCAGGCAGCTGGTCAACAAAGCGGCCAAGTACATCGGCTTCGGGTGCGTGACCATCATCAATGCCTTCAATCCAAGCCACATCGTTCTGGGTGACATCGTCTCCCAGGCAGGTCAGCCGCTACTTGACGAGGTCAAGGCCATCGTTTCCGAACACACCATTCCGGAAGTGAGTTCGGAGACCACCATCTCCCTGTCCGCCCTGCCCACCGACGCCACCGTCACCGGAGCCGCCGCCGTGGCCATCACCAATTTTCTGGAACATCCTTCGATGTTCTTCGACGTCGCATAGCACGCCGCCATCTAAAGAAAGGAAAACCATGTCCAAGCCAACCGTCATCTCCCTCGGCGAAATCCTTTGGGATATGCTCCCCACCGGCAAGCGTGCCGGCGGCGCCCCCGTCAACTTCGCCTATCATGCCTCGCAGAATGGCGCGGAAGGCTATGCCATCAGCGCAGTCGGCAACGACGAGCTCGGTGCAGAGCTGATCGCCGACGCCCACAAGGCCGGCATCAACACCTTGGTGCAGACCAACGAATACCCGACCGGCACCGTGGACGTGGCGCTGACCAACGGCATTCCGGAATACACCATCGTCAAGAACGTCGCATGGGATCACATCAAGCTCACCGACGAACTCATCGACGCCGTTTCCAAGGCCGACGCCGTCTGCTTCGGCACCCTGGGTCTGCGCTCCCCCGAGTCCCACGACACCATCATCGAACTGCTCAAGCACACCAAGGAAGGCGCGCTGAAGTTCTTCGACATCAATCTGCGCTCCGACTTCTACTCCAAGGAACTCATCGAAGAGCTGCTTGGCTACGCCACCGTGTTCAAGATCAACGATGACGAGCTGCTGCTCATGCGCGACATGTTCGAGCTTCCCGGAACCACCGACGAGGAAGCGTGCAACTGGTTCATCAAGAACTTCGGTCTGGAGTACATCATTCTGACCGGTGGCGCCACCTTCAGCATCATCATCGCCAAGGACGGCGAAGTCTCCACCCTGCACACCCCGCATGTCGAGGTCGCCGACACCGTCGGCGCAGGCGATTCCTTCTCCGGTTCCTTCACCGGCAAGATCCTCACCGGAGCCCCCCTCAAGGAAGCGCACCGTGCGGCCGTGAACACCTCCGCCTATGTGTGCACCAAGGAAGGCGGCTGGCCGACCTATCCGGCAGAAGGCGTTCCGGACTATCTCGCCGCGGCGGCCAAGTAATCCTTTCCCGGTCCCATCATCATCCACAGGTCCACGGTCATCGAACGATGTCGTGGACCTTGTTGTATTGCGACACCTGCTATGATGAATGCACGTCAATCGATTTACGTATTCAACGAAGAAGTTGCCATGCCACCGACCACCAATGCCATACCCCAATCCGTCTCCATCTTCATGCAACGCATCACCGAACTGTGCGGTACGGAACATGCGGACTGGGCCGAGAATTTCAACACCTGCTTCGCCAACACGCTGACCACCACCGTGCGTCGGCATGACGATGGCACCACGTTCCTTCTGACTGGCGACATCCCGGCCATGTGGCTGCGTGATTCCTCCGCACAGTTCCGCCCCTATCTCGTCATCGCCCAAGACGATCCGGACATGGCCGATCTCATCGCGGGGCTCGTCCGCCAGCAGTTCCGGTTCATCAACATCGACCCGTACGCCAACGCATTCAACGAGACACCAAGCGGAGCCACTTGGGATCCTGACGATCGGACCGATTCGTTCGGACCTTGGCTATGGGAACGCAAATACGAAGTGGATTCGCTATGCTACCCCATCCAACTTGCATGGCTGCTGTATCGCAATACCGGACTGACCTCGCATTTCGACGAATCGTTCGTCTCCGGCGTGCGTCGCATCCTTGACACCTTCGAGACCGAACAGAATCACGCCGAGTCTCGGTACCGGTTCTTCCGCCCGAACGATGACCCGCGTGATTCCGTGCCGAACGAAGGCCTCGGCGGACCGTTTGCCGTCACCGGTATGACCTGGTCCGGATTCCGTCCCAGCGACGACGCCTGCATCTATCCGTACCTCGTGCCGTCCAACATGTTCGCGGTCGTGGCCATGGGCCATCTTCGGCAGATCTTCACCGACGTGCTCGATGATGCCGAAATCGTACGCCGCGCAGGCAAACTGCAGCACGACATCTCCGACGGCATCGCGCAACATGCCACCATACGCAACGCGGCGGGAGAACGGATCTACGCCTACGAGACGGATGGCCTGGGCAACGCCCTGCTCATGGACGACAGCAACGTACCCAATCTCATCTCGGCCCCATACCTGGGATTCTGCGATGCCGACGACCCGTTGTATCTGGCAACCCGCCGCACCTTGCTCAGCTCCGAGAATCCCTACTATTTCGAAGGACCCTTCGCCCGCGCCATCGGTTCCCCGCATACGCCAACCGGGTATGTCTGGCCAATCGCCATGGCCATGCAAGGCCTGACCAGCAACGACAGGGCTGAGAAGGAACGTCTCCTCGATCAGCTTGTCGCGGCGGACGCCGGCACGCATCTCATGCACGAAAGCTTCGACGTGAGTGATCCGACGCAGTACACCAGACCATGGTTCAGTTGGGCGAACATGATGTTCTGTGAGCTGGTCATGGACTTCTTCGGCATCCGCATCAACACATGAGCCAAGACGTCGGATATCGACGTTCAGGGCGATTGTCGGGAATCGCTCGAAGAAAACTTGCAATTCCCAGCAGACTTATGATATCTTGAAATGTCCGGCTGCTAAGTCGGAATGCTTGATAACTCAAGATTGGGGCTGATCGGTTTCGACGGTGACCTGTTCGTCGCAGGGAAGCGTGCCGAGAACGTAGGGTCCGCTCGTGGATGACCCCTACACAAGAATAAGTGCTAAATCTAACCGCACTGAGTTCGCTCTCGCTGCCTGAGCTTCGCGCCAGGATTAACCAGTGAGCAGCCGCTCCGTTCACTCCTTCTCGTCTTCGGGAGGATGCTGAGCGTCGTTGAGAAGACTTGCTTCATCGGCTGAGTCACAGGGCCGGTGAGGGACTTTAACTGCGAATATGCTCGCCATCAGTTGTCTGCGATATCGATGGGGGCAGAAAAACCGCCGCATGGCCAGCAGACTACGCACGTAGAAGACTGAGGGTTCGGTTATCGGACCGGGGTTCGATTCCCCGCAGCTCCACCATTCGAAAGCCGCCGGAAATGGCGGCTTTTCCTTTATTCCCAGTGGTTTTCGGCTCTTCATGTTCATTATGAACATGACAGAAATTACGTCGTTTTTTAAAAAATGTTGTCAAAATGTTGTCACAAAATGATTTTTCGAGCAACGGAAAAATGCCCCCTCCTCCGGCAGGTGCCGGGAGAGGGGGCAATGTTGCATCCGAGTGCAGAATATTCCGTCAAGCACCATCCGGTGCGATTTTTCGCACACGAGTCTGGTTTTCGGTTCCGGGAATTAATTGAGCCGTGTGACGGCATCGCCGCCGGCGACTTCCGGCACACCGACGATGCTGGTCAGGAGGCTGACCACCGCGGCCAATGCGGCCACACTCGCCACATTCAGCCAATCGACCTGAATCAAGCCGATCGCTCCGGTTCCGATGACGCCCAACGCGGCCTGCGCCGCGGTCTTGACTGCTCGCACGGCCGCGGCCCTGCACCACTGCGGCAAAGCGCCGTCGACGCCGCCGCTCGCATGCCTGGGACGGATATTATCGTTGCCATCAGCCTTGTCATTGGTGATGCCGGTGGCCGTGGACGGCTCGCCCGTATCAAGCTCCGCCATGATCGATCCTCCTTAGAATCTGTTGTCGTTGAGCGCGGTCTGCAATGCTCGTGCGGTGGCGGGCCCGAAGCTCGCGTCCTGCGTAAGGTTGTAGTGGGCTTGGATTGCCTTGATGGTGGCGGGGCCGAGCAGGCCGTCAACGCCGCAGCCGAGCGTCTTCTGGACGGCGCGGATCAGGTCGCTGCCGGTGCCGCCGTACTGCACGACACTGCTGTCGATGGCGGGCCTCCAGTAGGTCTTTTCGTCCGGGACCAATTGGCCGGATATGATGCCGTCGACGGTGGTGCCCATGACCTGCTGCCAACGGCGGACGGTTGCGGGGCCGACGTTGCCGTCCACGGCCAGAGCGCCGGTAGAAGCCGGAGCGGAAGACTGGCCGCCCGTATAGCGGAGGTAGCAGTTCCACGGATAGTCGTAATAGCCTCTGATGTTGGTCTCACGGCCGGTCTGGTCGCCGGCCTTGCCCGACACCGTACCCTTCTCGCTGATCGACGCCTGCGCCAACCGCCCGCCGCCCAAGTAGACGGCGACGTGGTGCACGTCGTTGAGGAGGATGTCGCCGGCCTGCGGATGGCCGTCGACGGGCAGGCGCTTCCACCCGCGCGCCACGAGATTGCTCGACAGGTTGCCGGTATAGGTGGCGCTTCCCGTGTCGAAGCCCGCCTCCCTGAGGCAGTGGATCACCAAGGATGAGCAGTCGCAGTTGCCGGCCTGCGGATTGAAGTTCCACCGGTCCGTCTGCGAATAGCCGAGGTTGGCGACGGCGCACCAGTAGCGCATCCGATTGACCAAAGTGCTTACACTTGCCATGCCTAGTCCTCCAATCCTTCGACGGCCTTGGCCGCATCCTGTTCGGACACGACCACAATGTCGTCGGGCGGCAGACTGTCGCCCTGCGGTGTCATTTCCGGAGTCATCGCCACTGTTTCGTCGGCCATGACGCCTCCCTTCCGCCCCGATGGGGCAATGAAAAAGGGCCGCACCGCATGGTGTGGCCCAGGAAAATGGTCGGTTTTATGCCCGGTGGGGCAGGAATGCAAGCGGGACGCTGGCAAAGACGAGGAACCTGATCACATTACCCCTCCTTGCCAATGGTTTCCGGTGCGATGTCTGGTCGCAGCTTGTCCGGCAAGCGTGGTTTCGGATGACGGGCCAGAAAATCGGGCTCCATGATTTCGCAAAACTCCTGAAGCCAATGGAACAGGCTCCGCGTGTAAGCGCCGAGTGCGAAATACTCCTCCTGCTTCTCCTTCAGATCCTGCTGCGTCTGCTCCAGATTCTGGGTCTGCATGGCTTGCTTCTCCTCCAAATGCTGGATTTGGGCAGCCTGCTTCTCCACCTGCTCACGCAATGGTTGAATCACCGAATCCGTGAGTATCTGCACGGCGGCTTGCGCGGCCTCAGTGGCTAATTTGTCCGCTTCGGCACTGTCACGGTCCTCCTGTGATTTCGACCTTCGGTTGCTCCACGCGGTGATGATCGCACCGACGATGCCACCACCGCCGATAAGACTGATGATGACAGCCGACCAGAACTCCTGGCTGTTGAACAAGTCTTGGAACGGCGGCACTATTCGTTGGCCCCCGCACTACGCCACGTCTTGATCTCCTTGACCTGCCTGAGCTGGTCAAGCGTGACGGTCTTGGAATCCTTCGTATCAATGTCCGACACGGTGGCTTCCGTAGCGTCACGGGAAGCGAACAAGGCCGTCACGCCCTTCATGTAATCCGCCCACGATTCACCCGTCTCATCCTTATGGTCGAACGACAGGCCCAAACGCAGCAGCTCGTAGACGATACCTCCCTTCGCGGGACGCAAGTCAAGCACGCCACCCGTGATAGGGGCAGTGTCCGTAGTGTTTTCAATGTCGGCCATAATGGCCTCCTTGTTTGGTTGTTGGCATGAAAGAAGAGGGGGAGGACGCCAGACCCGGCATCCCCTCCCCTCTTGGGAACGTCAGATGACGTAGGACAGGCTTGCGCTGAAATACGCCCAAGTGTTCTGATTGCCCCACATTCGAAAACAGGCCACCTTGCCCGTCGCCGGGTTGATCTCGAGGAACAGGTTGGTCGTGTTATATGCGGCGAGATGACAGCCGATCATCCGGGACGGTCGATACCCTTCCTTGATGTAGCCGATCTCGCACTGGTCGCTCTGGTCGCCTATGATGGCGTTCGACCCCAACGGGTGCAATATGTTGACCGTGACCACACGGTTCACGCATTTGACGTCCAATTGGATGTTGTCCCACCTCTGCGACTGTTTCGCATCGACCGGAGCGTTGAGCGTACGCCCGTTGACATTGACCAGACCACCAGACATGTTCACGGTCGAACCACGCAGGGTGAGCGTGGTATTGGATGTGCCGGACTGTCCGCCGACCTGCACGTTCCCGCCGTCAGGCACCAGCAGGTTCGCGCCCTTACGCCCGTACAGGCTCAACTGATTGTCGCTGGCATTGATATTGATGTCGCCGCCCTCGAGACTCACCTCGTCACCGGTGAATCCCAGACGGTTCCTCGGCCCACCCTCCTGCTGTCCGGTGATGATATCACCGATATACAGGGTGTCACTCGCGGAACCGGAACCGGCGACATATCCAAGCGCGAGACGAGTGCCATCCTCGCTGTGAGGGAACTTCACGCCAGTCGCACTGACCTCGAGAAGCCGTTTGCCGGACGTGTCCAACACGTCGAACGTGGCATCCGTACCGACCAGCGCGCTCATGCCGGTCCACGCACCGTTCTTGTTCTTACCGACACGCACACCCTGCCCGGTCATGTTAATGACCGCATCGGCGCTCTTATACGAGTCGGTAATGTCACGCAGACTGAAATTCCTGATTTCAACATTGACCGTGCACGCTTTGACCGTCCTGATGATCGGTAATATTCGGTCGATGCTTTTCCCGTCCGGAATGGTTTCCACCATGTCCACATGCATCCAATCGAACGTGGAATCCAATTCAACGGATGGATACTCGCCACTCCATGTGCCATCGTTCAACCGGCAGCTCATACGCAATGTCGCACCGGACGCGTTCGAATAGTTGGCGATGTCGAAACTACGTCGTATCAGCCGCTGTCTGGTGGAAGCGCCCATGAGCACGCTCGGGTCCTGCCATGGGCCCAACGTCGAAGCGCCTGCACTGACGGCCTTATAGTATTGGAGTGCATTGTCGCCGCCGTTGATCACCCACTGGCCGTCGTGCACCGTCCAACCGTCAAGATTCTCACGGAAACTACCGTTGGTCACGTATTCGATACTGCCGGCGTTCGAGAATTTCACTTCCAGACTGGAATTGTTCTGCGTGATCTTCGAACTGATTTCCTTGCTGACGCCATCCTTGGTCGCATACGTGTTGGAAACCTCGCTGGTGATTTCCGTCCTCGACACGCTGATGTCCGTCTTCGTGGCAAGCCCCGAACCGTCGGCGCCCTTGTAATCCTGCACGACTCCCAAGGCCACGGATTTCGAGGTTTCATCGATATACGACTTGGTACCGTACGAGGACATGCCGGCCTTCGTCTGATATGTTTCGCTCACTTCGGTTTTGAAACCGGCGAAATTCGTCTCGACCGTAGTCGCCTTACTGAGCGCATCATTGGCGGTGGCGCCGACCTGCTTGATCGTCTCCGCATTGCCCTCAGCCGTCCGCTTCGCCTCACTCGACACGGTAACCGCACCGGAAGCGGTCCTATACGTGCGAGCCATGTACTCGAACATGCTATCCACGTCGGGGCTCGTCCATGTCGCCGTACCGTCCGACATGATCGTGCGAATCGTCCGATACAGCTTGCCCTCGTAGCCGTCGGGAATGCTCGGCTCCGTCCTGCTCCACCCGGACGGATCATCGGCCCCGCTCGGAGTGTCCGGAGTGTCCGCCGCCAGCCGCCAGAACGTCGTCAACGAAGTGACCGACACGCCCGCCGCACCAGTAGTGCCGGTGTCGCCGGTCTCGCCCTTTCCGCCTTTCGGCCCGGTCATCAGGACTGGATTGGAAAGCTCCGTATGCCCGTCACCATAAGTGACCGTGACCCTCAGCCACGTGTACTGGCCATCCATATAGGTTGGTGGCGTTTCCGACCAGCCGTCGGACGGTGTAACCGTCGCATCCGTCGAAGTCGCATACTCCGTCCTGCTCGCGGTCACCGCCAACTGGCCGGTCCTCTTCGCTTCCTCATACGCCTTATCCGCACTGGCACTGGCGGCATCGGCCTTCGCCGAGATTTCATCCACGGCCTTATCGATCGCGTCCGTGTCCACGAGCGGCGTCTGCACGCCCTCGCTGTCAATCCAGTTCGCACCATCCTCGGCACCCTTACCTGCGATGAAATCCTTGCCGGTGGAGGTAGGAATGCGTATCGTACCGGTTTTATGCGTCTTCTGTGTTGATGCGAGGCGCATGGCCTTAAGGCCCAGGCACAGCCCAAGCATGTCGTCATCGGGATTCAATTCGACGTGTGAAGACATCGATCCTCCAAAGATGTCAGGCCATGGGATCCTCCATGGCATCGAAGGTGAGGCTCACCTTGTCCGATTGGTCGCCGCTCATCTGCATGAGACGGCACTCGTATACGCCATCCGACAGGCTCGGAAAGCCTTGGACGTCCAATTTCATGGTCTCGCCCGGCCAGAAACTGCCGAGCGGGTGAAGGGGCGTGCCGTTCGTGTCCGCATCGTTGGCGTGCAATTCGCCCTTGATCTGCATGAGCGGCCTGCGGTTGGCGTTGAGAATGCCGTCGGCATGCCGGCGGAGTAGCGTCACGTCGGCCGCGTCGGTGTCGCTGTAGGTCATCTCGCGCAGCGGAAATGGCTCATGATCGCCATTCACGAGCGATAGGTCTTCGGAAAGGTGGCAGAGTTGAGCCTTGTCCGTGCCCGAGCCCGAGGCGTAGACGCGGTTGACTGCGCCCAAGTGGTCGATGGTCATGTTCTCCAGCGTGCCGCCATGGGGCGAACTGGACAGTTCGATGACCGTGGATTGCGCGATATCCGGATCCACGTCGGATCCGGCGATGAAGTCGAAGCGTATCGTGTCGCCCGAGAGCCTAGGACGAAGCTGTAGATCAGGGCCGTTTTCGACGTTGGCGATCTTGTCCCACACGTCGGAGCATTTCAGATTCTGAATGTCCCAGCTGTCATACCCACGCTGATGCGAGCCCCTCTCCCCCCTGTAATGCCAGTCGATTGGCAGACCGCCGCCGGGCTTGGCGTTGGTGCACAGCCATCCGGCCTCGGCGGCGATGGCGCGCAGGGAAAGATTCGAGAGGTTGATTATGTCGGTACTCGTGCTCCCCTGTCCGGCACCGTAGACGCCTTCACGTACGAGGTATCTGTCGCCGAGCAGACCGTAGATGCTGTTCAGGCTGAAGTCCGTGTCGAGCGGCCCGTCCTTGCGCTGTCCGATCGGACCGCAGAGTATCGGCGTGCCTATCTCGTCTTCGTCGTCCAATGGGCTCGTCCAGCACAATGCGATGCTGCGCCGGTCGGGTGCGAGCAGGCGGCTGCGTTCGTCCGGCGAATTGGCCGGTACCGCCGTCCATGGCACCTTCAGGCCGCTCACCTCGTCCTGTCCCGCACCCTTCGACTTGGTTGTCGAGAGCGATGAGTCGCTTACGCTCACCGACCAGCTGAAATTCGGCAGGTCGATCGGACAGAGGATCCGCCCGCTGATCGTGTCGACCGCATATGTCCTCCAGCTCATCGAATCCTCCTTCAGCCGACGTTCACGCCTCTGTCCCAGACCTCCAAGGTACGGCCGGGGTATCGCTCCTTCGAATCGGAATGGCAGATGAAATAGACATTCTCGCCCCATGGGACACGGTGGTTTCTGGTGCGTACCGTATGCCATCCGGCCGGGATGCTGACCAGCGCGTTCAGGTGCACCTGCTGCCACGCGCGGCTGACCTGGAACTGGCCGCCTCCACCTTCCACGTCCTGGCCGTCCAACTGGAATCCGACGTACCAGCAGGCCATCTGCGTCGCGTTCTCGGTCGGTTTCGACGGATCGTCGTGCCGGCAGGCCGAAGCCGTCGCGGTGTACCTGAGTTCGATCAACCTGTCGGTCGGCAGATAGAATCGCGTATCCTGTTCGAAATAGTCCCTGCCGTTGTCCGACATGTTCGCGGGTCCCTCGTAGTTACGGACGTTGCGTGCGATGCAGCCGCGTGACGCGCCATAGGGCATCGCGTAGCGTTCCGCACCGTCGGACGAGCATGATTTCGTCTGCGTCATGCCCGCGGGAACATACATGACGGCCAGACGGGCCACGTCGGACGGCACCTGTTCGAGTGGCGGATCCGGATCGACGGACGGAGTGCCTTGCGTGACGCCGAGAACGAGCTGGCTGTCGTCATCGCCCTTGTCCGGGTCGTGGGCGCGAAGCCACACCACATCGTATCTGGGGAGTCCGGCATTGCCGGCGGTGACCGTCGGCGTCTGTCCTCCAGGATGGTAGGCGAGCACGGCCTCGCCATTCTGCCCGTCCGGCTGAATGAGCGCGGTGCCGGCGCTCACCGTGTAGGAGAGTCCGGTGCCGCCGGTCACATTCAGACCATAGATGATGCCGTCGCTCGTCCACTGCGAGCTGATGATGTGCCTGTGCACCTGGGGGCTCACGCCCTGATTCTTGCCGTCGGGACGGATGCCCAAAGCGGTAACCATGAATTGCACCTCCAAAACGAACGATGTCTTACATGTATGTGTCGTGTGATTCGCATGTGACCCATCCGCTGCCGGGCGTCGCGAGATTGACTGTCAATGCCTTGCCGGCCGGAATCGTCATCCATCCACGCCGAGACAATCCCGAGGTCACATCCACGCCGCCCATGGTCGCCGTGCGCGAGCGGGTATCAAGAAGGACGGGAATGCCGGCGTGGATGGCTTCGCCGAATCCCAAGGTCGAGGTCCTGCCATCACAGGCCAGACGCAATGCGCAGCCTTCCGGCCAATCACCATTCAGCACGAATGTCGGGTAGGCGCGTGAGGTGCCCTGGTTCGGCAGGCGCATGACCGTCGCACCATCCGACGTGACGCCGTAACCCAGCGGATACGCCAGTCCAGCGTTGGATGAGCCGTAGCTCAGTCCGCCCGACTGCACCACCGACGCGCGAGCCTCGCCGGAATGTGCCAGCGAGGACAGGCGTTCAGGACGTTCGAAGACGAGCGTGATATCTCCGGTCACGTTCTGCCAGAGCGGATTCTGGGTCTTCTGCTCGAGCGACCGCACGTAGTAGCCTCCTGAGCAGCGAGTGTCCTGTCCGACGTCCATAACGCGACAGGACACGAGCCCATGCACGAGCCTGTCAAGCAGGACGAGCTGATGCAATGCCTCGCCGCGGTCGGAGCCGGCGAGCGCGCGATAGCCGATGATGACTACGCGCGCCTCGTACATGATGTCATCGGCGGCTATGTCATGGCCGCCGTCTCCTTGTCCGCGTGAGCTTGTTGTGACCTTCGCGTCCGGTGTCTGGTACCATCCCGTGATACCGGTCAGAGCGAGTCCGGGCCCCCGGTAGGATCCATCACCATGCAGGATGATGGATCTTCCGTTTCCCTGCAATATGACGTCGCTCATCTCACTCCCCTCAATGTGGTCAGTACCTTACTGCCGATGATGGCGCCGGATACGGATGGCTGGTCGGCCACGACGATCCTTTGGGGCATGTTCACGACCGTTTGGCCAACGTTCTTCGGCATTTCGACTTTCACGACGATCTGTTGCTGCGGCATGGCTGCGAATGCTTCACGAGGTATGGTCCTTCGGTTCAGCGCATCCATGAATTCCACGCCATAGTAGCTGGTGGCGAGCGCGTTTTGGACGTATTCGCCTCGTGCGATGCGCGCGTTGTCGAGGTAGACGCTGTCGCTGGTTGCCGTGCCGGGGGCCCATGTCGGGTTGACGTAGCCGTTGAAGGCGATGCCTCCGTTGGCGTATCGGAATTGGTTGCCGTCGTACATGCCGCCGGTGGCTCCTGTTGGGATGTTGCCCGTGGCGCCTTTCGGACGATATCCTTGGCCCGAGTATGTGCCTCCGGATGCGTCGACGTAGCTTCCGTGGATTTGGAAGTATTTGTCGGCTATCTGGTAGTTGGTCAGGTTGGTGAGCACGTTCATGGCGGGTGAGCCGTCCGCGTTGACGATGAATCCTTTGTCGTTGAGTTTCCATCCTTGCGTTTCGAGGAATTTGTTCATTGCGTCGGAGTTGTCGCCTTTGAGGTAGCCGGTCTTGTCGTCGATTTTGGCTCCGTTCGCGATGGCGAGGGCGATCATGTATTGGTTGCTGTCCAAGGTGAGGGTGCCGTTCTTGGGATCGATTTTCGCGTTTGCGGCTTGGGCGATTTTCTTCATCAGGTCGGTGTTGTCGCCACTGATGGTGACGTGTTCACCGTCCGGGGTTTCCTTGGCGGCGAGTTTGACCTCCTCGAATTTGGCGACGGCGTCTCCGGTGACCTTGACCTCGATGGTTTTCGAGTCCGGTGCGGATTGCAGGCTGCTGACCAGGTCGTCGACCGCTTTGCGGGTCAGCCCGTAGGATTGTGCCGCGGCTTCGGCCTCTTCGGGTGTTTTGCCGAGGGATTGCATGAGTTTGGTGAACGCGTCGTGGGCCTTGTCGATGTTCGGGTAGATGTCGTTGAGGCTGTCGCCGTTCTGGGCTTGCGCTTTCGCGCATTTGAGGGCCGCTTCGGCGATGTCGTTCAACGCGGTCTGGTTCTTGCGTCCGGCTTCCGTGTTCAGGTCGAGGGTCTTGGCGCTCTTGCCGATGGTGTCATTCGCCGATGCGATCTTGTCCATGAGGTTGACTTGCGCGTCGGACGAGTCGATGGCGAACCCGTAGTAGGTTTGCATCGCGTCGATGACTTCGGACAGTGCGGCCGACGTGTCGCTGACCGCATCCTTGGTCGCTCCGAACGCTTCGGCGAGGATGTCGTCGGCGCTGGCCGCATCCTGCGAGCTGTCCGCGGATTGGCTTGCCGCGTCGGCCCCCTTCAGGAGGGCCCCTGTCTTGTCGAGGCCTGCCTGGGTGGCCTCCTTGTCGGCCTGTGCGAGGTCGGCCGACGCGGATTGGCTTGCCTTGTACTGTCCTTGTAGTTCGGCGAGGCTCTGCGAGATGACCCGGTATTCGCTGCCTGTGAACAGGTTGCCTTGGTCGACGAGCCGCTTGCGGTAGGCTTCGATTTCCCTGTTGACCTCGCCGACGGCGGTCTTTTCGCCTTGGATGGCTTTGATGAACGTGCCGTGCTTGATGCCGACCTTGTTCACGGCCTGCCACACGTTGTCATATCCGGTCACCAGTCGGCCGAGCTGGTTGTCGGTGATTTTCGCTCCTGACGAGTCCGATAGCGCCTTCTGATAGTACTGGGTCGCGGAGACGCCGTCATGCAGTGCGGTCGACAGTTGCGTGGTACGCTCCTGGGCTTTCTGCTGTTCGGAGATGAACGCGCCCAATACCGTGGTCGCGGCGGTGAGTACGATGCCCCATGGTCCGCCGAGCAGGTCGATGACTCCTGAGCCGGCCATCTTCATGCCGTTGAGAGCCGTCGCACCCTTGCCGACGGTGACGGCTCCCGTGGCCAGATCGGTCGTTGCGGTGCCCATGGCCGAGCCGACCTGCATCAGGCCTTCGGCCAACTTCGGGGCCGCCTTCCTGGCACGTTGGATCGGGTCGACGGCCAAGGCGATCGCACCGCCTGCGGTTCCGACGGATTCCTCCAACGGCCCCAACGCCTTGTGCAATGCGACGGCTCCGCCGAGCATGGCGGTCAACGCGATCGTACCCTGCTGGACCGATGCGGGCAGGGATGAGAACGAGTCCACGAGCGTATCCAATCCCTGAACGAGCTTGCGGAGCATTCCCTGCGAGCCTTCGCCGAGATTGATCATGAGGGTTTCGACGCTGCCGGACAATTGTTCGATGTCGCCTTTGAGGTTGTCGTTCTTCTTGGCGGCCACGTCAGCGGCGAAACCACTGTCGGACACGGCCTTCGTCCATCCGGCGATGCCGTCGGAGCCTTCCGAGTACAGGACGTTTGCTGCGCGTACCGCGTCTGAGCCGAAGATGATGTTCAAGGCGGCGTTGCGCTGCTGTTGCGACAACCCGCTCAGCGAGTTCTTCAACTGTCCGGCGAAGTTCTCCAAGCCGACGAAGTTGCCCGACGCGTCGTACGCGCTGATGCCCAGCTCATCCATCTGCGCCTGGGCCTCTTTGGTGGGTTTCGACAGGCGTTGCAGCATCGTCTTCAGCGAGGTGCCGGCGTCGGAGCCGATCATGCCGGCGTTCGCGAACGCAGCCAACGTGCCGACCGTTTCGGTCATGCTCACGCCCATGCTGTTGGCCATCAGACCGGCCTGGTTCAATGCGAGACCCAGATCATGGGCCGAGCCGACGGCCTTGCCCGCGCCGGCAGCCAGTGCGTCCGCGACCTTGCCCGCGTCCGCGCCTTCCAGGTTGAACTGTTTGAGTGTGGTGCTCATCAGTTCCGCGGCCTCGCCGACCTGCATGCCATCGGACGCGGCCAGATTCAACGCTCCAGACAGACCTCCGGAAAGGATGTCTGCGGTGGACAGGCCGGCCTTGCCCAACGCGTCGATGCCATCCGCGGCCTCATTCGCGCTGTAGATGGTGTCGGCGCCCGCCTGGATGGCGGCGGCGCGCAGCTTCTGCATGTCGCCGTCCGACGCCTGCAAATCGGCTTGGATGGTGCTCATGCTCTGGTCGAAGTCGGCGGCCAGCTTCGTGGCTGACACGCCCAATGCGATGGCGGCCAAGCCCATTCCGGCCATGAGATTCGTGGCGATCCGGCTTTTGCTGCCCGGCTTCTCCAACGCGGTGGAGAGCTTCTCCGCCTGTGTGCTCGCGGCGGCCATCCTCGTCGAATAGTTGGAGGTGTCGGCCGACAGGCGGATCATGATGTTCTCGTTCAACGCCATCGTCGGCATCTCCCCTATCTAGTTTCTCGGTATGAGGTTCGCAGTCTGCGCGTGAGGCGCGAGCACCGTACCGGACTCCTCGTATTTGCGCATCGCGCGTTCACGTTGGAACGTGATCCAGCAGGTTTCCACCTGCGCTCCGGCGAATAGACTGTCCACCTTGCCTTGGTCGTGGCACAGGTCGGTGCTCAACCCGCATAATGGGCATTCGTGCAGCCGCTCGTACAGGTCGAGGGCGCGCATCCAGTCGCGTTCGGTCTCGTCCCATTCGATCGGGTCGTCGTCGGATGGAGCCCATCCGAGCCATCGTTTCAGGCTGATGCCGAGACGTCTCGCGCATCGCAGGTCGTTGAGCAGGACCGGCGCGTGCTCAAGCCGATCCGCTAGGCCAGCCGCGTCAACTCTTTTGGGATTTCGACCACCGGCGTGTTGAGCTCCTGCACCGTCTGCATGAGCGCGTTGACCTGGCTGTCGGTCATCGAATCGATGAGCCTGGAGAATTCCTCGCCGGTGAATTCCACGTCGCTGCCGTCGGCCCATCCGGCGGATTCCAGCATGAGCGGCGCGGCCTCCTTGGCGATGGCGGGAAGATCACTGACCACCCGTCCATGTACCGTCCTGGAGTTCTTGAGAGTGATCTGCGCCCACTGGCTGGAGTTCAGTCCGCGGAGCGTGACCACGAGCGTCCTATGCTCGATACTTTTCAGCAGCGAGTCCAGCCGTTCGCGGACGGCATCCTGCTCCTTGCGGCGTTCGGATGCCTCCGCCTCGGTTGAATCCGTCGTGGCGTCGAGTTCGAGGATCCTGTTGCCGAGCCGTACGCTTTCCGCGAGCGCCTGCATGTCGGTGATGATGCGGTGTTGCGCCGTCGGGCGTGTGATGGTGATGTTCATGTGTTTTTGCCGTCCCGTTCGTGGTTTGCCGTCCGTTGCGTGGTTGGGTGACGTCCCGTGTCGGATGGCTGCTGGCACGGGGCGTGCGGTCGTTGGGTTTACCTGCCGGTTGAGGATGCGGCGTCGACGACGGTGACGGATTCCTCGAGGCTGATCGGGTCGACGCTGAAGTTGATGGTGCTCATCTGGCGGCTGTTGGCGCTGTGGGCGACCGGGATTTTGATGCCGATGGTCGCGAGGTAGATGGAGATCACGTCCCCGGCTGCGAATGGAGCGGATACGGCCTTGCCGCGTCGGCGGACGATCCAGCAGCGTTTGCCGCGGGTGAGGGTGTCGACGGCTTTGTTGAAGTTGGTCGCGTCGGAGGTGTTGACGTTGTCGATGAGGTCCATGCTGCCGTCGGAGTATTTTTCCTGTCCGGGGATCTGTCCGACCGCGGCGGAGGATTCGCGGTCGTCGTCGATCATGTCCTGGCTGTGGGTCAGGTGCCAGCCGGTCGCGGACAGGTAGTAGCTCAGGTCGAGGTTGCTGGTGTTGTTCAGTTCGGTGGCGGTTGGTTTCAGATAGTTCACGATGCCGGATTCCTCGACCATGATGGTCCGGAATTCGCCGTCTCCGAGATGTGCTGGGACTTTCTGCATGGTGTGTTTCCTTTCATGTTGTTTCCGGCCAGCCGATCCGCCATGTGAGCACGCGCATCATGTATGGCGTGCCCGTGTCCGGATCGGTCAGGTCGCTTGGGTTGCTGCCGGTGTCCACGTCCCCGATGAGCGGGGATGGTCCCGGCATGTCCGGTCGGGCCCCGTCGAGCCTTTCCGTGAGGAGCGAGGCGAGCATGTCGACGCTTGTCTGGCTTCGTGCGACGATGCGGATGTCGAGTCTGCCGATGTGCAGATCCGTGCGTTGGCTTTCCGTATGCGTGCGACTGGTTTCGGTCAGTCCGACGACGACCCATGGAGGGGTTTTGCCGGCTGGCGCGATGCCGTCCGTGTACACGTCCCATCCGCGGATCTCGCCGACGAGGCGGATGACGGATTCCCTGACCTTCAGGAAGTCGGTCATAGGCTCGCCCCGGCTTCCTCGACATATCGGGCGGTCGTTTCGAACTCGTCCTCGCCGTGCTCGTAGAAGCGATGTGTGCCGCCTCCGCCGTGCGCGCCGCCGAAGAACGCGATGTTGGCGAGTCCGCCGACGGATTTGACGGGCGCGATGTCCGCCTCGACCTTCATGCCCTCGGCCCTGATCTCGTAGGCGATGGGGATTCGACGGAAGTTCGTATGGCCGCTCGACGTGAGATCCGCCTTGATGGCGGTTTTGATGTTCTGCGCGCCTTTCTTGACGGCGTTGGCTGCTTTGATGGGCGCGCGGACGCTGGCGACGGTGAGTCTCCTCGCCAGCTCATCGAGTTCATGGGAATCGATATGCATCATGAGCCGCCTTCCATCGGGATCTCCTGCACATTCCACCTTCTGGCGGTGGCGTGCGTCTTCTCGGATTGCATGTTCACCAGACGGAAACGTCGTCCGACGAGGGCCGGATCGGCCGATTCCACGACGGTGGCCTCGCAGCCCTCGCGTGGCGTCGTGGCCGTGACGGGCAGGTGGAGGTAGAGTCCCCATTCGAGGACGAACGCGCCCACCGCGTTGCTGCCGGTCACGTTGTGCTGCTGGCTCGCCGTACCGCCGGCCGTCTGCACCTTCCCTTTGCCGTCATAGACGACGTTCTGGGCTACGGTTTCGGCTCCCGTGTTCGGGTCGACCGTGACGGTGCCGGGTGCGGTGACGCGTATCCGGTCGGTCATGAGGGTTTCCGCCCACCGGCGCATTCTCGTCAATGTCCTGTCGTTCATCCCGTCACCTTCGCCATGAGAAACGGTTCGCCGTCTTCATCGTCCGTCCAGTACCGGCTCATGTCCGTGTTGGCGGATTCGTTCCTGGTGGAGTGCAGGACGCCGATGCCGGCGATGACCGGTGACTGGCCGGCAACGAGCTGGTCGAGGGTCTCCTTCTCGCTGGAGGTCAGGTAGGCGCCGGCCTCGTCGACCTTCCGGCTTCCGCCGTCCATGGCGTCGTCGATCTGGCGCGTCCATTGCGTTTCCGCGTTCGGATTGCTCCACAGGCGTCCGGCGCAGGTGAGGCACACGTCCTGAAGGTCCTCCGGCAGGTCGGGTTCCGACCATTCGCGCCGGGTGTAGGCGCGGATGCGGTTGGATGCGAATCTGAGCGCCATGGCCGCCCGTTTGCCGTCCGCCGACTCCTCGTCGATGTCCTCGCCGAGCCATTCGGCCAGTTGCGGGACGGTGGCGAATGGTTCACGCGCCATCATGATCCTTCCCGTCAGTGGGATTCAGGAGAGGGGGAACCGCCGGTGGGCGGGAGGATGAATCCGGCGGGGTACTGGGTGCCCTTCTTGGCCACGCGGGTGACCGGATTGGCGACTTGGAAGCCGACGCGCATGACCACTCGCATGATCTGGCTGTCCTGCTGCATCGCGTTGTACACGATCGCGCCGGTGGCGTTGGAGATGACGCCTTGGTCGAACACCTTGTAGGTGATGTCCTGTCGGATGCCGACGATGAACTTCGACCAGTCGGCCGCCAGCAGCACGGCCTTGGTCGGATCCCAGCTGCCGTTGAGGACCTCGTTGCATGGGTATCCGTACAGGTTCGCCGGCTGTTTGTCGGTCAGGTTCGGCGTGTAGATGGGACGGTTGTTCGTATCACGCAATTCGGTCAGTTCCCAGTTGAGGCCGGGCTGGCTGGCGAAGCCGTTGAGCGCGTAGCCTTCCTTGGCGAGCATCTTGCCGAGGGCGGCCACATCGGCGGCGAGGTCCTTGCCGGTTCCCTGCGCGATGGTGTTCTTGGCGGTCTTCGCGCCGGAGAGGATGTCGTCGCCCCAGGTGATCGGCTTGTCGACGCCGAAGATGGCGGCCTGGTCGATCTTCTTGCCGAACGCCTCGGCGATCAGCGGCTTCATGGTCTCGAACAGGTTGATGGACGCGTCCTCCCGCACGGAGTCCGGAATCGGGACGAGCACGGCGAGTTCTTCGGCGGTGATGTTCACGTCCTCCCAACCGCTTTTGGTGGTCTCCTTGAGGCCTCCCTCGGAGACCCAGTAGGCTTCCGGCAGGGTGGCGAGGACCGGCTGGGTCTTCTTCCTGGCGCTCATGGTCATGCGCTTTGCACGGGTGAGCATGACGCTCTTCTCCGGCATGGTCTGGATGATCTCCTGGCTGATCTCGTCGGGCACGAGGGCCTGTCCGAGATCGTTGCGTTTGATGTTGGAATCGAAATTGTTGGCCATTGTCTGCTCCTTGTATGGCTGTCAGTCGTTGTTGTCGATGGCGTCGCGCATCCAGTCGGATGGACGCGACGGCCTGGTCGGGTCCATTCCTCCCGTCGGCTTCGCCCTATTCGCCGGCTCATTGAATGCCTGCCCGTTCCGCACCGCAGCCTGTGCGGCGTATCGTGCGGCGAGCTTCGCCGCCTTCGCCTCGATCCGTTCCGGGGTTCCGTCTCCGACCAGTTCACGGTCCTCGGCCGAAAGCTGAGGATGCGCCGCGAGCGCATGGGCCCAGGCATTGTCGGCTTCGAGCCGTGCGATTTTCTGGTTGGCTTCGTCGAGGTCCCTTTGGGTCTTTTCCGTTTCGGTGAGTTTGGCGTCCTCGTATGCGCGGTTCTTGTCGGCGAGTTCGCCGTTCTTGTGTTTGAGGGTGCCGTTCTCCTCACGGAGGTTCTGGATGAGCTTCCATGCGGTGGCGGGGTCGAACTGCTGGCCCTCGCGTTCCCATGGGGCCCTCGGCTCCTGCCGGCCGTCCTCCTGTCCTTCCGCGCCATTCGTGTTCGGATCGGGCTGTTGGATGCCGTCTGGTTCGTTCTGGACGTCGCCGTCCTGCTGGTTGTCGTCTGCCACTGTGGGCTCCTTTCCTTGTTCCGGCCCGTCCTGCGGGTGGGAATGGTGTCGGGTTCTTCCCGGCGGAAATCTGATATGGTGGTCGTGTTTAGGGCTTTTCCGTTCGAACCCCTTGGTTCTTGGAGTGAGGGTCCTTTTTCATTGCTCCGGAGGCGCGGGCGGATGGCGAGTCGCGGTAGTCTCCGGTCCTGCGCATGATCGGCAGGATCCGGTCGTATGTCCTCGCGGTGCCTTTGGGCAGGCTCTCGGCGGCTCTGTAATAATCGTCGATCCACTGTTTCTCCTTGTCGGACGGGATCCAGTCACCGTACACGACTTCGACGGTGCAGCCGCAGTGCGGGTGGAACTTATCCCCATCCGACTGGCGGTACAATGCCGTCCGCTCGCTTGTGTAGATGGGTCCACGGCCGACGAGCATCGCGCAGAACGCGCATGGGTGCCCGTCCGACACGCGACGCCATCCGGAGGCGCGCGCGTCCTTGGCGGCCCATTGTTGCAGGGTGAGCCGTCCTCCGGTGAGCACGGCCTCGTGGAACATGCCGATGAACAGTTCGCGTGCGGCCAGGTATGCGGCCTCCTGCGTCTGTCCCATGGCCACGTGCCACAGGATGTTCGCCACTCCGCCCCATTCGAGTTGTTTCCCAGCCTGGCTCCGGTTGAAGCGGGGCACGCCGACCTTTACGCTCCCATCGCCGATTTCGGCTTTTCGGAACCGTGGCAGGTATTGCGCCGCTGTGTCGGCGCTGACCTTCCACCATTGTCCGAGCAGGTCGAGCATCGCCTTCTTCCAGATCGGCTGCGTGTGGTCGAGGTCGTTCACGTCGAGCGTGTCGTCCCAGACGCGCCGCATCTGGCTGTCCGCCGTGATGGCGAGCGCGACCTGTCGTCTGCGGTGCTGGTCGGTCAGGATGTTTCCCTTAGCCGTCGATGCCATCGTCGTATGCTCCGTTTCCGTTGAGTTGTCCGATTTGGATCTGGGCTGCGATGTCGTCGGCGGAGGGGTGTTGGGCTGCGTATTCGCGCCATGCGTCGGCTTGTGGTTTGGAGATGCCTGGGATCATGTCCCAGACGAGTTGGTTGGGGACGTGGAGCATTTGGACGGCTTTGCCGAGTGCGTCTACTGCTTGGCTGAGGGTTCTCGTGTCGGTGTCTTCCCATTTGGGGAAGAGGTGGAAGTTGGCGGCGTCGTCCTGGCGTCCTTCGGCGGATGAGGCGAGTCGGAGCGTGTCCATGTGGCTGACGCCGAACGCGCGTCGGCGTTCGTTTCGTTTCGCGTAGAATCCGGCGCGTGATTCCTCGATGCCGGCGTCTCCGACGTTGGTCATCTTGCCGAACGCGGTGGTCGGTGTCTGGCTGACCGCGGCGAGTTCCTCGACGTCGCTGGTCTTGGCCGCGACGATGTTGGCGAGGTCGGTTTCCGGAAGGCTGCCGAATTTCACGTCCATGCCGCCGGCGAGGACGCTGTCGTGTTCGATCTGGAGTTTCTTGGCTTCCTTTTCCGCTTCGGTCAGTCCGCTCATGTCGAGGCCGGTGGCGGTTTTGACCTTCCAGCTGTTGTAGTGTTGGGCGAGCATGCGGTCGTAGTTGTCCTTGTTCAGGCGGCTGGCCATGCGGATGTAGGGTTCGACCTCTCCCGGTACGCGGCCCTGCAGGTCGCGCTGGTTGCAGTATCTGACGATGGGGCAGACGGGGTCGCCGTCCGGCGAGGCCACTCCATGTGGTGTCTGGCCGTCGAAGGCCCATGTGCCGCCGGTTCTGCGCCATGTCCAGATGCTCCAGGCGTCCCAGAGCTGGTATTCGATGGTTTTGTCGCCGAGTTTGCGGCGGCGCATGAAGATCTGCGGCCAGTTGTCGGATGCGGGGTCGTCGTAGAGGGCGATGGCGTCACGTGGGCTCCAGCAGTCGATTCGCGCATGGAGTCCGTCCGGCGTGTCTTCGCCTTGGACGGCGGTGTATGCGGTGCCGTATGCGATGGCCTCGCGGTGCAGTGCGATCTGGCGTTCGCCCATGCGGTTGCGCTGCCATGGTTCCCAGAAGCGTTGCGCATCGCCGGTGTCCTGTGTTTCGGAGTCGACTCCTTCCAGGTAGAGGGTCTGGGCGAGCGTGGTGACCACAAGGCCGAGCCATGGGGTCTCGCCCATGTCGCGCAGCATGCGGTGTTCCGGGGTCGCTCCGACGTTGAGGCGGATGGGTTTGGGGTTCCACCGCCACCAGCGGTCGATCCTGTTGAGTTTCGGTGTCTCATTGTCGAACGCCGGGATGAGCAGCGTGCTCAATGCGGCGAACGCCTGTTTCTCGCTGTCGTAGCCGGTGGTGGTCACCATAGCTGTCCTCCTCCGCTTCTGGAGTTCCTGTTCAGGTATTCGCGTCTGACCATGCGGGCGCCGATGGCGCATATCGCGAGGTCGATCTTGCGTTTCGACTCGCGGCTTTCCTTGGCGATGCTCATGCCGACCCTCGTGGGCTGGCGTCTGGCGTTGAGCATGTGCAATCGCAGTCTGGCGTCACCGTCGTGCGGGAAGTCGCCTTCCGTGATGTCGGTGTAAGCCTGGTCGACCGCGGTGACGAACCTGCGTTGGATGTCGGTGTTGATCATGTCGAACATGACGGCGTGCCTGTCGCGGCCCGACAGTACGGCCCATGTCTTGAGTCGGCGCCCGTAGTCGCGATGCCACCTGTCGAACAGTGCGTCCCAGTATCTCAGTCCGGTCTCGGAGTCCAACACGTGGCTGGGGTCGCCGAAGAAGCCGACCACGTCGTACGTGTGGAATGCGGTGCGCACCACGTCGTCGACGCTTTCCCTGGGCACGCGCCAGTCCTTGCCACGCTCCCCCGCCGGCTTCTGCCACAAGCCCAATGGTTTGACGAATCCGTCGGAGATGCGGCAGGCCACGAGGGCGGTGCTGTCGTCGTTCAGCGAGCAGTCGAGGAACATGCTGATGCGCTCACCATGCTCGAGCGAGAGTTCGGGATGCTCGTTCCGATCCCATTCCTGATGGGTCACGTATGCGTCCTCGGGTGCCGTGGACTGGTTGTACCATTTGCGCCGTGATTCGCTTACCGGGTTCTTCGGATTGAGGATCTCCTTGCCGATTCGGCTGATGGACAGCCAGGTGCTGTCGCCGCGCACGTCCTCGATGACCCTGCCTATCGTGTCCTCGCTCATCGGGCTGTCGGGAGCGGCTTCCAGGGAATCGTAGAGCAGGCCGAAGTCGAGGTATTTGGGGCGTTTGCCCTCGTCGTCGCTGTCAGGATCGCCTTGGGTGCCCTCCCATGCCTCGCGTACCTTCTGACCGACGCTGTCCTCGCCGTCACGGTAGGCGTTGCAGATGTCGAGCATCTTGACCGCGACGCCTTCCTCGCGTTTGGCGGCGTTGCCGGAAAGCACGCCGTCCATGTCGCTGCCGCCGTTGGACGAGTTCCAGTTCTGGGTCTCGTTGCGGATCACGAAGGTGGGTCGTCCTCCTTCCAACGCCAGCGGCGAGCTGGTGACGGCCTCGATCTGCCGACTGTCGCCCATCGCGTACATGTTGAGCTTGCCCAATTGGATGCCGTAGTATTTGCGTGTGGCCGCCGGCAGGAGTCCCGGCAGGAGTTTCATGGTGTTCTTGGTCTGTTCCTGGCTGACGGCGCACACCTGCACCCATGCGTTCGGCTCGTCTCGGCCGATCGGATCGCCGCTCGCGGGGTCCCAATGGTCGAACGTCAACGGAGCGAAGCATGCGCCGCACGCGCCTCCGGCCGCCATCGGGTCCTTGCCCCAGCCTTTGAGCCGCTGCAGCACGGCGTTGTCGTGCTGGGGGCGTCCATGGTCGTCCAACGCCCAGAACCACAGCCAGAACCTCGCCTGCTCGCTGGTCCATTTCCACGGCAGTCCTTTGGCGGAGTCGCGCAGCCAGTAGCCGCTCCATCCGAGGAACCGCCAGCCGAGTGTCGCCTGCGGAAGGACCCAGCCGTTCCCGTCGCGACGCCATGTCGGGCCGATGAGTACCGGATTGGTGTTCCATTGCGGTGCGGGCTCGTCGGCGAGCATGCAACGGTACCAGTCGGCGATTCCGCGGATCTCGCTTTCGCGGCTTGGGATGAACGCGGCGGCCTTCCGGTTGCTGCGTAGTCTTGCCATCAGCCGTAGGCTTTCTCCCATTTGCTGTCGTGCCATCGTCTGTTGACGGTGGCGCGCATCTGGCTGGACCTGCCGCCGTCGGACGAGGCATCTTCCGACTGTTCCTCGGGTTCCGGCATGTCGATTCGTTTGAGCAGGTCGGCCAGATGGGTCTCGTCGCGGCGCAGTTCGGGCAGGAGCGGGTGGACGACGAGCTGTCCCTGGCTTCCTTCGGTGGTGAGCTCGTCGCCGAGGGCCCTGCGGATGCGTCCGATGCGGTCGGCGGTGTAGCAGGCGTTCTCCAGCGTGCGGTATTCGCTTTCGGTGAGCTCCCATTTCGCGGTGATGTCGTGCCAGAGCCTTTGGCCGCGGCCGTTTTTGATCAGTCCGGCCGGCATGCGGTGGGAGGATGCGTCCTTGGCCATGCTTCCTCCGTTCATAAGGTCATCTGAGCCTGTCGAGCAGGTCGAAGGGGAACGTGAGGTCGGCCAGTCTGGCCGGCGAATCGCGGAACGTGCGTCCGGTGACGGTGATGTAGCGGCCTTGGCTGTAGGCTTCGGCGTTCATGATGCCGCGCACCTTGATTCCGGCGCGTTCCGGCATCAGTCCCCAGATGTGCAGGCCGTCGCCGCTGGGGCTTATCTCGATCCATGTCTTTCCCTCGACCGGTGCGATGAGGCATTTGGCCCAGTCGGCGAGGTATCCGCGCGAGTCGTAGCAGTGGTCGAGGTCGATGCAGGCGATTCCGCCGCCCAGCGCGAAGCCGAGTCCGTCGCCCACGGTGGATGCCTCGGCCGCCCCGAACGTGCTCCATGTGCCGGGGTCGGTGCTGGAGGCCGTGGTCCCGTCTATCGTCAGCGGGATCTTCGTCGTTCCGTCGCCGCGGACGACCTTGCGCCATCTGACCCAGCGGTCCGTCATCGCCATGCGCGCCGGAGGGGTGAGTTTACTGCGGTTGGCCTGTTTGCGGCATGCGTCGGAGCAGTAACGGCGACGTCTGCCGCGTCCAGTCTGTTCGGGGAGCTCGATTCCGCATGTTTCGCAGGTGTTCACGTTCCCCATTATATTTGTTTTTCTCTCGTAAAACGCCGAATGTCAATATTTCCAATGGTTTTCATTATTTCGTGACATCAGTAAAAAAACATTTGTCTGAGAATCACCGGAAGGTGTGGGGGAACGCTGCGCCATGCCTGTGCGGCGCGTGGACCGAGATATGTGGGGTCATCTCGACGAATGGTCGGAAAAACATGGGACCGCGAAAAACGGGACGGAAAGGCGTATGTATGACCTGAGTTGCTATCGGCGGTTATGGGGTAGACGCCGGCGGAGTCCTCCCCCACCGGTATCGTCACCCGTTCATCGGCCGATCAGGCCCGGGTGTCGTTCATTCGGATGACTTCTCAGTTTCTTGTATCTTCTGTTCCTTTCGGCGCTTTCGCGCGCCGTCTTCGCCTTGTGGCAAGCATAGCTCAGCCATTGCAGATTATCCAGCGAATGATTGTCTCCGGGAACGATGTGGTCGCAATCGGTCCCGATCCCATCGCAATCCTTCGCGTGGATTCTTGCTTCGCAGCGTCCATGAGCACGAGCCTTGACCATGGCCCTGCGCTTCTCCCAATCGTCGGGGAGCCTGAATCTCCTGTCACTGCTGTTCCAGTTCATCTGATTGCGCATCCACCGCCATCCACTCATCGGGGTCAGGTGGCATGGGACGCCTTCGTCGGGATTCGGACCCTCACACACGCGGCTGCGAGGAGGGGGATCCGTTAGGGATCCGCGGCCGGTATGATTCACCACTGGTTCCTACGAAGGCGAACCGTAATCCGACCTGAACGGATTACGCGATTGGAACTCGGTACGCACGCGATTTCGGGTCGCGCCCACAGGCAAGCGTGTCTGACATGCCGGTCGGACGGAACGGGCCTACGGCCCACGGGGTTGGGAGAATCCATTGGCGGATATGAGGAGGGTCCAAACCGTTTACATCTCGGTTTGGACCCTCTAATCCATTGACAATTCTGCGTTGCACCTTCGATTTTGTCAAATCGAGTCGCGTCGCGACACCTGCCGGTGGACGTCGGAAAGCCGGTACAACGGTCGACCCTTCTCGTTCTGGCCGGACGGCTGGATCCTGCCGCGCTTGCGCCATGAGCGAATCGTGTTCGCATTGCATTGGAATCCGCATTCGCGCAACAGCTCCGCGCACTCCCCCGCCGTGAACGCCCTGCCCGATTCGATGCACTCCCTCAGGAATCCCAACCGCACGTCCACCACGCGGTAAACGTTGCCGCATACGGGACATGCGACGCTTGCCGCTCCGACCTCCGCCGTTAGTTTCACGCCGCACAGTGGGTTCAGGCATCTGCCGATGCCGTGTTTGGCGGGTGGCACGTCGATGACGCTGAGGGTCCTGCGTGCCAGCCGCCGCCAGTCGTCATAGATGAGCCCGATGTCCGGTAGGCGGTTCAGTCGACGGCATGACCAGCAGGCCTTCAGCATGTCCACGATCGGCGGGTGGACGATGCTCGTGGCCCATGGCATGGCCGGCGGCGCATATAGCCGGCGCCATAACGCGGTTGCCGCATCCTCGATCTCCCGCAGATGGTCGATAACCGACAGTCTAATCGGCGTGGGTGCGGCCAGCAGGTTGACGCGCCAGGACTGACGTCCACCATAGTGGGCGGTCGAATCCAGGAATTCACGCAGGGCACGGATCCAGACGGGATAGTCGCGGATCCAACCCTTCAAGGTGATCTCGCACCCTTCGCAGAGTGTGGTCCGGATGCGGCACTCCCCGCCGCACACTTGGCACATGCCAGCGGGCGCCGGCTTGTTTGGGTTAGTTTGTGCTGGTTGTATCTGACTTGGTGTTGGTTGGGATTCGTTGGTTGGTTCGTTCATTTGTTCGATTCCCGCTTCCGGTGGTGTAGGCTGGTTGGTGATGATGCCAGGGCCCGCCGGAGACGGTGGGCTCTTTTTCATGCCTCATGCCGGTGGATGATGGTCGCCCGGATCTGGTCGATGGTGACCTGTGGCATGCCTTGGTGGATTTCCTCCACCGAGTAGCCGCATTGATGCCATTTGATGATCATGTCCTCGAGGATCTTCTTCATTCCATTCCTTCCTTCAGGATGGCGAGTATCGTGCTCTCGCATTCGGGCCGTGGTAGTGGTTGGCTGGTTGACGTTCGCGTGTAGTAGTCGGTCAGCGCCTCCTCCGGCATGTATTCAGGGACATCAGGGTCGAAGTAGATCGGCTGGTGGCCCTTGCAATGCACATGCTTCGGACAGAAGAAGTGCGCATTGTCCCGCGCGTCATGGAGGCAAATCCAGTCAAAGCTTTCCTCGACTTCATCTATGGCCGAGTCCCGGTCGTAATACCATTCGTACTCACTCTCATAGCGCGCATGGCATTCGGGGTAGCAGCATGCAGGACGGCAAAAGCAGTGCAGATCGAAGCTCATTAGTTCTCCTTGTTTGGTCTGGTGTCGCGGAGGATGCCCGTGACGGGTTGTTCTCCGAGATCGATGTGTTCGATGCTGGCGCGGCGGCGGAGGATGAGCGCGTATTCGTCCATGACGTCGAGCTGGCGGCCGAGCAGTGCAATCGGGCAGGCGGGCTCGAAGTCGAGCGTGTCGTCCGCGTATTTGGCCAGCAGGTCCCTGAGTCGGTCCGCACGGCGGATGAGCTCGTGGTATTCGGCGTTCATTCCGTTTCCCTCGCTTTCCGCCCCGCCCGTCTTGATCGTCCGGTCACCCCTGAGCCGTGGGACGTGATCGAGCGAATTGGGCCCGCCGGTGCGGTCAAGGCCGACGGTCCCCTCGAGGTCAGCCGCGGTGGCCTTCGGCATGCGTCCCGCGCGCGTGCGCGTCCACACGTCGATGTCCGAGAGGCGGTAGACCACGAGGTTGTATCCCAATCTCACGCATTGCGGGCCGACGCCCCTCTGACGCCACTTCGCCAACGTCCTGGGCGAGATACCGATCATCCGCGCGGCCTCACGGGACTTGAGCATCCTGTCCTCCATACCCATCTCCCTACTCGCCCGGCTCACTGTCGAGCCCGTGTCCCCCGACCGCCTCGGCGGCCACGCCGTCCAGCCCGTCTTCCATCGCGGCGGCGAGATGTCCATACCAGTCCTCGATGTCCGGGCCCTTCGCCATCCAGCCGCAACCGCAAACGATGCGGCCATGGTCGTCGATGCACGGCCCGAGGACGCCTTCCGAATCGAAGTCACCCAGATGGTCGGCCAGCACGTCCTTCACGGCCTGCGCCCCGGACCGCGGCGGGGCCGAGAGCAGCCTGTCCACGTGCTCGCCGAACGCCCGCCACGAGTCGAAGCGACACTCGCATCCACGGCAACGGACCTCCGGCGGATCCCAGGTCATATACCCGGCATGAGCCGCCACCAGATTGCGTCTCCCACTCATTTCACACCCCTTGCTTTCACTTCCGTGGGCATCGGCCCGCCATGACCGAGCATGGATTCACAGCGACGAATCACGTGCGCGAAGACGTTCGCCTCATGCGTGCAAAAATCAACCGGCCGCACCGGGTCATTGACAAGGCCCTTTCCATCCTTCCCGCGCCATTGCAGCACGTCATCGCGTTCCCTGCCAAGCCATTCGATGAGTTCGCTGAGGGCCTTATCCCTCTCCCTCATGTCACTCGTGGTGAGTTCGCCACGTTGGCATCGGAACGGGTTCCGCGTATCGCGTTCCTGCCTCCCGTTGGCGGCGAGCGCGTTCCTGATCTCGTCCCTGGCCATGATGTAGGCGTGGTATCTGGCCGAGGCGTTCTCCTCGAGGATCCTGTTGCCCATGCGCATGCCGTTGTCGGCCGCTTCGCGTTCCCGGGCGATCAGCTTGTCGAGTATGCCGATGGCGATGTCGATGTCTTGCATTGTTGTTCCTTTCTCTTGTCGTGTTCCGTGGAGTAGCCGAGCAGGCAGTTGACCAGGATCTCGACCGCTTGGCGTTCCTCTTCGTCCTCCGGCCGGATGCACAGGCAGTCGGGCTCTTGTTCGATTCTCACCGTGGATCCCTGTCGGCGCCGCCGGCATGGTCCCAATCACAGGACATGCCGCCTTTTCGGTGGTCGTGGTAGATCAGGCAGTCGACCTTCCTCGTGTCGTTCAGCGTGAACTCGCATTGGCGGACCGTCTCCGACACGTCGGAACACGACTCCCGTGACGGCTCCGACGATTCCGCCGTATCGCATCCGGCGAGCGCGAGCAGCAGTACCGGCGTGAACAGGAACGCGATGACGGCCATGATGCCGATGCCGCCGGCGAGCGCCATCTTGGTTTTTCTTTTCATTTCGGTTTCCTCCTATCGCTTGCGCCATTCTCCGTTGGCGTATCGGTTCCATCCGCGTATTGCGGTTTTGATGTCGTCGTCCGGGGTCGTGATCCAGATGGCGTTCGGGCATCCACGGCATTTGGCGATCCAGAAGAAGCGGGTCGTGGCTCCGATGATTCGGGCGTAGTGTTCGATGTTGGGTTTCCTTGTGCCGCAGTATGGGCATGGGCTGGTCTTGTGCCATTTCCTGATGTGCGGATGGATGATGTTTCTCATGTGTTTCATGGTTTGCTTTCCGTGATGATGACGGTCCGGATGCCGTCGGCGGGCTTGTTCGTGTGGTGGCGCAGGTCGCAGTCGATGATGTGCAGGCCGATGCCTTGGTATTTCAGGACCGCGTGGACCGGGCTCAACCGGATCAGGTCCAGTGGGCCGTCCAACGTGACGTCCATGCGGGTGAGTGCGATGCATCGCCGGCCGATCAGGTCGGCGGGATTCCGGTATCGCCATGTCGTGTGCGCCTGGACCGTCATGGCCGGCCTCCGGTCAAGCCGGTCAGGATGATCACGCCGAACGGCAGGAGCGCCACGGCGATCGCATTCATCACCATGCCCCTTTCAGGAGTTCGCGGTACCACCGGTAGTCGTTGATGTCGCGACGGATGCAATCACGCACCCTGTGCGAGCCGTTATGCCCCTTGTACGGGTCTTCGGGACAATCCAGGAACGTGAGATAGCGGCGCAATGTGGTCAGATCGAACTTGCGGTAACTCAGCCACGCGTCCGGATTCAGGTTCAGACGCTTGAGGAAGTCGATGTCGAAATCCACGTTCGTTCCCGCCGGAACCAGCGTGAAACGTTGCGAAAGCGAGTCGAGGTACTCCTCCACCGCATTCGCCACGGCGCCCACGCTATCGTTGTTGCGCGAGCCGTTCAGCAACTCGTACAGCAGCCCGTTGTCGGTGTGCATCGAGAACGCGATCGGACTCATGTCCAACAGGTCCAGACCGGCCGGGCGGATGATGCGATGCAGCGAACCATACGATTGTTCGCCCAGCACGTCGGTGCATTCCATGCCGACCTCCAACGGGAGGGACGACGCCCTATCGATGCCGGTAGTCTCGAAGTCCAGCCACAGGAGCACATCCGGCTTGGTCGCTTCTTCGCTCATTGTTGGTTTCCTTTCGTCTGGAGGAGGATGATTTCGGTCTGGGTGAGTGCGACGGCTGTCCCGTCCTGGTTGAGCCGGAACCACTTCCCCCGCCAGTCACGCACGGGAATGGCGAGCGGATCCATGCCGAACGGCACGATCAGCCCCAGCCGTTCCGCCTCCGCCACATGCCGGTGGACCCACCCATGGCAACCCGTGTCACCGCTGCCGCACAACTCGACGATGTTCGCCGGACTGTGCCGCACATCCGGATCCGCCGCACGACGCAACTGCCTATGATGGCCACTGCGCCCAGGCCAACGAGCCGGATCATGGATGTTCGCCCCGCAGCGGAGGCAATGCCAACCCTGACGTTGCAGTGCGATGCGCTTGGAATCCTCAAACTCGCCCATACGACACCTCCTGCATCAGGCCATTGACCAGCACCAAACATGAAGTGCAGTTGGCTCTCAGTCCGGAGGCCATCGCGGCAATGCCGTTATCAGCCTTGCCACCGGCGAGCGCTCGCAGTTCGATTGTGCTGGCGGTCTGGGCTGTGTCGGTGAGGAGTTGGGCGAGTCTTTCGAGTTGTTCCCTGGTCATTGGTCGTTCTCTTCGTCTTGGTCGGCTTCCGTGATAGCGGCGATGAGTTGGTCGAGGTGGCTGGTTTCGTCGTCTGCGGGCTGGTATCCGATGTCTTGGAGGATCTGGTAGTAGCCGGGGATGCGGCGGCTGGTGTCGTTGACGTCGGTCCAGTCGGATGGTTCGATGAACCATTCGATGCGGCTGGCGAGGATGGATACGGCCTCCGGTGGCCAGTCGGAGGTTTGCAGGATGGTGTGGGCGGTGTGCGGGGCGTCCGCGGCGGGGATGCCGGTGATCTTCTCGTATTCCATGCGGCCGCAGTTGACGTCGTCCCATGTGGAGAGCGCCTTGGTGTAGCCGTCCGGGTCCGGGTCGACGAGTTGCAGGAGTCCGAGCCTTGCCGTGGTTTCGATGAGTCTGGCGCGTTTGATGGCGTGGAGGTTGGCGTGCAGCCATGCCATGCGTTTGGCGGCGGAGGCGGCGGCGTATTCCTCGAGCGCATGGATCCTCGCGTCGCGTTCGGCCCGTTCGAGCGCCCGTCGTTCCTCCTCGGCGGAGGCGGCGGCCCGGTCCCGGCGATACCACAGGTAGATCTGGCGGGTCTCCTCGTGGATGGAGACTGCGTCGGGTCGTTGCTCCCGGAGGTACTCCAACGTCTCTTCGGGTGTGCCGGAGGCCGCGCCGACCCAGCCGTCGTAACGCCATTCGGGGTCGTTGAACGGTTTTTCCGGTTCCGGGATGAGGTTAAGGCCGTTGGTTTCGTCCCCGAGGAGCGCGGCGACCGATTCGAGCCATCGGCGGGCACGGTCCTCGCGTTCGATGTTGTGGAGGACGTAGTCGAAGTTCGGGGTGCCGGCCGCCTGCGCGAGCTCCTTCTGCCGATCCGGCTGGCCGTCGTATCGTGCGATGGCCACGAGCTGGCCGATGGTGAGCTGGGAGAAGTCGTCACGGGTCGCTCTGACCTCGTTGTCGATGCTGGCGGCCTTGGCGCGGTCACGCACGTAGTCGGCGCTTCGGCCGAGCCGATGCGCCACGCCGGCGGTGGTGGCTCCCAGATCGAGCATGCCCTGGATGGCGTCAGCCTCCTCAAGCACGGTCAACTGCTCACGCTGCGTGTTCTCCGTGACCATGGCTTCGAGCTGCTGCAATGGGTCGAGCTGGAGCACGAAGCATGGGATGGCTCCGGTTCCGGCCTGTTTGCATGCGGCGAGCCTGCGGTGGCCGGCGATGACACGGTAGCGGCTGCCGTTGGGTACGACGCTGAGGGGTGAGAGGAGTCCGTTGGCTTTGATGCTGGCGGCGAGGTCGGTCACGTCGCCGATGTTTTTGCGTGGATTGTCTGGGTGTGGGTCGATGAGGCTGGGGTTGATGAGCTTGATTTCGTTGCTCTGGTGGTAGTTGCTCATGATTGTTTCTCCTGTTCGTTGAGTTGGTTGGCTGCCTGGACGCAGGCTTTGTACCATTCGCTTGGGTTGCCGGTGCGGAGGCTGCCGGTGTGGTCGTATTCGTTTTCGTGGGGGTCCATGATCCGGTGGACGTGTTCGCAGTCCCAGGTGTGGCGGTGTGGTCGGGTTGGTGTGGTGGGTTCGGGTGCCCAGGTCTGCCATTGGTCGCGGAGCCATGTGTTGAGCCGTGGGATGTGTCCCGTGCGGATTTGGCCGTCGTTGACGGCTCGCCGGTATCGGCGGACGGCGGATTGGAGTCGGGCGAGCTGGGCGGGGTTCTCGGCGATTTTCGCGTACAGGCTTCGGGCTTCGAGGTCGGGTTTGCGGCCTTTCGTGCCGACGGTGCCGGGATAGGTTTCGGCGAGCCGCCCGTAGCCGGCGTCCGGCGGCTCGGTTCCGGTTTGCTTCGGTTTGCCGGCGGGAGGGGTCGGGAAGGGTATATCGGTATAGGTATCGGTTTTATGCCACGTTTTTGCTTGGCTGTTTGCTAGCAACTTGCTAGACGTTTCGCTACCGTCTTGCTCCCCGTTCGCTAGCAGGTTGCCAGACGTTTCGCTACCGTCTTGCTCCCCGTTCGCTAGCAGGTTGCCAGACGTTTCGCTACCGTCCTGCTCCCCGTTCGCTAGCAGGTTGCCAGACGTTTGCTTGGCTTTCCGGTTGGCGGCCTTGCTTCGTCCTCCCCTGCTTCCGGCCTTGCGGCGCGCTTCGAGCTGCTCCGGCGAGAGCGTCTTGGGCTCCTTGCAGATGCCCTCGGCGTAGACGGGACGCCAGCCGCCGTCATGCTCCTCCATGAGGCCGGCGTCGATGAGCTGCTGGAGCTGTTTCATGGTGCCGCCGGCGTCCTTGAGGTCCAGTTTGTCGAAGCGGCCCGGATACGCGTTCGGATCCTTGGACTGCATCGAAACGCCCTTGGAATGGATGACGCACAGCTTGACCCACAGGCCGACCGTGGCGAGCGGCAGACGGCGGATGCGCCTGTCGTCGGCCATCTGATCGTCGATGATGAACCACATCTCCCTTGCTCCTTCCGTGGTTCAGTCGATCTCGCCGGTGTCCGGATCGACGTGTTCCATGTCGAGGCTGCGCCGCAGGTCGTCGATGAGGATCATCTGACGGCTGCCGGCCGGTTTCGCGCACATGGTCTCCATCGCCAGCCCTGCGTCGACGATGCGCTGTGCGAGGTCGGCGCAGTCGTAGACCGCCTCGGTGACGGTGTGGATCCCGCCCCATTTCTCGATGTATTCCTTCTTGGTCCTGGTGTCCATGCAGGTGCGGCATGCCTTGAGCACGCCGGCCGCGGCCTTGGTGATCTGCTGTGTCTTGCCGATGAGGTCGATGAGCAGGTCGGGTGTGGCCTCCTGTGGGATGAGCGCCTGTTGTTCCGTTTTCCTCATGATTCGTTTCCTTCCCCTTTAGAAGTCCGGTTCGCCGGTCGTGCCGGACCCGCCGAATGATGACTGGTCGGCCGGCGGCGTGGCCCATGGATCGTCCGCCGGCGGCTGCGCGGGCTGTTGCGGTCGCTGGCTCCAGCCGCCCGTGCCGGTGCTGACCACGGGCGGTGCGGCGTGCGGGTTGCCGTAGGTGCCGTCCGCCTGCCGGTGTCCGGTGCGGGAGACCTGTGCCGTGGCGTAACGGAGCGATGGGCCGATCTCGTCGACCTGCAGTTCGATGACGGTGCGGTTGGAACCGTCCTGCGCCTGGTAGGAGCGTTGCGTAAGCCTGCCCTGCGCGATGACGCGCATGCCCTTGGACAGTGACTGCGCGCAATGCTGTGCGAGGTCGCGCCATGCGGAGCATCGCAGGAACAGGACCGCGCCGTCCTCGTATTGGCCGGTCTGCCGGTTCCAGTTGCGTGGCGTGGACGCGATGGTGAAGCCCGCGACCTGCGTGCCCTGGCCGGTGGTCCTCAGTTCGGGGTCGGCGGTCAGGTTGCCGATGATGGTGATGACGGTCTCTGCGGCCATGGCTATGCCTCCTTGACGTAGGTGGACGGTTCAGCTCCCATCTGGCTGGGGTCCTTGGCCTTCCACGCGCACCTGGCGCGCAGGCAGCCGGCCTGCCTGTCGATGATGACGTCGCCGAAACGCGCCGGCGCGACCATGGTGATGTCCCAGCCGCGGTCATGGTTGAGCTTGCTGACGGTCTCGTAGAGCTCCGCGATCAGCTCGCCGGAGCTCATGCCGACGCTGTCGGGCGTCAGCGGCCACTCGAACCACCGCTCGCCCTCCGGCCTGTATGTCTGTCTCATTCGCGGACTCCTTGTCGTGTCTGGTGGATGCTTGTGCCGGGGCGTGGTTTCGGACCACGTCATCCGTTCGCCGGCGTGTCCCGGACACGCCGATCCATGGCGCCCGCCGCCATCGCGGGCCCCGGCGGGAACGGACGGGAGGAGAAGAGAGAAGATGACCCGTCCGGCCGGTTTTAACGTCTTTTCCTTGACGGGTGGGCGGCTCCCGCGGGGCGAATGACGAGTGCCTGCAATGTGAATGCGGGAGCCGCCCAGGTCCTATTCGTCGCCGTCGCCATGCTCGGCGAGCCAGCGCCTGACATGCGGACTGTCGGACAGCCGGCACGTGACGAGCAGGGCGGGCGGCAGGACAGCCAGGGGCGCGGCGAGCAGATGCTCGATCGGATGCGTGCAGGCCGACGTGCCGAACAGCACGTAAAGGGCCAGCAGCCACGCCACGGCCAATAGCTGTATGAGGATCACGGACAGGAGACGCCTCATGGCTCCTCCTTCCGGTTGGCATGTCGTGCGAGTTCCAGCGTCTCGTCCCTCAGGGCATCGATGTCCTTCAGGATCTCCCAGAGGACGGGTGCCAGCTCTCCCTCGTCGGGGTTGTCGCTTCGGCTCGTTTCGGACCACAGGGACATCGCCGCGTAGCTTGCGGCGTCGAGCCTGCGGTGGAGGCGTCTTGTTCTGATGCGGGTGGATAGTCTCATCGTGATGCCGCCCTACCTGTTCGGACGATCCCGCCGCCATCGAGGTGTCTCTTATGCGGCAGGAGGTTCATCACGAACCCGCCGCCATCCATCCAGCTCATCGCATGCTCCTTGTGCAGTCGGTCTCGCCGGCCTCGAGCCATTCGGCGACCGCGTCCTGCGGGTAGAGGATCATGCGGCCGTGCTTCACGAACCGTGGCCCTTGTCCACGGAAGCGGAGTTGGGCCAGATACGCCTGCCGGGTCTTGATTTCCTCCGGGGTTTCAGCCCCGAAGAGCCGTGCCACCTGGACGGTGGTCAGCATCTGCGGCAGTCCCATCACGCGCCTTCTCTGCGTGTGTGTTGCCGGACGGCGTTAGGAGAACCGTCCGGCCCTCTCCTGGAATTGGTGTCATCCCGCATTTGCGACGTGCGGGCCAAATAGTTAGGAGAAGAATCATGAGCGACAGACTCACACTCGGCACCGGAACCGGAGAACCGGTTCACGTGCTTCTTGACGAAGTGCAGGACCGCGCAAGCCTTGAGGAAGACCTCATGGATGCGGCCAAGAACGGTACGGTCGTGACCGTCAGCGGTTCCGTCAAGGGCACCGGCTCGGACACCATCCACATCAATCCGTCCAACGCATTGTGGTGGGCGGTCGACGACGCCCCTGCGCAAAGAGCCGGACGCATTTACTGACATCGCCATCTCGTGGTCAAGCTGCGCGTCGATACGCGGCTTGACCGCTTTCATGTCGTGTTCCGAAAACAGCAGAAGATACGCGGCGACACCGTCATCATCCTCGTAGCGGAACAGTTTGACGCATTCCTCGTCCGGAATCTCGATGTTGAGATCGTTCATTGGATTCTCCTTAGAATTGTTTTCATGAGTGATTGGCTTTTGCAGCACGGCATCGAGCTCGCCGCATTCGTTTTCACGCTCGTTGTGACGATCGTTGGCTGGATTCTCGAGCATAGGAGCTCGAAGGAGCGGAACAGGAAACGCGAGGAAGACATCAGACTGTTGCGGGAGCGGATTGATGCATCGAATGCCGCGGTTGCGGCGCTTCGTGATCAGGTGCATGCCCTCGAATCGCAGGCGGATGCCTTGCAACGCCAGGCGGCCATCCAGGAGGATGAGGCGTCCGTTCCGAAGTGGGAACTCCGTCAGGTGCACGATCTCAAGCATTCCGTCGCGAACAACAATCCGTTTGACGCCAAGGACGTGAGGGTCGAGCTTTCAAACGGCAAGAAGTACAAGCTCGGTGACATATCGCGTGGTTCCGAAAAGAGTTTCATATTCCTCGAACGAGGTTTGGAAGTCAGCACCAACGATGACGTGCGCATCACTTGGGCCCTTCCCGACAACCCGTCCCATCGTTTCTTCGTGATGAAACCGGTCCCTCCGTATCACCGGTCGTGACACCGAAGATATGGCCGAGCTGGTTGCCGTCGAGCTTCCGCATCTTCGTGTACCTGACCACAGTGGAATCGTTTCCCGGCGAATACCACACGCGCATGGGGCTCTCATCAAGACGTGCCATCTCCTGGTAGTCCTCCCCGATCAGTTCACAGAGTGCGTGAAACTGTTCTTCCGTCAATTCGTGGACGTCGATTTCAGTGAGTTCCATCGGATTCTCCTTTCGGTTCAGGCGCTAGCGAGCGCCGTCTGTTGCTCTCTTTCTTCTGTCTTTGCTGCGAGGAAGATGTCAAGACCGTCCCGCCATCTCAATGCGGGAGCAATCTTGTCCAAGACTCGAATTGGCCATTCACGCTGATTACGCACGTATCGGCTCATCACCACACGATTGATGCCAGCCGTATCTGCGATATCGGATTGGGTCATTCCAAGCCGAGCCATACGCACTTTGATTGCTCGCGTCACATATTCATTGCTTGTCACATCACCTCCAATCCCCAAATATTCGGGACACCATTCGATAATTACCGGATATTCGGTAATACACCCTCAATATAATCCCGAATATTTGGTATAGCAAACACGACACGCCAAACGGTATCAAGATGTGGCTTACCGAGAATTCGAATACAGTCATCGATATGGACAGCAGTACAACTCGCACTGACGCGGTGATTCGTCAGTATATCAATCAAGCAATGGAAGCCAAGAACGTCACTCAGGCAGATTTATCCAAGGCTCTTGACGGCAGATCAAAAGGCTATATCAGCGACCGAGTACTCGGAAAGAGAAGTTGGGCAATCAGTGAACTTGACCGTATCTCACCCCTCTTTGGACTGCCAGACGCTCTCTCGCTAATCGCAGCAGCTTGTGGATCTGCCTCAATTGATGGCGCCCGCGAATACGAAGCCCGCGAGCGCGAGTCCCGGATCACGGATGATCTGGTGGACCGTATCGCCGCGCACCCGGAGGACTACGACGTGGCCGCGAACAGAGATCCGAACGCGCGGCTCGAGGCAGAGACGCCAGACGAATGACAAATCGAAAGGAACGCGAATGACTGAATACAACCTGTATTGCGATGAGACATGTCACCTTGAGCACGATGATTCGAACAGCATGGCGCTGGGAGCCGTCATCGTACCAAAAGAAAAACGCAAAGAAATATGCGTCAGAATCAAAGAAATCAAGCAGAAATATGACATAAGCGCCACGAATGAGGTGAAATGGGCAAAGGCACGAGACCGTATGCTGCCGCTCTATCTGGATCTCGTGGACTACTTCTTCGACGACGATGACATATCGTTCCGCGCGCTCCTCATTCCGGACAAGAATCTACTTGACCACGAGAAATACAATCAGGACCACAACACCTGGTACTACAAAATGTACTTCGAGATGCTCAAGGTCATCTTCGATCCAAGGCAAAGCTATAACGTGTTCGTCGACATCAAAGACACGCACTCGAGTTTTCGAGTCAGTCAATTATGGGATGTCTGTTCGAACAACATGTACGATTACGATCACAGAATCATCCAGAAAATCCAGCCAATACGTTCCGACGAAGTACAGATCATGCAGCTCACCGACATACTCATCGGCGCGGTATGCCGTTCGCAGCGAAAACTGCCGGAACAGCATCAGAGCATGGCGAAACGCCGAATCATTGAACGAATCATTCAACGGTCGGGATACAAACTAGACCGGAGCACACTGCTGAAAGAGACCAAGTTCAACTATTTCGTATGGAGGGCGAGATGAATCCGCATTGGCTACCCGGATTGATTCCTTGGAATCAAGAGTACGGAGAAGCATGGGGACAGTATGAACAACGGTTGTTCCATGTATTCCAAAACGAGTTCAGAGAATCTTTCCAATACGACGGGAGACCCGTACGCTACAAAAGAATGCCTTACGACGGAATCTATCCGGAAGCCTTCATACACCTGACCACATGCAACCAGGACAACTCCGGCTCACGGCTTCCGGATGCCGAACGCAGCGAACGCATCAGCTGGCCAAGACCCGTAGTGGAGCATCATCCGTTCTGCGAAATATGCGGATACACACAATGCACACGGCCTTGGGTTTGGAGAAACAACGACAAGAACAAGGATCGAGTGAAGATATATCTTCCAAACCAGCAGTATCTCGTTGTTCTAGGAGAACGAAAGGATTACTGGGTACTCATAACTGCGTACTACGTAAACCGCCCATGGAGCATTGACAAGCTGAAAAAGGAATATAACTCCAGATTCAGCACAAGAATCCAATAAAAAACTAGAGCCGCCCGTTAAGGACGACTCCGAAGACTCCTTCTACAACATGTAGATGAGCTAATTCAAATATCACATACGACACTCCAACTGTCAAATAGAACTTGACAAACAGCGAAAAAGTGCTTTTCACAAAATAGTGCTTTCGGAAGAGAGGGATGTGGATAACAAGACCATCGCGGAGCTTCATAGGAACGCGGAATCCATGGGTCTGACGATAGTGTCGTACCGTCTTCCGCGCGACACATGCGGCCTGTACGACGACCGGCGCAAACTCATCCTGTTGGCCGACTGGCTCAACCAGCGCCAACGCCGCTGCACGTTGTGCCACGAGCTCATACACGCCAAGCACCACGACTCGGGTTGCGGCACGCAGTACGGGCTGAAATGCGAGCGCCGGTGCCGTAGGGAGACGGCGTTGGTACTGATCAGTCCGGTGAACTATGGCATGGTGGAGCAAGTATACGAAGGCAATACGTGGATGATGGCCGTGGAACTCGGCGTCACCATCCAGGTACTGACGGACTATCGGCAGCTGCTCCACGATTCCGGCGTGTGTGTGCAGTGAAGCGTAGACTATTGCCTGACCGTTTTTGAAGGGAGAAAAAGGTTATGTTCGACTCCGGAGAAAGTTTCTTGTTCATACTCGTCGTGGCGGTTTTCGCATGTATGATCGAGTATTTCGTCATCAAATGGGCCGTCAAGGACGGCATCAAAGAATCTGGGATCCTTGCCGCCATCGACCACACGCATAATGCGGATACTGGAGTCGAAAATCACGATTCCGTCAAAACCGAATCCGACGAGACCAGCCACACCGCGTGACGATGCCGTTCCGGAAAAGTCCCCGCGACAAGATTGCGAGGTATTTCATATGCCTGAAAGAGACGAGCACGACATATGTTTATAATCATCATCATACTGGGAGTGTTGATTGCCTATGTCTGCATCACGGTAGCCGAGAAGGCGGACGCTCCCTCAACCCAAGTCGACGACGACACGGAAACAATCGATGACATCAACGCCGATGGTCTAACGCCCGTGCGCATGCCACCCGTTGGAAGAACCTCAATCGTCGGAGAGCGTTACCGTCAGTCATCAATCAGAAATGCCATCAGCGGGCATGAACGCGAAATCTCTCCGATGGGAGAATGGGATAACACGCTTATGCTCACCGCAGCGATATTAAGGGAGCCGAATAACCAGTACGACAGGAATGCGGTTTCGGTGTCCATCAATGGCATCCTCGTTGGCTACATCGCAAAAGAGGAAACCCGCCTATGGCAGCCTTGGATGAAGCTGATGGAAAGGAACCTCAGATATCCGACATGCGATGCCGCGGTGTATCACAAGAATGGCGGAGGTTACGAAATCATCCTGCACTGCTCCCCTACGACGCCGTCCGCTGCGAACGACTGTCCCACCGGCTATGTCTGTCTGGACGCGGAGCACCAGGTCTCAGTTCTGGGAGAGGAACTCCATCAGGACAAGCTCGGAATATACGGCATCGACACATTCGTATGGGTCACATTGGAAAAAGGCGAGATCCCAAAGGGCAAATACAAAGGGAGCCCCACATACTGGGCTTCGCTGGACGGCATTGAAATCGGATACATAACCGCGACCCAATACGAAAAATACAAGACGCGGCTGGGAATATCCCCATCCTGTTGCATCGCATTCATCTCACAGGGACCCAAGAAGCTCGAACTCTCGCTAATGCTCCCAAAGGCCTGATATCACAGCGTTCTCATCACCCAATAGATATAGCCAACCCCCGGCCGCCCGCATACCGCAAGCGCCGGGGTCTTGTTGTTATCTCTTTTTTCTGATTCCCTGGATTATCTGTGGTCCGGCCGTGACGGCTCCGATGAGCGCGCCGAAGGTGGCTGCCACCGGTTGTCCGAATGCGGCGCAGGCGATAGCGCTTCCGAATCCGGCGTATGGGAGAATCGAGTACGCGGCCGTGGCGATGACCATGCAGATGTTCTGCGCCTTATGGTCATCGGCTGCGACTTCGTTCGCTTTTCTTTGTGCTTCGATTTCCGCGTCGAGCGATTTCTGGCCATGGTGATGATCCTGTTCGCGGCTCCTGGTTGGATTCGTTCGTAGCCGGCGAATTCGTCGACGGTCGGAAGTGGCGCGGAACGCCATTGGAAGGCTACCTGTTGGACGCCTTCTCCCGTTCCATTGACTCGTGGAGTGTCCGGCCGACCCTGTTCCATGCCGCTGTCTGGAGTTCCGCGGCCGATTTCACTTGGATCGGTGACCTGTACTCCACGCGTCTCGTCACCGCTATCCTCGTTCCGGCCGCCGCTCCGCGCCGCATCGATTCCATCATCGTCTTCATGCTCATCGTCCACGGCACCTCCTTGCTTCGGTTTCCCGATCTACCGGCGGATGGCCGGCGTCGTCAACGTTTCTTCACAATCTGGATAATCCTGACACATTCCGGTGATTTCGGTAATCATCAGGAAAAACCGAATAAATCCAAAGCCCCGGCACCTACATATTGTGAGCGCCGGGGCTTGATGTCGTTTAGTCGTTTTTCCTATTGCGGATCGCCTGTATCAGGCTTGATCCTGCTCCGATAAGGCCAGCGATGCCGCCTATGACGGCCGCCGCGTTGTTCTTGTTGATGACGCCTATGAAGCAGATGACCCAAGGCAATGCGGACATGCTGGCGGACGTGATGAGAACCGCCCATGATTCGAGTGTCGATGAGCGTAGCATCGCCTTGTTCTTAGCGTGCACGGTCTCTTCGGACATGCGCATGATGCGTTCGGGGAACGTCGGGTCGACGGCTTTGAAACCGGCCATGTCCTCCGGAGACGGGGTCGCGCCGGCCCAGAGCGATCCTAGTATCGTCGGTTGTCCGCCATCGCCCTGCGGGTCGCTTCTCCCATCGATACTGCGATCAGCCTGGCCGACGACGTTTCCACGTCCGTTCTTGCTATCCTCTTTTTGATGCGGTTGAATTCCATCGTCGGATTCGGCGCCATTACGAGGGACGCTCCCCTGCGTATTCCCTTGGCCAGGGCTTTCGTTTCCATGCTCATCGTCCACGGCACCTCCCTTTTGCCTTCAATCTACCGGTGGGTAATGTCACTGTCAACGTTTTTGGCGAGTTGCCGGTAATGTCAGTAATGTTAATCAATGTCAGTCATAAGCGCATGCGCATCATGCTGCACTTCACCGCCGGGCGAAAGAACCATGGGAGGCATGCGCGGGCCGGTCATCCGATGTCGTTTTCCGGTTCCGGACATTTGAAAGAGGCTCCACGAGGTCGCATGGAGCCGTGAGGTGGTGCGTGATGGCGGTGATCGATTCGTACATGCTGAAGGCCGGCAGGCGATGGAGGGTGACCTACCGCAAGCCGGACGGGTCGCAGACATGCAAGCGAGGCTTCCTGCGCAAACGCGACGCGCAGGAATGGGCCGCGGAGCATGTGACGATGGCGGTCGCACGGGGCGGCTTCATCGACCCGCAGGCAGGCAGGGTCACGGTCGGCGGCCTATGGCCGGCATGGATCGCGAAGAAACGCGTGTCCTCGAAGGCGAGCTACGTGGAATCCCTGGAACGCGCATGGCGCGTGCACGTGGAACCCAAATGGGGCGTCCGGCGGCTCTCGTCGATCCACCGCAACGAGGTGCAGGAATGGGTCACCTGCCAGGCGCAGGGCAAAAGCGCGACCGTGGTGCTGCGCAACCTCGGCATACTGCGGGGCATCTGCGCCGACGCATGCGCCGACCGTCTCATCGCATCCAACCCATGCGCCGGGATCGAGACCCCACGCAAGAAACGCAAGGACCACACGTACCTCACCGTCGAACAGTTGTTCCGTCTCGCCGACGAATCCGGCGAACGCCGCACGATGGTGCTCGTGCTCGGCCTGTGCGGGCTGAGATGGGGCGAGATGGCCGGGCTGCACGTCGCCGACGTGGACTTCGTCCGGCATCGGCTGAGCGTCAGAAGGAGCGCGACCACGGTGGGGCACGGCGTGGTGGTGGATCTGCCGAAGTCCGGCGAGACGAGACGGGTGGTGTTCCCGGGCGTGCTGGACGGGCCGTTGCACGATCAGTGCGGTGGAAGGGATGGCGGCGAGCCGTTGTTCCCCGCGCCGGACGGGGGGTATCTCGTCCGCACGGCGCATCCGAACGACAGGACGAAGTGGTTCTGGTGGGCGAAGAGGCGTGCCGGCGTGCCCGCCGGCCTGACCTATCACGACCTGCGTCACACCGCCGCGAGCCTCATGGTCAGGTCCGGCGCGAACGTCAAGGCGATCCAGAACCAGCTCGGGCATGCGTCGGCGGCGATGACCCTGGACGTCTACGCCGACCTTTTCGACGACGACCTCGACGAGGTGGGCGCGGCGATGGACGCTCTGCTGCTTCGCGGGAATGTTGTCAAAATGTTGTCAGAAGAAACCGTTGACGCCGAGCAATCCAAGCGATAGCAAGGCTTTCAGGCTTGATGTCCCGGGGTTCGATTCCCCGCAGCTCCACCAACGGGGTTTTCGGTGAACGCCGGAAACCCTTTTTTCATGCCGAAAATGGCGGAATACCAACGATTACTAAGTACGACACTCCCCCGCCGAAAGTCAGCAAAAGTATGCAAAAGTCAACGGTTCAGGTACCCGTACAGGTACCCATTTTGGGTACCCCTTACGCCACCATAGGTGGTCATGAGCAAGAAAACTTTCGGAAGCGTCATAGAGCGCAAAGACCGCAAGAACAGCTTTCGCGCGAAATACACATACCGTGGGCAAACCGTCACCAAAACGTTCCCCGATAGGCTATCAGCCCAAGCATGGCTAAACAGCGAAAAAGGGCTTATAGAAGCCGATAAAGTAGGCATCACGAAATGGACTACCCCAAGCGAGAGAAAACGCGAGGAAGATGCCATAGAACGCCGTAGAAGGCTATTCTGCGATTACGTAATGGAAGAGTTCGCACCGACATGGCTGGAATACGCTGAGGACGGTTCCGAACTGGCGTCCGGTACGAAGAGGAATAAGAGAAAATACCTAGACCATCTGCAAAAAGCATTCTTCTGGAAATATCCTATAGCAGAAATCACGACGGAAGACATCAACCGATGGTTGAGCAATATCGACAATTTTGATGGTGCCACACCACGAAAACGCACGTTCCAACTACTCAAATCGATATACGCAAAAGCCGTGAACGAAGGAATCGTGAACCGTTCACCCGTAACGATGAAAGCGCCAGCACTGCCAAAATCCCGACAGGCCGAAATACCCGTGGCAACCAGCGAAGAGCTACAGGTCATCTACGAGAACATGTCACCAACCACACGAATCAGCGTATGGCTCGGAGCCACCCTAGGATTACGCATAGGCGAGATTGTCAGCCTACAAGTACAGGACTACTCCCCCTCGACCAAGACCCTCTACATCAGACATAGCGAAGACCGTGACGGTCATTGCCTAAAAGACCCGAAAAACTCGGCCAGCAAAACCACGAAAACGGTTCCACCACGACTGGCAAAATTCATCGAGGAAGCATGTGTCGGCAAACGCCCAACCGACTTTATTGTGACCGCCGCCGATGGGTCACACATCACATCAAATAGGCTTCGCGACCATTTCGATGATGCACGCAAGGCGGCAGGACGACCAGACCTCCATTTCCACACCCTACGAGCAACGTCAATCACCGCCGCAGTACAGGAGGGGGCAACACTCGAAGAAACAATGACCTACGGTAGACACTCCGACGCGGCCACGTCCATCATCCGTTATCAGAGAGCCAGCGGACAAGACAGAATGCGGCAAATTTCAGCAGGAGTGGAAAACCGAGTCATGGGGCACGAACCGACCGAAGCCGAGCTAGAAGAAGAAATCAGACAAACAAAAAAGCATCTAGAACAGCTAGAAGCCGCCCTAGACGCTCTCCGTCACCAAAACAAATGAGCAAGTGAATCGGGGTCTACGTATCGCCGTCCGGCGACCTTATAAGTCTTGATTCTGCCGCCATGGATTAAATCGTAAACATGTTGCTTCGAACACTGTAGATACGCTTGCGTATCTTTTACTGTCATCAAAGCTGGAAGTTCAGACTTTCTCACCGTTCACCTCCCTCAGCCGGAATCGACGCCATCAACTGTTTAGCCACGGTTTCCGGTATCCATGCAGAAACGCCACGATAGGGGCTAACATCGGGGCGGGAACAGCGCAACATACGCCGAGCGGAAACGATGGAACGCCGCCGCCTGTCATCATCAGTCATCTTGGAAGCGTTCGCACACACCCACCGTCTTACGAGACGCCGATATTGCCAGAAGACCTCATAGGAGCATTCGTAGTCCAACTGTTCCCTCAACGGGAGTTTCCCGTCATGACCCCAAACACGCCCAGAACCGTACTTCCAGTCTTCCGGCATGTTCGAAATCTGCCGTTGATAATGAGCCACACCTCTCGCCGCATGTTTCGCGAGATACATCAAGAGTCGTTCCGGCGTAGACGATTCCAAGGTGACACCGTCCACGTTTGATGATTTTCCCAGTTCGACCAGTTGGAAATTCTGGGCATCCACTTTGGCCGCAACGCCATCACCATTGAGCCTCTTCACCCAGTAGGCAAGAGCTTTGTATTGCTCTACCACACCGGAATCGCTCACCCATGAATGACTCGTATACCCTCGTTTCGCGCCACCCGTCCGCCAATCGGTGAGCCACACAATGACATGCAGGTGGGGGTTGCCCGAGCCTTGAAACTCAAGTATCCAATAGTAGTGAACACAGCCGCGACGCCGCATGTATACCAGCCATGTGTTGAGCCAACGGTGGAACTGCTTGGAAGTGACCTCGTTCATCTGTTGCGAAGGCATAGTCAACGTGACAAAGGCCGGCTCACCATCGATGGATTCAAAATCTACCTGCTGTAACCGTTGCTCATTCCGACGGGCAACGTTCCTAGTCCAGCCTCCACAAGTCGTCCGTTCCGGTGGTTGGAAAGCCGCCAACTTCACTATCTCACCTGTCTCCGGATTGACCAGCTGTTGATATTTCGACGCACTCAAACCGTGCGCACGGATACTAATTGTTGGCATTTTGACACCTCCTTCGGTGTGGGGGCAATGGCCCCTTTTTTGTTCAAAAGTTTTCTGTTGAGATATGCGCTCTATAATCAAGAAGGAGAAGCATTCACCGTTCACCGTTCGGGTGCTTTCGCAGTCGGAACCCACCGACGCTCTTTCTGGTGCTGAGGATGACGTGTCGGAGCCGTCGCGTCGTCGCGCTTCCGCGTCTTCGCGCCGTCACTACCGCCGTTCGCTTTCGTTCTCTCTCGCCCGCCCGCTCCGCTGGGGGCTACGCGTTCGGGCTACCGTTCACACCGCTACCGGCTGTTCCTCTGCTTCGTCGCTCTGCGCTCCTTTGGCTACGTTTCCGAAACCTCATCTGCACGCCGCCACACGGTCGGCGCACCAACTGTTGCAAGCCTGCCTGCCACGGCTGTTAATGCTCTTGACAAGGGCGATACCCCCAAGGTCTTGAGACAAAAAGAGGGGACGTGTTGCCACGCCCCCTCAGGGTTCATCAATCAGCCAAACTATCCGTTACGGTTGCCAGCGTAGAACCGTTCAACGCTTTTGCGGCTTCCGTCACCGGCAAGTAGAAGAATCTCACCGATTTGGTGTGACCGTCTTCACCCTGCACGACCGCGCCACCTCGACGGTTCGACGGAATCTCAGTCGGCGTCGGGTCACCGTCCGGGATGGCTCCCAGAATGGCTTCACTGGCCTCCCTAGTGGTCACGCGTAGACCGAACCGAACGACACAGTTATCGCGAATGTTCGTAGGAATCGAATCAGCCGTAGGCTTTTGAGTCAGCAACATCACACACCAGCCCGCGCTACGTCCCTTGCGGACGATGGTGGCCACCGCGCGCTTGCACCGTTCAACCAGCGCCTTATCTTCCTTCGACCTGCCGGTGATATCGAAAAGTGTCTGGCACTCGTCAATCACCACGAGATGGAACGGATGCATCACACTCGCACCGGTATGCCAGAAGTCCGGGTCAGACTCACTCCACGGATGGTTTTTCAGGTCATCCACACAACGGTTCGCGAGAGACTCCAACTGTTCCGTCGCCGTTTCCAAATCAAGGTCGCAATCGTTGTTGTAGAGCGACGCGGCCCGTTGTGCCCACGACCAGTCCATTCCACCTTTGCCATCGAAGATGGCGACGGACGCCTTCGGAGATGCCAACAGTGGGAGAGTCAGCAAGGTCGCACCGGCAGACTTACCAGCACCCGGGACACCACCCACTACGATGCCGGACGTTTGAGCATACGAGAGTTTGGCATACTCGCCGTCCTCGGTCATGCCGTAGGTGACGGTTTTCCCGTTCCAGTCGGCAAGGTCAGACGCCTTGATGGTCTTGGATTCGTCCAACGGATTCTTGGGCGTGGTCTCGTAGAAGTGGAGCATCCAGTGGCCGGGTCCTAGATGGTCAACTTTATATGTTTCCGCACGCATGGCACCCAAGCCATCCCTACACTTCTTATTCACAAAATCATCGGTGATACCTGTCAGGTTACATGTGAAATCAAGCAGTTTCTCGTCTCCATCAACGGCATAGCGGGCGACGTAATCACGGTTCCCGCCGAACTCGGTAGTACTGTCCTCGAAGGGGCGCAAGCCAAGCACTCTTTCGACGATGAACTCTGGCGAGTCACCTTTAATGCGATGAGGAAGCGCCATCAACCACCGGCAGAACGGTAGAAGGTTACGCAAGGACGGATGATGGACACTGCAAAGAAGCAGAATCACCCAAATCAAGCACACGCCGACGAGCGTCGTAAACTTCGGATTGAATACGAGAACGCCGAACCAGAAAACCGTCGAGATAACACAGATGACATAGCGAAGATGCCAACCGTCCTCATCCCACGCGATAACGTCCTTGAGGGGGAGCATCATGACGGTGAAAATCGCCGCCAACGAAAAAAGTTTAAGAATAAATAGTAAAATATCCAATGTTATTCCTTAATAAAAAAGCTGGGGCAGGGCGGCAACCCCACCCCAGCCGGGGGATGACAATATCAATATCTAGGATGGGTCAGGCGGTTATCAGGACGCTTGACCTTTCCTTATAAGCGTTTGGGGTAGTAGACCCCGCGTCCGAACGTTTCCAAGTGTTCACCTGCTGACAAAACGTCGCATCGGTGGGACACTGTGCGGAATCCGTCGAATAGACCACGTCACCGCCGCCAGTAGACCAACCGGTTCCAATCCAGAACCCAGCTGAAAAGACGAAGAACGTCACGGCGATGATTGAGACAATCACCAGAAGATTCGTTTTCTTAGCTTCACTCATGAAGCCCCTTTTCGGTCAGAGTCCGAACCGCCGCCGCCCACGAAATTTCGTGAGAATCAGCGTAGTTGACGATTTCGGCGTACAGGTCGATAGGAACGAGAACCGTTCTTGTGACCATCGGAACACCCATATCTCTACTCCTGCTTGAAACCGCTTGCGGAAAAACTCAGGCCGGACTTCAAACGACCGCCCTTATTCGACGCCCAAGGTCGCATCGCAAACTCGGTGAAGATAATCGGTGCGTCTTCCTTGATGACGGGACGAACCTTAGACCAGACCTTCACATTAATAATGTCGGCAAGGGTCTCGGTGTCACCAGCGAGCGGTTTGGCGAACACACGAATATTCCATTGGTGTTCACCTTTATCGTTCAGCTTTTCCGTGCGAGTTTTGGTCTCGTCGTCGTAATTCTCGACGGGGTCAGCATCAACGCCGACCGCCATCATCTTCGACGCAATCGCTGTCTGGGCGATTGGAATGTTGCGTGTGTCTGCAAACTTACTTGCAAACGCCATGGTGGTAATCCTTCCACTCGTGCTATCACTATTTAGTTATAAATCCCGCCGCGATAGCTCGTAGGCGAGAGCGAGTTCGCTGTTCGGGGTGGGGTTATCGCCCTTCCGAAGGAACCGATTCAATGATAGCAAGGTGGCAAATGCCTATAGAATTATCTTTTGTTAGTATATCACATATCGTGTTATACTGGGATTGTTCACACAAAGAGCGGGAAAACGTTGGAATTTCAACAATTCATCATTATGCGAACAGTTCCAGTGCAACACGAGAATGGCGGAAAATAGCCAAAACCGGCACCCAACAAACTTCTGGATATTCACAAGCCCTTCACAAAATAGGACGAAAAACCCGACCATAAAAAATCCGACGCAAAAATTTCCAAAAAAACAAAAATCAAATTTACGAATTTTTACGTAATAAAAAATCCGATGGAAAACCCTACGAACAGAAAAAACACAGCGTGCTACGCACGCGTGCGAACCGTTCACGCCGGGTCTACGGGCGGCAGGTAAATGCTTCGAGCTGGGTTAGCCGCGCCAGTGCGCGAACCTCGTTTAACGCGGGGTCCCCCCACCCCGCAGACAAAAAGCAATGGAGGATAATGAAGCTGGGCGTCACCCTGCGGCAAAGCCGCGTGCGAAACCGTTCAAGCTGAGAGAAAAGGTACCCATACAGGTACCCGAAGACACAAAATGTACAGAAAACGGCAGAATACCAACATCAATACCAATTCCCCGCAGCTCCACCATTCGAAAGCCGCCGGAAATGGCGGCTTTCTTTGTATTTCCAACGGTTTCCACGTATTTGTCAGCTTGTATGATTCATCGTAAATCACTACGATTTATGGCACTTCACAGTAAAACGTGGGCAAAGCGTGGGCACAACATTCAACCACCAGCCCACGCCGACATGCCCCATCCCGTAATCCTAGACGATGACGCGTCCGGTCATCCGTATGAGCACGAGGGCGGCCGCCGCAACCACAACAGGTACCAGGAGCGATATCACTCGGTTTCCATTGTCCTTCTGGATCTGGAAGGTCATGATGAGGATGGAGGCGAAGCAGACGATGGCGCTGAGCAGATGATACGGAGGGTTTCCAAGCATCTGGATTATGTAGGTGATTCCAAGAAACGCCTGAATGGAGTTGCCCAAACCCAGGATCACACTGCCGAACACGTTTTGCCTGTTGATGTAGTAGGCGATGAATCCGCCTGGCAACGTAAGGAGCGTGGCCGGACCCCAGATGGAGCAGTAGTAGTACAACGCTTGGTCAACGGAAAGGCCGAACACCACCTCAACGATGAAGCAGAGTGGCTGGCTGATAAGAAAGAAGACGAAGATTTTGAGCGCCGACTCCCAGCTTTTCGTGCAGTTGGACGCGATGACGACCGCGAAGATGACCCACCATTCGTAGGAAATCGCGATGTCCTTGAACGATGTTCCCTCCGCGGCCGGGATGGATCCGACGATGCCGGTGTAGGCGCCCGCAACGACCGCGAACAATATCACGGCAAGCCAACCCATCTTGAGGCCTCCAAAAAGTTTCCTCATCCGGAAAAATCCTTTCTCTCCCGCACCTGTTCTCAATACCGCCATTCCTTACGAATACGGCAGTTCCGCAGGGGGTGTCAATCTCCAGTGGTTGAGGGGTATATCACCCCTTCGCTACAGGCTACTCCGAACGTATCGCGACACACCATCGATCCGATTTGCATTAACCGCTTAAGTGATTAACATAGTTAATACATCAACTCAGTTATCACGTCATTGCAGACGATACCAAGGAAGGACTTGATCGATGACCTGCGCATACTCCCCCGAAGCCTATGTGTTCGGCTCGAAGGAAAACCATGACCTGCTCGAGGCGGAAACCAATGAACTCCTGCATTTCGGCCATCATTTCCCCGCACCTCAGGGCGGCTCCTACTGGCTGGATGACACCGGCAAGCCGGATCTGACCCAGAGCATCCACACGTGGATCACCTGCCGTATGGCTCACGTCTATTCCCTCGGCTTCCTTCATGGCGAACCTGGCGCGGCCGAACTCGTCGACAAGGCGATCGCCGGCCTGCGTGGCCCGCTGCACGATGACGAACACGGCGGTTGGTATCCGTCCATCTCCGCCGACGGCTCCACTCACGAAGCAGGCAAGGTCTGCTACGCCCACGCCTTCGTGATCCTCGCCGCCACTTCCGCCAAGCTCATCGGCCGCCCGGGTGCCGACGAATTGCTCGACGAAGCCCTCGAAACCTACGACAGGCATTTCTGGGATGATGAAATCGGCCTTGCCGTCGACACGTGGAACACCGAATTCACCGAGCTCGACCCGTATCGCGGCATCAACGCCAACATGCATACCACCGAGGCCTTCCTCGCCGTCGCCGACGTGACCGGCAACGAGGAATACCGTGAACGCGCAGGTCGCATCATCGACCATGTGGTCGGTTGGGCCTGCGAGAACGACTGGCGCATCCCGGAACACTTCACCGCCGACTGGCAGCCGGACCTCGAATGCAACCACGACAAGCCGGACGACCAGTTCAAGCCGTATGGCGCCACTCCGGGCCACGGCATCGAATGGGCCCGTCTGATCACCCAGTACGCGCTGAGTTCCAAGACCCGTTCCGAAGAAGGCAAGCAACAGCTCATCGAAGCCGCCGAAAACCTGTTCGCCCAGGCTCTGGCCGACGCGTGGAACGCCGAGGGCACCATCGGTCTGGCCTACACCACCGACTGGAACGGCAAGCCGGTCGTCACCGACCGCATGCATTGGACGCTCGCCGAATCCGTGAACACCTCCGCCACCCTGGCCACCGTCACCGGCAAGCAGGTGTACAAGGATTGGTACGCAACCTTCTGGCAGTACATCGACGAGTATCTGATCGACCATGAGAACGGCTCCTGGTTCCATCAGCTGAACAAGGACAATCAGGTCATCGGCACCGTGTGGCCGGGCAAGTCCGACCTGTATCATGCCACGCAGTGCACGCTGATTCCGCGTCTCGATCCCGCCGTTTCCGTAGCGCCGGCACTCAAGGCCAATCCGAACGCCTGACATCCCGATGCCTCTCCTTCCATCCTCCTAACCGAGAGATCCCCTCGACTCCATACGGAATCGAGGGGATCTCTTGTTTGAGGACCGAGAACCGGAAACTATTTGATGATGGGTCGCAAGGGCGCGGACACATCAACGTTATGCTTGTCTCCGATTACGTTGGGATCATTGATGATCTTGTCGACGACCGCCTTTTTGAGCTTGAGCTGCGAAGAGTCACCCCACACAATCACCTTGTCTCCATCATTGAGTTCGGTCGTGATGGAATCCTGCGTTTCCGCGGTGACCTTGGTGATGGAGTTGCGCATCGAATCCGATAGAGAGCTTAGGATTTGCAACGCTTCCTTGATGGAACGATTTTGCAGGCTTTCATTGACGTCGGTCACTTCGATGACCGGAATCCCCTCGACGGACGCCCCGCTGACGGAATTGAGCACACGTCCTCTGCTATCGACGGCCGTCATGGTGCCTTCGGAGGTTTTCAGCATGGCTGCGGGCTTTTGTGCCTTGATGGTCACTTCCAGGGAATTCGGCAGATGCTTGACCGCCTTTGCCGAAGTGACGCCGGGAATGTCCTTGATCGTTGTTTCGACATCGCCGCCGGACACGAGTAGCAGAGATTTGCCGGCCTGCTGACGGGCGATCGACAGCACCTGCTCCTGACTCACCCATTCGTTGGCGCCGACGACACTGATGCCGGAGGATTCCAATCTGAATACGGATGAGAAGAACAGCAACCAGACCAGTGCGACGATAGCCGCAACCGCACCGACGAAAGCGGCCACACGCATGACGATCATTCGGGTGTTGGCCTTGCGCCGTTCCTTCAACCGCGCACTGAAATCGACGACTTTCGGCCGCGTGATCACACCCAGCGCACCGGAGGTCTCCTCAAGCGTCTTGGCGACCAGATCCTCGCTGCGCAGCGTACGGGCGTCCACAAATCCTCCGGATTCGCAACGTGAACCATCGCTCGAGACGGAGCGCCCCTGCACGGAGCGCCCCTGATGTTGTTGGCTGGAGTCCGATTCCTTGCCCGAACTGATGACCCGGCGCGCCATCAGCGTGCGCAATCCCAACGATGAGCTTCCAAAGCATGCAGAATCACCGGATCCATCTGCGTGATGTCTCCTGCGCCGACGGTGAAGATGACATCACCATGATGGGCACGCATCACCATCATCTGGGCTGCGGTGCGCATGTCGTCGACGCCGCGGATCCAATCATCGGCGGGCTCATGTTCAAGCTTCACGGCCTCGTTGACGATCGTGTCGGGGCTGACGGTCGGGAAATCCTCCTGCTTTTCACGAGCCGGGAAGATGCCGGTGACGATCACATCATCGGCCTTGGCCAACGCCTCGGCGAATTCACGGGCGAAAAACATGGTACGAGAGAACAGATGCGGCTGGAAGATCACATGGATTCCGGCTTCCGGATAGCGACGGCGGGCGGCATCCAACAACGCCGCGATCTCGGTAGGATGATGTGCGTAATCGTCGATGACGGTCACTTGGTTGACGCTGCCTCGAATCTGGAAACGCCGTGCGGCGCCCAGGAATGACGTCGCCGCGGCTGCGGCACGCTCCACGTCGACGCCAAGCATCACCGCAGCAAGCAGGGCCGCCGTGGCGTTCCTTGCATTATGAATGCCGGGAACGGTGAGGGTGACCGGAACGCGGCGTTCCTCGACATCGACCAGTCCGGCCGGCAGGTGCAGGATGAAATGCTCGGTACCGCTTTGCGCGCTTTCGCTCTCCGATTCAATACGTACGTGAGCGGCGCCGTTCAGATCGCCGAGACACTCGGACGACTGAGTGGAATACACCACGACATGCCGTGCCACCTCCGTCTTGAGCGCACGCAGTACAGCCAACGCACCATCATCGTCGCCGCACATGATCACGGCCTTGCCCGCACGCCCCGCATGTTCCACGAACGCCGCACGATACTTGGCCTCCGTGCCGTAATGGTCGAGATGATCGGCTTCCGCATTGGTGATGATGGCGATTTCAGGATGGTATTTGGCGAAGCTGCCATCGGATTCGTCGGCTTCCGCTACGAGCACGCTGCCTTTGCCGGCATGGCCACCGTCGAGGGTCGCACCATCCTTGCCCTGAATGGAGCCGCCGATGGCATAGCTCGGATCCGCCAACTCGCCTTCGCCTGCGTTGACGAGGATGTGGGCGAGCATGGAACTGGTGGTCGTCTTTCCGTGGGCGCCCGCAACGGTCACGGCGCGCTTCGACTGCATGAGCAACGCAAGGATGTCGCTGCGGTGCACGATGCGTTCACCGGCCTCGTAGGCCGCCACGATCTCCGGATTATCGGGCTTGATGGCGCTGGAAAACACCACCGTGCGCGCACCCTCGACGTTTTCGGCACGCTGCCCGAATTCCACGGCAATGCCAAGCCCTTGCAGTCGCTCGGTTTTGGCGCTCGGCTCGCGGTCGGAGCCGTCCACGTGCACGCCCTGCTCATGCAGCATCTCGGCAAGCACGCTCATACCGGCTCCGCCGATGCCGATGAAGTGGGTTTTCCCAAGATCATCCACGCCCTCTCCGGGGCCGAAGGACGCATGGGTTGGATCAAGAATAATGGTACCGGCATCACGCTGGTTGTCAGACACGACTGCTCCTCTTATGCATGTTTTCAAGCTCATTCCATTATGGTCGGACCTCAGGCCAACATGCCCTCGTCCGGTTGGCCGGTCACGCCGTTTGCCGCCCGATGAGCGCCAGCACCCGCTCGGCCATGACCTCGGCCGCATCACGAATGCCATAGTTCCAAGCGTTGCGACCATATTCGGCAAGCGTTTCGGAATCGGCGAGCAGTTGCGGCACATGACGCCTGACCCAATCCACGTTGAATTCACCATCGGCGACCATCAGTCCCCCATGCGCATCCACCACCGGCTGCGCGTTGAAGCGTTGCTCGCCATTGCCAATCGGCAGCGGCACATAGATGGCGGGCAGACCCAAAGCCGTCAATTCCGAAACGGTGCCCGCACCGGAACGGCAGATAACCAGATCAGCGCAGGCAAACGCCAGATCGATCCGTTCCAGATACTCGGCGACACGATAGTCACCCTCGCCAACATGATCGGCTCCGAGCTCGCCAAGCACATGCTCCCCCGCGTTCACCGATACCAGGGAGCGCACTTCTTCGCTTTTGCCTTTTCCGGTCAGGTGAATCACCTGCGCATGCCGCAGTAGCTCCTTGGCCGAACCGGCCACCGCACGATTCACGTTCACCGCACCCAAGGAGCCGCCTGTCACCACGACCAGCGGACGTTCCGGATCGATGCCAAGCTGTGCGGCCGCCTCACGCCTGACTGCGACACGATCATGTCCAAGATCCGAAGCGAGCCGTGCGATGGCCGGACGCAACGGCAGTCCCACACGCTCGACGGACACGCCCTTGCGGGGCTTCAGACCGGTATCCGCGTAAGCGGAACCGATCATATCGGCCCACCGTGCGCCCAGTCTGTTGGCCATACCGGCACGCGCATTCTGCTCGTGCATGGCGATCGGAATACCCATGTTGTGTGCGGCGGCATATACCGGAGCCGATGTGTAGCCGCCGAAGCCCACCACGACCTGGGCTTCATGCCGGGTGAGGATGTCACGCACCTTTGCGGTCTCACGCCTCCACTGGGCGGGGAATTTCAATGCGGCCATGTTGGGCTTGCGTGGGAACGGCACTTTCTCGATCGTTTCCAGCTGGAAACCGGCCTGCGGCACCAGATTATGCTCAAGTCCGACTGCAGTGCCCACGACCGCGATATCCGCATCAGGTTCCAGGGAACGAATCACCTGGGCCACGGCGAGAAGTGGATTGACATGGCCGGCGGTGCCGCCGCCAGCCAGAACGATATGCTTCCGAGTGCTCATAGTGTATGAGCTTAGCCCACGGCACGGCGCTTGACAGCACGGCTCACCCATCGACATGCAGATGATTACAGTATCTACGTTTTGCCGTTCAGGCCTTGGCCGTCTCCGCCTTGATCTGCGGCTGTTCCTTCATCATGCTGACGGCAATGCCCGCGGCACCCAGACACATGATCAGCGACGAACCACCCGCCGAGACAAACGGCATGGGCACGCCCATGACGGGGAACAGACCGATTACGACACCGATGTTGACGATGGCCTGCCCTACGATCCACACGGTGATGCATGCCAGCACCATCGTCACGTACCGGTTCCGTGCCTGCAGTGCCACCACAAGCATGCACCAGCCGAGCACCACGAACAGGAGTATGACCATCGAAGCCCCGATGAACCCTGTCTCCTCACCGATGATGGCGAAAATAAAATCGTTGTGCGCCTCGGGCAGATAACCCCATTTCTCTCCGGAATTGCCGATGCCCACCCCGAGAAGACCGCCCGATGCGATGGCATATTTGCCATGCACCGCCTGATAGCACACGCCTTGCAGGTCGGAGGCCGAACACGTCTGGTATGTAGCCAGGATGCGCCCCATTCGGTTCGGACTGCTCAACACGAGTCCACCGACGAGCAGCACGCCCGAGGCGCCGATCAAGGCCAGCCATTTGCCGGGAAAATCCCCGAGAATCAATGCGACCGCACCGATGGCAAGCAAAATCATGCAGGTGCCGAGATCCTTGCCGGACATTACCAGCCCCAAGCTCAACAGATATCCTAGGCCCAGCTTCCCATACGCCTTGAGGAAACCCTCCTTGCGAAGCCGTTTACGTGCGCGGATCAGCTCGCAGGGCATCCAGACGCACAATGCCAGCTTGACGATTTCCGCAGGCTGTATGGTGAACACGTTCTTGATGCCGATCCAACCCTTGTTGCCGTTGACCTCCACGCCGAGCGGAGTGAGCGTCAACGCCTGCAGCATCATCGCCCCGCACAGCATGATGAAACTGATCTTGCGATACACCGAAGCGGGAACCATCATCGTCAGCAGGGCGACGGCAAACCCGACCACGCAGAATCCGCCCTGCTTCAGGGCTTGAGCCCACGGTGACAAGCCGTTGGCAATCATGTTCACCGACGAACTCGAGAACACCATGATCACGCCGAACAACGTGAGGATAATCACCGACAGCCGGAATCCATGGAAACACCATAGAGGGTTGAACAGGCTCCGCACCCCGACGAATGCGTGAAAATCCTCAGGCCGTCGCGCCGTCTTATCCTCATTGCGGGATGTGGATCGTGCGGTTCGGGCAACGGCATCGGTCGCCGATGATGATACGATACGGCTCGCTTTAGGCTTCGCCATGCTCGCTCACCCATCGTCGTGCCTCGTCTGCGAACTGGTTACCGCGATCGGCATACGATACGAACTGGTCCATGGATGCGCAAGCCGGAGCCATAAGCACCACATCGCCCGATTCGGCATATGCGCCGGCCGCGTTCACGGCCCTGGCCATGACGGTGGACTTATCCGCCGGATCGATGACGGTCAATGGAATCTGCGGGGCGCTGGCCTTGAAGGCATCAAGCATCGGCTGCTGGTCCTCGCCGATGATGACGGCCGCCTTGATGGTGTGCGCCTGATCGGCTACAAGCCGTTCGAAACGGCTTCCCTTGGCAAGACCACCGGCGATCCACACCACGGACTTGTCGGCGAAACTGTTCAGCGAGGCCTTGGCCGCATGCGCATTCGTAGCTTTGGAATCATCGACGAAACGAATGATGCCGCCATCGGACTCGTGGGCCGTGGCGACGGTCTGAATCCGATGGCCACCCGGCGTGAACCGCTGCAACGCGGCGATGGCCGTGCCTTTGTCGACGCCCAATCCCAATGCCAGCGCCAGCGCGGTCAGCGCGTCCGCAAGCAGATGCGGATATACCGTGCCATCCGGCTCGGTCAGATGCGTGAAGTCGGCGATTTTGGCCACTTTCACGGGCTGGTCCGGTTCGCCGCCGGCAACGCCGCTCATATCGACGATCCAACCGTCGACGATGCCGATCTGGCCCGCCTCCGGCTCATGCAACGTAAATCCGATACGGCGGCAACCCTCCGCCGTTTCGGCCCGTTCGGCCAATTCGGTGACACGAATGTCGTCGGCATTGTAGACCAGTGCCTTGCTGGCACGATGGAACACCTTCGCCTTATCGGCCGCGTAGTTGTCAATGCCTCCATGCCAGTCAAGATGATCATCGGCGATGTTGGTGATGGCCGCACCATCCAATGCGAGCGAATCCGTGAAATGCAGTTGGAAGGAGCTCAATTCAACGCATAGCACGTCATTGGCGGGATCGACCGCGGCATGTGAGACCGCCTTGCCGATGTTACCGACGGCCGGTGCGGTGAGTCCGCAGGCGGTAAGCATCTCGGAAGTCATTTCCGTGGTGGAGGTCTTGCCATTGGTTCCGGTGATGCCGATCCAACGTGCAGGTTCGCCGGTGGAATCGGCGTTCACACGCAGTTGCCATGCCAGCTCCACCTCGCTCATCACGGGGATGCCACGGCGCTGCGCCTCAAGGATGAACGGCGTACGTGGATTGAACACCGGAGAGGTCATCACCAGATCCACGTCGTCCCAATCGATCTGGTCGAAGGAGTGCAGGTCGGCATCGGGCTGCTTTTCATCCACGCCGATGACCTTGCCAGCCCTTGGCTTCAGTACCTGCATCATGCTTCGGCCCGAAATACCCAGACCCGCCACGATCACGGTCTTACCGTTCACATCCATGTCAACCACCCTTATCCATTTTCCAACATGGCACATGCCGTATCGACGTATGCCATCTGCCATTCCCTAAAGACGTCTCAGCTCAGCCATAGACCGGAGCGCGTGACCCAGTCGCCGTAGAACAGCACCAGCGCGATGAGTACGAACAGCAACTCGATCATCCAGAAACGGACCACGACCTTGACTTCCGGCCACCCCTTCAACTCGAAATGGTGATGAATCGGCGCCATCTTGAATACACGCTTATGCGTCATCTTGAAGTATCCGACCTGAATGACGTCGGACATGGCTTCAAGCACGAACAGACCGCCCATGACGACGGCAAGGACCTCGGTATGCGTGGCGACGGACAAGGCCGCGAACAAACCGCCGAGGGCCAGGGATCCGGTATCGCCCATGAAGATGGACGCGGGATTCGAGTTGTACCACAGGAAGCCGAGACAGGCCACGGCCGCACAGGAGGCGATGATGGTCAGGTCAAGCGGATCGGAAACCGCATAGGTGAACCCCTCATGCCCGGAACCCTTCAGATGGTAGAACTCCCAGAAGGCCACGACCGCGTAACCGACGAAGGCGATCATCGACGAGCCGGCGGCCAGACCGTCCAGACCATCCGTCAGATTAACGGCGTTCGTCCATGCGGTCATGAGGAAGTTCACCCAAATCACGAACAGCACGATGGCCACCACACGACCGGCGAACTCAAAGCTGAAAAACGGGCTTTCGATGAAGCTGACGCCCGCCTGCGCGCTCGGGAAACCGGACTTGGTGGGCAGAATCAGCGCAAGCACCGCGTAGACGGTGGCAAGAATGAACTGACCGATGAACTTGCCCCGCACGGTCAGGCCCTCGCTCTGCTTCTTACTCACCTTGGCGAAGTCATCGATGAATCCGAGCATGCCCATCGACAGCATGGCGAACAGCACCAACACCGCCGACCAGGACGGCATCTCGTTCTGATGAAGGAAGCGGTACAACGCCGACGCGCCCCATCCCAACACGATGGCCAAGTTGATGACCACACCGCCCAATGTCGGCGTGCCGCGCTTGACCAGATGCGACTGCGGTCCGTCCTGACGAATGTACTGTCCGTAATTGAGCTTATGCACTAGGCGTATCAGCAGCGGGGTGCCCACAATCGTCACGACCAGTGACACCAAGATTCCAATGATGAGCGAAATCACCTGATGCTCTCCGTTCCAGTCAAGTAGCCGATGGCTAATACCAGTTTCTGCATATCGTTCTATTCCGCGGCGAATGGCTGCCAACGTTCCGCCAGAGCGCTCAGCCCCGAGGCGTGAGATCCCTTGAGCAACACCACTGTACCCGCATGCTCGGTCGCCAGTCGGGACACCAGTGCGTCCGCCTGATCGATGTCATGGGCCCAATCCACCGCACAACGCACATCACCGACCTGCTTTCCACCCTGCGCCATGGCTTCGGCCAAGGCGTCAAGCGCATCGTCACCACGGCTGCCGACGGCGATCAGCGCGTCGACGCCGCCCTGCACGGCATATGATCCCACCTGCTCGTGCAACGCACGCTCATCGGAACCGAGTTCAAGCATGGCACCCAGCACCGCAATGCGGAACGGCTGTCGCTCATCGTTGGCATGCCAGCGAATCAGACCATCCAAGCCGGCTTTCATGGAATCAGGATTGGCGTTGAAGGAGTCATCGATCAGCGTAAACCTCGCCTCCGGCTTGACAATGGCGGACACGGCCATGCGGTGCGGGCTGATGCGCTTGACATCCGCCAATCCAGCGGCGATCCTGTCCAGAGGCATGCCCAACCTATGCGCCACGGTGGCGGCGGCAAGAGCATTCATCACATTATGCATTCCGCAAATCCCCAGATTGACCTTGGCGCACTCGCCCTCGGCATCCCTGAGTTCGAAAGACGGGTGATCAAGCTCATCACAACGTACGTTCTCAGCGGCGACCATGCGATCGGGAGTCCGCCGCTGCGGCAGACCGAACCACAGCACCTCACCCGGAGCGATGCCACTCATGGCCGCGACATGCTCGTCATTGGCATTCAAAACGGTCACTCCGCCCGGCACCAAGCCCTTGACGATTTCGGATTTCGCCTGCGCAATGCGCTCCGCCGAGCCGAATTCCCCCAGATGCGCCACGCCGACCTTCAGCACCACGGCAATGTCCGGCGGCACCAGACTCGTAAGATTGGCAATCTCGCCCACATGGTTGGCACCCATCTCCGCCACGAGAAAACGCGTGCCCGCATTGACCTTCAACGCAGTCAACGGCAAACCGATCTCATTGTTGAACGAACCGACCGGAGCCACCGTCTCACCCATGGCCGACAGCAACGATGCCATCAGATCCTTGGTGGTGGTCTTGCCCACGGAACCGGTGATGCCAATCACGGTAAACGGCGAACCTATCGCACGACGGCGTTCCAGATTATGCTTAGCCAACTCACCCAGCGCGCGAACCGTATCGTCAACCACAATCTGCGGCACGCCCGCATCGGCCACCTCATGATCGACCAACGCTGCAACGGCCCCCTGTGCACCGACCTTCGATACGAAGTCGTGACCGTCCACGCGCTCGCCGGCGATGGCCACGAACACCGAGCCTTCACGGACCTGACGGGAATCGCTGCATGCGCTGGTCGCCATGGCCCCGTTCGACGCGATCCCCTCCGCTGCCACCAGCCGTCCATGGACGGCCTGCTCGATTTCGGCAAGGCCCATCGGCATCATGGTCGGGTTGCTGTTCACTGGTTCGTCTCCTCTTATTCGTTCCGATTTCGTTCGGTTGTGGTCAGTTCAGGTCCCTTGACACGCGTAGCGCGCTCTTGATGTTCGCTTTACGTACGCCGGCCGCCAGAACCATGGCGATCGACAGCGACAACGCCCTGCCATCGACCTGCTCGTATGCCATCGCGGCCTGCGATGCCAGCAGATCGGACTCCTGCGTACGCGCGGCCACATGCGTCTGCTTGCCGATCGCACCGCCGAAGCCCGCCACGTCCCGCGACAGTTGCGCTTCGCTGACTCTGGCATCATCGACACCAAGTACGTCGATGCTGACCGACTGCAACGCCTGCTTACGCAACGTCCGCTCGTCCAACGCGAGAATCACTGCGGCGGCACCGTCTTCGGCGCATACCGCCAAGGTACGTTGCACATCCAAGATGGACAACGGATAGTGCAAATCGAGGAATCGTTCCAGGGATTGCGAGTTGGCGGCGCTGATCACGCCCACGGGGTTGCCGAGCATATGCAGGAAATCGGCGAGATCCTTCACATCGGCCTCGACCGACTCCCTATCGCTGCCTATGATGGCGAATACGGCCAGGACATCGGACGGCGCCCCCGCGATATCACAGGCCAGTTTGCCCAATTGCTGAGCCGTCGGTTCGGCGTAGATCAGGGGAATCTGAAGATCTTGGATCTCACCGCGCATCGCATGCGGCACGATTGCGCCGTATGCCCCCAGTTGCTGCGCCTGCACCAGCTGCCGAACGTCGACATCGGCACCCGGCACGAACAACGCGCCGGGGCGTATCGAGTCGATATCGTCCGCAAGCGAGGTCACCGTCACTGCGGAGGCGAATGACGGGTCAAGGTCAAAACCGTATTGGCTGGCAAGATGCCCCAAAGTCATTCGCCGGTTCATGGATTCGCTTACCGCGCTCATTGCTGACGTCTCCCTGCCTTTCTTCGGCCGCCAATCACCAATTCACTGCAATAGCATCAGTGCGCGGACTGGAGGCCGGCACCTCATATTTCTGCATAAGGAATTCACCGATTTCCGCGGTCAGCGGGCCGGCGGTCAGGCCGCCGAAGCTTCCCTGCGGGTCTTTGAGCACCACTGTAATCACGTACCGTGGATTATCGGCGGGAATGATCGCGGAATAATCGCTGATGATCGACGACAACCTGCCGTCGGAGCCGGCGACTTCGGCCGTACCCGACTTGGCCGCCATACGATATCCGTCGACCTTCACGAACGAGGAGTAGTGATCGGCCGCGGATTCCATGGCGTTCATCATCTGAGACGCCACTTGTTCGTCAAGCACGCGGGTGGCCTCCCCCTTCGCCTGCTTTTCCTGTGTATGCCCTTCGGCATCCGAAACCGACTTGATGATGCGCTGCGGTTTCTTCACTCCCTTGTTTGCGATCACCGCCACGGCATTCGTGATCTGCATGACGTTCACCGTATAGCCTTGGCCGAACAGCACCGTGTTGCGCGTTCGTTGATCCCATTCGTTCGCCGGATGCAGCACGCCGGACGACTCGCCGGGCAACCCCAGACCGGTATCCTGCCCGATGCCGAATTTGCTGATGAACTCGTAGCGCTGCTCATTGCTCATCTTGTCACCGGCCATGACCATGCCCACGTTGGATGATTGTTCGAGAATGCCTGCGAGGGTCCAATGCTCGGCGCCATGCGTAGTGGCATCCTTGTAGGTCTGACCGTCCACCGTGTAGTTGTCGGGAACGGTAAACTTATCGGTCATCTGATGCAACCCGAGCTGCAGCATGCCCGACATGGCGAACACCTTGCCGATCGATCCCGGTTCAAAGGTCTCGCTGACGGCCCTCGACACACCGAGCTTGGCCTGATCACCGCCTGCCTGAACCTCATCGCTGTCGGCAAGCGCCAGGATATCGCCGGTCTCGATGTCCTGAACCATGGCGACTCCCCAAGCGGACTGGTATTTCTCCCGGCCCTCCTTGAGCACCTTTTCGACGTACCACTGCACGTCATGGTCGATGGTGAGGGTGATGTCCGAACCATTGACGGCATCCTGGGATTCGGTCATGGTCCCCGGAATCTCGACACCGCTGTTGCCCCGCTGGTAGACCTGGTAGCCATCCTTGCCGGTGAGCGTCTTGTTTTCCATCTGTTCGATGCCGGCCACACCCTCGCCGTCATCGTTGACCCCACCCAGCAACGCGCCCATCAGGGTGCCGTTGGAATAGATGCGCTCGTTGCTCAGCTCGGCATAGACGATACCGCCCAGATTCAGTTTGCTGATCTTACGCTTGACCGCAGGCGTCACGTCCTTTTTCAATACGGCATACTGGCCGGTTCCCGACAATTGGGCTCCGAGTTCGGTCGCGTCCATGCCGAGCACCGGCGCCAGCAGACGTGCCACGGCGGCTGCACCCGTGGCGCCGACCGGTTTGCCATCGATCTGATGGCAGTTGTCACCGGTCTGTTTCGTGCAGGTGGTCGGTATGAAGGCCTGCGCCTCCTCGGGATTTCCGATAATGGTGTAGCGTTCCACGCTCTGCGCCAGAATCGACCCGTTGGTGTCGAGGATCTTGCCACGCCGAGCCTTCAGCGTCACCGTGATGGTGCGGCTTTGCGCGGCGGCCTGTGCCATGTCCTTGCCGTTGACCAATTGCACATTGGTCAGCTGGATCAGGCATGCGCAGGCCAAAACCGCCAATATGACGCCGATGGCCATGGTCTTCGTCAACAGGTTCCTGTGGAATATCGCGTAGACGCGTCTGACGAACTTCACTGAGCGTCGTCCCCGCTCGCCTTGTATCCGTTGAGATCGATGGTCAATGCCCCTTTCTGCGGCACCATGCCCATCTGCTCCGCCTTGTCCGGCAGGGATGCTTCAAGCTCGTCGAGCTTGGCCTGGTCGTCTTCGACGTCTTGGGAGAGGCGAGTGATGTTCGTTTCAATCTGATTGGCTTCAAAGGAGTTCTGCACCATCTGGGTGCGCAATGTCAATGATCCCAGCAGGCATACCACCAGGAACACCACGGCGACGACCAGATGTAGCAACGGGGTTCTGCGCGTGCGCGTCCAGGTGAGGAGTTGTTCGAAACCGCGCCTGACGCGCGATTCATCCGTACGATTCCCCTTGATGACGTGCAATTCGGGACGGGTGGTGCCCGCGATCTCGCTTTTGTTCCTGCGACCTGCAGGCGCTGCATTCGATGAGATGGTACGTGGTGCCTCCATATCAGCCCCTCCTTCCTTGTCTTGTCATGGTGCGGTAATCGTTACCCCGATCGAAGCGTTTGCGCCATCGATCGGGAATCGGTCTGATCAGTTCCACGGCCCTCAATCGGACGGATGCCGAACGCGGATTCATGGCAATCTCCGTTTCGTCGGCCTTGATGGCCCCTCGGGTCAGTTCCTTGAAGAATGGCTGCATATCGGGAGGAATCACCGGCATATCCGCTGGAACATCGGCCTTAAGCCCTTGGGCCATGAAGGTTTTCACCGTCTTGTCCTCCAACGAGTGGTACGACTCCACCACCAAGCGGCCTCCGACCGCAAGATGGTTGGCGATCTGAGGCAGGGTGCCGGCGAGTTTGTCCAGCTCGCCGTTGACTTCGATACGCAACGCTTGGAACACGCGCTTGGCTGGATTGCCGGCAGGTCGATGGGCCTGCGGCACCACTTCGTCGACAAGCCGATTGAGCTGCCCCGAAGTGGTCAACGGTTCCGTCTCACGTCTGCGCACGATCTCCCGTGCGATCTGCTTGGAAAAGCGCTCCTCGCCGTAGGTGCGGAAGATGCGTACCAGATCGGCGAACGAATATTCGGACAGGACCTGCCTGGCGGTCAGTGGTTGCGTCACGTCCATGCGCATGTCGAGCGGCGCGTCATGGGAATAGGAGAATCCGCGTTCCGTCTCGTCGATCTGCAGGCTGGAAAGGCCCAGATCCATGAACACCGCATCCACCACGTCGATGTTTCGATCTTCAAGCACATGCGCGAACTCGTCGAAGGCGGCATGCACCGGAATGAAACGTTCCGCCAGCCCTTCCTGTTCCATGCGCCTGGTGGCGAGTGCCAACGCCTCGACATCCCGGTCGATGCCGATCAGCCGAGCCTCGGGACTCGCCTTGAGAAACGCCGTGGAATGTCCCGCAAGGCCGAGCGTGCAATCCACTGCGACTGCTCCCGGCTTCGCCAATGCCGGTGCGACCAAATCCACGCATTCGCGTAGCAGTACTGGTTGATGAATCGTCGTCACATCTGTCATCAGAATTCCACCGCCGGTAATACGTCATCGGCAATATCGGAATATCCCTGTTCCTTGTCGGCCAGATATTCCTCCCATGCCTGCCTGTTCCAAATCTCCGCTCGGGTTCCCACGCCGATCACCACGATGTCGCTGCCGAGATTCGCGTAATCGCGAAGCATTTGCGGCACCAGAACGCGGCCCTGTTTGTCCGGATCCTGATCGACGGCGCCGGATAGGAACACACGCAGGTACTCACGCGCGGCCTTGTTGCCCATCGAAGTGCGCTGAATCTGCATGGCGATGCGACGGAATTCCATCTGCGGCAGCAGATAGACGCAGCGTTCCTGCCCTCGTGCCATCACCATGCCCGGACCGAGCTGGCTGCGGAATTTCGCAGGTAACGCCATGCGTCCTTTGGCGTCAATCTTGGGAGTGTAGGTCCCCAGCAACAGCGGAGGCAAATCGGCCATCATGTCGTGCATCGATGCGGAGGCATCGTTCGAGGCGGGCTCGGATTCAGCGTCGTGAACCATGGCCACACCTCCTTTTTTCGACATTGGGTACACTCCACCCACAGCTGATTCACCACTTTACCCCACGAATCACCGCAATTCCCCACCAAAACACAAAAACTACACTCACCCGGATGTCTTTTCCCCGCAATTCGATTCATTCGTCCCCGCCCGAATTCATCGACCATTCATCGTCATTCGTTTCGGTCCCCACGTTTTCGTAGAAGCCTCGGAGTAGATTTGATTGCCTGAGTTTTTGCACGAAGGGATCACCACATGTCGAGTTATTCCGCCCAGCTGCATGAGGAGCAGCAGGCAGTCAGCCGCGCATACGACCGTCTGGACGCGCTTCGGGCACAGGTCCGCGCCCGTCTGGATACGGTGCGCGCAGCCGGTTCGCATGGCTCTCCGACCCAACGCACCGAGCGGGACTCCTTCGCCACCATGTATGAGGATCGCCTCACCCAGTTGCGCGCCGTCGAGGACCGACTGGTGTTCGGCAGATTGGATAACGCCAAGGGCGAACATCGATATATCGGCCGTTTGGGACTGTCCGACGAACGTCATGAGCCGATCCTGACGGATTGGCGCGCTGAAGCGGCCCGCCCGTTTTACGAAGCGACGCCTTCCAGCCATGGCGACATCGTCATGCGTCGTCACATCACCTTGAATTTCCGTGAGGTGGTCGGTGTGGAGGATGAGGTGCTCGACGTGCATTCCGACCAGGTCGGGCAGGCCTCTTCAGCCGGCACATTGACCGGCGAGGGCGCGTTGCTGGCCTCGCTCAACGCCAAACGAACCGGTAAGATGACCGACATCGTGGCCACCATCCAAGCGGAGCAGGACCGCATCATCCGCGCGGACCTCAATCAGGCCGTGGTGGTGCAGGGCGGCCCGGGCACAGGCAAGACCGCGGTGGCCCTGCACCGGGCCGCCTATCTGCTGTACACGCACAGACGCGCATTGGAACGTTCCGGCGTGCTGGTGATCGGCCCGAGTTCGACATTCCTGCATTACATCGATCAGGTACTCCCCTCGCTGGGCGAGACAGGTGTGGTCAGTCGCACCATCGCCGATCTCATTCCGGGAGTCATCGCCACGGGTCATGACGATCCACGAGCCGCCAAGCTCAAAGGCGAACGTCGCATGGCCAAGGCCATCGCCAACGCCGTGGCCGCACGCGAACGCATTCCGTCCGAACTACCGACGATCCGCATCAACGGATTCACCTGTCCCATGTTGCGCGTCGACTTGGAACAAGCCATCACCGACGCCAAAAGAACTCGCCAACCGCATAACAAGGCCCGCGAATCCTTCGTGCACAGCATGCTCATCGCCATGCGAAACCGTTACGTGGAACAACTCGACTACACCCCCGAGCAGGCGGAGCTCAATGATGTGATGCAGCAGCTTCGTATGAACGATGCGCTCCGGAAAACCCTGAACCTTGCCTGGCTGCCCATGACCGGCACCTGGCTGGTGGACCAGCTATTCGCCAAGCCCGATCAACTGCGGCGCTTCGCACCATGGCTCGAGGAACGCGACATCAGGACGCTGACCCGCCCCAAGGGATCGCCCTTCACGATCAGCGACGTGCCTCTGCTCGATGAAGCCATGGAACTGCTCGGCCCAGACCCCAAGGCCGTGGCCAGGCAAAAGGCACTGGACGCCAAACGCGCCGAAGAAGAGCAGTTCGCCCAAGACACGCTCGCCCAAGCCGGCATCGGATCGGGCATCATCACTTCGCAAATGCTGGTCGACAACATCAACGGCATGGATGCGGAACTCACCGCCCAGCGCGCGGGAGCCGACCGTGAATGGACCTACGGGCATGTCGTCGTCGATGAGGCGCAGGAGCTCACCGCCATGGATTGGCGCATGCTGATTCGCCGCTGTCCATCCCGCTCCTTCACCATCGTGGGAGACGTCGCCCAGACTTCGGCCCTGGGCGGTACCCGTTCCTGGCGACGCATGATGGACCCGCTGTTCGGACCGCATAACTGGTCGCTCAACGAGCTGACCATCAACTACCGCAATCCGAAGGAAGTCTCGCAACTGGCCTGCGACTTCGCCTCGGCGGAAGGACTGTACATCTCCACCGTCAACGCCGTACGCGGCGTTGCGGATTCCGTCAGGCGCCTCACGCTCACCGACGAAAGCCTGCTCGCCGACGCAGTGGCGCATCAGGCCATCGATCTGGTGCGCGCCCATGTCGGCGCGGATGGTACCGGCCGTGTGGCCATCATCGCTCCCGATGCCCTGCTTGCCTCCCTTCGGGCCAGGGTCTACGCGGAACTGCGTCAGACCTTGGCTCCCAAGGAGTTCGAGCGCCTGAGCTCGCAGAGTTCCTGGGATGAACAGGTCACGATATGCTCCACACGGACCGTCAAGGGTCTGGAATATGACGCGGTCATGGTGGTGCAACCCGGCCGTATCGAAGAGGATGCCCCTTCACGCATCGTGGCGGCCTCCGATCTGTATGTCGCCATGACCAGGCCCACGCAACGACTGCTTATAGTGCGGACAAACGACGACGAAAAACTACTCACGCTATAAGGTGGTATCCATGCCTAAAGCATTGCTATTGGAAAACATTCATCCCGACGCCGCGCAATCGCTGCGTGAGCACGGTTTCGAAGTGGAGTGCCTCAAGGGCGCGCTGAGCGAGGATGAGCTCATCGAAGCACTTGAAGGAGTGGATCTGCTTGGTGTCCGTTCCAAGACCAACGTGACACGCAAGGTCATCGACGCCCGTCCGACGTTGACCGCCGTCGGCTGCTTCTGCATCGGCACCAATCAGGTCGACCTCGGATATGCCGGCAAACGCGGCATCGCCGTATTCAATGCGCCATATTCGAACACCCGCTCAGTGGTGGAACTGGTCATCGGGGACATCATCTGCCTGATGCGTCGCATCCCGGCGCATACCCACCATATGAAGCATGGCATGTGGGACAAATCCGCATCCGGCTCACATGAGGTACGCGGCAAGACGTTGGGCATCATCGGTTATGGCAATATCGGCTCCCAGCTTTCCGTCATCGCCGAGGCTCTCGGTATGCGTGTGGTGTTCTACGACATCGAAGAGAAGCTCGCCATGGGCAATGCCCATCGTTGCGGCACGCTCAATGAACTGCTGGAACAGTCCGACGTGGTCACCTTGCATGTCGATGGGCGCAAGTCGAACATCGGCTTTTTCGGTGACGACCAGTTTGCCCACATGAAGCAGGATGCAATTTTCATCAACCTGTCCCGCGGCTTCGTCGCCGACCTTGACTCGCTGAAACGGCATCTTGATTCCGGGCATCTTTCCGGCGCGGCCGTGGACGTATTCCCCGTCGAGCCCAAGAAGACCGGCGATGCGTTCACCACGCCGTTGGCCGATGAGGACAATATGATTCTGACGCCGCATATTGGCGGATCCACGCTGGAGGCCCAGAAATCAATCGGACACTTCGTGGCGCAACGGCTTGAGGATTATTGGTTCAAGGGTTCGACGATGCTGTCCGTCAACATGCCGCAGATCACACTGTCCGACATCCGCAGCACTTGCCGCATCGCACACCTGCATGCCAACCTTCCCGGTGTGCTCGCCCACGTGAATCGTGTTTTGGGCGAAGACAACATCAACATCGCCGCACAGTCGTTGGGCACCGAAGGCGAGCTTGGCTATGTGGTCACCGATGTGGCGCAGCGTCCGGATCAGAACGCATTGGATGCGCTGGCTGCCATCGAGGGTACGATTCGCATGCGCGTCATCAGTTGACGCCCTCCACCTCGCGCAAACGCATGCAAAAGGGGTTCTTCAACCTATGGTTGAAGAACCCCTTTTGCATGTATGACGCCAGTTCCGCCTATTTCACATCGCCCTTGAGTTCGTCAATGGCGTGTTGGAAGTCTTCAAGATTCTCAAAATTTTGGTATACGCTTGCGAAACGCATGTAGGCCACCATGTCCAGATCACGCAACGGCTTCAAAATGGCCTTGCCCACCTCATCGGACTTGACTTGTGCAAGTCCTCGTGACCGCAGGTCCTCCTCCACGCGTTGCCCGAGCATTTTCAAGTCGTCTTCATTAATCGGACGGCCCTGGCATGCTTTCCGTACGCCGGAAATTACCTTGTTGCGATCGAATTGTTCGACGTTTCCGGAACGCTTGACCACCAGCAGCATAGTGGTTTCCACCGTCGTGAAACGTTTAGCGCATTTCGGGCATTCGCGCCTGCGGCGAATGGAGTGACCGTCCTCGCTGATGCGGGTATCGACCACCTTCGTATCTGGGTTCTGGCAAAACGGGCAATGCATGGTCTCCACAATAGCCTGAACCATTGAATTAGCCCAAACCCCCTCACGAACTCTGACTCGGAACCAGCAACCGTTGCCCCGCCTGCAGAGATACGGAATCAAGATTATTGAGCCGGACAAGCGTATCGACGGTTTCATTCACGTCGTCGCCCGCTGGAGTGATGCTCGAGGCATAGTCCCACAGCGTATCCCCGGGCTGCACCGTGTACACGACCACGGGAGTCGCACCGGTTGCGGATTCCGCCCGGGCCGGACGAATCACCCCATATAGGCACCACATCAGTCCGGCCAGCAACGCCACGGTAACGATACGGTCCGATAGGAATTTCCACCATTCCCGATGTGACTTCGTTCCCTTATGCGACTTCACATGGAACACTGTCGAACCATTCGCCGCACGCATCGCCCGAGCCGTCGCCGACGCATCCCGCATACCGTTCATCGCAGCCACTCCTTTCGAACACTTGTTCTATCGAACATGTGTTCTACATTATGGCACATACGTTCGAAAAGCGCAACCACACATCGAACAGATGTTTGATTTTCGCGGCGTTTCGCGATATGCTGGTGATTGGACCGAAAGGAGCACACCGTGAGCACCGTCCCATTCACTCCCAAACAAGGTGAATCGCACCCTGATGCCAATGCGCTCACCGAGCGTCAGCGCAAGGTGCTGGACGCCATCAAAACGCATCTTGCCCAGCGTGGTTTCGCCCCTTCGTTTCGAGAGATCGGCGAGGCCGCAGGTCTGAAAAGTCCATCCTCGGTCAAGCACCAACTGCAGGTATTGGAGGAAAAAGGCTTTATCCGCATGAGCGCCAACAAGGGACGCGCCATCGAAGTCGTCGATCCCGAGGGGCCTGCCTCCGGCAACGGGGTCGCCGAAGTCATTCCGTTCCCCACCGGCGTGGATTCCAGCGAGTCCATCATGGCCTCCCACGATGTGCCACTGGTGGGGCGTATCGCCGCAGGCGTGCCGATTACCGCCGAACAACATATCGACGATGTCATGCGTCTGCCCGAACGGCTGACCGGAACCGGAAATCTGTTCATGTTGGAGGTGCATGGCGACTCCATGATCGACGCCGCGATCTGTGACGGCGATTTTGTGGTGGTGCGTGAGCAGCACACTGCGGAAAACGGTGATATCGTCGCCGCCCTGCTTGATGACGAGGCCACGGTCAAGACTTTCCGCAAAGACCATGGCCACGTGTGGCTTATCCCGCACAATCCGGCCTACTCACCCATTGACGGCACACATGCCGAAATCATGGGCAAAGTCGTCACCGTTCTTCGTAAGATCTGAGTCCATCATCCCCGACCATCCTGATACGGCAGTCGACTCACCCGCCGTATCAGGAGTGCATCTGCGGACGACTTGCGGAACTGTATCCTTCCGGTTCAAGCTGGAAGGTGGTATGGGGTATCGAAACAGGGAAATGTTCCCGCAGGCAGTCCTGAAGCTGTGAAAGGATTCGTGCCGAATCCTCCATGGTGAGGCCTTGCTCCACCACTACATGCGCCATGAGGATCGGCATGCCCGTTGACACGGTGCTGGCATGCAAGTCATGTACGGCGACCACATGGGGAACCTGCTCCAGATGCATGCGAACCTCATCGAGATCCAGCCCCTTCGGGGTCTCCTCCAGCAACACGCGTGCCGCGTTGCCTAGGAGTTTAAGCGCACGTGGAATCATCATCAACGCGATGATGCCGCCGGCTACGGCGTCGAAGCCCGTCCACCCGGTGCAGATGAGCACAATGGCCGAAACGATTACGGCCACGGAGCCCAAGGCATCGTTCATCACTTCGAGGAACGCGGCCTTCATGTTCATGTTGTCTTCGCTCTGCGAGGCGAGAATGAAGATGGATCCGACATTCGCCGCCAGGCCGAGAACACCCATGAACAGCAGCAGCCGCACATCCGAAATCTCATCGGCGGCGCCGCCGAACAGTCTCATGCCGGCCTCCACCAACGCATATATGCCGACCAGCAGCAGGATCAACGCGCCAACGGCGGCGGTGAGCACTTCAAGTCGAGCCCATCCCCAGGTTCGTTTGCTGTTAGGCTCCCGTTGCATGAGCATCGCGGTGATCGTGGAGGCCACCAACACCGACATGTCGGTGAGCATATGACCGGCATCCACCAGCAGGGCAAGCGATCCGGTGATGACGGCGCTGACGACTTCCGCCAAGAACACCGTTGCGGTGAGCCCTAGCGACAGCATGAGTCGTTTCTGGTGTTCCTCTCCCCCATTTGCCGTCATTTCATGTACATGCGCATGATCATGTGCCATATGGTGTCATTCCCATCGCTCGGTTCCATCGAGAGACGAACTGAAATCGCTTCTCAATACCATTTTCATTCGTGCTCAAACGCGGAAACCCCAGCCCGAAGGCTGGGGTTTCCTTTGTTTTCAAGTTGCACAATACCTATTTCGCAACTTGATGTCAAGACATACAGAACGCGGTGCCATGTGTGCCGGTACGACGCCCGGAACGAAGACATACGAAGGTACGTCAAGTTTCGAGCAGCGCAACTGGCACTCCGTTACCGCGTTTGGTATCAGAAGCCGAACTGGGCGGCGGTTTCCTTCAACGTCTCTGCGGAACGCTTGAGGGCTGCGAGCTCACGATCGGACACCGGGGTGTTGATGGCGGTGTTGACGCCGGAGCGGTTGAGCAGGGTCGGGACGGACATGCAGACATCGGAGATGCCGTGGAAATCCTCGAGCATGGAAGAGACGGGGAGGATGCGGTTGGAGTCGCGCATGACGGCTTCGATGATGTCGACGCCGGACATGCCGATGGCGTAGTTGGTTGCGCCCTTGCCGTTGATGATCTTGTAGGCGGCGTTCTTGACTTCCTGATGGATTTCTTCGCGCTTGTCGGCGTCGAGCGGATCGTGGCCCGGGAGCGGAGTCCAGTCGCACATCGGAACGCCGCCGATGGTGGCGGAAGCCCACAACGGGACTTCGGAATCACCATGTTCGCCGGCGATGTATGCGTGGACGTTCTTGACGTTGACGCCGGTCTGCTGGGCGATCAGGAAACGCAGACGTGCGGAATCGAGGTTGGTGCCGGAACCGAAGACCTGGTTCTTCGGCAGACCGGAAATCTTCTGGGCGACATGGGTGGCGATGTCGACCGGGTTGGTGATGAGCATGAAGATGGCGTTCGGGGCGACCTTCACGAGACCCGGGATGATGGCCTTGAGGATGTTGATGGTGGCACCGACGAGCTCGAGACGGGATTGGCCCGGCTTCTGGCGCGGACCTGCGGTGATGACGATCATGTCCGCGTCACGGCAGATTTCCGGATCGTCGCCGCCTGCGATGGACACGGTCGGGTAGAAGCTGGAGCCGTGCTGCATGTCGAGCACTTCGGCCTCGACACGTTCCTTGGCGATGTCTTCGAGCACGATCTCACGGGCGACACCGCGCTGGGCGGCGGCGAAGGCGAGAGTGGAGCCGACTGCGCCGGCACCGATGATAGCGAGCTTTGTGGGCTTGATTGGTGAATCCACCATGTGCTTACCTCTCTTTGGCAACGAATGTCCCGTTGGTGACGGGCTTCATCTTCAATAACACTTTTACTGTATCCACACAGCATGACGTTTCAGGCTTGTGTAGCACGCCCTGACATGGCTGAAACGTGATTTGCGCCACACTTGATGTGAGCGCTCACAAACATGGCGGGCACTCACCCTGGATACATCGAAAGGCATTCAGGCAATGGCCTGTTCAACTATCCGCGCCGCCAGATGGTCATCGACCTCCGCCCGGAGCATCATGCCGTCGTCGCGATATTCGACGGCAAGCACCTTGCCGTATTCGCGGACGCGTGACACCAGCGATCCGGCGGAATATGGCAGCAACGCCTCCACATGCACGTTCGGGGTCGGCAGCATGGATTCGATTCCGGCGCGCAGTTCGTCCACGCCCTCGCCCGAATATGCGGAAACAACGTACGCGTCGGGCATCAGGGCCTCGATGCGTTCACGAACCGCTTCACCCATAAGATCTGATTTGTTGAACGCCACTATGGTCGGAATGGCTCCCACGCCATCGATATCGGCGAGCACGTCGTTCACCGCATCTATCTGCGAGAACGGGTCGGGATGGGAACCGTCGACCACATGCACGATCAGATCGGCTTCGGCGACCTCCTCCAGCGTGGACTTGAACGCTTCGATCAGTTGCGTGGGCAGACGGCGCACGAATCCGACGGTGTCGACGTATGCGTACAGACGACCGTCCTTCGCACGCGCACGACGCACCGCGGTATCAAGCGTGGCGAACAAGGCGTTCTCCACCAGCTCGGCGGAACCGGTCAGGCGGTTGGTCAGCGATGATTTGCCGGCGTTGGTATAGCCGACCACGGCAACCGTCGGCAGTCCGAAACGTCGTCGGGAGCCACGCTTGACCTCACGCGCGGGGGCCATTTCGGCGATCTGACGACGAAGCTTGGCGATGCGACTGCGGATCACACGACGATCCATCTCGATTTTCGTCTCGCCCGGACCTCGCGAGCCGATGCCCGCATCGGCGCCCGCCGCACGGCCTCCGGCCTGACGGGACAACGATCCGCCCCAACCACGCAGTCGCGGCAGCATGTATTCAAGCTGAGCCAATTCAACCTGCGCCTTGCCCTCACGGGAGGTGGCATGTTGGGCGAAGATGTCGAGAATCACGGCGGTACGGTCGACCACCTTCACCTTGGTGGCGTCTTCGAGGGCTCGACGTTGGCTTGGCGGCAGATCGTCATCCACCACGATGGTGTCGGCATCCTCCTGCGCCACGATACCCGCCAGTTCGCGTGCCTTACCGGAACCGACATAGGTGGCCGCGTCCGGCTTGATACGATGCTGAAGCAGCCCGTCGCACACCACGGCGCCCGCAGTCTCGGCGAGTGCGGCCAGCTCTCGCAATGATTCCTCGGCCGCGGCCTGGGTGGTTTCGCGGGAAGACCATACGCCGACGAGCACCACGCGCTCGAGTCGTACCTTACGGTATTCGACTTCGGTGACGTCCTGCTTCTCGCCGAGACCCGCCACATGCTTCAGCGCATTGCGGGATTCACGCTCCTGCCATTGTTCATCGTGGGATTCGTGGAAACGCTCCCCGTCGCCGGTGTCGAGCAGCACTTCCGACTGGTCGGCGAGCACGCCGCCCATGGTGGGCTCGTCCGTTTTCTGCTCGATTTCGATCTCCTGGGTCAATGGCACCTCTCACGGTTAAACTATGATGCCTCCTATTATCATCATTGTGTAGAGACATGAACCGGCGGCATTCGCGATAGGGCGGACATGGCCTCGGGACCGCATGGAACGGATGGGAAGTGGCATGACGAATACGAATATGGGCGGACATGGCGGCAAGGCGGAGCAGTACTTCGCCGCGGAACCGACGTCGGAGGACGTACGCAGAAGGCTGCACATCATGCTTCGCGACCATACGGCGGATGTGGAGGTCTCCAACGGCGTGTTTTCCGGCAATCGATTGGATCTTGGCACTTCCGTGCTGTTGAAGAGGGTGCCGGAGCCTGCGCAAGAGGGCACATTCCTTGATTTGGGCTGCGGCTGGGGGCCAATCGCATTGACGATGGCGTTCGAATCGCCGAAGGCCGACGTGTGGGCGCTGGACGTGAACGAACGTGCGTTGGAGTTGACGAAGCGCAATGCCGAGATCAATGGCATCGGCACCATTCATGCAGCTACGGCGGACGAGATTCCGCACGACCTCACCTTCGATCTGATCTGGTCGAATCCGCCGATCCGCATTGGCAAGGAGGCCTTGCACGAGCTGCTGATGGCGTGGCTTCCGCGATTGAATGCGGGCGGTGCCGCATATCTGGTAGTGCAGAAGAATCTGGGCTCCGATTCGTTGATTCCGTGGCTTGCCACGCAACTTGGCGACGGATATGAAGTGAGCAAGTATGCGAGCGCCAAGGGCTTCCGCGTCATCGAGGTCATGAAGGCATGAAATTCGAATATCCTTCCCAACTGCCGGTTTCCGCGGCACGTGGCGATATTGCCGAAGCCGTCACGTCGAGTCAAGTGGTGATCGTCTCCGGTCAGACGGGTTCCGGTAAGACCACGCAGTTGCCGAAGATCCTGTTGGAATTGGGCCGTGGATCCCATGGACGGCAGATCGTGCATACGCAGCCGCGCAGGTTGGCCGCCCGTACCGTGGCCGAGCGCATCGCCTCCGAAATGGGTGTGCGTTTGGGCGACGAAGTCGGCTATCAGGTGCGGTTCACCGACGAGAGTTCGCCGAAGACGCGTCTTCGCGTGGTGACGGACGGCATTCTGCTGGCGCAGATCCAACGCGATCCGAAGCTGATGCAGTACGACACGATCGTGATCGATGAGGCGCATGAGCGCAGTCTCAACATCGACTTTCTGCTCGGCTATCTGACGGCGTTGCTGCCGAAGCGTCGCGATCTGAAGCTCATCATCACGTCGGCGACGATCGATTCGGTGAAGTTCCAGGAGCATTTCGAGCATGCTCTGCATACGAAGGTACCGGTCATTGAGGTGTCGGGTCGTACCTACCCCGTGCAGATCGTGTACGAGCCACTTGGTACCGCGCCTGCGCTGATGCGCTCCGTGCCGGGTTTCGAAACCGGTGCGATGCCGGGCGACTCCGATTACGAGGCGTTGTCCGCCGCTCCGGATGCAAAGGATTCGGGCCGCGACGCGAATATCGACATGCCGACCGCCGTGGCACGTGCCTGCGCGGAGCTGGTGATCCATTCCAGCCATGACCGCGGGGCCCGAGATATTCTCGTATTCGCCTCCGGAGAGCGCGATATCCATGAGTTCGAGAACGCGCTCCACCACCATTACGGTCCGCGCGCGGCGGATATGCGCAGGCCCGACGCAATCGAGATCGTACCGCTGTTTGCGCGACTTTCCTCCAAGGAGCAGCACAAAGTATTCGAACCGCACGAGCACCAGCGCATCGTAATCGCCACGAATGTGGCCGAAACGTCGTTGACCGTACCGGGCATCCGCTATGTGGTCGACCCGGGTACGGCCCGCATCTCCCGCTATTCGAAGACGGCGAAGGTGCAGCGGCTGCCGATCGAGCCGATCAGCCAGGCGAGCGCGAACCAGCGTTCGGGTCGTTGCGGTCGTATCGCCGACGGTATCGCGATCCGTCTGTATTCGCGTGAGGATTTCGAGACCCGGCCGGAGTTCACGGAGCCGGAAATCCTACGCACGTCGCTGGGCGCGGTCGTGCTGCACATGCTGTCGGTGGGTGTGGCACGTACCGCACAGGATGTGACGGAGTTCGGTTTCATCGATCCGCCGGATATGAAGGCCGTGTCCGATGGTTTCAACGAACTGACCGAGTTGAAGGCCATCGCCCGCAAGCATGGCGAGGTGGTGCTGACGCATACCGGTCGCCAGCTGGCGCGCATTCCGATTGACGTGCGTTTGGGTCGTATGATCATCGAGGCCGCGAAGTCGACCACGCCGAGCACACTGGCCGCAGTGCTGGTGGTGGTCGCGTTCCTGAGTTTGCAGGATCCGCGCGAACGTCCGGATGAGAACCGCGAGGAGGCCGACCGCATCCACAACCGCTATGCGGACGCCTCCAGCGACTTTGTGACCGCGTTGAATCTGTGGGACCGCGTGTTCCAGGCGGATGGCGATCCGAGCAATTCCGCGTTGCGTCGTATCTGCAAAGTCGAGTATCTGAGTTTTCTGCGCATGCGCCAGTGGAAGGATCTGGTCACGCAGCTGCGCGAGATGTGCAAGGAGTTCAGGTTCAAGGTCGGCGAGCCGATTCCGGTATCCCGGCCGGACTTGGGGATCCGCCAGTTGCCGATGAACCAGCAGGCGGCGCATGCGCTGTGCTGTTCGTGGGATGCGCAGGGCATCCACACGTCCATGCTTTCCGGCCTGCTGTCCATGATGGGTATGCAGATCGTACGCGAACCGAAGGCCTCCGATTTTGCCGGACTCAAGGGGGCTGCGCGCGCTCGTGCCATGAAGCGTGCGCAGAAGATGGCGAAGAACGACTATCAGGGCGCACGTGGCACACGGTTCGCGCTGTTCCCGGCTTCGGCAGTAGCCAAAAGCACCCCGCCATGGGTGATGAGCACCGAACTAGTGGAGACAAGCCGCCTGTGGGCTCGCTATTCCGCCGAAATCGATCCGGCGTGGGCGGAACCTCTGGCCGGATCGCTGACGCGCACCACATACGCCGACCCGCACTGGTCGGGTTCTCGTGGTTCCGCAGTGGCGAGTGCGAAGGTGCTATTGTACGGTCTGCCGATCGTACAGGACCGTACCGTGCAATGGGGCCGCATCAATCCGTTGGAGGCCCGCGATTTCCTGATTCGTCAGGGTTTGGTGGAGTGCGACATCCAGCAGCGCTTTCCCTACGACGATTTCGTCACGAAGAACCGCGACATCCTCGAAGAGGCCGCCGACGACGCGAGCCGCACCCGTCAGATGGCGCAGACGGTCAGTGACGAGGATCTGTTCGATTTCTACAACGCCATCATTCCCAACACCGTCACGAACGTCGCCGATTTGGCGAAATGGTGGAAGACGAAGCATGACGAACGGCCTGACTTGTTGGATTTCGATCCGGAGAAGGTCGAACGTCTCGCCGATGCCGATTCGGTATCGTTGTCCGACTACCCCGACCATTGGCATACGCTCGGTACGGACGGCTCACCCATCGACCTGCGGTTGAGCTACGTGTACGATCCGCATGATCCGAACGACGGTGTAACCGTGCACATTCCATTGAAGGCGCTCTCTCGACTGACGCCGGAACAGTTCTCGTGGAATGTGCCCGGCTTGCTGGACGAGCTCATCGTCGGCATGATCAAATCACTGCCGAAAACGTTGCGCGTGCAATTCGTGCCCGCCCCGGACACGGCACGTAAGATCCGCGCATGGATCGACGAGCGGTATCCGGATCTGCCCGGCTCCGGAAGCCAGCAGAGGCCGAATCTTCCACCGGGTGACGCGGATGGCGTGGCTGTGTGGCCGGATTTGCCTCACGTGTTCACGCAGGCCGCCATCGACATCGTCGGCGCGCAGATCCACCCGGAAGTGCTCACCGGCGAACTATGGAACAAGCTCACGCCATACCTGCGCATGACCTTCGCCGTGGAACAGCAACTGCCGGCCAATCGCAAGCAGCAGCACGGCAGACGCCACGCACGGGGACCGGTCAAGGTACTCGGCACCGGCAAATCGCTGGTTGAACTGCAACGCACATTTGCCGAACAGGCCGAGGCTTCCGCCCGGCAGATGGTCAAAAGGCAGGCGGAAACGGCAGGGAACCAAGGCAAGCTGGTGCAGAAGGCGAACCTGCTGCACAAAGCGGGCGCCACCACCGAAGCACGCGCCACCATGCTCTGGCAAGGCGCGCTTGACGCACTGCGGCTACCCGGAGAACGCATCTCCTCACGCTGGCTCGGCACGGAAGCGCTCATGCTCGCCTCCGCCCCCTACAGGTCCACGAAGGAACTCACCGAAGACCTGCAGCTGGCCGCCGTCAAGCGCCTGTTGCCGAAGGTCGACGAACTGCCTGATGACGAGGCGTTGGCAAACGCGGTGCTCGATGTACGCGAAGTGTACGAAGACACCGTGTACGCGGTGGCACACGACGTGATCGCCATACTGAAACGCTATGCGGAAGTCGACAAAGCCGTGTCCGGCAAGGCCGACCTGCCCCTGCTGAGCGTACTGCAGTCGATCCGCGAGCACATCGCCACGCTCGTCTTCCCCGGCTTCATCGGCAAGACGCCACCAGAAGCATTGCCGTCCATCGAACGATACCTGCACGCCGACCTGTTGCGCCTCGCCAAGGCGAAAAACGACAAGAACCGCGACGTGCGCTGGGCATGGGAAGCCGACGAAGCCAAACAGCTCGTCGACAAAACCATGGCGAAAGCCCAACGCGAACCGGCCGGTCCACGCCATGAAACGCTCATGAAACAGGCCGAAACCGTACGCTGGATGCTCGAGGAATTCTACGTGTCCCTCTGGGCGCAGGAACTCGGCACCCCAAAGCCGATCAGTCTGCAACGCATCAAGAAGGCGCTCAACTGACCGATTGCCCGGTCTTTGACCGAGACGGGAACGTGAGTTCCGCTCACTCGGCGCTATTTGCCACGCGAGTAGAATTCACGTTCACGTGCGACGAACGGGCGCAGCATTGTGGTGATGGCGATGGCGCACAACAGGAACAGCGCGCCGACGGGGCCGAGCCACATCAGACCGACATGGCCGTTGACCACGCCGCCGACAGCGGAGCCGAGAGCGATGCCGATATTGAACGACATGGAGTTGAGCGACGCGGCAAGGTTCAACGATCCCGGATGCGACTGCGAGGCGACATCCATATACAGCACCTGCGATGCGGAGTTCTGCAAGTACATGAACATGCCGAGTACCACGAGCAGCAGCGCGCCGTACACCGGCACCCAATGTGCCACGATCAGCGACGCCATGAGCACCGCATGCGCGCAATAGATCGGGCGGATATGCGTCAGCGGTTCCACTCCTCTGCCCCGGTCCGCGAGCTTGCCGCCGTATAGGTTGCTCCACAGGCAGGCTGCGCCGAAAATCACCAGTCCGACACTCAAATACCGTTCCGGCACATGCACCTCGTCGCGCATGATCGGCGTCAGGTACGTGTAGAACACGTAGCTCGCGGCCGCACCGAACACCACATCGAGCACGCCGAGCTGGATGCGCCGGTCGAAGAACAGGCGAAACTGCGGCAGGAAGCCGATCTTCACGATATGGCTGTTGCGCGGCAATACGATGACCATCAGCACGATGAGCACGACAGTGAGCACGTTGACCAGATGGAACGCCCAACGCCAGCCGAACACGTTCGCCACCCATGTGCCGACCGGTACCCCCACGACGGATGCGATGGAGAAGCCGGAGAACACCCATGCGATGAATTTCGTGCGATATCGTTCCGTCGTCACATCGGGAGCGTACGTCATGGCAATGGCCACAAGCGTACCGGAGACGAGTGCGATGAGGATTCGCGCGATGACGAGCACGCCATAGTTGGGCGCGAACGCGCACAGCACGTTGCCGAGCAGGAAGACGCCGACCAGCGTCAGATGCGTGGCGAAGCGCGGGAAGCGCGCCGACAAGGCCGAGCCGAGCGGCGTGACCGGTGCGTAGACAAGCGCGAATAACGAAACCAGATTACCGACGGTCACTTCGGATACCTTCAGTCCGGCCGCGATATCCGGCAGGATGCCGACCATGATGAACTCGCTCATGCCCAGCATGAAGCTCAAGGCCACGAGAATCGTCACCGGAAGATTGAAAAATCGGTCCTTCTTCACGTTGTGCGTCATACGTCACTCTCTCGTCAATCGTTCTGCATATCACGAAACGATTGCCAACTTTAGACGGGCCCTGCACCCTTTCCACCCTTTCGACGCATCCGAATTCCACATGCTGACTATGTTCATTCAACTTACGAAATCGACCCTAGGCTGGCGCGCTACAATATGGCACAATGACAAGCACAAAACGTCGCAAACGTAACCCTCGGCGCAGACTCCCCCATCTCAGGTCCTTGCGCAACACCTGGAAAAAGGCTAGCCTCAGGAAACGAGTCGGTATGCTCTGCAGGACGCTGCTTGTCATCATCATCGCAATCGCCTTGGTCGTGGGTCTGGTGCGCTTCGTCAGCTGGCGTGTGGAAGTCGGACAGGCCGAGAAGACGCAGAATCAGCTGCAGGCGCAATACGATTTCAATCCCGGCAACATCATCTCCGACGGGCAGTTCTTCAACGGCAACGCTTTGAGCGAAGCACAGGTCCGATCCTTCATCGAGGAGCAGGGAGCGGCATGTTCGGGCGAACGGTGCCTCAAGACCATGACCTTCGATACCGAATCACAGTCGGCCAACGAATACTGCGAGGCATACGAAGGCGGCAAGAACGAAAGCGCCGCGGCGATCATCTACAAATCAGGCAAGGCCTGCGGGGTAAGCCAGAAAGTGCTGCTCACCGTACTGCAGAAGGAGCAGCATCTGCTCACCGCCACCGACCCGAGCGACTTCCAGTACAAGTCTGCGATGGGCCTGAGTTGCCCGGACGATGCGAACTGCGATCCGGAATATGCGGGATTCTTCAAACAGGTGTACGGCGCAGCCAAGCGATACCAGTACTACGTGCAGCATGAAGACGATTACGGCTACCATGCCGGCGCTCTCAACTACATCCAGTACCATCCGAATGCCGAATGCGGCGGCACGAACGTGTATATCGAAAACAAGGCGACCGCACTGCTGTACATCTACACGCCATATCAGCCGAATACGGCCGCATTGGAGGCGGGGGCCGGAGAAGGCGACGCCTGTTCGTCATATGGCAACCGTAATTTCGCCATCATCTATTCGAGCTGGTTCGGCAATCCGCGCGGCTAGGTCTTCCGAACGGGAGGCGGCGCACGAGGACCGCATGCAAAAGGTCCGTCATCCAGCAGATCGGATGACGGACCTCCTCGATCAAACGCCTACGGTCGTAAACGCGAGCCGCCCGGCAATCACAGCTTCGGCAGATACTTCTTCAGCTCGTACGGCGTGACCTGCTGACGATATTCCTCCCACTCCTGACGCTTGTTGCGCAGGAAATACTCGAAGGCATGCTCGCCGAGCACTCCGGCCACGAAATCGGACTTCTCCATGATCTTCAACGCCTCGTCAAGTGACTCCGGCAACGGCTGAATGCCCATGGCCTGACGTTCGGCATCGGTGAGCTCCCACACGTCGTCGCTGGTCGGCTCGCCCAACTGCATCTGCTTATCGACGCCGTCAAGGCCTGCGGCCAACAGCACGGAATACGCCAGATACGGATTGGCGACCGGATCGAGCGCACGGAACTCCATACGTGCGGAGTTGCCCTTGCCCGGCTTGTATTGCGGGATGCGAAGCAGAGCGGAACGGTTGTTGTGTCCCCAGCAGATGTAGCTCGGCGCCTCGGCGCCGCCCCACAGTCGCTTGTAGGAGTTGACGTATTGGTCGGTGACCGCGCAGATTTCCGCCGCATGGTACAGGATGCCGGCGGCGAACTGGCGGGCGGTCATGGACATGTTGAATTCCTGACCGGCCTCATAGAACGCGTTGGCGTCGCCTTCGAACAGGCTCAGGTGCGTGTGCATGCCGGAGCCCGGAGCGTCGGAGAACGGTTTCGGCATGAAGCTGGCGTGGATGCCGCGCTCCAGCGAAATCTCCTTGACCACGGTACGGAAGGTCATGATGTTGTCGGCCGTGGTGAGCGCATCCGCATACCGCAAATCGATCTCATTCTGACCGGGACCCGCCTCATGATGCGAGTATTCCACCGAAATGCCCATCTGCTCGAGCATGTTCACGGTGGCACGACGGAAGTCCATGCCTGGACTGCGCGGCACGTGATCGAAATATCCGCCTTCGTCGATCGGCGTCGGCGACTTGGACCAATCGTCCTGCTTCTCGAACAGGTAGAACTCGATTTCCGGATGCACGTAGAAGGTAAAGCCCCGCTCCTTGGCCTTGGCCAAGGCCTGCTTGAGGACATGACGCGGATCCCCCAGCGACGGCTCTCCATCAGGGGTGAGCACGTCACAGAACATGCGCGCGGTACCCTGCGGACCGCCGCGCCATGGAAGAATCTGGAAGGTGGACGGGTCAGGCTTGACGATCATATCGTCTTCGGACACGCGCGTCAGACCTTCCACCGCGGAACCGTCGAATCCGAGCCCCTCCTCGAATGCGGCCTCAAGTTCCGCAGGTGCGATGGCAACGGATTTCAATGTTCCCAGCACATCCGTGAACCACAGGCGAATGAAGCGCACGTCGCGTTCCTCGACGGTGCGCAGCGCAAACTCTTGCTGTTTATCCATAATGCATCATCGTTCCATGCGCATGTTACGAACATCGTTAACACGCGCCGTGCCGCTCCTACTCCTTGATGGCAAGCGTGGCGAGCTGCGCCACGAAAAGCCCTTCGTCACGCGTGACGATCTGCGCACGGCCCGGCACGGCCCTCACCGGCTTGACCCTGCCGATCAGCTGGCCTTCGTTCGGATCGCCCGACAACAGGATGCCGGGCATGCCAAGATCCTGGAACGACTGCAATACCGGATCATACATGGCACGGCTCGCGCCGCCGGTACGCCTGGTCACAATGACATGCAGCCCCAAATCGCCGGCCTGCGCCAGAAGCGGCACCAACGCACGCAACGGATTGCTCCGACTGGTCGCGACCAAATCATAGTCATCCACCAGCACATAGACTTCCGAGCCCGTCCACCATGAACGATTGCGCAATTGCTCGGCGGTCACGTCCGGCCCCGGAATGCGGGTCGACAGGAAATCCGCGAGCTCCGCAAGCTGTTCCGTGGCCATCGTGTCGTTGGTCAGGTATGCTCCCATATGCGAGTCCGGAATCTGGGCGAGGTTGGCACGCCGATAATCCACCATGAAGATCTTCGCCTTGCCATCCGGGTATCCACGCACGATCTCGTTGATCACCAATCGCAGGAACGTGGACTTGCCGGAGCCGGAATCCCCGAACAGGTAGCAGTGCGGCTCCCTATGCAGATCCAACACCACCGGAGCGAGGGCGTTTTCATTGATGCCGATGACCATCCTGCCATGGGTGAGACTTCCGGAGACGTCCTGCCCCGCCACGGCGTCAGCAAGCGCGGCATACGGCAGATTCGTAGGCAGCAGACGCAGTTTCGGGCCCGGCCTACCCTTCCAGGCCGCATGCACCTTGGCGATCAGATCGGCGATGCCGTCGCCCACCGTAGCGGCGTCGTGCCCACCATCGATACGTGGCAACGCGGCAAGCATGTGCAGTTTCGCCATGCTCAGGCCACGGCCCGGAGTCCCCTTGGGCACGGTGGCGGCGATCTTGCGATCGATCTGGGAATCGCCTGGATCCCCGAGGCGCAATTCAAGCTTGGTGCCGAGCAGATCGCCGATATTGGCCCGAATCTCCAACCACCGGTTGGCACTCAGCAATACATGCACGCCGAAGGTCAGACCGCGTGCGACAATCTGTTGCACCTTGGCTTCCAACTCTTCATAATCGTTACGGAACACTCCCCAGCCGTCGATGACCAGAAACACATCGCCATACCCGTCATCGACCTGTCCCGCGGCGCGACGCCGACGATAGGTGTCCATGCCGTCGATGCGCCGTTCCTTGAAGAAGCGTTCGCGGGAGTCGATGATGCCGGAGACTTCGGCAAGCGTACGGCGCACTTTTTCCTCTTCGTTGCCGGAAGCCACGCCACTGATGTGTTCCAGGGCTTCCATGGAGGCGAACGTACCGCCGCCGCAGTCGATGACGTAGAATTGCGTCTCCAGCGGGGAATGCGTCAATGCCAGCGATGCGACGATGGAGCGCAGCATCATGCTCTTGCCGCTGAGGGGTCCGCCCACCACGGCCACGTGACCTCCCGCACCGGATAGGTCGAGCGCCATGATTTCGCGTTTCTGTTCGCGTGGCCGATCTTCAAGCGCGCATGGGGCGAGCAACGTGCCGCGGGCCCTCCAGCTTGGGCAGATCAAACCATATTGTTCGGTGACGGTCAGGTCGGGCATGAAGTCGTCGAGGGAATTCGGCGTGATCAGCGGCGGTAGCCACACCACGTGGGCCGGCGTGCCTTTGCCGCGCATCTGTTCGACGGCATATTGGAATGTGGTGGTCTCTCCCGGAAGGTCCTTTGGTGCGCCGGAAACGTAGGATGCGCGGAATCGTGTGATGGTGCCGTCCGGGGACTTCAGGTAGCCGATGCCCGGTAGGCTCGGCAGTTCGTAGGCGTCCGGAATGCCCAGCACCGCCCGGGATTCGGAGGCAGAGAACGTTTTGAGACCGATGCGATAGGACAGATGCTCGTCCAGACCGCGTAGCTTGCCTTGTTCAAGACGCTGCGAGGCTATCAGCAGGTGTATGCCGAGTGAGCGGCCCACCGCGCCGATGCGTACAAAGGACTGTACGATGTCCGGCTTGGCTTTGAGCAGTTCGGAGAACTCATCCACCACCACCAGCAAGGATGGCAACGGCTTCAGATCGGTACGCCCGCCATTGACTCTGGCATCTTCGTATTCGGTGATGTTCGCCAGATTGCCGGCATCGCGCAGCAGCTCCTGACGGCGGTTGATCTCGCCGTCCAAGGCGTCTTCCATACGGTCGACCAGCGACGCCTCCCTGCCAAGATTGGTGATGATGGACGAGATGTGCGGCATGCCGTCCATTCCCGCAAAGGTCGCACCGCCTTTGAAATCGATGAGCACGAAATTGAGTTGATCGGGCGAATGGCTCAAGGCCAGGGAGAGTACCAGCGTTCGCAGCACCTCGGATTTGCCCGAACCGGTCGCACCGACCAGCACGCCATGCGGGCCCATGCCTCGCTGACCCATCTCCTTGATGTCGAGATACGCGGTGCTGGTGTCATCGAACAGGCCGATCGGTGCGCGGAGCCGTTCCTTGCCCGTCCGATATGCCCACAATGCGTTCAGATTGATGTTGCGGATGTCGCTGATGCCCAGCAGATCCGGCAGTTCGGAGGATTTCTTGCGTGCATTTGCGGATTGCGCGCCGTTGTCGGAGCGTTCCTGCGATGGCGCATCGCCGAGGCGACGCGCGACGGCGAGGGCCTCACCCACCGTCAGTCCGTCCGGTTCGATTCGTATCGGCTTGATGGTGGTTGAGAAAAGCTCCACCATGTCGGCATCGTGGCTTTCGAGCACGTTCAGGCCTTCTTCGATCACGGCCTGCGAAAAGAGGACTCGTAGCACATCGTCCTCTTCGAGTTCGCCCCATTGACTGGGCATGTCGATGACGGTGACGCCTCCGAGTCCATCCGAGGAGAACAGTCGGGTCTCCTTGGCGAGCGTGTCGCGATCGAAACCGTCGTTGATCACGATCACATGCGGGGATATCTCGTCATCACCGGTGTATCGATTGCGGTTGACCACATCATCCCCAACGAGGCCGTCGACCATGTGGGTGTTGGTGGTCACCATGAACCGGCTCAGGTCGGAAGGTGTCGAAGACGCGCCTTTCCACCCTTCATCGAACTCCTCGTTAAGCGTGTGGGAGTGCGGCAGCAGGCGGATCCAATCCCATCGGCCCGCATGTTCGACGGAAGTCAGCACGAGCACACGCAGATGTTCCGGCGAATGCCATACGGCCGCCTGGCAGACCAGCGTGCGGGCGAGCGCCTCCGTATGCTCGATGTCGCCCAGGAGCTCCACACGTTTGAAGGCACGCATATCTATGGTGTAGGGCATGTTGCGCAGGGATTGATGCGCCAGCATGAATCGATGCGCCGCCGAGGCCGAAACGGGATCAAGCTGCGCCAAGGGCGGCAGTTCGGGCGATTCGAGTTTGAGGCAGAGCGGCACCTCCTGGGTGCCGCAGCGCAGGACCATGAAGTCCTCGTCTGCGGGGATGCGTTCCCAGCGACGTTCCGGTTCTTCCGCGAGCGCCGTCAGGGATTGTGGCGATGGCGCGTTCCAGAGCGCCGCGTTACGCTGTTTGCGGCCTGCGGCGCGTACGGTTTTTCGCAGTCCGGTCAGATAGGTGAGGTATTCCCTGCGTGAAGCGGTCAGGTTGGCCATGCGTTGTGAACGCTGGCGAAAACCATTGACCACCACGAATCCCAATGACGAGACCATGAACATGCCGCCGGTGAGTATGCCGGTCAGTCCTGAATTGGTCATCAGCATCATGACCATGGCGCTGATGGCGCCCAGCAACGGCACAAGCGAAGTGAGCAGCGTGTTGACGCCATCGCTGGGCTCGAGTTCCGGCGGAGGTTGCAGCACGACCCTGCCTTTGGGCGTTTTCGGGCCTTCGAGTCTGCTGGCCTGCGTTTCTTCAGCGCTCACGAGCGTGTTTCCTCCTGCTTGTCGGCATGATGATGCTGCATCCCATGTCACCTAGGAAAATGTGGTTTCTGGTGTGGATGGGGAATCGTTGCCGCGCCTTCAACCTGGTTTCCTCGCCGTTTTCGTTGACGACTTTCGTTCCGTTGGTACTGCCTAGATCGGTGATCCACAGATGATCCTCGGTGATTTCAAGTCGTGCATGGCTACGCGATACGGTGCCGGTGTGGTCCGGCACTGCGAGCACGGCGTCTTCCGGTTGCTGTGCTGCGGGCCTGCGGCCGAGAACCAGCGTGGAGGGGATGTCGAGCGATTGTTTGGAACCGTCTTCGAAGAAGATGATGATGTGCGGTGCCGGTGCGACGGGTACCGGCATGGCCGGTACCGCCGGCGCTGCCGGAGCCGGCTTGGGGTGAGGAGGCAAAGCGACCGTAGGCAACGAGGATGGTCTTCTTGCCACCGTCCGTGGTATGGATGGGTTCGACTCATCCGCCATGGCGATCCGTTGACGCGGTGCCCTTGCCTGTACGACGATGGGCTGGCGGATATCGACGCTTGCCAGCGAGGCAAGCCTGTTCGCCCATCCCTGGTTGAGATCGTTCCCGGAGAACAGCGGCGAACACATGACTATCGGGAGCCCTACGAATGCAGCCAGCAGTGAGGCGATCAACATGCAGTATTTGATGAGGATGCGTCCCATTCCGGCGGGAAGCACCCCGGCTGTGGCATCATGCATGCCTTCGACCCGGACCGTTCGCAGCCCAAGCATCATATTGCCCGGGGTTATGCCTCGGGAACCTTCACCCACTGCAAGCACCGCCACCGCTTCAAGCGCAATCATGGCCGTCACCGTGATGTCGTGGCTGATCAGGGCGGCGACACCCGCGCACGCCACCACGAATCCTAAATCAATGAAGGAGGCCTCACATTGCCTGGCCGCGTCGGCCGGGCGAAAACGAGTGATCGGTGTCGAGGCGGTCATCATAACCCCCTTATGAATTCCAAGGCGCCGACGGCGAAGAACGTCGCCGGCGGCGTGCACATCATGGAGGCGAAGCACAGTACGTCGCCGATGCGGGACAATGCGAGCGAATGGAATCCGCCATGCTGGGCGAGCATGCCGAATGCCATGGTCAATCCCAACGCGCCAACGGTCAGCACGCACGCCAACGGCAAGGCTTGCCCCCAATCCGGCAGCGCATGCGGCATATGCATGCACCAGATCAGCAGCACGGTGACACCGCCAAGGCGCATCAGGTATCGTTCGAAGGGACGACCGGACTGACGTGGCTTCAGGGTGAGGAACAGGAACAGCGCGGCACTGAGCGTCAGGAAGCCGATGCGATCATACGGCTGGTCGAACGCACAGGAATCGGCCACTATCGCATATGTCAGCAACATCAGCATCATGCATATCGTGAAACCGGTGGAATACCGTGCCAGAAACGTCTGCATGTCGTCATGTACATCGGCCCGTGTAAGTACGCGGGACTTTTCCGGAATACCGCCGCGTACCGTCCAACGACGAGTCATGTAGGTGCGCCATTCCACCAGATAGCGGTCCGGCACATGCATCACGATATTGGGCAGCATCTGCAGGCAGCAGACCGCCACGGTCAGCACGAAACCGGCCAGCAACCGCACATGCAGCGTATGGATCAGTGCGACGGCGCATATCAGCATCAAGGGCACCGACGACGCAAACGTAGCAACGATTGCCCCTCCGATGGTCGGATCGGCGACAAGGACCATCATCAGCGTCATGTTCACAGCCACGTAGCAGGATGCGAACAGCGCACCGGCCGTCATCGGCTGCGTGCATCGAATCATGAATGAGGCCGCCGCGCCACCGCATACGGCCAGCATCACCGAACACGCGAACGCGCCCAACGACATGGCACGGTCATGGTCACGGATGCCTTTCAGACATAGCCAGTCACACAACGATACCGCCAGCGTCATTCCGGCGAACAGGACCATCGGCGTATCACGCGCCTGCTCCTGCACGGACGGAGACATCAAGGATGCCGTCAGTGCGACGACCGCGACGAAACCGAACAATGCGGCACTGGCGAGAGCCACACCATCCAGGCTCCGCTGCACTACCGGCCGCGCGCCGTCATGACCGCCCCGCCTGACGGATTCCGCGGATGGTGCGGATGCCGCACCACCATCATGCCTGGGCATTCAGTCGCGATTCCAGATCATGCAGACGCTTCATCTGTTCGTCCAGTTTGACGCGTCCCTGAGCGGCTTCGTTGTCCGGATCATCCACATCCTCAACATAATCGCGCATATAGCCCGCCAGCTTGCCGGCATACCCGCGCACCTCACGCGCCTCCGGGGACTTGTCGATGCCCGAAAGAATGTCACTCTCACAGGTTTCACCCATGTCGATGCGCTGCTGCAACACCTGCCAAGCACGACCGTTGTCGCCTTTGCGACGCCGCTCCTCGATGTTCTTCCTGCGTTCGGCGATCAGTTCGTCGACACGATGCCTCTCTCGGGCAAGCTCGGATTGCATCGCTTTGCGTCGAGCGGAAATCGCATCCAGACGTTGCATGAAAATTTCAATATCCACGTTTCCCATGGCGCTCCTTCTATATTGTGCAATTACATGGCATGAATATCGGCATTACACGAGCGGCCCTACCATGCGCCGCCACCACCGCCGCCACCAAAGCCGCCACCGCCGCCAGCGGTGGCGCTGCCGCCACTGGCACCGCCGCTTCCGGTACCGAACTGGTCCAATGCCGACTGGGATTCGCTCGTCAGATTCACCATGGTGGATGCAACCCCGACGAAATCGGCGATGGCTCCCAACAACGTGGCGATATATTCCGTCACTTTCACGGCAAAGTCAATCGCCACCCCGACATCGACCGCAGCTTGGGCGGTTCCGACGAGCGGTCCCACAACCGGTATGCTGAATTCGGCGGCATCCGCGGCCAGCAGTTCGATAAGCAGTTCGATTCCGTCCATGACCATGTCGAACGTTCCATCGACCTCATCCGCCAGGGCCTCCAGCGCCTGCGCCACTTCGAGGCACGGCTGCGGCCCCTTGCCGGCAGTCTCCGCAAGGCTATTGTTACGAATGACGAACAGATCGGCCGCCTTGCCGGACCAGGACGTCTCATCGACATTGGAGGAGACGTTGCGCACGGCACTTTGCAGCGCACTCAGCGATTCGGCCAACGCCCGCCATTGGTTGGCGGTGGCACGCAGATCATCCCAATCACCGAAGAACGGCTTCTTGATCCACTCATCGACGGGACTGTATCCGAAGATGGCTTTGCATAACGCGTCAACCGCCGTAATGGCAATGCGCGCCTTGGCGAAACCACCATGAATCTTCTCCGTCAGGCCCTTTTCGGCAGCCGATCCCGCCGCCGAAACCTGTTGAGACGATTCCAAAGCCTGCTTTGCGATCGCTCCGGCGGATTCGAAAAGTCCCTTATTGTCGTTTACCCTTTTCGCCCATGAGTATGTTGGCTCCGATGAGGAATCAGTCATGCTACGACGCCTCCTTTCTATTTGATCTCACTGCGCTGAGGCAGCTCCACGATGTCGCGGTCCTGATACAGCGATTTCAATTCGTCGGCTGTTCTGCCTAGCGGATCCTTGGCCGCGATGGACCGCCACACCGATTCCTCCGTCTCCTTACGCATGGCCTCACGCGCCATCTCGGAGTCGCCGATGCGCACCGCGGCGTCATAGTCGCCATCATTGTCGAAATCGATGGCCGCATATTTGGAGTCGTCCTTGTCGAATATGCTGATGCGGGCGTCCGCACCCGCATCGGGAGTCATGGAAACATCATCCTTGCCATCGTGGTCGGCATCGATGCTGAAGGAGCCGGATTTCCCCGCGTTGGCCCCGGGAGGCATCGGCACGGATGCGGAGTCCCGTTTGGACAGTTTGATGGAACCGTCCTCCAATACCGTCGCATGGATGTCACCCCCCGTAAGGTTCAGGGAATAATCATCCTTGGCATCACCATTGGTATCGATACCGACGGTGTTGATGGTGTCCTTGGTCTTCTGGTCGGTCGGCTGCACGGCATCGGCCGCTCCCGCACCTTGCCGTGTACCGGAACCGGCCCCGTTCGCGGTAGCGATCGGAGCATATGAAGTCCGCGCATCGTCGGTTTCGCCCGTCGAGGTATCCGCTGACGACCCCTGTGCCGGTGTCGAAATGCTGTGCATTCCGGAGGCGCCGGAAGAATCGGCCGAGCCACCGCCACCAACGACACCACCGCCACCAACGGTGCCGGTACCGCCTGCACCACCGCCAATGACGTCGCTGTCATGTTGCTTGTTCTCGAGTGCCGTAAGGCGTTCGCCGTGTTCATCAATCTGCTTTTGCAGGTTATCGATCCGGTCCTGGCACTTGCATTCGACCTGCTGACTGTCTTCCGATGCGCCTTGCAACGCCGTGGACAGCTTTTCCGCCATCTGCCCGATATTGCCCAGATACCCTTGCGTCGCAATCTTGCACGCAATATATGGAGGATATAACGCCATCATGAACAAACCAAAGCCGGGGTTGCCGGCTCCGGTCTTCACGAATGCGGATTTCGCCGTAGCAAACCCGTTGGAGGCTTCCTGGTATGCCTGCGCCGTTTTAGCCAGATCGTCAGGATTGTAAAGTATGCATTGTGATGCCATAAGCGGTTTCCCCTTCCTCTCTCTTCCAGTGGTTTCGGTCACTCGCCCGAGCGCTTGCGATGGCCTGCCATCGCTGCGAGCGGCTTGGGAATGAATTCGTCGTCGTCTTCAATCGTCGGTGCGATATACCCCAACGTGTTATGGCGCTTGTCACCTTTGCTCGAAGAGGCACCACGCCCGGCACCCATCATCGCCGGAGTCATGCCACGCGTGGAAGCCGCCTCCGCGGAAGATGCCGACCCGGTTCTCGGCAGACCCGCTGCCATGCCGGTGGCGCCCTTGATCGATGAGGATACGGCGGTTGCCCGCACCGGCTCGTTCGCATAATACGATCCCATGCCAGCACCGCTCAGCGAGGCCAACCCCGCACCGCCGGCACCACCGCTGAGTACACCCATGGACGAACCCGAGCCCGCGAGACGCCCCGCAGCCAAGGTGCTGCCGACTCCCACGCCGGCGCTGGCCGCCATCGCCGTACGCCCCAGGCCACCATGCAGCGAGCCCGCACCGTTCAGACCGTCCATGCCGCCATCGACCGACATGTGGTCCTTGCGGTAGGCCCACCTGCCGGTCGCCGGATCGTACACCAGCCCGTCCGAGCGGGAACCGCTTCCGACTCCATCGAATCCCGGCACATTGGAACGGCCCGTCCCACCCGACATACCGGCGGCGGACAGGCCGGCATTCGAAGCCGTGGCGGAGGCATTGGCGGAATCCGAAACGGCGCCCTTTGCGGCCACGCCTGCGGCAGCGGTACCGCCGCCGACACCCGCACCTGCGGCACCGATGGTGGACAGGCCACCGCCCGATCCCTTGTTGTTCGACCCATTGGTAAGGGGGGAATCCCCGATTGCCTTGTCCTTGGAGCCATCGGTGGAGGGAGCCGGCCAGATCCCATTCACATCAACCGCGAGAAAAGAATTAACATCAGCCCTGTTTTGGACCTTTCCTATCAGTCGCTTGTATTCTTTTTTCGCCTCCTCTTCTCGGTTGCTGGCAAGCATCCGGGAGATCAAATTCGCACCGGCGATCCCCATAACCCCCGTCACGGTGCCAAGTCCCGGCACGATCCAGTCCATCGGCTCGGTGGCGTTCATGATGGCCTGCTCGGATTCCTTGCTCAACTTGTCACCGGGAAGACGAACGTTCTGCGCCTCGCAAATGACATCGTTGAACGTTTCGATACGCTGCCGGAATCGCTTCGCCATGGCGGTGAAATCGGCATCGCTGATATTTTGGACGATCCGGTCGGAACATGCCAATGCGGTGTCACGAGCGCTGCATTCGAACACGCCATCCTCCTGCAGTACGGTCCCAGCACGCCCCAATGCGTCGGAGGCCTTGTCCATCGCATCGCAGAACCGTGTGATCTCATCCGGGAACTCCCACTGGGTCGTCCGCGCAATCATCGACAGCAGTTCCTCATAGTTGCTTTTGCCCGTTGATTTTTCCTTAAAGGCCATATTCGTCCTTTCCTGAATGCGTTTTCCAGATGTTGTTCAATTACGATTGGCCTACCGTCGTGGCGGCAATGGCGGCTGTTGGGCCGGCGGGCCGGCGGACGGCGGATACCGCACCGGCGGGACCCCGGACGGATACGCCGGCCCGCCACCCACTGCGGCGGCCGGCCCCTGCGGTGGCCGGCGCCGGCCACGGGCACGACGCCGCGCCACCACGGCCGCCACGATTCCGCCGACCACCACCAGCGCGGCCACGCCGGCCACCGGCACCACCCATCCCGGCAACGCCGACGAACCCGCATCCGCGTCCGCGTCCGCCTGCCTGTCCGCCTGGTCGGCGGTGGCGGTCGCCGACCAGCGCATGCAATCCGAACCGCCGTCCCTGCGACACTGCTCCACCTTCCGCCACGCCCGTGCCTGGCGCCGGTACTCCCGGCCGACCAGTGCGCACGCCGTCGTGCAGGTGACTTTCTCGCCGCTCGGGGAGAACGGGTCGCTCTCCGCGAACGTGGCGTCCGTCCAATCGGGATGCTCCGTGTACATGCCCTTGGTCTCCTCGTGCCGTTCGCTGGCTTTGACCGCCCACTCCAGCAGCGGGTTCACGTCCGGATAGCCCGTCGGGTCGACCGACAGCAGGCGCGGCAGGTCCACCGCGCCGAACCCCGTGCGATGCTCCTCGTCCAGCCGTGCCTCGCCCGAATCGTTACCCTTCGTATTGCGCACCAGGGACTGCAGGATCTGGTTGCCCGTCGCCTCAGGCCACTTCTGCATCGCCAACGTCAGATACCCCGTCAGGTCGGCCGCCGCGATCGACGTGCCGCCATCGCCGGGGAAGAGCTCGCGCCGGTTGGTGAAGCCGTATACGAGCATGTCGGCCCCGGGGCTCAGGATCGACACGTTGCCGTCCATGACATCCGATATGGCCGACACCGTGCCGTCCCGCGCCAGGGAGTTGACGGTCACCGTCCCGGGAAAATAATTGCTGGAGGTCGGCTCGCCCACCAGGTCGTACAGGCCCGCTTCGGTGGAGTTGTCCCTTGCGCTCACCAAGATCACGCCATGGCGCAGCGCATGCAGGCCCGCCCGGTAATAGTCCCAGTCCGCCTCGTCCAGGAACGACATGTTGATGATGCGCGCGCCCGAATCCACCGCGTCGGTGACACTGGATACGAGCTGGTCGACACCGTTCCCGTCGGCATCCACGCAGACCTCGAAGTTCGGGAATCCGCCGAGCGGGCCGGTAGCGGCGAAGTTATGCGGGTAGGCGATCACCGACGCGTCCGGCGCGATGCCCTGGATGCCGGCGCCGCCGTCATAGCCCTTCCCGTTGCCCACGATCAGGGCGACCATGTGGGTGCCATGGGTCATGTTGAACCCGTCGGCAGTGCTCAGCGTCATGTCCCGCTTCGACATGACCCGGTTCTTGTCGTATACGTCGTGGCACGAGTCGCCATGCGAGAGCGCCAGTCTGTACGTCACGTCCGCGTCCGCCAGGGCCGGATAGTCCCGCACGACCTGGTCGTCGATCACCGCGACCTTCACGCCCTTGCCCGTCAGTCCGGCATCCCACGCGTCGCGCACGCCCATGTCCTCGATGCGCCAGTCGACCGTCCCGTCCGCCGCCGCCGTCCGCGCGCACAATCCCGCGCACAGGCCCGCGCACAGCAGGCAGGACGTCAACGCCGACACCATACCGGGCAACCGCCCCCGACGCCCGAACCGCACCATCACAGCACCACCCCTACTCGGAAGACGACGAACCGGCGGACACCGACCCGCCGTCCGAAGAGGACTCATCCAACGTGATGATTTTCGCCATCCCGGATGCCGAAGCATGTCCGGTGGAATCCGCGGACGGCGCCGCCGCCACCTTGGCTTGGGCGTCATTGATGGCATCCATCTGTGATTCCTCGGTTTTGGTGAAGATGTCCACAGTGGTGCTCAGCCGCTGTGCATACTCCTGCACCGCCTCGTGAAGACGCTCCCTGGATTGCCGGAACGCCCGAGCGGACCGCTTGAGATCCTTCTCAAGCATCTGTTCGAAGAAGTTGGCGTTTCCGCGCGTCGCACCCTTCCATTGGACATCGGCGTCCCGTACATCCTCTCCCATGTCGTTCAAATCTTTCGCCAGGGTTTGCACCGTTTCAGGCTGCAGGCTGACTTTTTCAACCATCTGTTCCCCTTCTTCCCATCATGTCATCGATTGCATACGAGGCGGTGAGGTCGGGATGCCCCACCCTGTGCGGGGATGTCCCGACCTCACCGAATCCCGATGTTTTAGAAGCGTCCCGCGGAACGGGCGTCGGACTCGACATACTGCTGGGCGATCTGCGAGGTCGCCTGAGAGATCTGCCCCAGAATCTGGTTCATCTCCTGCAATTTGCCGTTCCAATCACGCTGGGCCTGATGGTATGCCTCACGGGCCGCACCATCCCATTGCTCGATCAAGGACTTCACCTGGGTGTCGAGATTGTCGAGTTCTTGAGCGATGCCTTTGGCATCATTGGCGATATCGGCGGAAAGAACATCCACCTGCTCGGGACGAACGGAAAAAGAGCTCACCATTGTTGTTTCTCCTTACAGCTTGTCTATGTTTCTCGTCCTTCAGCCCAGCAGGGACTGCAACTTGGACGTGCGGGATTGGTTGTCTTCCTCGTTTGCGGCCTGATCCTTGGCGGTGCCGCGCAGATTATCGCGCAGATCGTTAAGAATGCGGTTCAGGGCGCTGGCCTTCTCCTGCCAGCTCATCATCAGCGTGTTGAAGGAGTTGGCGGCATCGCCGCTCCAGAATGAGCCAAGTTCAGCCATCTTCGACTCGATATCCTTAATGCGGTTATCGATGCCGAGTCGTGCGTTTTCAACCGCAGCGGCGCCCTTTTCAATGGCGCCTTCCTCTGCTCTGATTTTTTCCGCCATGTTTCGTTTCCCTCCCGTAGAGAACCATTCTTTATTCGCGTCACACTGGATGACAGCAATGCCCCCATCAATGCAACGACTCTTCTCAGAGTAATTTAAGTCTACGGATTTCGCAATTGTATACCCTCTAACTTTCCATAAAAGAAACCCCTTTTATATCAAATATGCCTATCCGAATATAGCTAAATTCTCAATTACAACACAATCTCTTAACCGTACGTCTTCCGCGTTTTTTGTCGTCCCAAAAAAACTTTACATCATTTGCATGATTGATTAAAAGTTTTCGGCAGCATATGCGATATACCCCCGTACTTTCATCAAGAGTCATCCTCGGTGGATTTTTACAGAAGGAGTCTATATTATTTCACATCAGTAGTCATAAATATAGATTTGTCACATACGGAATTTTGCGAGAGAAAAGATAGAAGATATGAATTTCAAAGCGGGTGCAATGCCGTATGATCCCCCTGTCCGTCCACGATCGGCGGCCCCCATTCCCCTACCGCACGTTCCCAGTGCGAACATGCGGCGACTGACGATCGCCTATAACACCCGTACCATTACGCTCACGGTCTCGGACGGACCGATCGTTGCGGACCTTCTTCCGGACATCGCCCGCAGGCTCGGCGTACTGGACCCCTCCATCGTGTATGGCGGATACCGATTGATTACCGCTGACGGGGAACCGCTCTCCCCCTCACGAACTTTCGCGGAACAGCATGTATCCGATCAGAGCGTACTTACGCTGGAGCCCGGCGCGTCAGTCGACACGGACATCGTGTATGACGACGTGGTCGAAGCCGTCGGCGCGAGTGTGCAACGGGTCTACCGTCCTTGGACCAAGGATCACACCACGCTCACCTCATTGCTCATCAGCGTGGGCATGCTCGCCGTCAGTGCCGGCTGGCTGGCATTGTTTCCCGTTTCGATATGGAACGCCGCGCTTGGCATCGGCTTTTCCGTAGTACTGATCGCCTTGGCTGCATTGCTACACGGCAAGACCATGACCGTACAGGCCACCGTCATCGGACTGACCGCAAGCATTTTCGCCGCGGTGGGAGGCTATCAACTGGCTTCGTACCTCGTACCGGATCAGGCGTTTCACACGTTGCCGCTGGTCGGAGCCAGTGCAGGACTGCTGGTTTCGGGATGCCTGATGGCCGTCGCCGCCCCTAGCACACGACCCTATGGCTTCATTCCGATCATCATCGGCCTGTTGGCAGCCATTCCGGGCATACTTTCCACATTGCTGCCTTCATGGATGGCGAACATCTGGATCATTGCGACGATGTTCGCCGCCTTGGCTGCGAATGCACTGCCTTGGATGTGTCTGTCGTTCGCCCGCATCAGCGTGCAAAGCCCTCATAGCGATGCGGAAATCTTCGCCCTGCCGGAACCGATCGATTACGCCGAGGTCAAACAACGCTACATTACCGGCTCCACCATGCTGTTCATCGGACGGGTGAGCGTCGCCACGATGCTGCTCATCGCCATGCCATTGCTCAACTCTCTCAGTACACCACTCGGGGCGGTGATCTGCCTGGTCGCATTCCTCGCCATGCTGCTTGACTCGCGCCAGATTCATACGTTGCGTGAGATGTGCGTTACCGTAAGCGCTGCAGGTCTTGGCATCATATGCACCGGCCTGATGAGCGTGCGCATGCATCCGGAATTCAGCATTCCCCTGACCATGCTGATGCTGTGTTGCGCTTTGGCGACCATCGTGTTCACGCATGTCACACGCAGACGGTCGCTATTCGCCACCCGCATGGCCGATGCAGCGGAAACCCTATGCATCATGATGCTTCCGCCACTCGCCTATCTGGCGATCACCCTGTGATATTCGTCGCTCTTGCCGCATAAAGGATGTTGTCATGGCAGATAAGAAGGATCTTTCCGAAGCGCAAAGCTATTCACGGCGTCGTCTGGTCACCGCATTCACCAGTGGCATTCCGGACGGCGTGGAGCTGATGCCGAAGAAGAACCAGACTCCGGTGATAGTCGGTGTGGGCCTTACCATCATCGCCATGCTCATCAGCATGTTCTACGGCATCATCAGCCCTTCGCTGCCATCCGGTTGGGAGAACAACAAACTCATCGTGGCCAAAGGCTCTGCGGCACGCTATGTCAGCTCCCACGGCACGCTGCATCCCGTCATCAACGCCATCAGCGCACGATTGTTGATCCCCTCTTCCGATTTCAAAGTGCTCACCGTTGCCGATGACCAGCTCAAGGGCATTCCCATCGGTTCCACCATAGGCATTCTCGGCGCACCGGACTCATTGCCGGACCGTGACAATCTGATCACCGGATCCATCCGCAGCTGCACTTCCGAGCATGGTCTCGACACGACCGTCAGCAACGCCAACACAAAAAAACAGACCTCACGCGAGGCCATAGTCGCTTCCGTGGATGGCATCGACTATCTGGTCACCGGATCCCATCGATACCAACTCCCCTCCGAACCAACGTCACGCGACGCCTATCTGAGAGCGCTTGGCATACCGCAGACGGCCGTCATCACCGCCACCACGCAGTGGATCAACCTGTTCGAGCAGGGCGATGCCATGGAACCCATCGCCCTGCACAATGAAGGTGAGATTATCGGCATGCATGGCGTCGATGTGACGGTCGGCGGTGTGGTACAGCAACAGGGGGATGCCAGACAGACCAGATACGTCGTGATGCCGGACGGATCCCTGTCCGCCCTCAGCGATTTCACCTACGGTCTGTACATCATCGGAAAACCGGAACGCCTCACGCAGCCACGTACGCTCAGCGCCACCGATTTCCAGTACTTCTCCAATTCCGCGACATCGGTGATTCCCGACACCTGGCCGGTCGACGCACTCGTTTCGGCGCAAGGCAGGTCATCGGCGTGCGCCGTATATCCGTTGCATTCCTCCGGTAAGGCGACCCCATCGCATGCGCAACTGGCCGTCACCGGCGATTATGAAGCTTCCACAGACGGCAGTCATTCCGATTCCGTAACCATGCGAGACGGAGCGGGAGCATTGGTCCGGGCGGCGATAGGAACCTCTGACAAAGGAACCGTATTCGCCATCGACTCCACGGGTACGGCTTACCCCGTCCCCGAGGCCTCCGAGGAAATACTCAAGCGGCTCGGCTATTCCGGCAATGACGTTCGCACCATTCCGCGCGCATGGATCGACGTGTTCCCCCAAGGCGTGCAACTCACCACCGCGGCGGCAGGCTCGGCTCCGACCGTTTCCGCCGAATCGAAAGGCATGTCGGTCGACGCCGCCGTCGCGGACGGGCAGGAGCAGTGCCAGGCGGGTGTCGAGAACTACATCACGCAACGCCCGTGGACCAATGATCTGTTCGATCCTGACACCCTGCATCAACAATCCACCGGCAAAGGCGTAACCGTCGCAGTCATCGATTCGGGTGTGGATGTGGACAATCCTCATCTCAAAGACGCCGTGGTTCCAGGTGTCAGCTACCTTCAGGAAGATCCCACCAACGGCACGACCGACACCTACAGTCACGGCACCGCCGTGGCCGGCATCATCGCCGCCCGCAACGTACAGGGATCCTCGGTGCAAGGACTCGCACCGGAGGCCACCATTCTACCGATCCGGGTATTCGAGAACATCCGTGAGGAAAATGGTCGTCAAACGGGCGCACCATCCATGGAAACGGTCAGTCAGGCCATAATATACGCAGTCGACCATCATGCGCAGATCATCAACATCTCGTTAAGCGACACCCGTGACATTCCGCAGATGAGACAGGCCGTGCAATACGCGGAATCGCATGGGAGCCTCATTGTCGCCAGCGCCGGCAACCGGCTGACTTCCACCAGTACCAAGGACGGTGCACGCTACCCCGCGGCTTACGGCGAGGTCGTCGGCGTCACCGCGCTGAACACCGACTTGAACGTCACTGAGGATTCCGTGCACGGTGATCAGGTGGACGTTGCGGCACCGGGCATGATGACGGCATCGACCATCCCGGGAGGCGTGGATTGCGTGTTCGCTACGGACGCCTCATCCACAAGCTTCGCTACCGCCTATGTGAGCGCCGAAGCGGCACTGATCGCCGCACGATACCCGAGTGAGACACCGGCCCAGTGGAGGCAGCGCATCCTCGTCTCGGCGAATCGTCCTCATTCCGATCAGCGCAACACCACCATCGGATGGGGCATCATGGATCCGCAGAACGCCTTGGCACTGTCCCTATCCGACACTCTGCGCGGTCCACGGCTCAACGGCGAAGCGACAATGCGGCACGGCGGCACGGCATCGTCGGACAAGCCGCTCATACTGCACAGACGACACGACTCGGACGCCACCATGAAAATCATTGCCGGCGTCACCACCGTGACGGTGCTCTGCATGTGCGCTACTTCCTGGCTGCTCGCGATGCGCAGACGTACAGCCAAGAAGTAGCGTGTTCAGGCCGATGCCTACCGTGCGACTTCGAGCGCTTCCTCAAGGCTGAAAGCACGGGCGTAGAGCGATTTGCCGAGAATCGCGGAATCGACGCCAAGCTCGGCGAGTTCCTTGATATTGCGCAAATCATCGAGTGTGGAAATACCGCCGGATGCGGTGACCTTGGCATCGGTGCGCTCAGCGACCTCACGCAGCAGCTCGATGTTCGGACCGCTCATCATGCCGTCGCGCGCCACATCGGTGACCACGTACCGCGAGCAACCGGCGGCGTCGAGGAACTTCATGGTCTCGAACAGGTCTCCGCCTTCCTTCACCCAACCGCGGGCGGCCAGGGTATGGCCTCGAACGTCAAGGCCGACGGCCACACGATCGCCGTACTTGCCGATCACGGATGCGGTCCAATCCGGATTCTCAAGCGCCGCGGTGCCGATGTTCACACGGGCCGCGCCGGCTTTGAGGGCCGCGTCAAGCGAGGCGTCATCGCGCACGCCGCCGGACATTTCGATATTGACCTTATCGCCAAGCTCCCTGACGATGGCGCTCAACTGATCGCGGTTATCGCCCGTGCCGAAGGCCGCGTCGAGGTCGACCAGATGAATCCACTGCGCTCCGGACTCCACCCATGTGCGGGCGGCTTCCAACGGGGAGCCGTAGTCGGTTTCGGAACCGGATTCACCCTGACGCAGGCGCACGGCCTTGCCGTCACGAACATCGACTGCGGGGAGCAACGTCAAAGACATGTCATTACCTCTTTTCTCAAATCAGCGTTCTACAGTCGGCGACGGTAAGGAGAACACGGAAAATCACCGACGATCGAATGGACAATCAGAATGTCGCGATCCAATTGCGCAACAGTTGTGCACCGGCTTCGGCGGACTTCTCCGGATGGAACTGCGTGGCGAACAGGGGCCCGCGTTCGTAGGCGGCGACGAAACGGCTGCGACCATAGGTGCACCAGGTCACATGTTCCTCGGCACCGCCGAAATCGATCTGGTCGGTCGACATGTCGGCCGGTGCGGCACCCATTGCGGCAAAGGAATGCACGAAGTAGAACCGTTCGTGTTCCACGCCCTTCATCAGTACGGAGCCTTCCGGAGCTTCGACGGTATCCCAACCCATGTGCGGCACCACGTCGGCGTCGAGCAATTCCACGTCTCCCCTGATCAGGCCAAGACCGGGCTCGCCATCACCATGTTCCATACCACGTTCGAACATGATCTGTTCGCCCACGCATACGCCGAGCACGGGATGGCCGGCACGGAGGCGATCTTTGATTACCATATCGCCTCCGACGCTTCTGAGGCCTTCCATGCAGGCCGCAAAGGCACCCACGCCCGGCACCACGAGACCGTCGGCCTCCAGCGCCTGCCGATGGTCGGAGGTGAGCGTCACATCAATGTCAAGATTGGCCAACGCACGCACCATGGAGCGCACGTTGCCGAAACCATAGTCGAAAACCACAACGGAAGTCATGGGCATTCTCCTTTGTTCGATTGGTCCGGTTGTCCGAAAAGCTATTCGATGGCGGCACCGCCGCGTCCGAATCTCGTATGCTCGGCGATGACCTTCATGGCATCGTCACGGTCAAGGTCAGCCGAATCCACAATGGTGAGACCGGAATCCTTGAGACCATCCAGATCGGTGATACCGAGCATGAGGTCTTCCACGAACGATGCGGTGGAGGTGAACAGCACCGGCGGCGCGAAGGTCTGGCCGGATTCGCCCTCCACATACAATATCGCCTCAAGCTTGTCCGCACGGTTCACCGCGAGGATCACTGGCATACCGGCCACCACCGTGGTGATGTCCCTGGCGGCCGCCTCGGGACCGTCGCCATCCAGATTGCGCAGTATGGCGACGGCGCCTTGCTCGGAGCCGACGCATTGCGCGGAGATGTCAGAAATCTGGCAGAAGGCGGCAAGCAGTTGCGGCGAGGTCAGCCGAGTTATGATCACCGCCGTCTTCGCACGATTGCCGAGCAGACCTTGCAGCTCATCCTCGAATTGGAGGGAGGATTGCGCCGCATTCAGCACGTCGGCGGCATCGCTGTCGTCATCGGTCTTTTCCGCTTGCGATTCCCGCTGCTTGGCCGCTTCGGCTTCGTTGAACTCGCGTTCGAATCCTGCCATGGCGGCTTCCAGCTCCTCCTCGCTGAAATGCATGTCATCGGCGTTGAAATCGTCCGGATTCAAATCCTTGTCGCTCATTACAGAGCACCTTTGGTGCTGGGGATACCGTCCACACGTGGATCCGGTTCGATGGCAAAACGCAACGCACGTGCCAGTGCCTTGAATTCGGCTTCGGCAATATGATGGGGATCACGACCGGCAAGCACCTGCAGATGCAGGCAGATGCCGGCGTGGTTGGCGATGGATTCCATGACGTGGCGCACGAGCGAACCCGTGAAATGGCCTCCAATCATACAATATTCGAAGCCTTCCGGCTCGCCGCTGCACACACAGTACGGTCGGCCGGAGATGTCGACTACCGCCTTGGCCAGCGCCTCATCCAACGGCACGGTGGCATCGGCGAAGCGACGGATGCCACGCTTGTCGCCAAGCGCCTGCTTCAACGCCTCGCCAAATACGATGGCGATGTCTTCCACGGTATGATGCGCGTCGATGTCGGTATCACCGGTCGCCTTGATGGTCAGATCAATCAGCGAATGCTTGCCGAGCGCGGTCATCATATGGTTATAGAACGGCACCGACGTGTCGATGTCGGTTTTGCCGGTGCCGTCGAGATTCAGGCTCAGTTCAACCTTGGATTCGCTGGTCTCACGAACGATGGTTGCGGTACGCGCCATGGTTGCGACTCCTTTATTGGTATGGTTCAGTCCTGTTCCACAATACGCAGCACTTCGACCAACGCTTCGCGGAAACGCGCCATCTCCTCGTCGGTACCCATGCATACGCGCATCCAACCGTCGGGGCCGACCACGCGGATGAGTACGCCACGTTTGAGCAGTTCGTCGAAAACGCGTTCGCGTTTGTCGAAATGACCGCCGAAGAGAATGAAGTTGGACTGCGTTGCAGCGGTTTCGAGCGGCCGACCCTTGTAGGTCTGCTCGCGAAGCCATGCGGCGGTGGCATTGCGGATTTCGCGCAGGTGAGCCACACGGCTGAGCTGCTCATCGGTATGGTCGAAGGCCGCCAAGGCCGCCGCCTGGGTTACTGCGGACAGGTGATACGGCATGCGCACGATACGCACGCAGTCGATGATGCCCTTGCTGGCCGCGAGATAGCCGACACGTGCACCCGCGAAGGCGAAGGCCTTGCTCATGGTACGGCTCACGGCGAGGTTTTCGTATTCGTCGATGAGTTCGAGCGCGGTCGGCGTGCCCGGATCGCGGAACTCAACATAGGCCTCATCCACCACGACCACCGGATGCACGCCTTCGGCGGCCCCGACGACCTCTGCGGTCTTGGCCGCCTCGAGAATACGTTTCAGGTCATCCATCGCAAGAGGCGTGCCGGTCGGATTGTTCGGGCTGGTAAGCACGATCATGGCCGGCTTGACGTCATGAATGGCCTCAATGACGTTTTCGGCGTTCAGTGAGAAATCCGCATTGCGGTGTGCGACCTTCCACCGGGTGAAGGTGTCGCGCGCATATTCCGGATACATGGAATACGTTGGATCGCAGCCCAGGGCAATGCGTCCCGGACCTCCGAAAGCCTGGAACAGCTGCAGCATGATCTCATTGGACCCGTTGGCGCCCCACAGCTGATCCACGACCAGATCGACGCCGGATTCCTTCTTGAGGTAGTCGCAGAACGCCTGACGCAACGCGATATGCTCGCGATCCGGATAGCGGTTGAGCGTCGGGGCGATCTCTCTGACACGCTGCGCGATGCTTTCGACCACGGCCGGTTCCGGCGCATACGGGTTCTCGTTGACGTTGAGGCATACCGGTACGTCAAGCTGCGGAGCACCATACGGTTCCTCACCGATCAGGTCGTTGCGCAGCGGCAGATATGCCGGAATCGCATTGCTGGAGGTTTCGCTCATCGCAGGCCCGCCCGTTCTTCCTGTTCCGTGATGGTCGCCTTGTCGTACGGATCGTCAATGAAACGGCTGAGCACGCATTCACCGTGCGCCGGCAGATCTTCGGAAACGGCGAAGGCATTCACACGGGCGGCAAGGGTCTTCAGGCCCTGTTCGTCGTATTCGATGACTTCGACCGGCTTCATGAAGGTGTGTACACCGAGGCCGGAGGCGAAACGTGCGGTGCCGGAAGTCGGCAGCACATGGTTGGAGCCGGACATGTAGTCACCCAGCGGCACCGGGGAATACGGGCCGCGGAAGATGGCACCGGCATTGCGGATCTTGGCGATGACGGCATCCGGATCGGCGGTCTGGATTTCGAGGTGCTCGGCCGCGTATGCATTGGCCGCGTCGATGGACTGTTCGATGCCGTCGGTGAGGATGATGCCGGACTGACGACCGCGCAGCGACGTTTCGACACGTTCGGCGTGCTCGGTGCGCGGCACACGGTACTTGAGATTCTCCTGCACCTTGGCGGCGATATCCTCGCTGTCGGTGATGAGCACGGAGCCGGCAAGCTCGTCGTGTTCGGCCTGGCCGATCAGATCGGCGGCAAGCCAGCTCGGATTGGCACCCCCGTCGGCGATGATGGCGATTTCGGTCGGACCTGCGACGGCGTCAATGCCGACGATGCCGGAGACCATACGCTTGGCGGTAGCCACGAAAATGTTGCCCGGACCGGTGATCTTGTCGACCGGATCGCACAGGATCTCACCGTCCTGCGGCTCGGAGCCCTTGGCACCGTAGGCGAACATGGCCACGGCCTGGGCACCGCCGACCGCATAGACTTCATCCACGCCAAGGATGGAGCAGGTGGCGAGAATGGTCTTGTCGGGAAGACCGTCGGCATTGTTGCGGCTCGGCGGGGTCGCGATGGCGAGGGATTCGACGCCTGCGGCCTGTGCCGGCACCACATTCATGATGACGGAGCTCGGATACACGGCTTTGCCGCCCGGCACATACAGGCCGACGCGCTGCACCGGAATCCAGCGCTCGGACACACGGGCTCCTTCGGCCAGATCGGTGTGGAACGGGGCCGGTACCTGGGAGGCGGATACGGCGCGAGAACGGCGCACGGACTCCTCGATGGCGGCACGCACCTCCGGGTCGAGTTCGTCGACGGCGGCCTTCATGACCTCGACAGGCACGCGCAGGTTCTCGGGGCGAATATGGTCGAACTTCTCCGCGAAATCGCGAAGGGCCGCAGCGCCGCGGGCCTTTACGTCGTCGAGAATCGGCTGCACGAGTTCAGTGGCCTCGTTGGTGCCCATCTCCGCGCGCGGCATAGCATCCAGCATTTCGGCTCGGGTCAGCTTCCTACCACGCAGATCAATGATTCGCATATAGTTTTCTTCGCTCATAACGCCCCATCGTAACAACGTCGGGTCACGAGACCTGTCAGAAATCTCACGTTCAGCCGCATTGTGAGACATTCCCGCCCCATGAGCGCGGCCGACCACCCCGGACCCCATGATCATAAGGGTGGTCATGCCACGATGTGTTACGGCGGCGGCGTTACATGGCGATGCTAGTTTGCATAGCAATCAGCAGTGATCACGACGGTAAGGAGAACCGCCATGTCCCAAGCGTCACCCGCATCGACGGCACCCGAAAACACCACGGTCACCAAACCGAAGCTCTTCTACGGGTGGTGGATCGTCATCGGCGGTTTCCTGATGATGTGCACCTGCTACACGACATTCGTGAACTGCTCCTCACTGTTCCAGGCGCATATCGTCTCCGATCTGCACATGACCATCGGCCAGTACAACACCGGCACGTCGCTTGCATCACTGATCTCCATCGTGGCGACGCTATTCATGGGTGCGCTCATCGATAAGCTCGGCGCACGCCAGATCGCCTCCTTCCTAGTGATCCTCTCCGCGTTGCTGCTGTTCGGATATTCCGCCGTCACCTCCGCATGGCAGATCTACGCGCTTGCGGCGATCTCCGGCACGCTGATCACTTCCGGCGTACGTCTGTTCATCTCCGTCGTGGTGACCAACTGGTTCAACCTCAAGCGTGGTCTGGCCGTATCCGCGGCCCTGTGCGGCTCCGGCTTCGGTGGCATGATCCTTTCCCCGATCGCCAGCACCGTCATCGCCAATTACGGATGGCGTACCGCCTATGTCGTACTCGGCATGATCTGCTTGGTCGCGGCACTGCCGATTCCGGTCATCTTCTTCCGTACCAAGCCGAGCGAGAAGGGTCTGCTGCCGCTTGGCGCCGAACTGAGTGACGAGGAGATCAAAGAGGCCGAACGCAGGAGCGGGCACTCACTGTCCGAAGTGAACGTGGCCGTGGGCTGGAAGGTGCTTCGCAAGCATGCCGGATTCTGGTTGCTGGTACTCGGCTTCCTGTTCGTCGGCATCATCAATGGCGCGGTTTCCGTGAACATGGTCTCCAACATGACGTCCGTGAACAACAACGGCACCGAAGTGGTCACCGGTGGCCATAGCGTGGTGTGGGCCGGCTACATCATGTCGCTGTACATGGGTGTGGTGTTGGTCGCCAAGGTCGCACTGGGTTGGATTTTCGACCGTTTCGGCATGGTGGGCGGCGTGCTTGTCGGCTCCGTCTCCTGCCTGCTCGCCTGCCTGTTCCTGTGCTTCCCGTCCACGAATTGGGGGCCGATTCTCGCCGCGGTCTTCTACGGCATCGGCACCTGCACCGCCACGATCGGTCCATCCATCATGATTGCACACGAATACGGCCGCCGTGATGTCGGCAAGCTGACCGGCATTGCGATTTCCGCCACCGCACTTGGCGGCATCGTCGGCGCGATCGTCTCCGGTATCGCCTTCGATGCGGCGCTCTCGTTCACACCGGCATGGGTCATCGGCATCGTCTGCTCGGTATTCATGGGTGTGACGCTGATCGCTTCGGCCGGTATGGCCAAGGGCGTGGTCGCCAAGTGCATCGCCAACGGCGCACCGCACATCGACGCCGAAGGCAACATCATCGAAGAGGCCCGCTGACCTCATTCAGGCCATGGGCAGGGAGCTGGGACCGAAAAGAATCTTGATCTCGGCGAACAGGGAGGTGTCCCGCTTCACGCGGAAGCGATCTCCGAAGGTCAGCACCTTGGCGTTGCCCTGATCGTCCATGATGGCAAGTCTCACCTCGCAATAGCCGGGATGATCGTTCAGAATCCGCCCGAGCCGCATCACATGATCACGGTTCAGTGCAACCTGCGGCAGCGTGATCACGAGCGGCCTCTCGTCCTCCGCCTCCAAGGTCGGTACCTGGAATTCCGTGGCACGCAGACTCACGGTTTCGTCGCGCCGCTCGACTTGGCCCCGAATCTGCACTACGGTGTCGACCGCCAGTTCCGGCGCGGCCGCTTCATATACCTTGCCGAAGAACATGCACTGGATGGAGCTTTCCAAATCCTCGATGGTGACGATCGCCCAAGGATTGCCCTTCTTCGATACGCGACGGTCCACATTCGTAATCAGCCCGGCTACCGTGACCTGCTGCCCGTCAGGCATGGTTCCGGCGCGATCGATCAGATGCGCGATCGACATCTCACGCAGACTCGACAACACCGACTGCATGCCGCTCAACGGATGGTCGGACACATACAGTCCCAGCATCTCACGCTCGAAGTTGAGCTTGGTCTTCTTATCCCATTCCTCCACATCCGGCACGCTCACCATGGCGTCTCCCATGCCGTCTTGTTCGGCCGAATCATCCAGATCGGAGAACAGATCGAACTGGCCTTCCGCCTGCTTGCGCTTGATGCCCACCACCGAATTGATGGCAGCCTCATGAATGGTGAACAGCGCACGACGGTTCGGATCGACCGAATCGAAGGCTCCGGCCTTGATCAACGATTCCACCAGACGACGGTTCAAGGCACTCAACGGCACGCGACGCACGAAATCCGGGAAGTTCACATACTTGCCATGACCGCTCTCGCGCTCCTTGATGATGTCATCGACGGCGTTCCTGCCGACATTGCGGATGGCACCGAGACCGAATCGCACGACATCGCCGACCGCCGAATATTCGAATACCGACTCATTCACGTCCGGAGACAGCACCTGAATGCCCATGCGCCGCGCCTCGCCGAGATACAGTGCGGTCTTGTCCTTATTGGTGCTGGCGCCCTGCAATAGGGCGGCCATGAATTCCACCGGATAGTGCGTCTTCAGATACGCGGTCCAATAGGAGATCAAACCGTATGCGGCGGAATGCGCCTTGTTGAACGCATACCCCGAGAACGGCACCAGAATGTCCCACACGGCCTGGGCCGCCTCCTGCGAGTAGCCATGCTCCTTCATGCCCGCAAAGAACGGGATTTTCTCCTTGGCCAACACTTCCGGCTTCTTCTTGCCCATGGCTCGGCGCAACACATCTGCCTTACCCAAAGAGTAACCCGCCAGAATCCGCGCGGCCGACTGCACCTGCTCCTGGTACACGATCAGACCATAGGTCTCGTCAAGCACCTCCTTGAGCGGTTCGGCCACTTCGGGATGAATCGGCGTGATCTTCTGCAAGCCGTTCTTACGCTTCGCATAGTTGGTATGCGAATCCATATCCATAGGGCCCGGCCGGTACAAGGCGATCAACGCGGAGATATCGTTGAAGTTGCTGGGCTTCAACGTTTTCAGCAGCGAGCGCATGCCGTCGGAATCGAGCTGGAACACGCCAAGGGTGTCACCTCGCGACAGCAACTCGTACGTGGCCTTGTCATCCAAAGGAATCCTGGTATGGTCGATGCGGTCCTTGCCGTTCGCCTCGATGTTGTTCAGAGTGTCACGAATCACCGTCAAGTTGGAGAGCCCGAGGAAGTCCATCTTGACCAGACCCAGCGTTTCGCACGTGTGATATTCGAGCGTAGTGGTGACGGTACCGTCGGTACGTTCCAATAGCGGCGAGGTGTTGGTAATCGGCTCACTACCCATGATGGTGGCGCAGGCATGCACGCCGGTCTGACGAATCAGACCCTCGATGCCCATCGCCTCATCGGTCACACGCTTGGCATCCGGATCGGAATCGTACAGCTCCCGGAACTCACGCGCTTCGGCATAGCGTTTCGAGGCCGGATCGAAGATATCATGCAACGGGATGTCCTTGCCGCCCGTCTGCGCCGGTGGCAACGCCTTGGTCACGCGCTCGCCCATGGAAAAGTCGAAACCCATGATGCGTGCGGAATCCTTCAAGGCCTGCTTGGTTTTGATGGTGCCGTAGATCACGCATTGCGCCACCTTGTCACGACCGTATTTCTCGCCGACATAGTCGAGTACGCGGCCGCGGCCGTCCGGATCGAAATCCACGTCGATATCAGGCAGGGAGACTCGCTCCGGATTGAGGAAGCGTTCGAAAATCAGACCGTGCTGAATCGGGTCGAGTTCGGTGATGCCCATGGCGTATGCCACCATGGCGCCTGCAGCGGAACCACGGCCGGGCCCCACCATCACACCGTGCGTCTTGGCCCAGTTGATGTAGTCGGCCACGACAAGGAAGTAACCGCAGAACTGCATCTGGCATATTACGCCGCATTCGTAGTCGGCCTGCTTGAGCACCTCGATCGGCGGATTGCCGTCATATCGCTTTTCCAGGCCCTCTTCGACCTTCTTCAGGAACAGCGAGGTCTCGTCCCATCCTTCAGGGCAGTCGAACTGAGGCATGAAGGCGCCATCCTCATGATCGTCGAACATCACGTTGCAGCGTTCGGCGATCTCCAGCGTATTGTCGCATGCCTCGGGAAGGTCCTTGAACAGTTCACGCATCTCTTCGGCGGATTTCAGGTAGTAGCCGGTACCGTCGAACTTGAATCGTCCCGGCTCGTCGAGGGTGGAGCCGGAGTTGATGCACAGCATGGCGTCCTGCGCGCCGGCATCCTCCGCACGCACGTAATGGGAATCGTTGGTCGCCAGCAACGGCGCATTGAGCTTTTTGGCGATGTCAAGCAGCCCGTCGGTCACCTGTCTTTCGATATTCAGCCCGTGGTCCATGAATTCGATGTAGAAGTTGTCTCGGCCGAAGATGTCCTGCAGCTCCCCCGCCGCACGTAGTGCCTCATCGAATTGACCGAGCAGCAATCGGGTTTGGATGATGCCCGAAGGGCAACCGGATGAGGCTATGATCCCCTTGGAATACTTGGATAGGATCTCCTTGTCCATGCGCGGGTAACGCATGACACGCCCTTCCAGGTTCGCGTCGGTCGAGGCTTTCATGAGGTTCACGAGGCCTTCGTCGGTCTCCGCCCACATGGTCAGATGCGTGATTAGGCCGCCGCCGGACACGTCGTTGGGGTTGCGTTTGCGATGGTTCGGGTCAAGATCCGGGTTCCAGTTGGTGTCCCAGCTCACTCGGGTCGGGTCCTGGCGTGCGGTTTCCGGCGTGACATAGGCTTCGATGCCGATGATTGGCTTGATGCCCGCATTGACTGCGGTGCTCCACATCTCATAGGCGCCATGCATGTTGCCATGATCCGTGATGCCGACGGCCGGCATGTTCAGTTCCTTGGCACGTTTGACCAGATCCGGTATCTTCGAAGCGCCGTCGAGCAGCGAATAGTGCGTATGGTTATGCAGTTGCACGAAGTTTCCGGAAGTAGCCATGCTCTCCAATCTACCTATGATTCCTGACGGCCGACTACGCCGAGAGCCGCAATTCACCGCATCGAAACAACCGACACGCGTACCTCGTCACCGTGGTCGCCGCACGCGGCCCGTCGCTTGCGACACGCCCGGAGCCTGTGGATAACCCGTTTGGTGCGTCCACAACCCCTGGTTGCGCTGGACATACGCCTTTCCACCCGTTAGCGTCGCAACCAACCGGTATCCGCATCTTGCGAACAAAGGAGTGCCATGACCGCGAAAACCCGCCGTACATTGCGTTTCGTTTCCCTGATCTGTCTGATCGTGGCCATGCTGTTGGCCGTGGCGATCGTTGCGGGAATGCTGTATCTGCAGCGAGGCAGCTATGATCCGTTGGACTCGTTGGTCCTGATTGCGGTATGCATGATGGTCGCGACCTGTCCGATCTGTCTGCTGGCCGCAATCGTATTGTTCGTGATTCAGTTCCTCGTCGGATTCGCGTCACGATGACGATTGCGCATCACATCAAGCGCATGCTGCAGGTCGACGGGATAATGCGACCGGACGGTGGTCCACACATGAGTACGCGGATGACGGAATTCGAGCTGCATGGCGTGCAGCCACTGCCGTTCCAATCCGAGTGCCTCGCTCAGCTGCGGATTGGCGCCGTACATGGGATCCCCCACCAACGGATGTCCGATGGATGAGAAATGCACGCGGATCTGGTGCGTACGTCCGGTTTCCAGATTCACGGAGACGAGCGTCGCTTCGCCGAAGCGTTCCATCACGTCCCAATGGGTGATGGCCTCCTTGCCGGCTGGCGTTACGCAGAATCGAAAATCGGAGACCTTCGCGCGGCCGATCGGCGCCTCGATGGTGGCCTTGTCTTCCTTGAGGTTGCCCTGCACCAGCGCATGATAGGTTTTGACGACTTCATGTTCGGCGAACTGTCGACGCATTTCCACATAGGCAAGTTCGGATTTGCATACCAGCATGAGCCCGGAGGTGCCGACGTCAAGCCGGGAGACGATGCCTTGACGGCCTGCCGCGCCGTACGACGTGATGCGTACGCCACGGTCAAGCAGACTGCCGAGTACGGTCGGTCCGGTCCAGCCGACGGAAGCATGCGCGGCCACGCCTACCGGCTTGTCGACCACGACCACGTCATCGTCTTCGTAGACCACGGCCATGTCATGAGCGATCGGTTCCGGCTCGGAACGTTCCTCGACGATGTCGAATTCAACGGTCTCCCCCGCCTGCAGGCTCGACGATTTGGCGATGTCACGGCCGAGTACACGAGCCTGGCCGGTCTCGATCAGGTCCGCGGCTTTGGCTCGTGAGATGCCGAGCATCTTGGCCACGGCCACGTCAAAACGCTTTCCGACGAGCGCGTCGGGCGCTGGAACCAACCGGCTCATGCGGCATTCGCCTCGGCGTTCTGCTCGTCAAGCTCCTTCTGACTGAACGGCTCGCCGAGCAGAAGCAGCAGCACAGCGGCGATTCCGGCAATCATCAGAAAGATGTCGGCGACATTGCCGACGGACCATCCGTAATTCAGAAAGTCGACCACCTTGCCGTTAAGGAAGCCTTCGGCATAGACGACGCGATCGATGAGATTGCCCAACGCCCCAGCGAACGCCAAGGCGAATATCACGGTCCATTTCATGGAGATGGTACGCAAGGTCAATACGATCAGCACCGCGCAGGCCACGATGGCCAACAGGGAGATCAACCATGTCATGTGGGAACCCATACCGAGCGAGGCACCCGGATTATGCACCAGCGTGAATGAGAGAATCCCGGGAATCACGCGCATGGTCCGCCCATCGGCCAAGGCATGTTGGGCCCATGCCTTGGTGATCTGATCGAGCGCCAGCGCGATAACGGCAACACACGCAAAGACGGCCACGCGGGTGCGCAGCCGTCCTTGTTCATTCGTCATAATGTCAGACACAGCCTAATCTCAGTTGTTCTGATCGACCTGGCTGTAGTTGTTCGTATCGGACACCTGGGACACGAGCTGACCGAGGAACTCGGTAAGACGCGCGCGGTATTCGGTTTCGAACTGCTTAAGGCCCTGAATATTGCCTTCGATGACCTTGGACTGGGATTCAAGGTTGTCACGCACCTGCTGTGCGTAATCGTCGGCGGCGGAACGGGTCTTGGCGTCATAGTCGGCGGCGCGACGCTGCACTTCGGACTCATAGGTGTCGGCCTCGGAGTGCTTCGTGGAGAAGTACTGGTCGGCCTCATTGGTCTTCTGCGCAACGTAGGAGTTGCCCTCGTTCTGCCTGTCGGACAGATACTGATCGCCTTCCTGGGTCTTCTGGGCAACGTAGGCGTCGCCTTCGTTCTTCTTCCGATTCAGGTACGCATTGCCCTCTTCGGTCTTCTCGGCCATATACTGGTCGGCCTCGTTGTGACGATCCTGCATGTAGGTGTCGGCATCCTGACGGGTCTTGGCTGCGTAGGCGTCGGCATCGGAACGGGTGTCTTCGGAATAGGAGTCCGCATTGGCATGCGTGTTCTTGTTGTACTCGTCGGCTTCGGAGCGGGTACGGTTGGAGTAATCGTTGGCCTTGCCGATGAGCTCATCGTACTTGCGCTGGCTCAGCTCGGTAATCTCCTTGGCCTTGGCCTTGCCCTTGTCGACATACTGGTCGTGCAGCTGCATGGCCAAGGTCAGCATGGCGGTGGCACGCTCCGGCTCGGTGGAGGCTGCGGCCGCGGCGCCGGCGATCTTCTGCAGGCTGCCGGTCTCGGTGCTCGGCTCGACCTTGGAGACCTGGTCGCGCAACTGAGCCTCACGCTGCTTGGATTCCTCAAGCTGCTGGGACAGGTTCTTGATCTGCTCGGCCTGCTGCTGGGCCACGACGACCTGCTGCTGAGCGGAAGCCAGCTGGCGGGACAGGTCTTCGGTACGGGCGCGGAACTCATCACGCTCATGCTGCACGGCGTTGAGCTGCTCGCCAAGATCGGCCTGGCCTGCGGCTTCCGCAGCCTGAGCGGTGAGCTGATCCACCTGAGCGGCCAGACGATCCACCTGATCCTTAAGCTGTTCGTTCTGAGCGGACAACGCACGGTTGCTTTCCTCAGCCTCCGTGAGCTTGGCGGCAGCGACCTGTGCGGCCTGTGCGGCCTGATCTCCGGCACCGGCGGCCTGCTCGGAGGCGGACTTCAGCGTCGCATTCTCCTGCTGCAGGGACTGCACCTGGGCATTAAGCTCGGAAATCTTGGAGTTGAGCCCCGCGACATCCGGACCAAGAGACTGCGTGGCCTGACCGACGGCGACCGCCTGCTTGCCCAAGGCCTCAACGGTCTCAGTTACCTGATCGAGGAAATCGTCGACTTCATCAACGTCATAACCTTCCTTGAAACGCACGGTTTGGAAGGTATGCTCCCTAATATCTTTCGGCGTCAACAGAGCCATAAATCTTACACCTCGCTTTGGGCTTGATGCCTCGCTGTGTTGTATCAACTTCCGATGCTATCACGGAACCTGCGGATTCATGCGGAAAAAGGGCGTTTCACCTGATATTAAATGAGGAAATCAATCACGATGAGAATGAAATACAGTACGATAAACGCCACATCGAAGTAGATGGGACCCATCGGAATGGGCCGAATATATTGCCGCAACCAACGCAGCGGCGGCTCCGTCAACTGATAGACGGCGCCGATCAGTGAGGAGATGATGCCGCTGGGGCGCCAAGTCGGTGACAGTACCGACACCCAGTCAAGAATCATGCGCACAAACAATACGAAAATATACGCGTTAACAAGCAGATGGACAATCTGACCGATCAAAGACAATATCATGCGACCCACCCTAGCAACATCACATGAGAATAGGCTGCATGAATGCGTTGCATGCATTCCGACCGCCTCTCGCCGCCACAAGGCCTACGGACGGCGAGAGGTGAATGAAGGATGTCAGTCGGCGAAAAGATCGTGGGCGGCGCTCGGAGCCTGCGGCTCCTCCACCTTGATGTTCACCTGGGCCGGGCTCAGCAGGAACACACGCGGAGTGACACGTTCGATGGAACCGCGCACCCCGAACACCACACCTGCCGAAAAGTCCACGATGCGGTAGGCCACGGACTCGGCCACACCGGTCAGGTTCAGCACCACCGGAATGCCGTCACGGATGGCACGGCCAACCAGCTGAGCGTCTTCATAGGACTTCGGATGAATCGTCGTAATACGGCTCACACGACCCCCCTGAAACGGATTGCTTTGCTCACGAGACGAAGCTGCGGAGGCAGAAGACGTGGTGGGTGTCGAAGCCAGGGGTGTCACCGAGTGGTCGGAGTCGAATGAGGTTTCGGTGCCGTCGGCTTCGTCGGTGAAGTCATCGTCATCCTCAGCCACGTCGGACATGCCCAGATAGGACATCGCACTCTTCATGAATCCTGCCATGAATGTTCCTTTCGCCTGTACGCGTCAAGTCTAGCGCAGGAAATCCGGAATATCGAGATCACCCGGATCGTTCGGGGAGACCACTTCATGTTCGGTGGTCTGGTCGAACGACTGAGGGGCACCCGGTTCCGGGGTGGATGGAATATAGCTCGATAGCGGCTGCACCTGCGGTGCCGCCGGAGTTTGCACCGGCTGAGGTTGCACCTGCGGCTGCTGCTGGGGAGTACCTACGCTCAACGCGGAAACCGGCACCGTGGCAGATGCCTGCGGTTGCGGCTTGTCCTCGGCGACGGCCGGCTCGGTCTTTTTGGAGTTGGCGTCGAAGCCCGCCGCGATAACGGTAATGCGCACCTCGTCGCCATAGGCGTCGTCCAGGGACAGACCCCAGATGATCTGGGCTTCCGGATGGATGGCTTTGCGTACCAACTCGGTGGCTGCCGCAGCTTCCTGCAGTTTGATGTCGGTCGGGCCCGCGATGTTGATGAGCGCGCCATGAGCACCCTCGATGCTCTCTTCCAGCAACGGCGAGCTGATGGCGATTTCGGCGGCCTGGGTGGCGCGGTCCTCGCCCCGTGCGGAACCGATGCCGAACAGCGCCGTGCCGGCACCGCGCAGAATGGCGTTGACATCGTTGAAGTCGACATGAATGTAGGAGTTGGCGGTGATCAGGTCGGTGATGCCCTGCACACCTGCCAGGAGTGCGGTGTCGGCGGTCTTGAAGGCGTCGACGATGCCGATCGTGCGGTCGGACAGCTCAAGCAGTCGATCGTTGGGAATCACGATCAGCGCATCGACCTCCTTACGCAGATTCTCGATGCCGAGAGCGGCGGAAGCCGCACGCTGAGGTCCTTCGAAGCTGAACGGTCGAGTCACCACGGCGATGGTCAAGGCACCCTGCTGGTGCGCGGCGCGTGCGACAATCGGGCTGGCGCCGGTACCGGTGCCGCCACCTTCGCCGCAGGTCACGAACACCATGTCGGCGCCCTTGAGCGACTCCTCGATATCGGACTGATGATCCTGGGCGGCCTTGGCGCCCTTCTCCGGGTCGGCTCCTGCGCCGAGGCCACGGCTCGAGGCATCGTTCAAAGAGATCTTGACGTCCGCGTCGGAACGCAGCAGATCCTTTGCATCGGTATTGATCGCGATGAACTCAACGCTCTGCAGACCTTCGGCAATCATGCGATTGACGGCATTACCGCCGGCTCCACCGACACCGACGACCTTGATGTTGGTCTTGTCGTTGAAATTGTCAGTCTGGGCAATCTCGCTCACCATTGTCTCCTGTCACTCACGTTTACGCATAACTCTATCGCAGACGGACTGATATTACGCGCACTTTTCCGGGCGTGTACCGGCGTTTCGCCGACTTTTTTATCTCACCGACGTTTCCCATTCGTTCCAAGGTCCGGACGGAATCCGCCGTTCAGTAGCTCGCATCCATCGGATCGTCCCCGAACAGCGCCTGCCGCTCGGCATGCGTTGTTTCGCGGGATTCCAACCATCCGTAAGGCAGATGGACCTTCTTGGCAAAGCGCACGCGCCCCCTCGGTTTGTCTACCACCCGCTCGGGGAACCGAATGTCAGGATCAAGTTTTCCAATCTCTCGGCGAACATCCTCAAGGTTTTCACATTCCATGAACGCACGACGTGTGGAACCACCCACCGGGAACCCCTTGAGATACCACGCGACATGTTTTCTCAGATCATGAGCGGCCATCCGCTCGTCGCCATCATAGAACTCCGTCAGCAACTGGGCGTGACGCTCGATCACCGTACAGACGTCCCCCAAAGTCGGGTCGATGCGTTCGTCGCTGCCGGCGAATGCGTTCTTGATATCCGCGAACAGCCATGGACGCCCCTGACAGCCGCGGCCGATGGCAACTCCCGCACAACCGGTCTCGGATACCATGGCCAATGCATCGTTGGCGCCCCAGACATCACCGTTGCCGAATACCGGAATGTCCAATGCCCCGACCAACTCGCCGATACGGCTCCAATCGGAATGCCCGCCATAGTATTCGGCGGTGGTGCGCGCATGCAGGGTCACGGCCTTGCAACCTTCCTCCTGCGCGATATGACCGGCCTCAAGGAACGTCTCGTGCTCATGGTCGATGCCGACACGGATCTTGGCCGTCACCGGCACATTCGCCGCATCGCAGACCTTGACCACGCGCTGGATGATCTCACGGAACAGATCCGTCTTCCAAGGCAGTGCCGATCCGCCGCCGCGCCGCGTCACCTTGGGTACGGGGCAACCGAAATTGAGATCGACATGATCGGCCATGTTCTCGTCGATAACGATTTTCGCCGCCTGTTCCACGATCGCCGGATTCACGCCGTAGAGCTGCAGCGAACGGATTTTCTCGCCGGGAGCGAAACGGCACAGCCGCAGTGCCTTGGGATTACGGGCCATCAATGCACGCGCGGTAATCATCTCGGCCACATATAGACCGTCCGGACCGTAGCTTTCGCAAATCACACGGAACGGCCAGTTGGTGACTCCCGCCATCGGCGAAAGCACGACCGGAGTGGCGACATGCACGGGCCCCAGATCGACGGGTCTGATAACGGGAGGAACCGACGGCCGTGCCGCGTCGGTACGCGGATCGAGCACGTCGGATTCCTCGTAGGCTGTCACAATGCTATCGGGCATACGAATGCTTTAGTACAGACCACCGGCTTCGGCGATCTTGACGGACTCGGGCCATGCCTCGCCGCCCATCTCGACCGGCACCTGCGGGTAACGGACGTGCTTCTCGCCGATGCGGGCGGCCACGTAATCAGCCACCTTGTCGAGGGCCACACGCTCCTGCTGCATGGTGTCACGTTCACGAATGGTGACGGCCTGATCGTCGAGGGTGTCGAAGTCGACGGTCACGCATAGCGGGGTGCCGATCTCGTCCTCACGGCGGTAACGACGGCCGATGGCACCGGCCTCGTCGTAGTCGATCATCCAGTCGTGCTGACGCAGGTCAGCGGCCAGGTTCTGGGCCACGGACTGCAATTCCGGCTTCTTGCTCAACGGCAGTACGGCGGCCTTGACCGGGGCCAGGCGCGGGTCAAGACGGAGCACGGTGCGCTTGTCGACGCCGCCCTTGGTGTTCGGCGCCTCGTCGACATCGTAGGCGTCCACGAGGAAGGCCATGAGGGAACGGGTCAGGCCGGCGGCCGGCTCGATGACGTACGGCACATACTTCTCACCGGTAGCCTGGTTGAAGTAGCTCAGATCCTCACCGGAATGCTTGGCATGGGCGGACAGATCGAAGTCGGTACGGTTGGCCACGCCTTCGAGCTCGCCCCAATCGGAGCCTTGGAAGCCGAACTTGTATTCGATGTCGACGGTGCGCTTCGAATAGTGGGCCAGCTTCTCCTTCGGATGTTCGTAGTGACGCAGGTTCTCCGGCTTGACGCCAAGGTCGATGTACCACTGGGTGCGGGCATCGATCCAGTACTGGTGCCATTCCTCATCAGTGCCCGGAGCCACGAAGAACTCCATTTCCATCTGCTCGAACTCACGGGTGCGGAAGATGAAATTGCCCGGGGTGATCTCGTTACGGAAGGACTTGCCCATGTTGGCGATGCCGAACGGCGGCTTGGAACGCGAGGAAGTCATCACGTTCTTGAAGTCCACGAAGATGCCCTGCGCGGTTTCCGGACGCAGGTAGTGCAGCGAGTTCTCGTCCTCGACCGGGCCGAGATGGGTGCGCAGCATCATGTTGAAGTCACGCGGTTCGGTCCAGTTGCCGCGGGTGCCGCAGTCCGGGCACACGATGTCCTTCAGGCCGTTCTCCGGCAGCTTGTCGCCATGCTTTTCGGCATAGGACTCCTCAAGCTTGTCGGCACGATGGCGCTTGTGGCAGTTGAGGCATTCGATCAGCGGGTCGTTGAACACGGACACGTGGCCGGAAGCCACCCACACGGCCGGCGGGAGGATGATGGACGTGTCGACGCCCACCACGTCACCTCGGGTGACGACCATGGAACGCCACCATTCGCGCTTGATATTGTCCTTCAGCGCGACGCCAAGCGGACCGTAATCCCATGCGGAACGGGTTCCGCCGTAGATTTCACCGGCGGGGAACACAAAGCCGCGACGCTTCGCGAGGGATACGACTTCATCGAGTTTGGATACAGCCACAATGCACCTTCTGGTTTGAACGGTTTGGGGTCTTTTTACAAGCGCACAGCCTACCGGCATGCACTGACAGCAGACGGGGCTGTCTAACTGGAATCCGTACCGCAGAATGATCTCCCCCGACCATACGTCACACGCATGAAACCATGTGTTGGCGATGCCTTCAATCATATGGTCAATGGCAAGGATTTCGGTTGACCCGAATGCCTTGTTTTCGCAGCATGCTCACCGCGATTCACTCGCGGCCCGCACGCGCTTTGACGTAGCCGACGAAGCGGTCGACCGCCTCGGGGGTGTCGTGATGGAAGAACAGGCTGGTCTTGGTGTCGAGTCCCGCGATGGTCTTCATTTCGTCGTCGGTGAGACAGAAATCGAAGATGTTTAGATTCTCTTCCATACGCTCCTTATGCGTGGACTTGGGTAGGGCGATGATGTCGCGCTGGATGAGCCAACGTAGGATCACCTGCGCCACGGATTTGCCGTGCGCTTCGCCAATCTTGGCTAGGGTCGGATTGGAGAACATGTTTTGCATGCCCTCTCCGAACGGCGCCCACGCCTCATGCGCCACACCACGCTTAAGCATGTTCTTATGGGCTTCGATCTGCTGGTTAAGCGGGTTGGTCTCGACCTGGTTGACCATCGGGGCGATTTCATTGAAGGCGACCATATCGGCCAATCGATCCGGATAGAAGTTGCTCACGCCGATGGCACGAATCACACCGTCTTTGTAGAGCTTTTCAAGCGCGCGCCATGCGCCGTAGGTGTCGGAGAACGGCTGGTGCAGCAACACAAGATCAAGATAATCGGTACCGAGCTTCTTCAACGACACGTCAATGGATTCGAGGGTATTCTCATAGCCGTAATTGCTGATCCATACCTTGGTGGTCAGGAACAGATTCTTACGGTCGATACCGGAATCTTTGATGCCTTGACCGACTTCCGCTTCGTTGAAGTACGACTGTGCGGTGTCGATATGACGATATCCGGTTTCGATGGCTTCACGCACGCAGCGAGGAGCGTCCTCTTTGCCGACCTGGAAGACGCCGTAGCCAATCTTCGGAATCTCAACGCCATTGGCAAGTTTCAGATATTCCATTTGATTCCCTTCCATGAGATCACTATTTGCAACCGACGGCTTGCCGGTCGGTGATGCTCCACATTAGAATCCGGTAGTTACTACCGGTCAAACGGCAACACGCCGGTAGAAACTACCGACAGAAACTACCGACAATGGAAACCATGTACACGATGAAGCAAGCATGCGAACTCACCGGCATGAACTATGAAGCGCTGAAATTCTACTGCAATTCCGAACTCGTTCCCGCGGTTGGGCGAGACGGACGCAATCATCGCATCTTCGACGACCAAGCCATTGCATGGATCATCGGTTTGAACTGTTTGAAACGATGCGGCCTCAGTATCAAGGAGATGCAACACTACACCAAACTTTGCCAAGAAGGCGATTCCACTATTGCGCAACGCAAGGAAATACTCGCGCAGAAGAGGGCCGTCCTCGAACAACGACTTACCGAAATCCAAGGAGACATCGACTATATCGACAAAAAGCAGCAGTACTACGACATCTTGCTTGCAGGAGAAACCCCATCCCCCGGAATCCTTGCCGAACTCAGACGCAGGCCGGACAGCGCCCCACGCCAATAACATAGACGTGACGTCTCAAACACGGCACTGTCAAGGGGCGCGTATAGGTTAAAAGCACTTTGTACATGCAGGGGAGCTTTTCGGCGGATGGTCGAAAGCTGAGAAAGGCGGCAAGCCTGACCCTTTGAACCTGTTGGTTAGGACCAACGTAGGGAGCAGCGTCATGAGTGACAACTCATATATCGATACCTCATATGGCACCTCTATCGATGCACTACGAGGAGATGCACTACGCGAACGGATCGCGCAGGCCGTCAACGATGTGCGTGAGCAAACGCCGCTGGTGCAGTCGTTTACCAATTTCGTCACCATCAACCTCGTAGCCAATGCCCAGCTTGCGGCGGGCGGCACCGCGGCCATGAGCTTCCTGCCGGATGACATCATCGACACCGCCGAAATCGCAGGATCGAACTACATCAATATGGGCACGCTCCTGCCGTTCTACAAGGAAGCGCTGCCTCAGATCGCCTACGAGCTGCACAAGAACGGCAAGACTTGGGTGCTTGACCCGGTTGCCGCCGGCATCGGCAAGACGCGCACCGCGATTCTCGAATCCTTCCGCATGTATCCGCCGACCATCGTGCGCGGCAACGCCAGTGAAATCATCGCACTCGACGCGATGTGGGGACTCGCCACGTCCGACTCCGTTACTTCCGGCACCCGTCCGGCAGGCGTGGAGGCCGTCGACGAGGTGGACGCCGCGATCGAGGCCGCCCAGCGCATGGCGCGTCACCTGGCGAAGCACTCGCCTTCAGGCAAGGGTGCCGTCGCCGTATCCGGCGCCGTCGATCTGGTGACCGACGGCGAGCATACCTTCCGACTGCCCGGCGGCAGCGCGATGATGACGAAGATCACCGGCGCCGGCTGCTCGTTGGGCGGCGTGACCGCAACGTATCTGGCGGTCTCCGAACCGCTGGTCGCAGCCATTTCCGCATCGTTGCTCTACAATCGCGCATCCGAAATCGCCGAGCAGGAATCCAATGGACCGGGATCCTTCCAGGTCGCACTGCTCGATGCCCTGTGGAATGTGACCGCCGAGCAGGTGGCCGCTTCCGAAATCATCGAGGACTGACGATTCCACCGCACGTCACGCATGCATCGTTCCTTCGATGCCCGGCCATCATGCATGGCAACGTGCGATGACAGCAAAATCGTGTACGTACGGCGGCATAGACCGGTAGTTCCGACATCACATCATCACAAGACTTCTGGATTACTTACCACAAACAAGGGGGAACCAACAATGAATGATTATCCATACGCGTCGATGCGCGACTGTTTCGACATGAGCGCGTACTTCGTGGTCGGCCCGCAGGACTGCAAGGGCCGTCCCATCACGGACGTGGTCGATGACGCGTTGCGTGGGGGCGCAACCTTCATCCAGCTGCGTGCCAAGAATACGGACGCCAAGGATCTGACGCTCATGGCACAGGACATCGCGCAGATCATCGAAGACAACGACAAGTCCGATGCCGTGGCCTTCGTGATCGACGACCGTGTGGATGTGGTCTGGCAGGCCCGTAACAAGGGCATCAAGGTCGACGGCGTGCATATCGGGCAGACCGACATGGAACCGCGTGAAGCCCGCGCGCTGCTTGGTGAGGAAGCCATCGTGGGCCTGTCCGCCGAGACCGAAAGCTTGGTGAGGCTTATCAACGAGCTGCCGAATGGCTGCATCGACTATATCGGCGCCGGACCGCTGCATGTCTCCACCACCAAGCCGGAGGCTTCCGTAGGCGGCAATGATGGTTCCGGGAATACGCTCGACGAGGATCAGATCAACACCATCTGCACGGCGAGCGATTTTCCGGTCGTGGTCGGCGGCGGCGTCACGGCCGATGACATGGAGATGCTGGCCCGTTCGAAGGCGGCCGGCTGGTTCGTGGTGTCAGCGATCGCCGGTGCGGACGATCCGGAGGCGGCCACCCGTGAGATGGTGACCCGTTGGAAGGCCGTACGCGGGGAAACGAAGCATGGCTTCGCGCCGCGAGTGCAGTCGGCGGATACGGCAACGACCACCGATACGCAGATGACGGAGAGCAACAACGGGAAATTCACGAACGCCAAGGAAGCGAAGGCCTCTTCCAAACTGGCCAAGCAGCAGCGCGTAGACATCGCCGCCCGCGGCTCCAAGCAGCGCGACAAGGCGCATGTCCGCAAAACCACGCCAGTGCATTTCGAAAACCGATTCGGCTCCTACGACCTTGAAGTGCCATATACCGAAATCAAGTTGTCCGACACTCCAGGCGTAGGCCCGAACGCGCCGTTCAAGGATTACAACACCGAAGGTCCCAAGTGCGACCCGAAGGAAGGACTGGCGCCGCTGCGTCTCGACTGGATCCGCGATCGCGGGGATGTCGAGGAGTACGAGGGCCGTCGGCGCAATCTCGAGGATGACGGCAAACGCGCCATCAAACGCGGCAAGGCATCCAAGGAATGGCGTGGCCGCCAGCATAAGCCGCTTAAGGCGAAGGACCATCCGATTACCCAGATGTGGTATGCGCGTCACGACATCATCACACCGGAGATGCGTTATGTTGCCGAACGCGAGCACTGCGACGTGGAGCTGGTACGTTCCGAACTGGCCGCAGGTCGCGCGGTCATGCCGTGCAATATCAACCATCCCGAGGCCGAGCCGATGATCATCGGCTCGAGATTCCTTACCAAGCTCAACGCCAACATGGGCAATTCCGCAGTGACCTCCTCCATCGACGAGGAGGTGGAGAAACTCACATGGGCCACCAAGTGGGGAGCCGACACTGTGATGGATCTTTCCACCGGCAACGACATCCACACCACCCGCGAATGGATCCTCAGGAACTCCCCCGTGCCGATCGGCACGGTCCCGATGTACCAAGCGCTTGAAAAGGTGGAGGACGACGCCTCCAAACTCAGCTGGGAGCTGTTCCGCGACACCGTGATCGAACAGTGCGAGCAGGGCGTGGACTACATGACCATCCACGCCGGCGTGCTGTTGCGGTTCGTGCCGTTGACCGCCAACCGCATGACGGGCATCGTCTCGCGGGGCGGATCGATCATGGCCGAATGGTGTCTGCAACATCATCAGGAAAGCTTCCTGTATACGCATTTCGACGAGCTGTGCGAGATCTTCGCCAAGTACGACGTGGCGTTCTCTCTGGGCGACGGCCTGCGGCCCGGCTCATTGGCGGATGCCAACGACGCGGCGCAGTTCGCGGAGCTCATGACCTTGGGCGAGCTCACCCAGCGAGCATGGGAGCATGACGTGCAGGTGATGATCGAAGGCCCGGGACACATTCCGTTCGACACCGTACGCATGAACATCGAAATGGAGAAGGCGATTTGCAAGGATGCCCCGTTCTATACGTTGGGCCCGCTCACGACCGACACCGCCCCCGGCTACGACCACATCACCTCGGCAATCGGCGGTGTGGAGATCGCCCGTTACGGCACCGCCATGCTGTGCTATGTGACGCCGAAGGAGCACCTCGGCCTGCCGAACAAGGATGATGTCAAACAGGGCGTGATCGCCTATAAGATCGCCTGCCATGCAGCCGACATCGCCAAACACCACCCGCATGCCATCGACCGCGATAACGCGATAAGCAAGGCGCGCTTCGAATTCCGTTGGCTCGACCAGTTCAATCTGAGCTACGATCCGGACACGGCCATCGCCTTCCATGACGACACCCTGCCCGCCGAACCGGCGAAGATGGCGCACTTCTGCTCGATGTGCGGTCCGAAGTTCTGTTCGATGGCCATCTCGCAGAACATCCGCAGGAAGTTCGGCAATGCCGAGGCGCAGGAAAAGCTCGTGGCCGACGCGCAATGAGCCAGAGCAAACGGTCTCCCCGACCATCCCCAGGCCCTTTCACGGCAGCTTCATCCATGGGAATCACAAGATAACAAAGGAGCATTCATGACCAGCACATTGCCACCGGTATTGAGCATCGCAGGATCGGATTCCTCCGGCGGCGCGGGCATTCAGGCCGATCTGAAGACCATGCTCGCCAACGGCGTATTCGGCATGACCGCCATCGCGGCGCTGACCGCGCAGAACACCACCGGCGTGCGCATGGTCACGAATACCCCACCAGACATGCTCGCCGCACAGATCGACGCCGTGTTCGAGGACATTCCACCGCTGGCGGTGAAAATCGGCATGGTCTCCAGCGTCGAGCTGATTGACGTGATCGCCGATCGACTGACCTTCCACAAGGCCACGAACGTCGTACTCGACCCGGTGATGGTGGCCACTTCCGGAGCCAAACTCATCGAGGATGACGCCATCGCGGCGCTGACTTCCCAACTGTTCCCGCTGGCCACGGTGATCACGCCGAACATGCCGGAAACGCAGGCGCTGTGCGATCTGGCCGTCACGCAGGGCGCGCAGCCAATCAACTATGACAATGGCGAAAGCATCTCCACACCCGCCGATATGACGGTGGCAGGGCATCTGCTAGCGGATCATTTCGGCTGTGCGGTACTCGTCAAGGGCGGCCATGGCACACAGGATGCCAGTGACGTGCTGGTCGAGCCGAACGGTCGGGTGACCTGGTTCACGGGTCATCGCGTCGATAATCCGAATACGCATGGCACCGGATGCACGCTGTCGTCCGCCATCGCATCGCATCTGGCGCTTGGCGAGGATCTGCCGACCGCCGTCGACCATGCCAAGCTGTATCTGACGGGCGCCTTGGAGGCGCAGCTCGATCTCGGCCATGGCTCCGGCCCGATGGACCACGCGTGGCGGTGGCGCTGACCGTACGGGCTGAACCATCGCATAAGCTGAATCATAATGAAAAGACGAGCCGAAGAAAGGAATACCATGTCCCTTGATCGCAACGCCGAACGGCAGGAGGTGCCGGTCGACCCGGCAACCGGCAAGCCGTATATCAACACCTTGGCCGCCGTCGCCATCTCCCCCGCCGGCGCAAGTCCGGAAAAATCCACCTACGTGTCGCAGGCGGTCGACGTGATTCGCCAATCCGGACTGCCGAACGAGACCAATGCGATGTTCACCAACATCGAAGGCGACATCGACGATGTGCTCAAGGTGATCCGCGATGCCACCATGAAGCTCGCTGGACAGGGCTACCGTACCGACGTGGTGATCAGGCTTGACATCCGTCCCGGATTCGAAGGCCAGATTCACGCCAAGCAGGAACTCGTCGATGAGATTCTTTCCGGCGACCAACAATGATGCGGCACTGACACACCGTCGGTTTTCTCAAGAAATGCAATCCTCCGGAATAAGGGAAGGTATAGTGTTGCCCTTATGACGACGATGAAGGAAATTGCCGAAAAGACCGGTGTGTCCGTATCCACCGTTTCCCTGGTGCTCAATAAACGCGATGTCGGGCGTGTCAAGCCCGACATCGCGCAACGCGTTCGTCAGACCGCCACCGATCTGGGGTATAAGCCCAATCCTCTGGCGCGAAGCCTTCGTACCAGCAAGACCCGCATCCTCGGATTCATCAGCGAAGAGGTCGCGACCACTCCGTACGCAGGCGGCATCATTCTGGGTGCTCAGGATGCGGCCAGCACCTACGGCTATATGCTGATCACCGTCAGCACCGACGGACAGGCCAGCGAGGAAAGCGAGATCGCCGCACTGAAGCGGTACGGCGTGGACGGCTTCTTCTATTCGAAGATGTCGAACCGCATCGCCACCGTGCCGAAAAGTCTGTCCGATTATCCGGTCGTGCTGGTGGATGCCACCGACGCGAACAACACACTCCCCAGCGTCGAACCGGACGAATTCCAAATCGCCTACGATGCCACCAGTCGTCTGATCGAAGCCGGTTGTGAACGTATCGCCTATGTCGGCTGCTCCGAGAACATGATCGCCCAGGACGGCCGTCTTGCCGGCTACCGCGCCGCATTGGAAGGCACCGACCACGGTTTCGATGCATCGTTGGTATGTAACGTATTGAACAATGGTCCGGCCCTGCGTGCCGTGGATGCATTGTTCAATACGTGCAATCCCGATGGATTCTTCTGTTTCAACGATGCACGCGCCTGGTATGTGTACGAGTGCGCCGCCCGCCGTGGTCTGACCGTAGGCAAGGATCTCTCGGTCGTTGGCGTGGATAACCACCGTGTGTTCGCCGAGACTTTGGAACCACAGCTGACCACCGTGGAACTGCCTCATTACGAGATGGGATATTGGGCCGCCTGCAAGCTGATTTCCATGATCGAAGGCAAACCGGTCGACACCACCAAATGGCCGCGAACCACATCTCCCCTGCCACCGCTTGACGCCCCGATTCCCGCGAAGATTCATTGCGCCCTGATCGAAAAGGGCTCCGTGGCCCGCTGACGCTCCGGCGCCCCACCCCGACGCAAGCCATCGACCATACTCACGACACGCCGAAAGGGTGGTATTGGCATACCCCACTTTCGGCTTCATTCCGGCAATTGTGTATATCCTTTGCGATTATTGACGTCAATCGATTTACGTCAATCGATTGACGTGTTACACTTGAGTCAGTTCGCCACCCGACATGGCAGCTGGGAAGACGAACGGTAAACAATACAACATCAGCAAATAACAGCGGTGTCGCACGGCAGCGGCACCAAGAAGAGAAAAAGAGAAATCAATGGCAAGCTCAACTCGATCTGCATGGAAGAATCCTTCCTATCTGCAGAGCTCCTTTGGCATCTTCATGTTCTTCTGCTCCTGGGGCATCTGGTGGTCCTTCTTCTCCAGGTGGCTTACCGACCCGACCCACGGCCTGGGCATGACCTCCGCCGAGCAGGGCCAGATCTACTCCATCAACTCGCTGGCCACTTTGGTCATCATGTTCGCATACGGCGCCATTCAGGACCAGCTTGGCATCAAGCGCAAGCTCGTCATCTTCATCTCTGCCGTAGCGGCACTGGTCGGCCCGTTCGTGCAGTTCGTATATGCCCCGATGCTCACCGCCGGCGGCGCAACCCGCTACGCAGGCGTGCTCATCGGCTCCATCGTGCTGTCCGCAGGCTTCATGGCCGGTTGCTCCCTGTTCGAGGCGGTCACCGAACGCTATTCCCGTAAGTTCGGCTTTGAATACGGCCAGTCCCGCGCCTGGGGCTCCTTCGGCTACGCAATCGTGGCGCTGTGCGCAGGCTTCCTGTTCAACATCAACCCGCTGCTCAACTTCTGGGTCGGCTCCATCTGCGGCCTCGGCATGCTGTGCGTCTACGCCTTCTGGGTTCCGTCCGAGCAGAAGGTAGAGCTCAAGAAGGAAGCCGATCCGAACGCCACGCCGACCAACCCGTCCTTCAAGGAGATGATCTCCGTCCTGAAGATGCCGACCCTGTGGGTGCTCATCGTCTTCATGCTGCTGACCAACACCTTCTACACCGTGTTCGACCAACAGATGTTCCCGAACTACTACGCCTCCCTCTTCTCCACCACTGAAATCGGCAACGCCACCTACGGCACCCTGAACTCCTTCCAGGTGTTCCTCGAGTCCGCCATGATGGGCGTGGTTCCGATCATCATGAAGAAGATCGGCGTTCGCAACTCCCTGCTGCTCGGCGCAACCGTGATGTTCCTGCGCATCGGCCTGTGCGGCGTGTTCCACGACCCGATTTCCGTGTCCATCGTCAAGCTGTTCCACTCCATCGAGGTCCCGCTGTTCTGCCTGCCGGCGTTCCGCTACTTCACCCTGCACTTCGACACCAAGCTGTCGGCGACCCTGTACATGGTGGGCTTCCAGATCGCCTCCCAGGTCGGCCAGGTGATCTTCTCCACCCCGCTTGGCGCACTGCATGACGCCATGGGCGACCGTCCGACCTTCTTCACCATCTCCGCCATCGTGCTCGCAGCACTGGTCTACGGCACCTTCGTCATCAAGAAGGACGACCAGGAGGTCGGCGGCGATCCGTTCTACACCGACAAGCAGCTCAAGGCAATGGAAGCCTCCAAGGCCAACGCCTGAGTCGCAAATCCCGAATCGTAGAACGACCTGAAAATGTGGTGCTCGAAGCGGTTTTCCCCTTTTGCCGCTTCGGGCATCATCACCATAACCAAACACATCAATCACATTCCCTCATGAAAGGCAATCAACGATGACTGGCTTCACCCCGGACGCACCGGTGCTCAACGAATTTACGAACCATGGCGAAGAGCTGGCCAAAGCCGAAGCGGGCGTGGCCGCAATGTTCGCCAAGCGCAACAACCGCTGGTATCCGAAGTTCCACATCGCCTCCAACGGCGGATGGATCAACGATCCGAACGGCCTGTGCTACTACAAGGGTCGCTGGCACGTGTTCTACCAGCTGCACCCGTATGGCACCCAGTGGGGCCCCATGCACTGGGGTCACGTCTCCTCCACCGACATGGTCAACTGGAAGCGCGAGCCGGTCATGTTCGCCCCGTCTCTTGAGCAAGAGAAGAACGGCGTGTTCTCCGGTTCCGCGGTGATCGGCGACGACGGCGAGCTCAAGTTCTACTACACCGGCCATCGTTGGGCCAACGGCGTGGACAACACCGGCGGCGACTGGCAGGTGCAGATGCTCGCCGAACCGGATAACGACGAGCTGACCAGCGCTACCAAGCGCGGCATGATCATCGATTGCCCGACCGATCAGGTGGATCACCACTATCGCGATCCGAAGGTGTGGAAGACCGGCGACAAATGGTACATGACCTTTGGCGTCTCCTCCGCCGAGAAGCGTGGCCAGATGTGGCTGTTCTCCTCCGACGACATGGTGCGCTGGACCTATGAGCGCGTGCTGTTCGAGCATCCGGATCCGAACGTGTTCATGCTTGAATGCCCGGACTTCTTCCCGATTCGAGACGCGGAAGGCAACGAGAAGTGGGTCATCGGCTTCTCCGCCATGGGTGCGAAGCCGAGCGGTTTCATGAACCGGAACGTGAACAATGCCGGATACATGATCGGCACGTGGACCCCGGGTGAGGCTTTCCAGCCGGAAACCGAGTTCCGTCTGTGGGACTGGGGCCACAACTACTATGCCCCGCAGTCGTTCAATGACGGCAAGCGCCAGATCGTCTACGGCTGGATGAGCCCGTTCGTCGAACCGATTCCGATGCAGGACGACGGCTGGTGCGGCAACCTGACCCTGCCTCGTGAGATCACGCTGGGTGCCGATGGCGATCTGCACACCGCTCCGGTCGCCGAGATGGAGGGTCTGCGCGAGGACACGTTCGACCATGGCGCGATCTCGCTGGGCGTCAATGGCGAGAAGACCATCTCCGATGACGCCGAGGCCGTCGAAATCGAAATGACCATCGATCTCAACGCCTCCACCGCCGAACGTGCCGGACTGAAGATTCATGCCACCGAGGACGGCGCCTACACGTATGTGGCATTCGACGCTCAGATCGGACGCGTGGTGATCGACCGTCAGGCCGCCGCACAAGGCGACCGCGGCTACCGCGCCGCACCGCTTTCCGATGAGGAGCTGGCCTCCGGTGAGCTCAAGCTGCGTGTGTATGTGGACCGTGGCTGCGTCGAAGTGTACGTGAATGACGGACGCCAGGCCATGAGCTCCTTCAGCTACGCATCCGAAGGACCGCGCGCCATCAAGCTTGTCGCCGAATCCGGCACACTTGAAGTCAAGTCACTTAAGCTTCACCACATGAAGTCCATCGGTCTGGAGTAAATCCCGATCCACACGGATCATAGTCCAGCGAAGAACCTACGCCGGAGGAATGGTAGCGGAAAGCGCCCACTCCTCCGGCGATTTCGTAATCTCCATATGTCCGCCGCGGTCCTCGATCAGACGCCCATACCGCGCCAAGCCGCTGCCATGCACCAAATCAGCATCACGGTTGGCAGGAGTATCGATAAGCGCTATGTGCACGGCGTCGTCTTCGATGCCGACAGTCAGCACATATCCTTCCGAAAGTTCGGCATGTTTGATGATGTTGCCGTACAGCTCCTCCACGAATCCGGCAATCAGATCATCGCAGGCGACTTCGCCTTCGCCGGAGACGATCGTCCTTCCGGAACAGCCCAGTTTGGTAAGCCTACGTTCCATGCGCTCGGAAATATCCTGCAGTTTCGACCGCAATGTCACTCCATTCCGCATCGGTTGCGCCTGCGCCGAGCCGCGAGACCGCGCATCGCCGGAATCTTGAGAGTCCTCGTCCCGTTCGATCAGATCAATGACCCGATGCGTATGGGTCAGCGCATTCGCCGCGACGGATCGCAATTCACGCAGCTCGGCATCATCGGGAACATGCCCTTCGGCGATATCGCCGTCGATGCGCAACACCAGATAGGCCAGATCATTGGACACATGATCGTGGATGCTTCTCGCCGCACGGGCACGCCGCCGCCGTTGTTCCGCACGCATCCGTTCCAATTGCCCGTCATATCGTCGGCGCATGCAATAGCCGCCGAATACGAATCCAATCGGCAGCACGCACACCATAATCATCACCTGCCATGGGAAACCGGATGGCGTTACGATTTCGACATTCGCATCACCGCTGCTTCCGGAATCGCCATAGACATCATCCGTTTCAGCGGGCCCTTGTACGGCGGACCGTTCCTGCGACGATGCAGACGTTGCCATGAACGGCATGTCCGCATCATGTATCAGCGGCGCGATGCCTTCGCACATCATCAGCCAGGCGACCATCGCAAGCATCGCACACATGCCGGCGACGACCGCACGCCGGAATGCCATCACCGCCAACGAGACCAACATCAACGCAGTCAGGCCGACCGGCGTCACGCCAGCCACCAAGCATAGGGCGATCCACATCGCAACGGTCGCCATTGCGGCCCTTAGGGGAAAGCGAAGCATCAGCATCGCTACGCATGTGGCGAGAAGCACACAGCAGCCCAGCGGAATCCCGATCTCCCCGATCAGCATATGCCAGATGGCTTCCGCGGCCGAGCCCACGCCAAGTGATATCAGAGCGACCGTCCTCCACTTCATCAGAACTCATGCCTCCGTATGCAGATCGCGATGGCATGCGCCCTCGAGCGTGCGTTCAGTTTCATGGTCGCCCGTCGTTCGAAGGTGGCGACCGTCGCCACACTTACACCCATTCGCCCCGCGATTTCCTTGGTATTCAGCCCATCCGCATAGAGTCGAAGCGTTTCGCGTTCCTTGTTCGACAGTTTGCCCTGCCTGGCATACTGCTGATCTTCTATGTAGTTGCTGGCATCCTGCAAATCCATGAACCGTACTGCTTCGCCATTGGTCGCCTGCGTCGCTTCGAAAGTCCGCCCGCCTTCGACTCCGTCACATGCTTTGATCGGCATTCGATACGCCTTGCCTTGCGCCGCATCGCAAATGGCGTTCCTGAGATTCGCTATATCCGTTTTCGCGACCAGCGCCTGCATGCCGCTGAAGGCCGCCGCCTCCCGGAAGCTCGATACGGTGTAGGAGGTGACGCCCACGATGCCGACCTGTGAGGTGCGGGCCCGAATCGCGCGGCTGATTTCCGGACCGTCCGCACCCGCCATGGCCATATCGGTGACGAGCACATCCGGACGTTTGGCCGTGCTGACGCAACGACTGATCGCCACCGCACCTATGTCGGTGGTCCAAATCACTTCGAAGCCGGCATCAAGCCGTTCTATCAACGTTTTCATTACCGTAAGCGCATATGGGTCGTTGTCTACGATTCCGATTCGAATGGTCATGGCAGGCCCTTTCCTACGTTTCTATCATTATCCGAAATGCACGATGCCGAGCAAGTTGTCATTGAGGCTCTGACAAAAGATGACCTTCCACGCACGGTTCGATATGCTGAAAGCCAACAGATGGCAATCCGCCATTTCGAAGATGACAGGCGGGTCTCATACCAGGTACGAACACCAGACATATCGGCATATTGTAAAGGAAAGGACAAGCCATGAAGCGCATCGATTTGAAGGGCACGACCATAGTCACACCGAAGTCGGCGCAACGGAACAAGGCCGGCAGACGTGTCATCATCGCGATCATCGCGGCGGTACTTGCCATCGCAATCGTAGTGACGGGGGGATTCTGGTATTTCGCTTGGGGCGGACGTTACACGGTGGCCGACCTGTTCAGGCCAAAGGCAGTTGCGGCGAGCGATGCCGCGGTGGAGTCATCACGGTCGTTCGCCTACGAAAGCGCGGTGAAGTTCCTTGCCAAGCAGAAGAACGTCAACTACTCCCCCGCTTCGTTGCAGATGGCATTGCTGGTCGCCGCGCAGGGAGCGAAAGGCGATACGCTGTCGCAACTGCAACAGGCGCTGGCCAGTGAGAAGCTGAGCGACAACGATCTTACGTCGATCTACCGGTCGATTATCGGCAAACGCAGCGGCAAGTCACGTTTGGATGCGGCGAACTCGATATGGGCCCGTCGCGATCTTACGCTGAACAAGGACTACACCGACGCCGTACGACGTATCTTCGGGACGCAAGTCAAGCGCGTCAAGGCATTCGACAACGACACCAACAAGGCGATGAGCACATGGATCAGCGACCAGACTCGCGGCATGTTGAAACCCGAAATCGACACTCCCAAGAATAACGGCATGTCGATTCTCAATACGCTCTACGCCGACGGCCGTTGGAGCGACCCGTTCGACAAGGCATCCACCAAGAAGTCCACTTTCCACACGCTGCAGGGTTCGACGAGCACCATTGATTTCATGCATAAGACTTTCGAGACCGAACAGCATGCGGATGATGTCGACGCGTACACGAAAGGCGACGGCTGGCAACGCGTGGATCTTACGTTTGACAATGGCGGACGCATGAAAATTCTGCTACCGGACAACAACACACGGTTCAAGGCGTTGCGAGGTGACGCCGCCGCATTACGTAAGGCGTTCTCCGCCAAATCGAATGCGCAGAGCGATACCGAAGTCAATGTAAGCCTGCCGAGGTTCAGCATCGACAGTACGTTCGACAGTGATTCAATGATCAAGGCGATGCAAGAGATGGGCGTCACCGACGCCTTCAACGTGGATAAGGCTGATTTTTCTGGAATGTCGGATGCGCAGATGTTCATCGGAGCGATCGTTCAGGGCACGCGCATCGAAGTGACGGAGGCTGGGGCCAAGGCCGCGGCTTATACGCAAATCGATATGGAATTGGCGATGATGCCCGTCGAAACCGTCGATTTCAATGTAGACCGCCCATTCCTCTATGAATTCGACTCCCCTGACGGTCTGCCGTTGTTCATCGGCGCCGTGACCGAACTGTAAAACAGTCTGATTTCCACGGAAAGCGGCTTATTCATGACGCCCACGTATCATGAATAAGCCGCTTTCCGTGGAAATCCGCCATTTGCTGTTGGAGATAAGTCACAATCCATCCAAAAACACGATAATGCACTCCGCACCATGGCCTATACTGGTCTGCCGGTAATGAACTTTTCTGACCGGAGGGCGGGCAGGCTCCTCACCTTACTGATTTCCCTCCGCCGGTCGCGTGGGCGCCCACTTTGGCGCAGAAAGCAAGGTGAACGATGGCTCAAACGCGCGTTCAACACATCCCTTCGGCTGGGAACAAGGCCTCCGCGACGGCGCCTGCGACTTCGGATTCCGTCATCATTACGGCACTGCATCGCTTCATGACAATCTGCACAAGACGTGTTCCCACGATTGCCGCAATCGTGTTGCTACTGGTGATCTGGGAGGCTTGGGTACGGCTCGGCCATGTGCCGAGCACGATGATCGCCGCTCCGAGCGAAATCGCACAGGCCACCGTCGAAACCTGGCCGACGCTTTGGCCCGCAACGCAGGTCACGTTATTGGAAGGCACCGTCGGATTCTTGTTCGCCGTAGCATGCGGCATTCTGATTGGCATTCTCCTGTACTGTTCGCGCACGGCGAACGCCGCATTGTTTCCGCTGCTGTCGGCCGCGCAGACCATGCCGCTGATCTCGATCGCCCCGTTGTTTCTGATCTGGTTCGGTTTTGAGATTTCCGGCAAAATCGTGATCGTGACGGTTTTCGGCCTGTTCCCGATCGCGGTGCAGACGATTCGCGGACTCGAGGCAGTGCCGCAATTTTATTCCGATGTCGCGTTAACCTGCGGTGCGACGAAGACGTGGACCCTGTGGCACGTGAAGCTACGCGTCGCCGCACGGCAGATCTATGGCGGCATCCGCGTCTCCGCAGCCTACATTTTCGCCACCGCCGCGACCGCGGAATATCTGGGCGCACGCAAAGGCCTCGGCATCTGGCTGCAGGCGGCATACAACTCGTTCCGCACACCGCTGATCTTCTCGGCCACACTGGTCATCATCGTAATCACCGGCATGCTCATGTGCCTGGTGAACCTGAGCGAACGCATCCTCCTCGGCCCCGCCGACGCCGACGAGGATCCGGATGCGGAGCAGTGAAACCCTCAGTTCCATCACACGTCACACCAACCCGTATAATGGGTGACGCTGTTAAGCCAATGTGTGGCAAACCGGCCATATTCCACCGCCCGCTGGGTACATCCATAGGGCACATAAGGAGTCGTCGGGGGCATTGGACGAGCGGAGGGCGTGGGCCCTTCGTACCGTTTTCTGCCCGAACTCCGCCCGCAGCACATCCCTAGAAAACGGTAGAGAAGCAAGATTCAAGGGAAATCACATCGTATGAAGAACAGCATCTTCAGCAAATTCGCCAGCAAGGCAATCGCACTACTGGGCTCTGCGGCCATGGTTTTCAGCGTCTCCGCATGCGGCCAGAGCAACGACACCTCCGCCCAAACCGATTCGGATGGCCTGACCAAGGTGACGTTCATGCTTTCCTGGGCTCCGGATACCAACCATATCGGCGTGTACGTGGCTAAGAACAAGGGCTATTTCAAAAGCGTCGGCCTTGACGTGGATATCGTGGCCGTGGCGCAGGCCGGCGCCGAGCAGGCCGTCAACAACGGCGTGGCCGACTTCGCGCTGTCGAATCTCACCAATGTGAGCATGTATGCCGTCAAGGGCGCGAAGATCAAGCAGGTCATGCAGGTGCAGCAGAAGCCGAGCGCCATCTGGTGCTCGCTGGCGTCCAACACCGAGATCACGTCCCCGAAGGACTTCGACGGCAAGACCTTCGCCACCTTCGGCTCGAACGAATCCGACGCGGTGATCCGCCGCATGATCCAGACCGACGGCGGCAAGGGCACCTTCGACAAGGTAACCGTCGGTACCTCCACCTTCCAGACCCTGTCCAGCAAGAAGGCGGACTTCGGCGGCTTCTACGCCACTTGGGAGGGCGTGCAGGCCGACATGTACGGCCCGAAACTCAACTGCTTCACCGAACCCGATTACGGCGTGCCCGGCAATGCCGACACCATCGGTGTGATCACCAGCGACAAGACCATATCCTCCAATCCCGATCTGGTGAAGAAGTTCGTCGAGGCCACCAAGAAGGGCTACGAATACGCGTATTCCAATCCGGACAATGCAGCGGAAATCCTTGTGAAGGAGGCTCCTGATGCGAATCTCAAGCCCGCGTTCGTCAAGAAGAGCATGAAGACGATCGTGGACGGCCAGTATTGGGGAGATCCGTCCAAAATCAAGGACGGTTCGTTCGTGTTCGGCACGAACGACACCGAAGGTGCGCAGGAGTATTTCGACTTCCTCGCGCAGGAGGACGCCTACACCGATTCACACGACAAGGTGATTCACGAGGCTCCACAGGCCAAGGATCTCGCCACCGACGAATTCCTGAAGTAGGTAACGACATGCGCCTTCGTGCCGAATATGCGGAACACGCTTGGAACACGCGTGATAACACTGCATGTTCGGCACGTCTTCTACGGCATCGATTCGGTACAGTGAATGCATGACCATACAGTCTGAAGAACCCATGAACGACCGCAAACTGATTCTCGACGTGGACACCGGCATCGACGATGCCTTGGCTTTGGCGTATCTTGCGACTTTCGATGATGTCAACCTGCTCGGCGTGGTCGGTACATACGGCAATGTCGCGATGGGAAAGGCCGTTCGCAATACGCAGTATGTGCTGGAGCGGTTGGGGCTCCAGCACGTTCCAGTGATGCGCGGATCGTCGTATCCATCTTGGGCTGCATCATTCATTCCTGACGCCGGCTGTGCGCAGTTCCACGGCACGGACGGATTGGGAGGATTCGGGCCAGACGCTTCCGCACTTGCCGGAATGTCCGATTCTGGCGAAACGGACATTCCGGCTGCTTCCGCACCCACTTGCGTGTCCGATTCGGCCGAATCGGACATGTGCAGGCTGATTTCCGTCGGCGGTTATGACGTGCATGACCCGCACGCGAATCCTGCCGCTGACTCGTTTTCACTTACCTTCTCCTCCCCTGGTGCCGCAAACGTCCCTTGCTCCCCTGTCCTGTCGGAAGGCGTGCGTTTCATCATTGACGCGGTCCGCCGATATGGCCGTAACGTCACGGTGGTGGCCACCGGCCCACTAACCGATGTCGATATGGCTCTTACCGCAGCACCGGACATCGCCGGCAGACTGCGACTGGTGATGATGGGCGGCACACTCACCCAGGAAGGCAACTGTTGGGATCTGACCGCCGAAACGAACATCATCCAAGATCCCGAAGCAGCGGACCGTGTGTTCCATTCCGGCGCGGATATCACCATGATCGGTTTGGATGTAACGCACCAGTGTCTGCTGGGCGGCATGGCCACTCGACGTTGGAGGGAGACTGCCGATCTGCGGGCGCATGCCAGGCTGGATCCATCGGCGTCCTTGGAAGGCGTTGCATGCTCACATCGTTTATTCGACCCAGGCACGCTGCGATTCCTTGCCGATATCGCTGACTTTTCCATCGCCGCCAATCTCAGGGCCGACGCACGCCTCTTTTCCGCAGGCATGCCGCTGCATGATCCGCTCGCCGTAGCCGTCGCCGTCGATTCGACGTTGGTCCGCTGCCTTGACCTGCCGATGAAGGTCGAGACGAAAACGGGTGACTTCCACGGTACGCGCGGCCGTACCGTCGGCGATCCGGAGGGCCTGATCAATCCGCAGGCGCCCCGCATCCATGTCGCATTGCATGTCGATGCCGAACGCTTCGTAGGTGAATTCGCGAACCGTATCGACGGCATCCGGCGTTAGTCGGGCTGTACCGGCACGGCACTTGGTGGTTCGTTCAGACGAAATTTGGAAGATGGTGGTTTGTTCGGACGAAATCAGCCCGGATTTCGTCCGAACAAACCACCAATTCCGTAGAAACGTCTGAACACACCACCATCAGCCATAATTAGCCGCACGATTCCCGCCTTGGCACACGCGCACTCTCCAATCGCCGCGTCAGGGTTCGAGCATCGTCCAAATCCGTGTAATACATACGAATCATGTCCACGCCTTGCTTGCCCAAACACCGCTGCCGATCGCGCTCTTCATCGACAACCTGCCTAATCGTGCGTCCCGAGGTCATCGACGGATCCACATATTTTCGTACTCCATCAAATTCCCCGGCGATCAGCGTGCCATCCTCGCGTTTCCACAGGAAATCCACCCTATGCATATGACCGTGACGATTCGAGCAGGGAAACTCAGCCTGAATCCAATGCACAGGAAATCCCAACTCATCCAATACCGCACGGCATTCCGATTCTCCGCCGTTCTCGCTGCCACCATTGCCCTTGGCGATTACGGAGCGAATGCGTTCCCTGCCGCGCAGCATCGGAAGAGCATCCGCATACGCCAGCAACGACTCGATCGTGATTCTTCCCTGACGCAACGCGGAATCAATCGGTGCCAACGCGTAGCGAAACGGCATCATCGCGGCGCAATCGACAAGCGTGCGCTGGATTGACGTCACATGCACGCCGTCAATGACTACGACATCGGGATCATTGAGAACGTGATACCGCACGTTCGCCTGGCTTTTAGAACGACGACACCGATCCACTGCGACATGAATCGGATACAGCTGCCGGTATGAGCATTCCAAACCGTGCATGACCGCCGCGCTTGTCCCGCAGAACAACCATTGTTCATGCCATTGCCCCAGCGAACGGATGACATGTCGCAACCGTTCATGCTGATCAAGACGCTCCCAATACTCCTTGACCGCATATAGACCGCGATATACCCGCACAATACTGCCTTGCTTGACACGTCGCGAAACCACCTTGACATCCGTATCCCAGAACGGACGCATGCAACGTCGCTCCTGCTGCGCCTTCGCAATCAGGAGATTCAAAGAACAGTGCGCTTCTTTTTCACCCATTTGCGCAGTCTAAACGACCTGACCATGTCAAGACAAGTTGACGGTGCGGTCGGAAGGGCCGGGCTAAGGCACACGTGTGCGGCTACGTGTGCGGCTCATTCGGACGAAATCAGGGAATTGGTGGTTCGTTTGGACGAAATCGGCCCTAATTTCGTCCAAACGAACCACCAATTTCACGGAAACGTCCGATTGAACCGCCAAGAATGCCCGGCAGATTCCAAAACGCCTGGTGAAATCCTACTTCTTAACCCCACCGAACCGGCGGTCACGGTCAACATAGTGGCTGATGGAACGCCACAACACCTCACGGCCGCAGTCGGGGAAGAGCTCCGGCACGAAGTCGAGTTCGGCGTAGGCGGCCTCCCACGGCAGGAAGTTGGAGGTGCGCTGTTCGCCGGAAGTACGGATCACCAGATCGCAATCCGGAATGTCCGGATTGTACAGGTGATCGGCAATCATCTTTTCGGTCACACGGTCGCCGGAAATCCTGCCGTCACGCACCTCACGCGCGATGGCTGCGCAGGCGTCGGCGATTTCGGCACGGCCTCCATAATTCAGGCAGAACACCACATCGATGGTCTTGTTGTTCTTGGTGCGCTCCTGCGCCACCTCAAGTTCGTCGATGACGGACTTCCACAGTTTCGGGCGGCGACCGGACCAGCGCACGCGTACACCCCACTCGTCCATCTGCGCCACACGACGGTGGATGATGTCGCGCGAGAAGCCCATGAGGAAGCGCACCTCCTGCGGCGAGCGCTTCCAGTTCTCAGTGGAGAACGTGTACAGCGACAAGTAGCGTACGCCCGCTTCGATGGCACCGGCAATGGTGTCGAATACCACCGGTTCGGCGGCCTGATGGCCGTCGGTGCGGATCAATCCGCGCTGCTGCGCCCAACGACCGTTGCCGTCCATGATTACGCCCACATGGCGCGGTACCTTGTTCTTCGGGAAATCGGGAATAATCGACGGATCGGAAAAAGGAGCCGCCGGAATGTCAAGCGACTTGTAGTCCACGTTCTCAAAAGCCATACCCGCTAATCTAGCAAGCGCAGCGAACGAATCGGCCGCTCCAGATAGTACTCGCCCCATTTTTCCACCAATTGGCGGGTTTCGGCGGTCAGTGGTGCCGTATCCAACTCTCCCCAATCGCCGTCGACCAGCGCCTGCATCTGGCAGAGTGTGTTCCAAGGAATCAGCGTGGATTCCGGAGTGTGGTCGGCGGAGCACATCACGCCACCGGCTGGAATCGAAAAATACCAGGTCCTTCCGGCATCGATCGGATCTCCACAGACCACGCAGGCACGCAAGCGCGGAGTCCATCCTGCAAGCGCCAATGCCCGCATCACATAGGAGTCTCCGATCGCATTCGAATCATGCGCATGTTTGGCAAGCGCATTCAACGCGCCCAACACCAGCCGGTACTGCATCGTCATGCGCTCGTGTTCGCCGGCCACGAGTTTGTCGGCAGTTTCGGCGATCACATTGGCTGCGGCATAGGCGCCATAGTCGGCGCAGATCGGTCCGGCATAGGCGGAAATTGATTCGGCCTGTGAGATCACATCAAGGGAGCGGCCTTCGGCTACCAGCACATCCACACGCATGAACGGTTCCAGACGCCCGCCGAACCGTGATTTGGTACGGCGCACACCTTTGGCAACGGCACGGATCTTGCCGTGGTCGCGCGTCAACAAGGTGATGATGCGATCGGCTTCACCGAGTTTTGCCGTGCGCAGCACGACCCCTTCGTCCTGATACAACGGCATGATGTGCACCTCCTTTCCGGATAATCGCCCTGCGTTGTCTCTCCCGGCCCCAGCGGATACCTCAATAGATGAACAGTCCCCAAAAGGCGAAGACCAGCAGCACGTCCAGCATGGCGATAGCCGTCAGCCAGAACAATATGCGACCGAATCGTGTGGAGGCAAGCACCGGCTGCCGGCCGGAGACGATCTCCCTGATGGCGCCTTGACGTGGCGGCCATTGTGCAAGACCTCGACTGCCCGCCACTTCGATCAGTCTCATGAACACACGCGACCACGCCCAGACCACGGCCACGCAGACAATCTGGATGACGGGCCAACTCCAATACATCATGCCCGGATCCTCAGCTGGCGCACTGCCCCATGCCAATTTGACCACGCCCATGATCACTTCGCCCAGGCCCGCGAAGAACAATACCAATGTGGCCATGGTGGCGATGGTCAGCGTGACCAGCGCATTGCCGAAACCATGAGCGAACCCTAGGCGGTAACGACGCCGATGTGCGCGCGCCCAAATCTTACGGATCAACACCGCCAGCCATACCACTGCAATCGCCAGCAGCAACAACAGCATGCTGACATGCAATACGACCAGATAGATGGTCAGGCCTCGATTCGCCTTCAACTCGAGCGGTACCGCAATCGACTGGTACAGTTCGGCTCCGGCAACGCGTTCACTGGTCTGTGTCAGACCTTCCGTCGTGCCGACGGCCCAACTGATCACATCATTGACATAGTCGTCGGCGAACGGCGTGCCGGTGTTCGCCTCGTCCCCCAGGCGCAACACATGATTGGCGATCGGGTAGCTGCGTACGGTCACGTCCCAGTTGCCAGCCTTGTGCGCCATATCCACGATTTTTTCGGTGCCTTCGACCTGTGCGGTCATCACATCCTTGGTACCGTAGGCCACCAGCGTCGGTATCGAATAGGCCTGCGGCACCAGCGTCTCGATATCGAAATTGGTCAGTCCGAACAGTTCCGGATCGATGTTGAAGACGCGACGCACGATCGACTGGTAGCCGTCATGCGCGCCAACCAGCGCGAAATCCTGCGCTGCGAGAAATCCCAACGAATGTCGTGGCGAGTAGACCATGGGGCTGAGGAGCACCTGAAACGCCACATCATGATCCTGCTGCAGCAGATATGAGGAGATCCATGTGCTTTCGGAAGTCGCATAAATGCCGACCTTCGTCTCGCTGACATTGTCGAGGGAGCGCAGATATGTGATGACCTGATCGTAGATGGCGGCCGATCCCGGATAATCACGAGTCGCATCATTGGTGGACCACACCGGCTTGTCGAGCACGGCTGTGACGAAGCCAGCGGAGGACAGATCGTAGGCGATGTCGCCGAAGGAATTGTCGCAGGTTCCGTACCCGGCTCCGTGCATGAAAACTACGCCGGGCCGATTGCCGCCGGCGCCTTTCGGTTCACGGATGAGCACTTTGATTTTTTGGATTTCCCCAGTGGATGGCTGTTTCGCGTCGATGGTGATGTAGCGTTGACTCACCTCATAGTCGCCCTGTTGGGCGACGGCCTTGCCGGTCGTGTCGTCGAAGGTGATCGCAGTATCGGACGCCAGTGTTTCGATGGTCTGTCCGGTCGGTTCGTAATTCCACGTGGTCGCGGTCAGATTCGAGATGGAAACCAGAACACCCAGCAGAATAATGAAGATGGGCAGGCTTACCATCAACCGTCTGCCGCGCGACCATGCCCGCGCCGGGCGAGCGGTTTGAAGCTGACGTTCCTGATGTGACACGCCGTTCATTCTACCGACTCCGGCTGAGATGACCTTCAGTGCGTAACGGGTACGACCACCGGTCCAGTGGCGTTGACCGGCACCTGACCGTCGCTTTCCATCTGTGCGGCGATATCCTGCGCCTTGGTGAGCAGGGTTTCGACGATCTGGTCTTCCGGCACGGTCTGGATGACTTTGCCTTTGATGAAAATCTGCCCCTTGCCATTGCCTGAGGCCACGCCCAGATCGGCTTCGCGAGCTTCGCCGGGGCCGTTGACGATGCAGCCCATTACGGCCACGCGAATCGGCGCGGTGATATCCTTCAGCCCCTCGGTCACGGCATTGGCGAGCTGTATCACATCGACCTGCGAACGGCCGCAACTCGGGCAGGAAATGATGTCGAATTTGCGTTGCCGCAGTCCCATGTATTCGAGCAGCTTGCAGCCGACCTTCACCTCCTCGACCGGCGGAGCGGACAATGACACACGAATCGTGTCGCCGATACCCTCCGCCAGCAACGCGCCGAACGCGAGACACGACTTGATGGTGCCCTGCCATGCCGGACCTGCCTCGGTGACGCCGAGGTGCAACGGCCAGTCGCCTTTGGAGGCAAGCAGACGGTAGGTTTCGACCATGGTGATCACATCATGGTGTTTTACGGAGATCTTGAAGTCATGGAAGCCGACGTCCTCGAACATGTGGGCTTCTTTCATGGCGGAGGCGACGAGCGCTTCCGGGGTCGGACCGCCGTATTTGACGTACAGTTCCTTGTCTAGCGATCCTGCGTTCACGCCGATGCGCAGGGAGATGCCCGCATCGGTGGCCGCCTTGCAGATGGAGGGACCGACTTCGTCGAATTTGCGGATATTGCCCGGATTCACACGTACCGCGGCACAGCCGGCATCGATGGCCTGAAACACGTATTTGCTTTGAAAGTGAATGTCGGCGATGATCGGAATCGGCGATTTCCTTACGATTTCCGGCAAAGCGTCGGCATCATCCTGGCTGGGCACGGCCACACGCACGATGTCGCAACCGGCTGCGGTCAGTTCAGCGATCTGCTGCAGGGTCGCGGGAACATCGGCTGTGAGCGTATTGGTCATGGACTGCACGGAGATCGGCGCTCCACCGCCGACAGGCACCGGCCCCACCATGATACGGCGGGATTCGCGGCGCGGGTGCAGCGGACTTTCGCTGATGGCGGCTTCACCGGTCTTTCGGAACGGCTTTTCGATTTCTGGCATCGTCAATAATCCTTGTAAGTCAAAGCATCGTCGGCGGAGCCAACGAAACCACTACTGAGCAAACCACTACTTATTTATCAGTTCGTCGGCACGACGGCGAGCTTCATGTTCGAGTTGGCTCATTTCCTCCACGGATGCGAACAGCGGATTGCCTCGCATTTCACAGTCCATGTCGTCAAGCACCTCTTTGACGGTATCGACGATGCCAAGGTACGGTAGACGATGCTCCAGGAAGGCATGCACAGCCTGTTCGTTGGCCGCGTTCAGTACCGCGGTATGCTTTTCGGACGCCTCAAGGCAGTGGCGTGCAAGGTTTACGGCCGGGAACGCCTCATCATCAAGCGGTTCGAAGGTCCATGTGGCAGCCTTCGTCCAATCACAGGCCGCAGCGACATCGCCAAGTCGTTCCGGAGCGGAGAGTCCCAACGCGATCGGCAGCCTCATGTCTGGTGGCGAAGCCTGCGCAATGGTGGCGCCATCACGGAACTCGACCATCGAATGCACGATGGACTGCGGGTGCACGGTCACCTCGATGCGGCTTGGCGGCACGTCGAACAATCGGCTCGCCTCAATCACTTCCAAGCCCTTGTTCATCAACGTGGACGAGTTGATGGTTACGACCGGCCCCATATGCCAAGTCGGATGGTTCAATGCCTGCTCGGGCGTGATGTCGATCATTTGATTGCGCGTCCAACCGCGGAACGGACCGCCGGATGCGGTTACGACCAGTTTGGACACCTCGCCATGCGTGCCGGAACGCAGCGACTGCCAGATGGCGGAATGTTCGGAATCGACCGGGTTGATCTGCTGCGCACGAACCTGCGCGTCGAACAGCAGGTGACCGCCGGCCACCACGGATTCCTTGTTCGCCAATGCAAGCTGGGAGCCGGACCGCAGCGCCGCAATGGACGGCTCAAGACCAATCGAACCGGTAATGCCGTTGAGTACCACATCGGCACCGGAACCGGCCATATTCACCACGGCTTCGGGTCCGGCGGTCACTTCGACATGTGTAGCTCCCGCCTGTGCCAGAGCATCACGCAACGGTTGCACGGCATGCTCGTCGAACACGGCCACGCCTGAAACGTGAAACCGCGCGGCCTGCCGGGCAAGCAGGTCCACATGCGCGCCGCCGGCCGCCAAACCGACCACGTCGAAGCGATCGGGATGGCGTGAGATGACGTCGAGGCCCTGCGTGCCGATGGAACCGGTGGATCCAAGAATTACGACTGTTGAAGTCTGCATAAGCTATGCGTTTTCTCCAGTGTTGATAGATGCGACAATCCGATGATTGACCGACGACAGTTGCCGATCAGTCATCGAATGTCGGGAAGGACAGATCGGGAATGTCGACGTTCAGGCCATGCGAATCACCGGGGAACAGCGGCGAAACCTTCGATTCGTCCTTCTTCTCCTCGGTCTTGCCCGCATCCTCCACAGTAGGGGCCTCAGGCTTCGTGGCGGTTCCGGCGGGTTCAGCCGGTGCCGCCGAAGGTGCGGAAGCGCTCGAAATGTCAATGGACGGAGGAACCGGCGTATGCTGGGCGGCCAACAACGAGGTCATGGAGCTCAGGTCGAGAGCGTCGGTGTTGACCTGTGGCACGCTTGGGACGGACAGATCCGGAACATACGGCGCAGACGAGGTTTCGACCGGGGACGGCTCGTCGGTCGATTCAGCCATATGGGCCAAAGCGGCCAGCGAGGAATCGGCAGCGGGCTCAGCCGGTTTGTAGGCCGGGGCCGCAGGAGCGAAGCTCGGCGGCATATCAGAAACGGGAGCTTCAGCGTTCGCGTCTTCCTCGGCCTTGTTTTCCACGGAGGCGCGAGTGACGGACGGTTGGAATACCGGAGGCACGGATGGCGGGAGCGTCGCCGATGTCTCCGCCTCCGGCGTGCTGACGGGAGAGATGGCCGGGGCCGCGAAAATCTCACGTTCGGCCTTGTTAAGCGCATCGAACGACTCGCCCGGCTTCGAAGCCGTTTCGTCGTCATGTTCCGTCGTCATCGCAGGCTTGGCGAACAGCGGAGCGATCAACTGGGTCTCCTTGGCATCGGAGGAGGCCGACGTCTGCTGCGAGGTTTCAGTGGGTTCGCCTACGAAATCGGCCACGCGGGCGTATGACTCCAGACGGGTCAGCAGCTGCACGCATGAACTCAGGTAATAGTCCACCTGCCGTTCGTCATAACCCCGCTTGCCCTTGCGTTGCGTGAAGATCACGTTGGCGACGGATGTCGAATTCAGATCGACGAGATGCTTGGCATCCTCACGGGAGATCTTTTCGATGTCAAGTTCGGAAGCGGCTTTCGCCATGCTCTGGTCGATGATGCGGTCGACCTGCTTACGGTCGTAGGACGGCGCCTTCGGCTCCCCCGACTTGAAACGTTCGCCGGCCGCACGCTTGGCATGCTCGTCGAGCTGACGGTACAGCGCCTCGGTCTGGGCCTTCCAGGCCACCCGGCCATGCTGAGAGATCTCCCACGTGGTCTGCTTGTCGACTACGGCACGTTCCAGACGGGCCAGAGCCGCGTCGACCTGGGCAATCACATAGCCGCCCTTCACCAGATCGAACGAGACATTCTGAATGTCATGCTGGGTCAGCTGAACGCCTTCGCTCTCATACAGCATGTGCGCACGCTCCAAAAAAGCGTCCACCTGCGCAGGGTCATACCCCCACTTGCGCTTTCCGGTGCGAGCGACTCCAGATGCGTTCCTACCGGCTTCAGGTTCCTGCGCCATTGGCTATCGACCTCCTACAGACAGTATTCAACGTCATTACTTTACGTGATTGATTCGACGCCCATGCGATTTCATGCAAAATGTCGCGGAAACAACACGCGAAACACGTCGGAACATACCTGCGGGGCTCGCGCGACTCGCCCGACACGCGATGCACGACGCACCATACGGTACAGTAGAGCGTTGCGGGCGATTAGCTCAGTTGGTTAGAGCGCCACCTTTACACGGTGGATGTCGGGGGTTCGAGTCCCTCATCGCCCACGGTTTCCTGCAATCATCAGCGAATGAGCATTCTTTATTTTACCCCCGTAGGCACGTATTCCCTTACGGCAAGAGATTGTTCTATTGCCTGTTGTAATCGCATTTCTGGCACTGCGCCATCACATTGTCGCTGCTTTCCCGTTGAAAAATACCAGCCCATTTGCAGATATTCTGAAGAATCGGTACCACTGATTTTCCCCTGTCCGTTAAGGAATATTCCACCCTCGGCGGTATCTCATCGTATTGTTTGCGAGCAACAAGACCATCGTTGATGAGTTCCTTCAATGTGGAGGAAAGCACGGCATCGGTAACATTGAGCATTTCCTTGCGAATGGCGCTGTATCTCAGAACTCCCTTTTCATTCAGCACACAGATCACACGGGATTTCCATTTACCGCCGAACACTTTAAGCCCATATTCCAAAGGGCACCTAATGTCCGCCTCCATCTTCTTCCGGTACATTTCAACGCCTCCCGATTTTTCATCTTCACCATAGCATGATTACTTCGATGGATATAGTTACTATTAAATTTATAAGTAACTTATAAACTTCTTTATATCTTCCATTCGCTGAGTTAGCACGATATGCTCGAATCGCATCCGGAAAGGTGCAATGCAAGCAAAAACGCTGATAATCGGAAGGATTCATAATGAAGGTGCAAGCTTATCTTGAAATCACCATGGTCATCAATCCGGAAAACCGTCCGGCCGCGGCAAAGGTCTACACTGACTATCGTCAGCCGTTCCTTGACACCATCGAAGGTGCCCTGACAAAAGAGCTCCTTATTCGCGACGAGGACGTTCAGGTTATCCACGGTTTCGACAGCATGGAGCATGCAAAGGCATACCTCGAAACCGATTTGTTCAAGAACGATGTTTTCGTCGGGCTCAAGCCGACTTGGGCCGCTGACCCTGATGTGCGCTTCTACGAAGTTGCATAACCATACCTTTTGGCCCCTGTAGAGTTCCGTTGCCTATGTCACCGGCAACGGAACTCTACAGGGGCCAAAATCATTGTAGAAAACGTCCGTAACGGACAAGCCGACCTGTTCCATCAATGAAAAAATGGCTTGAATCCTATTGGAGTCAAGCCATGGAGCATCGTGTTCACGGTGCATGCCGCACTTGCGGCAGACACTCATTCGTCTGACGCACACCGCCCGTGTCGAGCGGAAGTCTTATCTGCCTTTGCCGAAGGCGCGCAGCCGGATACCGTTCCAATCGGAGCTTACGGTCAGCGGCGTCGCAGCATTCATGCCTGCGGTCTTGGCCGCGGACTGCACCGTGCTTGAGCTTGCGGCGCCCGGACGTCCCGGTTTCGGGGTCAACACCCACAACGGGCCATCATCGCCAAGAACCGCATACGCGTCGACGATGGTATCGGACAGCTCATCCTCGTCGTCGCCGTCACGCCACCAGATGATTACGCCATCGACAGCGGAATCATAGTCCTCGTCGACCAGTTCCTCACCGGTCAGTTCCTCGATCTTGGCGCGGATCGAGTCGTCCACATCGTCGTCCCACAGCCATTCCTGTACCAGGTCGCCGGCTTGGAAACCGAATTCTTCAGCGTTATCAGATGCCGTTTGGTTCACGTTCGCCAATATACCAACACAGCTCGAACATATACGTTACGAACGCTGGAATTGCTCACTGTTCGAGATTGCATCCGCACGGATTGCGCCTCTACGATCCGATCACTCGCTACTCGGCCTTGCACCCCGAAAGAGATGAGCCCTTCCCGTCGCGGATGGCGATCAACGCCTGATATGCCTCGTCAAGGGTCGAGACCTTCACCACATTGAGTCCGTCGGGAATATGGCCTACCACACCGTCGCAATTGGATTCGGGCGCCAGGAACCAGGTGGCCCCGTCACGTTTCGCTCCGAGCATCTTCAGGCGGATGCCACCGATCGCACCGACCTTGCCCTGATCATCCATCGTGCCCGTTCCGGCGATGATATTGCCACCAGACAGCCGTTCGCCGGAGATCTTGTCAATCAGACCCAACGAATACATCATGCCGGCGGAAGGCCCGCCGATATCATCGACATGCATGGTGACCTTCGCCTGTGAGACGTCATAGCCCTTGTCTTTGAGGAAGTTCAGGGCCGCGGTGGTGGCGGAATCCTGCGAAGAAGTCATTTCCTTTTCGCTGCTGCTCTTGTATTCCTCGGTAGTCTGTCCGACCGGAACCACGGCCTCGCGCGGCATCACCGTGGTATGAGAATCGGCCCAGCCCCACAGCGCCTGCGCATTGGTGACGGGATATCCCGGCACGCCTGAGGCGTTGACGGTCACCAGCAACAGCTGACCGGAATCCTTATGGGTCTTGACCCCCGATACGGCGATGACCTGCTTGCCGCCGGACTCGCCAAGCACGTTCTGCGTAGGGCCGGGCGTTTCGACCACATAGGCACTGGGCAATACCATCACCAGCACACACAGGACCACGGTGAACATTCCCGTGAGATAGCGCCATGAACGGGCCGCGAAGAAGCCATCCACGCGCTTGCCGATGCGGTTGAGTGTGCTTTTGGCGTGAAGTTGACGTGTTACATGCATATTGGGCATACCTCCCATAGTATGGAAGCATCTGAACTTAAGAAAAACATGCAGAAAGCAGGGAACGGCATGGACGAGAATGCGATCCGCCAGTGGCTTATCGAGTGCTTTGGTCCGATTCAAGGTGAAATGGCTTGGAATCAGCTTTCCAACCTTCCCGATGAGATTCGCGAGCAGCTGCTCAGCCAGGACCCCAGCAAACTGCCGAATCCGGCCGAAGTGCAGTCCCTCATGCAGGCCTTCACCGCCGGAGGTCTCAATACGATGGGTGACATGCAACGCACGGTCGAGGAGGGCCCGATCAATGTGAAGCTGGCGAAATCGCTGGCTTTGCAGCAGGCGAACGACTCCGGTTCCGAAGGCAGCGTCAGTGCCGGCGACGGTGAAATCGCACGCAAGGCGATCAGCGAGGCGAATCTGTGGCTCGACACCGCCTGCGAATTCAACCCGGCTCCCGGCGAAACGCAGGTACTGACCCGTGCAGGCTGGGTCGAAGGCACCATTGACGCTTGGGCGCAGTTTGCCTCGCCCGTGGCCCAGTCCATGAACGATGCCCTGGCCTCCGTAATCGCCGACCGTCTGGGAGGCGCCGTCCAAGGTGAAATCGCCGGCATGTTCGCCGGACCGGTGCCGATTCCGATTCCGGAAGGCATGAAGGATCCGGAGCAGCTGATGAAACTGCTCGGCAACACGTCCTTCGCCATGCAGCTCGGGCGCGCCGCCGGAGATCTGTCCCATGAGGTGCGCGGTAGCTTCGACCAAGGCATCGCACTGCTGAAGAATCCTTCCGGCGCGTTGATTGCGCAGAATGTCGTGGAATATGCGAAGTCGCTCGACATCGATGTGAACGAGGTCATGGCGTTCCTGGCATTGCAGGAGCTGGCCCATGCCCGCCTGTTCGCCGCCGTGCCGTGGCTGATGCCGCGTTTTGAAGCGTTGATCGGCAAGTATGCGCGCGGCATCGATATCGATCTCGATGCCATGGAGGAGCAACTGCGAGACGCGGGCACCATGGATCCGGAATCGATGGCCGATGCAGTCAATCTCACCAAGGTCGGCATTCCGGACACTCCGGAACAACGGCAGGCGATGGCTTCGTTGGAGACGCTGCTGGCCCTGGTCGAAGGTTGGGTTGACGCCGTGGTCTGGCGCGCCGGCATGGCCCACATTCCGCATATCGAGCAGCTTCGCGAGATGCTTCGCCGTGAACGCGCCATCGGCGGTCCGGCCGAACGCACCTTCGAAAATCTGCTGGGCATGCAGCTGCGACCGAAGCGCATGCGCGAAGCGGCGGCACTATGGGAGAGCATCGGAGCACAGGAAGGCCCCGAGGCTCGCGACGCGAAATGGTCCCATCCGGATCTGCTGCCGCAGTTGCCCGGTAACGACGCGTTGACAGGCGCGGCATCGCAGGTCGGCCATCCCGCTGAATCCGCCAACCCGCCCGCAGACAGCGAGGCGGAGAACAACGCTCCGGCCCCGGAGTCCGGCACCATCGACTGGGATGCGGAACTCAGCAAGCTTCTCGACGAGGAGCAGGGCGACGGCGGAGAGCGGGAAGAACAGCAGTAAGGCCTTCCGCCAATTCAGGACACGTCAGCTCAGGAACCGGCTGACCCGACGGCCTCGACCATCGTTGAGGCAGTCTTTGGAGCGTGCATACGACAGATGCAGGGTGTCTTCGGCGCGAGTCACGCCCACGTACAGCAGACGTCGTTCCTCCTCCAGCTGATCGCCGTCCTGCGGCGAACCGTATGGCAGGAGTCCTTCGGAACAGCCGATCAGGAACACATGCTTGAATTCCAGGCCTTTGGAGGCATGGATGGTGGAGATGGTCACACCGTTCATGTCCGAGCCGACACCCAACGCCTCCAACATGGCCAGGCGCGTCTGCGCGTCATCGGCGAGCGCGGAGTTCTGCCATCCGCTATCCCGACGCATGCGATAGCGCAGATGCTGTTCCTGCAATGCCTTGCAGAGGATCTGTTGCTGTGCGTTGATGCGGGTCAGAATCGCACAGTCGGAAGGAGATACCCCCTGCGAGGCGAGTTTGGCTATGCGCATGGCCACGCCCTGCGCCTCTTCCGTATCGCTGGCGTATACGGTCTGTGTGACCCTCGGGCCTTGTTCCCGACCGGATTGCAGTACAAGATAGTCGTCCCGCTGCGGTGACGCTTTGAGTACTCGATTGGCGTAGTTCACGATCTGCGGTGTGGAACGATAGTCTCTGTTCAGGCTGATATCGGCCGAAAGCGGGCCGAATTCACCGGCGAAGTCGAGCAGACTGTAGCTGCTGGCCCCAGCAAACGAGTAGATGGTCTGCGCGGGGTCGCCTACCACGCAAATGTTGCGGTTGCCGCTCAGCCATCGTGTCAGCAGGCGATGTTGCAGTGGCGAGACGTCCTGGTATTCGTCGACGGTGAGCCATCCGATGGATGAGCGGATGGCGGCTGATGCTTCGTCATAGCTCTCCAGAACATGGCATGCGATGAGCAGGATGTCGTCGAAGTCGATTTCGCCGCGCGCCGTCTTTTCGGTTTCGTATGCCTGATACACGTCCGTGAACTGATCGGGTTCAAGCCCTGCCGGAGGTTGTCGATGCGTGGCTGCGCACACGCGTTGGTAGTCGTTCGGTGCGACCAGGGAGATCTTGCACCAGTTGATTTCCGCCTGTAGATTGCGTACCGTTTCGTCATCGACCTGCATGGTGGTGACTCTGCGCAGCGAACGCGCCACTAATTCCCTTGGCTGCCTGCTGATGTGCGGAAACGGTCCTTCGCACAGGTCGGGCCATACGCGACGGATTTGATGCAATGCCGCGGAATGGAACGTTGCGGCCTTGACCGCGCCGTCGACTTCGAGTTGCGACAGTCTGGAACGCATTTCCGCTGCGGCCTTTACGGAGAAGGTCACGGCGAGTGCACGCCGTGGATCCCATTCGCCGGTGGCGCATGCATAGGCGATACGGCGCGTGACGGTACGGGTTTTGCCCGCCCCTGCGCCTGCGATGATGCGTACGGGTCCGTTCACCGTCGTGGCCGCGGCCCGTTGCGCATCGTCCAGCCCTTCAAGAATCGTCTCTGCGGATGCGTCCATATGCACCATTGTGCACCCTCGCATGCCATGGAGGTCATCAACGTCGGCAAGTCGGTGTTGTTTTACGCCTTTACGCCTTATGTGTATTAGTGTTGACCTTGTGACCGAACGAAGCAAACTCATGATGGCCGCCCTGACGAGCGCGGCGATGCCGAATATCGCCGTGGCGGGCGTACGTGGCAGCGAACAGACCAATTCGACCGACGAGGGTTGCGGCATCGATCATGCCGTGGTCCAGGACGCCGCCGGCAAACTGTATGATGTTTTCGCCTCCAACACCGTGGCTGGCCGTAAGCGTCTCGCGGGGCGTGTGCGTGCCGCGCAGACGTTGCATCAGGCACGTGAGCTGGCCGGTCTGGGTTTCGATCTCGATCACGTCATCGCGTTTTCCAATGGCGATCTGGAACGTTCCGCTACTGGGGACACCACGGTCATGGTCGCCATGCATCATGTCGGTCAGGCCCGTTCCTTGGATTTGCTGACGCTGGACGATTGTGCCGGCGTAGGCACCGCCTTGGGTGCGATCCATCGATTGCGGCCTACCTTTCTGCAGGAGGCGAAGTATCCCGCGTTCACGACGGGCCAGATTCGCGCCCAGCTGACCGCTTGGATCAAAAGGCTTCGGCAGGCGGGCCACGTTCCGTCGGAAATCACTACGAGCTGGTCGAACATTCTTGAGACCGACGGCCTGTGGTCGTTTACCACCTGTCCGGTGCATGGCGGTTTCCATGACGGCGATTTCCTGTTTTCCGGATCTTCCATCACTGCGATCACCAACTGGCAGGATATGCAGATGAACGATCCCGCCCGCGACCTGGCTTGGATCTTCGCCAAACTTGATGAGAACCATCGCAATGCGGTGCTGTCTTCGTATGGTCGCATGTTGGGCAATCGTCTGGATGATTTGATCATGCTACGCGCCAATCTGTGGCTGCAGATGGAACAGGTCGGCGATTTCATCTCCGCATTGAACCAGGCCGATAGCGCCAAGATCATGCAGTTCAAGGCGCAAGTCGAACGTCTTGCGCACCAATTGGGCGTCGCTACGGCCAAGACGCGCACGCAGTCGGCCCCGCGTCCGCAGGATGACCGCAACGGCGACCGTCCGCCGAGCACCATCACCGTCGGTACGCTGCTGAATGAATCCGAACGTCGTCGTGAGGCGGCGCAGCGGTCGCTTATCAATGATGATACCGGCGAAACCGATGTCACCGGCGAACGTCATATCGAGGCGACTTCCGAAGTCGAGGATGATTCCACCGGCGAGTTCGACGTGACCGGCAACCTCGATCAAACCGGCTCCGCACAAATCCAGGCTTCCGGAGATTCCGCCGATGATGCGACCGAGGCTTTTGACGTCACTGGCGGCCAGCATGCCGATAACGGTCCGGCGGCGCCGATCAGCACGTTCATTCCGGAGCATTCCGCGAAGGAATTGCATGATACGATGCCATCTTCCGCCACTATCGTCATCAATGGTCCGGCCGGTGATGACGACACCAACGAGCAGACGATTCCGCAGAAGCACAGCGATGCCGCCACGATGATCATTCCGCTGTTGCAGCGTGACGAGGCCACCATGCAGCAGGCTCAGGCCAGGATCGACGGTCAGGACGTCTCCGACGCAACCGGCGGGAATCCACAGGTACAATAAATGCCAGCGCCGGGCAATACGGCATGTGCATCATCACTACTCACAAGGAGCATCATGGATATCGAATTGGGCATTCAGAACGTGGCACGCACCGTCACCTTCAGCACCGAGGAAAGCGCCGAAGCCGTGAACACCGCCATCGCCGATGCCGTGGAGCATGGCAGGACCATCAATCTGACCGATGACAAGGGCCGCCGCATCGTAGTGCCGGCCGGATCCCTCGGCTATGCCATCATCGGTTCCGAAACCAAGCATGCCGTAGGTTTCGGCAATCTCTGATTCATGTACGGTTTTTCGGATGCCCGTTGGCGAAATTGCCGGCGGGCATTTTCATGTACGCACCGAACAGCGGCAGCACGCCTCGACGGATGATCTCACGCACGGTGTCCGCATCGGTGAGGTTCTCCCCCAGCTCGTTCGGTTTGCCCTTGCCATGCCAATCCGAACCGCCGGTCACCAACAGATCATGTGCCGAAGCAATTGCCAGCAACCGTTCACGCTGTTGCGGAGGATTGCCGCGATGCCACACTTCCAGACCATCCAAGCCTTCCGCGATCAGGCTTTCGATCTGTTCGTCGGACAGCAGCCGCCTGTTGCGGCTCAGATCCCCCGCATGGGCGATTACCGTAACGCCACCGGCGGCCTTCACCGCGGCGACCACATCATGCGTAGTCGGCGAAGGCGTGGGAATGTAGTACTTGCTGGAAGTGCTCACCACGCCGGCGAACGCTTCGGAACGGGTTCGATACACGCCGGCCGCCACCAGCGCATCGGCGATATGCGGCCGGCCGATGGTGGTGCGCATGCCTTCATGCGCCTGAACCTGTACGCTGTGCCACGTAATCGGATAGTCCTCGGCGATATGCTCCACCATGCGCTTGGTGCGCCGTAAACGCGCAGCCCGCGTATTGGCGAACATCTCACGAATCTGCGCATTGTCGGGATCATACTGGAATGCCAGCATGTGTACGGAGATCCGATTGTCGTCGGCGGTGATTTCCGTACCGCGCAGCAACGGCAGTTCCGCCCATGTCGCGGCCTGTTGCGCATCCAACCAGCCGGCGGTGGTGTCGTGATCGGTGATGGCAACACCCTGCAATCCTCGGGATTTCGCCTGTTCAAGCAAGGTGCGCGGCGTTTCCGTACCGTCGGAGAACACGGTATGGCAGTGAATATCCCAGCCGACGACAGGCGGTGCGGCAATACCAACGTGAGTCATATCACCATCGTAAGCTGATTGGCAGCATAACATGGCGCAAACCAGCCGGTTTGTGTCGCAAACGACCGTTACAAGGATTGACGTATGAGCGAAATCGACTACAACAAGCCACGCGGGTGGCGTCATGGTGCCACTTGGACGTATCTGATCATGCTGCTCGCCTCGGCCGTTGCACTGGTCGTATCGTTCGTGCTGTCGGCCGAGACGCTCGAACTGGCTCGTAATCCCGGGCAGAAGCTCAACTGCGATGTGAACGCGGTACTATCATGCTCGACCGTCGCCGAATCCTGGCAGGCGGAAATCGTGAAGTTCGCAGGATTGAGCTATCCAAACGCGTTCTTCGGCATCGCCGCGGAGTCGGTGTTCGTGACGATTGCCGTAATCGGCTTGGCACGGATCGCCGTGCCGCGTTGGTTCGCGATCTGCACGTGGCTGGGCGGACTCGCGGCACTCGCCTATTCGTACTGGCTGACCTCACAGTCGTTGTTCGTGATCAACGCACTGTGCCCGTGGTGCTTGGTGCTGATGTTTTCCACGACCGTTCAGTTCATGGCGCTCTCGCATGCGACTGCGGTCGTGCAGGAGCTGCCGATGAACCGCGACGGCGTGCGTACATACTACCGTCTCAACATCGATCTGATGATCGACGCCGTTTGGCTGGTCGCCCTCGTCGTCGTCATCCTCGTCAAGGACGGCCCGATGCTGTTCGCCTGAGCTTACAGCAATTCCACTTTGCCGACGATCGTGGCGCTGCCCGTAAGCGTCACGTCATCATCGGTCACGTCCACGCGTAGGGTGCCGCCACGAACCGTGATGGTCCAATGGTCGATGCCGGTTTTGGAACGCAACGTAATCGCCGTGGCACACAGGCCGGTACCGCAGGAGAGCGTTTCGCCGCAACCGCGTTCGTTCACGCGCATGGTGGCCTCCCCTTCGTCGTCGCCTTCGCTCTGCTCGTCGATGCGCACGAATTCCACGTTCTGGTCGGTCGGAATCTCGGGCGAGACCACCGGCTTGGCGACCAGGTCAAGCTCTTCCACGGTCGGTAGCGAGGCGAACGCATCCTCGATCACCGCGACCACATGCGGGTTGCCCATGTCCACGAACGTGCCGCGCGCCGAACCGGCGGTTCCGGGAATCGACACCTCGTACCCGTCGACGTCGCCTCGCTGCCATGAGCCCATTTCGACGCGGAACACGTCCTTGCCGAGTCCTTCCACCTCGCCGAGCGACGTCAGGATCTTCACGCCGCCGCGCGTACCAAGGCGGAACGGTTCGCCACCTGGTCGGTCGGCGAGCCCTTGCCGTTGCGCGAACAAGGTAATCGCACGCGTGCCGTTGCCGCACATTTCGGCCAGGCTGCCGTCCGCATTGCGGTAATCCATGAACCATTCGGCTTGGCCCGCAGCGCAGTCGGCGAGTTGCGCCTCCTTCAGGTCGGACACATCCTGCGGGTGCGCAAGGCGGATCAGCCCGTCGCCGCCAATGCCGAAATGACGGTCGCACAGGAACCGAACTTCGTCGGCGGTCGGCTCGTATCGGCCGTCGGGATCCGCATAGACCACGAAATCATTGCCGGTGGCGTGCGCTTTGTAAACAATGCTGGGGATACTCATACCGATTCACTGTACACGCGGTAGGCTATGTGAAGACGTCATGACGGGAAGATGGGAGGAATCATGACTTCGACGGCACCGATCGGCGTGTTCGACTCCGGCTTGGGCGGCATCTCCGTGGCACGTGAGATCCGCAAGGGTATGCCGAACGAGCAGGTGCTGTACTTCGGCGACTCCGCCAACGCCCCGTATGGCACGAGAACACCGGAACAGGTGCGTGATCTGTCGTTCGCCATCGTCGAGCGTTTCGTGCAACAAGGCGCGAAGGCGATCGTAATCGCCTGCAATACCGCCACTTCCGCGGCTGCGGATGCCTTGCGTGACGCGTATGACGTGCCGATTATCGGCATGGAACCGGCATTGAAACTCGCCTGCGAGCGCGGGCAGGGGCAACGGCAGCGCGTAATCGTCGCGGCGACGCCGCTCACCTTGCGCGAACGGAAATTCGCGGTGTTGATGGACCGTTTCAAATCGGATCATACGATTTTCCCGCAGCCTTGCCCCGGTTTGGTGGAAATCGTCGAACAGGGCCGACTCGACGATCATGATCTGGTGATGCGCACATTGCATGATTATTTCGACCGGTATGATCTGTCAACGATTGATTCGGTGGTGCTTGGCTGCACGCATTTCGTGTTTTATCGTGATTATTTCCGCGAGTTGCTGCCGGATTCCGCTGCGATCATCGATGGCAACCAGGGTACCGTCCGTCACCTGAGCGTCATTCTCGAATCATTGGGCAAACTCGCTCCGGACCAAGCCGTCGGCGGAATCGAACTCGCCAATTCCGACACTTCCGAACGAATTGCCGAATTAGCCGAGGCTCTTCTTCATCGCTGAACGCGAATGTCCCCAATACGCGCGTAAAGTCGTGGGAACGGACGAAAGGACGGCATCCATGACGAACAAGACGGCGATGATCGATGTTGGCGGTGGCTTCCGGGCGATCTTCGGAGCGGGCGTGATGGATCGCATGATGGAGGACGGCATCAGCGTCGACCACTGCTATGGCGTCTCCGCAGGCAGCGCGAACATGGTCTCCTTCATCGCCGGGCAACATGGACGCAACCATAAGTTTTACACGGAGTATGCGTTCCGTAAGGAATATGCCAGCTTCGACAGTTACATCAGAAATCACAATTTCGCCAACCTGGACTATGTGTACAGCACGCTGAGCAATCATGACGGCGAATATCCGGTCGACTATGAAGCCTTCGAGGCGAATCCGACCGGTTTCACCGTCGTCGCCTGCAATGCGGAAGACGGTTCGGCCAAATATTTCGACAAGTCGGATGTCGGCTACGACAATTTCGACATCATGAAGGCCTCTTCCGCCGTGCCGGTCGCCTGCGAACCGTATGTGATCGACGGCATACCGTATTACGATGGCGGCATCGCTGACCCGGTGCCGGTGCAGAAAGCGCTGGACGACGGCTACGACCGTGTGGTCGTGGTCCTCACCCGGCTGAAGAATGTGCTTCGCGAGCAGAAGAAAGACATCGGGCCGGCCAGAATCCTGAAACATATTCATCCGGCTGCGGCCGAACGCCTGCTGAACCGTTACCGGACGTATAACGACGAGGTCGCATTGGCCAAACAGTATGAGAGGGACGGACGTGTGCTCATCCTCGCGCCGGAAAGCCTATACGGACTGAGCACGTTGAGCAAATCGTTCGAAGGACTGGAACGCATGTATCGCGCCGGCTACGCCGCAGCCGAAGCCATTCCTGATTTTCTCAACAGCTGACGGGCGGACGCCGCACTCCCCTGCCACCCTTCGGGCAGGCGACGCTGACTCTCCTTCAGTTTGCAAGTATGTTCCTTCAGCCTGCAAGTAATGTGTTGCGTCTGTTCAACGGACTTTTCGTAACGTAAGGATTGTCCACGATGAAGAATCGGCGCAGCCGCTCTGCCGCCTTGCTGATGCCGATTCTCGGGGACGCCGCGATACGCTCGCCTTCCAGCAGGGCATTGCGTTCCAAATACAATGGAGCCGTGCTCAGGTCATGCCCGTACAGTTTCAGATCGATGCCCATGGCTTGACACAGTTTTGCCGGACCGTTCGTCAAATCGACGTCCTTGCGGTTGCCGACGGTTGTGCGGCTGCCACTTCGATTCGCAAACCGCCGCTCCCGCATGATTTCGATGCCCTGCACCGGTTCAACGGCACGAATCAACGCTCCCGCGCCGAAGCCGTCATCCCCCGCACTGACATTGAAACAGCGATGCATGCCATAGGAGATATAGACGTATGCGCGTCCGGAAGGGCCGAACAGCGCCGCATTGCGTTCGCTTCTGCCGTGAAAGGCGTGACTTGCCGGATCGTTCTGATCGTAGGCCTCCGTCTCCACGATGCGGGCGGCCGCGATACCGCCATCATCGAATTCACGGATCAACAGACAGCCAAGCAATCCAATGGCCGCCTCATCGGCTGAACCGGACAATATGTCATTCGGGAAATCCTGTGACGCCATGCACTTCCTCATGCAGCACCGCCTTTCCGCATGTTTTTTCGTACGCTTGTTCATACGTTTTGCATTGCCGTAGAACGGCCTCGCGTGGTGAAACAGCTTTCATGATAGGTCGGGCGCTACGATTACGCCGACCGCATGCGTAACGGTTGGACTGCCATTCGTTGGAACGCCATCCATTGGCCTGCATATAAGCTGATGGTATCAGGAATCTTCAGAATCAAGGGAGACGCATATGCGCATAAGAACGGTGACGAACATCGATTTCGGCAGTGACGACAACCTGCTGTTCCTAGGATTCCACGGTTTCGGCAACGACGAAACCGAAATGATCCGCATCATCGAAGCACTCTACGACGGCTCCGACCATGAACCGAACTACATGTCATTCCGCGGCACATACAGCAGACCGTTCATCGGCAACAATCATTGGTACCCCGACGGCTGCTCCACGGAAGAACGCCGCCGCGAATGCCATGATGTTGGCGACGCCGTCATCGAACTGCTGCGCTCGCCCGCGTACGTACGGTTCCGTAAAGTGTTGATCGGGTTTTCGCAAGGCGGCTATCTGTCGTACCGCATGGTGTTGGAACACCCCGATTCGTTTGGCGCCGCGATACTGATGAGCCCGTCATTCAAAGGTGAAGAAGGCTCTGCACCCATTACCGGCCGCACACGGTTTGCATTGTGTTATGGACGTGAGGATCGCACGATTCCCGCCACGGACCAGCACACCGCACGGGCCAAACTCGAGCAGACCGGCAATCTCACGTATTTCGAGTATCCCGGCATGGGCCATGGCATCTGCGATGCCGAAATCGCTGACTTGCGTAAGTGGCTGGGGTTGTGAGGGGGGTGGGTGTGAGACCGTACGATTGCGAGCGGAGTTGCCTGTCCTAACCTTTTTCAGCCTACTACTTTACAATTCCTACCGTCCCTACTTTACGGATTCTACCGTCGCCACCCTCTCAGAATCAGTCCGACAAGGCGTTACGCGCTTCGTCCGACTAACTGGGAGACAAGGCACAGCCGCAAATAGAATGACCTCTCACTCCCAGAGCCAATAGCGGGTTCGAGATAGAAAGGTACTGACAAGAACGATTCTAACATCACCCAGATTTACCCAGACAGCCCGCATAAACGGATGAGTACCGGAAAACGGCGTCGCGAGGTCGAATCTCGCCGTTGCCATTTGACAAACCACCCGTATGAACAGCTTTTTGATGCCCTCACGGGCCACGACAAGTAATGAGACGAAATGGCGAATGACAGCAACAGACAGAGCCACATCCGGAGCTGAGGGGCGAAGATGATGACAAACAGATTGACCTTCTTCTGCTTCGGATGCGTATAGTAATCCTACATTTCCATTCATTTAATTAAGTCATAGAAGCGACGATGGATTTGCCTTCTGGGACAAAAGGTATAGGATAAGGAAACGTAAAGGAAGAAGGGTCTCTGGCGGATTTGCAGATTCGCCAGAGACCTGCGAAACGGAAAGAAGGTGATAAGGCATCATGGCCGCCGCCCGCTTTCTGGCTCGTATTTCTAAGGCATAGAAACATGAGCCAGTATAGCAGGCGGAAAAGAGAAACGCGGTGTTCGTCTTTTCGCCGCAAAGCCGCCCGCATTCATTGAGGTATTTCAACTCAGTTGATGAAGCCTGGTTCTGCTGGCATCCCTGCACTACGATGCAGGGACTTCCATAAAACGAGTTTTCAAATATAAAAAGTGTCGATTTTTGCATTACCCATAAGGCTTATGCGCGGTGGATTGCATACAAAAGTCGATTGAGAAAATCCGTTTCTGTGTTGGTGTGCGTGGCGTAACCGCCATGTTCATCAACACATCCTAAACTAATTGTCAAGATGGTATGAACGTAGTCGTTCATGTACCAAAAACATAAGAAAGGACGCAAAAATGCGTGCTATTACTATCGAGGATTTGAATGCTGCCGCTCATATCGGCGGAGCCGGAAGTTTGGTCATGCGTCAGGAGCTGGAACCCGCAAGTGGCCCGGATGGTGTGATTGCTCCTGCGAAATATACCATGGAGAAAGTCGCTACATATATATATGAGATGCGCTTCATGGAGGGGCGAGAAGAACCCGTAAAGGTAGTGCTCATCGACTCCAAGACGTCTTTTGCGAATCGTGCTGAAGGGACGACGACAGAAGCGATGCATAATGGTAGTGGAATCCTCTCTAAGATGCCTCATATCGCGGTCGAATATGACACTGTTGCCGGTAGGAAGACTTTCTATGATAATCAACTTCCACATCGTGCTTTTGACGGGCACATCCGCGTTGGAGAATATGAAGGTGCGTCCACTTCCCAAGCGGAGGCGTATATGAATGCGCGCAATTCTACCCTAGAGAATCTGCTCCCGCTTTTCGAATTGTCTCCCGAAACCGTCATCTTCGGAGGTTGGGATTCCACTCGTAGTAAGAATCAGTTGAGAATTCCATCCGTTCTGGTGGGAGAGACTTATGGTATTTTGGCTGAGCAGGAGGAAGATCCTGCAATTCACAGAGCAGGCGCTCGCGTTGATCCGGTTGGTGCCAGTGTAAACGTGGCATCTAAAGACGACCGCACGAAGATTGTCGGCGACAGCATCGATTTGAGCGATAGCACTAAGACAAGCTTTGAAAAGTCAGGGAAAGGCTCTGTCATTGGATTGGGGGCCATTCCTCCAAGTGCTAAGAAAGATTTGCTGGATGGTGTCTCTGTTCGTAGCGTCATTTCTACTCGTGTGTTGAGTTTCGCCACCGTGCGCACTTTCCATTTTGGTAAGGGTGTTGAAGGTGATGCGGCAATTCGCGCTCTTATTATTGCGGTACTTTTGCGAGATGTTGCTGGCTATGACGAGAACCCCTTTATTCGTGCGAATTGCTTCCTTGCGGAGAAGGATAAGCCGGCTGTGGTGTTGAACAAGCGCTATGGTGAAAAGGAGGAGTTGGAACCTCTTACCGTAAAAGCGACAGAGGCTCTTCTGGAAGAAGCTTATGCTCAGGCGCATGAGAAGGCTGGAATTACTTGGGAAGGCCAGGAATTCCTCGTCCAGGGCAATCCTGCGGTTCTTGCCAATGCGTCTGCCGAAGATGATTCGAAGGACAACAACTGATATGGCTTTTGCAATATCGGCCTATTTCCCGCTTGGTTTTTATCAGGGCAGCGATTCCGGCAGTAAACCAGAATCGTACCCTTCGCTCAATCGGTTGTACTCCGCGCTTGTTTCTGCGGCATATTTGACGTTTGGTTTCGAGAAGGTTGACGCTGAGTATGGACTGACAGATGAGCAAATTCATGATGCTTTGAATTGGTTCGAGGATAATCCTCCGCAAGAAATACTATTTCCCCGTGTTATCAGAGCTGGAAGCAGAGCTACTGTATACCGGAATAAGGGTAATGTTCAAAATAAGAAGAAACCTAAAGATAAGGTTTCCCCTGCAGAGGCTTACATCGCCACCGCATATGAGCAGTATCCTGAATCTGGAATGTTGCTGACTTGGGCATGGCATGAGAACCCTTCACCTGAAGTTTTTAAAACGCTGAATTTGCTTTGCGATGAAGTTCCTTATTTAGGTGAGGCTTGTTCCGTCGTGGAGCTGCATGCGCATGAGGACTATGTTTTCCCCGCTGCCGCCGAGGATTGTGTGTGGACGCTTTCTTCTGATTCAGCATTGGGGAGCATCTTCAGGAAGGGAAGGCCTCTCTCCTTTCCGAGGAGGGGCCGTCTCGATGATTTGAAGAAAGCGTTTGTCGCTGCGAACCCTGCGCCGAAAGGCAAGAAGAGAGCAGCATCTATCAGCGATAAGGAAGATGAACAAAATTTCCTTAACGAGTACCTTCCCCTGCAAACGGAGGGGCAGGCCAGATACATTCCTCCTTCTGCGCAGAAAGAGGACGCTCTCAAGGCTCCATGGGCAACAGCATTCTATCTCGAGATTGACAGAGTCGATGGCAAACAAGGAGATGACGGCAAGGCCGAATGGAGACCAGAAGAATCTGAACTTGTCGGTTGGGCCGTAGCGCTTCACCGTTTTCTTGTGAAGCAGTGGGGCCCTGATCCATCTCTTGCGCTGATTGGTAAATATGCTCCGGGCATGAGCAGACCAGCCAACAATGTGTCCATTCAGATTTTAGATTCCGGGTTTAAATTGGCATATGCCCAGAAGCTTCGGAAAGAACTCACTGGGAAAGGACCAGGCTTTCTGATTATGCTTCCGCATGACATGTTGAAATCTGATGTTCAAAAATTACATGATGTTTGTAAACGGACTAAGGGTAAAACCCTGTACTATGCACCGAACAAGCCTTCTTTGCAACTTGGGGATATTACGATAATCGATGCTGAGCATCTTTGGAAACCAGTGACTGAAGGGATGTGTCGATACTGGACACTCAGACCAATGGCCATTGCCGAGACGCGTCCCATTCCTAGTCCAAAACATAATCGTAAATGGGGTGTTCAAGAAGCCATCTGTCTGGCTTTGGGGCATGTTTGGCGCGACAGATATGCCCCTAAAGCCAATCAAGGGGGACAAGCTAAAGCTAGTCGAGAAGAGCGTTATTGGAATTTTGTAGATGCGGTAAAGGCAAAAACGTCAAACTTCCGCATCTTTGATTGGCGTGCTGTGTATCGCGTTAACATGGCGGATTACGTGCATCATACGGATTCCTCCAACGTTCTGCATGGTATGCAGGCATTGATTGCGATTTCCGATGCTGCAGATTCACTGGATTGTGCAGCAATGGCAATTGGCCAGAGTCGTCACTTAGGAGGGGGATTCTTGGTGCCAGTGGATTTTGATCTAAGTGCACTTCAACCGGATGAAAATTTCGGAAAGGGGGTTCCGGCATGGCTGAAATGAGCCTGGAACAAAGGCAGTATCTTACTGCGAAATTTGAAGAATTTGTTGCTGCAGTTCATTCAGATGTTAAGGAAAACCAGCCGGTTCGAAAGCCTTATCAATGGCAAATCAGGTTGATGCTACACGTTGCCGAGCATGGGTGTTGGCCGCAAGGCATCGGTGCTCCGACTGCATCGGGTAAAACGAGCGTGATTGACATTCATGTGTTCCTTAACGCTATGGCTGGTCTTATCTCCACTGAGGAGAGCGCGGATACTCAGATACTTGCTGACTTGCCATTGCAACGTATCCCACGCCGTTTGGCGCTTACTGTGAATCGTCGTTCATTGGTCGATGACCAGTTTGATGAGGCGTGCGCGTTGCAAAACAAGATGCAGTCTGAAAACGACAAAGACGATGGACTCGACGTATACCGCAAAGGTTTGAATCTACGTTCTGCTGTCAATGATGGAATCAAGCGTGAACTCCCGAATCCTCAGATGATTGTCGTTGAGCTTCGCGGTGGTGCTAGCCCGGATCGTGAGTGGCGCTATTATCCACAGACCTGTGCGGTAATTTGCGCAACACCGGACATGTTTGGTAGCCGCTTGTTATTCCGCGGCTATGGTACCAGTGCGACAATGCGTTCAATGGAGGCCGGGCTTCTTGCTTACGATACGGTGTTGATTGCAGATGAAGCACATCTGAGTCGACAGCTGTTGAGGACAGCACGGCAGGTGACTCGTATTGAGAATATGGCCATGACTTCTCTTACTGGTCAAGTCACTTCTTTGCAGGTTGTGGAAACTACCGCAACTCCTACATCCGATGATGTAGAAAGTCTGGTTTCCGTTAGGGAATCGGACTTCGGAATTGATTCTGCGCTGAGAAAGCGTCTTTGTACTTCAAAGCCTGTATTCACCAGTTTTGACTTTGAAAAACCTAAGGACGAAATAGAAGCGATTGCTTTACGGTGTTTTGAATTGATTCAAGACAATGAGAAATCTGATAGGTCTAGTGATTCGAACCCCCATGTTCTTGGCTGCATTCTGAATACCGTTGAGAATGCCAAAGCGGTCGCTAAAGAGCTTGATAAGCGGTGCAAGAAGGAAGGCATCCAACGTCCTATCGACGTATATGTCGGTCCGATGCGTGCTTATGATAAACGCAAGGTGGCTGAAAGGCTTAAGTCTGTCCCATCGATGAATCCGCAAAACGCACCATGTTGTATCATCGGCACACAGACTTTGGAGGTTGGCGTCGATGTTGATTTCGCTAACATGGTGACTGAAATTGCACCTGGTTCTGCGTTGGTGCAGCGTGCGGGACGAGTGAATCGTCGAGGACTAAGATCTAGTGGGCCCGTGTATGTGTTTGGTCTTGATTTGCGACAATCGACGGAAAAGAAGCAAACTAGGGCTACCATCCCGTATTCGCCTGAAGATATTCAGAAAACACGAGATTGGTTGAATGCTTTAAGTAAAACTGAGTCTGGCGACCCCGACATCAGTGCATGGTCTGTGAATCGGACTGTACTAGCAGGAACGCCAACCCCAGGAGAACGGCAGCGTAGGTTGCTATTCCAGCGTTTGGAACCGTGGGACGTTGAGAATCTTTCCGTCACCGACGAAGAACTGTGCGCTGACATAAGTGAGAGTGGTCTTCAGCAAGGGCATTCAGATCTCAATCTTTGGCTACGGGATGAACTAAATTCAGATGATCCTGATGTCAGCATCGTGGTGCGCCATCTACCTTGGGATGGCACACTGGCTACTCAGCTTTTGGAAGTGACTCAGCCTGAGAACGACGAGCTGTTTCCAGTTGGAAAGTGGTGTGGACTCGAGAGTCTCTTTAAAACATTGGCGAGACAAGATGATAAAGCCCATAGGAGAGGTGCGAGAATCGATACCGTCAACATTAGAGGGGAAAAAAGCACGGTTGAATTTCCTCACAGGGTGTTCAGGTACCGTGCTTCTGAGCCTGAAGGTCACCGTGTGGTGTGTTTGCGTGCGCAAGATGCTGCACAAAACACGGTGAAATCGGGCGACGTGCTCATTCTTGATGATTATGAGAAAGTCTTTTCTAAATTTTCTGAAGATTCCTTTGAGACTGCCGTCATCTTTGATCCAGAAGGCTCTGATAGCGCAAGCGACGTGTTCAATCGGTGTACTTCCTCTGCTTTAATAACGGATTCCTCCGTTTCGGATGATTCAAGAGTTGCTAAAGCGTTTCGGTTTATTCAGGAAATCGAAGAAGAAGAGTCTTCAGAAAACGGCGAGGAACTGTCTGATACTGCCGAAGAAGACATGCAGGAGTCGCTTCGCTTGCTTCGTGCGGCGACTGTTGGTGCAGTAGATTCGGCAGGGCGCGCAGAGAACAAGGAGTATTCTCTAATCTGGCATGTTGTCGAAGGCCCTGAAGTCCGTTATACCGACATCGGAGGCAATGCAGTTCAACGTAATGTCCAATGGGTTGTCAGCGGTGTATCTGAGAGTATGCCGGACTCTGAATCGAATCAGGAAATTCTGTCATCTAGGAAGAAAACACTGTTTTTGGGCGGTATTTCAAGTGATCCTGCCGAGCCTAGACGCAAAGAAGGCCATCAAAATCATGTCGCTCGACGCGCGCAAGCACTCGGTACTCTTATTGGGCTTGGCCCTATGATGGTGGAAGACTTGCGTATTGCCGGTGAATATCATGACGAAGGCAAGAAAGACAAGCGTTTCCAGAGAATGCTTTGCCGAAATCGACAGAAAGAAATTGAAAAAGGACCCTGGGCGAAAAGCCGATTATTCATATCTCGCTCATGGGAACAGGAATTCCGCAATACGTACAGACTTCACGGTTGGCGTCATGAGCAGCGTTCCGTCGTGGAATTCTTATATTCTTGCGAAAAGAATGAGCAACTGGCAATCATGAGTGAGTCTGATAAACAGCTTGTTGAGAGACTTATTGGCACATCACATGGTCATGGTCGTTCAGCATTTCGGCATGGAACAGAGTATCTACTTCCTCAGGAAGGAGGCGCCTCTCGTAATGCAAATCCAAGATTAAACGACATCTCGGATCGACTATTCGAAATGGGGGAATGGGAAACTCTTATTGACCGTACCAATCAGCGGTATGGTTTCTGGGGTGTTTCATACCTTGAGGCACTGCTTCGTGCGGCTGACATTACGTGTTCGAAAGAAGGTCTGTGATGAGTGTCGTTATTCCTGCGAATGCTACTGATGCATTTTCACATCTGTTCATGGTCGGTCTTGCTTCGATTCTCGAAGATGCCGACAGTGATAGGGTCTGCCTCTTCCGTTGGCGGGATACATTACAAGCGTTTGAGTTGAAGACCGATGATGGTTTAGATATCGAGCGGATGTCGGAAATCGTTAGCGAACATGCCCAAAGATGGTCACAATCATTGCCGTTGACATCCGAGAACGACTATACAGTCACTAAGGAGTCTGACATTCCCGGTGAAACATTCCATGCAACTATGTCTCCAAGATTAAGCAGTCTGGGCGTCCCTTGTGGGTGGCACAAGCTCCAGGAAGACAGAGAGGCTGCTATTGATGCTATGCAAACTGCTGGTGATTACCGTTATTTCGGCGCGCTTGGTCAACCCTCATACTGGTCTGGCGAACAGAGCGGCAAATTGCGTTCTGACTTTGGCGCTTCGCGGTGGGAGATGGTAACTCGTAATAAAGGCCAAGAGTTTATTGGTGGTCGATTGTTGCCTTTATCTCGGTGTGTTGCAGCACGATCCATCGAGAATGTTCGTGATGGGTTGCTCGGAACGAAAATAGAGGATGAAGTTGGGCACAACGATTCGATGAGCCGCGCGGCGACTGGACTTCATGCTCCGGCTAGAACGGATAATGCTCGAGCGTGGTGCGCCTTGGTAGGAGTTGCTGCTTTCCCAACTCGCGTTACAACTATTGGAAACGATAGGTCTCGTGACAGTAGTGCGGCATTATTCCAGCTTAAAGGACAAATTCGCTTCGCAATTTTGCCTTTGTTCGACCAATACTGGACAACATCGAAGTACCGTTCCATTGTTCGTAGTGAAGCACTCGCGAAATTTGGCATTCAATATGCTTGCACTGCTAGTGAGCAATCATATTTTGCAAGTGCATCGTCTGACTGGCTTGGGGAAAAAGGCGTTCTGGCATGTTGTTTCTTTAACCAGTTCATGTCGGATAACAAAAGTGCTCCAGAACGATGGCTAAAACCCGGCATAATCGTTCCAGTGAAGGAAATGGAATAGCAAGTACGGAGGAAACTTATGGAAGATGACCCCATTCCGATTAGTCTGGTCGCCAACTACATGTTTTGTCCACGTAGGGCATGGCTGGAATCGGTTGGAGAAAAAGTTGATTCGGATCAAATTATGCGAGGGACATACGACCATCGCAAGGTTGATAGATTCGATGGTGCTCCCGATGCGGATTCATATCAAGCTGTGAACATCAGGCATGAGGAATGGGGCGTTAGCGGCAAGCTTGATGCAGCCAAAATGACGGATGACGGTGTTGTTATTCGTGAATACAAGGCGACACCTGTGAAGCGAGCAATGACTATCACTGAGGCGATGCGAACGCAACTCGCTTTGCAGGCTGCTTGCCTTGAAGCCATGGGTTTTCATGTGGCAGGGACGGAAATTTTCTTCACCACTCACCATCGACGAGTCGACGTTGAACTCAATGAAGAAGACTTTGAGAACGCTCATAAGGCTGTGGAAGAGACCCGAGCGTTAATCAACTCTGAACAAGCGCCTGAGCCGTTGGAGGATAGCACGCGATGCATGCGTTGCTCTCACGTGGGAATCTGCCTGCCTGAAGAACGTAAGCTATGCGCGGTGGCGCATCGTGTGATGGTTTCATCCCCTGATAATCAAGTGACTCATCTTGCTACTCCTGGTTCGAAAGCCTTTATCAGGTCTGGGCGAATGATAGTTCAGAAAAACGGCGAAGAACTTGCCTCAATTCCAATTGACACCATGCAAGGATTGCAAATCTATGGTAATACCGACTTGTCGAGTGGTTTGATTCGTGAGTTGATGTGGCGTGATATTCCAATCGTTTGGTGCAGTGGAACGGGGCGTATGTATGGTTGGTCTGTTCCCTCGTATGGGCCTAATGGCGAACAACGTGTCGAGCAGCATGTGGCTTCTCATGAGGGCCGGCTTGGACTCGCACGAGAATTCATCATCGCCAAAATTCATAACCAGTCTGTTCTGTTGCGTCGCTCAGAGTCGGATAATCCAGTACTACCTCAGTTGCGACATATCGAAAAACAAGTCGGTAATGCGAACAGATGGCAGGACGTGCTTGGTCTTGAAGGAGAGTCTGCTGCATTATATTTTTCCCAGTTCAAGCATCTCATCAAAGTTGATCGTCAGGCTGAATGGCATTGGATTGCCCGTATGAGGCGGCCAGCGCCCGATGCGTTGAATTCTTTGCTTGATTTTACTTATACATTGTTGCTGTCTGATTGTGTCCGTGCGCTGATTTCTTGTGGGCTTGATCCTCATGCTGGCTTTCTGCACAGCAGCAAACGTAATAAGCCTGCGTTGGCACTGGACCTGATGGAAGAATTCAGAGCGCCAATTGCTGATTCTGTGGTGCAAACAGTAATCAACAACGGTGAAATCAACGCAACAGGATTTACAGATGCACTTGGATCGGTACGTATGATGGACGAAACTCGTAAAGCCGTAATCAAAGCATATGAACGAAGAATGGCTACAGAAATAACCCATCCCATCTTTAAATATAAGGCATCTTGGCGAAGGACTATTGAGATTCAAGCTCGGATGATTTTGGGATATCTCGACGGAACACAAGCTGAATATCGTGGAATCAGAATTCGCTAAGAAGCTATGGCATGGTTAACCAGAAACGTGGCTATTTAGTTGCATATGATGTGAGCGATGATTACCGTCGCAGTCATGTAGCGAAGATTCTTCAGCATTATGGAGAACGGCTGCAATACAGTGTTTTTCTGTTGCAAGTGCGCCCCTCAATGATGCTCAACGTACGTATGAAGATTGAGAAAGAGATTGACTATGGAACCGATTCTGTTGTGTTCTGCTCATTGGGGACAATTGCGCAGACGGAAGAGGGATTGGATTTTCTGGGGCATCGAGGATATGCAGACTTAGAAATTCCCACAATTATTTGATTTCAGTCAAAACGGCTGGGCTGTTTGATAACTAAAGAGTGTTTCGTCTTGCATGCGCACGAGAGGTGAATCACTTCTGAGACGCGCGGCAAGCGCTCGCATGCGGAAAATGGCGTTTCTGTGGGATTCAGCGTTCCCAGATTCGCATTTTTCATAGGGTATGAAGTACATCGCTCGCATAATTGCTTGAGATACATGTCACCACAACGCTCTACACTAAGACTATTCCTGAGCTCTAATACTCAGGACTTCATTGAGGTGGCAAAGACACCAAGGGCATGGACGGAGATGGATCGATTCCTGAGCTCTAATACTCAGGACTTCATTGAGGTGGAGACAATGACCCGGCCGATCTACGGGACGGCTACAATTCCTGAGCTCTAATACTCAGGACTTCATTGAGGTAGTACAACGGCACCACCGCGAAACTCGGGGATAGGCATTCCTGAGCTCTAATACTCAGGACTTCATTGAGGTTATTTCAGCGTTAGAATCAGTCTGCAAGTCGTAGCCAACATTCCTGAGCTCTAATACTCAGGACTTCATTGAGGTATGCATTTTGACTAAAATTGCGCATGAAATAATCGATTCCTGAGCTCTAATACTCAGGACTTCATTGAGGTGTGAGCAATCAAAGCATGTATGCCATGTGCGTGATAATTCCTGAGCTCTAATACTCAGGACTTCATTGAGGTATACACCAAGGGGGAAGTCGACTCGACTTTCGCAAAACATTCCTGAGCTCTAATACTCAGGACTTCATTGAGGTTCCACCGCCCCCTGGATGTCGACGGTGTTGTGAAGATTCCTGAGCTCTAATACTCAGGACTTCATTGAGGTGAAAGGACACGGCACCTTGGGCTGCCATTATATACGGAATTCCTGAGCTCTAATACTCAGGACTTCATTGAGGTTACGACCTTCACAATCTCCTTACCCGCAATGCGCCATGGAATTCCTGAGCTCTAATACTCAGGACTTCATTGAGGTCAGAAGGTTCGCCCGCACCAGTCTCGAATCGGGAATTCCTGAGCTCTAATACTCAGGACTTCATTGAGGTCCAAATGGGACAACAAAACCCACGCATCCGCACTAGATTCCTGAGCTCTAATACTCAGGACTTCATTGAGGTAGCAGGAACAGCCTATGAGCTACCACATCAAAACATTCCTGAGCTCTAATACTCAGGACTTCATTGAGGTGGGTCGGACTGTGGGGGTTGTCCCCAGTTTGCGGCCATTCCTGAGCTCTAATACTCAGGACTTCATTGAGGTGGGAATACCGCGTCGATGACCCCCTGGATGGTTGACGCATTCCTGAGCTCTAATACTCAGGACTTCATTGAGGTCGCACGACGCAGGAAGCCCTTTTTAGGCAGGTTTCCGATTCCTGAGCTCTAATACTCAGGACTTCATTGAGGTTATCCATCGGCATATCCGGACGACGAAGACGTACAATTCCTGAGCTCTAATACTCAGGACTTCATTGAGGTCGCACGACGCAGGAAGCCCTTTTTAGGCAGGTTTCCGATTCCTGAGCTCTAATACTCAGGACTTCATTGAGGTTATCCATCGGCATATCCGGACGACGAAGACGTACAATTCCTGAGCTCTAATACTCAGGACTTCATTGAGGTGACAACTGGAAGGACTGAACACATGCCCGTGACAATATTCCTGAGCTCTAATACTCAGGACTTCATTGAGGTCCGTACCGCAGCCAGTATTCGCCGATCGTGTACAAATTCCTGAGCTCTAATACTCAGGACTTCATTGAGGTGTATTCTTTTTTTTGTTTTGTGTGTGTGGTTGGTGGATTCCTGAGCTCTAATACTCAGGACTTCATTGAGGTGGCGACAAGGGTGCTACGTGGAGTGAGCAGATCGACAATTCCTGAGCTCTAATACTCAGGACTTCATTGAGGTAATCTCCCCGGTCATGGGATTAAGCTGGGCTATGCCATTCCTGAGCTCTAATACTCAGGACTTCATTGAGGTACATGACCGCACGTGCGCGCACAAATACCATACGAATTCCTGAGCTCTAATACTCAGGACTTCATTGAGGTCGGCTCTGAGGGATGTCACCAAGTCTTGGCGAACTCATTCCTGAGCTCTAATACTCAGGACTTCATTGAGGTGCGACGTTCGAAGGGCCGCAGAAGTGGAATCCCGAATTCCTGAGCTCTAATACTCAGGACTTCATTGAGGTTGATCGAATGTCAATGGATGAAAGACGCTCGCCGTATTCCTGAGCTCTAATACTCAGGACTTCATTGAGGTTCATCCGAGAGACGAAAGGACAGAACGAATGAGCACCAATTCCTGAGCTCTAATACTCAGGACTTCATTGAGGTAATGGGAGCATGCGCACCATCGACGATACGCTCAAATTCCTGAGCTCTAATACTCAGGACTTCATTGAGGTGATGCTCAACATCGACATGATGGTCATCAATTCGCTCGAATTCCTGAGCTCTAATACTCAGGACTTCATTGAGGTGGGTTTGAGGGAATTCGCTGTTGAACGTCATGGACGATTCCTGAGCTCTAATACTCAGGACTTCATTGAGGTCAGATTGTCGGCGAGGCTACGGCCAAGCTCGACCAGATTCCTGAGCTCTAATACTCAGGACTTCATTGAGGTTCCACGACCGGCCTACGAGCCTGATTGGATTGCATCATTCCTGAGCTCTAATACTCAGGACTTCATTGAGGTTAAAAGGAGACGACATGTCAGCAGAAGACGTGTGGAAATTCCTGAGCTCTAATACTCAGGACTTCATTGAGGTTTGGCCGTAGGTGCCGTAGCCTTCGTTTTGGAGGGTATTCCTGAGCTCTAATACTCAGGACTTCATTGAGGTTGGACCATGTCGCGGTTGTTGAGCCAGTCGGCGCATATTCCTGAGCTCTAATACTCAGGACTTCATTGAGGTCAATAATAAGGGCTTGCTATCAAGTGATGTTATGGCTATTCCTGAGCTCTAATACTCAGGACTTCATTGAGGTTGGAAGGTTCACGAGCTGTATCTGAGAAGCTCGACATGATTCCTGAGCTCTAATACTCAGGACTTCATTGAGGTAAGGATTTTATGTCACGTGAAGTCAAGGCCAAGGTTCACATTCCTGAGCTCTAATACTCAGGACTTCATTGAGGTTAGGGAAATAGAAAGGAACCAACAATGACACAAGCAATTCCTGAGCTCTAATACTCAGGACTTCATTGAGGTTGACACTGATCGCATGGTTCACGGACACGCTGAACATTCCTGAGCTCTAATACTCAGGACTTCATTGAGGTGCGAACGTGATCGCGGGCATCAATGCCCAAGTCCAGATTCCTGAGCTCTAATACTCAGGACTTCATTGAGGTCAGAAAACGCAGATGGGCATCAACAACGCCTACGCGCAAATTCCTGAGCTCTAATACTCAGGACTTCATTGAGGTGAGAGGACACGGCATCTCTCACTGCCGCTCTACACATTCCTGAGCTCTAATACTCAGGACTTCATTGAGGTAAGCATCGCGGAAGCATCACTCCGAATCCGTTCGCGAATTCCTGAGCTCTAATACTCAGGACTTCATTGAGGTTATCCAAATTCACGTCCAAGGCACGGTCCGCGATGGCGAATTCCTGAGCTCTAATACTCAGGACTTCATTGAGGTCACACAAAAAAAACCACGCAATCCAAAAACACGAATTCCTGAGCTCTAATACTCAGGACTTCATTGAGGTGGGGCAGTGGCGACAACATGACCGACGTGCCGCAACATTCCTGAGCTCTAATACTCAGGACTTCATTGAGGTGCGGACGACGCGGAATTCAAGAAATACGCGGGCCGATTCCTGAGCTCTAATACTCAGGACTTCATTGAGGTTGGTGTCAGACCGCGAACATGGGCTACTCACAGACCATTCCTGAGCTCTAATACTCAGGACTTCATTGAGGTCAGGATGAGGAGGAGTTTCGTCGGGAGCGGGCGGAGATTCCTGAGCTCTAATACTCAGGACTTCATTGAGGTCAATATCGCGCATTAGGATAGATTTTGAATGCGTTATTCCTGAGCTCTAATACTCAGGACTTCATTGAGGTTGCCGGATCTCAATCGTTCGGCGAGCTCGCTGACCGTATTCCTGAGCTCTAATACTCAGGACTTCATTGAGGTCTGATTTAGGCCGCCCTCATTGGCGACGGCTGTACGCAATTCCTGAGCTCTAATACTCAGGACTTCATTGAGGTACGCAGGTCGATCGGCAGACTGTTTTCGTGCACGGCATTCCTGAGCTCTAATACTCAGGACTTCATTGAGGTGAGGTGATGGAATCGAACCTACGGCAGGACGTACGCGGATTCCTGAGCTCTAATACTCAGGACTTCATTGAGGTACGTCGAAAACCGTGCCGATGTCATAACGGGGACTCATTCCTGAGCTCTAATACTCAGGACTTCATTGAGGTAGTTTCCGCAAGCTCGACGGCACCACCGGCACCGCCAATTCCTGAGCTCTAATACTCAGGACTTCATTGAGGTAGGCCCTTCGGCGCGAGAATCGGCATCCTCGCCATGATTCCTGAGCTCTAATACTCAGGACTTCATTGAGGTGTTTTCCGACACCCACGCCGACGTGTAGTTGCAGACACACATTCCTGAGCTCTAATACTCAGGACTTCATTGAGGTGCGAGCCGCACCAGCATCGGCCGCTTCACCGCAGGATTCCTGAGCTCTAATACTCAGGACTTCATTGAGGTGACAGCGGATACGCCAAGCCTTTGTTCGAACCGCCATAATTCCTGAGCTCTAATACTCAGGACTTCATTGAGGTCTGTCCGGTAAGCTTGTCGAGCTGGTCTTGCGCATATTCCTGAGCTCTAATACTCAGGACTTCATTGAGGTCGCGCAATCGCTCGGCTGGACTATCACGTCGGCGGTGATATTCCTGAGCTCTAATACTCAGGACTTCATTGAGGTCTATTGCACATGCTCGACCTGCATATACAGGCCGTCATTCCTGAGCTCTAATACTCAGGACTTCATTGAGGTACGCCGGTGTTCAGCAAGCAGGTACGTACCGTGGTCTAATTCCTGAGCTCTAATACTCAGGACTTCATTGAGGTGTCCTGTATGCGCTCGACCATCACCCCAAACACAGATTCCTGAGCTCTAATACTCAGGACTTCATTGAGGTAGGTAAGCGCTCCAACTCACTTCGCCGTACCCCTAATTCCTGAGCTCTAATACTCAGGACTTCATTGAGGTACGACGGGTGCGGAACAACGCACCTATTCGACCGCTATTCCTGAGCTCTAATACTCAGGACTTCATTGAGGTTACCGGAAGCCGTACCATACTTGCCTTCACGCACCATTCCTGAGCTCTAATACTCAGGACTTCATTGAGGTAGGTTCATCGAGAACGCAGCCGCTGGCAGGCGCGCGACATTCCTGAGCTCTAATACTCAGGACTTCATTGAGGTTGGCAGAAAGTCGTGAAATAGTGCCGCCGTTCCAAGACATTCCTGAGCTCTAATACTCAGGACTTCATTGAGGTGCGCAAATAATAGGGATATAACCGACGTCAGCGCCACGATTCCTGAGCTCTAATACTCAGGACTTCATTGAGGTAAGATCAGCAACAGTGAGATCAAGTGCTTTCGCAATTGCCAATTCCTGAGCTCTAATACTCAGGACTTCATTGAGGTAGGATGTAGCTAGGATAGATCAGCCACACGTATGCAAGATTCCTGAGCTCTAATACTCAGGACTTCATTGAGGTAAGACGATGTCGCCGGGCTCGTGGGACGAGTCCAATTCCTGAGCTCTAATACTCAGGACTTCATTGAGGTTTGACCGGCATCATCAAAGCCATCATGCAAAACAATTCCTGAGCTCTAATACTCAGGACTTCATTGAGGTCTGGTCCGGGTCTGCGCCTTGTGCGGAGGCCAATGCATTCCTGAGCTCTAATACTCAGGACTTCATTGAGGTTCGATACGAGATTGGAGTCGCAATAATCCCTGATGGCGATTCCTGAGCTCTAATACTCAGGACTTCATTGAGGTCGGCCAGCAAGATATGAAACCTGATTCTACTGAAGGCATTCCTGAGCTCTAATACTCAGGACTTCATTGAGGTTGGTTTTCGAAGATGCTTCCGTATGCGGTGGTGGTTATTCCTGAGCTCTAATACTCAGGACTTCATTGAGGTACGACTTGCATTGCTTTTTGCGGTAGTGTTAGACCATTCCTGAGCTCTAATACTCAGGACTTCATTGAGGTGGCGGTAAATCATGGCTGTCTTTCGTCAAATAAATCCGCGTGTCGTCACCAGTTAATCTGAACACCATC
>ERZ772945.9-NODE-9-length-193034-cov-39.457697_pt1 | contig 193034 bp, 145 predicted proteins | sample MGYA00511681_ERZ772945 | MGnify/ENA primary metagenome ERZ772945 (study PRJEB29015, sample SAMEA2737943) | human oral metagenome | biome: human oral; feature: human-associated habitat; material: dental | place: China | collected 2143 ...
CAGCCTAGACCTGTATCCTATTTAACAACGTCCAACAATCGGGGCGCAGTTCAAACGGGAAGGCCCCCATTATCGGATGATGCGCCTGAACGGCGGATCAGTACGCGGCGAGGATGTCGACCACGAACACCAGCGTGGAGTTGGCCGGAATGGAGCTTTGCTTCTTGTTCCCATAGCCGAGATCCGGCGGCACGACCAGCAGCACCTGCGAGCCTACGGTATGGCCTGCCAGACCTTGCTTCCATCCCTTGATTACGCTGTCCAGCGAGAAGGAGCTGGATTCGCCACGGTCCCAGGAGGAATCGAACTGGGTGCCGTCAAGCAGCCAGCCGGTGTAATTCGCCACAACGGTCTGCGTGTCCTTGACCTCCGCGCCGTTGCCCTTGATCAGGTCCTGCGACACCAGCGAATCGGAGCCCTTGTAGCCGTTCATGTCGATCGACGGCTTGCCGTCCTTGTCGAGCGTCACCTTCGGCAGGTCGGACGGCACATCCATGACCTTGGTGCCTTCGGCCTTTGTCAGATCCTTCGATTTGGACACGAAGGTGAGCACCATCAGATACGAGGTGCCTGAGGAATTCGAATCATTGACGCCGATGGCGATGGTGGAGTTGAGCTTCTGGCCCTTGATCAGATTGTAGTAGGCCGCGGTCATCTGGCTGGTGTCGGAGGAGACCACGGTGGAGCAATCCGGAGTGTTCTTCTCCCACGTGCTCATAAGTTCCGAGCCGTCCTTTACATTGATGGCGATGCCCTGCGAGCATACGCGGTCGCCGTCTTCGATGACGGCGCCGTCACCCTTCTGCAGGATGGCATAGCTGTTGTTCTCGACGGTCATCGGGGTTTTGAAGGCGACAGTCGGCTTCTTGCCGAGCTCGCCGGTGGCGGTCACGCCCGCGATCTGATGCATTTTGGTCGATGATGAGCTGGAGGAAGACGCGGATGACGAGGCCGATGAGGAGGACGAGGCCTTCGAATCGGAGCCATTGCCGCAGGCTGAGACGCCCAGGCACATGATCATGGTGCAGGCTGCCGCTGCGGCTTTCAGGAAAGTAGTTCTGCGCATGGGTTCAACCATACCGGTAAACCTTGATTTTCCTCGGTTCAGGGGGCTTTATATGGGGAGACTGTAGAATGGTTGGTGCTATGACTTTACCGCAAGAAGAACAAGAACAGCCACAGGTCAAGGCAGGCCCCACGCGCCATGCCAAGATCATGCGTGGCATCGTTACGCCCATTCTTGGTTTGCTCGCCGTCGCGTGCATCGTTCTCGGCGTATTGAACGCCACCATGTGGAAGCCGAGCGCGCGGATCACCGCCAGTTCGTCGGTGAACGGTTCACGCTATGTCGTGACCGATCCCGGTGTGCTTTCCCTGATCGACAAGCGCGTGAACATCACGGCAAAGGCCTCGGATGTATCCGCGAACGTATGCATCGTCATCGGGTCGGCCCGCGATGTCGCCGGCTGGATTGCAGGCACGCCATACACGCGTATCACCGGACTGTCCGACTGGTCCGCGCTATCCACGCAAAAGGCCGCGGCCCAGGGAACCGCGGACCAATCCGACAACCAGGTGGCGGTGCAGGACTCCGATATGTGGACGAAGACCTCATGCGGAAACGGAACCGCCAATCTGCAGATCAAGGGCACCTCGACCGATGACGGCACCAATGCCGTTGCACTGATTGATTTCGGTGATGCGAAGAACGCCACCGTTTCATTGGATTGGACCAGACAGACGCTTCCTGATTTCGCCATGCCGTTGTATTTTGCGGGCGGTCTGTTCGTGATCCTGGCGATACTTGCCGCCTCGGTCTTCGCCATGCCTCCGCACAAGCGCCGTCATCGGGCGGCCGCGGCCGTTGCCGGCGTCGGCTCCGAACAGGGCGACAGCGAAGCGGTGTCGACATGGGTGAAGAACGCCGAAACCAGCGCCTCCCGTAATGAAAAGGCCTCGACGGCCAAGCGCAAGCGCCGTCGCCATGCGTCGCATCGTTCCGGCGCACGCGCTCAGGAACCAGACGATCAGCAGCCGACCATCATCGATCCGGCGGCGCGCAATCTGGTCGCCGATCAGCAGGCGAACGCCGTGCCGTCCGATGGCGGCGCAACCACGGATACCGCCGGCAACAGTGACGGCGAGGCTACTTCCGTAATTTCTGCGGATGAGCTGCAGGCGTATTTCGCGCGACTCGCGCAGGAGCAGGTACAGTCGAATACCGACGACGGTGCCGACGGCAACGATCAAACGGAAGAGGCCAAGTGATGAGTAAGCGTTTCAGCAAAATCGCGGCGGCCGTACTCGCCGTCGGACTGATGATCGGCATGGGCGGCTGCGAAGGCCAGTTGCCGAAAGCGTCGTCGTCCACGTCGTCGTCCTCCGCGGCACCGAATCTGACTGCGGAACAGGAAAAGAAGATCCGTACGCAGATCCTCAAAACACTCGACCAGTACAATCAGGATCGCAATACCGATGAACTCGGCACGATCCTGTCAGGCCCGGAACTGACCATTCGCACCAGCGAGCTTGAAGTGGCGCGTGCCACCGACAATTTGGACCGCAAGACCACCATTCCGACCGATTTGGCGCAGACCGTCATCTCCACCGAGAGCGGCTGGCCGCGTACGGTGTTCTCCATCACCACCACCACCGAGGACCAGCAGTCCAAGCGTCTTCTGGTGCTCAAGCAGGATTCCGCGCATCAGAACTACAAGCTGTGGGGTGTGGCGCGCCTGTTCTCCGGTGTGAAGATGCCGAAGTTCGAGATTGCGAGCCTCGGCAGCCAGCAGGGCACCGACAAGGATTCCGGTCTGCTGATGACGCCGAAGGAAGCGGTCAAAGAATACGCCGACGTGTTGCAGAACGGCGCGAACAGCAAGTATGCCTCGCAGTTCGCCGACGATGATCTGCGCACGAAGCTATCGGAACTGACCGATCAGGTGCAGAAAGCCATGGAACTCAACAAGGGCACCCAGGAACAGACCTTCACCCCGGTGGATGACGCGATATGCGTGATGCGCTCCTCCGACGGCGGCGACCTGGTGGTGGCTCAGATCAATTCCGAATGGACGCGTCGCGCCGGCGAAGGCCGCGAATCGCAGCCGGCCTCCGACGCCGAAAAGGCGTTGTTCGGCGACGGCAAGGCCACCAGCATCATGAAGACTACGTATGTGAACGTCGTGGCGCTGTATATTCCGAAGGCGAACACGGGCAAGCAGGTTACCGCCGTGGGCTCGGAACGCCAGCCCATCAAGGTCGAAGCGTCTGAATGATGCCATGACGGGCCGGAACTGAAAACGGCCCTACCCCCGGACGTTGAAATCGTTGCTGGTACCTATAGTGGGTGCCAGCAACGATTTTTGTGTCTTGGGAGGCATCATGGCAGAACAAAGGCCGTTCAATCCGGGAGTTTCATTGGCTGGAGCCGTTGATTTGGAGGCGCTCAAGCATCAGGTGAAGGCCGAGCCCGGGCAGGCCGGCGGTGCTCCGGCTGCAGGCGGCTACGTGATCGACACCACGGAGGGCACGTTTCAGGCCATGGTGCAGACTTCGACCACGTTCCCGATTCTGCTATTGCTGTGGGTGCCGACCGACGACCGTCTGTTCGACATGGCCCGCAAACTGGGCGATGCCGTGAACCAGCTCAACGGCCAGATCCAGTTGTCCCGCATCGACATCGCGTCCAATCCTTCGATTGCGCAGGCCTTCCAAGTGCAGGGAGCGCCGGCGCTTTTCGCACTGATCGGCGGTCGTCCGATGCCGATTCTGCAGGGTCTGCCGTCCGATGAGGAGCTGCAGCAGATCACCGAAGTCGTGGTGCCGAAGCTGATCGCTGCGGCCCAGCAGGCCGGTGTGACCGGTTCCGCGCCGTATTCGGGCGATCCGGATTCCGATGCGGCCAATTCCGCGTCCGCCGCTTCCGCCCAGGACCAGATACCGCCGGAACATCAGGAGGCCTACATGTTGGCCCAGCAAGGCGATTATGCAGGTGCCGCGGCCGCATACGGAAAGGTGTTGGAATCCGATCCGAACGACTCCCGCGCGGCTCGCGAACGCGCGAAGGCGCTGCTGCTGGCCCGTTCCGGCTCCGCCAACGTGCGTGAGGTGCGTGCTGCGGCCGCCGAGCATCCGAATGATGTGGATGCGCAGCTTGCCGTGGCCGACATCGACATGATCGGCGGCCAGATTCAGGACGCCTTCGATCGTCTGCTGGATTTCGTGGCCGCCGGGCACAAGGCCGATATCGAGCCGGTACGCCAGCGTCTGCTTGAATATTTCACCATTCCGGAACCATCCGATGAGCGTCTGAAGCGTGCGCGGCGCCGTCTGGCCACGCTCATGTACTGATCGTACTGATCGCGACCGGCGCTCAATGGCGGTCGGACCGCTATTCCATGCGGTTCTTGCCGAACAGTTCAAGGAACCGGGGCCCCTGCGCCTCCAGTTCCCGCTCGAACTCCGACTGCCACAGCGAGTATGGCTTCGCGGCCAGTCCCTCGTTGCTGAAGCGGGGCTGATCGGTGATTTCGGTGGTGCAGAATTTCGGAATCACCAGGTTCGTGACCGGTCCGATGCGTTGCGCTTCGGCGATGATCAGGGGAGCGTTGGCCCCGCCGAATACGTCGATGTTCCAGCCATCCTCGTCGATCCAATCGCTGAACCGGTTCTTGATGGTCACCTCGCCGCCACGACGGATCAGCTCGCCGGCGATGCGGGCGTCGATGTCGCGGCTGGCTTCATAACGCGTGCCGCCGACGGAAGGGCCCTTCACGCTGATTGAGCCGGAACGAAAGTCGTCGCGATACCGTTCCAGAATCTGCAACGGTTGAACGTCGGGCGACATGTCAAGACGCACGGAACGCGTCTTCAGCCGTACGCGCAGCGCGTAGCCGCCTTCGTGCACGTAATAGCTTTGCACGATCAGAGTGGGATTGTCCCCATCATCCAATTCGGTGGGCATCGCGCGGCAGAAGAAACGGCGCGTGTACTCGAAATCGTTCATATGCTCTCCCATAGCCCCAGTGTAATGTCGACATTCTTGGAAAACGGCGAGAACGTAATGTTTTTCGGCCGAATCACAGGTTTTTTCAACGGAATTTGCTCACGATTGCGCATATTGCGGAAAAGAGCGTGTAAAGTAGGGTGACGCACGGGTTTGTAGCTCAGTGGATAGAGCGTCTGTCTCCGGAACAGAAGGTCGTGGGTTCGATCCCCATCAAGCCCACTCGCGTTCGCCGCGCAACGGTGTGCGTTCAAAGGAGAGAAAATATGAGCGAGAAGATGGAAGCGGTGGCGACTTCCGAAGCGCCTGCCGCCTTGGGAGCATACAGCCAGGCAGTCAAGGCCAATGGATTCGTATTCGTCTCCGGTCAGCTGGGCATCGATCCGACCACTGGCGAACTGGCGGGTGACACCGCGGGCGAGCAGGCAGCACAGGCCCTGAAGAACATCAAGCACATTCTCGACACTGCCGGAACCGGCATCGAACATGTGTGCCGCGCCACCATCTACCTGAAAGACGTCGAGGACTTCAAAGAGGTCGACGCCGTTTATGCGCAGGCGTTCATCGGCTCCGTGAAGCCGGCACGAGTCGCCTTCGGCAACAATATGATTCCGAAGGGCGCTCTTGTTGAGATCGACGCCATCGCGGTTCTCTGATCCATCAGACGGTATGCCGAATCCCGCCGCATGGGAATGCCTCGCGCATATTGCCCGAGGCATCGTGTAAGGCGGGATTCCTCACCAATCGGGTGCCGTACAACGGCGTATGGCGCTCTTACTCTTCCATTCGTTCGTGCCGATTCGTCCCGGCCGACTTCAGACATGCCGTGTAATGTCATGATGGACGCGCCCGGCCATGGCGCACATGCGGAGGCAGGCAAGGAGTTGGAACGAATGACCATGCAGTCCGGAAGCGGCGACGAAACCGCGGTCGAACGCGAGCAGGGCGGGCTCGAACGCAAGATGGAGACCCGTCATCTGACCATGATCTCGCTGGGCGGCGTAATCGGCACGGGCCTGTTCCTGAGCTCCGGCTACACGATTCATCAGGCGGGGCCGCTTGGCGCGATCATCGCATACGGCATCGGCTCCGTGCTCGTATATTTCATCATGCTCAGCCTCGGCGAACTGTCGGTGGCCATGCCGTATGCCGGCAGCTTCCACCTGTATGCGAAGCGGTTCATCGGCCCCGGCACCGCCTTCACCATCGCCGTGCTGTACTGGCTCAATTGGGCGGTGGCGCTCGCTTCGGAATTCACGGCCGCCGGCCTGTTGATGCAACGGTGGTTTCCGCATTCTCCCGCTTGGGCATGGTCGGCCATGTTCATCGCGGTCGTCTTGTTGCTCAACGTACTGTCGGTACGGTTGTATGGTGAATCGGAATTCTGGTTCGCGTCGATCAAGGTCTTCGCGATCATTGCGTTCATCGTGATCGGTCTGCTGGCGATATTCGGCGTGATTCCGATTGCCGGCTATACGCATGCGCCGTTGTTCGGGAACTATTCCGCCGACGGATGGCTGCCGAACGGTGTGCTGCCGATTTTCTCGACGCTGCTGACGGTCGTGTTCGCGTTTTCGGGAACCGAAGTCGTCGGTGTTGCGGCCGGAGAGACGAAAGATCCGTCGAAGGCGATTCCGAAGGCCGTGCATACGACGGTGTTGCGTCTGGCGATTTTCTTCATCGGCTCGATTGCGGTGATGGCCGCGTTGATTCCGTGGCACAAGTCGGGTGTCGACACCAGTCCGTTCGTGCTGGTGTTCCAGTCGATAGGCATGCCGTTTGCCGGTGACGTAATGAATTTCGTGGTGTTGACGGCCGTGCTGTCCGCCGCGAATTCCGGTCTGTATGTGTGTTCGCGCATGGTGTGGTCTCTGGCCAGGGAGGGCATGATTCCACGTGTGCTGGGCAGAACGAACTTCCATGGCGTGCCGGTGTTCGCGGTGATGTTCAGCATGGCGGGAAGCTTGCTGGCGCTGCTTTCCTCCGTAGTGGCCGCCTCCACCGTGTATCTGGCGTTGGTGGCCGTGTCGGGTCTGGCTACGCTGGTGGTGTGGGCGTCGGTGTCCGTGTGCCATATTCGCTTCCGCCGTCAATGGCTGGCGGAAGGGCATGCGATTGACGAACTCAGGTACCGGGCGCCCGGCTATCCGTTCGTGCCGATCGCCGCGATCGTGATGTGCGTCGGGGCTCTGGCATTGGTCGTACTCGACCCCTCCCAACGTTCCACGCTGCTGTACATGATTCCGTTTGTGGTCCTCTGCTATGCCGGCTACTACCTCAAGACCAGATTCGATTCCTCCGATTCCGACTAGGAGAGGAAGAGGCGTGCGGGCTCGGGCCGGTGTTCTGTCGGCGCGCTCGGTAGACTGGGGAGAATGAGCCCAGAAGCGTTAAGTGAACTGATTTCCAAGATTGCCCATGCTCTCGTTGCCGCCGGTAAGGCAGGCACCCTGACCGACGAGCTGATCCCCCCGGTGTCCAAGCTCACCGTGATGCGCCCGAAGGACCGCGCACACGGCGACTGGGCCTCCAATGCGGCCATGCAGCTGGCTAAAAAAGCCGGTATGAAACCTCACGATCTGGCTGAGCTGTTCGCGGCCGAACTGGCCCAGTCCGACGGTATCAAGTCCGTGGAAGTGGCCGGTCCCGGCTTCATCAACATCGTGCTCGACTCCGCTTCCGCAGCGGCCGTGGTCGATGCTGTTCTTGAAGCAGGCAACGCCTACGGCAAGAACGACCATCTCGGCGGTGAGACCCTGAATCTCGAATTCGTCTCCGCCAACCCGACCGGCCCCATCCATATCGGCGGCACTCGCTGGGCCGCCGTCGGCGACTCCATGGCCCGCGTGCTCGAAGCCAATGGCGCCAAGGTCGTGCGCGAATACTACTTCAATGACCATGGCGAACAGATCAACCGTTTCGCCAAATCCCTCGTGGCGGCCGCCCACGGCGAAGAGACCCCGATCGACGGCTACAAGGGTGCCTATATCGATGAAATCGCGCAGCGCGTCATCGATGAAGCCAAGTCCGACGGCATCGACATCCTCGATCTGCCACGCATCGACGGCGGCAAGGACGACAAGGGCGAACCGCTCGGCGAAGGTGACTCCGAACAGCGTGAGGAATTCCGTAAGCGCGCAGTGCCGATGATGTTCGACGAAATCCGCAGATCCATGAAGAACTTCCGCGTGAACTTCGACGTGTGGTTCCACGAGAACAGCCTGTACTCGGACGGCGAGGTCGACAAGGCCATCGCCGACCTGCGCGAACGCGGCGACATCTACGAAAAGGACGGCGCCACCTGGTTCGAATCCACCAAGCATGGCGACGACAAGGATCGTGTGATCATCAAGTCCGACGGCAACTACGCCTACTTCGCCGCCGACATCGCCTACTATCGCAACAAGCGCCATCGCGAAGCCGATCCGGCGGACGTGGCCATCTACATGCTTGGCGCCGACCACCACGGCTACATCGGCCGCATGATGGCCATGTGCGCCGCATTCGGTGACGAACCGGGCAGGAACATGCAGATTCTCATCGGCCAGCTCGTCAACGTGATGAAGGACGGCAAGGCCGTACGTATGTCGAAGCGCGCCGGCAACGTCGTGACCATCGACGATCTGACCGAGGCCATCGGCGTGGACGCCTCCCGCTACTCGCTGGCCCGCACCGACTACAACTCCCGGGTCGACATCGACCTGAACCTGCTTGCATCGCATTCCAACGAAAATCCGGTGTACTACGTGCAATATGCGCATGCCCGTTCCTGCAACGTGGACCGCAACGCGGCCGCGGCCGGCATCACCTACGATGGCGCCGACGTGAGCCTGCTCGACACCGTGGCCGATGGCGAAGTGCTCGCCGCCTTGGCCCAGTGGCCGGCCCTGCTTCGGGAAGCCGGCGATCTGCGCGCGCCGCACCGCGTGGCCCACTACCTTGAGGACCTTGCCGCCACCTACCACAAGTGGTACAACGTGGAACGCGTGGTGCCGATGGCACTCACCGACCCGGAAGCCCGCGGAGAGGACGCCGAGGCCGTGCGCATTGCCAAGGCTCCGGAACCGGCCCGCGCCGCCGCACGCCTGAAGCTCAACGACGCCGTCCGGACCGTAATCGCCGAAGGTCTTGACCTACTCGGCGTCACCGCCCCCGACAGGATGTGAGGCCGAACATGCCCATCACCCCGATTTGGCCGGCCGGGTCGGCCGTGAACGACAACGGTGAAATCACCTTCCACGGTCGCACCGCCGAAAGCCTGCTCGACGAATTCGGCTCGCCGCTCTACGTCATCGACACCGATGAAGTGCGTGCGCGCGCCTCGAAATTCGTAACATCCGCAAGCAATGCGTTCAACAACACCGTCACGCACGTAAGCTTCGCCGGCAAGGCATTGCTGTCCAAGGAGATCTGCCGCATCGTCACCGAAGCGGGCATGCTCATCGACACCTGCACCATGGGCGAGATGCGCATCGCGCTCGCCGCAGGCGTTCCGGGCCGTAGGCTCGTATTGCACGGCAACAACAAATCCGATGAGGAAATCGCGCTCGCCATCGAACAGGGATTCGCCAAAATCGTGGTGGACGAGCCGAACGAGCCCGCTCGCATCGCCGACATCGCCAAACGGCTTGGCAAGCGAGCACGTGTGATGCTGCGCGTCACCTCCGGCATCCATGCGGGCGGTCACGAATTCGTTTCGACCGCGCACGAGGATCAGAAATTCGGCGTGGCGTTGCTGCCGGTGGACGCCGACGCGAGCAAGCTGAGCGTGCTGGACGATCTGACCGACGTGACTCCGGCAGGAAGCAATGCAAGGCTGGGGGAGCAGTCGGACGAGGCCGGTTCCGACCGTGCCCTGCGGTATGACATCAAGTACCCCTATGACATGAGCCACGAGAAGGTTTCGGAAGGCGATCGCAAACTTGCCGAAGCCATGACCATGGTGGCCGACGGACCGGCGCTCGCCGTGCTGAAGGATATCCAACGCCATCAGGACGTACTTGAACTGGTCGGCGTGCACTCGCATATCGGCTCCAACATCCATGATGCGGATGCCTTCATTCAGGCCGCGAAACGCATGATGCTCCTACGCAAGACCTTCTACGCCACCGATGCGTACACGCTGCCGGAGGTCGATCTGGGCGGTGGCTATTCCGTGGCCTACACCGATGGCGAGGATTCCATGGACATCGACGTGGAACTCGGCCGTCTTGCCGACGCGGTCACCACCGTGAACCGTGCGCTCGGCATGCCCGCTCCGGTCATCTCCTTCGAACCGGGTCGTTGGACGGTCGCGCCGACCGGCGTGACGCTCTACCGTGTGGGCACCGTCAAACCAGTGCGGCTGAATGGCGACGCCACCGACAAGGCCGGCAATCCGGTGCATGAACGTGTGTACGTATCCGTTGACGGCGGCATGAGCGACAACATCCGTCCTGCCCTGTACGGCTCCGACTACACCGCACGGCTTGCCAATCGTAAGGGTTCGGACGACACCAAACTGTGTCGTGTGGTGGGCATGCACTGCGAATCCGGCGACATCGTCGTGAACGAAGTGCGGCTGCCGGCCGACATCACGCGCGGCGACATTCTCGCGGTACCGGTCACCGGCGCGTATGGGCGCACCATGGCCAGCAACTACAATCAGGCGTTGATTCCGGCGGTCGTCGGCATCGGCGAGACCGATGCGCATGTGATGATTCGCCGTCAGAGCATCGACGATCTCCTCAGCTGGGACGTCAGCCGGTAACGGCGCGTATCGACGGAACGTCAGCGCGCAATCAACGTGCCCACCGGACCGCCGGCAAGTACGGCACCGTGGGCGGTGATGTCGATTGCGTCGATGTCGTCGGCGTTCGTGAACACCACGATCACGTCGGTGAGCTTTCCGGCCGCATGCACGGCCGCCAGATCGACTTCGTCGATCGGCTCACCGGCGTTGACCTTCTGCCCGGGCTGTACCAGCAAGGTGAACGGCCCGCCCTTGAGCTGCACCGTATCGATGCCGATGTGCACCAGCGCTTCAATGCCGTTCTCCATCGTGATGCCCACGGCATGCCTCGCATTGGCGATGGTCGAGATGGTGCCGCTGACCGGTGCCACGATCAGCCCATTGCTCGGCGTTACGGCGAAACCGTCGCCGAGCACCTTTGTGGAGAATACGTCGTCGGCCACTTCCTCCAACGATTTCGCGGCGCCGTCGGCAGGCGAGCAGAGTGAGATTCGCGTCGGCAGATGTTCCTCCTGCGACGATGCCGTGCGGGAATCGTCGGCGGGCGACTCGACAAAGGCCCCCTCATCGGGATTCGAGACGGAGGCGTCGGCCTTCTTGTGGAACAGAGAGGCGAAGAATCCTGCCATTGCATGTCCTTTCGTGGACTTTGTTCGGCGGGCGCTCAACGTTGAAGCCGGCACGAACGCGTTCGTGGTTACCTTCTACTGAACATGGTACGTCACGTATGGGGACGTTCACGGCAGAATTGTCGCAAATAGCGATTTCTTTCTTGGAATTTCGCCGCTGTTCGTCATATCGGCCCCGTACAATGAGCAACGTTATACCAATATTTCACATTCGAGGGAGGATGCCTTGGCACAGGAAGATGTTGCACCGATTCGCGTTGGATTGCTGGGTGCAGGTACCGTCGGCTCCCAGACCGCACGTCTGCTGGTGGAGCAGAAGGATGAACTCGCAGCGCGCATCGGCCGACCGATCGAACTGACCGGCGTCGCTTGCCTCGACCCCGCCGAAACCGACCCGTTCCCATGGATCGACAAGTCCGTGGTCACCACCGACACCATGAGCGTGGCCACCGGTTCGGACATCGTCATCGAGCTGATCGGCGGTACCGGCGTAGCCCGCAAGTTCGTGCTCGCCGCCATCGAATCCGGTGCTTCCGTGGTCACCGCCAACAAGGCTCTGCTCGCCAAGTACGGTCCGGAGATTTACGCGGCCGCCGAAGCCAAGGGCGTCGATATCTACTTCGAGGCCTCCGTAGGCGGTGCCATTCCGTTCCTCAAGCCGTTGCGCGAATCGCTGGTGGGCGACAAGGTGACGAGCATGCTCGGCATCGTCAACGGCACCACCAACTACATTCTCGACGAGATGACCACCAAGGGCCTCGACTTCGACGACGTGCTCAAGGATGCTCAGGCCAAGGGCTATGCCGAAGCCGACCCGACCGGCGACATCGAAGGCTATGACGCCGCCAACAAGGCCGCCATCATGGCCACCCTGGGCTTCCACACCAATGTGACCATCGACGACGTGTCCGTCGAAGGCATCACCAAGATCACCGCCGATGACATCGCCGCGGCCACCGCCGAAGACAAGGTCATCAAACTGCTGGCCGTCGTGGAGAATACCGAAGCCGGCGTTTCCGCGCGAGTGTATCCGGCGCTGATCTCCAACAACCATCCGCTGGCATCCGTTCACGGTTCCTTCAACGCCGTGTTCGTCAAGGCCGAGGCGGCCGATGACCTCATGTTCTACGGTCGTGGCGCGGGCGGTGCTCCGACCGCCTCCGCGGTGGTCGGCGACGTGGTCACCGAGGCGCGTCATATCGCGCAAGGCTGCACGGGCCCGGTCATTCCGCTGTATAACGACTTGAAGAAGGCGCCGATCGAAGCGTCCAAGGCCGAGTTCGCCGTACGTTTCGTGATTCACGACAATCCGGGCGTGCTCGCCGCCATCGCGGCCAAGTTCGCCGAGCATGGCGTGTCCATCAACGGTGTGAATCAGGATCTGAAGCCCACCCTCAAGGATCCGGGCTATGACGGCGAGCTGCAGCAGCTGCGTCTGGTCACGCATATGACCGACGAGCTCACCCTGCGCAAGACCGTCAAGGATGTGTGTGAGCTCGATTGCGTGGTCGGCGAGCCGTCGATTCTGCGCGTATTGAACTGATTGCGGTGCGGGGCCCACGATTGCAGGCAAGGCAAACGTGGGCCCCGACTTCGATGATGATTGCGTGCCGTGATTTGACCGTTGTACCGGTTCGGGTATACGGTGCATGATTTGTAATGAAGATGTGACGAAGGACGACGAGATATGACTCCAGTTACTCGCAAGGTGCGTGTAAGCGTTCCGGCCACCAGCGCCAACCTCGGCTCCGGCTTCGATACGGTCGGACTGGCCCTGGACTACCACGACGAACTTGAATTCACGTTGTGCACCGACCCGGTGAACACCGCGGCGCAGGTGATGATCGAAGGCGAGGGTGCCGACACCCTGCCGCGCGACGAAACCCACTTGGTGGTCTCCACCTTCCGCCGTGCATGCCAGACCTTCGGACTGGGGCGCGTGGGCTTCATCCTTCAGGCGAACAACCGCATTCCGCAGGCACGGGGCATGGGATCCTCCGCCGAAGCCATCGTGGCCGGCATCGCCGCAGCGGCAGCTTTCGCGCAGGATGACGAACTCAATCGTGACGCCGTGTTCGAGCTGGCCGCCGCCATCGAAGGCCATCCCGACAATGTAGCGCCGGCCGTGTACGGAGGCCTGACCATGTCGTGGGATATGGAGACCGCGGAAGGTGTCGGCTCCGTGCCGATCCCGGGCGGTGATCCGCTTCACAATGGCTTCCACACCATCAACTACCGTGTGGCCGATGACCTGACCGCCGCCGTGTTCGTTCCGGATTACGAGCTGTCTACCGAAAAGGCTCGTCAGGCCCTGCCGGGCAAGGTCGCCTTCAAGGATGCCGTGCACAATGTGTCCCGTGTGAGCCTGTTGCCGGCCGCCATGAATCCGGGCATGCTCGCCCTTGGCCAGAAGAAGAACTCCAATGCGTTGCTGTACGCCGCCACGCAGGATCGATTGCACCAACCGTATCGTGCATCGCTGATGGAACCGTCCTGGGCCCTGATCGAGAAGATGCGCTCCTACGGGTTCGCCTCCACCGTTTCCGGCGCCGGACCGTGCGTGTTGGTGCTGCATCATGGCGACGCCCGCGAGGAACTCGAACGGATTGCGGCGGAAGAGCTTTCCTCCGGCCATTGGCGCGTGCTGCATCTCGGCGTCGACACCAAGGGCGTGCAGGTGGAGCGCGCATGAGTACTTCCATTCCGCTGATTCTCGCCTCGAAATCCAAGCCACGTCGCGACGTGCTGTTCTCAGCCGGCATCTGCCCGACCATCCGCGTTTCGAACGTCGACGAGCCGGCTGCGCTGGAACGCGCCGCCGCCGAAGCCGGGGTTCGCGTCGCCGATCTGTCGGTCGAGCGGCGAGTGATGATCCTGGCTTCCGCCAAGGCCGAGGCCGTACATGAGGCGTACCGTAACGTCGCGGCGACCGCAGCCGCCGCTTCGGGCGAGAGGATCATCGGATATCCGCTGAAGTCCCGTGAGATTGCGGGAGATACGGCCGTCGCCGGTTTTGAGACCGGATCCGCGGCCGATGTCGTTACGTTGCGACCGGAAGTCGTGCAGGATTCCGACGATGTGCAGACCCGTGATTTTTCCGATGTCGCCATTCCGACCGTCACCGAGCCGATCACCGATGCGGTCGAAGGTCAGCCGGGACTTACCCGCGCCACCGTCGGCCCGTTGATTCTCGGCTGCGACTCCATGTTTCTGCTTGATGGCGAATGCTATGGCAAGCCGCACAGCGAAGCCGTCGCTCGTGAGCGGTTGCGTGCCATGCGAGGCGCCACCGGCGAACTGTGGACCGGCCACTGCCTGATTGATTTCGCCACTGGTCGCATGGTCCGTGGCGCGAGTAAGGCCACATTGCATTTCTGCGAATATTCCGACCTTGACATCGAGCGTTACATTGCCACCGGTGAGCCGCTGGAGGTTGCCGGATCCTTTACGCTGGAAGGTTTCGGTGGCGCGTTCATCGATTCCATCGAGGGCGATCCACACGGCATCATCGGATTGAGCCTGCCGTTGGTGCGCCGACTGGCGGCCGGACTGGGTGTGGAATGGACCGATCTGTGGAATGTGACGCGTGAGGACCAATATCCGCGCGTGACTCATGATGCGAAAACGGGAGCGGCGAAACTGTTGCCGCCCAAAGAAAATGTGCATCAGCCTGGCGACGGCTGGGTGGACTGCGCCTGCGGACGTAAGCATTGGGGCATCAACGGCGCTTCCGGCGTGCTACTGGCCCGACGCGATGAAGAGACCGGCAAGGTGACGCATATCGTCATGCAGCATCGTGCGGTCTGGAGCGCGGAAGGTGGCACGTGGGGCATTCCGGGCGGCGCCACCGCCGACGGCGAGAGCCCGATCGAAGGTGCGTTGCGGGAATCCTACGAGGAAGCCAACATCACTCCGGAAGACATTGAAGTGGTCGGCTCCTACCGTGAGGATCACGGACCGTGGGCATATACCACCGTCTTCGCCTTCGAGAAGCCCGGGCATCATGTGCATCCGGCCGCGAATGACGACGAAAGCATGGAAGTCGAATGGGTTCCGATCGACGAGGTCCCCAATCGCAGGCTCCTGACCGCCATGCGTACCGACTGGCCGAATTTTGCGGCTCGACTTGCCCGTCTGGCAGCTCGGTAAGTAAGTTCGCCGGTGGTTGCCGGCATGCACGAATGCTGCACTAAGTGAACGCGAGAGAACGCCTGTTAGCGCTAACTGAAGTTGCGTGTAGAATGGTCGAAGGCAACAATGGTCGTGTGTGGAGGGCAATGAGGCATGGCAGTCAGGCGTAAAACGGCGAACAAGCGTCCTTCCATGTTCGAGGTCGCCAAGCTTGCCGGAGTGAGTCATCAGACGGTGTCGCGCGTCATCAATCATTCGCCTGATGTGTCGGACGCCACGCGGGAGAGAGTGCAGAAGGCCATTGACGAACTTGGCTATCGACCGAGCAATTCCGCGCGCGCTCTGGCTTCGCGCCGCTCGCGCACCATCGGATTGATTGCCGACGGCCAGCGTTTCTATGGTCCGATTTCCGCGATTTCCGCCATCGAGTCCATGGCTCGGTCGCATGGTTTGTTCATGTCGGTGAGCATGGTGCACGAGGCGTTGTGTACGCAAGGTGATTTTGACGATTTATGCCGCACCTTCGACGAACAGAACGTGGACGCGTTCATTTTCCTGACGCCGACCGATGTGATGTTCTCCGCCGCATGCCGTGCGCAGATTTCGCAGCCGCGTGTGATCGTCACTTCCACTCACGGAGGCGTAAGCGTGCAGGACGGTTTGCGGCTGATGACGTCCGCCGACCGCCGTCATGTTTCCGTGGTGGGCGTGGATCAGTGGGGTGCCATGGCTGACGTGATGCGAATGGTCAGCGAATATGGCCACCGTTCGGTGTTGTATTTCGCCGGTCCGAAGGAATGGCGGGATGCGGCGACCCGTTTGCTCGCTTGGAACAAGCTATGCGGGGCGAACGCGATCAGTTCCGTGACCGTGCAATGTGAATCGTGGGATGCCACGGAAGCGTACGGCAAAATGAATCATGTGCTTGACAATATCGGACGCACCGGCGGTGAACTGCCGACCTGTGTGGTGTGTGCGAACGACAGCCAGTCCGTGGGCGTGGCTCGCGCGTTGCACGAGCACGGTGTGCGCATTCCGCAGGATGTCAGCGTCGTCGGTTTTGATGACATGCCGGCGATGGACAATATGTTTCCGCCCCTGACCACGATTCACCCGGACTTCGAACGACTTGGTACCGCAGCCATGCGTGAGGCGCTGTATCTGCTTGGGGAGGGCGACGAGAACTCGTTCTCCATCTCGCAGCATGGTGTGGGCCTTATCCCCGCCAAAGTCATGAATCGCAGTTCTTTGGGGCCTGTACGCCACCGCTGAGTTCCGTTGCCCGTGACTCTTTGGCTTGTGGGTGTCCGAATCTTCAAATTCGGACACCCACAAGCCGTTTGTCGTTCCCTGGTTGTCCGATTTTTTGGTGAATCGGACGGATGAGGTCTGCCGAGGATGGTTTGGATGTCCCCCGTTTCCTGGGATCAGGCGAATTGCATGGAGTGACAGGACACGGCGGACTTGTGTGGTCGATGCTTTCCGTTTAGAATAGTGAGCGTTAACAGTGAGCGCTAACATTCGGTTGACAGAGTGGTTACGAGGCGCTCGGACGCAAGGAGTTTGGAACTATGTCGCAAGAGCCGGTTGCGTTGACCGCCGAGAAAATCCGCGCAGGCAAGACGAGCTTGGGCATCGAATTCGGATCTACCCGAATCAAGGCGGTGCTTATCGATGACGAATACCACACCATCGCCGCCGGCGATTACGGCTGGGCCAGCCATCTGGAAGACGGCCTGTGGAGCTACTCTCAGGAGGAGATCTGGACGGGCTTGCAGACCGCATACGCCAAGATGGCCGGCGACGTGGAAACCGCTTACGGCGAGAAACTGACCCATGTGGGGCACATCGGCTTCTCCGCCATGATGCACGGCTACCTCGCCTTTGACGAGAACGGCGAGTTGCTTGTCCCATTCCGCACTTGGCAGAACACCAACACATCCGAAGCTCATGAGAAGCTCTCGGAACTCTTCCAATACAACATTCCGGAACGCTGGTCCATCGCCCACCTCTACCAGTCCGTGCTCAACAAGGAGGAGCACGTCGGCAAGGTGGCTTATTTCACCACGCTCGCTGGCTATGTGCACTGGAAGCTCACCGGTAGGAAGGTGCTCGGCGTGGGAGATGCCTCCGGCATGTTCCCCATCGACCCGACCACTCACACCTACGAAACCACGTTCATCGACAAGTTCGATGCGCTGCCGGAAGTCGCGGCCCAGCCATGGAAGCTTGAAGATCTACTTCCCGAACCGCTGGTGGCCGGTGCTCCGGCAGGCGAACTCACCGCCGAAGGCGCCAAGCTGCTCGACCCGACCGGCACCCTCCAGCCGGGCATCACCCTCGCCCCGCCTGAAGGTGACGCCGGCACCGGAATGGTGGCCACCAATTCCGTGCGCGTGCGCACTGGCAACGTTTCCGCCGGCACTTCGATCTTCGCCATGGTGGTGCTCGAACACAAGCTGGCACGACTGCATCCGGAAGTGGATCTCGTCACCACTCCGGCCGGTGATTTGGCTGGTATGAGCCACGCCAACAACTTCACCTCCGATCTCAATGCATGGGTCGGCCTGTTCGGCCAGTTCGCGGCTGCCATCGGACAGCCGGTCGACGCCGGCACGCTGTATGGCACGCTCTTCCGTTCCGCGATTGCGGATGACGTCGACTCCAATTGCGGAGGACTCATCAACTATCCGTTCCGCTCCGGCGAATTCCTGGCCGGCCTGTCGGAAGGCCGGCCGCTGTTCGCCCGCGGTCCGGAAGCTCGGATGAGCCTTGGCAATTTCATGCGGGCCCAACTGTTCGGCGCATTCTCGCCGGTGAAGATCGGCATGGACGTCATGACCAAGGACGAAGGCGTCGCAGTCGATTCACTCGTTGGGCATGGTGGCATCTTCACCACGCCGAAGGTCGCGCAGAAAATCCTCGCGGCCGCGTTCGACACTCCGATCAAGGTCATGGCCACCGCCGCTGAAGGCGGAGCGTGGGGTATGGCCGTGCTCGCCGACTACCTATGGCATGCCGACCAGCCGCTTGACGAATACCTCGATTCGCGCGTCTTCTCGGACGCGGTCTCCACCACGGAAGAGCCGGATGTCGACGACGTGGCCGGTTTCGAGGAATTCTTCGACCGCTTCCGCAAGGGACTGCCGATGGAGCACGCCGCAATCGCAAGCATCCCTCTGGAAACCAAATAATCGTAAATCAAATCAAGACCCGACGAAAGGAAAACACATCATGGCAACTCTGGCTGATTACGGCCCCGAGGTCCGCGCCGAAGTCAAGCAGGTGCGCGAAGTCGTCGCAACCCTGCACGAGCAGTTGATCAAGTGGAATCTGGTCGTATGGACGGCCGGCAACGTGTCCCAGCGTCTGCACACCGCCGACCTGATGGTCATCAAACCGTCCGGCCTACGCTACGAGTACCTGACTCCGTCGAGCATGGTCGTGTGCGACCTTGACGGCAACGTGGTCGACGGCTCCGAGTCGCCGAGCTCCGACACCGCTTCCCATGCCTACATCTACCGTCACATGCCCGACGTGTATGGTGTGGTGCACACCCACTCCACCTACGCGACCGCATGGGCGGCGACCGGCCAGAACATTCCGTGCGGCCTGACCATGATGGGTGACGAGTTCGGCGGGCCGGTACCGGTCGGACCGTTCCAACTGATCGGTTCCGAGGCCATTGGCGAGGGCGTGGTGGAGACCCTGAAGAAGTATCCGAAGTCTCCGGCCGTGCTCATGCAGAATCATGGCCCGTTCACCATCGGCAAGGATGCGGAAGGCGCCGTCAAGGCCGCCGCCATGACCGAGGAGGTGGCTCACACCATGTGGGCGGCCAAGCAGCTGGGCGACATCATCCCGATTCCTCAGGAGGACATCGACAAGCTGAACGACCGCTACCAGAACGTTTACGGACAGCACTGACGACGTTCCTTCGCCAGAGATGGCGGCGCAACATAATCGACAAAGCACAATCAACGATCGCAACAACAACGAAGTAAAGGAAACAACATGACAATGGAAAACCCGTTCGAAGGCAAGGAAGTCTGGTTCGGCGTCGGCTCCCAGGATCTTTATGGCGAAGAAGCCCTGCGCCAGGTGGCCGAACAGTCCGGCGAAATCGTCGACGCGCTCAACGCCACCGGCAAGATTCCGGTCAAGATCGTGCTGAAGCCCACCCTGAAGTCCTCCGACGGCGTCAAAGCCTTCATGGTCGAAGCTTCCGCAAATCCGAACGTCATCGGTGTGATCACCTGGTGCCACACCTTCTCTCCGGCCAAGATGTGGATTCGCGGCCTCGAAGTGCTCACCAAGCCGCTGCTGCAGCTCAACACCCAGCATCACTTCGAGATTCCGTGGGAAACCATCGACATGGACTTCATGAACCTGAACCAGGCCGCCCACGGCGACCGCGAGTTCGGTTACATTCTGACCCGTCTGGGCATCAATCGTAAGATCGTCGTCGGCCACTACACCGATCCGGAAGTCGCCGAGCAGATCGCCACCTGGACCCGCGCCTGTGCCGGCTGGGATGCCTCCAACAACATGAAGGTCATGCGCTGGGGCGACAACATGCGTAACGTGGCTGTCACCGAAGGCGACAAGACCGAAGCCGAGCGCGTGTTCGGCGCTTCCATCAACACTTGGGCCGTCAACGAACTGTGCGCCGCCTACGACGCCGTCAAGGACGATCAGGTCAAGGAGATCATCGAAGACTACAAGGCCAAGTACGACGTCGATCCGGAACTGCTTGACGCCAAGTACGACTCCCTCTTCATCGCGGCCAAGGAAGAGGCCGCCATGGTCAACATGATGCGTGCCAACGGCTGCACCGCCGGCGTCGACAACTTCGAGGACCTCGGCTCCCTGCCGCAGCTGCCGGGCGTCGGCCCGCAGCGCTTCCCATCCGAGTACGGTTTCGGCTTCTCCGCCGAGGGCGATTGGAAGACCGCCGTGCTCGTGCGTATCGGCGCCGTGATGGGGTATGGCCTTGACGGTGGCGCGTCCCTCATGGAGGACTACTCCTACAACTTCGTGCCGGGCCGTGAGAAGATCATGGGCTCCCACATGCTTGAAACCTCTCCGTCCATTGGCACCATCGCCAAGCCGAAACTGGAGATTCATCCGCTCGGCATCGGCGGCAAGGCCGATCCGGTGCGTCTGGTCTTCACCGGCGCCCCGAAGAAGGATGCCGTGGTCGTGTCCATGTCTGATGTGCGCGAACGCTTCCGCCTGACCATGAACGTGGTCGACATCGTCGAGCCGGACGGTTCCCTCAAGGAGCTGCCGTGCGCCCGTGCCCTATGGGTTCCGCGTCCGAACCTGAAGACCTCCGCCGAGTGCTGGCTGCGCTCCGGTGCTTCGCACCACACCTGCATGACCACTTCCGTCGGCCGTGAGGCTTGGGAGGACTTCGCCCGCATTGCCGGCGTCGAGCTCGCCACCATTGACGAGAACACCACCGCTCGCGAATTCGAGCGTGACCTCGAGATCAGCGAGATGTACCACCGTCTCAACAATCGTCACTGAGTCGATGTGCCGTAAGCGTCGGCAGTCCGGGGCCATGCCCAATCTGCCGACGCTTACGGCACTCTAGGCATCGGCAGACTGGGAGGTGCCTCAATCTACCGACACTGAGAGGCACTGAGCGTCGGCAGATTGGGCAAGTGTCGCAAACCACCGACGGTGAGACGTTCTGAGCGTCGGCAGGTTGGGCAAGTGTCGCAAACCACCGACGCTCAGACATACTTAGGCGTCGGTGGATTGAGCGGATTCCCAATCCACCGACACCTACTGCATGTGCGGCTGGTGAACGCAGGCTTCAGCGCTTGCCGTTGTAAAGCTGCTGGTCGATCACATCGGCGAAGATGCGGTTCACCGCCGGGCGCACCACCTTCAGCGACGGCGTCAGGCACTTGTTTCCCTGCGTGAATTGCGTGTCCAGAACCACGAATTTGCGCACGGATTCGGCACGTGACACCGTGGCGTTCGCCTTATCCACATACTGCTGAATTTCATCATGCACGGCAGCGGTGGTGGCTACGCGATCCAGCGGCGTATCCGCCGACAGACCGACGGTCGGCAACCACGCCGCCAGCCCCTCCGGATCCAACGTAACCAGCGCCCCGATGAACGGACGATTGTCGCCGACGACCACCGCATGCTCCACGATCGGGCACTTCGCAATCTCCTGTTCCATTGGAATGGGGGAGACGTTCTTACCTCCGGCCGTGATGATGATGTCCTTCTTGCGGCCGGTGATCGTGATGCGCCCCTCATCGTCGATCGAGGCAAGGTCTCCGGTGCATAGCCATCCGTCCTCAGTGAACACTTCAGCGGTTTTGTCGGGTAGATTGTGGTAGCCCAGAAAGACGTTCGGGCCCTTCACCTGCAGCTCGCCGTCCGTGGAAATGCGCACGGACGAACCCGGTGCCGGCTGGCCGACGGTGCCGATCACATTGTCGGTGACGCGGGTTGCGGCGAACGGTGCCGCGGTTTCCGTCATGCCGTAACCCTGAATCATCGGCAGGCCGATGCCGGCGAAGAAATGTGCCAACGATGCGTCCAGCGGAGCGCCGCCGCAGGCGACATAACGAATCCTCGGTCCCAAAGCGCCACGGACGGTGCGGTACACGGAGGCCTCATACGACAGGTGCTGCGCAGTCTGCTTCATGGTCGGCTTCTCGCCGGCCTGCTCCATGCGCGACCAATCGCGTGCGGCTTCGGCGGCTTTGAAGAACAGGCGACCCTTCCAGCCGGTGCCGGCCTTGCGGGAAGCGGCGTTGTAGACCTTCTCGAACACGCGTGGCACGCCCAGAAGATAGGTCGGTTCGAAAGAACGTACGTCCGGAAGCAGCGTCTTGGTATCCGGCAGATAGCCGACGACGCCGTCATCGGAGGCGATCGAACAATATTGGATGAAACGTGCGAAACAGTGTGCCAACGGCAGGAACAGCAGCAGGCGCGGATGGTCGTCAGTGATCATCTCATGCAGGGCCATGCTTGCGGCACGCGTGATCGCAACGAAATTGCGATGAGAGAGTTCCGCGCCCTTCGGAGCTCCGGTGGAACCGGACGTGTATACGATGGTCGCCAGATCGTCGGCCTTCACCGCACCCATGCGCGCGGAAAGCTCTTCATCGGATACGGCCACGCCCATGCCTTCCAGCGCGCCCATGGCATTGGAATCAAGCATGAGAATATGCTTCAACGAAGGGCAGTGGTCGATGACTGAATCAAGACGGTCGAATCGTTCGCGATTGTCCGCGATGGCCAGTTTCACTTCGGAATCGTTGAGAATGCGCTCGGCCTGTGCCGCGGAATCGGTATCGTAGATCGGTACGCTGACGGCGCCGATGGCGGCAAGCGCAAAATCGAGCACGCCCCATTCGTAACGGGTGGTGGAGAAGATGGTCACCGCGTCACCCTGTTTGACGCCAAAGGCGATCAGGCCTTTCGCGGCGGCGACCACGGCCTGGCGGAATTCTCCTGTGGTTACATTCGCCCATCGGCCTGGGCCGATTTTGCGGGCGGCGATTATCGTGTCTTCGCCGGTGCGCTCAATGCGCTCCGTGAGCAGGGAGTAGATGGATTCGTCGTCGCGTACCTCAGCGGATGTGCCTGGAGTCGTGTACTCGGTGAGCATGAAGTGTTCTCTTTTCTCGCGGGAATCGGCCGCGTAGCGGTGCGGTACTGCCGCGTAATCCTCTGCACAAGGGAGGTTTACCCCTTGAAACGCCTTGCACATCATACGTGGTAACGATATGAGTCTGCATTGTGAGAAGCGACAAGAACACTTCGATTCACTTTGTATGAACTGACAAATGAATTGAAATCGTCAAACACGGTGTTGCAATCGCGTGACAATCGTTCTGAAAAAAGGATTGACATGGCGCCGACGTAAATCTGAATGGAATGGGAGCCGTCAGCAAGGGGGTGTCGTCTGAACGGAATGCATCAGAATCTGCTGAAATGTTGTTGAATATCACCGTGTTATCCGTGTACACTCACGATTGACGCAATTACCCCTTGCGTCAAGGCTGCCTGCTCAATGGCGAACATCCAGCCTCTCTTGAGGCCGTGCGGGATTCCTGCCACTACCCCCTAACTTGCTATCTCGCCGCCGTGCGAGCACTCCGTCTCGTCTCCCGGCATTGCGCCAATGTGACGGCACTGAAAAATAGCCATTCCCAAATTCATGAACTATGGAGAGTTTCGTAGAGTGCTCGCACGGCGGCGGGACAGCAAATTAGGGGGGGTATGCGTGCCGGCGGTGACTGGCTCTAAGAAGAAGTCATTGTGCATTCGGCACGTGGTCTGTAGCCTGAGATGTGGATTTGCGTATGCCGCGTTTGCGGCGTGAGGCTTATGAAAGAGGCGCGATGTTCGATAGACGACTGTTCTCCATGGCTCCCGGCGTCGGTCGGTTGGTGGCGGCGAAAGTGCTATGCCAGTGGATAGGCCTGCTCGCGAACGTCGTCTTTGTTTTCACGTTAGCGCACATGCTTGAGTACCTGCTGCTCGGCACGGAGATCACCGTACTCAATGGTCAGCTCAGTGGCTTCGCCGCCCATGTGGGTACTTCGACGTTTGCCGCTGGGCTGCCGGGAGAGGCGATTGCGGCCTATGCGATCGTCATCGTCTTCGCCATGATGGTCCGTTTCCTCATGCTGCGTTCCGCAGCCCACTTCGGCACCGAGGCTGCCGAACGGGTCAAACTTGCATTGCGTGAAAAACTGTTCAATAAGATGCTTGCACTCGGCCCCTCGTATTCGCAACGTGTGGGCACCGCCGACGTGGTGCAGTCCGCCGGCGAGGGCGTCGAGCAGATTCAAAGCTTCTTCGAACTGTTCCTGCCCCAGTTGTTCTATGCCGTATTGGCGCCGATTACGTTGTTCCTTGTTGTGGCACCGATCAATGTGCCGACCGCTGCGACGTTGCTCATCTGCGCACCGCTCATCGTGTTGATCGTGGGACTGGTGGCGATGCGTGCCGCCCGCGTATTCAAACAATATTGGGGCAAGTACACTGACATGGGCTCCGCATTCCTTGATAATCTGCAGGGGCTGGAAACATTGAAGACCTTCGACGCCGACGCCAGCGCTGCGCAGGAGATGGACGAAAAGGCCGAGCAATTCCGCGTGATGACCATGAATGTACTGCAGATTCAGCTGCGTTCGCTTACCGCGATGGACGTGGTCGCCTATGGTGGATCGGCAGCCGGCATCATCGTCGCAATCTGGCAATACATGGTTGGCGGACGGTATCCGGCCGGCATATACGATTGGCTGCCGAACTTTTTCCGTTTCGCCGACTTGGGATCGTTGCCGCTCGCCGGAGTGCTGATTGTGATCCTGCTGTCCGCCGACTTCTTCATTCCGTTGCGACAGTTGGGTTCCTTCTTCCACGTCGCCATGAACGGCATGACGTCCACAAAACGTATTTTCGCTTTGTTGGACGCGCCCGAGCCGACCCGCGGCACGGTCGGTCTACCCGTCTATGGCAATGGTGTCACCGTCGACTTCCGAGACGTCGCCTTCCGCTACGCCTCACCATCCAATCCGCCGCAATCGAAAAACGCCGCGCGCGGCACGGCCAAAGGTGGTGCCCTTCAAGGTGTCTCCCTCACCGCAACCCCCGGCAATCTAACCGTGATCGTAGGCCCTTCCGGTTCCGGCAAATCCACTGCGGCCAAGCTTCTCGCCGGCTCTCTAGTCGGGTATGAGGGCTCCATCGCTTTGTCTGGTTCGCCTTCGGCGATCTCGAACCCATCTGGCGGAGATGACGGGTCCATATGCGAATTGCGCGACTTGACCTGCGAATCATTGACCGGCAACGTCACCCTGGTCGGAGCCAACAGTCACCTGTTTGCCGGAACGTTGCGCGAGAATCTGCTTATGGCACGCCCCGACGCCGCCGACGGCGACCTGTGGAGCGCCCTTGATGCGGCGCGAATCGCGGAATTCGTACGGGCCGATCCACGGGGTCTCGATCTACGCATCGACCAAGGCGCGGCGAACCTATCGGGCGGCCAACGTCAGCGCATCGCCATCGCTCGGGCGCTCCTGCGCGGTAGTGCCGTCTATGTGTTCGATGAGGCGACCAGTAGCGTCGACATGGAAAGCGAGATCTTGATCCTGCAGACGATTCGTGAACTTGCCGGCAGTGGCAGGACCGTCATCATGGTCACGCATCGCATGGCCAATGCGGTCGATGCGGATCAAGTGGCGGTGTTCGAAAACGGCAGAACCGTGGAAACCGGCACGCACGCCGAGCTCATGGCGGCCGACGGCGTGTATGCCAAGCTGTTTCGTGCTCAGGACAGTGTGGAACGAGTCGGAAAGCGAAAGGAGGCGGGTTATGGAATGTCCGCTCAGGGGCTTCGGATGTCCGATTCCGCCGAATCCGACACGAACGAAACTGCGGAGGCGAACCCTGACCTCGCAAGTCGCGAGCCGCAAGTCCAGGTACCTTCCACCAGTGGCGGCAAGTCCGATTGGCGGCTTGTGAGGCGACTTCTGCATGAGGTCGGTCCTCTGCGCAAATACATGATCATCGCTTGCACCTGCGGCACACTTGGCCATCTCGCGGCCACTTTCCTACCGGTTTTCGGCGTGGCCGCGGCATTCGCTGCGATCAATCTGCCAATCTGGCATATGAATCTGACCGCTGCGATCGCGGCCATGATCGTCTGCGCGCTGATCCGTGGTGGTATGCGCTACGCCGAACAGTACATGAACCATAATGTGGCTTTCCGCCTGCTTGCGCTGTTTCGCACCAAGGCGTTCTCCGCATTGCGTCGCCTTGCGCCCGCCAAGCTCGCAGGCAAAGGCAAGGGCGACTTGATCGCGCTGGTCACCACAGACGTGGAATTGCTTGAGATTTTCTTCGCCCACACCATTTCTCCGGTCGTAATCGCCGTTGCGACCACCGTCATCTATGCCATCGCATTGCTTGCGCTGAGCCCGATCTTCGCCATCCTGCTGATTGTGGCTCATCTCATGGTCGGTGTCGTGCTGCCGAAACTGTTCGCGCTCGCAGTGCGCGGCCTGGGTTCCGGGATTCGCGGGGAATCTGCCGCACTTGATGATGAGATGCTTGATGACATGCGTGGTCTCGACGAGATCATCCGTTTTGGTCAGGGTGAATCGCGACTTGCCGGTATTGTTGCCCGCACTCGTTCCCTGTGGTCGCATCGTGCTCGTTTGAGTGCGCGCAATGGCGATTTTGCGGGACTTGGCGCGGTGCTGGTGATGTTGTTCACCGTGTTGGCAGTTTTCCTGGCGATGGTCATGCCGAATTTCGCGGCGTATGTCGGCCCGGATGCCGTCATGCCGATTGTCGTGCGACTGACCGTACCGCAGCTTGTCGCCGCGTTCGTGCTGGTTGCCAGTTCGTTTGGTCCGACGCTTGCGTTGAGCGCGCTGCCTGCGAACCTGACGCAGACTTTCGCTTCGGCGCGCCGCCTGTTCTCGTTGATGGACGAAGCTCCTGCCGTGGTCGAGACCGGCTCCGCGCATCCGGAATACCATGGCATGACTGTACGTGACGTAACGTTCGGATATGGGTTGGCGGATTCCTCGACTCCCGTTCTCTCACACGTTTCGCTTGACGTGCCGGAGCATGGAATTCTTGGCGTTCAAGGCCCGTCCGGTCGAGGCAAGTCCACGTTGCTCAAGTTGCTCATGCGCTACTGGGATCCGCAGTCCGGCGTGGTCGAATTGTCTGGAATGCCGCTGCCTCGGGTCGATGCCGGCTGGCGTCGGCGGGTGCAGACCATGATGAGTCAGGAGACGTATCTGTTCGATGGCACGATTCGTGAGAATCTGATGATCGCATTGCCTCAGGGAGTGTGCGGAGACGATTCCGCCACCGGCAAGCCGTCCGTCGGTTCCGATGCCGACCGTGCGAATGCCGAATCCGAATCCGGCACAGGTGCCGTCGCTGACTCCGGACCGCAAGACGGTGCGGGTCTTGACCGCGTGCTTCGCGACGCGCTTGACAGGGCCTCCGCACTCGAATTGGTCGATTCGCTTCCGCAAGGTCTTGACACTCCGGTCGGTGAGCTTGGTGACCGGCTGTCTGAGGGGGAGCGTCAGCGTATCGGACTCGCACGCATGTTCCTTCGTCATGCCGATCTGGTGTTGTTCGACGAGCCGACCAGCCGTCTCGACGCCTATAACGAATCGGTGATCCTGCAGTCGATCAACGGTCTTGCGGAGCAGGGGAGCATGGTCGTACTCGTTTCGCATCGTGATTCCACCATGCGTATCGCCGATGCGATCGTGCACATGTAGGCGTCCGCAATGTGGTCGTATGGCAACCGTTGATTATTCGTTTTTCTGATATCGTGCGTAACCGACGATTCGAAAGTGTGATCGGCGGGTGAGACAAGAAAATCGGGCGAAATCGTATGATTGTCACCTGAATCGAAATCGCAGGGAATGACGAGATGGTGAAAATGAGGTCAAAAATTTAATGAAACCAATTTTTTGAACCACTGTGATATTCAGTTTATGTAATTTGTTAATTACAAATCGTTAGTATCTGTATCGGGAGTAAGACTACCGACGAAAGGCTGGCGATGGCCAACAACAGAAATGAACTGAATAAGAATCTGGCGCAGATGCTCAAGGGCGGCGTGATCATGGACGTCACCACTCCGGAGCAGGCGAGGATCGCGCAGGATGCCGGCGCGTGCGCGGTGATGGCGCTCGAGCGCATCCCGGCTGACATCCGCGCCGCCGGTGGCGTCTCCCGCATGAGCGATCCGGCCATGATCAAAGGTATTCAGGAAGCCGTGTCCATTCCGGTCATGGCCAAGGTGCGCATCGGCCACATCGCCGAGGCGCGCATTCTGCAGGCCATCGAAATCGACTATATCGACGAATCCGAAGTGCTCAGCCCGGCCGATGACGTGTATCACATCGATAAGAATCAGTTCGACGTGCCATTCGTGTGCGGTGCGAAGAATCTGGGTGAAGCGTTGCGGCGTATCGCCGAGGGTGCATCCATGATCCGTACCAAGGGCGAACCGGGCACGGGCGACGTCATCCAGGCCGTACGCCACATGCGCACCATGAACAAGCAGATTCGCGAGCTCGTCTCCCTGCGCGACGATGAGGTGTACGAGGCGGCCAAGCAGCTGGCCGTGCCGTATGACCTGGCCAAGTATGTGCATGACAACGGCCGCCTGCCGGTCGTCAACTTCGCCGCCGGCGGTGTCGCGACCCCGGCTGACGCGGCCCTCATGATGGAGCTTGGCGCGGAAGGTGTGTTCGTGGGCTCCGGCATCTTCAAGTCCGGCGACCCGGCCAAGCGCGCCGCCGCCATCGTGCAGGCCACCGCCAACTGGCAGGATGCCGACCTGCTTGCGCGCCTGTCCGAGAATCTCGGCGAGGCCATGGTCGGCATCAATGAGGACGAGATCGAGACCATCATGGCCGCCAGGGGTGAGTGATTTCTCGCCCTTATCGTTTTGACATGTCGTTCTGACGGGGCGCATGCCGGCCTCGTCGTTCCGGATGGGTGCGCCCATCATGCTGAACAAACGCGGCGAGCCGGGAATCGTAGGATTCTCGGCTCCCGCTTGCCGTCGCATAAGGAGATCCGATGGTTGTAGCCGTTGAGTATATCGCAAAGGAAGAGTCGGCCGATGTGGCCGCAGGTGCCGAATCCGCCCGTCACGGCGTGACCGGCATTCTCGCAGTGCAGGGTGCATTCGCCGAGCATGCCGCCATGCTGGACCGTCTTGGCGCCCCGTGGAAGCTGCTGCGTGCCGTCGAGGATTTCGATGACTCCATTGACCGTGTAATCCTGCCGGGTGGTGAAAGCACCACGCAGGGCAAGCTTTTGCGGTCGACCGGTCTGTTTGATTCGATTGCGGCGCATATCGCCGCGGGCAAGCCGGTGTTCGGCACCTGCGCTGGCATGATTCTGTTGGCGCGACGGCTGGATAATGATTCGAACGTCTACTTCGGTGCGCTTGACGCCATCGTGCGCCGTAACGCTTATGGGCGTCAGCTCGGTTCCTTTGCCGCCACTGCCGACTTTGGCTCCGTTTCCGGCGAAGATGCCGTCGTGGTCGCACCGGGCGAGCATGTTCCCCAAGGCGTCTCGTCCGATGTCATACTCAAGGATGTTCCGCTGGTGTTCATCCGTGGGCCGTTCGTGGCCGAAGTCGGTTCGGCGGCGACGGTCGAGACCGAGGTGAACGGCAATGTGGTCGGCCTGCGTCAAGGCAACATGCTCGCCACGGCCTTCCATCCCGAGCTTACCGACGATACCCGCATTCACGAGCTTTTCCTGAGTTTGTAGCGAAACCGACCGTATGCTTGGGCCTTCACTTCCGGTTGCTCGATCGGGGTGAGGGCTTGCATACGGAGGATTGCCGGGGTTGATTTCAGATGGAGGGGAAATCTTCGAATTGATGCCCCCCTAATATTTGACTTCGGATTTATCCCTGGTGCACGCTCTGCCGGCGAACCGGTTTTTAAGGGATCGTGCGCTGTCGGACGCGCCGCATCGGAATGATGTTTCCTTGATTGATGAATTCTAAGTATGAGAGCTTGCTTAGGGTGGGGCTGAAATTTTCGGTCGGTCAGGTGCCTGAGGATACGACTGTAGGAAAGTCGTCTGTCACGAAGTGAATGCGAAACGCCTGGAAAATCAAGAGTCAATCGATTGACTAACGGATATCGGAAAGGGGATGTTCGACCGGATTTGACATGTTGATACAGCCGTGTATCATAAGAGTCAATGATACACAGCTGTATCAGGAAGGAAACAGAGTCAAACAGAAGCAATCCCAAGGCTGTCCGTAAGAGGGCGTACCGACTGTCATCATCATTGGTACAGCGGTATATCAAAACGGGCGGCAGAGTGGGATGAGGCTCCTGATCGTATCGGACGAAGACGGTCTGATGCTGGCTCTCGAAGGAGGAAACATGCGTAACTCTCAGAAGGTTCTTGCGGCTCTGACCACGGTGATGACCCTCACCGGTCTGGCCGCTTGCGGCAATGCAAACGCCAGCAATGGCAACGCCGGTGACGCCGACAAGGCGGAACTCGTGTTCTGGGGCTGGGATACCGGCCATACCATGAGCGACCTCATCAAAGACTTCCAGAAGGCAAATCCCGGCATTACCGTGAAGTTCAACAACACCGGCACCGCATCTGACACGCAGACCGCACTGAGCAATGCCATCGCGGCGGGGAAGGGCGCACCCGACGTGGTCATGCTCGAGGACCCGACCGTCACGCAATTCGCGGTAACCGGAGATTTGGCGGATCTGAGCCAATTCGATGCCGATAAGCTCGCCGACGATTTCTCCGCCGGTCCATGGAACAAGCTGCAGTACGGCGGCAAGCCGTACGCGCTGCCAATCGATTCCGGTCCGGAAATGTTCTTCTATAACGATGCGGTATTCAAGAAGGCCGGTGTCGATGGCACTCAAATCAAGACCTGGGACGACTACTACGAGGCGGCCAAGAAGGTCAGGGCCATCGGCTCCTACATGACCAACAATTCCGGCTCCAGCATGGAATACCAGCCCTTCACCGCGCAAGCCTGGCAGGCCGGCGCCCAGCCTTGGAAGGTCGACGGCGAAAACCTCACCATTGACATGACCAAGGATTCCGGCATGAAGAAGTACATCGAGTTCCAGCAGAAGCTCATCGACGAAGACCTTATCGACACCAAGACCGCCAACTGGTCCGACGACTGGAACCGCGAGCTCAACGACGGCACCATCGCCTCGCTGACCATCGGAGGCTGGATGCCGATTAATCTTATGAACGGCGCTCCTGACCAGACCGGCAACTGGCGCGTGGCCCAGCTGCCGCAGTGGGAGGAAGGCGAAGAGGCCTCCGCCGAGGATGGTGGCTCTGCGCTCGCCGTCGTCTCCCAGTCCAAGCAGCAGGCCGCCGCCTACAAGTTCGTGGAATACCTGACCCACGGCGAGGGCGCCAAGACCATGGCCGACACCGGTACTTTCCCGAGCCTCAAGAGCATTCTCACCTCCGAGGACTTCACCGACCCGACCACCGAGGCCAACAAGAAGGTCAACGATTACTTCGGCGGCCAGAATGTGAACGAGGTGCTTTCCGAAGCCGCCCAGCGCAAGGTCTCCGAGTTCTCCTACCTACCGTACAATCCGTTTGCGCAGTCATCTTTCGGCGATCAGATTTCCAAGGCGTACAACAAGGAGATCACCTTGAAGGAAGCCTTCGCCAACTACGGCAAGGCGCTCGCGGAACATGGCACCCAGCAGGGCTACACCGTCACCAATAAGGGTTGAGTTCCGGTCCGGTATTTGCCGGCCGTCCATACTTCCAACCGCATAACCAAGCACAGGGTAAGGCAAGGCGGGGAGACGTCCCGTGCGGATCCTCGCCTTCCGTATGCCCGAATCGCAACCATCTGCGATTGAACGGCCGACGAAGCGGTTGGCGTCAGCAGTTGCAGCGCAACAGAAAGAAGCAATCATGACCCAAGCAACAGCAAACGTTCCGACGCAGTTGCATACACCTCCCGACCAGGTCCGTGTCAATAGGCATCATGCGGATTGGCGTGGTTGGAAGTTCATGTGGCCGTTCGCGTTGGTGTTCGTGTTCGTGTTCGTCATCCCGATCATGTACGCGGTGTACATCAGTTTCTTCCAGAACAGGATGATCGGGGGCACGCGGTTCGTGGGATTCGACAATTACGTCCGTCTGCTGCACGACCGGCAGTTCTGGAGCGCGGTGGGCCGGGTGGCGCTGTTCACGGTGGTGCAGGTGCCGGTCATGCTGTTCCTGGCCGCGGCGATGGCGTTGGCCCTGGATTCCATGAAATTGCACGGCACCAGGTTCTTCCGTATCTCCACGTTCCTGCCGTACGCGGTGCCGGCCGTGGTCTCCACGCTGATCTGGGGGTTCATGTACGGCGCGAAGTACGGGCTGGTGGGCTCGTTCAACGGCTTCTTCGGCACGCATCTGGACGTGCTGGCCCCGGGCGTGCTGCTCGCCTCGATCGGCAACATCGTGACCTGGGAGTTCACGGGCTACAACATGCTGATCTTCTACAGTTCGCTGTCCACGATCCCGCATTCGCTGTACGAGGCCGCGTCGATCGACGGCGCGAGCGAATGGCAGATCGTCAGGTCCATCAAGCTGCCCGAGCTGCGCGGCAGCCTGGCGATCACGGTGATCTTCTCGATCATCGGCTCGTTCCAGCTGTTCAACGAGCCGAGCATCATGCAGAACATGGTGCCGGGCAACGCGATCGGCACGTACTACACGCCGAACATGTACGCGTACAACCTGAGCTTCGCGGGCAACCAGAGCAACTACGCGGCCGCCCTGGCGATCACGATGGCGGTGATCACGATGGCGATCGCGTACGCGGTGCAGCTCAGGAGCATGAAAGAGCAGATGAGGTAGGCGCGCGGGCGCGTCGCCTCACGGGCAAGAGGATTCAAGGAGCATCAAGATGAGCAATGCAAGCAGCGCCGCCGCGGCGGGTCCGAAGGGGCGGGAGAAGGCCGCCAGGAAGGCGGAGAGGGAACGCCGCAGGCGTGTGGCCAGGGACGAGAGGGCGGAGCGGGCGAGGGCCGCGAGGTCGGGGTTCGCGAACGTCGCGAATCCCAGGCGCAGCGCCCTGCTGACCCTGGTATGCGCGGTCTTCGCCGTCTACTGCCTGTTCCCGTTCTTCTATCTGCTGGTCAACGCGACCAAGACGCAGGCGGACTTCACGTCGACCTTCGGTCTGGGGTTCGGCAAGACGTTCGCCCTGTGGGACAACGTCGTCACCGTGTTCACCTATGACGGCGGGATCTTCGGACGCTGGTTCCTCAACACCGTCCTGTACGTGGTGGCCGGCGCGGGAGGGGCCACGCTGCTGGCGATCATGGGCGGCTACGGTCTGGCGAAGTTCCGTTTCCCGGGGCGCAGGGCCGTGTTCGTGGTGGTCATCGGCGCGATCAGCGTGCCGGGCATCGCGTTGGCGGTGCCGCAGTTCCTGCTGTTCGCCAAGCTGAACCTGACGAACACGCCGTGGGCCATGGTCATCCCGAGCCTGGTGTCCACGTTCGGCCTGTACCTGATGTGGATCTTCTCGGACCAGGCCGTGCCGACCGAGCTGCTCGAGGCGGCGCGCGTGGACGGGGCGGGCGAGTTCCGTACGTTCTTCCAGGTGTCGCTGCCCTTGCTGGCGCCGGGCATCGTGACCACGGCCCTGTTCGCGATCGTGGCGACGTGGAACAACTATTTCCTGCCGTTGATCATGCTCAAGGATTCGGATTGGTATCCGCTCACGATCGGGTTGAACCAGTGGAAGGACCAGGCCTCCACGGCGGGTGGGCAGGCGATCCAGAACCTGGTGATCACGGGTTCGTTGGTCACGATCGTGCCGTTGGTGATCGCGTTCCTGTGTTTGCAGAGGTATTGGCAGTCCGGCCTGTCCGCCGGCGCCGTCAAGGAATGAGCTGGGGCGGGCCGCGCCTGGCGGAGACGTGGCTCGCCATGCTGTGCGAAATATCGATTTAGAAAGCGTTGCTACACCGTTGTATCATATGGGATATCAAAGAATCGGAAGCGGCAAACGCATCTTTCAGGAGGCTTAAATGACGACAAGAAGAACCTTTTCTTGGCCGAGACTGCTGACTCGCAATGGCGGTGGCATAGCGTTCGGTGGCGACTATAATCCTGACCAATGGTCTGAGGAAATCTGGGACGACGACATCCGCCTGATGAAGCAGGCCGGTGTCAACACCGTGGCCCTGGCGATTTTTAGCTGGGATCGCATCCAGCCCACCGAGGATCGCTGGAACTTCGGCTGGCTCGACCGCATCATCGACAAGCTCGGCAAAGCGGGCATCGCGGTCGATCTTGCTTCCGCCACCGCCACCGCTCCGCTTTGGCTGTACGAAAGCCATCCGGAGGTCCTTCCGCGAGACAAATACGGTCATCAGGTCAACGCCGGCTCGCGTCAGTCGTGGAGCCCGACCAGCCCGGTATTCAAAACATATGCGCTTACCATGTGTCGTAAACTCGCCGAACGCTATGGCGACAATCCATATGTGACGGCTTGGCACATGGGCAACGAATATGGCTGGAACAACCGCGAAGACTACTCCGACAACGCCCTGGCCGCCTTCCGCAAGTGGTGTGAGCGCAAATACGGCACCATCGACGCGCTCAACGCGGCTTGGGGCACCACCTTCTGGGGGCAGGAGATGAACGGCTTCGACGAAGTGCTCATCCCGCGCTTCATGGGCACCGACAGCATGGTCAATCCCGGACAGAAACTGGATTTCGAGCGATTCGGCAACGATATGCTGCTCGACTTCTACAAGGCCGAGCGTGACGCCATCGCCGAAATCTGCCCCGACAAGCCATTCACCACGAACTTCATGGTCTCCACCGACCAGTGCTGCATGGACTATGCCGATTGGGCCGAAGAAGTGGATTTCGTCTCCAACGATCATTACTTCCATGAAGGCGAATCGCATCTTGACGAACTCGCCTGCTCTGACGCGCTCATGGATTCGTTGGCGCTCGGCAAGCCATGGTATGTGATGGAACACTCCACCTCGGCGGTACAGTGGAAGCCGCTCAATATCCGCAAGCGCAAGGGCGAACTCGTACGCGACTCCCTCGCTCATGTGGCCATGGGCGCCGACGCCATCAACTTTTTCCAATGTCGGGCTTCCGCATTCGGATCGGAGGCCTTCCACTCCGCCATGCTGCCACACGCCGGTGAAGACACCAGAGTGTTCCGTCAGGTGTGCGAACTCGGGTCGGTGCTCAAGGATTTGAGCGCCGCAGGCATGCAGGGAAGCACGCTCGAACGTTCCGATACGGCGATTCTGTTCAGTGCCGAATCCGAATGGGCCACGCGCAGTGAAACCCTGCCGAGCATGAAACTCAGCCATTGGCATGACGTGCGTGACTGGTATCGCGCGTTTCTGGACGCAGGGCAGCGGGCCGACGTAGTACCGCTCAAGTACGATTGGAGCGCATATTCCGTGGTGGTGCTGCCGAGCGTGCTGATGCTGAGCGCCGCCGATACGCAACGGCTTGCCGACTTTACGGCCGCCGGCGGTCAGGTGGTGATTGGCTATGCGACCGGCCTGATCGACGAGCATTTCCACACTTGGCTCGGCGGATATCCGGGTGCCGGTAATGGTTTGCTCCGCAAGATGCTTGGCATCCGTGGCGAAGAGTTCAACATTCTCGGATGCGAAGCGGAAGGTGAGCCATGTGAAATCGAATTGGGAGGCGGCATGGACGGTGCCGTGACCCGCCTGTGGCAGAACGATGTGAACGTGGAAGGCCCTGACACCGAAGTGCTCGCCACCTATTCGGGAAAGTCCGCGGACGAATGGGAATTGGACGGCACCGCCGCCATCACCCGTAGCCCGTACGGTGCCGGCGCCGCCTATTTTGTGGGCTGCGACCTGAACGTGGCCGATCTGAGCAGGTTCGTCCGCGCCAATCTCACTACTTCAAGTGGCGAAGACGATCCCCGATACGGCGACGTACTGCATACCGTGCGTAAATCCGCTGATGCGACCTTCGACTTCTACATGCCCCGCGGCAAGCAGGAGGTTACATTGCGTGGCATCGAAGGCGAACCGATCTGCCAATTCCACAGCGAGGCTGGTCCGGAAGGGCCGGGTTCCTACGTCATTCATCGCAATGGCATGCTGATTACCAGACGATAATCGAAATCAGTCGGCACGCCGGCATGATTCGAGGGCATCTCGCTTACATGTGGCGGATTACCGGTTCCTTTCGTCTTTATCCGTCCTATATATGGCAGGTGAATCGTGAATCTCGGAATCCGAGCCTTATCATGGCAACGGTAATATCTCGGTTTTCGTTGAATACCTGCTATGCATAAGCCAGAAAACTGCGGAAGAACCGATACATCTGCCACATATAGGCCAAAAGGCAGGCAAGGAGCCCTGATATGAGCGAAACGAAGCAGGACAAGAAGCGCATCACACTGCGCGATGTGGCCGAAGAAGCCGGCGTTTCGCTGAAAACCGCCTCCAACGTGATCAACAACAGCGGCCGCATGACCGAAAGCACGCGAGAGAAAGTGCAAGGGGTTATCGATCGGCTTGGCTATCGTGTGAACGTGGCCGCCCGTAATCTCAATCGTGGCAATACGGGGTTCATCACGCTCGCCGTGCCAAGCCTCACCGCGCCATACCTGGCCGAATTAGCCAATCGCGTGATTGACGCGGCGCGACTGCACGACTACTCCGTTTACGTCACCACTTATGCGGAAGGCTCTGCCAGTGGCGCTCGTGCACTGCTCGAAGGCTTTAACACCACTGTGTCGGATGGCATGATTCTGTCCATTTCCGAAGTGGAGGATCTGTCTCCGGAGGATCTTGATGTTGACTATCCGCTTGTCTGTGTCGGTGCGCGGGACACGCATGGTAAGGCCGATCATGTGACTCCCGACGATGTGCAGGAAGCCAGGCAGGCGACGGAATACCTGTTCGACCGCGGTGCGATTCGAATTGCCGTGGTAGGTGCCAGAACCGCGCCTGAGGATCTGGATGGTTTGCACGATGCGGTGGAGGGCAATGCTCAGTTGCGTATGCGCGGCGTACTTGAGGCATGCGATGCGCGCGGCGTTGCCTTTGACTCGCGTCTGCTCGGCAACACCGGCCACGACTGGACCATCGGCTCCGGTGCCCGTGTGACGCAGTGGCTCATCGACTCCGGTGTGCCGTTTGATGGCATTGTCGCTTTCAATGATCAGCTGGCGTTGGGTGCCTTGTTCACTTTGGCGGCCAACGGTATCAGCGTGCCCGATCAGGTGCAGGTGATCGGTTTTGACAACATCGAAGAAGCCGCTTATTTCCAGCCACCGCTCACCACCATGGATTCCTGCCTTGATTGGACCGCCCCCACTGCGGTCAGTCGCATTATCGACCGCATCAACGGGCGTCATCTTGAGCCGGAACTGATCACCACCCAGTCGCGTGTTATTGCACGCGCCACCACCCGAGCATAAGGGTTGGTGATCGAAAGACTTCCATTCTTTGTGGTTCCTTCCGTTCTTTGTGGTTCGGCCTAGGCTTGGTCCGGCCTTGTCCGGTCCGGCTTGGTTCCATTTGATCCGGTTTGGTTCTGTCCGGTCCGGATGAGTCGGGCGGCGTACGGGGCTAATCTGGGAAATGCCACGGAAACCGGACCGGACAGAACCAGAACGGAACCGAACCGGACCAGACAAGGCCAGAACGGACCAGAACCGAACCACAAAGAACGGAAGGAACCACAATGACGGAACCACAGGAACGGCACGTTCCGACGATCACGCTGAGCGATGGCAATAAGATTCCACAGGTCGGCCTCGGCGTGCTACGCATCGATGATGAAGGCGTGACGCCGGTCGTCGAAAGCGCCATTGCGGCCGGATACCGCCATATCGACGGCGCTGCCGGATACAACAACGAGGCTGGCGTGGGCCGTGCGCTCGCGAACACCGGCTACGATACCGGCAGCAAGCGCGAAACAATCTGGGTCACCACCAAACTGCGTGATTCCGAGCAGGGCTATGATTCCGCACGCAAGGCCTTCGACCGTCAGCTCGATCTGTTGCAACTCGAGTATGTCGACATGTATATGCTACATTGGCCGACCCCGTTCGACTGGCGCAGCGGCGAAACGTGGAAGGCCTTCGTCGAGTTCCGCGCGGAAGGCCGCGTGAAGACGCTTGGCGTGTGCAACTTCCTTCCGGAGCATCTTGACCGACTTCATGATGAGACCGGCGAATATCCGGCAGTCAACCAGATCGAACTGCATCCCACTTGGCAGCAGCGGGAGGTCGTCGCATACTGCAAGGAGCATGGCATTGCGTTCGAAGCGTATTCGCCAATGGCGCGCGGTGCCGATCTGAACGCCGGAAACGGTGCGATCGAACGTATCGCGGAAGCTCATCATGTAAGCCCTGCACAGGTGATTCTGCGCTGGCACATCGAAAACGGCACCATTATCATCCCCAAGTCGGTGCATGCGCAACGTCAGCGGGAGAACCTTGACCTGTTCGGTTTTGCGCTGACCCAGGAGGAGCATGCGGTCATCGATGCGCTTGATGGTCCGACCCGTGCCGGTCACGATCCGCTGACGTTCACTTACGCCTGATTCGCAATAGTCTGCAGTTCGCTGCAATGCACCGAAGATTCGGTTGTACCGAAGATTCGACGGTCGGCCGCCCATAAAACGGCTTGCTTACCGATGAGATTCTGCCTATGACCCACATGAGCTATGAGTCATGACTCATGACCCATGCGTCTATGATTAAGGATTCCCATGCCACGACGACGTAATGCCACGCACTTTCGCAAGAAGCGTTTCAACGCGGAAGGACCGGTCGAACGCATACTGTGCCTACTGGTGATTGCCGCGGTGGTTGGCATCACCATCGGCCTGATTCTGCCGAAAACCAGTCCGACCGTCGGTGAGATCACCGGTGAATATACGGCGACCGGCACCGCTGCGGAAACGCTGGAACGGCTTACGGTCGACGATAACCCCAGCAAGGCCGGTTATGATCGCACCGCGTTCGGCTATCGCCAGACGGACGCGGATGGCAATGGTTGCGACGTACGTGAGGATGTGCTGGCCCGCGATCTGACGGACGTGCGGTACCAGAGTGCCGGCGGCTGCAAAGTGCAATCCGGTACGCTCAACGACCCGTACACGGGTAAGACCATTCATTTCCGGCGTGGGCGCGATACGTCCAGCGCCGTGCAGATCGACCATGTGGTGGCGCTTGAGAATGCGTGGCAATCCGGTGCGCGCGAATGGAGCAGGGCCAAACGTTACGAATACGGCAACGACATGTACAATCTGCTGGCGGTCGATGGTCCGGCCAATCAGGAGAAGGGTTCCGCGTCGGCCGCCTATTGGCTGCCCACGAACGGCGACTACCGTTGCGATTACGTCGCGCGTCAGATCGGCGTGAAAGACAAGTACGGTCTGACCGTGACCACCAAGGAGAAGCGGGCCATGCTGTCGGTGCTCCACGGCTGCCCCGCACAGTCCATTCCGGAAAGCTGAAATTACAGGCCGAGGTAACATAATCGCGCTATAACGTTGCTCGTTAATCGCCAGTCACAGGGAAGGGCACGGAAAGGCCATGGGCAAGGAACGTCACGGACACGCATTGGCGGGCATTCTCGGGCCGGCTTTCGTGGCGGCCGTAGCCTATGTGGATCCGGGTAACGTGGCCGCCAACATCACTTCCGGCGCCCGATATGGCTATCTGCTGGTCTGGGTGCTCGTAATCGCCAACTGCATGAGCGTACTGATCCAATACCAATCCGCCAAGCTGGGCATCGTCACAGGCAAGAGCCTGCCGGAAATCCTTGGCGAGCGCATGGGCGACGGCGGTCGGTTCATGTTCTTCATGCAGGCCGAGGTCATCGCCATCGCCACCGATTTGGCCGAGGTGATTGGCGGTGCCATCGCCCTCAATCTGCTGTTCGGCCTGCCGCTGTTTCTCGGCGGGTGCATTATCGGCGTGGTTTCCACGATTCTGCTGATTTTCCAGAAGGGTGCCACGCATCGCATGTTCGAGAAACTCATCATCGCATTGCTGCTGGTGATTACGTTTGGCTTCATCGCGGGACTGTTCATAGCGCCGCCGGATCCGAAGGCGGTGGCGGCCGGTCTGATTCCACGTTTCAAGGGTTCCGCAACGGTGTTGATGGCCACTTCCATGCTGGGTGCCACCGTCATGCCGCATGCCATCTACTTGCATTCCACGCTGGTGAATGACCATTATGCGCCCGGTCAGCGCAAGCCGACCGTCCGTCAACTGTTGCATGGCAGTAAGATCGATGTGTTTTGGGCGCTGCTGTTGGCCGGTTCCGTGAATCTGTCGTTGTTGATTCTGGCTGCGAATTCGTTGTACGGCATGACCGGCACGGACACGATCGAAGGTGCGCAGCATGCGATCGCGAGTGTGTTGGGGCCGGTCGTCGGCACGATTTTCTCCATAGGATTGCTGGCCTCCAGTCTGAGCTCCACGTCCGTCGGCACGTATGCGGGTTCCGAGATCATGCACGGATTGCTGCGGATCAAGGCACCGATGTGGGCCTGCCGAATCGTTACGCTGGTGCCGGCGCTGATTGTGCTGTGGTTTGCCGGCAATCCGACCGAAGCGCTGATCGTCGGGCAGGTGGTGCTGTCGATCGGCATCCCGTTCGCAATCATTCCGCTCATGCGCTACACGCACGACAGGGATCTTATGGGCGAATATGCGGACGGTCCGTTCAAGCATGCGCTCAACATCGCCGTCGCTGCGCTGATCGTCGCACTCAACGTTCTTCTGATCTTCCTCACGCTCCTTGGCCAGGTCTGAACCAGCTTTGGCCGGGGGCGCAATGCCCGGCCGTAGGCATAGAATTCTGGAGTCATTTATGACGTGGCAGAGGTGATGCATGAACAATGGTATGAAGGGAACATCGCAGGCGCTCGCACGTGAAGAGGCTTATGCCAACGGCCATCTGACGCATGCGGCATTCGTTTCCATCGCGATTCTGACGTTCATCACTTTCGTTGGCAACTTCACGCAGCTGCAATTGAGCGCCGCTCTGCCGACCATTGTGACCGATTTCGGCATTTCCGTTACGACCGGACAGTGGCTGACGTCGATTTTCCAGCTCGTCATGGGCGTGATGGTTCCGCTTACGGCATATTTGACCCGCCGTTTTTCGACCCGTCAGATCGTGCTCGCTTCGATGATCGTCTTCACTGCCGGATCCGTGTTCGCCTGGCTGGGCTCCACCTTTGCATTGGTGCTGATCGGCCGCCTGTTGGAGGCGGTCGGCACCGGTGTGATGTGGCCGGTGCTGCAGATTACCGTCTTTTCGATCTATCCGTTGTCCCACCGCGGCATGGCCATGGGCACCGTGGGCATGGCCATGAGCGTCGCCCCGGCCATCGGCCCTACCTTGGGCGGTGTGCAGACCGATTTGAACGGTTGGCGCTCGATTTTCTTCACTTTGACGATCATCGGCGTGATTTCACTGTTTCTGGCATTCTTCGGACTACGTAACTTCGGCGTGCACGACCCTTCCGCCAAGGCCGATTTCTTCTCCGTCGGACTGTCGATCTTCGGTTTCGGCGGGCTGATGTTCGGCTTCACGAACATCGAATCGTACGCATATACGCATCCCATGGTCTGGCTGCCGATGCTGATCGGCATCATCGGCATCATCTGGTTCGTCGCCCGCCAGATTCATGGCGCTCGCCGGTATGCCGCCGTCCGGCCTGAAGATGGTCGTCGGACGGTTCAGCCGCCGCTGCTCAATCTGGGTGTGCTCAGGAACCGCAGTTTCATGGTCGGTACGGTTACTGCGGCCTTGTCGTTCTTCGCATTCAGTTCGATTATGGTGATTATGCCGCTCTATATTCAAAATTGCCGCGGCTATTCCGCCACGATCAGCGGTCTGGTGATGTTGCCCGGCGCTCTCGGGCAGTGCATTTCGCAGTTTTTCGGAGGCAAGGCGCTCGATAGATTCGGTGCCCGGCCGGTTGCTCTGATCGGCACGATCACATTGTGTTTCGGTACGGTCATGATGAGTTTGATTTCCATGACGTCTTGGATTTGGTGGGTGTCGATCTGGCAGTTCGTGCGTCAGATCGGCATGGGATTCGTGCTCATGCCGATTACTACATGGTCGCTTAATTGTCTGCGGCCGCAGGAGGTGAGTGCCGGTTCGGCCGTGACGAATACCGTGCGTCAGATTGCCGGTGCGGTCGGTGCTCCGGTACTGGTGATTCTGATGGAAACGTTTACGTCGTTGCGTTGGGCCGCCATCGGAGGTGCGAAAGGCACGTATGCCGTCGCCAATGTGTTCGGCATTCAGTGGGCTCTGCGCATCAGTGCCGGCATTTGCTTCATCATGGTGCTGATGGTGTTCTTCGGGGTGCGTGGACGCGGCGCCGGCACCACACGCGAAGCCGTTCAGCGCGCCTTGGCCCGCATCTCACATTAAAGTCTGAGGGCCTCTTTGGCCGTGGCCGCAACCGTGGCCAAAGCCGTACGGGAGCCGGCAAGCCCGACTCGCGTACGGCCGTCACTCCTCGTCGTTCGGCTTGTACTCCAACACGCTCAGCGCCACAACGCCCTGGCTGGTATGAACGAACACGTTCGCACGCCCGCCGACGGCCTCCACGCCTTCGACCAGATGCGAGATCGGTTCGGAATCCAGTACCGGAAGCACCTGTGCCACGCCTTCCGTGTCGATTACGCGCAACGTATCATCCAGATAGCCGGAGGCCAGCATCTCGTCGACCGCGTGCTCGAATTCGGTCAGTTCGTCGATTTCGCGCTTTGCGGCCTCGTTCGCTGCCACTTCAACGGCTTCGGCCACTTTTTTGTTGAGCTTGTCTTCTTCGCTCATCATGTGTCCTTTCGTGGAACCCCTGCCGTACGCCCCGTCTGTCGTAGGCGGTCACGGCTTGTTACGTAGTGCGTGGCAGTGTATCGAAACCACATTGCCGAACCGTTTCGCACTGCAAGATATGTCCATATAGTGATTTGACGGTGATGGTGGAAGCCTTCCGTCCCGAGCCCTCACGATGGCGGTTCGGTGAAGGCAGGGACTGCGCTAAAATATCCATTTATAGGGTATGGCGGCCCTGGAGCCGGCATAAGGAACCGAAACACGCACTGCAAGAGGTCAGCGTATGCATATCATGTTCGTCTGTACGGGCAACATCTGCCGTTCGCCTATGGGTGAGCTGTTGCTGACGAAATATCTGACCGGTACCACGGTACGCGTCTCCAGTGCCGGCACTCGCGGTCTGCCGATGCATCAGATTGATCCATCCAGCGCGCGTCTGATGGATAGCGTGGGCATCGAGTCCAGCGGATTCCGCTCCCGTCGCCTCACACGTCAGATGGCGGACGAGGCCGACCTGATCCTGTGTTTTGAAAAGAGCCAGCGCAAGGACATTGTGGCCTTGGCGCCGGCCGCCGTACGGTATACGTTCCTGTTAAGCGATTTCGCGAACATGTGCGAATACTGCGCCCGTAACGGCATGATCAAAGGTCTGACCATTCAGGAGCGTCTGCAGTCGGTGATCAGGTCCTCTTCGATGATTCGACCGATGTTGCCGGCTCCGCACGATATCGACGATCCGCACGGTCGTACTTTCGACAAGTTCCGTACGGCTGCGAACCAGACCAACGGAGCCATTCGTACGATGCTGAAAAGCATGCGCAAGCATTACGCCGTGGAGCCGGCTCCCATTCGCTCGCAGATCGTCGCCTGAAGACACCTTCAGACCCGGTCCGGCATCATTGGGAGGTGAACCAGATGGAATTCAGTTCACCGGCCCGCATGGCTCTCGCATACACGATTACGCCTCGATCGGGTTTGACCGCCGCCCGTGCGCCCCGAAGCAACGACGTCGAGTCGATGTCGATCGTCGGGCCGAGCCATCCGGGAATGATATCGGGCAGCAATCGTCCCATTTTCATTTCCGAGATGAGATCACGCGCCTTGTCGCTGTCCAACCAGTATTCGAAGACGCCATACCATTGGATCACCATTCTGTTGATTCCCCGCGCGAGGGTTCGTGAAGAACCTTCGGATGCGTAATACCGCAACGATAGGGAGCCGTCCGGGTGAAGTATGGCCTGCCCCTCGCTCAGCAGCATGTTCATCAGCCTGATCTGGGAGGATACGATTTTCAGGTCACGGTCCGAATATCCGGCCCGTTTGGCCGAGACGGCATCGAAGACCAGCTTGTTCTTGCCTCCCTGCCTGAGGAATCTGTTCATGCCGGACATGGTGGGAGGAACGGTGTCTATCGGGGCTGCGGATGCCCATGCGGCAATCGGGGAAAAAACCAGTGGCGTAAAAAATGCAGCAGAGAATATTGCCATACATGCCCTACTCAAGTCCATTGAAATCCTTATCCTCTTGCGCAGGCCGCATCAGCACCCCACGTAATAAGGCATGCTATGGCTCGATGCCGGCGTCTGCAAGGAGTTGACAAGCCGCATAATCCCCCTATACGTACCCTATCCATCGGGGAGGTGTACGGCGTGAAGCGTTGTCCGTCGACGGGCCTTCGGCAACCTGTGTGCCATGGACGGCACGTCGTCGGGGACGACCGGCTTCGTCGCTGCATGCCATGACGATGCTGAGGAAAGGAAACTGCCGGGGTTCCAGGAAGGATAAGAGGGGAGAGGCGTGGAACCCCGGCAGTTTCGGAAAGGATATGGCCTGCGCGGACAGAGAGAAAGATAAAATCCGAACAGGCCAATAGCCCCTATGCTCCGTTACTTGCTTTCGCAAGCAGGAATCATGTTACGCGTCTGTGCGGCGTCTTCGTAGGAGTCCCCCTATGACGTACCTTCGGATAATCGTTGTCCCGATTGGCGTTTTCCGCTGAAATAGGGTGGATGAAGGATGGTATGACGGCTTGTCCATGATGATGGATGCCCCCGACTGCAGGTGATGGTCGCGTTCGGCGGTATCATGGCGTTTCAAAGGGATGGCCGGCGTCGAAGGAAAGCGGGGGATGGTGTCTGATCGTCAGCATGATGAGGAACGGCTTCCCGTTCGTCAGCTGTGTGTCCGTCTGTACATTCTCATCGTTTTCGTGATTTATCTGGACGCTACGAGATGGCATTTGGCGACCGGGGTGTGGAGAGTGGTCGAAGATGTCGTGCTGGCGTTGTGCCTGTTCCTCATCGCCATGTCGGTGCCGTTGAGCGAACGGTGTCGCACCATGATCGATTCGGTCGGACGGAAGGTGAACGACGGGCCGAAACATACCCTAGACGCACCCGAAAAATAATGATGATGCATGCGCCGATAACGAAATGGCATGATACCGTCGCCGAATAGCGAAGGGGACGGGATTCCGTGGACTTTTACCATGAGGATAATCGGTCGGTTGAGCGATAGCCGACCATTGAGCAAAAAGATCTCATAGGAAAGACCTCGGCACAATGCGAAGAATGACGAAATGGATGAGTGCGATCCTGTCGTTTGGCCTATGCCTATTCGTGGGATTCACCCAAACCGCGGCCCAGGCCGCTGAGCTGCCCGGTGCGACCGTTGCCGATTCAGGCGGAACGACGTCGATGCGGGAGGTCATGGCGGCGACGGGTTCGAGTCTGGTCATACCGGGTGTTGTGCTGGTGTCGTTGGTGGTCGTGGCGGCGATTGCGGGAGGTGTCTCGCTGTTCATGCGTCGACGCGGTGGCAAGTAACGCCTATCCGCCTCCATTCACGTGAGAGGGCCTTCAGAATGCTTGTGTGAAGGCCCTCTTCTTGTTTTCTCATCGGAAAGGAAATCATGACGTTCATCTCACGAGCGGGACGCTATGTACTCAGAAAACGAATACGGACCTTGGTTCTGCTGGTCATCCTGACCATAGTGTCCGCAAGCATGCTTGCCACGATTGCCGTATCGCAAGCGGCAAAGCATGAAGCCGAGCAAATCGAGAAGCAGGCGGTCGTCGGTTTTGTGCTGGCCAACAATCCTCAGAACAATTCGGGAACGCCGCGCGGAGCCGGCACGGTGAAACCGGCCGACGTGCAGCGCATCGCGAAACTGCCTGGAATCGCTTCGTATGTCGTCCGTCAGAACGTCACCGCCGATCTGACGGATGCCGATGCGATGAAGCTGCCCGAAGGTGACGATTACGACAAGACGAAGGAGCAGCGATTCGGCAATGCCGTGAATCTTGAGGGTACGAATGATTCGGCCAAGCTCAATGCCTTCGCCTCGCATGCGCTCAGCATTGCGCAGGGACGCCATCTGAAGGCTTCCGACAAGCACATGTCGATGATTCACGAGGATCTCGCCAAAGCCAATAACCTCAAGGTGGGCGATACGCTCACTCTCAGGGCCAATCCGTATGATGCCGACAACGAATCCGGCTCCACGGCAAGCGTCACCACCACGATTGCGGGCATTTTCAAGGGCGACAGCAACAGGAAGGTGGCCACCAGGGCCGAGCTGACCTCCAACACCGTATACACGGATCTGAATACCACGCGTGAGTTGTACCAGTACAAGCCCGATAAGGAGATCTACCAGGACGCCACCTTCACCCTCGCCAAAGGCGTTGATGTGGAAAGGACCATGAACGACGCAAAGAAGCTGCCGGTGGATTGGAAGAACTATCAGATCACCCGCAACGACCAGTACACGGCCGGCATGCTGAGTGCGGCTCAGGGCGTGCGCTCCATGATGCGCGGCACCCTGATCGGCGTGCTCATCTTCGCGGCCCTCGTACTGTGCCTGGTACTGCTGCTGTGGATGAATGACCGCCGCCGGGAAATGGGCGTGCTGGTATCCATCGGCGTGGGCAAGCCCTCCATGGTCGCCCAATATGTCAGCGAGATGATTCTGGTCGGCATACCGTCCCTGGCGCTTGGCTGGCTGTGTGCGCGAGGGGTGGCGCAATGGCTCGGTTCGTCCACGCTTCGTTCGGTCAATGCCTCCGCCGCCCGCGAACTGAGCAGCATGGGGCAGGCCGGCGGCAATCTCGAATCCAATATGGCGACTCGCTCGTTGAGCACGCTTGCGGTATCGGTCGATGCGGGCGCCATCCTTCCCGTCTCCCTCGGGCTCTTGGGCGTGGTGTTGGTGTGCGTGCTCGTCTCCTGCATGCCGATGCTGTACAAGTCGCCGCGTGATCTGCTGGGGATGCAGCGATGACGAGTGTGAATGTGTGGAGCCGTGCCGTGCTGGCTATCGTGCGCAAGCCGATCCGTAGCGGACTCATCGGCCTGTTGATGCTGTTGGTCTTCACCGGTCTGGTGGCGCAGGCCGGAGTCTCGGCGGCCTTGCAGGATGTGGCCGATCGCATCGGCGGGAGCATGGGCATCGGTTTTGCGGTCGAGGCGCGCGAAGATCCCATCAGCACGAAGGAGGCCGACCGATTCGCTCATCTCGATGGCGTGAAAAAGGCCGCATATGAGACCAAGACCTTTGCGGAACTGGACGGCGCCCAGCCCGTCGTTCCCCAACAGGGGCCTCGTCTGGACGTTGGCGTGGCCGCACAGGTCAGCGTATTGGGGTCCACGGATTCCTCGCTGTCCACGGAATTCCAGAGTGGACTGTACCGGCTCGAACAGGGAAAGCACATCTCCGGTGATGGCGATGGTGTACTGGTACATCGGGATTTCGCGCAGCGGAACGGATTGTCGGTCGGCTCGACGTTCACGTTGAAACAAGGCGATCATGACTCCACCGTACGCGTATCCGGAATATTTTCCGGCAAAACGCAGTCGCAAAGTCCCATGCCGTCGGATTCCTCGGAGAATCTGCTGTATACGGGGATGAACGTGGCTTCCAAACTGACCGGTGAACCGCGGATCGATACGGTACGGTGCCTGTCGGCCAACGCGCAAAGCCTGCCTGACACGATACGGAAGGCCAAGGAGCTGGCCGGGACGAAATATGACGTCACGGATAATTCATCCCGTTTCTCCGGCGTACTGCAGGCTGTGAATACGGTGCGTAATCTGGTACGTCTGATCCTGGCGGTCGTCTGCCTGGTCGGCGTTCTGGTGCTGGGCATGGTGCTGGTCTTCTGGGTGCGCTCCCGCATCCATGAGATAGGTGTCTTTCTGGCCATCGGCATCGGCAAGGCCCGGATCGTCGGGCAGTTCGTGATCGAAACCTGCCTGATGGCGTTGGTTGCGACCTTGTGCTCGCTTGGTACCGGCGCTTTGCTATCGGGGTTCGTGTCGTCCATGCTGCTGGCCAATGCGGATGATGCCTCCCTCTCGTCGTTGCAGGTGGATGCTTTGCCGCCTGCTCAGACATCGCTCATATTGCTGCTTGGCTGCGGGGTCGTCGCGATCGCCTTGGTGGTGTCGCTCGCCTCGGTGCTGGCACGTTCTCCCAAGTCCATTCTTTCCTCCATGAGTTAGGAGTAACAATCATGTCGGTTTGTCTACAGTTGGATCATGTCGATTACATGTACGGCGCGGCCAAGATACGCGTTCTGTCGGATGTCAGCGCGGATTTCGAGGCCGGTAAGATGTATGCGATAACCGGACCGTCCGGCGCGGGCAAGTCCACCCTGTTGTCGTTGTTGGCAGGGTTGGATTCCCCGTCGAAGGGCGTGGTCCGTTTCGAAGGCGGGAACATCGCCGAGACGGGGTATTCGAAGCATCGCCGTGAGCATGTGTCCTTGGTGTTCCAGGACCACAATCTGATCGACTATCTCACGCCGGTGGAGAACCTACGTTTGGTCAATCCCAAGGCCGATCTGAAGATCCTTGAGGATCTGGGTCTCACCCGTGAGGAAGCGAAGCGCAACATCATGCACCTATCGGGTGGTCAGCGTCAACGTGTCGCGGTCGGCCGCGCCTTGGTCTCCCCGGGTTCCGTGATTCTGGCCGATGAGCCGACCGGTAGCCTGGACCCGAAGACGACGGGTGATGTGATCACGCTGTTGCGTGATGCCGCGCACCAGTTGGGCAAGTGCGTCATCGTGGTCACGCATTCCGAGCGTGTGGCCGATGCCGCCGATATCGTGCTGAATCTGAAGCGTAAAAAGCTGACCCGATCGTAAGCCCCCAAAATATCATGACAGCCACCCGTTATGCTCTCAGCATGATGGGTGGTGTGTCGTATTTGGCGTCCACTCGTTTCAAGGGTACGTAGGGGGATTGAGGAGTACCGGTTTGCTTATAGGGGGAGAGGCTTCCCCGTTCTGCGGATTTCCTGCCCGAACAGAGTATAGTGAGGTAAATTATCGAAAGGAATGCAAGCATCTGAAGGTCTGCGACGACGCAAGACCGTGCGAAAGAACTCAAGGTCGGCATATGCCGATGCAAGAACGGATACGGGGAATACCATATGCGGAACAATAAGAAGTTTACGGATCAGGAGATCGAGGAACTCGAGTCCCTGGCGGTTGTGGAACATGCGACCACGAGCCGTATCACCTACTCGCATGCGTTTCAGGTGTACTGCATGTACCAATATGTGCATGGCACACGGCCGAGCGTCATCTTTTCCAATGCGGGACTTCCTTCGCGCTTGATCGGGCCGAAGCGCATCGAACGGTGCATCAGCAGGTGGAAGAGCAACCCCCAGCTCATGGCCGAGGTCCGACAGCTCGATGAAGAGGGACGAAAGCCCGCCATGCGTGATGAGATCATCCTTTCGAGTCTGTCCGAAATACAGGAGCTCAATAGAACGATCATCACGTTGCAGGAGCGTATCCGCAAGATGATCGCTCATCTACGTTAGGAATGATGGGGTATGACCAACGTCGAATTCACGCTGGAAGAGGTCTGCTACCTCGAATCGCTGCCGGCGATCGCCCATGTGACAAGCAAACGGATCACCTACGCCCATGAATTCCAGGTCTACTGCATGTACTGGTACATGCGCGGATTGCGCCCCTATCAGATTTTCTCCAGTGTGGGGATGCCGCTTGAATTGATCGGTGCGAAGCGCATCGAGCGTTGCATCAGCAGGTGGAGCGGCGACCGGAAACTGATGGATGAGGCGGCGGCATATGCGCTGTCCGGTGAGAAGCCTCATGTGGTCGGTGAGATGCCGGAAGAGACCGGCATCGCCTTCAATCAGGCGAGAATGCAGAAGTACAGTGCCGAGATCATCGAAGCGCAGCGGCATATCGACGATCTGGTATCCCAGCTCAAGATGCGTTACGGCACCCAGCTCATCAAGGATGAACAGATCTGGAGACAGGCCGATTCCGGAAGCTGAACGATGGCATTCGCCAAGTAAACGCAACGAGAGGAGTAGTCATGAGGAAGATGGTCAAGATAGTCCATGGTGCGAATCGTGAGACGGAGATGAGCCGTGCGAACAAGCCGGTGATGTATCTGGATTTTGATGGCGTTCTGAACGCGTTCCCCAACACCGGAATCGTCAATTATTCCGATGTCGGGCATGTGGAGTTGGTTCCCGATCCGGACGGGTACCGTACGGACCTGTATTCGGCGAAAAGGGCGTTCCCGCTGGACAAGACGGCGGTCATAGATTTCGGGCGGCGCGGTTTCCATGAACTGCATTGGTCCGATGAACTGGCCGGCAAACTGTATGCCTTGGCGAGGGGTGGAATGCTGGATCTGCGATGGCTGTCCACTTGGCAGCCGTATACGGAGATGCTCGGCGATCGCTTGGGGTGGGACGATTCCGTGGTATCCAGCGTGTTCTGGCATGATCCCAACACCCATGAAGGCAGGGTCATGCAGAAGCTCGACCTGATCATGAACGAGATCATCAAGCAGCGTGAACGTGTCGAACGGGGATATGATGCCCACGCGATCATCTGGGTGGATGATGGTGCGATCAATAATCGCACCATCATTGCGCTCATCCATACGCAATTGGCGTCGCCGCTATTGTTGATCTCACCGGATGCCCGCATCGGCATTTCACGTCGTCAACTGGAGCTGATCTATACTTTCGTCAACCGTCCCCCGTCGACGCCCTGTGTCATCTACTCATGCCCGTGGGATGAAAAGGGACACGTCATAGGGAACGGTGAAGACGATTCCGATGATGCGATGGAATGATGTGATGACTAGACGAGTCCGTTACCGCGGCCGCATGCATCGGCGCTTTCGGGGATCGTTGCCGCGGGTGTTGTTTCCAGCAACGTATGCAGGCTGACGGCATGCGCATTCGGATGGATGACCGTTTCGGGCGAGGTCAGGGCGGCTATCAGATCATGAGATCTTGACGGTCGTTCGTGGTTGCGTTCCGGCGCGACGGCTTTCGTGTCGGGATGGTTGGGGCGCGCTGTGGGAAGCAGCAGCACATGCTCGGCTTCGCTGATCAGTCTGGCCTGGACCGTGCCTACGCATCGCGGATCGAATACGCCGTCGTGTTCATCCGTTCCTGCCAATAGCAGCCGTTCGTCGTCGCATAGTCTGGAGGCGAAGCCTTCGGGGTCGGTCACGGAGGCGATCGTCGCCGCATCCACGGGGCGCGCGGTGCCGCCCAGCAGTGAACATTCCAGCAGATATTGCGCGACCGGTGCTCCTTCGATGCCGATCGGCAGGGTGACGAGGAACATGTCGGCCCGGTTGCATAAATGGCCGAGGGCGGCGACAAGATCCCGTTTGACCGAACAGGTCGGGCAGCAGGCTTCCATGGGGAAGGTCGTGCAGTCGCCTTCGCTTAACTGACCCAGACCGCCCGGTCGGCGGATGGTGCGGGTCATGCTGAAGCCCGTTTCGGCGGTGTCGTCGGTGGTGAAGTCGTATGTCACGCAGCAGACCGACGGGCATGAGTCCGCCAATGAGAATGATGTGGCGTCCAACGCCAATCGGTGTACGCCGGTCAGCAATACTACGGAGATCGCCTCCTTGTCCGTTTCGGCGTTTCCCAATGATGGCAATACTGGATGCTGCATATTCAGGCTCTTTCCACAATCCTTTTATTGATAATGATTATCATTATGATATAGTTACCGACATGTCCAAACATTGTCAAGTTCTCGGCACGCGCGCCCACGTCGGCAACGCGGTGTCGCATTCACATAGAAAAACCCGCCGCACCTTCAGCCCGAACCTGCAAAGGAAGCGTTATTACGTACCGTCGCTTGGGCGCACGGTCACCCTGACGCTCACGCCGAAAGGCATGAAAACCATCGACAGGCAGGGCATCGAAGCAGTGGCGGCGCGACTCATCGAATCCGGTGAGATCGGCCATCTCAAATAGAAAGAGGACAACAACCGTATGGCAAAGACCACGGAAATCAGACCGGTTATCACCCTGCGATCCACGGCAGGCACCGGATCCACCTACACCACCACCAAAAACCGTCGTAACAATCCCGACCGACTCGAGCTCATGAAATTCGATCCCGTGATCAGGAAACGCGTGATGTTTCGGGAGGTCCGCTGACGTGGCGAAGACCGGCAACATCGCAAAACAACGCCAGCGTGAAGCCATCGTGGCGAAATACGCGGAACGCCGCGCACGATACAAGAAGGATTCCGTCAATATGCGGCTGAGTGAAGAGGAGCGGGCGGAGGCGATGCGTCGATTGCATGCGCTTCCCCGCGATGCAAGCCCCGTCAGACTGCGCAATCGCGATGCGATCGACGGGCGTCCTCGGGCGTTCATCCGAGCATTCGGCCTGTCGCGGATCAATCTGCGCAACAAGGCGCATGCGGGCGAGCTGCCCGGAGTCGTCAAATCCAGCTGGTGACCGGACTCTTCGGACGATTCGCCGGCGAACATACGGCAAGCGAACGCCAGCAAAACACAGCAAACGACACCTATGGAAAGGAATGACCGATGAAAGTCAGGGCTTCGATACGCTCATTGGCTCGCAAAAAAGGATCGATGATCGTGCGACGCCGCGGTCACCTCTACGTCATCAACAAGAAGAATCTGCGGTGGAAGGGCAGGCAAGGCTGATGGCGACACCGAAAAACAGGACATCCCGCTCCCGCACACGTTCCAGACGCGCGCATTGGAAAACCGAAGCGCCGCAATTGGCCACCGTCACCACGCCCGACGGGCGCACGGTCCAGATGCCCTCGAACCTTGCGGCCGCGGCACGTCGCGGATACATGCATGTCGATTGAAGGCATCACACAGATTGTCACCTATATATAAGGAATAGATAGAAAGAGAAGAGCATGACCGAGAACAATCTCAGCCAGCCCGAAAGCAAAAATCCGGAGAATACGGCATCCGAACCGTCCGCAGATGCATCCGATACCATGGCCGTTACGAAAGCGAGCACGGATGCCATCGGCAGGAAGGGCATCATCACCATCATCATAGCATTCATCGTGGACGCCTTGGTTTCCGGACTCGTCGTCGGCGGATTCGCGTTCCTCAATGCAAAAAACGGCAGGAATGCCTCCGCTGCATCTCAAGGTTCGACATCCACGGTCAGCGACGCCAACGATTCGTGCAGCACCACGTTCACCGTGGTCGCCTCTGTCAACCAGTGGGGTGCGCTCGCCCAGGAGCTTGGCGGCAAATGCGCGCAGGTCACATCCCTGATTAATTCCACCTCTGTGGAGCCGCATGATTATGAGCCTACGCCAGCCAATCTGGCCAAGCTGTCCAAGGCCGACATCGTGGTGATCAACGGAGCCGGCTACGACGGTTGGGCCGAGAAGGCGCAGCTCGACAAGAGTAAGCAGACTATCGTCAATGTGGGTGATCTCATGGGTATCACCGCCACCGAGGAGCATGAGCATGAGGACGGCGATGGCGAGTCCGGCCACCACCATCATCACGGTTCCACGAACCCTCACCTGTGGTTCAGCCCCGAAGCCGTACTCAAAGCCGCGACCGCCATTACGGACGCTTACACCGCTAAGGCCGGTGAAGGCACCGATACCGCGGCCACCGCACAGCGTCATTCGAATGCCTGGAATGCGGACTATGCCGAATTCGTCGCCATGGTCAACAAGGCTCGTGCCGCCTGCGTGAAGCGCTCGTATGTGGCCACCGAATCGATCATCAGCTACCTGCTCGACTATCTTGGCGCTACCGACAAGACGCCGGAATCCTATACGAATGCCATGAACAGCGAAGGTAAGCCTTCCGCCGCCGATCTCAAATCCACCCTCGATATCGTTTCCGGATCCGACGTGGATCTGCTGGTCATCAGCCCGCAGGAGATGGACGGTTTCGCCGAAAAACTCAACGATGCCGCCAAGAGCAGCAACAAGACGATCATTTCCGCCACCGAACAGCTGCCCGAGAACCAGGACACGTTGCTGGGCTGGCTTACGACCATCACCAAGCAGGCGCTGGCCAACGACACCACTAACGGCTGGTTCCTCACCCAGGATGTCGCCAACCGTTCGATGGCCGACTATGAGGGGGAGTGGCAATCCGTCTACCCGTATCTGAAGGACGGCAGCCTCAAGAAGGTCATGGAAGCCAAGGCCAAGAAGGGCACCATGAGCGCCGAAGAGTATACGAAGTACTATGACGCAGGCTACAAGACCGATGTGGAGCGCATCACCATCAAGGGCGACCAGATCACCTTCACCCGAAATGGCAAGGACACTACCGTCGCCTACAAGTACGACGGATACAAGATCCTCGACTACAAGAAGGGCAATCGTGGTGTGCGCTACCTGTTCTCCGCAGTCGGTGACGTGCCTGACGGCACCCCCAAGGTCGTGCAGTTCTCCGACCATGGCATCGCCCCGGGCAAAGCCGCGCATTTCCACATCTTCGCAGGCGATTCGCAGGAGAAGACCCTCAAGGAGATGGACAACTGGCCGACGTATTATTCGTCCAGCCTGAGCAAGGATCAGATCGTCGAGGAGCTGCTGGCCCACTGACGCCGGCTTGCTGACGACTGGTCGGAACGACCGGGTTCGGGGGCCGTACCGCGCAATGCGGTGCGGGCCCCTTTGACGCTTCCAGCGGAGGCGGCCGTCGGCAGCGACCTTCACCTTGGCGCTCTTGTTGAGCATTTGAAAACGCATTGCGAATCTACCTTATTTTTGGATTATCTATAAGGAAATTTTTACGTTTATTTAAGATAGTAATGCAACCTTGATTGACTGACGTGACGTATCGAGGTTGCATAAGGGTCTCTAGTTACGGATGAGACTTTGTGGTTTCGGGCCTTGCCTGGCATTCAGGGGAGGGTGAGCGAGACCGTGATTTTCGTGTAAGATGTCGGATGATTTCACGTTTCGGGGCAGAGGTGACAGGCCGTGATGAACCCCTACCAACACCCTTATTAAAGATCCGATTTTCGCATGAAATCGCACCTAATTACTGCTTCGTACTACAAATTAGACATAAGTGTCGCAAATATGCGGAGGGGTGGTCGGAAATTTTAAGATATATTTTTAGAAAGAAAAATAATTCTGTTTCTTACCCTAATGAGGGGTGGAATTACGGGTGTGACTGGCAGCCAGTTGTACCTCCTCTCTCCCAATTTCGCCGGAGGGGAAGTATGAATGACCGTCTTTTTTTATTTTTACTTCAAGGAGAATGAGATGAACGCAAGTGTGCGTTACCTCGGCAGTCGTGTGCCTTTTTGGATGTCCAAGCGCATCATTGTTGTGCTCATCAGCTTTTTCATGGCACTGGGTGCCTGCTTGTTTGCGGCTACTTCAGCACAGGCCAGCACGCCGTATGAACGTACGGGTAATTTGCTGAAATCGGTCAGCGGTACCGTTTACATCAACCAAAAGCGAAACTGGAACGATGCGCAATTTTACGCTAACGGTACATGGCATGAACTATCTGAACTCGACCCTGCCGACCCAGCCCATCAGGATGGTAATCCTGCTGATATTGGAGATGGATGGAAAATCCGCTACATACATGACTGGAATGGCGGTAACTATGCCATTTATCGTTCCCCGAATGCTGGAGGGATTCCAGCCGGTGGGTCACAATGGCCGGGGTTCAAGGTTCGTCTGAATAAAATCGGATATACAACGTCGGGCGAAATCGTTGATTCGCTGATAACGTTCAATTGGGTGCGAGCAAAGAAGAGCAGCCCCAATCTTAAAACTCCTCAGTATATTTATCCATTTCAATTCACAAAAAATTATGGTCCTACTGTTGCCGCAGATACAAGAGAAGCGCCGGCAGATGTTTGTGTAAACCTGTCATTCACGACCACTTTGGTCAAGACCGGCACCAATGAGGAGATTGATGCCAGCAACGAAATCGATATGGTCTATTGGGATATCGACCAACCGGTTCATCATAAGGCAGATGGTACTTGGTTCTCAGATTTCAACCATCCAGATAGGGAAGGGATGGGGTTAACCAGCGGGTATAAATCTGCTCTGGTGGGGAATGCCACCACTCTCAAGGTCGAGGAAGTGAACGGGACCACTTGGTTCAAAGCTACTGCCGTCGACGATTCGGAGGTAGCGGATGAGATTTCCACCGTTGTGGCAAAAGCCGGTACGCATTTTACTACCGAATGGTCGGGAGAGGCTTGCTCCACCGGCATTGGATATGACTCACTTGTGACGGTGGAATGGCCGGATCCGGTAAAGTCACCGGAGACTCAGATCCGTAAACGTGGCGAGATTGCCACCTTCGATGTTACTGAAATATTCCCCTTTGTATCCGAAAAAAACAAGGCGACTTCCATCGTTATGACCGATATCCTGGATAAGGCCTTTGATGCATCTAAGGCTAAAGTGCAGGTATTGAAGAATGATGTCGACGTCACAAATGACAACTGGGACATTAGCATCTCTGGCCAAACCGTCACTGCTAAGGCTAGAAACACGGGGCATGGATATGTCGAAGGTAAGCATGTTTTCCGTATCACGGTACCGGTCTCCAACACGGCTGACCTGACCTCATACGAACGTGAGACCATCGACAGCGTCTCCTACTGGAAAGTACCCAACACAGCTTCCGTGACAATCAGCAATGCAGCCAAGTTCACCAACACCGTGCATGTCTTCGTCCCCTACGAAGCCAAGGGGTCGATTCAGCTCAAGGCCACCAAGCACCTTGAAGGCGACACCTTGCAGGATGGCCAGTTCACCTTCACGTTGAAGGATCAGGGCGGAACTGAGCTCGACACGAAGACAAACGACGCCTCCGGCAACGTCACCTTCAAGGAAATCAACTACACCCAGGACGATATCGGTAAGACCTTCACCTACACCATCGAGGAGAAGGCGGGGAACACCCCGGGCGTTGTGTACGACACCCACGTCGAGACCGTCACCGTCAAGGTGGAGGATGCCGGCAAAGGAAAGCTGAAACTCACTCCGTCGTACGGCGACAACGCCCCGGTATTCAATAACACGCGCAAGATTCCCCTGACCGTCATCAAGAAGTCGACTGACGGCAGTCTGCTTTCCGGTGCGGAATTTACGCTCTACAAGGATGACGGCAACGGTGTCTACGATGATAATGCTCAGCCCGCTACCGTGTATTCCGACGCCAATCTCACCGCAGCCATTCCGGGCGCCGTCGTTACGACCGATGGCAACGGAGAGGCCCACTACTACGGCCTTATGCCGGGTACCGACTACTGGCTCAAAGAGACCAAGGCCCCGGCTGGCTACAACCTTGATACTGCGGCTCATCTGATTTCCGTTGCACATGATGGAACGGTGAGTACCAAAGACAGCGGCGGAACAACCGCTGCGCTGCCCCTCAAAGACGGGGTGGCCGCCATTACTATCGCTGACGAATCCATTCCCAACTTGCCCCATACGGCAGGCTCGGGTGCGACAGCCATACTGCTCTTCCTCGGAAGCCTTCTGGCCATCGGAGGCGGCGGTGCGGTCATGCTTCGTCGGCGGTCAGGCTCAGGACTGCACAGCCGGGTCTGAGCAATCAATGTAATCTTCCCATCCCCGATGAGAAAAGGAGAAAAGGATATGGGAACCGTTCTCAAGCAGAAGATGAGCATGCTGGTAGGCTTGCTCGCAGCGATCGCCATGGCGTTCGTGCTCACTCCGGTCGCGGCGCACGCTACCCCGACGAGCCCGACCGATGTGGCCGATAGCACGGTAACGATCAATAATCTGATTGACGGTGATACGGTGGAGGCCTTCCTCATCGCCGATGCCGATATCGATGCGTCGAACAACCTTACCTACACGATGGCCGCCAATCTGCCGTCTGCCTATGACTCGATCGATAAGATCAAGGTTGTTGCTTCCGATGGCAATTCATTCCATCAGGGTAGCGACATGCAGAATGCTGCCAGCGCCATCGCGAAGGCGTTCGCTGACGCCGGTACGACTGCGGCGGCCAGCGCCACCGCTTCCGGCACCTTGGCCACGCTTACGCTTGGTAGCGGCTACTACCTTGTGCGCGTGACGAGCACGAGCGGCCAGACTCGTGTCTACCAGAACATGGTCGTCGACGCGAGCCCGGTGGCCAATGCCTCCGGAACCTATGATGCTCACCCGGCCCAGACCATCGACGTCAAGAAGACCGATGTGACCATCAAGAAGGGTGTCGGCTCCGAATACAAGGAGTCCACCGACAAGTACAGCGTGGGCGATATGGTCCCGTTCAAGGTGGAAACCGTCGTTCCGAACTACCCGGCCGACTCCAAGGATGCCACCTTCGAAATCAACGATCAGCCGACCGCCGGTCTTGAAATCGACACCACGTCCATCAAGATCAATGGTGTGGCTGCCGTTTCCGGTACTGACTACACCATCACTGCGGCTACCAACGGTTACACCATCAAGTTCGCCAAGGCTTACGTGCTGGCTCACCCAGGTGAGGCTATCACGGTCACCTACAACGCCAAGCTCACCTCGGCTGCCTTCTCTCACGATGCCAATGACGTGACCGGCAACACCGCCACCGTCACCTTCAACCCGAACCCGTACACCTCCACGACCGTCACTCCGGACAGCAAGACCAAGGTCAAGACCTACGGTTTCGTGTTCAAGAAGACCGATCCTGATGGCAACGCCCTGAAGGGTGCCGTCTTCGAGCTGAAGGTCACCAACAAGGATGGTTCCACCACTACGCTGACCTCCACCTCCGACGAGAACGGCTATGTGTACTTCGAGGATCTCGGCGAAGGCACCTACACCGTTACCGAGACCGTGGTGCCGGCAGGCTTCAGCAAGGTCGCCGACCAGACGTTCACGCTGAACGAGGCGTCCTGCACCCAGGACAACCCGGCCACCGCCGTTGTCGAAAACAACTACCTGGTTTCGTCGGTGAACGTCGTCGATCCGAAGCAGCCGGCTCTCCCGATCACCGGTGCGGCGGGCACCTTTGCCCTGACCGCCGGCGGTGTGGCCCTGCTGGCAGTGGGTATTGTCTTCTTCCTGCGCTCTCGCAAGCAAGAGCTCTAAGAAGCACTCAGGCGGGCTGAAGACCTTGTCGTCTGCACAACATGCAAGGCACGCCGTGAAAGCAGGGGGACCTTCGGGTTCCCCTGCTTTTGCCGTGTCCGGTACCAAAAAACGCTTGAGACGAAGGCGCCGTCTGCGACTTGCCGCCGCCAGCCTGATTCTGCTAGCGGGGCTTGCGCTGATAAGCTACCCATTCGTCAGTGACTGGCTTAATCAGCGTGCGCAGGATGCTGTGAGCAATACTCAGCAGCAGACGGTCGCTGCCTTGAAACCCGCGGATCTCTCCGCGGAAAAGGCGAAGGCGGAAGCATACAACGCCCACTTGCGCGACGGTAGTTCGCGAGTGGTCGACCCTTTCGACCAAGATGATGCTTCCCCTGGCAACGACGAGTACGAGAGTGTGCTCAACGTCGCCGGTGATGGAGTCATGGCGGAGCTGATCATTCCTTCCATCAGCGTTGACCTGCCCATCTACCACTACACCACAGAAGAGCCGCTTTCGCATGGAGTGGGGCATGTGGTGAACACTTCGGTACCCATCGGAGGTGACTCCACCCATAGTGTTTTGGCCGGGCATACGGGGCTTCCTACGGCGCGACTGTTCGATCGGCTTGACGAACTCAAGAAGGGTGATTGGTTCATCATCCGCGTTTTGGGGGAGGATCATGCCTATAAGGTCTATTCCACCGAAGTCGTGCTGCCGAGTGAGGTGGATAGCCTCACTACGGAGGAGGGCCGCGATCTGGTGACGCTCGTGACCTGTACGCCCTACGGTGTGAACACCCATCGTCTGCTCGTCCATGCCGAACGCACCACGATGCCCGCGGGATGGAATGCCTCCGAAAGACCATCCGTACGTTCCGTGACGCCGCCTGCCGAGTTGCCGCGTCATCTTTGGGTCTATGCGATTGCCGGGGCGTTGGCCGCCGTCGGTATTCTTGTGGTTGCGTGCCTGGTCGGCTGGATTCGCAAGCGCCGGAAGCGTACCCGAACCCGAGCGCGACGGTCGAAAGGCTAGATGCACGCGCCTCAACGGCAGCCATTCTTGTAAAACGTGGCGGTATGCCACCTAAAACCGTGTAAAACGTTACGGAAAGCCACCCGAAAACCATGTAAAACGTTACGGAAAACGTGGCAGTTGATATACTGATTGACACGGATTCCGTTACGGTAGTCGAGTTTTGCGAGGTGGAGTGATGCTGAAACGCAAGGCGTGGGAACGTCTGGAGCACTGGAAGCGGACCGATGCGCGGAAAGCGTTGATGATTACCGGTGCCAGGCAGATCGGTAAGACGACGTTGGTTCGTGAGTTCGCTAAACATCACTACAGGCGTTTTGCCGAGTTGAATTTTCTGGAAGATCCCAGAGCCGCATCGGTGTTTGACGGATCTCTGAGTGCGGATGCCGTTATCTCCAACCTCACTGCGTATCTGCAGACCCAACTGGAGCCAGGGCATACATTGATTCTGTTGGATGAAATCCAAGAGTGCCCATCGGCGCGTACCGCCATCAAGTTCCTGGTGGAGGATGGTCGTTTTGACTATGTGGAAACGGGCTCTTTGTTGGGCGTGAAGAATAAGCAAGTGGCTTCTTACCCGGTGGGATTTGAAGAGCAACTGCGCATGTATCCATTGGACTTCGAAGAATTCTGCTTGGCCAATGGTGTGCAGGAATCGACCATTGATATGCTTCGAGACCGCTTCAACGGGAACGAACCCGTCAGCGATTCGGTGCATGACACCATGATGCGTCTGTTCCAGGCGTATGTTGTAGTGGGTGGCATGCCTGACGTGGTTCAAAGGTATGTGGATACTCACGATATCGCGCAGGTAATCGCCTTGCAGTCCGACCTGTTGGCCTTGTATCGTCTTGACATCGCCAAATATGCGGATGATAAAGACAGAACGAAGATTCGGTCGATTTTTGATGCCATTCCTTCCCAACTTGATGACAAGAATCGTCGATTCGTGCTTGCGGATCTTTCTAAAAATGCTCGGCAGAATCGTTATGCCAGTAGCTTCCTATGGTTGGCGGATGCTGGTGTGGCCTTGCCCTGTTACAACGTCAAGGAGCCGGTTCCGCCATTGGAAGGCAACGGCAATCACAGCCTGTTCAAACTGTTTCTCAGTGATACCGGTCTGCTATGTACGGCATCCATGGGCGGCATCCAATATAATCTACTACAGGGAAACCTTGACGTGAATATGGGCGCAATCATGGAGAATGTCGTGGCCCAGGAGCTACGTGCGCATGGTTTCGACCTGTATTATTTCAATACGAATCGTCTTGGCGAGGTCGATTTCATGGTACAGAGTGGCAGAATCGTGTTACCTGTCGAAGTGAAGTCAGGCAATGATTGGACAAAGCACAAAGCGTTGGATAATGTGCTTGTGGTTGATGATTGGGCGTTGAACAAAGCATATGTGCTGTGCAAAGGCAACGTTCGGCAGGATGGTCGGATTACCTACCTTCCGCTGTATATGAGCATGTTCCTCGAACCGGAGCGTCGGCCGGAATCGATGATCTTCGATTTGGATCTCAGCGCCTTACGGCAATAGGCGAATACTTTATTCGAACCAAGCTTCGACTCATCGGCATTGACCAATGATTCCGTTTGCTATGTGCCGTATCAGCATTCCTCTATTTGACTTTGTCTCTGGGGATGGGTCAAAAGATGATATTTCTTGTAAGCAGTTTTGCGCCGTTACTATAAAAGCGAATGGCAGGGTCTGGCTGAGTGCTTTAAGTGCGGAACGGCAGAATTCCCAATCATCCGCTCCAAACGGGGCAGTGAGCTTTTCCCAATGTTTGAGCTCGATTCTTTCGTAGTTGTATTCACCACCAATACTCATGGCCAGTTTGCGCTGTTTGCGCTGAGTTTGATAAGCGAACATGGATGCTATGTCGTAGAGTGGCGCAAATGTCGGTTTTTGCCAACCGGCTCAAGCAATGCGTAATTCTTCGCATGGGCGTCGGTTCCCGCAATGAGGAAATCAATGACAAGCGCCATGTAGAACAACTTTATTTCTGTTTCATCGAGGCTGTTGGCCCGCATGCACTGAATGATATCTTGAGCGGAAGGACCTCCCTCGGATTGGTACTTGTTTGCGGTTGGATGCGCCGTCGCTTGGCAAAAATCTTCCTGATGGATTCGAGCGACGACAGAGCGGCCGTTGCGGTCCACGACCCTACGGTCCCAGCGCGCACTCACGAGTGCCGGAGTGCTGCCAAACGTTTTAAACGAAGTTTGCGCAACAGGGATTCCCATTTCATTTAAGGTCTTTAAACAGATGTATTCATTGAACGCCTGCTCATGCAAGGTATGTATGCCCGGCTTGATGATATGTGTCGTCGGTGCGGCTCCCTTTGCCTCATACCAAATTTCATCGATATGATGAAGTGCGATTTTGTCTTGTGCACCGTTCAGGGACCAATGTTCGTCTGAGACCTGCCAAGAAGCTTGATGTGTATCTGTGATGGCTTTGAGACGTTTCTCGATTTCCTCTTCCGAGATCGGGGTGAGTGAATATTCGCTATTCTCAACTGATTCAAGTTGCTCTGGTAGTACAAATTGTACTCCACCGGCGCAATCCAGACCGATTACGGTGAGCAGAGCGAAAGGATTGTTGCCGTTGACTCCGTGAAGCCGGCCAATTGTCCTGCGCATTTCTGGATTATCGGGTAGAACGCCGTCTATATAGGCTTCGACCGGATTGCCGGTCCATGGTTCCGATCTTCTTGGCAGGGATAGAGAAAGCTGCCCCGGTGCATGTTTGTCGTAAATGAAGGAATGTTTCCCGGCAGCGTTTTCCTGTAAAACGCCGATTCTTTGTCCTTCAAGTAGCACGATAAGTGTTTTGTCGGTCATTGTCGCGTTTCTCCGTCATCCAAGTCGTTGTGGGTGCTTCTCTCAAGATCTTTGGCTTGCTGGGTGACCTGTTTTGATCTGTCTAGCATGACACTGTAGGTGTCGAAGAAGTCGCGGTCATAAAATGCGAGGACGTTCTGCATCGTTTTGCTAAGTTCTTCAGTGAAATGTGGCTGTGAGGAACTGTTGAATTTCGCCAGGGCTTCCTTCAATTGGGTCATGGGAAGTGTCTCGACGGAGCTCGAAAGGCCTTTTGCAACCTGCGCGTAGGTTTGGCCTGATGGACTGGTTTCGGTTGGTGCAGGTTGTTTGACGTCCTGTCTTGGACCGTCTTGTGGGGTGTCGGTGACGACATAGTTTACGGATATGCTCATTTTGAGGGCGGCCATGATTTTCAGGATTCTGGTGAAGCTGGGGTTGGCGATATGCCCGTGTTCCAGCTGGTTGATCCAAGGACGGGGGATTCCTGTGGCTGTTGCGAGCTCGGTCTGCGTCATGTTGTTGGCGATTCGCGCATCCTGCAGTGACGTGGAGAGCTGTGTGAGAGAGCTGATCTCCGTTTGAAAATCGGTCATCTTCCGTCCTGTTCGATTTTCCGTACATCCATATTGTTGTTTGAATAATCAAACATTATCATATATTTGATGTTTGGATAATCGAACATATCGTTTTTTGTTTGATTATCCAAACATTCGATAGTTCGTTGTTTGTTGTTTGCGAGAGCCGGACTGATTCGTCGATGGATGACGTGTTCAAACGCGTTCCGGTTATGGTCGGATCAGGGCTGCACTCGGCACTGAGATGTCGGATAAAGTGTCGACGAAGATTGAGAGGCGGGTGCTGCCGAAATTATGCCCGCGTCTTATTCCCGCGGATCGCTCTGATTTGAGGAAGGCTAGTGGCAACGTGGGTTATTTTATTCGACTGCGGCCAGACATCATTCCGATCGCAGAGCATAATGTATTCGTTATCAGCTAATTTTTACTTTGTATAAAAAACACCGAAAAAATTTCTACAAACTACCATCTATATCGAAAAACGTTGTAATCAAAGATGCTTGATGAAGTCGTTCGTTGTGGTTTCGTTCAGGAAAGCCGGAACCAGATTCACCCGTCTATGGGGGAAACCATAATGGACATAGTCTGTTAGGAGAAGTGCAGTCAGGTCTGGAAGACCTTTGGGGGACAAAGGGTTCGGGACCTTTCTGTATATGGAGTAGAGGTCGAAAGGGTTACTGTATGACAGGCAGCGCCGATAATGGCCGCTATGTTAGGTTTTTAATCGAAATTTTTCCTAAAATGGGGCGAGTCCAATGAAGGTATGTCTCGTAGGCTCCAGCGGCGGGCACCTTACCCACCTGCATATGCTTGAACCGTTTTGGAAGAACAAGGACCGCTTCTGGGTCACTTTCGATAAGGAAGATGCGCGCAGCCTCCTCGAAGGTGAACGTGTCTATTCTTGCTATTACCCGACAAACCGTAATCTGAAGAACCTTATCTGTAATACTTTCGTCGCTTGGAAGGTTCTGCGTAAGGAGAAGCCAGATCTGATTATCTCCAGCGGCGCGGCTGTCGCTGTGCCGTTCTTTTATTTGGGCAAGCTATTCAGGGCGAAACTCATATACATAGAGGTGTTTGATCGCATCGACAAGCCGACCCTGACCGGAAAACTTGTGTACCCGATTGCCGATAAGTTCATCGTGCAGTGGGATGAAATGAAGAAGGTCTATCCCAAGGCCATCAATCTCGGCAGTATCTTCTAAGGGCAAGATATCAGACATGATTTTCGTAACAGTAGGAACGCATGAGCAACCATTCAACCGTTTGATAGAGGCCGTGGATCGGCTATGTGGGGCTGGAGTAATCAACGAACCAGTGGTGATGCAGACAGGTTTCAGCACATATGAGCCTCAGCATTGTGAATGGCATAAACTGTTGCCTTACCCTGAAATGGTAAAGAAAGTAGCCGAGGCACGTATCGTCATCACTCATGGAGGTCCGGCAAGCTTCATTATGCCGCTGCAGGTTGGGAAAATTCCCATCGTGGTTCCGAGACAGCTGCAGTTCAATGAGCATGTCAACGATCACCAGGTTGATTTCACTAAAGCTGTAGCTGAGCGTATGGGCAACATTATTCCTGTATATGACATTGCGGAACTTGGTAATGTCCTCTCTAGTTACAACGAAACGATTGACGCTATGAGTGCCAACCTAAACAAGAACAATAGACGATTCAACGATGAGCTTAAGACCTTAGTGGAAGAACTTTGCGGGGAAGCCTAATGACGAATTACAAAATATCTATAGTGGTGCGTACCTATAACGAGGGTAGGCATCTTGGCGAGTTGCTTGACAAGCTTGATTCGCAAACATATAGAAACCATGAAGTTATAGTTGTCGATTCAGAATCAACAGACAATACATGCGCAATCGCCCTTCAGCATCATGCGCGGATTGTACCAATTCGCAAAGCAGATTTTAACTACAGCTACTCGAGCAACATAGGCGTGGCCAACGCGACTGGCGATATTGTATGTTTTCTTAGCGGACATTCGATTCCAGTGAAGAATAGCTACTTGCGAGATCTGAATAATGTTTTCAACCAGTATCCTACTATTGGTGGCTGTTATGGAGATGTGATTGCGCTTCCAGATGGCAGTTGGGTCGAAAAGGCTTTCAACGGTCTAGGGTACCTTAAAAACAAGGTACGAGGGAAGGGAAAGGGAATAGTTCTAGAGAGAACTATCCATTCTGGAATTTTCAGTTGTAGCAATGCAGCTGCAAAGCGTGATTTGTTGCTTAGCCATCCGTTTGCAGAGGAGCTTGGGCACGGCGGAGAAGATATAGAAGTTGCTTATCGAATGATTCAAGATGGCTTCGCCATAGCGCAAATCCCGGAACTTCTCGTTATGCATTCTCATGGAATCGGTTTAGTTCCCTTCCTTCGTCAGTACAGGAATTGGCAAGAGATGTATCAGGATGTGCTTTCATATATTTCCTTGCATCCATAAGAGGTACGAATAAGTGAACATGAAATTCAGCACTTTTTTAAATGCTTTCATTTTTTTAATTGTAGTTTGTGTCCAGGTCTTTACTATTCAATATGAGTCCGATGGATTAACAAGTAAAATTAAATATTTGGTATGTCTACTTGGTATTTTTGTGGGTTGCATTACCATATTCAGCAAGCGTGCAAAACCGGTGATGACTTATGAACTGGGAAAGGTATTGCAGATATGCCTTGTTTTCGCAATTATTACTATCTTTTTTTCATCACTTAATGGTCAAGGCAGCGACCGAGCTGGCACAGAATTAACGTTGATGATATTACCAATTATATATGCGTTTTGCTTAGTGAATACTCTCCTTTCAAAACAGATCAATGTTTGTATGGCGTTTATTCTCATTATCTCAATGGTCGCTTATCTTGTTAGCCTTCATATGGGTATCGGATCATTTGTATCAGCCTTGCTTTCGGTAAATCCTGCGGAATCTTATTCTGAACTTGAGTCAAGCGCATTTTCTGGTGTGTCAATTGCGCTTGCGCTTTATTATCTATACTTTCGTGATAATAAGATATGTTGTATTTTAAGCATATTATTTGTTTTCTTTACTTTTAAAAGATTAGCGATGCTTGTTGTTGTCTTCCTTATATTTATTCCAAGATTTATTGATTGCACAAAAGCGGTCAGCAAAAAAACGTTATTCTGTACAAAGATTCTTATCATGGCGATTTCTATAGGTTATTTTGCTATTCTTACGCCTGATGTTACATACTGGCTTCGTGATCATTGGCATTTCAATCTCGACCAGTTTACGATGGCGCGTAGCTGGCGCTTCCGATTAATTTACGAAAATCCACATTATATCAACACTGGGTTAGGATCCACATGGACTTTTCTTCATGAACAATGGGGATTCTCGATGGAAATGGACATTGTTCGACTAATACTTGAAGTAACGCCGTTAGGAGCGTTTTTGCTTATCAACAATATGTTAGATATTGCAAAGAAAAATCGATATTGCTTCATTGTGATGGTCTATATCATTTTTAACTTGATAACCTCACATTGTCTAGCAAATATGTTTAGTTGGTTGATGCTTTACCTTATTATCGGTACGATTACCCATCTTGATTTAAGACATCATTCAAAACAGGTGATTTCTATCGCATAAGAAGGATGGATTTATGATTAGTCTTGTTATCCCGGCATATAATGTGGCTAATTGTTTGGAGTGTTGTATCGATTCCATACTTAGACAAACATATTCCGATTTTGAAATCATCATTGTTGATGATGGGTCTACAGATGACACGCGACATATCTGCGAAGAATATAAGGCGAGAGATCCGAGAATTCGATATGCCTATCAGGAAAATGCTGGCGTGAGCGCTGCGAGGAATCACGGCATTGATATTGCCAAAGGAGATTGGCTCGCTTTTGTCGACGCGGATGACTCGATCGACTCTCAGTACCTTGAATACATGATGAATGCGGCATCACAGTATAAGAGTGATTCCGTTTTCTGTGGTTTCTCCGTATTTGGAACCACACTTCGGACTGATGATACATCTGCACTTCGTGAATGCTGCCATGGCGAGGAAACAGGAGTAATAACTGCGGAGCAAGCAATTGAGCACACAGTTTGCATTGATCCTAGCAAAATATTTTACGGTTATATCTGGCGGAATCTGTTTTCGACGACATTACTTTCCGAATATCATATACGTTTTCAATGTGAGATAAAGATTTCTGAAGACTATCAATTTATCTTGGAATATCTCTTGCATGCCACACGAGTGGCTATAGTTGCAAAACCGCTTTATTGCTACAAGATCAATGGTTTGTCCGTAACGACAAAATATATGCCTACAATGCATCGAGATATGAATACGATCAACGCATGGATACTTCATAATGTTATCCCTTCCTTCCCAAATTCTTTAAAAAGTTTTCATGCGTGCGTGGCAAATACGTATCTTAGTGAGGTTCAGAATCTATGTCGCCGGGGTACGCCGTATTCACTATGGAGACGTATCATTATAGCTTATCAGATTAAGAGAAAATTCAACTACATGGAATCTCTGTGTTGTGCTGTTAAGCAGCATTGCAGACCAAAAACATGTATTGCTTTCTGGATTTTTATTCTCTACCTCGATTGGATATATATACTGCTTTTTTCCATAAAAGAAAAGGATCTGAAGGAAGTATTTCATGATTCAAAATAAAAAGGAATACTTTGAATATATGCAAGCTGATCTTTCTGTCCAGCCTGCATCGGATTGCTTGCTGAAACGTCTGTTCTCTGATGATGTCGTTCGTATGAAGAAGTATCTCCGTAAAAGTGAGTATTATCATAATGTCAGAAGGGACTTCATTGGGCGTGTCGCATATTTATACAATCTGTTTCGTTTACGTCATTTGACACGTTTCTACAATTCAGAAATACCTTTGAACGTGATGGGCAAAGGTGTCGTCATCTGGCATCCACAGCGGATTATTATTAACGGGAACGCCAGAATTGGTTCTTTTTGCTCTCTCTCGAGCGGTGTAGTAGTGGCCCAAGCTCATGATCATTCTCCAGTAATCGGCGATTATGTTGAGCTAATGATCGACTCTAAAGTGCTTGGAGGAGTAAAAGTTGCGGACCATGTGCGTATTGGTGCCAATGCGCTTGTTCTCAAAGACATCGATTCACCCGATACCACATGGGCGGGAGTTCCTGCATGCCAGATTAATTCTGTCGGAACTATTGAGACGCCTGTGCCGATTGCCAAGTGAATAGGAAAATACTTCGATGGGAAAGAAAATAAAGATCATCACTATTTTTGATTCTACAAATTACGGTAATAGATTGCAAAATTATGCTTTGTCGGAATTGTTGGGTGATTACACTTCTGTGGTCTCTACAGTCAGATATATAAATTCCAAGGGAGACTTCTTTCAAAGAACTATTGAAGTACTACGTCTTTTTCGTGATCGTCTAGCTCTGATTATTTCAAGAATTAAGACACTTCATCCTTTTTTAGCAGGTGAGAGAGAGAAAGTGTGTGATCGTTTCTCGAGCAAGCGGATAACGGTATGTTCAAATATCCTTGTTTCGATGTCGGCAGATGATGTGGATGTTGATGATGATTCTTTCTATGTTTTAGGATCTGATCAAATCTGGAATTATCCTTGGTTTTCGGAGTCTAATCTTTCTGCACAACTTGGTGCCTATGTTCCCGAAGGAAAACCAGTTATCAGTTACGCGGCGAGTTTTGGTGTCTCTGAAATTGATGATGATGTCAAACCGATTTTCCAGAAGTATTTGCCGCGATTGAAGGCGGTTTCTGTGCGTGAGGATCGTGGCACGGAGTTGATCAAGGAAATGACTGGTCTGGACGCGACTGTTGTGCTAGATCCGACGCTCATGCTCACCACGGACAAGTGGCTGAAGATCACCGAGAACTTTGTTCCGAATAATGACAAGTATGTGCTCACATATTTCCTCGGACGCCCGTCGAACGAGCAGGAGCGTGACATCCAGGCATACGCTAAGACACATGGTTGTCGTGTGCGTCGCATGCTCGATTTGCGTGACAAAGAGACATATGTGGCCGGTCCACAGGATTTCGTGGAGCTCTTCTCCAAGGCCCAATACGTGTTCACGGATTCTTACCACGCATGCTGCTTCTCTATCCTGTTCCACAAGCAGTTCACGGTATTCAACCGTGCCGGCATGACGGGTAAATCGAGTATGAACTCGCGCATGGAAACCTTGTTCCGCTTGTTTGACCTAGATTCCGTGATGATAGACTCCGGCCTTGCCCCTGATATTGATTACGGGAAGGTCAATCGGTTGCTGGAGCAACATCGTAAGGAGTCCCGGAGTTGGCTCGAGAAGGCCATGGAAAATTAGGAGGAATTATTATGTCGGCAAAACGGTTGCTTAAGAATGTTGTACCGAAGTCTCTACGAGACAAGTTTAGGGGTGCTAAGAATCAATTCTCGGATAGGAAAGCAGAACGCATACAATCAAAACGTTTCATACGTTGGTTTTCTCGTGATGAGTCCACCGATAGAGCACGAGTGGAGACTCGCCTCGCATTCGATATTCATCGCTTGGAAAAGGGTCTGAGCCATGTTGAATTTAGAGACGGCTTCGGTAAAGATGTTCTGTTGGAGCTCTCGAAACGTATGACACTGCTCGAGAAGGCAGATGATGAATATTTACAGAATCCGTTGTATCTACAGGGGTTGTCTGTGCTGCACGAGTATCAACGTCGTCATGAGATCGATGAATACGACCTTTCTCAAGTGAGGAGTCTATTCCCCGAACGTCTCTGGAACAACGCACATGAGTACCAAACGGACAGTTCCGCCAATGCCGGTTCCTTCGTTATGAAGGCCTCATCGAAATCTAACAACCTTTCTAAGAGGTTCGTAGAGTTGGCAAAGCATCGATATTCCGTGCGCGAGTATTCAACAGAACCGGTTTCGCAAGAATTGCTTGATAAGGTGTATGAGGTCTCAATGAAGACGCCCTCGGTGTGTAATCGTCAAGCCACACGCATATATCAGATTACCGATTCAGAAAAGATTGAGTCAGTCTTGAAAATACAAGGTGGCTTCACTGGCTATGCTACGCCTCCGGTATTGCTGCTTATTGTCTCCGACATTCGTGCGTTCATGAACAATGGGGAGCGCAATGAGCCGTTTGTCGATGGTGGATTGTTCTCCATGTCGCTTCTGTACGCGTTGGAGGCGTATGGTCTGGCAGCATGTCCGTTGAATGCGATGTTTAGTCTGTCTCAAGATCAACAAACTCGTGAATTGCTGAACGTTCCTGATTATGAGTTTCCTGTGATGTACATAGCGGTAGGTAATTTTCCTGAGTCTGTACCTGTATGTGCTTCTGTAAGAAAAAAAACGGAGGATGTTGTCATCAAAATCTAATGAGGGAATTGTCCGAGATAAGAAGATGTATCAGAAATACGTGGAGAACATAGATGGCAGCATCTAGGACGGGCTTCGTAGTAAAGAATTTCGTGTGGGCAACTGTTGGTAATTTGTCAAATGCTCTTTTTTCGTTTGTAGCCAGAACAGTTTTTATTTATATATTGGGTACTGCCTATCTGGGCGTAAACGGGCTTTTTACCAACATCTTGGGAATGCTTTCTCTTGCAGAGTTAGGTGTAGGAGCGGCAATCAGTTTTAGTTTGTATAAGCCATTGGCCGAAAGAAATACTCAAACTATTCAAGCAATTATCAATTTCTACAGAAATGCATATAGGATTATTGCCCTTATCGTTGCTATTGTGGGTCTAAGTATTCTTCCATTCCTCAAGTATATTGTTCGTGGTGTCAACGAAGTCGAACATATTAACTTAATCTACTGTATTTTTTTGTTCAATTCGGTGACTTCATATCTCATCACTTATAAGACCACGTTACTGAGTGCCGATCAGCGTAATTATCTAATTACCAACATTAATACTGTTGTTAAAGCTATTACTATGATATTGCAGATTATTTATCTTGTGATATTTCGTAACTATATTGGATATCTTTTAATTGACGCGACAGTTCAACTTATCAGTAAGCTTTATTTAAATTACTTTACAGATAAACGGTATCCTTTTATTAAAGGACGTAATCGGTCAAAATTGTCAAAAGAAGAGAAAGCAATTATTTTTACAAAGATCCGTGCATTGATTTTACATAAGATAGGAGAAGTATCCGTATATCAGACGGATAATATTATAACCTCTGCTTTTATCAATACAGCGGTTGTGGGTCTTGTTTCAAATTTCACCATGCTTATTAATATGGTGAATACCTTTGTTGTGGCTTTTTTTAACAGTGCAACTGCTGGTTTTGGGAATCTTATTGTTACCGAAACGGTGAATAAGCAACTAAAGATGACAAAAAGATATGATTTTCTTAGCTTTGTGTTCTTTGGTTGGACTGGAATTTGCTTGTATATCCTGCTCGGTCCATTCGTGACGCTTTGGATTGGCAAAGATAGAGTTATTGATAATCTAACGATTGCACTGTTGTGCATTAACTATTATTTGACTGGTATGCGAGTTGGCCTAACGAATATCAAATCTGCGGCCGGTATATATGAGCAGGATAGGTGGGTTGCAATTTGTCAAGCAATTGCCAATGTTATATTTTCAATCATCCTTGTTCAATATATGGGGCTTGCGGGTGTTTATGTTGGCACTCTGTTAAGCAGCATGATTCCTAATATTTCCAGACCGTACATTGTGTACAAATATATGTTCAAGAGATCTTGTATTCCCTATCTTGTTGAATATTGTAAAAGATTTGTTGGACTAATTATATGTGTAATTTGCATCAAAGTGATTGGATGTCTATTTTCTGATGTGAACACTTATATTCATTTCTTTCTACTTTTGTTATGTTGTATATTCTTTCCTCTGATCTTCATTATTATAGTATATCGCACTGCGGATGAATTTAAATATTGTAAAAGGATGATATTGAAAATTGCGAGAAGAAAAAATGTCTGACAAAGATCTTGTTTCGATAATCACTCCCTGTTATAATGGGGAAAGATATGTTAAGAATTTTTTAGATTCGATTCTTGGGCAAGATTATCCTGCAGTTGAGATCATTTTTGTTGATGATGGATCAACGGATAATACAAGACAAGTAGTTCTGTCTTACCTCAAGAAATATGGAAAAAGAGGATATTGTCTTCGATATTTTTATCAAAAAAATGGTGGACAGGCGTCGGCGATTAATATCGGATTGCCTTTGGTGCGGGGCAGTTATGTAATGTGGATGGATTCGGACGATATTTTAATGCCTAATGCACTTTCCAAAAAGGTTAATCATTTGGTTGAACATCCTGAATTTGGATTTAATATATGTCGAGGTTATATTGTTGATTCGGAAAATCTTGATATAGTTCGAGGTGTACAGAAACGGAACCATGATGAGAATGATGATAATCTTTTTCTTGATCTTTTAGACGAGAGAAATGTTGTTTTTACTCCTGCCGCTTATATGGTAAGAACCTCGATATTATTTAAAGCTATTCCTAAAAAAAGAATCTATGAAAATCGGGAAGGCCAAAACTGGCAACTTCTTCTTCCTCTGGCGCATATTGCTCAATACGGGTACGTTGATGAACCACTTTACAAATATGTTGTTCATAAAGATAGTCATTCGAGAACAAAAAGAAGTTACTCAGATCGGGTTCGGCGTTTTACCGGATTCCAAGAACTACAGATAGCAACCATTAATGATCTAGGACTGTCTTCAAAAGAAACAAAAAAATGGATACGACATATTGAACAAAATATTAATCGAAGTAAAATGGAGCTTGCGCTGACTCACTTTCACCTTTATGATTGGTTTATTTTGTATAAAAATGAATATTCGCTCAAATATCTTATTGAATTTAATCCCTTATTTTTCTATATTGGAAAAATAGTAAAGCGATTAATTTGATAGTTGGTTATGAATTTTGGAATCGCGATTGGAGAACGAGGGGCAGCGGAGCCATACCCAACAATATACGGCTCGAACATATGCTGTCCAATCCGTATGATGTCTGACGTGGCCGAGTGCCAGTCTCCCAAGCGTGGCTCTTATTGACTGGCGACCCGAATCGCACAATCGCACATTGGGAATGAGTCATGTCCGTTTCAACATCTCGATAAAGATCAAAATCCGAGATATGCAACTCTTATCGGATTTAATCCTCTCTGAAAGTTATCAGTTCAAATTTGGTCGCCTAGACCAAAACAGCACGTCAGAGGTCTTGTGGCTTTTGATTTTTCTTTCAATTCGCGAGCCCCGTCGTACATGCTATCGAATGCTTGAAGAATCAAGCGACAGGCGAGGCTATCACCACTCTTCGATTGATAGCCATGCGTGCGCGGTGATTGTTTCGTTTCCGCCGCGCGCGGATTTGCATGGTTTTGACGTGTTCAGAAGATTGCCTCGGTAGGATCATAGCCAATGACCAGCGTCTCGATTTCATGGAGCATGGGTTTATCGAGATCGTTCACGCTGATAGTCGAGACCTCGCCACGACGCGGGTTGAAGAAGCCAAGACGCCTCACGTTCTCGTATTGCTTGGCGTGGATGGAATGAAGGCCCATGAGCCAGTACATGCAAATCTGCAACGTATGGTCCTTGTTCGGCTTCGTCTTGTTGGTTTTGAAGTCCCAGACCGTGTCCTGGGTCAAGAAATCACCGTCGCCGGTGTCCACGATGCCGGTGTAACCGCCTTTGAACGTGATGCCGTCAGCGACGACTGGACCGTACTCCTTGAAGAAGGCGAGGCCTCTCTGGACCATGATGCGGATGTTGTCGCAAGTGTCGACGTCCGGGCTGATCGTCTCCGGTTCGGGCAGCGGGTATGGGCGTCCGGGTAGACCGCAGCCGGCACGATACACGGCATCGAAGTTCGCGAGGCGGCATGCCCATGTGATGGATTCGTCATCGAGATCCGTGATGCGCTGCGCGAATCTAGTAGCCTCGGGAATGCGTTTGATGAGTTTTGCGCCGAGGAACGAGACATGAAATGCCTCCTCGACCGGTGCGCCCGTCATGACGCGGGTCATATAGTCAATGACCATGCCGACCACACCGGCGCTCACGTTCTCTTTAATGTCATGGAGCGGCCCACCATTCATTTCGACAACGGTGAGCGAGCTGCCACGGGGTTGTTTAATCTGCTTGATTCGCTGGATAACCGAAGGCATGACAATTTTATCCAAAGGCGGAAATCAAAAGAGAGCAGAATCAGCCGTTATCAATTTTGAAAAACGCTGAGTGTAGGTTCTACGTGGGTCTTCTAAAGGAGGGGATATGCTACATTCAGGAGACGGCAGGATTGTAATCGAGGGTTCGGCTTTCTCAAGCCAAGATGAATTCAGCGTCACCTACAGAGAGAAATCGCTGTACGTGGTTGCGCCTTCAGGAATGATTGAGCATGTCATACCGGTATCTTCCGACAACTATTCGTCAATTCGTGAAGAAGCTAGCCGGCTAGGATGCTTGACCAGTTTGCAAAAAGGGCAATACCTACTTCCAGGATTTGTTGATTTGCATGTGCATTCCCCTCAATGGGCTCAAGACGGTGCGGCTTTGGACGAACCGCTGGAACGATGGCTCGGAAAATATACCTTCCCTACTGAATCTCGTTTTACGGACAACCGATATGCTACCAAGGTTCACAGTCATCTCGTTGATACATTACTATCTCGAGGAACAACCACTGTACTGTACTTCGATACTATATATAGAAATTCGGCTACTGGATTGGCTCGAATCTGTGCTGAAAAAGGTCAGCGCGCATTTGTCGGGAAAGTTGTGATGGATGATCCGGAAGCCAACCCCGAGTATTATCGCGAAACAACGGATGAGGCGATAGCTGAAACCGAGAGGTTTATCACGGAGATTTACGATCTCAATACGCCGCAAGGTGTATATCCAGTCATCACACCGCGATTCATTCCAAGTTGCACTGATAAAGGGCTTGAGGCCTTAGGATGTTTAGCCTCTCAATACCAGTGTTTCACTCAAACGCATTGCTCAGAAGGAGATTGGGAACATGCGACTGTTTGGGAGCGGTTTGGTAAGAGTGATGCGGAGGCCCTTAGTAATTTTGGTCTGCTCACGGATAAGACTGTGATGCATCATTGCGTTTATTTATCGGAATCTGATGCGGATATTTTTGCAAGAAATGGTGCAGCTGTAGCACATTGCCCGTATTCAAATGCCTATTTCGCAAGTGCTGTATGCCCTGTGCGTAGATATCGAGGGCAAGGAGTCACCGTCGGTATGGGGACAGACATATCCGGGGGCTATGCGCCGAGCATGTATGAAGTAATTCGAATGGCTGCCATCGCTTCACGTATGTTGGAATACGGAGTGGATATGAAGATTGCAGCTAATCGACGAGGCGTGCCCGGTTCTTTGATGACTCTTGATCAGGCTTTTTGGCTGGCGACAGTTGGTGGCGCGAGCGCGCTTCATGTCAATACCGGGCGTCTTGACGCTGGCTATATCTGGGATGCGCAGATTGTGGACGTACACGCGGCTAATGCGGATTTGCCGATTTTTGATGAAGAAGAGGAGCCTAAGGTCGTGTTTCAGAAAATCATGAACCTGTCCGGCCCTACCAACATTAAGAAAGTATGGTGCCAAGGGCGTGTAGTGTACGAGGGCTGAATGAGTTAGGAGGTGATATTGTTACCTCCTAACTCATGTGATGCGTTATTTTTGGAATGGGCGTGGTATGAGTTTGCCTCCTACATACCGCTCTTTAATATCTCGATCATCACCGGTGTAGATAAAGCGCTCAAGACGTTCTTCCACGGATAGATCTAACGGACTTTCGTCTTCGCGGATCACTAGGGCGTCGAACTCGTAGCCAGGCTCGAACGAACCGACTTCTCCAAAGAACGACCCTCCGACTTTTGTGGCCATATAGAACGCCTCGGGTAGTCGTAGCGGTTTGTCCTCGGTATATCCAGTCTCAAAGGTTTTGGCTTTCGATGCTTCTATTGCCATGACGATATGACGGTTCATGGCAGATTCATGACTGCCTGCAACGTCACTGGCAATTGAGACCTTTAAACCGTAGTCGAGATTGCGTCGAACCGGCATAATGCCGCTTGTCAAGTCCAAGTTGGATTCAGCGCAGTGCGTGAGCCATACGTCATGCTCCTTAAGGATCTTTCGTTCCCGGTCGGTAAGCCAGACACAATGGGCCATGATCGTGCGTCCATCGGGCATAGTCCGTAATGTTCGTACACTTCCGTATAAGTTGGGATGTTCGGGTGAAGCTCATGTACCCATTTAATCTCATTGCGGTTTTCATCAAGATGCGACTGCACGGGGAGATGATACCGCTTGGCGAGTTCACCTAAGCCATTCATGAGTTCCGGAGTTGTGGATGGTACGAAACGAGGGGTGATGATGAATCCGACATCTGGAGTGATTTTCTTGGCCTTCATAATCAGCTCTTCGGTGCCAGAAAGACTGGCGTCCGTATCCTCAATCAAGTAGTCTGGAGAATTTCGATCCATGTTGACTTTGCCAATCACTGGACGTAGTCCCGACTCTTGGCATAGCTCCATCAAGCGCAGTGTAGCTTCATTGTGTAACGTAGCAAATGCGCTGAAGCGGAGTGTACCGTTTTCCCAGAGCTTCGTGATGAATCGTCGGTACCAGTGGTCGGCCATATCGATATCCGCATACCTGGATTCAGCCTTGAAGGTATACTTCTCGAGCCATGGTAACAATTCATAGTCGAATCCCAAACCTGCAAGCGGATATTACGGCGCATGAGTATGTAAGTCATTGAATCCTGGAATGATGAGATGTCCGGAACGATTCATGATGGTGATATTCCGTGAATCCGGTGGAAGCGAATCGCAAACACGTATCACCTTTCCGTCCTCGACAAGCACATACCCGTCCTCAAACGTTTCGAAATGGTCTGGAGTCGGGGTGAAAACGATGTCACCTTTATAGGCAATTATCATCATTCTGCCTCCGCTTTACCTTGTGCGGAGCTCGATGTGGCTGTAGTACGTGCTGCGGTTATTTTTCCCGCGCTTGGAAGGATTAGATTAAGGATGACAGCTGTCAAAGCTCCGACTGCAGTGCCCGAAGAAAGGAAATACTGCACGAAATCAGGGAACATGGCGGTCACGTCGGAAGAAATGCCCATGGAACCGATTGTGACAGCCAGAGACAGACCGATAACAATGCCGTTGCGAGAATCAATTCGCTGCTGTCGAACGACTTTGAAACCGTTGATAATAAGAATTTGGCAGATGATCAAAAACACACCATTGATTACGGCTCCTGGAATGCACGCCAAAACCGCCATAATCTTGGGGCATAAACCTAAGACCATGAGTAGACCGCCGCATACGCCGATGACCTGTCGGCTGCCGATCTTAGTAATGCTGATTACGCCGGCGTTAGAGGAGTAGCCAGTCAGTGGGGTGCCGCTGAACAGGCTCGAGATCAGGCATCCAACACCCATGCCAACGACTGCACTGTTGTAACGCTTGTCAGTCAGTTCTTCGCCTGTGACGTCGGCGACCGTGATCCAAGTACCAGTAGTTTCGCACAATACAAGGAAATACAGGAATGTGACGATAGCAATAGAACTGATATCAAACTTTGGCAAGCCGAAATGGAACATGGAAGGAAGCTGGAACCAGCTGGCATCAGTCACGGAGGCGAAACTGATGTCTCCCATGAATGCCGCAGCAATGCACCCGACTATGATGCTGATAAGTACGCTAAATACACTAAGAGCGCGGTTATGCGTACGATATTCTATGACGGTACAGATTAGTAGTGTCACTGCAGAGACGATGCCGCAAACGAGATTGCCTGCAAGATTTTTATTGTCATTGCTGGCGATACCACTGACGGCTGTCGTGGAAAGAGACAAGCCAACAATCATGATAACCAATCCGCCGATATAAGGTGGAATGCAACGTGCTACGAATTTTGCAAACAATCCTGTAGCTCCAAGAAGAATTAGAATAATAGCACCTGGAATGATGCCGCCAGCTACAGTATCCATGCCTTTTGCTGCACCAATGCTCGCAAGAGCGGTCAGGCAGATGAAGCTGGCACCTTGCACTACGGGTAGTTTCATACAAAAGAATGTTTGAATCAGGGTGGCGATGCCACAGGTGAAGAAGCACATTTGAATTAGGAATGTTGAATCGGCGAAGTTCAAACCGACTAAAGATGCAAGCAAAAGTGGGAACACGTAGAGATCCATGCTGAGAAGATGTTGTATACCAAGAACTATGCTTTGACCAATTGGTACCTTATCGTTGACACCGACGATAAGCTTCGTTTTTTCATCACCCATTTTATTCTCCTTGTCTTGTGCTAAAAAATAAAAAGACAGGAAGGCAGACGCTCGGTTAGTTGGAAGAAGAGCGCTTGCCTTCCTGTCTTTTTTTGGAATGAATTCAGTATTGCCATCGGATGTTTAAAGAGCGTTGCGGGTTTGTTAAGTCATTTTTTCAGGAATTGCGGGTATGTAAATGGAAAGGTGAAGCTTTGGGTACGGCTACGCATGATTGGATGCTGATACGATGGAATCTTCTGTTTATAGGTTGGGTACCGTTTGTTGTGGGAGAAGAAACATCTCTGGTTCTTGCGGACGGTGTCCCTTGATTTATATGCGTCAGACAAAGTTGTTAAAGAAGAAGGATTGACGTATATCGGCAATGTGAAATCCAGAATATATACACAAAATGTCATAGCACTGGCCGGTATCAATGTATCAGGCAAAACTACGTTGTTGCGCATCAGCGATTTGGTGATGGACATTGTAAATGGGGATATTAGTGGGTCGTCTTTCTCTCCTGCGTAGTTGGGGAAGCGCCGACGGCCGGCAGCTTATGCGTAATGCATACTGCTGACCGGCCGCTCGGCTGTATCATCTCAGCCTTCGGCGGGAAATGAGAGCTCGGATGACAGCGACGATTGCGGTTGCGGACAAAAGAAGCATGGCCGCAAGGATCATCGGGAGCGTGACGATGCCGGTTTTCGGCATGCTACGGCTGATGGATTGTTGAGATGGAGCCGCGGGCGTCTCCTTAGGAGTTTCACTGGGTTCGGCTGGGGGAGTCGTTGGCTCCTCGGGTTGCCCCGGGTTCGCCGGCTCCTCGGGTTCTTCCGGTTGAGCTGGTACTTCGACCGGCTTGATGATCACATTCACCTTGGCGGCGATATGGTCTTCCGTTGCGGTACGCGACTGCATCTCTTCGGAGATGATGCGTGCGGCGGTGATGTCGACATCCTGATTCGCTCCGGCGAATGCGGTGCCTCCTTGCACCGCTTGCGCAGCCAAGCTGATCTGCTTGTTAAGTGTCGCAAGCTGAACCTCATCGACATCAAGTCGGTAATCAGCCAGTGCATTCAATCTCGTACCGGTCTGTTCAAGCAAGCTGGAGGCGGTGAACTCGGGCGTATCCGCGCTCGCGGTCAGCTCGAGTTGCGGAATATCGCTGATGATTCGCAATGTGGTGGTCTCGTACATGCCGTTCTCCGTCTGCGCCAGACCGGTGGCAAGTTGCAGATATGAGGTTAGGTTCGATATGTCGGAAAACGATCCGTGCAGTATCTCCAACGTATCCAATCCTGCGGGAAACGTTCCGTGAAACATGCCGCCGCCGATTTGTACGTATCCGAGATAATCGGCAGCACCGACGCGTTCGACAATCGTGGGCGCGCTGAACGTGCCGTGCTTCAGGTAAGCTTCCGCCGTACCTTCGCTGTCTTCGCCGAATTGCATCAGTGTATGGCTGGACGTGAACGTACCGTTCTCGACGATCAGCGTGCCCCAGCACAGTATGGCCGACTCGGTGCCTCCGGCGACAGTGCCGGAGCCGGTTATGGTGAGCGTGGTATCGGCGGGAATGCTGATCGCGGGGCCGCCGCTTGCCGCAAGCGTATGCCCGTCGAGATTCAGAATTGCGGTATCGGCATCATCGGGAAGCGTGAAATCGATGCTTTCGGTGACGTCCGTAAGCAATGTGATGGTCAAGTCGCCGTCGCCGACATGTTGGATTGCCGCCTGCAGGCTGGCATATGTGTTGTCGCCGACCTGTGCCACGGCTGATGGCGGAGCATCGGCCCATGCGGCAGCCGTATGGCCAGGAAACAGCGCAAGGGTGCAACACAGCATCATGAACACGAAAAACATACGACTATTGATTGATCGTTGCATGATTATTCTTTCTGTATGGCGCACGAAAATATGAATTCATGAATCAAATTCGTGCGTCGAATTGATGGTAATGTGCTCGCAAAAGCGAGAGAATGAAAAGGCAAGTACAGCGCTGTGCTTGAATTAAGTGTATCAAAAGATGGTTGACGGGGGTTAATCACGGGGGTCTATGCTTCTATTTTTTCAGAGCGATAAACGTTTTGAGGGCGGAATGGTGATGGCGTCATTTAGATTAGGGTGAGAACTTCGTCTCGTATCATTATGTGGTTATCGCTCTTGTGAGAATACGTTTGGGTGGAATGAAATATCGCTTTTGATGATTTGCGCGAAATATTACCTCGGTTGAAAAAGTACGGTAGGGTGGTGTGGGAACGGGGCGTTGTAAAATCGGGGGCATGGCAGAAGAGACCTTTACCCCTAGGAACATCATCGTGACCGGTGGCTGCGGCTTCATCGGATCGAACTTCGTACATTACGTGGTCAATAATCATCCGGATGTGCATGTCACCGTATTGGACAAGCTGACGTATGCCGGCAATCCTGAGAACATCGCCGGACTTCCGGAAGACCGCGTGGAGCTGGTCGTAGGAGATATCTGCGATGCGGATCTGCTGGATCGCATCGTGCCGGGGCACGACGCAATCGTGCATTATGCGGCGGAATCGCACAACGACAACTCCATCGCCGATCCCGAACCGTTCCTGCACACCAATGTGGAGGGCACGTTCCGTCTGCTCGAAGCAGTACGTAAGTATGGCATCCGCTACCACCACGTGAGCACCGACGAGGTATACGGCGATCTGGCGCTGGATGATCCGGCGAAGTTCACCGAGTCCACCCCATACCATCCGAGTTCGCCGTATTCGTCGACGAAGGCGGCATCCGACCTGCTGGTGCGTGCATGGACTCGCACGTACGGACTGCGCACGACCATTTCGAACTGCTCGAACAACTATGGTCCATACCAGCATGTTGAGAAGTTCATTCCGCGTCAGATTACGAACATTCTGGAAGGCATTCGCCCGAAGCTGTACGGTAAAGGTGAGAACGTGCGCGATTGGATCCACACCGAAGACCATTCCTCCGGCGTGTGGACGATTCTGACCAAGGGCCGTATTGGCGAAACGTATCTGATCGGTGCGAACGGCGAAAAGAACAACATCACCGTGCTGCGCATGATCCTGAAGATGATGGGGCAGAGTGAGGATGCGTTCGATTGGGTGAAGGACCGCCCGGGCCACGACCGTCGCTATGCGATCGATTCGACGAAGCTGCAGACGGAGTTGGGTTGGACCCCGACCCACACGGATTTCGAATCGGGGCTCAAACAGACAATCGATTGGTACACCGAAAACCGCCAGTGGTGGGAGAAGACCAAGGTCGCGACTGAAGCACGCTACAAGGCCCAAGGTCAGTGAGGCTTGGCAAGGATTGGGTGTCGGGGGTTCGAGTCCCTCATCGCCCAATCCGTCGTATCCGCATTCGAATGGTCTGATGGAGAGATGGGAAATATGGATTTTGAGAAGGAACTGAAGGTCACGGAGACGAACATTCCAGGCTTGCTGGTGTTTGATCTGCCTGTGCATGGAGACAATCGCGGTTGGTTCAAGGAGAACTGGCAGCGAGCGAAGATGCTGGAACTGGGCCTGCCGGATTTCGGACCGGTGCAGAACAACATTAGCTTCAACGCGAAGAAGGGCGTGACGCGAGGCATCCACGCCGAACCGTGGGACAAGTACATCTCCATCGCGACGGGCGAGATCTTCGGCGCGTGGGTGGACTTGCGCCCCGGCGAAAGCTTCGGTCAGGTGTACACGACCCGACTGGACCCGTCGAAGGCGATCTACGTGCCACGTGGCGTGGGCAACAGCTTTCAGGCCCTCGAAGACGGCACCGCATACACGTATCTGGTGAACGCTCACTGGAGCCTGGAACAGAAGAAGACCTACACCTTCGTGAACCTCGCCGATCCGGAGCTGAACATTCAGTGGCCGATTCCGCTTGAGGAATCCGAACGAAGCGAAGCCGACCTGCATCATCCAATGCTCAAGGACGCCAAACCCATGGCGCCGCGTCGCACGATGGTGACCGGTTGCAATGGCCAGCTCGGCCACGCAATCCGCGACTACGTGGAGACCCACGGTCTGCAAGGCTTCGAATTCAACGACATCGACACGTTCGACTTCTCCGACTCGACCCAATACGACCAGTTCGATTGGAGCCTGTACGGTACGATCATCAACGCCGGTGCCTACACGGCCGTGGACAAGGCCGAAACCGGCGAAGGCCGCCCCATCGCATGGAAGGCGAACGCGCAAGGACCGGCCCTGCTGGCCGGAATCGCCAAGGAACACAACATCACGCTCGTGCACGTAAGCTCGGACTACGTGTTCGACGGCGTCGAGAAGGAGCACAGCGAGACCGAGGCGTTCGCGCCGTTGGGTGTGTACGGGCAGACCAAGGCCGCCGGCGACATCGCCGTGGCGAACGTGCCTCGCCACTATATCGTACGCAGCTCGTGGGTGATCGGTGAAGGCCATAACTTCGTGAAGACCATGATGATGCTCTCCGATCGCGTGGCCGACCCGAACGACCAGCTCAATGAGGTGACCGTGGTGGACGATCAGTACGGCCGGCTCACCTTCACCACAGATATGGCCGAGGCGATTTTCCACCTGCTGGATACGAACGCCGAATATGGCACGTATAACCTGACCGGTTCCGGTGCGGTGAAGTCCTGGGCGGACATTGCCAAGGCGGTGTTCGACGAAACGAACGGCAACGGCGACAAGGTCAAGCCGATTTCGACCGACCAGTATTTCGCGAATGCGAAGAACCCGGTCAGTCCGCGCCCGACCAATTCGGCGCTGAACCTCGCGAAGATTGAACGGACCGGTCTGAACGTGCCGGATTGGGAAGAATCCCTGAAGACATACGTCGCCAAGGAACTGAAGAACTGAACCCGTCTCCTTCATCGAAGGGACACCATAGGTAAGGAGAAGTCAATGAAGGGCATCATTCTGGCGGGCGGATCCGGAACCCGTCTATACCCGTTGACCACGGTCACGTCGAAGCAGTTGTTGCCGGTGTATGACAAGCCGATGATCTACTACCCGCTTAGCGTGCTGATGATGGCCGGGATCCGTGACATCCTGATTATCTCCACGCCAAAGGATCTGCCGAACTTCGAAAAGCTGCTGGGCGACGGTTCGCATTATGGCGTGAACTTCTCCTACAAGGTGCAACCTAGCCCGGATGGCCTGGCGCAGGCATTCCTGCTGGGTGAAGAGTTCATCGACGGCGAACCGTGCGCGCTGGTACTGGGAGACAACATCTTCTACGGCAACGGTTTGGGCGCCACGCTGCGCGGTGCGGTATGCAAGGCGGAGTCCGGCGAGGGCGCAAGTGTATTCGGCTATTATGTGGACGATCCGGAACGTTACGGCGTAGTTGAGTTTGACGAGAACAAGAAGGCCATCTCGATCGAAGAGAAGCCGGCCAGGCCGAAATCGCATTACGCGGTGACGGGCCTGTACTTCTACGACGAACGTGTGGTCGATTTCGCCAAGCAGGTCAAGCCGAGTCCGCGTGGCGAACTGGAGATCACGGACCTCAACCGCATGTATCTCGATGCGGGCGCGTTGAACGTGCGTACGCTGGGCCGCGGGTATGCGTGGCTGGATACGGGCACGATGGATTCGCTGTTCGAGGCGGGTGAGTTCGTGCGTACTGTGCAGCACGCGCAGGGCCTGCCAATCGCCATTGTCGAGGAGATTGCCTACGAGAACGGGTGGATTGACCGCGAGCAGCTTATAGAGTCCGCCGAACGGTATGGTAAGAGCCCGTACGGCCAGCATTTGCAAGGTATTGCCGACGGTGAGATCATGCTCGTGCCCAACACCGACAAGCGGTGATTATCCCCTGACTTCGAGGGGACATTCTAGAATAGGCTTTGATTTACACACATGAGATGGAGAGTTCAGTGGTTTCTGCAGAGAACACTAACACTCAGCAGGTTGTCGTGCCGCAAGGGGTATCTGAAGAGGCGGATAACGGCATCACCCTTATGGATCTGCTGACAATTATTCGTAAACATATCGTCACTGCGATCATCGCATTCGTGGTGATAGTCGCTGGTGTGAGCACTTACACCTTCCTGGCTCCGCCGAAATACACGGCGACGGCTCAGACCATGGCTACCTATAACGCCTCTCAGGAAGGCGCCGACATCAGCCAACAGAGCACTGGCGGCAACTATATTTCCAATCAGATCACTTCGTATCCGACGCTGGCCACCACCGAAAAGGTGCTCAAGCCCGTTATCAACGAGCTTGGTCTTGACGAGACTGTTGCGGAACTGGCCGGTCAACTGACCGTCACCAATCCCACCAATACGGCGTTCGTGAACATCTCAGCAGTGGACGGCGATCCAAAACAGGCCGCCGACATCGCCAACGCGGTGGCCGAATCCCTGCAGGACGTCATCCAGAACGATTTGTACTCCACCTCCGACAAGTCGCCGGTGAAGATGTCCATCGTGCAGAAGGCCCAGACGCCGACCTCGAAGAGTTCGCCGAAAACCGCGCTGTATCTTGCCGTCGGTGTGGTTTTGGGCATTATCGTGGGTGTATTCGCCGCACTGATCAAGGATTTGCTGAACACCAAGGTCGAGGATGCTTCCGACGTGCGTGGCGTGGTTGGTTCGTCCGCATTGGGCTCCGTGCCGCAGGATGAATCTCTTACCGAAAAGCGTCCGGTCATCGTATCGCAGCCGAATGGTGCCATTGCCGAGGAATTCCGCCGTATCCACACGAATATTGAATTCCTGCAGACCGACAAGACCAGTGGCGTCGGGCAACTGATCGTCATCACCTCCACGTCGCCGTCCGAAGGCAAGACCACCACTGCCATCAACACTGCGGCCGCTCTGGCCGAAGATGGCGTGAAGGTGCTGCTCATCGACGCCGATCTACGTCACCCATCCGTGGCCCATCATCTTGGACTCGAAGGCACTGCCGGACTGGCTCACGTGCTTTCCGGCCAGATGACCCCGAAGGATGTGGTGCAGAACTATTGGAAGCAGAGCTTGCACATTCTGCCTGCGGGTAAACGACCGGCCAATGCTGGTGTGTTGCTGGGTTCCGAAACCATGAAGCTTATGGTGGAGCAGGCACTCACCCAGTATGACTATGTGGTTATCGATACCGCCCCGCTGAGCGTATCCAACGATGGTGCCGTATTCGGTCGTTGGGCCAAAGGCCTGGTGTTCGTCACCGGTCGTGGTGTGTGCGAGAAGAAGGAGTTGCAGGAGGTCGCCGATACGCTTCATACCGCTGAAGTGCCGGTGCTCGGCTTCATCTTCAACTTCGCCGACCCGAAGAAGGTCCACTCGCATTCGAATTATTACTACTATTACGAAGACGGAGCGCCTCGCAGTACCCATAAGGGCAAGAGGCACTGATTGCCGTTGTTGCGGCTCCCGTCGATTGGCAGGAGCCCTTTCATATGCGTTCTGGCATATTGTGAGCAACGGAATATAAACTAGTGACTTAAGAGCCGGTATCGGCAGATGCATACGGAATTGAGGATGTATGGGTAACGACGAGCATGACTCCAAGCCTGTTGAAGGTGCGTTGGCCATCCGCTCCCGTGATATCGTCGATACGTTCTGGGATATTCCGCCGCTGAGCTTCTCCGAGTCGGAATTCGCCACTGAGGAGCCGCTTTCAGAGAGTGGACGCGTCATCTCTTCCATGGGCAAAGCCGAACTTGACGCGGAGACCGAGAACGCCGCACCTGTGACGACCATCACGGCACCTGCCGTCGAAACTCCGGTTGTGACCACCAAGGTCACGGATGTCGCTGAAACCATGCCGTTGGCGGATTCATCCATTCCGCAGGCGTTCGATGTGCCGTCCTCCGACAACGCTGCGGATGCCGCAACCAAGACGGCTGGCTCCATCGAAGACATTTCCAACGACCCTGAACATGATCCGCTGAAACTCGTTCCAATCCTGCCTAAACAGCCATCGAATGCCAAAAAGATCATCATAGGAGTAATTGCGGCGATCATTGCGGTGGCGGTGATTATCGGTCTGATCCTGACATGGCATAATCGTCAGACCTCACAGGAACGTCGCGCTGCCGTCACGACATGCGAACGAGCCAAAAACAAGTACGATTCCGCCAATACAAGTATGGCCGCTGCACTGAAGAAGGCGACCGCATTGCAGAGCACCGCTGCCAATCAAGTGATGGACGCGCAGACGTTGACGAAGCTCAACGATGCGATCATTAAAGCGCAAAACGTGAAGACCATAGGCGGATGCGAAGCATCACAGTCCGATTCAGTGCTACGTCAGCATGCCCGCTCAATGAGCAAACAGATCAGTGGCATCAAGGAGACCACCAAAGCGCTGACTTCGGCGACCACGGCCGTGGCTGACAGCAAGGCAGCCAAAACGAAGCAGGACGCCATCGATCAAGCACGTAAGAATCTGCAGGACGCCATCGATGCCGCGCAGAAGCTACTGGATGGCAGCCTGTACAAGGTGGCCGACAATTCCACACGCGTGGCGCTGGAAAACGCCATCGACACCGCACAGGCGCTGATTGACGGCAACAGCACGGACACCAAGGCCATGCAGGACGCCGTCAGCGGCATAACCTCCGCTTCCGACAGTGTGAACGCCTCCATTGACGCGCAAAACCAGGCCAAAACGCAGGCCAACACCAATACGAACGGCAACACGAACACCTACAGACGCGACACCACCACAACCGTACCTGAACCGTCGGCCTCCACCGAATCCGAATCGCCTTCGCAAAGTGCCACCGAAACACCGAAGGATGACGGTAGTTCGTCGACGACTCCTGTGGATCCGTCTCCAAGCCCCACCACACCATCGAGCTCAGACACGTCCAACGACACCTCTGAATCCGACACTTCGGATTAAGGTGAATGAATTCCGACTGCCTCCCTTTTTGCTCGATACATAGTCGCATACCACCGACTTCGGGGGAATATTTTTCCTACAGAATCGTTGTGCTTCCTTGGATGATGCGCCCATACAGCGTTGAGACACCCGATGTCGGGGGACTCTTGTGATATTGTGATATCAGTCGTCCGATGAATGAGGCGAAGAGAAGAGGACCGTATGCCCATGCAGGGTGAGGCAATCGATTTTGACGGGTATGCCCGTACGCAGGAGATTCATATGATTTCCTCGCATACGAACCGTCAGGCATATGCAAAAACTCAGAATCAAGCATATTCCGGCCAACCTTCCGCGTCTTTCGAGCCGATGACCTTCTCCAATACGCCGTTCCCGACTGGAGACAAGGGCAGTGCGCGGAATCGGGGGATGCATGATGCACACCGACGTCCACGATGGCGGTATGCTTTCGTAAGTTGCATGGTCGTCCTCGACATCGCGGTGATGCTGCTGTCGCTGCTGATCAGTCTGCTGGTCAATGGCGAAGCGTACGTCACCATCATGCGATCCATGCCGTTCGAGCTGTTCCTGTTCTGCTTCAGTCTGATTTGGGTGCTGTGCCTGGCACTTGCCGGCACGTACCATCGACATCTCATGGCCGATGGTTATGAACTGTATGCGAAAATCATCAATGCTTCGCTGCTCACCGTTCTGCTGTACTGCAGCCTGTCGTTCACATTCAATCTCGATCTGCCCCGTACCGCACTGATCACGGCACCGGTCATCGCGTTCTTTCTGGCAGTGATCGAACGTTGGCAAATGCGTATGAGCCTGCATCGCAACCGCCGGAACGGGCGGTGCAAATACAAGACCGTGCTGGTCGGATCATCCGCCGGCATCAATGCCGCCCTGCGCACCATGGCCGACTATTCCAATTGGGGCTATGAACCGATTGCAGTCTGCCCGATCGAAGCGGATCTGCATGAGCCCGACGCCTACGTGGTCACCTCATTCGTACCGAATCCCAACATTCCCGGTGCCGACACACTCAAGGTAATTCCGTTCAATTCGGCATTCCCGCGCACCTGCGAAAGCCTCGGTGTTCAGGAGGTGTACATAGCCGACGTGCTATCGCGCGATTCCGAAATGCTGCATGGCATGTCACTGACCATCGAATCCTTGGGCATGGAATTGGTGCTGCCCGTATCATTGGCCGACATCAGCGGCCATCGCCTGTACCTGCGCAACACGACGGAACAGCCCGTGCTGTTGGCCAGTCTGCCGCAATACACCAACTCCGCGTATGCGGTCAAACGCGTACTCGATATCGTTTGCTCGGCGCTTGCGTTGATCATATCCTCTCCGCTGATGCTGGGCGTGGCCATTGCCATCAAATTGGATGATGGTGGTCCGGTGTTCTTCTCACAGACGCGTATCGGATTGCATGGCCGCCCGTTCAAAATGTATAAGTTCCGCTCCATGGTTACCAATGCCGAGGAGTTGAAGAAGAAACTCGCAGAGGAAAATGGCCAGTCCGATCGTTTTATTTTCAAGATGAAAGACGATCCGCGCATTACTAAAATCGGTCATTTTATTCGAAAGACCTCACTGGATGAATTCCCGCAATTCTTCAACGTCTTGAAAGGTGACATGTCGTTGGTAGGGCCGCGCCCAGCACTGCCTGAGGAAGTGGCGCGGTACGGGTCATTATATTCGGCGCGACTGTTGGTCAAGCCCGGCATCACCGGACCGTGGCAGGTTTCCGGACGCTCCGATCTTTCCCAAGAGCAAAGTGAATATTTGGACGTTTCCTATATCGAAAATTGGTCCATTACAGGCGATTTGGCCATTCTTGCGAAAACAGTTTTAGTGGTATTCCGTGGAACGGGATCGTATTAAATTCAAAAATAATCCTATTCGAATTTGAATTACCGTTATTAAGCAGTACACTTATTGATAAATTTGTTTAAAACTGTTTTCGAATAGGAGTAAAGCATGTCGGTATTACAGGGTTTTGAGGAAGTTAATATGACTGCGCCGCGTGGCAAGCTCTCCATGTTGGTTACCAAGGATGTGGTGCGTTTCAACAAGGCGACCGCGATCGCACTCGGATATCCGGCGTATGTTAAGGTGCTGATCAACGACAAGACCAAGCAGTTTGCCGTCAAACCATGCAAGCAGTCCGATGCCAATGCCGTGAAGTTCAGCAAGCCGGAAGGCAAGCAGACCGCCTCCGTGAACATCAAGGATGTCATGGTTCTCAACTCCGTGTTGAAGTACTTCAAGCTTGATGAGCCTCAGGACGGACAGGTGACGTTCCAGTCCATGCAGGGAACCTTCTATCCGGAAGAGCGTGTGGCGATGTTCTCCGTGGCTGACGCCAAAGCGGGTGTGATGAAGAAGCGCGGCCGCAAGAAGTCCGAATCGGAAGAAGCCTGATGCTCGATTCCGCTGTCTGATCATTAGACAGACGAGACGTTTTTTAGTGACGGAGCCTTACCGGATTGAACTGTGTCCCGGTAAGGCTCCATCACCAAAAACGCCTCAAGTATATCGAGAAGGGGTGCCATTTTCGGCACGGTTCGCAAGATATCGTCTCCGCCGCCTGGGGTGAGGTGACCGGACCTGCGATCGACGTATGAAAAAATCCCGCACGTTTGCGCGTGCGGGATTTGCGGTCTTTGATGTGAAAATCAGTAGCACTTATGGGCGAGCCAATAGCTGTAGGCACCTTGAATGGAGCCGTAGCGTGAGGCGCAGTAACCCCAGAACCACTTGAGCTGGGTCTGGTAGTTGGTGGCCCAGTCGGCGCCGGCGCTGACCATCTTGCTGCCGGGCAGTGCCTGCGGCAGGCCATACGCGCCGGAACTTGGATTCGTGGCGGACACGCTCCAGCCGGATTCATGCGAGATGATGTACACGGTCGCGGTGAAATCGGCCTCGGTATAACCGTTGGAAATCAGATAGTCATGGGCCCACTGCTGCATCTCGCCAGCCGGCACGGTGGTCCCGACCGAAGCGGTGCTGCTGGACGAAGACGAGGACGAAGAAGACGACGATGACGTGGAAGTGGAGCCGGTACCGACGAGAACCACCTTGTCGACCGGAGCTTTCTTCACGTACGAGCTGATCATATTCGAGGAGATGACGGTGTCGCCGGAGCGAGTTACGAGGTTTGTGGATTCCATCACGCCTTCCTCGCCTTCGGTCTCGACCTTCTCCTGGCCCTTCGGCAGGGAGGAAGTCTCTTTCTTCACGACATTGAATGCGATCGACGAGTCGGAGACCTCGACGGAAGCACCTGCACGGCTGACGGTGATTACGGTCTTCTCATCGATTTTGGTGGTCAGCGACGGGGAGACGGTGTCTTCCGGTTCAAGCGTGATGTTGCCGGCTTCCAGCACGGACTTGACGTTGGTGAAATTGGTGCCCGGTACCACGCGGGACTTGCCGTTGATCTTCACGGTGACATATGCGGTATCACCGCCGAGAGCCTCACGGGCGTTGCCACGGGACGCTTCGGCATCGGTGGCGGAGTAGGCGGTGACACGCGTGGTCGGCTCCGCCTGGGTGGATGACGTATAGAAACTACGTGAAATAATGCCACCGGTAGCCAGCAGCCCCACCGCCGCGAACGTTGCGACGATCTTCACACACTGGGACCTGTTTGGCAGGCTCAGGGTAAACGGGCGTCCATGCTTGCTGTGGTTAGCCATTCTGCTCCTATAAAGCGACTTCATGGGCCTCGACGAATTCGGGTTCTGCACGCGGCCGCAAAGGCTTCGCCGGAATGCGCGCATCTAAAAGAGCAGTTTACCCTAAGCGCTCGATTATCGGCAGCCGAAGATACACGGGGGTACATGCGAACGCCCGTCGCAATCATGGCTTGTTGATCGCGACGGGCGTGCATTGCCGTTGTGGGGGTACTTCCGCCTATTGTTCGGCTCCGGTGTGGCCGGAAGCTGCGGCGTTCACGTCCAACGCCTTGGCCTGTCCGATCAGATCATCCAGATCGGAGGCGCGCAGGGCGCCGGCCTGCTGGAACACGATCTGCTGCTTCTTGACGACCATCAGCGTTGGAACGGCCTGTACCTTGGCCGCCTGAGCAAGATCAGGATTCTGATCGATATCGACCTTGGCGAAATAGATGTCGGGGTTCGCTTCGCTCGCCTTTTCGAAAGTCGGTCCGAACGCGCGGCACGGGCCGCACCAGGTGGCCCAGAAATCCACGAATACGAGATCGTTGCCCTCGATGACCTCGTTGAAGTTCTCAGAGGTGACTGCATGCGTTGCCATAGCTGCTCCTTACATTCGCGTGTGGTGCAGTATATAACCTTCGGCATTCGTCTTGCATTCCGGTGTCCGCTATGGGAGGAACGAAAAAGGCTTGAACGTTACGCGAGGTGCGCGATAATGGGAGGCATGCCAGTGATGAATGATGAGGTGCCCGACGAGGGCGATTTCGACGCCGGACGCAGGCGCGGTGAATTCGACGACATCACACCGGAGGATTTCATCCGCGGAACGGGCAATCCTCCCGGGTGGCTCGGCTCCGATGAAATCAACCGCATGCGCAACGAAATGCCGATTCCCTACGTGCAGATCGTGCCGGTGCGCACCGATGAACTCGGCCGCGTCGCGCAGGTCGGTTCCCTGCTGCGTGTCTCCGATGACGGCAGCATCGAACGGACGCTGATTGCCGGGCGCGTGCTCTACCATGAGTCGATTCGTGAGGCGATCGCCCGCAACGTCGCCAAGGATCTGGGAGATATCGCCTTGCCGGTGCTGCCGTCCAGCCTGCAGCCGTTCACGGTGGCGGAATTCTTCCCCACGCCCGGCATCTCGGATTATTTCGACGCCCGGCAGCATGCGATTGCACTGTGCTACGTAGTGCCGATCGCCGGTGACTGCAGACCTCAGGACGAGACGCTGGATGTGGAATGGGTCGATCCGAACGGTGCGATGCTTGACACGTTCCTCGGGCAGATGGGCAATGGGTATGGAACGATTGTGAGGCAGGCGCTGGCATGGGCCGGCAGATGACGCGAGACGGATTGGAGCATGGCATGGGGATTGAATTGAAGAACACCGTGTATCGCGAAGGGGAGGGGATTCCCGTGGTGTTGGTGCACGGATTTCCGGTGGATCACCGCATGTGGGACCAGTGCGCCGCCGCACTCGCGCGAATCTGCGACGAGCACGGTATGACACGCTTCCCGATCTGGGCACCGGACATGCCCGGTGCGGGCGAAGGCCCGATTCCGAGTGACGAAGCCAGCGGAGGCAAGGACGCGGATGGCACGTTCCCGCATGCCCTTGATCGCATGGCGGACGCATACGTGGACATGATTCGTGAGGCCGGCCATGAGAAGGCCATCTGGGTGGGCCTTTCCATGGGAGGCTATCTGATCCTTGACATTCAGCGACTGCATCCCGAAGCGGTGGCGGGCCTCGCCCTGTGTGACACGAAAGGCGATGCGGATTCGGCGGCGATGCGCGGCAGGCGCATCGCCATCGCCGACGAATGCGAAGCCACCGGCACGCATGATCCGGTGATGGGATTCGCCGTGGCAAACGAGACGGACTCCAGCATCAAGCAATCCGCCGAATACGCTCGCCAATTCACGCTGTGGATCAATGAGCAGCCGGCAGCCGGCATCGCCTGGCGTGAACGCATGGCCGCAGGACGCCCTGACCTGAACGACGTGCTGGCGAAGGTAAGCGCACCAAGCGCGGTGATCTGCGGCGACAAGGATCCGTCAAGTCCGCCCGAAGTGATGGGTCCGGTAGTGGATGCGATGACCGGCACGACCGTGGACTTCACCGTAATCAGTGATTGCGGACACTTCAGCGCATACGAGCATCCCGAAGCGGTGGCCGAAGCATTGCGCCAGCTCGTGCGTAGAATTCAATAGCATCCGTTTCTCACCGCGCCATCGCCGACTCGCTGCGCGCTTCGGATGACGTGGGTTGCCGGATGCGGATACTATATGGAATTCAGATATTTCATACGGGGAAAGGAATGCGATGAGCGTGTTTTCTCCTTTGGCATTGACGCAGGCACTGCCATTCCTGCCATTGGCACAAGGTGACATCGACTATGAGGTGGGCCGCAGAGGCGAACCCGACCTATTCGCGAACGTACTGCCGGAACCGGCCACGAAAGTCATCCTCGTCAAAGACGGCAAAGTGGCGGTACCGCACGGGCAAGGCGCCATCGCCGACTATGCCAACGTGAACATGCGACTCGCGCAACTGCCGGGAGGCTACGTCGCCGCCGAACTACGCTCGCATCCGACGGCGCTCGCCATCTTCCTCGGCTCGTATGGCGGTTGCCGTGACGAGCATGTGGTGGCCGTCGACGTGACCCGCGTGCATGCCATCGAAACTCCCGTGGCCGACAGTGCCTACGAAGGTGCCGACGACGCCTTCGACGAAGGCAATGCCGCCGAAGCCGTTTCAGGAAAGCCATCGCTCCTTGAATCCGCCGCGGAACGCTTCGACTGGGTGGATCTGCGTGCCTTCGCACCGCATGCCAACGCCCGTGAGGCCGGTCAGGCGACCACCGCCATCTCGCTGGGTATGTGGCATACGCGTCAGCGCCACTGCCCGACCTGTGGAGCGCTGACCGAACCGGCGCTCGGCGGCTGGGCCCAACGTTGCACCAACGAAGCGGATGGCAGGAGACTGCTGTTCCCCCGTGTGGAACCGGCTGTGATCACGGCGGTCATCGACCATGAGGACCGCCTGTTGCTGCAGCACAACAGCGCATGGGGCAATGCCGGGCTGTATTCCGTTTCCGCGGGATTCGTGGAGGCCGGCGAGAATCTGGAGCACGCCTGCCGTCGCGAGGCCAGGGAGGAGGTCGGCATCGAAGTGGGGGAGCTGCGATACCTCGGCTCCCAACCGTGGCCGTTCCCTGCGTCGCTGATGATGGCGTTCAAAGGGCTTGCTACGACCACCGACATACGAGTGGACGGCGAGGAGACGCTCTCCGCACGGTGGGTGACCCGTGACGAATACATGAACGAGTTGATTTCGGGCCATATGGAGGCTCCCGGCAAGGCGACGATCGCACGGTATATGATTGAGGAATGGCTCGGACACGAGCTGCCGTGAGCGAGATACCGAAATTGGTCATCGCACGGCGTATAGTTGGGGGTTGTTGTGAATAGGGGAAGAATATAAGGAACAGCAGCATGTCTGACGAGCGTGAGCAAGCCTTGGCTGGAGACGATACCGCTACGATCGCACCGCTTCCGGTGGCACCGGCGGTGTTCACTCCTATTGAAGAGATCGCCATGCCGGAAGTAAAGAGAAAAAACAAGTGGCCGCTGATCATCACCCTCATCGTGATGGGGGTGTTGTTGCTCGCTGCCGTCTCCGGATTCTTCGTTGCACGTTGGTATTTTCAGGATAAGGCCGCTCCGGGCGTGACCTTCGCCGGTTCCAGCGTTGCCGGGCAGACCAGAGAGCAGCTGAAAGACACCGTCAGCGATGCGGTGAAAAGCACCACCATCACCATCAAAGACAATGATGGCAACACCGATACGGCAAAGCTCACCGATCTCGGCGTGACGGTCAACATCAACAAAACCGTCTCCAATCTGCTTGCCGCCAAGCATGATGATGATGATGGCGTGCTGGCCGCCATCAATGCCGTGAATCCCTTCGACAAAAGCGAGGTGCCGCTTGCGGCGCAGACCAACGAGCTTGATCTCACCACGTATGTGACCGACAAGTTCGTGGATGAGGATGAGCGTGCGGTCGCCTCCACCATCTCCTATGACTCCGATGAGCAGGCCTTCACCACCGTGGAAGGCCGGGAGGGACGCACTCCTGAAACCGACAAGGTGCTGGCCGCCGTACGGAACGCCATCAACGTACCGGGTGGCAACAGCACCGCGTCCATCAGCTACAAGAACGTCGATATGCCGGTCAGCGTGAGCGCGGCACAGCGGGCCACCGACGAAGCGAACGCCCGATTGAACAACAAAATCGTACTCGACAACGGCAAGGACAAGACCTTCGAACTGCCGGTCGATGTCGTCGCTTCCTGGATCAAGCCGAATGCCGATCTGGACAAGGGCACGATTTCCCTGACCTATGACGAGCAGGCAATCGGCAACTATCTTGAACAGGAGGTGCCGAACCAGCTCAACCAAGACAAAGTCTCACAGGAAGACGCAGTCGACAGCAACGGCACGGTGCTGGTGACCATAGTCAAAGGTGTGGATGGGTTGAAGGTCAAGAACGTGTCCGCCCTTACCCCGAAGGTGGTGAACGCCCTGCAGGGTGGCCAAGGCGCGACGATTCCCGTTGAAAGCGACGTGGACGCATTCGACACCGTGCAGAAGAAGTCGGAGTATCGCATCGTGGTGGACCGTGCCTCTCAGACCGCCACCGTGTATCAGAACGATCAGGCGGTCAGGACCTTCCCGGTGTGCACGGGAACCGCCGGCAAGCATGAAACCGATCTGGGCACCTACTACATCTACCTGAAATACAACGTGCAGGATATGACGGGCCTGAATGATGACGGTTCGCGTTACCTCTCCAAAGGCGTGAAATGGGTCGGCTATTTCAACGGCGGCGAAGGATTCCACACGGCAAGCTGGAATGGTTACGGCATTGCGCATGGCGATCCGGTGCACTACGGTTCGCACGGCTGCGTGAACATGTATGAGGCGGATGCCAAGTGGATCTACGACAACTGCCCCGAAGGTACCGTGGTGCAAGTGGTAGGCGCCATGCCGTCCGGTGCGGTACGCTAGGCACATGAGCGAAGATAACGACAACAAGTTGAATCTCGAAGTGCCCGAGCACCTCGAATACTCCGACGAGCATGTGTGGGTCGACGCCTCCGTCAAACCCGCCATGGTGGGCATCACCGAATATGCCACCGAACAGCTCGGCGAGCTCGTGTACGTGGATCTGCCTGAGGTCGGTGCCCAGGTCGAGGCGGGCGATGAGGTGGCGGAGCTTGAATCCGCTAAGGCCGTGACCCCTCTGGTGTGCCCGGTGGCGGGCACGATTCGGTACGTGAACGCCGAGGTTTCGGATGATCCGAGCATCATCACGAACGACCCGTATGGCGAAGGCTGGATCTTCAAGATCGAGCTCGAAGACGACGAGCCGGATCTGCTCAGTTCCGGGGAATACGCGAGAATCGTCACCGAATAGCCGCCGAACAGTTGACTGTGCGAGGCTCAAAGTACCCTGAAAGTTCCCTGATTTTCGCGTTTGGGTAACGGGTTGTTCTTCCGGGCCTTTTATAGTGAGGATATGAACGAACCACAGCCGTTGCCCCAACGCGAGATTGATGCGAGTGATAGTGACGACATGCCTACCGTGCCGATTCCCGCACATAAGGTCGTCACCACGTTCGACGCCGCCTCACGGCATGAGCGCATCGAAATCAAGCCGCCGCTGATTCGTTTCTGCCGTCGCGCCATCACGTATGGATTCGGCATCTGGTTGCGTTTTTCCACCGCATTGGTGCGCCGTCTCAACTGGTATCCGCGCGTCGAGCCGTATGTCGGTTACGGTACCGAGCACTATTCCCGACTGATCTGCCGTACCGTGTTCGGTCCGTTCAAGCGTCAGTCCGGACGGCTGACCCGCGGCATTCGAGGCATGCTCACCATTCCGTCACCGCATACGAAAGTGCGCATCGCCATCGACGATGTACCGTTGGAAACGGTGCAGGTCGGCATATCCGAAGTGTACGACCACGTCGACAGGTCACGTGACATCTCCAGTGAATTCGCCGCTTCCGATTCCGCCGGCTATCTCGATCTGGTTGCCGAACATTCGCTGGAACCGGGCATCCACAACGTGTCGTATCGCGTGCGTAGCCGCAAACCGGTCGCCGCGAATCTCTTCACGATACCAAGCGGCACAAAAGTCGGCGTAATCTCCGACGTTGACGACACGATCATGGTCACGCAGGCACCGAGCCTGATGAAGGCGGCCTACAATCTGCTGCTGCTTGATCCCAAGAAAAAAGTACCGGTGCCGGGCATGAACCTACTGTTCAACCGCATCGCCGACATGTTTCCGGATGCACCGTTCTTCTACCTGTCGACATCGCCATGGAACGTGGAAAGTTCGATCCGACACTTCATCACCTACCACGGATTCCCGGAAGGACCGCTTCTGCTGCGCGATCTCGATCCGCGACCGAAGACCTTCATTCCTTCCGGCGTGCAGCACAAACTCGAGTATGCGGAACAGCTGATGGCCGATTTTCCGGACATGAAATTCATTCTCATAGGCGATGACGGTCAGAAGGATCCGACCACATACGCAACCATCGCCAAACGTTACCCGGGGCGTGTGCTTGCGGTAGGCATACGGCAGCTTTCGCCGCGTGAATCCGCAGGAAGTCTGGGTACGATGGCGGGACTTGCGGCCACGCAGCCGGTGCCGGTCACCGATGTGCCTGTTTTCACCGGCACCACCGGGTCCAATCTGATGAAAACCATGATGCCGTACCTGAAGCAGCAACTCGACAAGTAAGGTCTTCGCAATCTGCCGACGGTGGGGCCCACCTCAGTGTCGGTGGTTTAGGTGGTTTCTCAATCTGCCGACGGTGGGAGGCCTTCAGTGTCGGTGGTTTGGGTGGTTTCTCAATCTGCCGACGGTGGGAGGCCTTCAGTGTCGGTGGTTTGGGTGGTTTCTCAATCTGCCGACGGTTAGACCCGACTCAGCGTCGGTAGATTGGGAGAATCATGCCGGTATAATCGCGTGCATGAGTGAAAATCGTGGTGCGCAGGGCGTATTAGAGCAGAACCAGAGTGGGCTGGGCCGGAACCAGAGTGGGCTGGAATTTCCGTGCGCGAAGCGGGTACCTCAGGAGCGCGTGTTTCATGGCGATACGTTCGTGGACGACTACGAATGGCTACGTGACAAGGATTCACCGGAAGTACGGGAATATGTGGCCGCGCAGAACCGGTACTGCGCGGCGCGTATGGAACCCTTGAAAACGTTGCGCACCACGTTGTTCGAGGAATTCAAGTCGCATGTGCAGGAAACCGATATGTCGGTACCGACGCGCATGGACGGCTACTGGTATTTCACCCGTACCAAGCAGGGCGAGCAATACGGAGTGCAGTGCCGCCTGCCGATTCGCGACGATGATGATTGGGATCCGCCGCATATCGAAGCCGGTGTGCCAATCAATGGTGAACGAATCGTATTCGATACCAATGCCGAGGCGAAAGGACACGATTTCTTCCGCATCGGCGGCATGGATATCTCCAAGGACGGCCGTTGGCTGCTCTATGGCATCGATACGCGTGGCGATGAACGCTACGATTTCCGTATACGCGATCTCGAGACCGGCGAAGAACTGCCGGAGGTGTTCGAGGGGATCGCCGGGGCATGTTTTACGCCGGATGCGCAATGGGTCTTCTACACCCTGCTCGACGATGCGTGGCGTCCGTATGTGATTATGCGCCACCATGTGGGAACGCCGGTCGCCGACGATGTGGAAGTGTTCCGTGAAGCCGATGAGCGTTTCTGGGTGGGCGTTGGTCTGTCGTTCGACGAGCGCAACATCGTGATCGGTACCGGTTCCAAGACCACCACGGAGGTGTTGCTGCTGCCCACCGATACGCCTGAAGGCGAGTTCCAGGCGTTCATTCCGCGCGAAGCCGATGTGGAATATGACGTGAGCTTCGCGTGCTTCGAAGGCGCCGGCGAGCATGGTGAGGATATTCCGCTGGCCGTGGTGTACCACAATGCGCTGAATCCGAATTTCGAAATCGACGTCATCGACATGCGTTCGCATGAGCCGCCTTACCGCTTGGGTGAGGGAGTGTGCGTGGCTTCCGGATCGCCATACGGCTGCGAGCATGGCGACGCCGTCGAACCTGGCGCCTTCGCCCGACCGATCGGCACTGCATACTCGAATCCATGCAATCCCGCCATTTTGCAGGGCGCGCACGGCCTCGGCATCGAGGGCATCGCGATTCACCGGCATTTCGTGGCATTGCAGTATCGTGCGGAAAGTCTGCCACACGTGGCCGTAATGACCAAGACGGCCGCAGCCGAGGATTTTCTGGCAGGCCGGCCGTGGCGTTTCACCGAGCTCGTGCCGCATGCGCTCGAAGACGATTGGGACGTAGACGAATCCGTGGATGAGGTCAATGAGGAGCGGGCCGAAGTGTGGGCCGCACTTGACCGCGGTCTTGGCTCCGACATCATGGGCGCCGACGATACAGCAGGACCCCACGCGCGCAATCTGCATGGTCATGCCGACGTCTTGCAGGCGGCGCAGGGCAAAGGATCCGCGGTACACGGCATCTCACGCAAGGCCATGACGTCTTCCGACGGTGCGACCGCCGACGACATGCCGGGGGAGACCCGCAGACTGTACTCGATCGGCGTGGGTGGCAATCCTTCATACGATGCACCACGCGTGCGCTATTCCTTCTCCAGCTACACGCGGCCGGGCGAACTGCATGACATCGACCCGGCTACCGGTGAGGACCGTCTTCTCAAACGCGCCACCGTATTGGGTGATTTCGATCCGCGCGACTATATGGAACGCCGTGTGTGGATCACCGCACGCGACGGCGAACGCATTCCGGTGTCGCTGGTGTGGAGGCGCGACGTGCCGACCTGCGATTCGGCCATGTTCATCACCAGCTATGGTGCGTACGAGATCAGTTCCGACCCTGGGTTCGCGGTGTCGCGCATCAGCATGCTCGACCGAGGCGTGCTGTATGCCGTGCCGCATATCCGTGGCGGCGGCGAAATGGGGCGCGCTTGGTATGAGCAGGGACATCTGATGAACAAGAAGCATTCGTTCGAGGATTTCGTGGATGCCACGCGGGCCCTGCAACGAGCCGGACTGGCCTCGCCGTCGCGTACCGTGGCGAATGGCGGGTCGGCCGGCGGCCTGTTGATGGGTGCGGTGGCCAACATGGCGCCGGAATGCTATGCAGGCATAGAGGCGGATGTGCCGTTCGTGGATGCGTTGACGTCGATTCTCGATCCGTCGTTGCCGTTAACCGTCACCGAATGGGATGAATGGGGCGATCCGTTGCACAATGCGGATGTGTACCGGTATATGAAGGGATACACGCCGTATGAGAATGCGCCGGAATCCACCGACGACGCGCGCGTGGCGGTGTTTCCGAGAATCTTCATCACCACGTCGATGAACGATACGCGCGTGCTGTATGTGGAGCCGATGAAATGGCTGGCCCGTCTGCAGCGCGCCGGCGTGGACGCCGTGGCGAAGATCGAGGTGGAAGCGGGCCACGGCGGCACTTCCGGTCGCTACAAGCAGTGGGAGGAAGTCTCATATGAGAACGCCTGGTGCCTGAGTGTGATGGGCATTACCAGCTGATCGCAGCCTAGGCTGCCTCAGGTCGCCCATATCCGCCCGGATCAACTGGACCATCTTTGGATTCGCCCATGATTCGCGCCATGATTCGCCGTGTGACGGGCGGATGTCCACTTGCTGAGCGGTTCCGGTTCGAAGCATGAATCGCTGAGTAGAGTCGCGTGCTATGAGTGAAACAACGAAGAAGTACACCATCGCCGTCATTCCGGGCGATGGCATCGGCAAGGAAGTAACCCCATGGGCCCAGAAGGCTCTGGAGAAGGCGGCCGAAGGCGTCGCCGAATTCGAGTATGAGCGCTTCGATTTGGGAGCGGAACGCTACCTGCGTGACGGTGCGATCCTTCCGGAAGAGGAAGAGGAGCGCATCAAGAAGACCGACGCGATCCTGCTGGGTGCCGTCGGCGATCCGCGCATCAAGGCCGGCATTCTGGAGCGCGGCCTGCTTCTGAAACTCCGTTTCGATCTTGATCAGTATGTGAACCTGCGCCCCTCCAAACTGTACAAGGGCGTGACCTCGCCGCTCGCCAATCCGGGCGACATCGACTTCGTGGTGGTGCGTGAGGGCACCGAAGGCCTGTATTGCGGTGCCGGTGGTGCGGTCCGCCGTGGCACCCCGAACGAAGTGGCCACCGAAGTGTCCATCAACACCGCTTACGGCGTGGAACGTGTGGTGCGCTACGCCTTCCAGCTGGCCATGAAACGCAGGAAGCACGTGACGCTCGTGCACAAGAAGAACGTGCTCGTCAACGCGGGCGACATGTGGCAGCGCATCGTCAATACGGTGGCGGAGGAGTATCCGGAAGTCTCCCACGACTATCTGCACATCGACGCAACCACCATCTTCATGGTATCCGACCCGTCCCGTTTCGACGTGATTCTGACCGACAACCTGTTCGGCGACATCATTACCGACGAAGCCGGTGCCGTGGTAGGCGGCGTGGGCTATTCCGCCTCCGGCTGCATCAACGCCTCCGACGAGTATCCGTCGATGTTCGAGCCGATCCACGGTTCCGCTCCGGACATCGCAGGCCAGAACAAAGCCAATCCGACCGCTGCGATCCTGTCGGCCGCCATGCTGCTGCGCCACCTCGGCTTCGACGAGGCCGCCGCACGCATCGACACCGCAGTCGAAGCGGACATCGAGGAGCTGGGTTCCACCACGCGTTCCACCGACGAGGTCGGCCACGATATTCTGGCACGTATGTAAGTCTGCTCATAGCGAATGTTCCCTCCGACGGCGCCACTCGTCGGAGGGAACTTTTTTCAGGGATGACTCAGGGGCTTTTCGGGGAAGTCGCCAAGGTGACCATACGATTTATGCGATATTGTTGAACCATGAACGACGACAACACTAATTTCACCAACCCCGACCACATCAATGGTTCCGCTTCGGCTGACGGATCGACCCCATCAAACGATTCGCAGTCGAGCTACAGCCAATACGGTGCCGAACAGCCGGCCGCCGACCATAGCCAGACCACGAACACGCAGCCGGCCGCCGACTATGGTTCCTACGGGCAGCAGTCCTCCGCACAGCAGAGCTACGGTCAAACCGCGGATGGAACGTATGGCTCATACGGTTCCTATGGGCAACAGTCCGGCCAGGCTTACGGGCAGAACGGCTCCTATTATGCGCAGTCCGGGCAGACGGGCCAGTCGGCCTATGACCCGAACGCCCAACAGAACGGGTATACGCAGCCGAACGCATACACCCAGCAGAACGCATACGCGCAGCAGGGCTATGGACAGCCGAACTACACTCAGCCGAACCCGTATGCACAGCAGTACTATCAGCCGAACGGCCAGCCGTTGCCTCCGGGATACGTGCCCCGCCAGAAGATCGTGGCCGGCCTGCTCGGCATCTTCCTGGGCAGCTTGGGCATCCACAATTTCTATCTCGGCAACACCACCAAGGCCGTTGTTCAGCTACTGCTGACGGTGGTCGGATGGATCATCCTCATCGGACCGGTAGTGGCCAGCATCTGGGGCCTTGTCGAAGGCATTCTGATTCTGTGCTCCGACATCGGTTCCCCGTGGCACCGCGACGGTCGCGGCGTAGAGCTGCGCGATTGATGGGCAGAGGCGTATACAAGCAGCCGGGCGGTAAACTCGTGGGGGTTACCGCCCGGCTTCGTGATGGGTACTGCCATATCGACGGCGATTTTTTCATTGACGGCAATGAGGACCGTGCCCATGAGATGCTGCTTGACATCGAACGGACGTTAGTCGCGGGACGGTCGATCCGCGACATTCCGCAACAATATCCGGACGTTGCACTGGTCGGCATGACCATGCAGGGAATTGAAACGGCCTTTCGCAGGGCCGTTACGCAAGATGACCCCGTTCCCCAAGAGCGGGAATCGCAAACGTCACTGCCGCGAATCGCATCGTCGCGGGCATCGCATCACACTTCGACGGGCGACGAATTCGGCGAGCTGACGGCAGTGGAATGCGCGGCGAGATGGCGCAGTCTCAAGCCAACGGTCCTGCATGATGCACCACGCAGCCCGCAGGAACAGATGGACACGGACCTGCAATGGGCTCGCGAAGTGGCGTCAGGCAGTCGCAAAGCGACCCTGCGCATCTGGGAATGGGCCGCTCCGGCCGTGGTAATCGGCCGATTCCAATCATTGCCGGACGAGGTCAACGAGCAGGCCGCACAAGCCGAAGGCATCCAGATAGTGCGACGATGCACCGGTGGCGGCGCGATGTTCATCGAACCGGGCAACACCATCACCTACTCGCTGTACGCGCCGCTGGATTTCGCCAAAGGCGTGAGCATCGAGGGCTCCTATAGGCTGTGTGACTATTGGCTTGTCACGGCACTGCGCGAACTTGGTCTGGACGTGCGGTTCACCGGATTGAACGACATCGCATCGCAATACGGCAAGATCGGCGGAGCGGCGCAGCGCAGGTTCCCCCCGATCGATACGGGCCCCGGCGCGATACTGCATCATGTGACGCTCGCCTATGACATCGACGGCGAAAAAATGATGCGCGTGTTGCACGTGTCACGCGAGAAGATGTCGGATAAAGCCGTGAAATCAGCGGTGAAGCGCGTCGATCCGATGCGCTCGCAGACCGGCATGAGCCGTGATGTGGTAGTGAATCATCTGATTGCCGCGGCCAGACGCGTTACAATATAGCGCGAATGGTCGAGGGCGATCCGATCGGAGATGGAGGTGCGATGGGTGTGGTTACGCCGAACGGGATCTACGACGAAAGCACGACGCTGCTGCACACCGCACTGTTCAAGCAGGTCTCCAAAGACGAGGCCGAGGAGCTACTGCCGCATCTGCAGCATGCGGAATACGGCAAAGGCGATTTCATCTTCCGCGAAGGCGATACCGACCACCGCATGTATGTGCTGGAAGAGGGTCGCGTCAAGCTGATCAGACAATCCTCCGACAAGCGCGTGCAGTTGCTGAGCATCCATGCATACGGTGAACTGCTGGGCGAGATTCCGGTCTTCGACCCGCATGGCGGACCACGTACGGCCTCCGCGGTGGCGATGACGAACGGCACGCGGGTGGTCTGGTTGGAGCACGATGCGCTGTTCGCCTGGCTCGATGAGCATCCGCGCGTGGCCGTGGATATGCTGCAGGTGCTGGCACATCGTATGCGCGCCAATAACGAGCGCATCTCCGATCTGGTGTTCATGGATGTTCCCGGCCGGTTGGCGAAGACCTTGCTGAATTTGGCCTCGCGGTTCGGCGAACCGGTGGAGGCGGGTCTGAAGGTGCCGCATGATCTGACACAGGAGGAAATGGCCCAACTGGTCGGCTCCTCGCGTGAAACGGTGAACAAGGCGCTCATGGATTTCGCCAATCGTGGGTGGATCGCGCGTGAAGGTCGGTCGATCGTCATCTATCAGCCGGGCATGCTGATCCGCAGGTCACGAAGGTAACGGTCTTTCGGCTTGTTTTCAGTATTTTTTGAGATTAGAGCCGGTATGTGATGAACACGTGACGGCTATGGGCGTGGAGTTGATTAGTATACCCGCCACTTTAGAATGGGCAACATGCCCAAGAAGAAGACTTTGACTGCTCGACGTGTGCTTACATTGGTGCTCGCCTACATCACGCTATGCGTGGGTGGCGGCGTGGCGACCAGTGTGTTCCTCCTGCCTGCCGTGCTTGGAGCGAACAGCGTGGCCAAGGCGGTGATTCCGTCACTGACGGTGGAGGGCATTGATTTCGATGTGACCAGCCTTCCACAGCGCTCCACCTTCTACTACAACGACGGCAAAACCGAATTCGCCGATTTCTATACGCAGAATCGCGAAGTGGTGCCGCTCAAGAAGATTTCCAAGGCCATGCAGCAGGCGGTCGTGGCCCGCGAGGACAAACGATTCTTCGACCATTCCGGCGTGGACGTACAGGGCGTACTCCGCGCATTCGTGCAGACGTATCTCAAGGGCGGCGACCAGCAGGGCGGTTCGACCCTGACCCAGCAGTATGTGAAGAACGTGCTGGCCACGCAGGCCCGAGAGGATGACGATCCGATCGCCGAATACCACGCATCCGAAGATACCATCGCACGTAAGCTGCGAGAGATGCTCATCGCGGTGCAGATCGAGAAGAAGTATTCCAAGGCGGAAATTCTGCAGGGCTATCTCAACATCGCGCAGTTCGGCCGCAACAGCCTATGCGGCGTCGAAATGGCCGCAAAACGCTATTTCAACGTATCCGCCGCCGACCTGAACGTGGTGCAGGCGGCGACCATTGCGGCAATCACCAAGAATCCTCAGAACTTCGACCCTTCCGTGGAAGCCAATCAGGAAGAGGCCGAGAATCAGCGCAACATCGTGCTCAAGCTGATGTACGACCAAGGATTCATCTCCAGTGAGAAGGAATACAAGGAAGCCGTCAACACGCCCCTGAAGGATACGTTGAACATTCAGGATGTCAGCTCCGGATGCCAGGCGGCCGCCAACAACACCGGCTTCTTCTGCTCATACGTGGTCAATCAGATTCTGAAGAACAAGGCCTTCGGCAAGGATAGCGAGGCACGAGAAAAGCTGCTGAAGGAAGGCGGCCTGAAGATCGTGACCACGCTCGACCAGAACGCCAACGATGCGGCCATGAAGGCGGCGAACGACACCGTGCCTGCCGATGATCCGACCGGCTTCGAAGTGATGATAGCGGCCATAAAACCCGGTACGGGCGAGATATTGGCATTCGGCATCAACCGCACCTATGACGCGACCGATGACGCAAAGAACGACGAGACCAAGACCTCGATGAACTACATGGTCGACGAGGAAGACGGCGGCGGCATGGGCTTCAACGTCGGTTCCACATGGAAGCCGATCAACTTGGTGGCCTGGATGCAACAAGGCCATTCCATCAACGAGTCGCTGGTCACCTCCACGAGCTATGCGATGTCGAAGTTCAGTTGCAACGACTACTACTTCACCGGTCGTGCATGGAGCGTACAGAACTCCGGCGGCGGCACCACCTCACCGGAAACCCCGTTGCAGGGTCTGATCAAATCCCACAACACCACGCAGGCCTCGATGGCCTCGACGATCGGCTTGTGTTCCATCGCGGACGCCGCCAAGCAGATGGGTTACCATAACGCGACCGCAAACGCCACCGACATCTATTCGGCGAATTCGTTCCAGCCGCCAATGACCATCGGTACCGTGCAGGCATCGCCGCTCACCATGGCGAACGTGTACGCCACGCTTGGCGCCAACGGCGTGGAATGCACGCCTATTGCCATCACCAAGGTGACCGATCGCAGCGGCTCCGATGTGAAGGTGCCATCCGCGAATTGCCATCAGGCAATCAGCTCGGAAATCGCACAGACCACCGCATACGCCCTGAACCAAGGTGTCGTGGTCTCGGGCGGCGAGGCTGCCACCACGCAGCTCGACGGCGGCCGCAAGACCTTTGCGAAGACCGGTACGAACGAGAACACGGTGATGACCACGGCAGGCTTCGTGCCGAATCAGGTGGCCGCATTCGTGGCCGTGGCCGACGCGCAGGATCCGATTCACAACACCTTCGACTACAAGACCATCAACGGCGTATACCATTCGAACTGGTACGGCATGTACATCGCCACCCCGGCCTGGAAGGAGTTCATGAACACCTATCTGGCGGCGATCAACGCTCCGATGGATAACGATTACGGACAACCCGCGGCACAGTACATCACGGCGAAGAGCGCCTCCTCCACACTGCAGCAGAAGACGACGCAGACTCAGTCACAGACTGAGCAGCAGACCGAGCAACAGCAGCAGACCGAGCAACAGGCCCAGGCTCAGCAGGATGCCAATCAGCAGGAACAATAGTCACCATGCCGATATTACTTGGTGCGATATTGCTTGGTGAAAGTGAACAGTCCATGAACGCCCGCCCCAACCGGCGGGCGTTCTGCTTAGAATGCAGGTAATGCCGGGTGGATTGCCGGCAGGACTTTGGCAATCATCATAATCCGAACGGTGATGCTGTGCGAGAGAGAGGCGGAATCATGGGCGACGGCGAAAAAACCAAGAAAAAAGGCAAGAAGAAGGGTTCGGTGCGGCTGTTCGAACCGATGACCCTGCGCGGAGTGACCATGCGTAATCGCATCTGGTTGCCGCCGATGGACACGTATTCGGCATTCGCACAGGATGGCCTCCCTACGCCATTCCACTACCAGCATTATGTATCGCGTGCCATGGGCGGTTTCGGCATGATCATCGTGGAAACCACCGCCGTGGCGCCGGAAGGACGTATCTCGCCCTGCGACTTGGGATTGTGGAGCGACGATCAGATGGAAGCATGGCGATGGATCGTGGCGGATGCCAAGGCCGCCGGTGCGACCATGGCCGTGCAACTCAACCATGCGGGTCGCAAGGCCTCCACCGGTTGCTCCGCCGTAGGATTCGACGATGAGAGCGTGCCGGAGGAATTCGGCGGATGGCAGACCGTATGCCCGAGCGCGAACGCATACGGATCGCTGCGTACCCCGCGTGCATTGAGCGTGGACGAAATCCATGCGATCGTGGCGCAGTTCCGCGATGCCGCATGGCGTGCGTATGCCATCGGTTTCGACGCGGTGCAGATCCACGCGGCCCACGGCTATCTGCTGTCGCAATTCCTTGATCCGCTGATCAACGAACGTGAGGACGAATATGGCGGATGCTTCGAGAACCGTATTCGCATGCTGGTCGAAGTGGTGGATGCGGTGCGTACCGTCATTCCCGACGACATGCCGGTGTTGGTGCGTATTTCCGCCACCGACTGGGCTGCAGGCGGATGGGATCTTGATCAGAGCGTCGATTTGGCGAAGGTGCTGAAGGAGCATGGGGTTGACCTGGTGGATGTATCCACGGGCGGTCTCATTCCCGACGTGACCATTCCGGTCAAGCCGGGCTATCAAGTGCCGTTCTCCGAGCAGATTCGCTCACGTGCCGATGTTCCGGTGACGGCGGTGGGACTCATCACCAAACCGAAGCAGGCGGAGAAGGTGCTGAAAGCCGGGCAGGCGGATGCCATCGAAATCGGACGTGCGGCATTGCGGGATCCATATTGGCCGCTACGCGCGGCGAACAAGCTGGGCGTGCCGGTTGAGGAAGCGCCGTATCCGGCGCAGTATGTGCGCGGAGCCTTCCGCTGATCCCGCCTTCTCGTATAGGTGACGTATAAACCGCCAATGCGCGCGGGCAGACGCACGAACGGATATCGTACGGATGGGCGGCGTGCGAACAGACGAACGGGAGGGCGGCATACCCCATACAAAACCCGTAGGCCTGTCGGAATCAGGGATTCGTCCGAACAATTCCGACAAGCGCTATGAGGGCATGCCGTCCTCCTGCGATTGCACGTACTCGCCTACATACGTGTTTATCTACGCATCGATGCCGACGGCTTGGCTGACGTGATCGAAGCCGTCCCGTTTCAGCAGTTCGGCAAGGCCGCGTTTCAACACGGTGATCTGCTGTGGACCGCGATACATCAGGGCGCTGATGAACATGACCAGGCTTGATCCGGAACGGATCTTCTCGTAAGCCTGCTGCGGCGTGAAGACGCCTCCAATGCCCGCAATGGCGAAACGTTCGCCGTATTCACGGTAAGTCTGCCTGATCATCGCATTGCTGGCCGCATAGCAAGGGGAGCCGGACAGGCCTCCCTCCCAATCGCGCGGTATTTCCATACCGGTGCGGTCCTTCTGCAGGTTCGCAATCGACAGGCCCTGCACGTTATGCTCGGCGAGCACATCAAGCAGATTCTTGAACTCGGCCCAGCTTTTGTTCAATGGCAACTTTACGAGTGTCGGCTGGGGACGATTGATCTTGTCAAGCTCGGTGAACAGCCTGTCAAGCGCTTCCGGGCTTTCGTTGAACGGTTCTCCGGCCTTTGTGTTCGGGCAGGAAATGTTCACCTCCACCATGGCGGAACGGCCTGCGGCGCGACGCATCGACATGCAGTAATCCTCGATGCCTTCGTCGAGGTCGCCGGTCTTATCGTCGTTCGTTCGGGCGATGGAGATCGACACCTGCATGCTCTTCGCGTCGTGCCAGGCGTGCTCGGCGCGTGGAATCACCTGCTCCGAACCATCGTTGGCGAGACCGACGTGCACCATCATCGAATCGTACTCAGGCAGGCGATGGAACCACGGCTTTTCGTTGCCGAGGCAAGGGCGCGAGGTGGTGGAGCCTACCGTTTCGAAGCCGAAACCGACGTTATCCATGAGCACGGGCATTTCGCAGTTCTTGTCAAGGCCCGCGGAAAGGCCGAACGGATTGGCGAAGTCGATGCCCATCACGTTCGTTTCGAGCACCGGATCGGTGTAGTTGAGCATTTCGCGGCACAGCCACATGAGCGGCGGGATGTTTTTGGTGACTTTGCAGAATTCGATCATTTGATCATGCGCCACGTCGGGTTGGTGGTTGAAGACGAAATACGGTTTGATGACGTGCTTGTATCCGAAGGTGAAAAGATCGGTGGTGGCCTTGTTCACCGCGTCGTGCCAAAAATTCTCAGAAACATATCCCATGGTTCACTATTTTCGCACCGTTGGGGAGGATTCTTCAACCTAGGTCAGGATAAATATGGCTGAGAGCGGCGGGCTTGACGTCATTTTGGGTTGGATGTATGGCGGCGGACGGTTTGTGGGGGTGTGGTTGTTGGGTAGTGTGTTGGTTCTCGTGGGTGTGGGCCTTTGGTTGGGTGTTGTGGGGGTGTGGTTGTTGGGTAGTGTGTTAGCCCTCGTGGGTGTGGGCCTTTGGTCGGGTGTTGTGGGGGTGTGGTTGTTGGGTAGTGTGTTGGTTCTCGTGGGTGTGGGCCTCTGGTTGGGTGTTGTGGGGCTCTGGTTGTTGGATAATGGTTTGGTTCTCTCAGGCGTGAGCCGAATGGTCTCGTTGTTTCCGATGTTCAATGCTATGGTGAGTTGGATGTTGCGTGAGGAGGTGCGGCTATGGCGGAACGGGTCTGCGTGGTAATGCCCACCTATAACGAGTTGGAGAACCTGCATCCGACCGTCGGCGGGATTTTCGCATGCCGACCGTCTGTCGAAATCCTTATCGTCGACGACGGCTCTCCGGACGGAACCGGCGAGGAGGCTGATCGCATGGCTGCGGAAGATCCGCGCATCCACGTGCTGCACCGCGCAGGAAAGAACGGTCTCGGACCAGCCTATCTGGCCGGCTTTGCGTGGGCGCTGGAGCGTGGCTTCGACGTGGTTTGCGAGATGGACATGGACGGCTCGCACCGGCCTCAGGATCTTCCGAAATTATTGGAAGCGCTCGCGGTGGAGGGGCCGTGCGATGACATTGTTGCGGAACCGGGCGATCGCGGGCGATCGATTGATCGCGATCGTGGGATTGCGGCCGGTGCCGTACCGGATCTGGTGATTGGCTCGCGTCGTGTGGACGGCGGACGTACGGAAGGATGGTCTCCTTTCCGTGATTTCATTTCACGTAGCGGATCATGGTATGCGCGGACGATGCTGGGGATTGGCGTGCGCGATATGACCGCAGGTTTCCGAGCCTACCGCGCATCGATGTTGCGTTCCCTGGATTTGGACGCGATTGAAGCGAACGGCTACGTGTTCCAGATTGACATGACCCGTCGCGTGGCGGCCGCGGGTGGAACAATCGTGGAGGTGCCGATCGTGTTCCCCGATCGGGTGCGAGGCAAATCGAAAATGAGCAACGCCATCGTTATCGAGGCGATGCGTCGCGTCACCGTCTGGGGCTTGCAGCGACTGTTCCATAAGTGATCCGCATCCCCAAGCCATTTGATTCGCATACGAAGCGAGAGCCGCTTGGCTGCACGGGTGTGCGGTCCGTGGATTTGGTGTGCACGCAGGATGGAGTGAGTGGCGGCGGAACGGTTACGAGTGCAGGAGTGGGTTTCGTGCGGGCGAGAAGGTGGAATCGTGGCGCCGTCCGGGAAGCTGCTCCCGTCAAGGTGGGTTTCGTACGGGCGGGGGTGGAATATTGCCGATCGGTCGGGTGTCGGGACTCTGTGGATACACGGATATGCCTGCATCCAGTGCGGCGGAGTGGGTGTGAAACTCAGGATACTGCGTGCGCTTTTGTGCGATTCAACCATGTTTGCTTACCGTTTCGTCGTGAAAAACGCGCGAAACGCTCATTCCGGTTTTTATTTTGAGTGAACGTGTGCGATAATGTTCGAATGATATCGTCACAACGTCAGCATCTGATACTGAGCCGGTTGCGCACCCGTGGTGCGGTGCGTATTACCGCGTTATCCAAGGAATTGGGCGTTTCCGCCATGACCATTCGCCGCGATATCGCCGATCTGGCCGACAAGGGCCTTCTCAAACGCGTGCACGGCGGTGCGGTCACCACCAGCACGTTGCTGAGTGAGCCGCTGTTCTCTGTAAAGTCGCAGATGGACATCGGTCTCAAGGACGCCATTGCGCAGGAAGCCGTCAAATACGTGGCCCCCGGTGACGTGATCGCCATCGGCGGCGGCACCACCGCCTACGTGTTCGCACAGCATCTGCTCGAATCGCAGCAATCCTCCGGAATCACCATCCTGACCAACTCCATTCCCGTGGCGGAACTGGTGCAGGCGCTGGAATCGAAAGACGTGGAAGTCATCGTAACCGGCGGCGTGACCACCCGTTCCAACTCGCTGGTAGGCCCAATCGCCGACAAAGTGGTCGCCTCCCTGCGCGTCAACACCGTATTCCTGGGCACGCATTCCGTGTCCATTCCACGCGGCTTCCTCATGCCGAACTCGCTTGAGGCCGCGACCGATATGGCATTGATGGACATTGCCGATCGGACGATAATTTTGACCGATCACACCAAGTGGAGCTGCACGTCGTTGTCGCTGTTTGCACGCTTCGACCAGGTTGACACGGTCATTACCGATGATGGACTCGATCCCGATTCGGTTGGGAAAACAAGGGATTTGGTTAAAGAGCTCGTGCTGGCGCACCAGACCGAGCAGATGCAGGAAAGTGAGTAATCACCATGAGTGAATTCGCAACCTATGCTCCTGGAGAATATGCGAAGGAACACATCCGTATCACCCCGACCACGCTTGCCGATGGCCGTGACTTCTTCTATCTCGACGACGATCCGGAATACGTTTCCGGTGCCAAGACCCGCGAACTGAACGATCCGCGTCAATTGGCCTACCGTTTCTCCAATCAGCTCAACGCGGCCGGCGAGGAAGTGCCGTACGCCGCTCCGGAGATGCGCCGCGACCCGCTGACCGGCGATTGGATTCCGATGGCGACCGCGCGTATGAACCGTCCGATCACCGCCGGCCCCGGTGCCACCGCCAAGGGCAATCCGCTGGCCGCACGTAAGCCGGGCGACCCGTACCAGGATGGCGAAGTGCCGGACACCGACTACAACGTGGTCGTATTCGAGAACCGTTTCCCCTCGATGGTGCGTGTGCCGGGCCGTTCCGAGGCCGTGGAATACGTCGACGGCAACCCGCTGTGGGAGAAGAAGCTTGCCGCCGGCCGCTGCGAAGTGATCTGCTTCGATCCGGACGAGGATGGCCTGCCGGCCGATTTGCCGGTCTCCCGTCTGCGCACCGTCGTGGAGGCATGGGCCTTCCGTACCGCCGAAATCTCCAAGATCGACGGCATCGAACAGATCTTCCCGTTTGAAAACCACGGGCAGGAGATCGGCGTTTCCCTGGCTCACCCGCATGGTCAGGTCTACTGCTACCCGTTCATCGCGCCGAAGATGGAAGCCGAGCTGCAGCATACCGAGGCCTATCACGAGAAGACCGGCGGCAATCTGCTCAAGGATCTCATGAATGCCGAAATCGAAGCCGAGGAGCGCATCGTCATGCGCAACCACAGCTGGGTCGCCTATGTGCCGGCCGCCGCACGTTGGCCTCTCGAGGTGCATGTGGCCCCGGTGCGCGACGTGCTCACCCTCGACGAGCTCAACGATCAGGAACGCTGGGACCTCGCCGTGATGTACTCCACCCTCTTGAAGCGTGGCAATGCGTTCTTCGACAAGGGCGATGGCAAGGGCATGGACCTGCCGTACATCGCCGCATGGCATCAGGCCCCGATCCACGACGCCCGTCGCGAGAACTACCGCCTGAACCTGCAGTTCTTCTCCTTCCGCCGTGCCGCCAACAAGATCAAGTATCTGGCCGGCTCCGAATCCGGCATGGCCGCCTGGGTCTCCGACACCACGCCGGAACTCATCGCCAAGCGCTTCCACGAGCTCGGCCCGATTGACATCGAAGGCTGACCGGAACCAATACGAGCATAAGGACACACCAATGACTGATGTTGAATTCATTGAGCCGCTCTCGCACGACGAGGGCGTGAAGATCGCCGTCGATCTGTTCAAGGCCGTCTACGGAGAGGAGCCGACCGGCGTATGGGCGGCCCCGGGCCGTGTGAACCTGATCGGCGAGCATACCGACTATAACGCGGGCCTGTGCCTGCCGATCGCGTTGCCGCATCGCACCTTCATCGCATTGAAGCCGCGCGAAGACACGAAGGTACGCGTGGTTTCCGACGTGGCGCCGGATGCCGTCGCCGAAGCGGACCTCGATGGCCTGACCGCCGGCGGCGTGGAAGGATGGGCCGCCTATCCGGTAGGCGTGGCCTGGGCATTGCGAGAAGCCGGCTTCGATGCGGTGAAGGGCTTTGACGCCGCCTTCTCGTCTTGTGTGCCGCTGGGCTCTGGCCTGAGCTCCTCGGCCGCCATGACCTGCTCCACCGCACTGGCGCTCGATGACGTGTACGGTCTGGGCTATGGATCCACCGATGCCGGCCGCGTGACCCTGATCAATGCGGCCATCAAGTCCGAGAACGACATGGCCGGCGCATCCACTGGCGGTCTCGATCAGAACGCCTCCATGCGCTGCTCGTTCGGCCATGCGATCCGCCTTGACTGCAAGCCGGGCCTGTCGGCCGTGGAAAGCGTCGAACCGAAGGAATTCGATCTCGACAGGTACGGTCTGGAACTACTCGTACTCGACACCCGCGCCCCGCATCAGCTTAACGATGGCCAGTATGCGCAGCGACGCTCCACCTGCGAGCAGGCCGCCGAGATTCTCGGCGTCGCCAATCTGCGCGTTACCGCCGAAGCCGTTGCCTCCTCTTCCGATTCGAATGCCACATTGGCGGAGGTGCTTGGCAAGTTGGAAGATGAAACCATGAAGAAGCGTGTACGTCACGTCATCACCGAAATCGGCCGTGTGGACCAGTTCGTGGATGCTTTCGCCGCAGGTGACATCAAGACGGCCGGCGATTTGTTCAACGCTTCGCACGATTCGTTGCGCGACGATTATGAGGTTACCGTGCCAGAGCTCGATACCGCCGTCGATGTGGCCCGCGCCAATGGTGCGTACGGCGCCCGCATGACCGGTGGCGGCTTCGGCGGCTCAATCATCGCATTGGTCGATAAGGGTCGTGGTCATGAGATCGCCCAGAAGATAGCCGACGAATTCGAAGCCAAGGGCTTCAATGCCCCGCGTGCCCTGCCGGCATTCGCCGCAGCCGCCGCGAGCCGCGAAATCTAAGGCCGCAATCATATGGGATTGTTCCCGGTAGATACGTTCCGATAAAGGCATTGTCGGGCATTGCCGGGGCGATTCCCTGTGACAGGCGAAGTGCAATCGCGCACGGTCTTCCGAAAAACTCGTTTCGGAAGACCGTGCGCGAAAATCAGCTGCGGCTATTTGCGGATCAGATGATAGGCGGCATAAGCGGCGGCGATGACCAACAGCACGATGCCATACACCAGATACGGCTGGCTCAAGGCGGAACCACCGACTAGTTTCAACGTGTATGGAGCGGTGAAGGCGCCGAGATTGCAGCCGACCAACACCACCGACGTGCACAGCGTATCCGAACCCTTCGGGCAGACCTCGGAAATCTGGTTGAACGTATACGAAATCATGGTCGGGTAGGAGATTCCGGCAATCATTGCGCCTGCACACAGCACCACGAAATTCGGTGCGAAGTAGATCACCAGCGAACCTGCGGCAAGCGCCGCAAGGCCGACGGTCAGGGTCTGTGCTTGCAGGGCCCTATTGATGAAGCCGAAGGCGAAGCCCATCAGCATGCCGCCGATGGTCATAACGCTCAGCAGGGTGGAGGCCTGCTGGATGGTACCGAAACCGGAGTCGGCGATTACCGATGACAGGCGTGTGGTCAGGCCGACGTACATGGTCACGGCGGCGATCAGGAAGACGGTGATTAGCAGAATCGGACCGTTCACCGACTGCTTGACGGCATCGGAGTCGGCGGAATCCATGGCAGCGTCCGCCGGAGCGTCCGGTTCCTTCGGCACGAAGGCGACGAACAGAATCAGAATCGGCACGGCCAGCAGGTAGACGAGGAACGAGCTGTTCCAGCTGAGCAGTACCAGGAATCCCGCGGCGAGCGTCATCAGCGACTGGCCCAGCGATTCGAAGGCGGAACGGAACCCCATCAATGTGGCCTTTTCGTCGCCGGAGAAGAATTTGGCGATCATGGAGACGGCCAGCGAGTTGATCAGGCCGAATCCGACGCCGAGGCCGATGCGTGAACCCATGATTACCCAGAAATTGCCGGTGAAGAGGAACGGGATGATACCGAAGATGGCGGCGATGACCAGACCCGCGGTCACGGTGGCCTTGTCACCGATTTTACGGGCGATGAAACCGGAGGCGATGATCATGATGATCATCGAGAACGAGGGCACGGTGCTCAACAGTTCGACGTTGGCACGCGGCTGGTCGGGAAACTGCTTGATGAGCGCCGGCATCACGCCGGAAATCGCGTTCGACGAGGTGAGCAGCAGGGAAACGGAAAGCAGGGAGAATTTCATCAGCGGGCCATATCCGCTACGGGTGGCGGAGGTGCCGGCCATGGAAGAGGTTGCGTTGGTCATGTTGCGTCCTTACAACAGGAATGTTCTATATTGTCGGTTGGTGATCGTCTGTGATTATTATGCCCGGACGAAGCCCGTAAGAAAGGATGAAACGGGTTCCGTCCGGAAGAATGATGAGAGGGAGGCCGTCAGATCTGCTCGAGCGCGCACAGGGCCGCGCCGATTACGCCGTCGTATTTGCCGGGGATGGTGTAGACGATCGGCAGATCCTCGGCCGGGTACGGTTTGCGGGACATGCGCTTGATTTTCTCTTCGAGCCGCTGCTTGGGGAAGCCTTTCATCTGCGTCACGCCGCCGCCGATGATGATTTTCGCCGGATCAAGCAGATTGATGACGGTCGAGAAGGTCCAGGCGAGATGCTCCAGCCAGTCGTCGATGAACTGCTCATCGCCATACTCGCTGAACGCGTCGTCGATGGAGGCGCCCGGATGGTGCGCTTCGAGCTCACGTACCAGCGCATTGCCGGAGGCGGCCGTTTCGGAGCAGCCTTCCAACCCGCAGCCGCAGGTCCTGCCGGTCGCTTCGTAGATGTGACCGAGTTCCCCGGCCACGCCGTGCAGGCCGGCCAGAATCTTGCCGTCCACCGCCAGCGCGCAGCCGATTCCGGTGCCGACATAGCAGCCGAAGGTCACACCTTCGAGATTCTGCAGATTCAGGCGCTTCGCGTCGTACCGGATGATCATGTTCACGTCGCGGTCGATGAACACCGGTACGCCGAAGCGGCTCAGTCGTTCCGGCACGTTCACGTTGTTCAATCCCGGAATGAACGTGGTCTGCAACACTACGGTGCGTGTAGCGTCGACGACGGACGGGAAGCCGACGGAAATCGCCTTCAGCTCGTATTTGCCATCGAGCATTTCGGCAAGATAGCCTTCGAGATAATCGGCGAGCTTGGTCATAGGATCGCTGCCGCTCAGAGCCTCCTGCGAACTGACGCGACGGGAATCGACGAGTGCACCGAGAGCGTCGACCAGGCCGACGCGCAGGTTGGTGCCTCCGATGTCGATGCCAAGCACGACCGGGGTCTTCAACGTGGCGGAATTGACCGGGCTGTCGGCGGTGGCGACGATCGGCTCGTTGTTGGCGATTGCGGTTGCGGTTGCCGGAGTTGTATCGATGTTGTTCATGGTTGCTCCATTGCAAGGGAAGGGTTGGTGGAATCGATGTGGCCGTACCGGGATGTCGCTACGGCTGAGGGTGACGCAGAACCGTTCCGAATTTGGATGAAAGGTATGAAGGAGAGGGAACGGCCCTGCGCCAAGTGATGATGGGGAGGAGCCGCCGCGACGGATTCGACGGACCGAATCAGTCTTCGGCCGGCAGCGTCTCTCCGGTGGTGCGTTCGTAGTTGGCGCGCATCTTGGCCCAGGCCTTGTCGAGATCGCGGTCGAGTGAGAACAGGCCGGAATTGCCCAGGATGAACGTTTCCGCGCCGGCGTTGCGTAGTTTGGCGAACGTCTTTTCGCTGCACGAGCCGTCGATCTGGATTTCGTAATCCAGGCCGTGGTCGGACTTGTACTTGGCCGCCTGCTCGATCTTGGCAAGCATTTCGTCGATGAACGGCTGGCCGGCGAAACCGACGTCGATGGTCATCAGCGTGAGCAGATCGACGCGTTCGATCAGTGGCAGAATCGATTCGAACGTGGTCAGAGGGTTCACCACAAGACCGGTGCCGCAGCCCAGTGCGCGGATCGAATTCATGGTGCGGAAGGCATGCGTGTTGAGCGTTTCGGCATGGGGTGAGATCACGTTCACGCCGACCTGGGCGAGCGGCTCCAGCCAATAGTCGGGGTCGGTGGTCATCAGATGCGCTTCGTTGCGTACGGAGCTATGCGGCAGCACCCACTTGAGCCATTCCGGGCTCAGGGAGAGGTTCGGAGCGAAATGGCCGTCCATGATGTCGAGATGAAGGGAATCGGCATGCTGGCTCAGCGTGCTCACCTGCTCGCCGGCGATGGAGAAGTCCATGCACATCAGCGAGACCGCAAACTTTGGGGTTTCCATATCGGGTCCTTTCTTATGATGGCTGTCTTCGTCGGTACCAACACGGGGAAGCTGCTGCGCTTGCGCCGTTTTCCTTAAGGTGGTTCTTACGATACGATTTCGATTAATGTGGTTCAACGACAGATTTATGCAGCAATTCGACATTAATCTGTCGTATGTCGAAAGCATTGGAATCTCAACGATTTTTGAAAGGATTGCGATGAAGCGGTCTGCAATATCGTCGACGAAACAACAGTGGCGTTTCACCCTGCCGGACCGGCCGTGGACGTTGGCCGTTACCGGCAGCGAGCTGCCGAGCGAAGTCGCACTGCTGGTCTCCTCCGGTAAAGCGAACAGCAAGGCCGAGTTGGTGCGTGAAACCGGTTTGGCCCGATCTACGGTGTCGTCATGCGTGGACGGGCTGCTGCGTAGGGGAGTGCTGACGACTTCCGGCGTGATCGCAGTGGACCGTGGACGCCCTGCGGAACGACTGGTGATCGACGATCGGCTTGGTCTGATCGCCGTGGCCGACGTGGGCGCCCGGCACACCATGCTCGGCATCGCCGACATGAACATGCGGCTGCTTGCACACGAATGGCATGTGATTTCGATAGCCGACTACACTCCGGAGGATTTTCTGGCCTGGGTGAGCGAACAGCTGTGGCGCATGGCATCGGCGGTGAATGCCGACCTGCCGTTGCGGCATGCCGTATTGTCGCTGCCTGCGCGCATCGACATTCGTGAGGATGCGCCGATCCGTCCGCCGATCATGCCCGGCTGGGATGCGTTCGATGCGGTGCGGCACATGCAGGACGCGCTTGGCTGCCCGGTTGGTGTGGAGAACGACACCAATATCCGCGCGCTGGGCGACGCGGCGATACTGCCCGAAGACGAGCGGCCGATCATCGAAGTGAAGATAGGCACCGGCATCGGCGGCGGCATCATCGTCAAGGACGGGCGCATCTTCCACGGATTCGACGGATCCGCCGGGGAAATCGGGCATACGTCATATGATCCGCGCAATCGGAAACGATGTGCTTGCGGGCAGACCGGATGCTTGGAAACACAGGCATCCGTACCGGCCATGCTACGGCGCATGCAGGCGCTTTCGCCGACCGCCGACGAGCCGGACAGCGTGGAACAGCTCATCGAACGGCTGCGCGACGGCAATCTCGGTGCCGAGCAGGCGGTGCGTGAGGCAGGTGAGGCGATCGGCATCATGGTGGCGACGCTGTGCAACGTCCTCAATCCGAGACATGTCATCGTCGGCGGGCTCATCGTGGAGGCGAGCGACGAGCTGCTCACCGCCATCCGCACCACCGTATACAGGACCGCACGCCCGCTGACCACGCGCAACCTGAGCATCGGTCGCAGTCCGCTCGGACGCTTCGCCGGTCTGGCAGGCGGCATCGTGCTCGCCACACAGGAGACCCTGTCGCCGGAACGCCTGTACAACGCGTGAGGCATCAATGGAAAACGCAGGCGACACGCCGGGCGAACTTACGAAGAATCGGGATCCATGGTAGCTTGACGGCTGTTTGAATAACCGCATGGCTTAGCCGAAATATCAGGCTTGGCCATGCGGTTTTTTGTTGCCCGAAAACGGGCGGTTCGCGAATCGAACGACCGTCCCGCAACACGGGCCAATCACACCTATTGCCGTCGAGAGAGGAAAGACGTTGTCCGAAAGCATGGCAACGCAGCAATCGCAAGTCATCATGCGTCCGCAAGGAATCGCGGCGCATGCGCAATCACAGGAGAAAGAACGCTTCGCACACCCGCATAGGGTGATGCTCGGCCTATACGTCGGCGCGTTTTTGGGCATGCTGTCCGAAACGTCCATGAACATCGCGCTGCCGGATCTGTGCGACACGTTCGGCATCACCACCGGCATCGCACAGTGGATGGTCGTCGGCTACATGCTCGCCATCGGCATCGTGTTGCCGTGCGTGGGCTTCCTGCTCAAGTGGGTCAAGGCGAAGACCCTCGTGCTGGTCGCGCTCTCCTGCTTCCTCGTCGGTTCCTTGCTTTCCGCAGTGGCGCCGGCGTTCGCGCTGGTGCTTGCCGGACGAATCATCCAAGGCATCGGCACCGGCATCGTGTTGCCGACCATGTATGCGGCCATCATGCGTGTGTTCCCTCCGCAGAAAATCGGCGCCGCCAACGGTGTGGCGGGTCTCGTGATCATGTTCGCTCCGGTGATCGGCCCGACCTTGGCCGGTCTGATCATCGGCGCCTTCTCCTGGCGTGCGATCTTTATGCTGTTCGCCGTCGTCGCCGTCGTCGCCATCGCCTGCACTGCGGCCACGTTCGTCACGCCGATCGAAACGACCCGTCCGAAGGTCGATGCCTTGTCGGTGCTCGCATCCGTGATCGGGTTCGGTTGCCTGGTGGCCGGTGTGAGCCTCGTCGCCGACATGGGATTCTCACCGCTGGTCGTGGCGCTGCTGGTGATTGGCGTACTGGTCGTCGCATGCTACGCATACCGTCAGCTGCACATTGCCAACCCCGTGCTGGATCTGCGTGCACTCGGCATCGCTTCGTTCCGTACACCGGCCCTGATGGTCACCTGCTCGTTCGCCTGCACGTTGGCGATCATGTACCTTGCTCCACAGGAGCTGCAGCGTGGCCTGGGACTGAATACCTCCGTAGCCGGCATGCTGATGCTCGCCGGTGGTGTGGTCAATGCGGTGTGCTCGTTCCTGACGGGCCGCTGGTACGACCGTGTCGGGGCACGTCCGCTGGTGAGCGCAGGTGCGGTCATCGGTATCGTCGGTTCCCTGCTGTTCCTTGCGATCGGCGTGACCACGGCGCCGGTGTTCTTCATTCTTGCGCATGTGGTGTTCATGATCGGCATTCCGTTGATGCAGCAGTCCGCACAGTCGGCCGCGCTGAAGGGATTGCCGCGTGAGCTTGCCGCCGATGGTTCCACGATTCTGAACACCATGCAGCAGGTGTTCGGCGCAATCGGCACGTCCATCGCCACCTGCCTGCTCGGCATGGGTTCCGGCGCAAGCGAGGCGGAGGGCTTCGTGGCCGGTTCCCGCTACGGCTACGTATTCGGCCTGGTGCTGATCGTGGTCGTGCTCGCGTTCTCCTTCTTCCTGAAGGAAGGCAAGGATGCCTCGCGCTAGGATCCGACGAGGCCGGCATGGCGAAACGAGCCGTCTCACAATGTAAGGCGATCGCTTGAAAGGCACGTGTTTTGGCACGTGCCTTTTCTATACTTGGGGTCACGTCCGGCATTTGCCGAGGCGGCAGCTGGATATTCGTACCTAACGTTTAGGGAGTTCCATGAACAAGGCAATCATCACCGTCGTCGGTCAGGACACTGTCGGCATCATCGCACGCGTCTGCACCTATCTGTCCGAGCATCAGGTCAACGTGCTCGATATCTCTCAGACCATCATCGACGGTTTCTTCAACATGATGATGATTGTCGACTATTCCAATGCCGACAAGGAATTCGGCGAGGTCGTGGACGACCTCGAAAAGCTCGGCGACGAGATCGGCGTGCGCATCCGCTGCCAGCGCGAAGAGATCTTCACCAAGATGCACCGCGTCTGATAGGGGAGAAAAGGAAACACCTATGCTGAATATCATGGAGGTCCACGAGACCAACCAGATGATCGAGCAGGAGAAGCTCGACGTGCGCACCATCACCATGGGCATCAGCCTGCTGGATTGCGCGGCCGATGACGTCGATACCGTCTGCGACAACATCTACAACAAAATCACCACCTATGCCAAGGATCTCGTGCCGACCGGTCAGGCCATCGAACGCGATTACGGCATCCCGATCGTCAACAAGCGCATCACCGTCACCCCGATCTCGCTGGTCGGCGCCAGCTCCTGCAAGAGCTCCGACGACTTCGTGAAGATCGCGCACGCGCTCGACCGGGCGGCCAAGAAGGTCGGCGTCGATCTGATCGGCGGCTACTCCGCGCTCGTGTCGAAGTCCATGACCCCGGCCGAGGAGATGCTCATCCGCTCCCTGCCGAAGGCGCTGTCCGAAACCGACATCGTATGCTCGTCCGTCAACGTGGGCTCCACCAAAACCGGTATCGACATGAATTCCGTCGAACTGCTCGGCCACATCATCAAGGACATCGCGCACGCCACCGCCGACAACGACTCCTATGGCTGCGTCAAATTCGTGGCGTTCTGCAACGCTCCGGACGACAATCCGTTCATGGCCGGCGGCTTCCATGGCGTGACCGAAGGCGATGCGGTGATCAACGTCGGCGTTTCCGGTCCGGGCGTGATCTCCCGTGCGCTCGACGAGGCCAAGGGCAAGGATTTCGAATTCCTGTGCGAAACCATCAAGCGCACCGCGTTCAAGATCACGCGTGTCGGCCAGCTGGTGGCGCAGGAGGCGTCCCGTCGACTCGGCGTGCCGTTCGGCATCATCGATCTGTCGCTCGCGCCGACTCCGGCCGTGGGCGATTCCGTCGGTGAAGTGCTCGAGAAGATCGGCTTGGAGCAGGTCGGCGCTCCGGGTACCACTGCGGCGCTCGCCATGCTCAACGATCAGGTGAAGAAGGGCGGCATCATGGCGTCCTCCTATGTTGGCGGCCTGTCTGGCGCGTTCATTCCGGTTTCGGAAGACAAGAACATGATCGATGCGGCATCCAACGGCTGCCTGAAGATCGAGAAGCTCGAAGCCATGACCTGCGTATGCTCGGTCGGCCTTGATATGATCGCCATTCCGGGTGATACCACCGCTTCGACGATTTCCGGCATCATCGCCGACGAAGCCGCCATTGGCATGGTCAATCAGAAGACCACCGCCGTGCGCGTGATTCCGGTCGAAGGCAAGGGTGTCGGTGAGATGGCCAACTTCGGCGGACTGATGGGCTACGCGCCGATCATCCCGGTGAACCAGACGTCTTGCGAGGCTTTCGTGACCCGCGGCGGCCGAATTCCCGCGCCGATCCACTCGTTCAAGAACTGACGTTCTCTGACGACAGAGCCCGGCCTTCCTTATGCGGAGGGCCGGGCTCTGTTGCGTTCATATACAGTTTTTACTTACCGCCGATAAAATTCAACTGACGCCACGCCTCATAGATGGCGATGGAGGCGCAGTTCGTCAGATTCAGGGAGCGCAGGCTCGGCCGCATGGGCAGGCGAACCTGTTCGGCCACGTGAGGGCCGGCCATAATATCCATCGGATCAGGAATGTCGCCCGGCTCCGGGCCGAACAGCAGAATATCGGTCGGCTTGTATTCGATTTCCGTGTACAGCTTGGTGGCATGCGCGGTGAACGCGATGATGCGCGAATTCGGCATGGACTGCACCAGATTGTCGAAATCCGGATGCAGCACCACATGTGCCATGTCATGGTAGTCAAGGCCCGCACGGCGCAGCTTCGTATCACGAAGATTGAAACCAAGCGGCTCCACCAAATGCAGGATCGTGCCGGTCACCGCGCACAGGCGGATCGCGGAACCGGTATTGCCCGGAATACGAGGGGAGTAGTAGCACAGATGCGGTGTGGAGGTTTCGGCCTTGGCCGCGTCTTCGGCCGACAGCATCGCGTCGACCACGGAAATCGGATTGCCATGCGCGTCGGTCACCAACTCATCCGGACCGTAATTCGACTTACGGTAGCCGTATTCGAACATCTTCTCGACCTTGGCCTCCGCGTTCCGCGTGGCGGTCTGTGCAGCTTCTGCGCCCTGAGCTTCAAGGGCACGCTCTTCATTCGTCATAAATGCTAAGAATAGAAACGATGAACGACACGAACACTTCAGCCGAAACCATGCCCTCCATGCCGGAAGACGGACATGACGGAGATGCCGGTATGGTGGCCGAATCGCTTGCCGAATGGTGGCATGAATCCGCCCGCGATCTGCCGTGGCGATTCGGACGGGCCACGCCGTGGGGCGTGCTCGTCTCCGAAGTGATGAGCCAGCAGACCCAGATGAGTCGCGTCGTGCCGTATTGGCAGGCATGGATGGAACGTTGGCCGGATGCGGCCGCACTCGCGGATGCGCCCAAAGCCGATGTGATCACCGCCTGGGGTCGTCTCGGCTACCCGCGCAGGGCCTTGCGTCTGCAGGAATGCGCGCGAATGGTGGCGGACGATTGCCATGACAATCTGCCGCGTACCTACGACGAGTTGGTCGCCCTGCCTGGGATCGGCGACTATACGGCCAGCGCGGTGATGAGCTTCGCCTATGGTGAGCGGATCGCCGTGATCGATACCAATATTCGACGTGTGCTCTCGCGGGTGTTCCTCGGCGCCGAGTCGAGAGGAGGGGCGGCAAGCCCTGCGGAACGTGCGTTGGCGAACAAGGTGTTGCCTGAGGATTCCGCTGCACGATGTCGTGGATTCGACCGGCCATCCGTGGTGTGGAATCAAAGCGTCATGGAATTGGGCGCGGTGATCTGCACGGCGAAAAGCCCGCTGTGCGAACAGTGCCCGGTCGCTGCCGAGTGCATGTTCCTCGCCAACGGCCGTCCGGGATTGGGGGAACGGCGCACGCGTCCCCGTCAACGGTTCCAAGGTACCGACCGGCAGGTGCGCGGGCTGGTGCTGAACGCGTTGCGAGGACTGCCGGATGGGCGAATCGCAATCGATCGCAAGGACATCGAGGCACTGTGGTCCGATCATATCCAGCTCGACAAATGCATTGCGTCGCTTGACGATGACGGCCTGATCGAAATGTTGCCGGACGGCAGTGTGCGGCTGCCGTGCTGACCTTCGTGGACGGACGTGGTTCCGTCCGCAATGACGGAAACCCGAGCAACCGAACGTCGGCAAGGTAGACTGGGGAATCATGGCACAGAAGAATTCCGCGAAGACGACCGTCAAACGCAAACGCAGCAAAAAGCAGCAGGCGATGTTCCGTCGTCGCCGCATCGTCGTCGGCATCGCGGCGCTGATCGCCATAGTCTTCGTCGTATTCTGCATCTACTCGGTCTCGCAGGGCATCGTCGCGGTCAATCGTGAGATTCACCACGACGACGTCTATGCGATCTCCAAAAAAGAGGTGCCGTCGCCTTCCGAGGACGAGAAGAAAAGCGGAGTGCCGGATTGCGGCGCATCCAACGTGTCGCTGTCGTTGACGCCGGCGTCGCAGAGTTTCGGTGTCGGCGGCACCCTTGATTTCACGACGACGGTCAAGTATGACGGTTCCAGCAAGGTCGGCTGTCTGGTCGACGCGTCGACCTCCGGCGTGGTGCTGACGATCAAATCCGGCGATGACGTGATCTGGAAATCCAATGTATGCCCGGCTGATCAGGATCTGCGGCTGATCGCCGCGGGCGACAAAATCCAAGGCACGATCACGTGGCCGGGCGATCGCACCGGATCCGAATGCGCGGATGATTCCACGTTGCCTCGCGTCGACCGCGGCACGTACGTGGCGCAGCTGACCCTTGCCGGCCATGCCAAGGCCAAATCCGACCCCGTCACGGTCACCGTGGAGTAGCTCGCGCGATTCTCCCTCCGCGGCTTCGTGCCGGCTTGCTCATCCGAGGGAAAACGGCATCGGGTACGAATCTGGAAAATCTTTAGGATATGGTATTCTGTTGACTTTGCGTAAGATGCATGTCATATAGCGGGCATGCTGACAAGGAAGAAGCGCCCGCGTATTAGGCATATGGTGGCCAATGAGAGCGCTTCCGGGGAAACATATCGATACGATTAAGCGAGCGATAAGGAACGTCCATTGGCTGAGGCTACGACGAACACCACCACCATCATCGCACGCGCCGACCAGCATGACATTGATCTGCATAAGGCGTCGGACCGTGTGAACTTCGGCTCCATCCGCGAGCCCATTGATGTACCCTACCTGCTGGGTGTACAGACCGACAGCTTTGATTGGCTCATCGGCAGCGAACGCTGGAAGCAGCGCGTTGAGGAGGATCTGGAAAACGGCACCAACACCGTACCGCATACCTCCGGTCTCGACGAGGTCTTCCAGGAGATCTCCCCGATCGAGAACTTCGCGCAGACCATGAGCCTGACCTTCTCCGATCCGTATTTCGAGGAGCCGCGTCACACCGTGCAGGAATGCAAGGAGAAGGACTACACCTACTCCGCACCGCTGTACGTGAACGCCGAATTCGAAAACGGCGACACCGGCGAAATCAAGTCCCAGACCGTGTTCATGGGTGATTTCCCGCTGCAGACCCCGCACGGCACCTTCATCATCGGCGGTACCGAGCGAGTGATCGTATCCCAGCTTGTGCGTTCCCCCGGCGTGTACTTCGACCGCAGCCAGGACCGTACCTCCGACAAGGAGATCTTCGGCGCGAAGATCATCCCGAGCCGTGGCGCATGGCTCGAGTTCGAGATCGACAAGCGCGATGTGCTCGGCGTGCGTGTGGACCGCAAGCGTAAGCAGTCCGCCATCGTGTTCCTCATGGCCATCGGCATGACCAAGCAGGAGATCGCGGACGCGTTCAAGGATTACCCGCTGGTCATGGACGCCCTCGCCAAGGAGACCGTGGACACCCAGGAAGCGGCCCTCACTGATCTGTACCGCAAGATCCGCCCGGCCGACACCGCCACTCCGGAAGCCGGCCGCAATCTGCTGGACTCCTTCTACTTCAACACCAAGCGCTACGATCTGGCCCGCGTCGGCCGCTACAAGATCAACCGCAAGCTCGGTCTTGAGAAGGACGTCAACGACCGCAGCCTGTCCCGCGAAGACATCATCGCCACCATCAAGTACCTGGTCACCCTGCATGCGGGCGAGGCCAAGTTCCCGGGCAAGCGTGACGGTCAGGACGTGGATCTGCGTGTGGATGTCGATGATATCGACCACTTCGGCAACCGTCGTATCCGTCAGGTCGGCGAGCTGATCCAGAACCAGCTGCGTACCGGTCTGAGCCGTATGGAACGCGTGGTGCGCGAACGCATGACCACGCAGGATCCGGAGGCCATCACCCCGCAGTCCCTGATCAACATCCGCCCGGTGAACGCCACCATCAAGGAATTCTTCGGCACCTCCCAGCTGTCGCAGTTCATGGATCAGAACAACCCGCTGGCCGGCGTGACCAACAAGCGCCGTCTGTCCGCACTGGGCCCCGGCGGTCTGTCCCGTGACCGTGCCTCCATGGAAGTGCGAGACGTGCACCCGTCCCACTTCGGCCGCATGTGCCCGATCGAATCCCCTGAAGGCCCGAACATCGGTCTTATCGGCTCCCTGGCAACCTTCGGCCGCATCAACCCGTTCGGCTTCATCGAGACCCCGTACCGCAAGGTCGTCAACGGTCATGTGACCGACGAGGTCGAATACATGACCGCGGATCGCGATGCCGAGCACGTGATCGCCCAGGCCAACCAGGAGCTCGACGAGAACGGCAACTTCGTCAAGAGCCAGGCCCTTGCCCGAGTCGGCGAGGAAGAGGCAGTCGATGTGCCAGTCAGCTCCGTCGACTACATGGATGTGTCCCCGCGCCAGATGGTGTCCGTCGGTGCCTCCCTGATTCCCTTCCTGGAGCACGATGAGGGCCACCGAGCGCTGATGGGTACCAACATGCAGCGTCAGGCCGTGCCGCTGATCCAGTCCGAGCGTCCGCTCGTGGGCACCGGCGCCGAATGGCGTGCCGCAGTGGATTCCGGCGACGTGATCCTGGCCGAGAAGCCCGGCGTCGTGACCTACGTTTCCGCCGACATCATCCGCACCATGAACGACGATGGCACCACCAGCTCCTACAAGCTGGCCAAGTTCCAGCGTTCCAACCAGACCACCTGCTACAACCAGGTGCCGCTGATCCACGACGGCGAACGCGTGGAAGCCGGTACCGTGCTGGCCGATGGCCCGGCGACCCAGAAGGGCGAAATGGCCCTGGGCAAGAACCTGCTCATCGCCTTCATGCCGTGGAATGGCTACAACTACGAGGACGCCGTGATCATCTCCCAGCGTCTCGTGCAGGATGACACCCTGAGCTCCATCCACATCGAGGAATACGAGATCGACGCCCGTGAAACCAAGCTGGGTGCCGAAGAGATCACCCGCGACCTGCCGAACGTCGGCGAGGATGCGGTGGCCAACCTTGACGAGCGCGGCATCATCCGCATCGGCGCCGAGGTCGAGGCCGGCGACATCCTAGTCGGCAAGGTCACTCCGAAGGGCGAGACCGAACTGACCCCGGAAGAGCGTCTGCTCCGCGCCATCTTCGGCGAGAAGAGCCGCGAAGTGCGTGACACCTCGCTGCGCGTGCCTCATGGCGAGACCGGTACCGTGATCGCCGTCAAGGAGATCACCCGCGAGGACGCCGAGGAGGACGGCGACGAGCTGCCGAACGGCGTGAACCAGATGATTCGCGTCTACATCGCACAGCACCGCAAGATCACCCAAGGCGACAAGCTCTCCGGCCGTCACGGCAACAAGGGCGTCATCTCCCGCATCCTGCCGGAAGAGGATATGCCGTTCCTGGCCGACGGTACCCCGGTCGACATCATGCTCAACCCGCTGGGCGTACCTTCTCGAATGAACCTTGGCCAGGTGCTCGAGCTGCACCTCGGCTGGATCGCCCACGCCGGTTGGGACATCTCCCTTGACCCGGATGCCGAAGCCGCTTGGAAGAAGTTCGTGCCGCAGGGCGCCGAAAAGGGCGCTCCGGGCACTCCGGTGGCGACTCCGGTGTTCGACGGCGTGCGCCAGGACACCTTGAAGGGCCTGCTTTCCTGCACCCTTCCGGACCGTGACGGCAACAAGCTGGTCGGACCCGACGGCAAGGCGACCCTGTTCGACGGACGTACCGGCGAACCGTTCCCGAAGCCGATTTCCGTGGGCTACATGTACATGCTGAAGCTGCACCATCTGGTCGACGACAAGATCCACGCCCGTTCCACCGGCCCGTACTCCATGATCACGCAGCAGCCGCTGGGTGGTAAGGCGCAGTTCGGTGGCCAACGCTTCGGCGAGATGGAAGTGTGGGCCCTCGAGGCCTACGGTGCCGCCTACACGCTGCACGAGATGATGACCACCAAGTCCGATGACGTCGACGGCCGCGTGCGCGTGTACGGCGCCATCGTGAAGGGCGACAACCTGCCGCCGGCAGGCATCCCGGAATCCTTCAAGGTGCTGCTCAAGGAAATGCAGTCCCTGTCGCTGAACGTCGAGGTGCTCAACGCCGAAGGCGTGGCCATCGACATGAAGGACGAGGACGACGACCCGTCTTCCGCCTCCGACGACCTGGGCTTCAACATCGGTGCTCGCCCTGATGCATCCGCCAAGGAAGAACAGGTAGTGGAAGCCCCTGAATTCCAGTGATTCCTCGGACCGTCACGCCCCCGGAGGCAAACGTCGCCGAAGCGTGGCGGTCCCCACGAAACGTGAATAATCAAAAGAAACGATAGACAGGACAATAGAGTGCTGGACGTCAACGCATTTGACAAACTGAGGATCGGCCTGGCCACCGCCGACGACATCCGTAACTGGAGCTATGGCGAGGTCAAGAAGCCCGAGACCATCAACTACCGTACCCTGAAGCCGGAGAAGGACGGTCTGTTCGGCGAGCAGATCTTCGGACCTACCCGCGACTGGGAGTGCGCCTGCGGCAAGTACAAGCGCGTGCGCTTCAAGGGCATCGTATGCGAGCGCTGCGGCGTGGAAGTGACCAAGAGCCGTGTGCGCCGTGAGCGCATGGGCCATATCGAGCTCGCCGCCCCGGTGACCCACATCTGGTTCTTCAAGGGTGTGCCGTCCCGACTGGGCTACCTGCTTGACATCGCGCCGAAGGATCTGGAGAAGGTCATCTACTTCGCCGCCTACATGGTCACCGGCGTGGATGAGGAACAGCGTCATCAGGATCTGCCCGATCTGCAGGACGAGTTTGACACCGAAATCACCAATCTGGAGAAGCGCCGCAACGCCGAGATCGAAGATCGCGCCAAGAAGGTGGAAGCCGATCTGGCCCAGCTTGAGGCCGAAGGTGAAGCCAAGGGCTCCGCACGCGCCAAGCTGCGCAACAGCGCCGAGCGTGAGATGGCCGCCATCCGTACCCGCTTCGACGAGCAGATTCAGCGTCTGAACGCCGTGTTCGACCGCTTCAAGAACCTGAAGCCGGGCGACATGGAAGGCGATGTGGACCTGTGGCGTGAGATGGAGGATCGCTACGGCGATTACTTCGAAGGCTGCATGGGCGCCGAAGCCATCAAGAAGCGTCTGCAGGACTTCGACCTTGACGCCGCTGCCAAGCAGCTGCGCGAGGAGATCGACACCGGCACCGGTCAGCGCAAGGCCCGTGCCCTCAAGCGTCTCAAGGTCGTCAACGCCTTCCTGACCACCGGCAACAAGCCGGAGGCCATGGTGCTCGATGTGATTCCGGTCATTCCGCCGGACCTGCGCCCGATGGTGCAGCTCGACGGTGGCCGTTTCGCCACCTCCGATCTCAACGACCTCTACCGCCGTGTGATCAACCGTAACAACCGACTGAAGCGACTCATCGAGCTTGGCGCCCCGGAAATCATGCTCAACAACGAAAAGCGCATGCTCCAGGAAGCCGTTGACTCCCTGTTCGACAACGGTCGTCGTGGTCGCCCGGTGACCGGTGCCTCGAACCGCCCGCTCAAGTCCCTGAGCGACATGCTCAAGGGCAAGCAGGGCCGTTTCCGCCAGAACCTGCTGGGTAAGCGAGTGGACTACTCCGGTCGTTCCGTGATCGTGGTCGGCCCGTCCCTGAGGATGCATCAGTGCGGTCTTCCGAAGCCGATGGCCCTCGAGCTGTTCAAGCCGTTCGTCATCAAGCGTCTGGTGGATCTCAACTATGCACAGAACATGAAGAGCGCCAAGCGTCTGGTGGACCGTGGCGATTCCGAGGTGTGGGGCGTGCTCGAAGAGGTCATCGCCGAACATCCGGTGCTGCTGAACCGTGCCCCTACGTTGCACCGTCTGGGCATCCAGGCCTTCGAGCCGATTCTGGTCGAAGGCAAGGCCATCCATCTGCCGCCGCTCGCCTGCGCCGCATTCAACGCCGACTTCGATGGCGACCAGATGGCAGTGCATCTGCCGCTGTCCGCCGAAGCTCAGGCCGAAGCCCGCTCGCTGATGATGGCGTCCGACAACATTCTGAAGCCGGCGGACGGTCACACCGTGACCATGCCGAGCCAGGACATGATCCTCGGTCTGTATTACCTGACCACCGTCATCGACGGCGCCAAGGGCCAGGGCCGTGTGTTCTCCTCGCTGGAAGAGGCCGAAATGGCCCTCGACAAGCACGAGATCGACATGCAGGCCAAGGTGCTCATCCGTCTGCCGCAGGACTTCGTGCTGCCGAAGGATTGGGAGCCGAGCGAGCTCAAGGTCGTCGACCCGGAACCGGGCAGCCCGGACGTGGTGAAGGAAGAGCGCTTCCACGACGGTTCCGTGCTGTTCGCCACCTCCTACGGCCGTATCCTGTTCAACAGCACGCTGCCGCTGGACTACCCGTTCGTCAACGACCAGGCTCCGAAGAAGCGTCTGAGCAAGATCGTCGACGACATCGCGACCCGTTATCCGACCGCCCAGGTGGCCGCGACGCTGGACGCCCTGAAGGATATGGGCTTCACCCGTGCACCGTGGTCCGGTGTGTCCTTCGCGTTCTCCGACGTCATCCAGCCGCCTGAGCGTGACGAGTACATCGAAAAGTACGAGGCCGAGGCTGACAAGGTCAACGAGAACTACGAAATCGGTATGCTCACCGAAGAGGAGCGCCGTCAGGAACTCATCGACCTGTGGACCAAGTGCACCAGCGAGGTGTCCGAGGCGGTCGAGGAACACTTCGACTCCAAGAACAACCTGGCCATCATCGTGCAGTCCGGTGCACGAGGAAACATGATGCAGATCAACCAGATCGCAGGTATGCGAGGCCTCGTGGCGAACCCGAAGGGCGAGATCATTCCTCGACCGGTGAAGTCCAACTACCGCGACGGTCTGTCCGTGCTGGAGTACTTCATCTCCCAGCACGGTGCGCGTAAGGGCCTGGCCGATACCGCACTGCGTACCGCTGAGTCGGGCTATCTGACCCGTCGTCTGGTGGACGTCTCCCAGGATGTGATTGTGCGCGAAGAGGACTGCGGCACCAAGCGCGGCCTGCCCATGAAGGTCGGCGAGCGTGACGAGAACGGCAACCTCGTGCTCGTCAAGGCCGCTGATGGCGGCCCGTACTCCCGCCTGCTCGCTTCCGATGTGATCGATCCTGCCGACGGCGAAACCGTGCTGTACAAGGCAGGCGATGCGCTGTCCATGGATGTGCTCAATGACCTTGTCGCCCACGGTGTGGAAGAGGTCAAGGCCCGTTCCGTGCTGACCTGCGAATCCAAGCGTGGCGTGTGCGCCAAGTGCTATGGCTGGTCCCTGGCCACCAACAAGCTGGTGGACGTCGGCGAAGCCGTCGGCATCGTGGCTGCACAGTCCATCGGTGAGCCTGGTACCCAGCTGACGCTGCGTTCCTTCCACTCCGGCGGCGTCGCATCCGCTTCCGATATCACCCAGGGTCTCCCGCGTGTCACCGAGCTTTTCGAAGCCCGTACCCCGAAGGGCGAGGCTCCGATCGCCGAGTTCCCGGGCGTGGTGAAGGTCGAAGACACCGATCGCGGTCGTCAGGTCACCCTGAAGCCGGACGACGACTCCGTCGAGCCGATCGTCTACCCGGTGACCCGTCGCGCTCCGATGCTGGTCAAGGACGGCGATCATGTCGAAGCCGGCACCCAGCTCATCGAGGGTTCCGTGGATCCGAAGAAGATCCTGCGCATCCTCGGTCCGCGCGCCGCTCAGGTCAACATCGTAGAGGAAGTGCACACCGTGTACCGCTCCCAGGGCGTGGATATCCACGACAAGCACATCGAGGTCATCGTGCACCAGATGCTGCGTCGTATCACCGTGATCGACTCCGGCGACACCGACCTGCTGCCGGGCGAACTCGTGGACCAGGCACGCTTCAAGGCCGCCAACATGGAGGCCGTGAAGAACGGTGGCAAGCCGGCCGCCGGCCGTCCGGAGCTGATGGGCATCACCAAGGCTTCGCTGGCCACCGACTCCTGGCTGTCCGCGGCCTCCTTCCAGGAGACCACCCGCGTACTCACCGAAGCCGCCCTGAGCCAGAAGGTCGATGACCTCAAGGGCCTCAAGGAGAACGTCATCATCGGTAAGCTCATCCCGGCCGGTACGGGTCTCGCCCGCTATCGTAATGCCGTGGTAGAGCCCGACAAGGCCATCCGTGACACCATCTACCCGAACTTCGGCCTGGGTGGCGATGAAACGGGTGCCGACTTCGGCGACGCCGATCTGTCCGATGTGGACTTCTCCAACATCGACTTCGGTGATTTGAAGCTCGGCGACGACTTCAACCCGGATGACTTCCTCGACGATAACGGCGGTCAGATGGATCTGGGAGACACCCTCTGATCCGTGGCGCCGACGGCGATAACTGATTAAGGCTGGGCCCCGACCATGCAGATGGTCGGGGCCCAGCCTTAATCATAGGGGAGGATGCTCGCGGCAGCGGCCGCTCAATCAGTGGGCATGATCGGCGCCATCCGTCAAAGCGTCATACAGGGAGCGCAGGGAATCACTCAGGTCGGCTTCCTCCGCGGAATCCTGCAACGCTTGGCTCAACGTGCTCACGCTGCTGTATGGCGCCTCCAGATTGTTGAACTCGTCGAGCAGGTCACGGAACTGCTGGTACTGCGTGGTGCCATACTGCAGCGAGCTGATATCGCCGATGGCCTGCATGCTGGAGATGATATCGCCGAGCTTGTCGACGTAATCGCCAAGATCCTTGCCATACTGTGCGATGTCCTTGTTCGGTGACTTGGAGACATCGTCGAGTGCGGCCTTACAGGCGGACACATACTCACCGTACTTGGTGTAGAAGCTGTTGTCGTAAGAGCTGACGCTGGGGCTGCTGTTGCAGGCCTTCGCCGCTTTGGAGAGCGATTCGCCGGATTCGATCATCTCGTCGACGAACTTGATGTATGTCGCGGTCTTCTTCTTATACGCCTGATATTCCTTATTGACGGTCTCATCGTTCATGACCTTCAGGGATTCGAACTTCGCGTTGTCATTCTGGAGGGTCTTGAGACGGTCCTTGAGACGCTTCTTGTCTGTGTCCTGGAAGGAACTGCTGCCGTATGCGGACAGATAGGCGTCGCGCAGCTTCTCATTCACGCTCGCATAATGCTTCTGCATGGTGAGCACCTGATTCTCTCCGGCCGTGTAGTCGGCGGCGGTGATGCGTTTCGACATAATCATCGTCACCACTACGGCAAGAACGACGATGACGGCGATCACCGCCGTTACGATGCCTACGATCAGGCCGGTCGCCGGCTTCTTCGCGGCACTCTGCGGCATGGGCTGCCCGTACGGTTGCCCCTGCATGAGAGGGGTTCCCGGCTGACCCGGCACGCCCGGCCGACCCGGCATCGGCTGCTGATACTGCGGAGCCGTTTGCTGGTACTGCGGAGGCGTCTGTTGATATGGCGGCATCGGTTGCTGGTTGGCCTGAGGCTGTGCCGGCTGCTGGGGCTGCCGATCCGCCGTGCTTGACGTTTGCGGTTGAGGCTGTGCATGGGATGGCGTCCGAGCGCTGTTCGGTTGCGTGCCATCGGTAGGAAGTTGGTCATCCATAAGAGAAATCCTTACTGTGTATCCTCTGCTTCTTCGTATGCAAAGTCACATATTTCCGAATATTCAAAAATATTTCCGTAATGACTAGCATTGTTCCAGCATAGCCCTTCAGCGCCGCAAAATCAGGTAACATGCTGAACGAAGTCGTTCCGAAGAACATGTCGATACATAAATTGCGCTATCGTTATGGGTCTCTTGCACATACAATGGAGCACATGAGCTTTCTACCTTACCCACCGCCGCCGGAACCTGGCTGGTATGACGATGACGTTACCGCACTGTCCGGTGCAATCCAATCCGAATCTTTCGAACGAAGGCAGCCGATGCAGGACGGGTCGGCGCTGAGCATGCAGCCCGTGGCGGATGTGCAGGTCGCAACGATGCAGACCGAACCGTCGCAGGACGATTCGGAAGACCAGAGCATCGAAGATTGGGATAGCACGGTGCTGTCGTCCGCGTTCACCATGAAGCAGCCGGATCACGTGTATCTGCTGCACAATGACATGACCGGCCAAGACGTGACCGTGGACATCAGCACATTGCTGGGGCGCAAGCCGTCCGCCGATGTGCCGGAAGGTGCCAAGTCGGTCAGACTGGAGGATCCGACACGTACCATTTCCCGCAATCATGCGGCCATCAGCTTCGATCGGGACGGAAGCCTGTGGATTGAGGATTACGGTTCGCTGAACGGTACGTACCTCATCCAAGACGACGAAGAAATCAAGGTGGAAGGCAGACCCATGCAGCTCGAGGCGCCGGCCACGCTACGTATCGGCGATCAGTTCTTCTCCTTCGAAGAACGCTAGGCTACATCATTCGAAACGTATCGCTTTGGGTGGCACCGGACGAAAAACCACTGCAATGCATGATGGTTGCTCCCGCCGGTACCGCCCAAGGCGATACGTATGCATGAGTGCGCATGAGTGATGGTCGGCCTCACTGCCTAGTGCGCAAGGCGGCGTTGATGGCCGGATCGTTCAACTGCGCCAACCATTCCAGCAATGCCGGATAGGTGTTGGGATTGCGTGCGATGCAGGCACGCAGCTCCGGCGCGTACTGTGCGATCTGTGCGATCTGCATCTGATCGGTGGTGGTCAGTGCCATTTGCGCGGTGAAGCCATACGGATTCCGTGCAATCGGCTGTTGCGGCTGTGGTTGCGGCTGCTCCTGCACAGGTTCGGCATAATCCGCCACCTCGGACAGATCGGCAGGATTGGTGTAGGGGTCAAGATATTCGGTCGAAGTGTCGGTGATCGGCTGGTTTTGATGGATCGGCTGAGCCTGATGGACTGGCTGAGCCTGATAGTCCTGCACTGCAGGTTGCTCTTGCGCGGACCGTACGAGCTGTTCCTGAATCGGCTGTCGCTCCTGCGCAAACTGCCGCTCCTGCACCGGCGAATCCTGCACCGGCGAATCCTGTGCCGGCTGTTCGTGTGGCGCCACTGCGGTCTCAGGTACGGCATAGCCGCGCTGGATCACAATCTGGCGTGCACGGTCGTCGCCGAACTGGGCCAGCCAGCGAATCAACCCGGGGTATGCGCGCTGATGCGCTGCGACATTCGCCCCGAATTCCGGGTTCTCATAGGCGATCTTCGCCAGGAATGCGGGATCGGCGTTCGGATCCTGCACCGCCGCGACCGCGGTATCGTAATCAACCATCATGATCTCCTTACATCAATGGTTCGTAATGTTTGTAATGTGCCGTCTTGTAGATCGCCGATGTCTTCATGCTCGGCGAGTTTGCTGACCGTCCACTTTCGCCCGATGGGCGAGGGTGTGATCATGTCGACTACCACCACGGTCACGTTGTCGTTGCCACCGGCCCGCAGCGCCGCTTTGACCAATGCGTCGGCGGTGGTCTGAGGATCGTTGTCAGCGGCCGCGATGGCGGCGAAACGTTCCTTGTCCACTTCGGCATGCAGGCCGTCCGAGCAGATGATGAAACGTCCGAAGGCATCCGCCGCGTAGTAATCGGGTGCGATGCCGTTCGGCGCTCCGATGCACTGCGTGATGATGTTGCGCGGGATGTTTCGCAACGCCTCCTCGGGCAGCATCTCCCCGGAGTCGATGGCGTTCTGGCGCTCCGAATGATCGCGGGTGATGCGGGTAAACGTGCTCGCATCCCAACCGCCGTCTTCGGTAGCGCACATATGGTAGGTGCGTGAATCGCCGATGTTGACGATATAGCAGGAATCGTTGCCGTCGGCGGTACTGTTGGCATCGGCTGCATGGGCCGTCATGCTATCGATATCGGCAGGCATGATCACACCGGAAATCGTGGTGCCGGCGATGCCGCCCAACGATTCGCCCAATGCCAGCACCTCACGTTGCGCGGCATTCAGCGTCTCTTCGATATCATGCCGGTTGCGCGCGGCCTTGGTGCCAAGCTGCGCACAATGGCGCACCACTGCCTCGCTTGCCCGCTCGCCGCCCATGCCGCCGCCCATGCCATCGCATACGACGAATATGCTATGCCCGGCCAAGGCATTGTCCTGATTGCTGGCGCGACGCAGTCCGATATCGCTGTTCAGGCCGGTCACGATACGGTTTGCGTTCATGAACTCCGCCCTTTCCCGTGCCGTCGGATGTGGAATACGTCCGCGAGCGACAGCCTGGCTCTCCACCTCCGTGCAGGAGGCAGGGATCCGAGTATGGACCGGCGCACCACATCGATGTTCCGCCAATACCGTTGCACATGCTCTTCCTGCACCGTATCGCCCGAAAATGCCGCGTAATCGGCTTCCTTGCCCAATGCGAGCAGTGAGACGGCATCGACGTTAAGCTGTCGGCCGATGGCCTGCGCCTGATCGCGACGGGTGCCGTCGACATCGAGTCCGCTTTGCCTGGCTAGGGCGGCGACGGATTGCCATCCCGCGGCTACGCGCTGACGTGCGTCGCCATGTCTGCGGGCCCGTGCCAAGGCGATCGCTTTGATGCCGAGCAGCAGCGCACAGATGGTGAGTAGCGCCCAGAGCGGGCTTCCATAGATGGCCACCTTTTTGGCGATGCGCTCGAAACGTTGCCAGAACAGGTTGGTAGGGGATTCGTCGGCCTCGCTGCCGCCGATCGATGATTTGCCCTTGGCCTGATTGTCGTCACGAAGCGGGTCGGTAAGCGGCACCGGAGGCTGGCGTACCAGCGTCTGCGGGTTCGGCGGAGTGAGATTCTGGTTTTCGTCGGGAACCTTCGTCTCCTTCGGTGTGGGATAGAACGACACCCATCCGTAGCCGTCGAGCTTGATCTCCACCCATGCGGTCACGTCATTGCCGGTGAATTCGGTGGTGGTGGACTTGCCGTGCCGTTCGGTGCGTTCCTCGCTGATGTCGCCTTCCTCGTTCTTCGGCAGGAATCCGAGCACCACACGGCTGGACAGACCCAGACTGCGGGCCATCAGCGCCATCGTGGAGGCATACTGTTCGCTGTCGCCCACCATGGCGGTGCCGGCAAGGAGCTGATCGATGCGATAGTTGCCGTGGCCGGGGGAGGATGGATAGTCTCCGGCCAGACCATGCGAGAACCAGCCGGATTCCTTGAGCTCGTTCGCCAGGGCGAGGGCCGCCTCACCGCCCTTGGACCGGCCGCCAGCCACTGCGGTGGCGAGCCTGTCCACGCTGTCGGGCACGTGCTGCGCCTGCGGCTGGCTTACCGAGGAGGCCTTGGCCTTGCTGATCTGGCTGTCGGTGGGCACGGCGGGCATGATGCCGGTTTCCGTGTAGGTCAGGCCGGCGGTCGTCTTGGACGCATAGATGGCCGAATGCGTGGCGGTGTTGTAGTAGAACGAGTCGGCATCATCCTCATGCTCGAACGTCACGCCGGAGGCGGTGCCGGTCATCGGCAGCCAGTAGTCGCTCAGGCCCCTGTTCACCGTGAACGTGGCCGCGAACTTCCTGCCCTTGACGTTGTTCCTGATAGTGGTGCCGACACGATGGTAGTTCGATGAATCGGCGGCCATCGTGGAATCCGAAAGATTCCACACATTGCCGTCGAAACGGTCCATCACGGCCAGACGGATGGTGGAGCCGGCCGGCAGGTCGGTGACGGTCAGCAACGTATCGTCCTTATGATTCTTGATATAGGATCGCATGCCGCTCAACGGGCTTGTGTAATCGTACGGGCTCAACGGCGGGTCGTAATAGTCTCGCAGAATGATTCGGTCCTGCGGGATCGTCAGACATGCGCCTATCGCCAGTGCAGCCGAAAGCGCCACGATGATCGCGGAGCTAATCCAACGGCCCAACTCCAGCAATCCCCAGCGAGCGCTCACCCAAATCATCAACACGATGGCAACGGCGGTGCCGATGGCGAAACGATAGTAGCCACTGGCGGTGCCGAGCAATGCGCAGATCGCCATGTTCGCCATCACCGGAATGATGGCGAACATGGCGAGACGGCCGTCCTGCGCGACGGCGAATATGCCGGTCAGCAGTGCGAACCACAGGCAGATCGTCCATACGGCCAGCAGACTGCCGTTGGCGGTGCCGGTAGGCGGGTCGATCGACAGTACGTACTTGAACGATCCGAGCATGGACGTCCATCCTTGCGTCAACGTACGCAAGGTGGGTATGACGTGTGCGATGGTGGTCTCGTTCAGCAGGAGAGCGGGTCCGATGACGAGTTGCGCCAGTGCCATGAACAGGGCTTGCCACCATAGTCGCAACGCCTCGACGGTGCCGGCGAGCGCCACCAGACAGCCGATGACGGTGGCTGGCACGGCGGCGACGGCCCATGCGGCTGGTGAGCCATACACGTCGATGAGGTTGCTGGCGGTGGCGAGCGTGAGCAGTGCTGTCGTCAGAAGACTGGCGAACTGCCGGCTTGCCGGGCGGTGTGCGCTGATCAGCGGCCGCTGTTTGCCGCTGCGGGTCATCCAGACCACCGAATGCGTGGAATCGGCCCACGATCCGGTGAAGGTATGGCTTTGGTCGGGAATCGGTGGGAAGGTCATGACAGTACTCCCATGATCATCGGCAGATCGTTCAGATCGCCGACCGTGGCCAGGATGAAGTTCGGGAATCTTCGTATGGCGCGTTGTTGGCTGACGGCTGCCTGCAGTACTACGCAGGTCGCTGAGCGTGGCAATGTGAGCGCCATATGCTTGATTTCGTCTACGTCTTTGAGTCGGCCGACGGTGAAGTAGTAGAACGAGGCATCGGCGGCGTAGTCGAGTGTGCCTTGCGCAAGGTTCGGATTGTCGTCGAGATCCGGTTCGATGGCGCTGCAGGAGTCCAGGAACGTCGTGGCATTGCGGGGCGTGGTGTGATCGTCGCCGGCGTGTGCGGTCAGCGGGCGGTCCTGTAGCAGGCACTGCACGCCGATGGAGGCGTGGATTGACACGGCCAGTTCGAATTCCTGGGCGTCGGTGTAGTCATCGGGATTCACGCTGATGCCTACGGCGGTGTCGGTGCGTCGTGTGGCCTCGTATTGGCGGATCATCAGCGAGCCGGTTTTCGCGGAACTCAGCCAATGTACGTTACGCACATCGTCGCCCGGCTCGTATTCCCGCAAACCGTAGAAGTCGAGATCGTCATCCACGATTTCGCCGCTTGGCTGTCCTTCCAAGTCACGTTGGATGCCGGCATTCAACGTATTGAGCATGACGGTCGGCGGGTGAATGAATACCTGGATCTGGTCGACGAGCCGTTTTTCGTGGCGTACCAGACCGAACGGGTCGCCCTTGCGGATCGACAGCGGGCCGACCGGCAGCACCGCACGCGCCATGGCGGTGAATTCCACGTCGGTCTGGCGCGACTGCCCGGCCGCGAGCATCGGGATGGTGAACCGTTCGTGGTTGTCGCCGATCGGCAGATCGCCGCGTGCCGAGGCGGTCGGTGTGTTGCCGGGATTGTCGACGGCCACCCTCACCTGCACCGTGTCGCCTACGGTCACACGCCTGTTGGACACATCGATGGATGCGGAGAATGACGTGTTGCCCAACGACATCACTACCGCGGCAAGCAGCATCAGCGCGTATGCCGTTGCCATGGCAAGCAGTTCATGCCAACCGAGCATCGCGAACGCGGCAGACGTGGCTACGGCCAATACGGCCACCATCCATCCCACCGGTGAAACGTATGAGGTGAACAGACGCTTCAACCGGTGTCCGGTACGGCGCAGGAACCGCATCATGGTTCGTCTGCGTAGCGTTGCTCGGGAATTTCGCATCGGAACCGTCTCCTCAGGCGCCCAGGGTCGGGGCAGGCACTTCCTCGAGAATCTGCGAGATCATCTGCTCCGCCGTGGCACCGGCGAATGTGGCTTCGGCGGTGAGCGTGATGCGGTGTGCGAGCACGGAGACCGCCAGATCCTTCACGTCGTCGGGCACTACATAGCCGCGATTGTCGGCGGCGGCCCACACACGGGCGCAACGGGTGAGCGCCAGCGCGCCTCGCATGGAGGAGCCCACTTGGATCCTTTCGTTATGTCGGGTCGCTTCGACCAGGCGAACGATGTATTCGATGATGGCGTCATCGAGGCGTACGGTCTCGCTGATGGCGCGCATGCGCAGCACGTCGTCGCCGGAAAGCACGTGGTGCACGGTGGCAGCGCGGTCGGTGACGTTGACCTGACGCAGAATGTCGACGCTCACCTCATGGCTTGGGTAGCCGACGGTGGTCTTGATGAGGAATCGGTCCATCTGCGCTTCGGGCAGCTTGTAGGTGCCGAGTTGTTCGATCGGATTCTGCGTGGCGATCACCATGAACGGCTGCGGTACGGCATGGGTCACGCCGTCGACGGTGACCTTCTGCTCCTCCATGACCTCGAGCAGTGCGGACTGTGTTTTCGGTGAGGCGCGGTTGATCTCGTCGGCGAGCACGACGGAGGCGAAGACCGGGCCCTCACGGTATTCGAATTCGCTTCGCTTCTGGTCGTAGTAGGTTACGCCGACCACGTCGGACGGTAGCAGATCCGGCGTGAACTGGATACGCTTGAACGACATGTCGATGGAATTGGCCAGGCCTCGCGCCAACTGGGTCTTGCCGGTACCCGGATTGTCTTCGAGCAGCACATGGCCGCCCACCACCATGGCGGTGATGCATTGGCGAATCGGGCCGTCCTTGCCGACCACCACCTTGGAAACGTTCTCCACCAAGGCGTTGAACTTGTCATGGAATTCGACGATATCGGCGCCGGCGGCCGGCATCATGCCGGTATTCAGGGTTTCCGGCATGGTGCCGGTTGTCGGCTGCCGACGAACCTGCTCGGAGGCGGCCGGCTGCCGTTCGGTTGTTGCCTGCCACGATGTCATCCGCTCGGTCGGGGCGGCGGTGTCCGGTGTGACCGTGATGGTTGGGGCGGCGGTCGGTGTGACGGTCGGAGCGTTCGTCGTCACCGGGGCCGTCGTGCCATGCGTGCCCAATACCGTACCGTCCACGTCGGTGGACTCATGATGTTCGATCCCGAGGCGTTCCGGCAGCTTCGGCATGGTGAAGCCTTGCTTTCCGTGCGGTTCGTTGCTGCGCTCGCTCAGCTGGGTGGCATCGTCGAATGCGTTGCTCATGGAATCTCCTCTACTGCTTATTGCCTACGAATGATGGATTGATCGGCGGGCGGCCGTGGAACAGTCGGATTTCCCTGATCCATGGATGGTCGTGATTCGCCTGCCTCGGCAACGTCGTCAATGCCGAATGTCCTTTGGACCCGCCCCGCGATTCGTCGGTGCCGTCGTCGAAGGACGTCGATGTGGATGGACTGGTGCCGGGCGAAGGGGTCGGCGGAGCATGATACCTGTCGCTGTCCTTAAGCGGGGTGGAACTCTGCTTCGTGCTGTTGACCGCCTTGTCGGTGGTGCCTTCCACCTTGACGAGCCACGAGTACGAGAATCCCTGTGGCAGCGCCGAGGCATCCAGCGTGGTCGTAAGGCCCGGATGCCATTCGAACGGATACTGCTTCTTGGATTCATCCGACAGGACGATGGTCACGGTCACGGACTGGTTGTAGGCGTTCACGGCACCGCCCTCGACATGGATGACATTGGCGTCTGTATCGTCCCAACGCAATGACGGCAGGGCGATCACAGCCTGGACCTTGTTGCCGATTTCGCCGTTGCTGGCCTTCACCGGATCGCTGGTATGGCCTTTGAAGGTCTGCCACACGGTTACGGTGCCACAGCTGCCCCAATGTTCAAGCGGATAGGTGACGCTGAGGCTTGCGATCGGCATGTTGTTCTGCTTCGGCACGTTTACGATGAAGCCGTCATGATGCTTGCCGGCGGCGTTCCACGAAGCCACGCAATGGTCGCCATCGGGCACGACCCTGACATCGGCCGGCTTGTCGGGCTTGACGTCAGGGGTGATGGCGTTACCCTGCGCGGTGACGGTTCCGGCGTATTTGGTGGTCAACGTGATTTTCGGCGCGAGGCTTTGGTAGTACCAGTCTTCGGCGATGTCGAAGGTCGCGGAAACGTCCGACGATCCGCATGCCATGCCGGCGTCCCTGCCTGCGAAACTCAACGTCACGGCTTCACAGCCGGCATTGCGCATGTTGCCAAGCTTGCCGGAGACGATGATCTGATCGCCTTGCTGCGCTGCGGAGACGGTCGGCTTGTCGGGAACTCCCCGCGGTGCGGTGGCGTTCGAGGCCTGGGACGGCTGGCTCCAGTTCACCCTATTCCTGGCCCGCACGGTCGCACTGACGGACATGCCGTCCGTGATGGCGTTGTTCTCGAGATTGAAGTTGATGGCGTTTGCGGAGGTGGTCTCCTTCTTGGATACGCCACCGCCGGTCAGGGTCACCTCATATTCGGTGACTTCCGAGAAGTTGCCTTTCGGCACCGACCATGTCACGGCCACGATGTTGCCGTTGGCTTCGGCCCTCACGTCTTGCGGCGCGGAAGGTATCTTATCGGGTTGCCCGTCCACGGCATTCGATGGACTGGACCATCCGACTTCGTTCTGCGCCATGACGGTGAACGAGTACTTCCTGCCGTTGGTGAGCCCCGTCACCTGGCATGTGGTCACCGTGCCGCACGATTTCTCTCCGGAGGAGTCGCCCGTCCACGAGACCTTGTATTCGGTGATCGGGCTGCCGTTCGAAGAACCCGCCGTCCAGCTCAGATTCACCGCGCCATCCTGGGCATCGCCGGCGATGGGGGAGAGCAGCGGGGCGTCCGGCTTGTCCGTCACCGAAACGCTGATGGTTCCGGTGACTTCACGTTCCTTGGTCATGGTGGCGTCGCGCACGGTCACGATCACATGGTTCGTGCTCGCGCCGATATCGGAGGCTGCCGCAATCGTTATCATTCCGTTGGCGGGGCAGTCCACCGCCAGCTTGGCGGAACCGTCGGCCTGACATCCCGTCACGGTAAGCGCGGTGTCGGGGAACGGATTGTAGGCGTCGCCAAGCACGTTCACCTGTTCGCTTGACCCAGCCTTGACCTTCAGGGCCTTCGCGCCGATGCGCGCCATCGGCCTGGTGGAGGCCACCACGCGCACGGTCACACCGGCCTGCACGGTGCCTTTCGAATACGAGATGGTGATCGGCACGCTCACCGTGGTTCCCGGCGTGGCCGTCTTGTCGGCGCTCACCGTCAGCTTGCCGTCGGCGCTTACGTTCGTGGTCACCTGGTCGGAGGAGACTCCACCGGCATACGTGTATTCCTTTTCGTCGTCATACAATCCCGACGGCGAATGCGTCAAGGCGGTCAGATCGATGGTGGTGGAGCCCTCACCGGCCACCACGTCCACCGTGGAGGATGAGAAGGTAGGTGCGGGCACGTCGCGGCCGATCACGGTGATCGGCAGGGTCAACACCGCCGAATTGACAATCTTCACTTTGCCGTTTCCGGCATGCTTGCCGTCGACCGCGGTGAACGTGATCGAAGCGGGGCCTGCATAATCCTTCGGCGCGGTGAACTTGAGCGTCTGATCGTTCACATACAGGTCGTCATTGTCGGCCTTGGTGGCGCTCACCGAATCGGCGCCGTCCACGTAGGCGGTCTTGCCGGCGCCGACACGTACGTAATCGGCGATGTTGATGGTGATCGTCTCACGTGCGTTCACCTTCAATGCCGGTGCCTTCGGACGCAACGTCGGCGGAAAGACGCCGTATGCCGGTACTTGGATGAATGCGGTGGAGGTGATGTTGTATGTGGTGTTCGTCACCGTGTAGGGCACTGCACGCGCCTCATCGGTCAGATCCACCGTGATTACGGTGGACGTTCTGCCGCCCTTCGTCCGCGCATGGTCGGCGGCGGAATCGTCCACGCCGACCTGCAGCTCGTCGGCGGTGCCGGACGGGTTTGCGATCCATTGCGACACATCCACGTCGACCGACTTCTTATCGATCGTTGCGGAGGACGGCACTCGGTAATCGTAGGCCGATGGCGGTGCGATGGCCGCGTTATCATCGACGTTCACCGTCAGCGTGGCCGTGTCGGCAAGGCCCGCCTTGTCCTTCACCGTGTAGATGACGTAATACGTTCCCGCCTGCTTGGGAGTGGTGAACGCGAGCATGTTGTCGTTCACTTTCACGCCGTCGATGCCCTGAGATTCCACATTGCGTTCGACGGTGAGGTTCGTGTTGTCGCCGGAGATGTCGTTCTGCGCAACCGGCACGGTGGCCGCGGTGTTCGGTCGTAGCGTGATCTCGTCGTCACGCGCGTACACGCCCGAATCGGTGCCCGATTTGAAGACGCCGACACGGATCTGCGCCTGTGCGCGCTGACCGGTCCAATCCTCGACCGCATACGAGAAGGTGTCGGTGCCGGAGGAATCCGCATACGCCTCATACACCAGATAGGTCGCACCGACCTCGGTGATGCGGCCCAGCTGCGGCGCCTTGTTGCCCAGACCCAGTAGCTGGTCGTCGTCGCCATCGGCGTCAATGCCGGTCAGTGTGATCGGAATCCGCACTTTCCGTCCGGCGGCCACCTGCGCATCCACGTCGGACGGCGTCGGCGCGCTCTTGTTGGAAGCATCCTTCTGATGCACGGTGAAGGTGATCGTTCCGGAGGCGGCGTTGCCGAGGTTGTCCTTGACGGTGTACGTCACAGGGAATGTGCCGGCTTGGTCGGATGCCTGATAGCGTACGGTGTCGCCGGAAACGAACACCAGTCCCTTGAACGTGCCCTCGTCATACTGCAGATTGTCCTGCAGGCTTACCGTGGTGCCGTCGGAATAGGTGACGTGGTCGAGCACATCGACGGATACGATGCCGTCGGTACGTACCTGTGCGTCGATGTTGTCGGCCTTCGGCACGGAATTCGCGGTGGTCAGCGCCGGCGGCTGCAGCACGATGGTGCCGGTCGACGTTCCGGCCGCGTTCGCCACGCTGTAGGTGAGCTGCACCGGTTTGGTCGGCACCTGGCGGGCGGTGATGTACACGCGCTTGTTGCTCACCACGCCGGTTTTAATGCCGCTGGCCGCATCGGCCTTCACGGAGGTGACCGACAGCACGCCGCCCATCGGATCGATATCGTTGGCCAGCGGCTCCACGATGGCGGTGTTGTCCGCTCCGAGCAGCGCCACGTCATTGGCTGCCACCGGTTTGGCGGAATCGCCTGTCACGGCCTGCACTTCCACACGAGCCAGACCGGTTGCGGGAATCGACCCCTGCGTAATGGTGTATGGCACATAGTAGGTACCTGGATTCGCGGCGGTGAACGTGAACGACATATCCGTCGCGTTCATGGTGGTCGAAGCTCCGTTCGGCGTCTCCACCGCGGTCAGCTGCGCCGGTTCGGCGGAAGTGCCATGCACGTATTGTTGAAGCGATACCGTAGTGCGTGCATCGGGCGTGGTCTGCTTGACCACCGGATCGATCGCAGCCCCCAGCGTATTGGCCGGTTTCACCGAGAAATACAGCATGCCGGTGCCAGTCTGCTCGCCGTCGGACACGGTTACCTCGACGCTCGCCCTGCCGGATGTCATCGCGCCGGCATTGAACACCAGCTGGCCGTCCGCGCGCGTGGAGACCGTCACCTGATCGGTGTTGGTCGGTACCGCGGCGACCAGTGTCAGCGGATCGCCATCCGGGTCGGAGAAGCTGCCCAGCGCGTTTGCCGTATATGTGGCGCCCTGCTCCACGTCGATTTCCGGTGGCATATCGGTCTGGGCAGGCGCATGGTCGATCCCGTCGGTGATGTTCAAGGTCACGGTGGCGCTCGACGTCTGGCCCCGACCGTCGCCGATCTCGTAACTGAACGTCACCGTGCCCGCTCCTGCGGAAGTGGCGTTCAGCTGCAGGTACCGACCGTCGTATACGGGCGAGACGGTGACGTCACCGCCGTCCGGTGCGCTCGCCGAGGTGATGCGCAACACCGAACAGTCGGTCTGTTCATCGTTGCGTAGCACGTCGAGAATCTGCGACGAGCCGGCTCGTGCGCCGAACGCATCGTCCTGCGCCTTGATCTGACCGGATTGCGACGAACAGGTCTTGCTGAAATTATGCTGATTGTTGGCGCTGTCGGTGCTCTGATCCTGTTGTTTCGTCTGCTGCGTCTGCACCTTGTTCCACTGGATCTTGATGACCTTTGCGGATTCCTGTGGATTCCACACGTTGCCGTTGACCACGTCGTTGAGCACCGTCAGACGATGGTTGGCACGGAACACGAGTTCGGAGGTGGCATTCACGTTCTGCAGGGATGTGAATTGCGGATGGCTGTCGTGCGCCGAGCACACGCGCAGATAATTGTTCGCCTTTTGGCTCCATGCGGCGGATACGCAACCGTTGGTGGACACGGGCTGTGCCGCGTCGCCCTTGCCGGAATTGGAGATTTCCACGGGCGTCGGCTTCCTGGACTGCAGATCGACCGTGACCAGACCGCGCTGACCCGCGGCGGCCACCCAGCCGCTCTGCCTGTCGTCCGTGGGCGGTGCCTGGAGGACGAGCGCGCCACTCATCGAAACTTCCGCACTGCCGTTCGGCCAGTGAATCGCATTGCCGGAAGTGAGTACAGGGGTATTTGCCACCACGGTGAAGGAGTCTGCCCGCAATCGTTGGTTTGCGCCGATTTCCGCCACTTTGCCGGGCGTCGCCTGCGGTCCGTCCATTTTCAGAATCGCGCCGTCGGACTGCCGGTAGCCGTAGATCGCACCGTCGTGGGTCACGGCGATTCTGCCGCCCGTCCCGAGCTTCATCTTCGGCGACGCGGTGGTCGGGTTCACGGATTTCACATCGGATGAGGCACCCGCCCACACGTTGCCGGTCTTCATGTTGATGAAGGCGATGGTATCCCCGCCGATCAACGTCTGCATATCCGCCTTGATGGTGGTGTCGCCGTCCTCGCTGACGGTGGAGGCCGCGATATAGCTGGCCTTCGTTCCCTCCAGAATCACGGTGTCGCCGTTGTGCTGGGCTACGTCGAACCGTGCCGCGGATGAGGAGATGCCCGCGTCGGTGTCTTTGACCTTTACGTTGAACCGCGCGGCCTTGCGGTCCTTCAGTGAAGTGATCCACACGGTGCCGTCGTCAAGCTGCACGTGCTGCTGGGTCACCGAACTGATGACCAGCGCGCCGGCCACGATGCCCAACAGAAGCAGCAGCATGATGATCGGTGTGATCCACTGTCGATTGCCGGACGGCATCAGCCTGCGCAGCATCGCGCCGATCTTGCGGGACCTCTCGTATGACTGCGAGGTCGCGGTCCGTCTCGGATGCGCTGATCTGTCCATGAGTCTTCTCCGGTTCTCTCGTAGCGAATGCGGTGTGACGGTGGTGCGTTACGGCTTGGCCGCGCAGGCGATCGTCGGATTCTGCGACATCCGCCGATCGGCTCGGATCAGGCTCACCTGAATGCAGGTCTGTGTGCCGTCTCCCGCCGGGACCTCGACCTGCGTATCTTCCGTGGTGGCCGCCTGTGCGTTCGCACTCGTCCCGGAATCGCCGACAATGGACCACGCGTAGGAATCGCCCTTCTTCGGATCGGGATTCACCCAAGTGAAATTCACCTTGTCGCCGTTGTATTGGCCGGCGAGGTTCTCCACGGAAGGCACGACCGTCGTGGCGATGTCGTCATCCTCATCGTCATCGGTACCGGTGCCGCCATTGCCATACCCCTTTGTGGTGGGGCTGATCCGCGCATGGCCGTTATCGGAGACGGAATCCATGCGAGGGGCCACAATGAAGGCGAATACCAGTGCGACCACGGTGATTGCGGCAACTGCGAGCGTACCGATGACGACGGGTTTCACCCATGTCTTGGCGCGGCCGGAGTCGGATGCGTCATCCGTGCCGTGCGTGTCCTGGCGTGAGGGGAGGTCCTTCGGATACTGTGGCACGCCTTCCACCGTGGTCGGCGTGGCATGTCCGTACAGCGCGTACTGCACCCGCTGCATGGCGCGGGCGAAATCGAGTGCGGAATAATACCGCTGATCGGGATTCTTGTCGAGCGCCTTGCGTAGCACCTGCTCCACCTGCGGCGGCACCTCGGGGCGGTTGAGCTTTGGCAGAGGCTTGCTGACGACCGTCATGGCCAGCTCCTGCTTGTTGGATACACGATAGGCGTATTCGTACGGCGAACGGCCGGTGATCGTGGCGAACAGCGTGGCGCCCAGCGAATAGATATCGGAGGCCTCATTGCCTCCGCCGACTCCGGAAATCACCTCCGGCGGGGCCCACGGCAGCGAGAAGCCGGTCGTGCGATGGTCATAAATCGAGGCGGAGATGCCGAAATCCGACAGCACCGGCATGCCTTGCGCATTGATGAGCACGTTGCTGGTCTTGATGTCTCGATGGATGATGCCCTTGCGATGTGCGGTAAACAGGGCGCTCGCCAGATTGATGCCGAGATCGAGCATCTGGTCGGCATTGAGCGTGGCCTTGCGCAAAGCGTCCCGATAGCTGCCGCCGGGTGCGAATTCGAATACGGTGTAGCCGAGCCCGTTGCCGGTCACGCCGGATTCGAAAATCGAAAGGATGTAGGGGTGTGAGGAGATCTGCGCCATGAAATCGGCCTCGGCGCGAAAGCGCGCGGCCGCTCGCGGATCCAAGGACTTGTTGCTCACCTTGATGGCGACCGGGCGGGCAGGGGATCGCTGTTGGTACAGATACACCGTTGCCTCGGAGCCTGCACCCAACTGTCGCACGAAATCGTAGCCGGGTATCCGCGGCGGAACCGGTTGTGGAACCTCCATGCCTTGTCCTTCTGCTCTAGGCCGTCGTGCGGCCATACTCTGCTCGATACTCTAGGATGTGCGCCTCGCCAACTGACCCCTGTCGATACCGATTCGGCCGTATGTATGCTCCATGCGGCGGCGCTTTGCCGTCACGAAGGGGAATAATAGGGTTGGCTGCACGGCGTGATGGATAAGAGGGCGGATTGCGTGCCTTGCTTCGACTGTGGTGCGAAGCATGAAGGCGATTCCGGATGCCGCATGCATTGCGGTCATCCGTTGGCGTCGGCAATGCCCGATGCGACGGTGCTCGATGCGACTGCCGACGATTTCGTGATGCCGCCGGCATCTGTGCCGGGTGGCGGTGCAGTCCCCGTTTTCACTCCTCCGCCACCCGCAAAGAAGGGTGGAAAGGGGAAGATTGTCTCCGTCATGACCGAGAGCTGGCCGCAGTGGTTTCGTCTTCATCATCACAGTATAGCATGTATGCTATACTGATGGTGTGGCGATGATTGATTCACTTAAGGCGCGACGCATGGATTGCGGGCTAAGCCAACAGGCGGTAGCGGAGGCGATGGGTACGACGCAGTCGGCGTTGTCCCGGGCGGAGCATGTCGGCAATCCGACGCAGGATTTTCTGCAACGCTATGATGAGGCGCTGCGCAAGCTGATGCGGTCCGACAGTGTGGTGGATGTCACCACGGTGAAGTTCATCATCGAGCGGATCGCCAGGGAATACGGGCTGGCGGAGGTATATCTGTATGGTTCCGTGGCCCGAGGTGAGGCGGACGCCGACTCCGATGTCGACCTGCTGTATGTGACCGCACAGGGAGTCCGTCTCGACATGATGCGGATGGCGGGATTGAAGGGCGATCTGGAACGGGCGTTTGGCAGGGAGGTGTCGTTGACGTCGTTGGACGCATTGCGTAGGAATGCGAAGATCAGCCGTGCAAGCAGGCGTTTCTACACGCATATCCAACCGGATATGATCAGGGTGGCATGATGATTCGGCGTAAGTATGGAGATCAGCGATTCCGAGACGAGACGAATCTGATCCGTCTTGTGGAGCATCTCGAACGTGCGCATCGCGACGCTTCCGCCGTCGCTTCGGCGCAGGAACTTGAGGGCGACTATATGCGGTTCAACTCCGTGGCCATGGATATGGTGCAGGCGCAGGAGTCGGCACGGAAACTGTCGGACGAATTCCGCAATGAGACTCCCGAACTGCCATGGAGTGAGCTGCGTGCGTTGCGCAACGTCATCGTGCATCAATATGACGAGATCGAATCGTATGCGCTGTATGAATCCGCCACGACAAACGCCCGGCATCTACTGTCGAGACTGCGTCCCTACGTCGATGCCATAGAGGACTGAAATGGTCGAGCCCACAATGATGCGGGGAGTCTGGCATGGCCAATGATGAACGGGCGGGTGGCATGGCCTCGGATGTCGTGAAGGTAACCGGTACGCCGCCGGAACGGTCGGTCAACCGACGGATTCTTGCATTGGCGATTCCTACGTTCGGACAGCTGATCGCCGAACCGGCGTTCGCGCTTATCGACACCGCCGTCGTCGGACATGTCGGCGATAGCGCATTGGCGGGCCTATCGGTCGGCTCGACGATAGTGCTTACCGTGGCCGGGCTGTGCGTCTTTCTGGCCTATGGCACCACATCCCGCGTGGCGAGACTGATGGGTGCGGGTAAACGGCGCGAGGGATTGGAGGCCGGCATCAGCGGATTATGGTTGGCGCTGACCATCGGCATCGTTGTTTCCGTGGTGCTGTTCGTGTTCGCACGCCCGATATGCATGTGGATGGGTGCGAATGGCGGCGCATTGGATGATGCGGTCGTCTATCTGCGTGCGGTGGTGTTCGGCTTGCCGGGCATGCTGCTGGTATATGCGGCGAACGGCATCTTCCGCGGTCTGGCGAAGGTGACGATTACCTTGGTGGCGGCCATTGCCGGTGCCGTCTTGAATACGATTCTGGATGTGACGCTCATCCTTGGATGCGGCTGGGGCGTATTCGGTTCCGGTGCCGGCACGTTGATCGCGCAATGGTTCATGGCGGTCGTGCTGATCGGACCGGCACTGTTGTGGGCTCATCAGGAGGGCGCTTCACTGCGGCCGCGCGTGCGAAGCATGAAGGCGAGTATGGGCGACGGCCTGATGTTGTTCGTCCGCACGCTTGCCCTACGTGCGTGTCTGATGGCCACGGTGATGCTGGCGGCACGCATGGGTGTACTGGTGCTTGCCGCCTATCAGGTCGTGAATTCGACGTGGAATTTCGTATTGAACATGCTGGATGCCATAGGCATTGCCGGGCAGAGCCTTGTGGCGGTGGAGATCGGCACGAAACGGCCGCAACAGGCCTTGCGTATGACCAAGGCGGCCGGCCGGGCAGGGCTTGTTGCGGGAATCGCGATCGGCGTAGGCCTGATTGTTCTGGGAATGATCGCGCCTCCGCTGTTTTCCGCGTCGGAGCCGGTGCGGATGCTGATTACGGTCGGCATGGTCGTCGTCGGTGCGACGCTGCCGCTTTCCGGTTGGATGTGGGCGATCGACGGCATTCTGATCGGTGCGGGCGATTATCGTTACCTCGCCGTCACCTGCATCATTACCGCATGCATCTATCTGCCGTGTCTTGCCGGCATCGGTGTGCTGTGCAACGGTTCCGCCGTGCCGGATACCGTCCGCATGGCCGCTCTCTGGGCCGCCGTCACGCTCCTGTTCATCGGAATCCGGGCCATGTTCAACGGTCTGCGCGTCCGTGGCAAGACAGCCAGCATCGAGGCTGGTCAATAGAGTCCGTGGTGCCATATTCGATGATGCTCTTGCTCTGCAGTAGTGGGCCGGTGCCGTGACGATGCCGGATGTGGAGTGATTGCGAATCGTGCGCTGTGACGCTGACGATTTGTCCGGTGGGTGCACAGTGAGGACGCAATCGGTCGAGTAGTCTTGGGAGGCATGATGGATTTGGATGACCTTGCGGATGTGACATTGGTCGCGGGAGCGCCCCGCAGCGGCAAAACCGAATTTGCGTTACGTGCGCTGATCGCCGCGATGAGGCGGTATGGCGATACGCAGGCCGTGATGACGGTATCGGGCCGGCAGATCGCCGATGACTTGGGCGACCGGGTGATTCGTGAGTTGTCCGCGATTTCGCAGGCCCGACCGGTCACCACATTGCCGGCTGTGGCCTTCCGCATCGTGACGGCCGTGCGCTCACGTGCGGGTCTGCCTTTACCGAAGCTGCTCAACGGCGCCGAACAGGACATGATCATCCGTCGCGTGCTCGCCTCGCATGTGGACCATACGAATCGTGGTGACGAATGTGCCGTCTGCGACCTGCTGCGCACGTATTTCGCGGTGGCCGACTGGTCGGGCATGGTGGCCGACGATTCCACCGACGCCTTTGCCAACCAGTTGCGTGACATGCTCGCCCGCATGAATGAGATCGGCGCAAAACCCGAACTCGAGGATGGGCTGATTGCACGTGCCGCCAGTAAGGATGGCACGCTCAACGAGCGGCATGAACGCATGCGTACCCAATGGCGTCTCGCCTTTGCGTTGCGTGCCGAATACGATGAGGCGATTCGCGCGGCCTATCCGGGCGAATACCGTCTCGACGCATCGCAGCTCATGGTCGATGCGGCCGCCACCGTGACGCAGGCCGAGATCGAAGATCTGCCGAAGTTACTGATCGTCGACGATTTCCAAGATGCCACGCTTGCCGGATTCGACATGCTCGCAGCTTTGCACGGGCGCGGCGTGCGGCTGCTGCTCGTCGGCAATCCGGACGAATCCGTACAGACGTTCCGCGGATCGTATCCGGAATACCTGTTCAACGCGGCGCAATCGCGATTGGAGGCTCGGCTGGAACGCATCGACGTCACGGAAACGGAACAACGTAAGCCCACGTATCGTACGCTGGCCGCAAGCCGCGTGAGTTTGTCGATTGCCAGTACCGAACCAACGGATGAGGCGCTGCCGAGTCGTCCGGGCAAGATGCCGGCGCTGCCAGGCTCACTACCTATCGAAGCGGTGCCGACGGGTGTCTCCGTAGACGGTATTTCGCCAGATGACGGCAGCATCGGAACCGCCATGTACCGCTCCGCCGTCGAGGAGCTGGATGACGTGGTCTGGAGGATCAAAACCGAGCATCTGCAACATTCCCGCGACTGGAACGACATGGCTGTGATCGCGCACGACAACGACACTGTGCGTACGTTCGGCGAACGACTGCGGGCCGACGGCGTGCCTGTGCGCTATTCGAGCGTGACCCGCCCGCTGAAGGACGAGCCATTCGTGCAGGGCCTGTTCGCACTGATCGAACTGGCCGGACTGAAGAAGCAGACGATTGCGGCGTCGAAGATGGGGCTTCGTACGGCCGGCGCGTATATTCGTTCTCGCGTAGCGCTGATCATGAATTCGCCGCTGATCACGGTCGGCGGCGACGCACAGCATGAGGGGCGCCCCACACGATTGGCGACCGTCGAATCGGCGATGAATGCGCTCGGCTCGCTTGCCGCGGTATTGGAATCGGATGATTCCGGGGAATTGGACGATTCGGACAGGGCCGACGTAGCGAAGCAGGCGTTGCTGCCGCGTTTGATTGCCGATTGGAAGGATTACGTCGTCGATTTGCGCAACTCACGTCAGTTGACACGGATGTCCGATTCGGCGGATTCGGCCACACCGACGATTGCGGTAGACGACAGTCTGATGTCGGAGGAACGGCTTGATTCCGCGGACTTGGTCGATCCGTCCGATCTTCCGTTTGGTGTGGACGCGCTGTATGTGCTGCTATTGGAAGGCAATACGGACCGCGTGCTCGACGCAATCGCCTCCGTATTGGGCGCCGACCCGCAATCCAAAGCATTTGCGAGCCTGTGGAAAGTGCTCGACAAGACCATCGAAGCGGAACGTAAGCTCATCTCCCGTGAACCGCAATACGTGCTTGATTGTGCGTGGACTGCCTGCGACAAGGCACGGATCTGGCAGCGCGTATCGTTGGAAAATTCCGCGGCAGGCCGTGCGGCGAACGACCGTTTGGACGCGGCGATGCGCCTGTTCAGCTACGCATCGGGCGACGAATCGGGTGGCGTGTTGGCCGCACATACCATCGGCGCGTTCATCGAACAGGTGCGTGCGCTCACCATCGAAGCCGATTCGTTGGCGCACACCGCACCGATCGACCAGGCCGTGACGCTCACCACGCCGGCGGGTGCGGCCGGAAGGCATTGGAACCTTGTGTTCCTGCCGGCCTTGCAACAGGGCCAATGGCCGAATCTGGCTCCCCGCAACACCTTGTTCGGCGGAGAGAGCCTGGCGGATGTGATGCTGCATGGCGAACTACGCGACGACATCGTCACTTCGGCGGGCCGCCAGGATGCGCAGTTGGCCGCGGTGCTCGCCTCCGAGCAGAAGAGCTTTCTTGTGGCGCTGACCCGCGCCGACGAACGCGCGGTGCTGAGCGCCGTATTGAATGACGACAATGTGCCGTCCGATTTTCTGTACGGCTATCTGCCGGAACGCTTTGACCGCGAACGCGACGCCGATCCGGAACATCGCGATTATGTGTTGGTCGGCGGTACCGGCGAGTTCAATGGGCTCGATGCCGATCCGCGTGGCTTGGTCGCGGCTGCGCGCAGCGTGCTGGCGGGCGAACCGGCCGGCTCGTCCAAGGCGAAGGATGCGGCCGCTGCGTTGGCGCTGCTGGCTTCGCGTGGCATTGCGGCCGCCGATCCAGCATATTGGCCGTTCGCGAAGCAGTCGGAGACTGATGATTCGGAACCCCGGGATTCCCATCGTTCCGATGTGGTGACGTTGTCGCCATCCGCGGTGGACCGCCTGTGGGCCTGCCCGGTGTGCTGGATGCTCGAGAACCGCTTCGCAGGCCCTCGCATGGGTAGCGTGGCCACGAATTTCGGCTCGCTCATCCACAACGTGGCGCAGAAGGCCACCGAAGCGGGACTTGATCTGCCGCAAAACCACACTGCATTGAACGACGAGGAGAACATCGAGAATATCACGCAGTGGATGATGGCCGAATACGAACGGTTGCGTGGCGATCTGAACGCCATACCCGACCCCAAGGAACGTTACGAGGCACTCGGTAAGGACGAGCGGGCCGTCGACGCGCTACGTAACATCGCCACGTATTTCGTCAACTCGAACCGCAGCGGATACCCCGCCAAAAATACCGATAAGTTCGAAGTCGGCAAGCTTACGGAGGCGGAGCCGGAACTGCAGTTCGCCGCACGCTTCGGATTCGATGACGTTCTCGAAGCGTACAACGCAATCGAGGACGTCGATCCGATCGGATGCGGAGAGCTCATATCTCTGATGGGGCTGCTTGTCGGAGGATGGCCGGAAACCGGCATGAGCGAACGGCTTACGATACGTCTGTCGGGACGGATCGACCGGCTGGAACGACGTGTGCTGAGCGGCGGCGGCGAACAGGTGCGCCTGATCGACTACAAGACCGGTAAACAGCTCAGCGGCCAAGACATGTTCAGCGATCTGCAACTTGCATGCTACCAATTGGGGTTGGCGTTTCCGGAAGAAGGACCGCGCGGCGCACAGGCCATTGCACTCATGCCGAATATCGGGCAGAGCGCCCTGTTCCACGTCATGTGTTCCACCGCGCCGGCCCCACGCGGCATCTCGCAGGGCGAGGAGGCATATCACCAGCAGGCGCTGTTCGCCAACGGAAGCCTGAATGCGGGCAAGTATGTGCCCAGGTTCTGCCTCCCCACGTTCGACAAACTGTTCGTCGACGATCTCGACGGTGCTGAACGCCCCGAAGCGGTCAGCGACGAGCATTGGCGGCAGTTCCTGGAACTGCGCTCCACAATGGCGGTGTGGTCGTTGACCATGATCGCTCGCGTCTTCTATGCGGCGGCCGCCAGCCGAGCCATAAGAATCACCGCACGGCCGACATCGAAACACGTGAAGTCATGCAGAAACAAATCAGTCTGCCCGGCCTGTGCCGGCGAACAGAACACCGTTTTCGAAAGGAGAGTGGCATGAGCGGCACGTCGAAATTCACCGACAGTCCTGAACAGGCGGCCGTCGTTCAGGCCCCCTCATACGCCGATGTGGTGGTGGTCGCAGGCGCAGGATCCGGCAAAACCTACACCATGACCAGGCGCATCATCAACCTGATCGAACAGGGCGTTTCGCCGGAAAGGATCCTGGGTCTCACCTTCACGCGCAAGGCCGCCTCCGAACTGCTGTCCCGCGTGTCTGCGGCCGTGGTGAGCAATCAGGGTGGCCGGACTGGATTGGCCGGCGCCGCGTTCCTCAAGCCGGAAATCTCCACATACGACGCATTCTTCCAGACCATCGTGCGCCAATACGGTTTGCTCGTCGGCTTCGACCAGAATACGCAGCCGCTGAGCGAAGCGGGGGCCATGCAGCTGATTTATGCCGTGCTCGACAAGCATATGGACGAAATCATGCGATTCGACGGCGACCTTGCATCGTTCGGTACCATCGCCGGCAGGGTGTTCGCACTGTCCAACGCCATCTCCGGTGCCATGATCGGCGGCGACTGTACCAGCTTCGACGAGGCCGTGGAACGTGTGCGTGCCTGGGATGAAGCATTCGTCGCACAAGTGGCCAAGGCACTTGAGGACGAAGAGATTCCCGCCGATATTAAGGCCCCCAAACCTCTGAAGAGAAAGAAAAAGGAATCCGACGAGGGTTTCGAAGCACGCAAACGCCAGTACCGCGAACAATGCCACGCCCTATGTGTCTACAAGGTCAGCCAGTTATCCGACGTGACGCGTCAACGTGACCTGCTGCTGCACCTCGTAGCCGACTACAATGCCGAGAAACGGGCTCGCAACATGGCGGAATTCAGCGATTTCACCATCGCCGCGTTCCAGCTGGTCACTCGATTCCCGTCAATCGGCGCCACCTATCGCAAACGGTATTCGCATGTGCTGCTCGACGAATACCAAGACACATCCACCACGCAGGCCGCGCTATTGGCATCCCTGTTCCACGTCGATTCGGCACGTCGATCGGCAGTCAACGCCGTCGGCGACCCATTCCAATCGATCTATGCATGGCGAGGCGCCAGCCCGGGCGCATTCCGCATGCTGCAACGCGATTTCGGCATGAGCGAGACCGACAAGCCGTTTGCCTTGAGCGTGACCCGACGCAACTCCCGCATGGTGCTCGAAGCGGCCAATAACCTCACCAAACCGTTACGGTTGCCCGTCCGGCGCCTAAGCAGTTCGTTGATGCGCGAAGTGGACGTACCGGCCTTATCCAACATCGATACCGCGCCCGAAGGTACGCTTGGCGTGCTCGGCTTCGCCACTTTCGGGCAGGAGATTGACGCCGTCGTGCGCTTCGCCAAACATGCGATCGCGCTACACACGCCATCCGACGCAGCACTGGCCGGCGGCGTGAAAGACAATCGCCCGCATGTGGCCGTGCTGTTCCGTTCCAAACAGTCGATGCCGAAATACGAGGATGCATTGAAACAGGCCGGACTGACCACGCTGGTAGTCGGCCAGGCGGCGTTGCTGGAACGTCCGGAAGTACAGGATATCTTCGCCCTGTTGCACGTAATCTGCGATCACACCGACAGCGGATCGCTGATGCGGCTGCTCGCCACCCCGCGATTCGGCGTCGGAGCGGCGGATTTGCAAGCGCTCGCCGCCATCGCGGAGAACGTGAACACGGCACATCGGTATCGTGCGCTTATCGCGGCCGGCATCATTCCCGGCAAGACGGACGAACCGGACGATTCGAGCGCTACCGGCGCAGCGCAGGCCAAGATGCCATCCGAAACCGAAATCCGCGCCATCGTGCGCGAATATCGTGACCAAGTGCCCAACGCCGTCTTTCTGATCGACCTCATGCTGCGCGACGACCTGTCGAAACTCATCGACGGCAAACTCAGCACCGGGGGAGCGGCAGCCGTGCTTCGCGCCGCCGACATGCTGCGCCAGGTGCAGCACGTGTACGGTCATCCGCTGCCGGAAGTGGTGCGTGCGGCCATCGGCGCGCTGAACCTCGACATCGACATGCTGCTCGCCGAACACATGCAACACCCGAATGACACCTCCAATGTGACGCTTGCCAAGTCGCCGCTTGACGCCGTGATGAGCCTCGCCGACACATACATGCAGGAGATCGCGGCCCAAGGCACGCCCAGTCTGCGCGCATTCGTGTCATGGGTGGATTCTTTGCGCGACGCATCCGATGACAATGCCACCGCACCCGATACGCCCGTTGACGTGATGCTTATGACCGTGCATCAGTCGAAAGGCCTCGAATGGGATGCGGTAGCCGTGGTAGGCATGTCCGACGGCACGTTCCCGTCCAGCCAAGGCGATTCGCTGAACGTCACGGTCGACGAGGAACACCTCAATGGACTGAACAACGGCGAATGGACGCCGCCGGAATATGCCGAAACCGCCAAGACCTGGCTGCAGAATCCTGCCGCCGTGCCCGTTCCCGTGCGTGTGGACGCCGGCATCCTGCCTCGATTCCCGCATGATGCACTCGTCGACGGCGACCCGATCGAGGCGCTCGCCAGCCTGGACGATGCGGAGACCATTGACGATGAGGTGTTCGGAACCCTGCGTTCTCTGCAGATCGACGATATGGAAGGCATGGACCCGACCGGCCTGTATCTGACGCAAAGCGAGGAATACGGCCGCCGATTGCACGCCGACGAACGGCGGCTCGCCTATGTGGCGTTGACCCGCGCCCGGCACGAGGTGCTGCTTACCTTCAGCGTGCATAGCGAAGAGAGCCGTGACTCCCGTTTAGTCGAAGGCAAGAAGCAGGGAGTTAGGGGCCCCTCGAACTTCTGGAGCGAAGTACGCGATTCGATGAACGGCATCGTTTCGGTGGCGCGGGAGCCCGGCAATCTTGCCGATTCCGCTGCTGCAGCGGACATGATTGACGGCGTGGAGACGCTCGCCTCAATCGGTGCGCCCCTGCCGGACGGCTACTTCGTGGGCGAGCATGCCCGCGACTATGAGGATGCGGTGGTCGGCGACGCTTGGAATGCGCCGCTTGAGCCGGCTGCCGAGCAGCGGAATCTGCCGTGGCCGTGCGGTCTGAGCGATCGGCTGGCCACAACGTTCGCCGCATCGGCCGATCAGGTCCGTTCGGCCATGCAGGCCCTATCCGGTGCGTATGACGGACATGACGACGACCAATCGGCCGATGACATGACGATGCCTGTCGACGAGTCGCTGCTGTTGCGCGCACGCCTGCTGGTCGGTGACGAACGTCTCATGCCCGACACCGGCGATAGCGCAACTGATTTCGATGCGGCCGTCCGTGTCCGCGGCGAGAGGATTCTCGCAGGCGGCCGCCAGAACGTCACCTCCCTGCAGGCTCGCGCCGGTGTGATGGATGACCGCTCCTCCAGTGAGTACTGGCGTGGTCTGGTCCGTCCGATTCCGCGCGTCGCTTCGCCGTCCGCACAACTCGGCACGCGTTTGCACGCATGGGCGGAACGGTTCGTCATGGCCGATGCCGAATCCGATGCAGGCGTCGGCAATGCCGTCTCCCGTGCGGATCTCATCAACGATCTTGCGCAGGATGAAGCGAAAATCGTACGTATCGAACAATCCGGTGAATCTGGCAATGCGTCGCAGGAACGCAAGCTGCTCGACTGGCGGCATCGTCTTGTGCAATCGGTGTGGGCCAAACGAAACCCCGCATGGGCGGAACGGCAGCTCGTCGTCGACGTACCGCAACTCGGCACCATCGTCAATGGCAAACTCGACGCGGTGTTCTTCGGCGGCATCGATCCGAACGACCAATCGAAGACATACACCATCGTCGACTGGAAAACCGGACACAGGCCGCGCAAACGTAACGAAATCGACGAAAAACTCGCACAGCTCGACATGTATCGCATTCTGCTGTCAGCGATGGAAGGCGTGCCGTTGGATTCTATCGACGCCTGCCTCTACTATCTGAGTGAGCCCAAAGAGGGCGATCGGGAGCTTAAGGCTCTCGACAAAACAGAACAAGAAATCCTTGCCGAGTTGAGCTACGGAATTCCGCAGCAATCCGACAACGACTAATGCCGATGCGCCGAACGTTGAAGCGACGCGCTGTGACGGCCTGCCTGCAGGGTAACGCACTGCAGGCAACGTTGTGGAGGAACGCCGCTACCCTCGTGCAGCATGTGTGGGCGGGCACACGTGCCGGACGCAACGAAAGTTAAGGAGCAATTGCATCATGGCTGCGATCGACGCAACCAACACCACCGGCGCATCGGCCGGAAACAACCCGAATTCGATTATCTATCGTCCGATCGGCTGGAATGACCTGGATGCCGTGGTCGAACTGTTCGACCGCACATGGCCGCAGGACGGCGAACTTGCCGGTACTGAAACGTCCCTGCTGATTTCCCGGTATTTCGTACTGCATTATCTGCAGCCGACCACGTTCGCGAACGCCGCCTTTACCGTCGACGGCACGCTGGCGGGCGTCACCTTCATCCGTGTCGCCGGCGAACAGCCGCAGCTTGACGAAATCGACGTCGCCGACGAGATGGCGGGCATCGAACGCGGCATCATTGCTCACGAAGAGGCCGCGAAACGTCTTGAGAGGCTGAACAACGCGTTTTCATTGGAACTAGCTTTGGAGAGGAACAGTCGCGCCAACGAAACCACGTTAGGCGAGTTGGAGTTGTTCGTCGTCAATCCCGACGTGCGTGGCCAAGGCGTGGGCGGCGGCCTGTGGCGCCGTATGCAGGAGCATTTCGCCGCATGGAACGTGGACGCGTTTTACCTGCACACCGATTCCGACTGCGATGTGAGTTTCTACGATCATAAAGGTCTGGAACGCATCGCTGAACGTAATGCCGAAGTCTCGAGCGTTGACGGAGCGGAGCCGCTGTTCGACGACATGTTCATCTACCGCGGGGAGGTGGCGGGTCTATGAGCAAAGCCATGGAATCCGCGAAATCCGCGAAGTCTCCGTATGCGGTGCTGTTCTCCATTCCCGGGACCAAGGCGTTCTGCGCCTCCGGCGCATTGGCTCGACTGCCGATGTCGATGATGGGATTGGGCATCATTCTGGCGCTTAATCATCTGTACGACAATTGGACCATCGCTGGCGTGATGAGCGCGGCCTACGTATTCGCCACCGCGGCCGTGACGCCGTTCTATGCGCGCCTGTTTGACCGCTTCGGCCAACGCAAAGTTGGCAAATTCGTGCTCGCGGTGCAGGTTGTGGCCATGTTGTCCTTCGCATTCGCCGCTTTGGTGCGCGTACCGATTCCGTTGCTGTTCGTACTGGCCGTCGTGATGGGGCTGACGCAGTTCGCCTTCGGCGCACTCGTGCGTACCCGCTGGGCGTACGTGCTGGAGCGCACCGATAACAGCGAGATGCTCAACACCGCATATGCGCTGGAATCCGCCATCGATGAGATCGTGTTCATCTTCGGCCCGATTCTCGCCGCATTCCTGGCGGCTTCCGTGAATCCGGTCTCGCAACTGTTCGTACCGACTGCCGCCAGCGCAATCGGCGGCACGATGTTCTTCGCATTGCGCGATACGCAGCCGCCGGTCATCCGCATGGTGAATGTGACCGCCGCCGATGCGGACGATGCCGACGTGCGTTTCGCCAATACGACCGATGCTGATGCGGCTGTTGCCGGAACTGCTTCCGACAGGCTGAGCATGAGGCAGCTCAAGACCTCTGACAATCGCAGGAAGCGCAATGTGCTCACCTATGCGGGCGTGATTCCGCTGCTGATGGTGTTCGTGGTGTTCAATATGAGCTTCACCGCATTCGATACGTCCATGACGGCCGTGATGAAGGCCCTGCATCTCGATTCGGTGCTCGGTGTGCAGCTCGCCATGCTGGCGCTCGGCTCCTGCATCGGTGCGCTGTTCTTCGGGTCGCGCGAACTCAAAGGTTCACGTTGGCGCCACATGATCATGTTCCTTGCGTTGATGACCATCGGATTCGTGGTGATTCACGCCTGTCTCGGCAATCTGGTGCTGATGGGATTCGTCGAGGTGCTGACGGGCCTTACGATTTCGCCGGTGTTCGCTTCCGGCAATCTGGTGGTGAAGGAGACCGTGCCTGAAGAGTCGCTGACCGAAGGATTGTCCTGGGTGAGTACCGCCGGTACCGTGGGCGCTTCGTTCGGTTCGATGATCACCGGCATTGTGCTTGACCATGCCACGCCGAACACCAGTCTGATGATGCCGTGGATCTTCGTGCTGTGTTCGATTCCGTTCGCCCTGCTCGGCTGGTTCATCGTCCGCAAACGTGGGTGATCGTAGGCTCTTTGACGGGCGGATTGTCTCTTGGGAACGGACCGGTTTCGGCCCGTTCCCTTTCCATATCTGCGCCGAAATGACTGGTCCTTGCGCCTGTCCGAACCGGATATCGTGGTTCGGGTCGAAGCGTTTCTTTAGATTCATACGTAGAATCCATACTTGGGATTATTTGGAATCCGCAGCAGCTTTGTAACAGTAAGGAGCAAACATGATCAAGGTTTCCGTAGTCGGGGCCAAGGGCCGCATGGGCTCTCACGTGGTCGATGCCGTGAACGGCGCAGCTGACACCGAGCTCGCCCTCGCGCTCGATGCCGGCGACGATCTGAGCGGGATCACTCCGGAGAACACCGATGTGGTGGTTGAATTCACCGTACCGAGCGTATCCCTGAACAACGTGCTTGCACTTGTCAGGCAGGGCGTCGATGTGGTGGTCGGCACCACCGGCTGGACCGACGAGAAACTTGATCAGGTGCGCGCCGCGCTTGCCGAGGCGCCACGCGACAACCAGAGTGTGTTCATCGCACCGAATTTCGCCATTTCCGCAGTGCTGGCCGACTACTTCGCCAAGGTGGCCGCACCGTACTTCGAATCCGCCGAAGTCATCGAACTGCATCATCCGAACAAGGTTGATGCCCCTTCCGGTACCGCCATCCACACGGCTCATGCCATCGCCGATGCCCGTAATGCGGCCGGTCTTGGCGAGGTTCCGGACAATACCGAAACCGATGGTGGTTCTCGCGGTCAGGTCGTCGACGGCATTCACGTGCATGCCGTGCGGCTGCGCGGCCTCAACGCCCATGAGGAGGTGCTTTTCGGCAATGCCGGTGAGCAGTTGACCATCCGTGCAGACAGCTTCGATCGCATCTCCTTCATGCCGGGCGTACTGCTTGCCGTCCGTAAAATCGCCACCGGCGACTATTCCGGCCTTACCGTGGGCCTGGACCACTTCCTCGACCTGTAGTCCATACGGTTCGGCCCATGCACCAACGGAAGTCCAAGCCACAGTCCATCCCCCAAACTACCGACACTGAGCGCTCGTAGGTGTCGGTAGTTTGGGTCCTTCCTCAATCTGCCGACACTGACAGTCCTTCAGCGTCGGCAGATTGTATCTCAACCCAATCTACCGATGCTGAGAGGCAGTCAGCGTCGGTAGATTGCGATTTCTTCCAATCTGCCGACGCTAAGCGGTTTACGACATGGCCGGTTGATGTGGTGACGGTTATCTACAACCATGAATCCTTACTGACACGCGGGTTTTCCGCACCCTTATCCACATTTCCCGAAAACGCCTCGCTCGAAAGCCGATTCCGGTTACAGTCGATTCATGAAGAATCATGCACGAGTTAATCGTCTCATCGAAGAGGCTATGGCGGAGCGACGATGCGCGTTTTCGCCTATTGAATCAGAGAACGCCGCCTTACGCAGGCGGATCGCTGAAGACGGAGGGCTGTTGCGTCCCGCCCGCGGTCTGTATGTTCCCTCCGACTATTGGAACGGCCTTGATCCGTTCGAACGTTCCATGCACATGGCGCGGGCGATGGCAAGGCAACACCCGAAGTGGGTGTTCGTTGGAAACATCGCCGCGACGGCTCATGGTTTCGAACATTCCTGGAAACTGCACGACGGCACCGTTTCCATCGCGAGCGCCTATCACAACGGCTTCTGCAGAATCGCGAAGGTTCGCCGTGTGTATATTCCGGAGCAATGCATGTCAGTGGAGGTGGTTGACGGGCTGCCTGTTCTTGACAAAATACGTACAGTGCTGAATTGCTCGGTGCAATACGATTTTCCATATGGGCTTCCCATTGCGGATTCCGCGCTGAGACAAGGAATCGGACGTCGCGATTTGTCCGCCGGCTGTTCGGCTATGCGCATCGGCTATGCGCAGGCGGCGCGCGTACTGCGATATGCCGATGGTGCGAGCGAGAACGGCGGCGAATCGATGTGCCGTGCAGTGATGATTGATGAGGGTTTTGCCATTCCGCTATTGCAGACGATTTTCGTCGATCCCGAAACAGGGCGTCGATACCGTGCCGATTTTGCATGGCGACTGCCGGACGGTCGGATTGCCGTAGGCGAGTATGACGGTACGCAGAAGTATGTCGATCCGCAGATGACAGGACGTAGGAGCGTCCAAACCGTGGTGCAGATGGAGCGTGAACGTGAGGAAGCGTTGCGTCGCGCCGGAGTCTCGCTGATAGTACGGTTCACCTATGACGATGTGATTGAGCGAGTGCCGCTTGTGAACAAGCTGCTGCGGGCGGGCATTCCCCGATCCTCTTCCTCAATCCACCGACGGTGACGGCTTCTCAGCGTCGGCAGGTTGAGGAACGTTCCAAACTACCGACGCTCACAAACACTCACCGTCGGCAGTTTGAGGATATCGTCGGTAGATTGGGACCCTGCTTAATCTACCGACGGTGACGGGCTCTCAGCGTCGGTGGATTGAGTAGGACGTGAAGGATTACGATTTGACCAATCTGGTGATGGCCGCGCTGACTTCGGTGAGCTTTTCGTCGGAAACGGCGCCGCCTTCCTGCGTGGCCTGCTTGACGCAATGATTGAGATGGTCGTCGAGCAGCAGCAGTGCCACTGATTTCAATGCACTGTTGGCGGCGGAGATCTGGGTGAGGATGTCAATGCAGTACTCGCCGTCCTCCGTCATTTGTTTGATGCCGCGCACCTGACCTTCGATGCGATTGAGGCGGGCGATGATGTTCTTCTGGTCATCCGCATAGCCGTGTTGCGTAACGTTCATTGCCGTACTCCTCTTGACGCTGAAATCTTGACCTCAAAGCTAAAACTCAAGTCTACACTCTTGCAAATATACCCTATAGGGGTATATGGTGGTGGTATTCGTTGAAGCGAAAAGTCAAAAAACAGGAAATCGGTGAGAAACTATGCAAGCTGTAATCGCCATCATTGTGGCATTGCTCGTGAGTGCGGTTGTGCTATGGTTCTTTTTCGCGCCGCGCAAGGCGTATCGTGCGAAAATCGACGGTGATGTTCAGGAGGCCGTAATCGAGGTCAAGGGCGGCTACAGTCCCGCCATCATCGAAGCCGAAGCCGGGATGCCGCTGAAATTGGTGTTCGACCGTAAAGAGGACGGCGAGTGTTCGTCACATGTCGTGTTCTCCGACTTCGGAGTGGATCTGGCGTTGCCGGCCTTCCGTACGACCGCGCTGACATTGCATCCGCAAACCCCGGGGGAGTACCCTTTCGCGTGTGGCATGAACATGCTGCATGGCACGTTGAAGGTGCTGCCTGGCAGGCATCATCGTGCGGAATCCACGCAGGAAGATGCCGCGGGATCTTTCCGTCCGCAGGTCACGTCGGCACCTTCCTCGTCACGTGCCCCGTCATCTTCCGATGCCGTTTCCAATGCCGTGAGGGAATCAGGCTCATGCCGCCTTACACAGTCGCCGCAGTCGCCGCGATCACACGAAATCAGGATGCTGATCGTCCGTCTTGTCGTGGCGGCCATCTGCACGATTCCGGTATTCTGCTCCACCATGCTCATGCTGTACCGCATGCCAGCATGGTTGCAATTGATGTTCATGCTACCGATCGTCGGGTACGCGGCCCTGCCGATTTTCCGCAGCGGATTTGCGGCAATCGCGCATCGTTCGCCGGAAATGAACGCACTCGTCAGTCTCGGCACGGTATTCGCGTTCCTGTATTCCTGCGTGGTCACGTTCGCGCCGCAGATTCTGCCCGAAAACGCACGCGAACCGTATTTCGAAGCGGTCGGCGTGGTAATCACCCTGATGCTTGTAGGCCAGTTGCTTGAAGCGAGAGCCCGTGTCGGCACCGGTGAGGCGATGCGCGCCTTGGCCGGACTGCAGCCGAAAACCGCTCGGGTGATACGCGACGGCAAGGAAGAGCAGATTGACGTTGACGATGTGCAGGTCGGCGATATCATCGCCATTCGTCCCGGCGAAAAGCTACCGGTGGATGGCATCGTCACCGCTGGCACCTCAAGCGTCGACGAATCCATGATTACCGGCGAATCCATGCCGGTCACCAAAAAAATCGGTGACAATGTAACCGGCGCCACCATCAATGAGTCCGGCGCATTGCGGTATCGTGCCACGAAAATCGGTAAGGATACGGTGCTTGCGCAGATTATGGCGTTCGTCAGATCCGCGCAGAGTTCGAAGGCTCCGGTGCAACGCATGGCCGACAGCATCGCAGGCGTTTTCGTGCCGATTGTCGTGCTGATCGCCATCTGGTCGTGCGCGCTGTGGTTCGCGTTCGGCCCGGAACCGCGCGTCACGCATGCATTGGTCGCCGCCGTTTCCGTGCTGCTCGTCGCATGCCCGTGCGCATTGGGATTGGCGACCCCGCTTTCCGTAACGGTTTCCACTGGTCGGGCCGCGCAGATGGGTGTGCTCATCCGTTCCGCCGAAGCGTTGGAAACGACCGGTAAGATCAATGCCGTGGTGCTTGACAAGACCGGCACCATCACTGCGGGCAAGCCATCACTCACTGATGTGTTGCCGCTCGGCAAATGGCGTAACGATCCGGAAGGGCTGCTGTCGCTGACCGCCGCCGCCGAGCATGATTCGGAGCATCCGCTTGCTGCGGCCATCGTCGCGGGAGCGCAAAAACGCGGCATTCCAATCGGTGAAGTCACGGCATTCCATGCGATTGCCGGTCAGGGCGTCACCGCCGACATCACGGTGAGCTCGCGCTGGCTTGCGGCCTCGGCGAAGCGTGATGATTCCGTGGTCCTGCCGAATGCGGACGTGCGCGAAACGCACGCCGTCGCGGTAGGCAATACCGATTTGATCGACCGACTTGAGATCGGTATGCCAAGCGTCGGTGATGAGAATCTTGACGACATCATCGCTGATATGCAACGTCTGTCGAGCCACGGCAAGACGCCGGTATTGACTGCCATCGACGGCGAACTTGCGGGAATCGTGGCCGTTGCCGACACCGTCAAACCGGATTCCGCCGAGGCAATCGCACGACTGAAGTCACATGGCATCGAAGTCGTCATGCTGACCGGCGACAACGAGACCACTGCGCAGGCCGTGGCTGGTCAGGTCGGCGTGACCCGTGTGATTGCCGGCGTGCATCCGGAGAACAAGGCCGACGAGGTGGCCCGACTGCAAGGGCAGGGCTATACGGTCGCGATGGTGGGGGACGGCATCAACGACGCTCCGGCGCTGGCCCGTGCCGACGTGGGCTTCGCCATCGGCACCGGTACCGATGTGGCCATTCAATCCGCCGACGTGACGTTGATGAACGGTTCGCTTATAGGCCTCGTGCATGCCATCGACCTGACGCACGCCACCATGCGCAACATCGCACAGAATCTCGGGTTCGCCCTTGGTTATAACAGCATTGGCATCGCCATGGCCGCGGGCGTACTGTATCCGTTTACAGGCCGGATGCTCAGCCCGATGATCGCGGGCGCGGCCATGGCGTTCTCCTCGCTATGCGTGGTGTCGAATGCCAGCCGCCTACGCTTGTTCGACCCGGGCAAACCCAAGACCTATCAGGTTCGCAAGCCGAATCTGAGCAATAGCAAACACAGTCAGAAAGGAAACATCATGGGACTGTTCAGTGATCATAAGGCCAAGAACGAAGGCTCCTGCGGCGGCCATTCCTGCCACTGCGGCCACGGCAACGCTGGTTCCGGCGATACCGCGACCACCGTGAAGGATCCGGTGTGCGGCATGACCATCGACCCGGCCACCGCCGCCGCGACCCGCGAGCATGAGGGCATCACCTACTATTTCTGCAATCCGAGCTGCGCCGACAAGTTTGATCAGGATACCGCCCGCTACATTGCCTAACGATCCGGATTAACGGCTTGCCCGGTCGAGCAGGCTCACGAAGGATCTATTCCGCGGTTTTCAAAAATCATGTGTTTGGCCGTTCCGAGCTGCGCCATCGCAACGTTCGGAACGGCCAAACACATGAAATCGGCAAGTACAATCCGCATGAGAATATCAACGGACATTGCAAGCATCGCGGCGAACTTGAGCATCACCGATGACATTCCGACAAAAGGAATCCACTCCTGATAGGCTAAGCCGGAAGCGAAGAACGGAGCGGAGAATTCATGAATGCAAAGAATATCATTGCGGAATACGATGTGCCATCCACTGGACTGTGGGCGGCACTGGTCTTCGTGGTGTCGTTGAATCTACGGCCGGCCATCGCCGCAGTCGGTCCGTTGCTTACGCAAATTGGTGCCGACCTTTCCTGGGGCGAAGGCGTGCAGGGCGTCCTGACGGCGATACCGCTGCTTGCCTTTGCCGCGGTCAGTCCGTTGGTTACGTTCATCGAACGCCGTGTCGGTGTGGATATTGCGATTCTGTCGGCCCTGCTGTGCATTGCGGTCGGCAATTTCATTCGCTCGTATTGTGGCAATGTCGGAATCTGGTTGGGAACGGTGATTTTCGCTTCCTCAATCGCCGTGGGCAACGTGCTGGTGCCGGTGATCGTAAAACGCGACTATGCCGGTCATATTGCGATGGCTACGGGTGTTTACTCCGGCTGTATCACCGTAGGTGCCGCCACTGCGGGATTGATTTCCGCTCCACTTGCGCAGGTATGGTGCGATTGGCGTGCCTCACTTGCCGTTTGGAGCGTGCCGCCGCTAGTGGTCGCGGCATTGTGGGCGTTGCGCATACTGCATAATCGCCAGATCATGCAAACCACTGTGCCCAACGTGACGCGAACCAATGCAGCAACCACCTCCCATGAATCGGGATACGATACATTCCGTTGTGTACTGCGACGTCCGATGACATGGTACGTCACTGTGTTCATGGGATTGCAATCATCCACTTTCTACACCATGTCCAATTGGATACCGAGCGTTTCCGCATCCGCTGGCTTCGACGCCTCCACGGCCGGCGTGCACCTGTTCATATTCCAGGGCGTTGGTATTCTTTCCGGTCTGCTGATACCCAAGCTGATGAATGTGCGCGGTAACCAGATTTGTGCGGCGCTCACTTCCAGCATTCCCATGCTGGTGGCGGGTCTCGGCATGCTGGTGTTCCCGCAAGCCATGATTGTCTGGTCGCTCATCGGCGGCTGCGCACAGGGATCAGCGCTGGTCGTGGCGCTCGCGTTGATCGCCATGCGTGGGCAGGGCGGTGCCGAAACCGTGGTGCTTTCGGGCATCGCGCAATCATTCGGTTATCTGATAGCTTCGCTGGGACCACTGGTATTCGGCGTATTGATGCAGCTTACCGGCGGTCGTCAGGTTTCGCTTGGATTGTTCGCGTGCATGGCGTTCCTCCAATGCGTTGTTGCCGTCATCGCCGGAAAGACCCCGAAAACGCGTTGATGAAAATACATTTGATGAAATCCTCCGGAAGGAATGCGCTAATATTCATAAAGCCAATGGAGGTGTTATGAGCGTCAACGTTGCCATCGTCGAGGACGAATCGGAGTATGCCCGCGAACTGCAGGACTATCTGAGGCGATACGGCAGAGAAGTGGGGGAACGGTTCGACATCACCGTATACCCCGACGGAGAAGATATTGTGGATGACTACCGGTCCGGCATGTACGACATCATCCTCATGGATATCGAAATGAAATCGATGGACGGCATGACCGCAGCCGAACACATACGCGATGTCGATGGCGACGTGGTCATCATGTTCATCACCAACATGGCGCAATACGCCATCCGAGGATATCGTGTGGACGCGCTCGACTATGTGCTCAAACCGATTTCGTATTTCTCCTTCACCCAACGTCTCGGCAAGGCGATGGAGCGCATGCGTCGACGTGAGGAAAAATATGTGATAATCACATCGAAAACCGGTACCAGCCGTGTGCCGATTCCCACCATCCAATGGATTGAAAGCAGCGGCCACCGACTGACCTACCACACTGTGGACGGGTCATACGAATCGACCACGCAATCCATGAAAGACGTCGAATCGCAACTTTCGCCCGAAGGGTTCTTCCGATGCAACAAAGGGTATCTGATTAACCTCGCGCATGTTCAAGGTGTTGAAAACAGCTATGCCATAGTCGGTGCGGATCGTGTGACCGTCAGCCGTGCCAAGCAGCGCGAACTGCTCGACGCATTATCCGCGTATTTCGGCGACACCATCAAGTAAGACTTCCGGCAAGATTTTCACAAACGGAGATTCAATGGATACGGTCGGTGCGATTCCAGACATTCCGAAACTGTATACGGCGCTCGCCGAATGGTGTTCGTGCGTCATGTACATTTCCATATGCGTGCGCAGGTGGCCTCGCGTCAAAGACGTCGTTATTTTGCTGTCGGGCCTGGCTGCGCTGATATCCGTGCAGATTGCGATTGGAATCGTGCCGGTCTCGCTATGGCTGCCGGGAATGGCTGTCGCATTGGCGATTATGACACTCATGTTCCGCCTATGCTGTCGCTTCGATATGTCGACCTGCCTGTATTGGCTGATGAGATCCTTCCTTTTGGCAGAATTCGCAGCTTCCTTGGATTGGCAGTTATATTTCTACCTTGCCGAACAGAACGATTGGGAAACGAACAGGACGATGGCCCTTGCCATGCAGATCCTTATGCTAATCGTGGTTTATGGCATGAGCATGGGCATCGCCGCGATTTTGGATTTGCGTCATCTACGGAATCTGGAAGACACCGACATGCGCATCGGATCGTTGAACATCACCATGCGTGAGCTTTCCACAGCGGTGATCATAGCCATCACCACATTCGCGTTGAGCAACTTGAGCTACGTTTCTACGGCAACGCCGTTCACTAGCGCAATAGGAACGGAAGTGTTCAACATCCGTACGCTGGTGGGTTTCGGAGGAGTGGCGTTTCTGTATGCCTACCATATCCAGCTCTGCGAGCAGCATGCCATGCGTGAGCTCAGCTCCATCCGCAACATTCTGCAAGCGCAGTACCTGCAGTATCAGCAATCGAAGGAAAACATCGCCATCATCAACCGCAAATATCATGATCTCAAACATCAGATTGCGGTATTGCGCAACGAAACCGATCCTGGAAAACGCGAAGTGTACCTGGATGACATCGAGCAGGGCATCAAACAATACGAATCGCAATACAAAACCGGTAATGCAGTGCTTGACACCATCCTGACGAGCAAGGCATTGGGCTGTGCAAAGGACGACATTGAACTGACCTGCGTGGCGGACGGCACCCTGCTCGGCTGCGTCAGCGAAATGGATATGTGCACGCTTGTGGGCAACGCGCTCGACAACGCCATCGAATACGAGCGTCTTCTCGATGACGGCGAGCGCCGGCTCATACACGTAACGGTCAGTCGGGTCAACGGTTTCGTGCTGATTCGTGTGGAAAACTACATTAACAATCCGGGTGCGTTCGTTATAAGAAACGGTTTGCCGGTGACTACGAAAGGTAATACCGACTATCACGGTTTCGGGTTGAAGAGCATCCGCTATACGGCCATGTCATACGGTGGAACGCTCACTGTGACGATACGCGATCATTGGTTCGACCTTCGCGTGCTTATCCCGCTAAGGTCACGGAACGGGACGCTACGCAAAACCACATCGAACGAAACCTTCGTTCCATCCTCTTCCGATAATAACCGTTGATACCCTCTTCCGACCGTTCACGCAATAAAAAAACGGTTTGTGCAATTGACGACGCATGAACGCTCGTTTCAGGGAATATGGAATCATCGTCAGTCAAGAAGGCTGACGATGACCATCCAAGATTCTCGAAGAGGAGTGGCAGTGCGGCAGGCTTTCAATCCGTATCTTCCGGCAGGCGAATACGTTCCCGACGCAGAGCCTCATGTGTTCGGTGACCGTGTGTACATCTACGGCTCGCATGACCGGTTCGGAGCGCCGATGTTCTGCATCAACGATTATGTCTGCTGGTCGGCGCCGGTCGATGATCTGACCGATTGGCGTTACGAAGGCGTGATTTTTCGTAAGGAGCAGGATTCGAAGAACAGATTCGGATTGCGCCTGCTGTTTGCCCCCGACGTGGTTCAGGGCGACGACGGCCGCTACTACATGTATTATGCGTTCGACTTCATGGGGATCATGGGCGTGGCCGTTGCCGATTCGCCTACCGGCCCCTTCCAATTCCACGGTCATGTCCACTACGCGGACGGTACTATTTGGGGACGGAAGGAAGGCGATTCCTTCCCATTCGATCCGGGCGCGCTCGTGGACGACGACGGCAGGGTCTTCCTATTCTCCGGCTTCTACACGCCGGTTCCGGCCGTAGTCACGGGATTGCGCAAACTCGGTTTCGAAGGTGGATACGTCCTCGAACTCGAATCGGACATGACAACCATCAAAACCCCGGAAAAACTCCTGTTCCCCAAGGAGGGAGAAGGCTCCTTCCAGGGTCATGAGTTCTTCGAGGCAAGCTCCATCCGCAAATGGGACGGCCACTATTATTTCGTCTACTCATCCCGACTCAACCACGAACTGTGCTATGCGGTATCGGATAAGCCGGACAGCGGGTATGTCTATGGCGGCACGCTCGTATCGATTGGCGATGTCGGACTGAACGGTCATGCGGATGAGAAGAGCGCCAGCAATTACACCGGAAACACGCATGGCGGAATGTTGCGTGTGGGAGACGACTTCTATACCTTCTACCACCGTCAAACCAATCGTAGCTCCTATGCACGTCAGGCATGTGCGGAACATCTCGACGCCAGTCAAGACGAGCGGGGCATCTGGCATTTCAACCAAGCGGAAGTCACCAGTTGCGGCCTGAACGGCGGAGCGCTCGCTGGTAGAGGAACGTATGAGGCGCGCATCGCATGCAATCTGTGGAGCGCCGATGGGGCCGGTCGCTACGACGGTTCCGGAGTGGCCAAAAGGCTTGTTGCACATCCGTATTTCACACAGGATGCGAAAGACACGGATCCCGATGTGACCGGCAGGATTTCCGTCACGCAACATATTGCGAACATGCGCGATGGAGCCACTGCAGGGTTCAAATATTTCGATTTCTGCGGTACGGCGGAGATGAAGCTTTCCCTGCGATTGACGGTGCGTGCCCACTGCAAGGACAAGGCTCCGGGAACTGCGCAGGGCGTGATGGTGGTTTCCAGTGACACGAAGGGCGATGGCGTGCTGGCGCGGGTGCCGATTCGTTTGGCGGGTATCGAGTGGAAAAGCACGGAGACGGTGCCGATGCGTTCCCCGAATGGTGTGGCTCCTCTGTACTTCACCTACAAGGGTGATGGCGTCGTTGATTTTCTTGATTTCGGTATTGGGCACGATACGGAAGGAGATGTTTGCTGATGTCGCAGTCGGAACATAGCGCGGGTTTTGGCGTGAGGATGGTCGAACCGGTCCGTAACGCGTGGCGTTCGTTCGAGACCAGGCATCGCACATTGGCCGAATTCATCATGTTTTTCGTCATATGCAATACGGTGACTGTATTGCAGCTGGTATTGATGCCGTTGCTTAAATGGATGTTCGGGTTCACTCCGCTGGTAGGCACCGATTTTCAGATGCTTCCGGTCGGGCACAATATCGATGGATCCACATATTACGTGTTCGACTACGCTTCCGGTGCAATCTCTGACGGTGGTGGGGGAGGCCTCGCCTATTTCCTTGCGGTGGAGATCACCATGGCCATCGCGCAGGTGATCAATTTCATCACGCAGCGCAGCGTCACGTTCAAGTCCACCGGCAATGTGTGGAAGGCGTCCGCCTGGTATGTGTTCGCCTACGTGATCATCACCATTGGCGCGGCGGCATTGCAGGGACTGTACAAGGCTCCTCTGTACGGCTGGTGCATAGACATTATGGGATCCGATGCGGGCGCGACGGTCGCCGACGTGGCCACCATGCTCATTAACTGCTCGATTTCGTTCTGGGTCTTCTACCCGATCATGGAACTTATCTTCAAGCAGAAATAACAGTGGGATTTATCCAAAGGAGGATGAAATGAAGAAAAACAAACTCAAGATGCGCGGAGGAGTATTCCGCGCCATCGTGATTCCAATCATGACGGTTTTCGTTGTGTTCGCAATCGCATTGACCACTATCACCAACTATTTCACACCATCGCTGGATTCGTTCTTAGGCAAAGGCTCGAAGGCGTACATTACGCCCAGCGGAACGAAGGATTGGAACGCGAGCTATTACGATTTCGCTGCGTCCAATTCCGAAGAGGCACTGAACAACAGCGCGAAGATCGCCGAGCAGGTCGGCAACGAAGGTGAGGTGCTGCTGAAGAACGACGGCACACTGCCGCTGACCAAAGACACTCCGGTCACTCCGATGGGATACGACTATATCAATCCTGTGATGAGCGGCTCCGGTTCCGGAAGCACCAACACCTCCTCGGACTATGCATACACCGCCGAGCGAGGCATCACCGAGGCATTCTCCAACGTGAACACCACGTTCGTTGACGCCATGAAGAAGGTCGAAACCATTACCACGGCTCCGGCTGCCGCATCCGGAGATGGTGGTCAGACCGCGTTTCTAGGCGCGGGGCTGAACCTTGAGGAGTACGATTTCTCCAAGCTTGACTCCGTGGCCGAATCCTGCAAGGATACCGTGGGAATCGTGTTCCTGGGCCGTGCTTCCGGCGAAGGCGGCGACCTGTACACCCTCGAATACGATGACGGAACCCCGCATCAGCTGGCCGTCACCAAAGCCGAACGCGCCATGCTCGACTACGCCAAGGCGAACTGCAAGGGCGTTGTCGTGGTGCTGAACACCACCAACACCATGCAGGTGACGGAACTTCAGGATGACAAAGACATCAACGCCATCATGCAGATCGCCACTCCTGGAGCCATGGGCTTCAAGTCCCTCGGCAAGATCCTCAACGGTTCCGTCAATCCCTCCGCACGCACCGTCGATACCTTCATCTCCAATCTGACCAAGCAGCCGACGTTCGTGAACTTCAACAACGGCACCGGCAACACTGTGTACGAGAACACCGAGTACACCCGTGACATCTGGCTGGCCAAGTTCAAGGGCGGCGCCCAGTTCCAGGCTCCTTTCCGCGAGTATGAGGAAGGTGTCTACATGGGCTACCGCTGGTATGAGACCGCTTCCGACGTCGGATATTTCGACTCCACCAATCTGCCGGAAGGCGAGAGCGACTCGTACTACAATCGTGACAACGGCGTGGTGTATCCGTTCGGCTATGGCCTCTCATACACCACCTACGACCAGCAGATTGTGAAGTACGACGATTCCGGCGACACCATCAAGGTCTCCGTCAAAGTGACCAACACCGGCGACGTGGCGGGCAAGGACGTCGTACAGCTGTACTACGCGGCTCCGTATACCCAGTTCGACGTCGACAACAAGATCGAAAAGCCGACAGCCAACCTCATCGCCTTCGGCAAGACCGCCGAAATCGAGCCGGGCAAGTCCGATACCGTGGAACTGTCCTTCACCAAGGAAGACATGGCCTCCTACTGCTACACCCATGACAACGGCAACGGCACCACCGGATCGTACGTTTTGGAGAACGGCGACTACACCATTTCGCTGCGTTCCAACAGCCATGACGTGATCGAAACCAAAACCACGAACATCGCGGAAACCATCTGGTACAACGGTGAGGAAGGCGATATCCGACAGTCCGAGCAGGACGCGCAGTCCAAGCTCAACGACGACGGCACTTCCACTGGAACCCCAGCCAAGGCCGAAGAAGACGCCGATGCTACTTACGTCGCCGCATCCAACCAGTTCGACAATGCCAACACCTACATGACCGACCCGTCCGTTGGCAATGACGTGACCATCCTTTCGCGCCAGACTTGGAACACCACCCAGCCGAGCACCCCGACCGATGAGACGCGCCAAGCCTCCGACCAGGTCAAGGAATGGTTGGACTACGGCTACACCACCATGAATCTGGGCAACGGCGAATGGGACGAGGAGAACGATCCTGTCCTCGGCAACAACGAGAACAGCAAGGTCTATGTTTCCGAAGAGGATGCTCCGGCATCCAATCAGAAGAACGGCCTGACCCTCTCCAATATGCGTGGCCTGAGCTACTACGATTCCAAGTGGGACGACCTGCTCGACCAGCTCGATTACAACGACGAGCAGATCAACAGCGCCCTGTTCTACAACGGTTACGCATCCGGCAAGCTCGATTCCGTAGGCAAGCCCGCCACCTCCGAGCATGACGGCCCGCAGGGCTTAGCCCTGAACGACAACAACGGCAACAGCTGGGTCAACGCCTGCTCGTTCCCGTCCGAAACCACCATGGCACAGACCTTCAATGTGGAACTTGCCGAGGCGATGGGCGAAGCCGTAGGCGAGGAGAACTACTACATCGATGGCGGCGGCTGGTACGCGCCTGCCGTGAACCTGCACTGGTCCGCATTCTCCGGACGCAACTACGAGTATTACTCCGAGGATCCACTAATTTCCGGCAAGATGGCAGCCAACGTCATCGCCGGTGCCGGCAGCAAGGGCACCTACTGCGCGTTCAAGCACTTCGCCATGGTCGACCAAGAGGAGCAGCGCTGGTGGATTCCGTCGGTGTGGGCCACTGAGCAGACCATTCGCGAAATCTACCTCAAACCGTTCGAAATCGGCGTGAAGGAAGCCATGAAGACCATCAAGTACATCTCCGACGACAACGGCACGGTCTCCACCAAGACCATGCGCGCCGCGGACTGCATGATGACCAGCGGTTGGGCCGGCATCGGAGGCCTGTACTCCGGCTACAGCTACAATCTACTGACCAGCGTGCTGCGAGACGAGTGGGGCTTCCAGGGCTTCGTGATTACCGATTACGATCAGGGCAACGGCGCCAACGACGACATCGCCGTGAACCGCATGGTCCGAGCCGGAGTCGACCAGCATATGATCGACAAGACGCTCAGCCCGGGCAACTACACCTCCACCGACACCGCCACAGGCAAGATGGCTCTGCGCAGGGCTGTAAAGAACACCCTGTACACCATGGCCAATTCCGCCCAGACCAACAACCTGGTTCCGGGAGCCAAGATGTACTATCGTATGTCGCCGTGGCGCATCGGTGTGGTGGCCGTCGACGTCGTAATCGCTCTGGGCGTGGCGCTCGGTGTGATCGCCATGGTCAAGCGCACCAAAAATGAGAAGGAACATCCGGAACATTACAAGGCGAAGAAGTCTAAGTAATTCTGATTCCAAGGAATCAGTCCGGTCAAGCGTCGCATTCCTTCCGGAATGTGACGCTTTTTGCGTACGGCTTCCCTTCGAGTCCGTGGCGCGAAGTACCGTGGAACGTATGACTGACGGTACGATGCATCTTCTCGATCCCGCTCCTTTCGGGCGAATTCTCCCGGCCATGGTGACCCCCATGAAGGCCGATGGCTCCGTTGATTTCGAGGCCGCGCGCAAGCTTGCGACGCAGCTCGTGGCCGACGGTGCCGATGGTCTTGTGGTCAACGGCACCACCGGCGAATCACCGACCACTCACATGGAGGAGAAGGTCGAGCTGGTTCAGGCCGTCAAGGACGTCGTGGACGTGCCGGTCATCTCCGGTGCCGGCTCCAACGACACCGCACACACCGTGCGCATGGTGGAGCAGACGCAGGAGGCGGGCGCCGATGCGGTGCTCGTGGTCGCGCCATACTACTCCCGTCCTTCTCAGGAGGGCGTGTTCCGTCATTACAAGGCGGTCAACGATTCGGCGGACAAGCCGATTATCGTCTACGATGTGCCAGGCCGCACCGGTCTGCACATCCAGCTGGAAACCTACCGTCGACTGGCCGAACTCGACCATGTCAAGGCGGTGAAGGACGCCACCGGCGACATCGCGGGAGCCGTGCGCAAGCGTATGGAAACCGGCCTGACCTGGTATTCCGGCGATGATGGCCTGTTCCTGCCGTTCCTTTCCGTAGGTGCGGTCGGCATCATCTCCGTGATCGCGCACGCGGCGGCCGGCCCGATGCGTGACCTCGCCAACGCCTTCGACCGTGGTGACATCCACGAGGCGCAGCGTCTTGCCGTGCAACTCGCGCCGCTGGTCGAATCCATGAACGGCAACGGCTTCCAGGCCGTCATGGCCAAGGCCTCCCTGAAGGTACGCGGCATTCTTGACGACACCACCATGCGTCTGCCGAATGTCGGTCCGGGTGAGGCTGAAATCAAACGTGCCGAGGCAGGCATGCGCGCCTCCGGTCTGCTGTAAAACGACGATGATTGCGATTACGGCCTGCTACCTCCGCTCCAATCCGCAGTAGATGCGGGCCCCTTCATTCCTCGTTCCCGCATAGGCGGGAACAATTAGTAACAGAAATCCAACTAGGAAATGGCTACAGAAGAAACCAAGAAAAAGACAACGCACAAGCGCGGCAGCAGGGCTGTCAAGCGCACTGATTCCGCGGCGAAGAAGGAGAGCGCAACCACGCGCAAGTCTTCCGGCCGCACTCGTAATGCCAACGGCGCCGGCCGCGGCAAAGGCACTGGCACCCGTTCCGCGGGCAATCGCCGTTCCACCCGTCCGGCACCGCAGGCCACCGCACCTCAGCAGGATTCCGTGCTGATCGCCCCGCCAAAGTACCGCAAGGGCTCCATGCGCATCGTGCCGCTGGGCGGTTTGGGTGAGATCGGCCGCAATATGAACGTGGTCGAATACAATGGCCACCTGCTGCTCATCGACTGCGGTGTGCTGTTTCCGGAAGAGGAGCAGCCGGGCGTGGACCTGATCCTGCCTGACTTCCACTACATCAAGGATCGTCTCGACAAGGTCGAGGCTCTGGTGCTCACCCACGGTCATGAGGACCACATCGGTGGCGTACCGTACCTGCTGAAACTGCGCCCGGACATTCCACTGATCGGTTCCAAGCTCACACTGGCCTTCGCGGAGGCCAAGTGCAAGGAGCACCACATCAATCCGACGCTTGTCGAGGTCAAGGGCCGCGACAAGCTCAAGGTGGGCCCATACAACCTTGAATTCGTGAACGTGACCCACTCCATCCCGGACGCTCTGGCCGTATTCGTGCAGACTCCGGCCGGTTCCCTGATCGACACCGGCGATATCAAACTCGACCAGCTGCCGCTTGACCATCGCATCACCGATCTGGTGGAATTCGGCAAGCTCGGCGAGAAGGGCGTGGACCTTCTGATGATGGACTCCACCAACGCCGAGGTGCCGGGCTTCGTCAAGCCGGAGACCTCCATCGGTCCGGCCCTTGACCAGGCGTTCGCGCAGGCGACCCGCAAGATCATCGTGGCCAGCTTCTCCAGCCACGTGCATCGCGTGCAGCAGGTCGTCGACGCCGCTCACAAGTACGGCCGCAAGGTTGTGTTCGTCGGCCGTTCCATGGTGCGCAACATGTCCATCGCAGCCGATTTGGGCTACTTGCGTCTGCCGGAAGACACCGTCATCGACCTGAAGCAGTCCCATGATGTGCAGGACGACAAGCTCGTCTACATGTGCACCGGCTCCCAAGGCGAGCCGATGGCCGCCTTGGGCCGTATCGCCGACGGCAACCACCGCGATATCACCATCAACGAATTCAACACGGTGATTCTGGCCAGCTCCCTGATCCCGGGCAACGAGCACGAGGTCTACAAGGTCATCAACAAGCTCGTGCAATTGGGCGCGCGTGTGGTCAACCGCGATAATGCGGCCGTGCACGTCTCCGGCCATTGCAACGAGGGCGAGCTGCTGTACATGTACAACATCGTCAGGCCGAAGTGCGCCATGCCGATTCACGGTGAGAACCGTCACTTGGTGGCCAACGGCATGATCGCCGTCAAGACCGGCGTCGATCCGCAGAACGTCGTGTTGGCTGAAGATGGCGACGTCGTCGACCTGTACCATGGCCAGGCCGCGGTCGTCGGTTCCGTGCCGTGCGGCTACGTGTATGTGGATGGCGATTCCGTCGGCGAGCTTACGGATGAGGAGCTTGAGAAGCGTCGTATTCTCGGCACCGAAGGATTCGTGTCCAGCTTCGTGGTCGTCGACACCGAAACCGCCGATGTGATTGCGGGGCCGAAGATCTATCTCAACGCCGTTGCCGAGGATGAAAGCGAATTCGACAAGGTGCGTCACCAGATCGTCGAGCAGTTGCGGGATGCCATGATGACCGGTACCCACGATACGTACAAGCTGCAGCAGCTCATGCGCCGCACGCTTGGCAGTTGGGTGGCCCGTCAGCTGCATCGCAAGCCGATGATCGTGCCGGTCGTGGCCGACATCGCGCAGGACGTCGATGACGCTGCGGGCGTAACTGCGGCCAAGTGACACCAAAGGCGTAACGTCTGCGTAAGCTGAAACCAGCCTGAACGACCATTGGAACGATTAGGGCGGCGTAACCGGAACAACTGGTTACGCCGCCTACGTTGTACAGACAACCAAGCAACAAGGAGTGACATGCCAGGAGCAAACCTCACCCGTATCGAAGCCGAAGAACGCAAGGATACCATTTCGGCACCGATCCATTACACGGTCAGCCTTGATCTGACCCACGGAGCCAAGGATTTCGGATCCGAAACCACCATCACCTTCGACGCAAAGCCGGGATCGAACAGCTTCCTCGACCTCATCGCCAACGAAGTGAGTGAAATCGTGCTGAACGGTGAGACCCTTGATCCGACGACCGCCTTCGCCGACGACCGCATTGAGCTCAAGAATCTTGAAGCGCATAACGAGGTCACCGTCAAGGCTCTGTGCCAGTACTCCAATACCGGCGAAGGTCTGCATCGTAGCGTTGATCCTTCCGATGGCAACATCTATCTTTATTCCCAGTTCGAAGTGCCGGACGCTCGTCGTGTCTACGCCGTGTTCGACCAGCCTGACCTCAAGGCCGTGTTCGACTTCTCCGTGCTTGCAGCCAAGTCCTGGATCGTCACCTCCAATATGCCGGCGGCTTCCGTGACCGATACCGAAATCGTGACGGAGGAAGGTACGCTCGGCGATCATGAGGCCGAAACCACCCGCCGATGGGTGTTCGAGCCGACCCCGACCATGAGTTCCTATCTGACCGCCATCTGCGCCGGCCCGTACGCCGAATGGCATACCGAATACGCCAATGAAGACGGTCGCACCGTGCCGATGGCCATGTACTGCCGCCAGGCCCTTGCCGATGCCTTCGCCAAGGACGTCGACTATCTGTTCGACATCACCAAGAAGGGCTTCGCGTTCTATGCCAAGACCTGGGGCGTGCCATACCCGTACGCCAAGTACGACCAGATCTACGTGCCGGAATACAATGCCGGCGCTATGGAGAACATCGGCATGGTCACCATCCGTGACCAGTATGTGTTCGAATCCAAGGTGACCGACGCCTACGCCGAACGTCGCGTGGTGACCGTGCTGCACGAGCTTGCCCACATGTGGTTCGGCGACTATGTGACCATGAAGTGGTGGAATGACCTGTGGCTCAACGAATCCTTCGCCGAGTTCACCTCCACGCTCGCCACCGCCGAAGCCACCGAATGGAAGGATGCCTGGGCCACGTTCAGCTCCGGTGAGAAAAGCTGGGCGCTGCGTCAAGATCAGCTAAGCACCACGCATCCAATCGTCGCCCCGATCAACGACCTCAACGACACCTATGTGAACTTCGACGGCATCACCTACGCCAAGGGCGCTTCCGTCCTGAAGCAGCTCGTGTTCTATGTAGGCCGCGACAAGTTCTTCCAGGGCATCAACAACTATCTGAACAAGCATGCCTACGCCAATGCAACCCTGGCTGACCTGCTCGCCGAACTGGAGCTCACTTCCGGCCGTGATCTGAAGGCGTGGAGCGCCCAGTGGCTGGAACAATCCGGCATCAACACCATCGCCACCGAAGTGCAGGAGAATGAGGACGGCACCATCAGGCAGCTTGTACTCAGGCAGTCCGCTCCCGCCGAACATCCGGTGCTGCGCGCCCACCGTCTGGCCGTCGGTTTCTACAATGAGGATCCGGCAACCGGCAAGATCGTGCGCACCGATCAGTTCGAGCTCGACGTCGATGGCGAGACCACCGTGGTCGAGGCGGCTGCAGGCAAGACTCGCCCGGCGTTGATTCTCGTGAACGACGACGATCTGACCTACACCAAGCTGCGCTTCGACGACCAATCCCTGAAATTCGCCGCCGAGAACCTGTATCGTTTCGACGATGCGCTGGCCCGTTCCGTGATCTGGCTGGCCTTCTGGGATATGACGCGTGACGGCGAACTGCCGGCCAAGCAGTTCATCGACACCTCGCTGGCCGCGCTCGCCACCGAGCACGAATCCACCACCTTCCGCTATGCGCTGGCCCAGATCAGCACCACCGCATGGCATTACACCGCTCCGGCCGATCGTGCAGCGGTCGTGGAACATGTGGCAGCCGAACTGTTCAAGCTGGCCAATGCGGCCGAAGCCGGTTCCGACGAGCAGTTCCAGCTCATCACCGCCTATCTTGGCTATGGCGAGCCGGCAGATGAGGCTTTCGCGGCCAATGCCAAGGGTTTGCTTGACGGTTCCGTGGTACTCGAGGGCCTTGAGATCGACAATAACTTCCGTTGGACCATCATCAACGCTCTGAGCACCGTGAACGAAATCGGCCAGGCCGAAATCGATGCGGAACTTGCCAAGCGCGAAACCACCGAGAACCGTGAATTCGCCCTTGGTGCCCGAGCGGTGGCCGGTACCGCAGAGGCCAAGGCATGGGCTTGGAACGAAGCGCTGAACAACAATGGGCTGACTAACATGCAGCTCGAGGCCGTGGCGGGCGGTTTCGCCGCCACTCCACGTGCCGACTTGGCCGAGCCGTATGCCGAGAAGTATTTTGAGGTGGCTGACTGGATCTGGCAGAACAAGACCTTCCACATGGCCGAGGCCCTGCTCGAAGGTTTGTATCCGGGGTATGCCGACCCCGCCAAGCTGGTCGAACTCGGTGACGCGTGGCTTGACGCCCATGAGCACGCCGACAATGCGCTCAAGCGCATTGTGCGTGGCAACGTGGAGGCCTCCCATCGTACGTTGAAGGTGCGCGACTTCAACGCCGCCCTCTGACGAGAGCCGAGACAGAAGGTGGATTTCCTTTGGGAATCCACCTTCTTTCGTATGTGCTCCGTAACGTTTCATCACGATCTGCGCTGTGGTGGCGTGAGGTGAGTACGATAGTGCAAGGAAAAAGCAACTTCAGATAGCGAGGACTTGAGACTCATGCCACGTATGTTCGGAACCGACGGCGTTCGAGGATTGGCAAACAGGGACCTGACCGCACAACTGGCGCTCGATTTGGGCGATGCCGCAGTGCGTGTGCTGGGAAATAACGGCAACAGAGGCGAGTTCGAAGGCCGTCGCCGTGCGCTGGTTGGCCGTGATACGCGAGTTTCCGGCGATTTTCTTGCCGCAGCACTGTCTGCGGGCATGTCTGCGGGCGGTTTCGATGTGATTGACGCCGGCATCATTCCGACTCCGGGCGTCGCCTATCTGACTTCCGTGCTGAACGTCGAAATGGGTGCCGTGATCTCCGCTTCACACAATCCGATGCCCGACAACGGCATCAAATTCTTTGCCCGTGGCGGTTTCAAGCTGCCCGACATCAAGGAAGACGAGATCGAAGCCGTGCTTGGTCAGGATTGGGAGCGTCCGACCGGTGCCGCTGTGGGCCGTGTGAGCCATGACACCGCCACCGCAACCAACCTGTACATCGACCATCTGGTTTCCACCATCGCCCCGATCGGTCCTGACAAGTCCCAGCCGAAGCCGCTTAAGGGCCTGAAGATTGTGGCTGACTGCGCCAATGGCGCCACGTCCGTGGTCGCTCCCGAAGCCCTGCGTCGCGCAGGTGCCGATGTGATTGTGATCAATGCCTCACCGGATGGCTATAACATCAACAAGAACGCCGGTTCCACCCATCCGGAGCAGCTGCAGGCCATGGTCAAGGCTTCCGATGCGGCCATGGGTGTGGCCTTCGATGGCGATGCCGACCGTTGCCTGGCCGTGGATGAGGATGGCAACATGGTCAACGGCGATCAGATCATGGGTATTCTGGCCCGCGCCAAGAAGAACGCCGGCAAACTCAATCACGACACCTTGGTGGTAACCGTGATGAGCAATCTGGGACTTAAGCTCGCCCTGCGTTCCATGGGCATCAAGACCGTACAGACCAACGTCGGCGACCGTTACGTGCTTGAAGAGATGCTGCGCGGCGACTATTCGCTTGGTGGCGAGCAGTCCGGCCATGTCATCAATCGCGAATTCGCCACCACCGGCGACGGCACCTTGACCGCACTGACCCTGTGCAATGAGGTGGTGCAGTCCGGCAAGAGTCTCAAGGAGCTCGCCGCAGACTTCCCGCAACTGCCGCAACAGCTGATCAATGTACCGAATGTCGACAAGCTGGCCGCCGATACCAATGCCAAGGTGCAGGCAGCCGTCGAACGCGAAGAGAAGATGCTGGGAGATACCGGTCGCGTGCTGTTGCGTCCGTCCGGCACCGAGCCGCTCGTGCGCGTCATGGCCGAGGCCGAAACCCAGCAGCAGGCCGACGAGGTGTGCGAACGCCTTGCCAAGGTCGTGGCCGACGAGCTCGCATTGTAGCAATCCCCGTTTCACCCTCTGACGATCTCTGACGAAGGAAATGCCATGCTGCGGCATGGCATCATGGCACAGGGGAGATGGAGGGAAGCGTGCCGGGAACAAGAACAACGGAGAAAACATGTTTGGACGTAATGCAAAAGTGAATCTCGAGCTCAACCGCGAGGTCGAGAAACTCATCAAATCCGGCGGCAAGGACAAACTGTTGCCAATCGTGCAGGCCGGCGAACCGGTGCTGCGCCAGCAGACCGCAGCCTATGAGGGGCAGCTGAGCCGCAAGACGCTCGACAAGCTTATCGACACCATGCACGTCACCATGCTTGAAGCCCCGGGCGTCGGATTGGCCGCCACGCAAATTGGCCTAGGCCTGGCCCTGGCCGTGGTGGAGGATCATGTACGTGATGGCGATGACGGCGATCCGCGCGAGGCGGCGGAATTCCCGTTCCACGTGATCATCAATCCCAGCTATGAGCCTATTGGTACGCAAACCCGCAGCTTCTACGAGGGCTGCCTGAGCTTCGACGGGTATCAGGCTGTGCGCAAGCGCTGGCTTGACATCACCGCACGGTGGCAGGATGAGGATGGCAACAGGCATGAGGAGCATCTGCATGGTTGGCCGGCACGCATCTTCCAGCATGAGACCGATCATCTCAGCGGCGAGCTGTACATCGACAAGGCGGAGATTCGGAGCCTGACCACCAATGAGAATCTTGAGGATTTCTGGTGTGAGGATCCGGTGCCGACCGAAGCCGCCGCCGAACTCGGCTTCGATCTTTAAACGGTATGCGAACAGGCGGTTGCGCCTCTAACGGGAGCAGCCGCCTGTCATGGTTCAGTTTCTTCCTCTTGGAAGAAGAAGGTGGTACGGGGACTATCCTTCCGGATTCACCAGCATTCCCTTCGAGTCCGCGTTCTTCTCCGCGTCCGAACGCATATCCCAATTCGACTTGCGCATCGCATACAGAATCAGCGGTGGCATGCCAAGCACCACCACAACCACGGCCACCAGAATCGCGTAGGCCGTGGTGCTCAGACCGGTAAATCCGGCCGGACGCACGAACGTCAGCACGAAGGCCGCGGCGGAGGCGATGAAGCCGACGCCCGCAATCAGACGAATAGCCGGCACACGGTACGTGCGCCTGACTTCAGGATGGATCTTGCGCAGCCGAATCGCGGAGGCGAACATCAGCATGTACATCACCAGATACAGTGCGGTGGCCATATCGACCAGTGTCGCGAAGGCGGTATTGCCATTCGGAATCAGCACGAACAGCAACGCCAGCACGGTCACGATCACACCCTGCGGAATCAGAATGCCTTCCTGAACACCGTGGGCGTTGCGCTTCTGCAGCATCGGCGGCATCAAACCGGTGCGGGCGGCGGCCAGAAGGCCGCGAGAGGGTCCTGCGATCCATGTCACGACGGAAGCGAACGCGCCGAATGCGATCAGCAGCGAAATGATCGGGGTGCCCCAGCTCATGCCGAAGTGGTCGAAGAACTCCTTGAACGCCAGATTGATGCCATCGATCAGACCGAGCTCACGATGCGGCACGGCGAAAGCGATGGCCAGAGTCGGCAGAATGAACACGAGCAGAATCAACGCGGTGGCCAGTGCGATGGCGCGCGGGAACTGATGGCCCGGATTCTTCATGTCATTGGCATGCACGGCGTTGACTTCCATGCCCGCATAAGCCAGCACGTTGGAGACGATGAGCACGATCGATGCGATGCCGGTCCACGGCGGCAGCAAAGCGGAGGCGTGCATGGAAGTGTGCATCGGCTCGCCGATGCCCAGCCAGATCGCGCCGAACACGATCAGCAGCAGTGCGGGGAACAGGGTACCGATCAGTCCGGAGATCGAGCCGACCTTGGCGAAGAGATTGCCGCCACGCAAAGCCACCATCGTGCTGATCCAATACAGCACGATGATCACTGCGGCAATGTACACGCCGTTATTGCCCAGATTGCCGGCACCGAACACATACGAAAGGCTCACCGCGATGAAGGCGATCTGAATTGGATACCACACCACGTTCTGAATCCACTGCAGCCAGATGGCAAGAAAGCCGAAACGGTTACCGAACGCCTCGCGCACCCACACATACACACCGCCTTTCCAGCCGGTAGCCAGTTCGGCGGCGACCAGTGCGGCCGGCACCAGGAAGAACACGGCCGGAATCAGATACAGCAGTATGGATGCCAGACCATAATCGGCCATGGCCGGCAAAGAACGTAGAGAGGCCACTGCCACCACGGTCAGCATGGCCAGCTGACCGACCGACATCAGGGCTTTGCTACTCGCCCCGGCATGTGCATGTGTGCCCGTATGTGCATGATTGTCTGCACCGGCAGGCGATTTGGACGGTTTCTCGACCGGCCTCACGGCCGTGCCCGCTCCGGAACGCGCGAATCCTGAATGTGCCGCCGCACTCGCATTGTGCGCTATCACGGCAAGCGGTTTCTTTGCATGAACTGTCATTGCAGCCAGCTTTCATAAACATAATCGTTGTAGGAACAAACATGGTTTCCTCTCCACCCTTCGCCAGCCGAAGGCATTCGCCAAGGTGGGCGAAGCCTCACCTCCCACGGATGAGGCTTCGCGGTGTCGCATGCGGGCGCGACGGAGGATGGCGATTGGTAGAGACTCAGTGGTGGAAGCCGGAGACCCGTGCCTCGCTCGGCATCGGCGCCTTCAAGCCATCCAGATACTTCACACAGGCCTTCAGATCCTTCAGGAACGATTCGGCCATATCATGGCTGAATCCGTTGCGCACCACGATGCGCTGCACGGTCACCTGCGTCAGATCCACCGGCATCGGATAGGCCGGCACCAGCCAGCCCTTCATGCGCAGACGATCCTGCAGATCGTACAGGTTCCACTTGCGATCCGGCTTGTCCTTGAGCATCCAAGCGAACACCGGAATATCGGAACCGTCGTTCCATAGAGTGAAGTCGTCCATCTTGGCGATTTCGCCCGACAGGTACTTCGCCACATCGTGCGCGGCCTGCTGCACGCGGCGGTAGCCTTCGAATCCCAAACGCAGGAACATGTAGTACTGCAACAGCACCTGAGCGCCGGGGCGGGAGAAGTTCAGCGCGAAGGTCGGCATTTCGCCGCCCAGATAGCTCACCTTGAAGATCAGGCTTTCCGGCAGGTCGGCGGTCTCACGCCATACCACCCAGCCCAGGCCCGGGTAGACCAGACCGTACTTGTGTCCGGAGGTACTGATGGAGTACACGCGCTTGACGCGGAAGTCCCACTGAAGGTCAGGCTGGATGAACGGTGCGATCATACCGCCCGAAGCGGCATCCACGTGGATGCGCACATCGAGTCCGGTGCGTTCCTCGATGCGGTCCAACGCGTCGGAGATCTTCTTGACCGGCTCGTACATGCCCGTGTAGGTCACGCCCATGATGGCCACCACGCCGATGGTGTTCTCGTCGACGTACTTGTCGAGGTCGTAGCCGTCAAGCACCTTGTGCTCTTCGGAGATCGGCACGTAACGCGGTTCCACGTCGAAGTAGTTGCAGAACTTCTCCCAGCACACCTGCACGGCGCTGCTCATCACCAGATTCGGTCGATCGGCCGGCAGGCCGGCCTTTTCTCGCGCTTCCTTCCAGCGGCGCTTCAAGGCCAGGCCGCCCAGCATGCATGCCTCGGAGGAGCCGATGGTGGAGGTTCCGATGGTATTCATCGGGTCCGGCGCATGCCAGAGGTCGGCGAGCATATGCCAGCAGCGGGATTCGACTTCGGCGGTCTTCGGGTACTCGTCCTTGTCGATCATGTTCTTGTCGGCCGCCTCCATGTACAGGCGGTTCGCATAATCGTCCATCCAGGTGCTTACGAAGGTCGCGAGGTTCAGGCGTGCGTTGCCGTCAAGCATGGCGTCGTCATGCACCACCTGATAGGCGGTCTCCGGTAGGCTTCCTTCCTGCGGAATCTTGAACTTAGAGAAGGCCTTGGCTTCCTTCGGACGGGCGAACAGTGGGTTGACTTCCACGCTGTCGGAATCGGCGCCACCAGAATAACCATAACCTGCCGCGATGGTATTGATGTTGGAATGCATTATCGACATTGCGACTTCCTTTCATCATCTGGAACGTTCCTCGCGTTCCGATAATGTAAAAATAAACTGTCAGGCCCTCTGTTTCCTGTGGTTTTTGCCATTATTCGCTATAGGGAAATCAAAATTTATGCTCTGGATGCCGAGCCCATCCGCCGAATTCGGGGGTGATAGGTGCGGGGGATCCATTCGTGCTTGGCATCTTGGTCGTATTGTGGCGGGTGGAAAAAATCGTCTGCCATTCGGCTACGATTCGAGATATGAACGAAGCAGTGCAGACGGACGGTTCCTGGCTGTCCGAAGCCAAGAAAGACATCGATCAGTGGGCGGCGATGATGCCGAAGAACGCCGACAATCAGTTGATTGACTGGCAGTGGGTCGCTTCACTTGATATGGAGCGCGGTATCGGTGTGGCCACGACGCAGCATATTGATGCGATTGCGGCGTTGCGGTACTGGCGTTCCTCCGAGACGGGATCCTCCGCGACGACTGCCGTGACCGGACGGCCCGCTCCATCGCTGTCCGCGCGCCAACTGCATGATCTGCTGAAACTCGATCTTGCGATTCGTGACCGGCTTGAATCGATCCTCGCGCAATGCAATACGACGTTCATGACGGATTTCGATCGTTTGATCGCCTCCTATCGTTTGCCGCGCGCGCTCGCGTATGCGAATCGTCGCCTATGTGACGAGATTGCCATCCTGCGTGAGATCGGTGCGCAGATGCGTTTGTGGACCATTACGCAAGAACGCCGTGAACGAGTCACCGTACCGGTCCTGCACCCGTATGCACGACCTGCGGATGCCGCGGATGCCGTATCCGTCGCCGATACCGCGAACGGTGATCGATTGGCATCTGACGAAACTTCGGCATCCGTCATCCGGTTGGACGATATCCAGGATCGGACCGCCGAAATCGTCAACGGCCGTGCGTCTCGCCGCAAGGCTGCACGTGAGCAGGAACGTTCCGGCCGCTATGCCATGTCGCGTGCGAACCTGAGCGGCGTGACCAGTCCCGGCGGTTCCACATTGTTCGATGACGATTCGGTGTTCGCCGCCGGTCAGGCAAGCCGGTCGGAGGAGGGCCGTCGTCTTGCCGATTATCGCAAGCCTGACTGGCGTGACGCCTACCTTCCCGGTTGTGATGTCGACAACGTGATGGGTGTCGACATCGAAACCACGGGCACCGATCCGGCCCGTACATACATCATCGACATCGGGTTCGAATTCATGAACATGATGTCGCCACGTCCCTCGGATGCCCCGGCCGAATACCGGTATGAGCAAAGTTCCTATGTGACCGGGGACGCCTATGGCCAGGCCCGCCTTTCCTTCGGCGTCACACCCGAGAACGCCGCTGTCGGCAACGACCTGATCCTCAGCCTTACAGGCATCGACGTTCGTGACCTTGCCGGAGGGCCCCGTTTGTTCGACGAGTGGCCGGCGGCTCAGGTCGGATTGCTCCAGCGTTTGGAACAGCAACCGTATGTGGCTCACAACGCCCGTTTCGAGCATGGGTTCTTCATGCTGAATATCGCCGGATATGCGGAAAGCTATCGTGCCGGCAACATTACGATCATCGATACGTTGCCGATGAGCCGCCGTTGGGATGACGGCTCGATTCCCGACGATGAGCATCCGTATGGCGACAATACGTTGGAATCTTACGCTAAACGTCAGGGCGCCTTGGATTCCTCGAAGTCGGAACGTCACCTTGGTCTGGAAGACGCCCATATCATGCTGGTTGCGATGAAGCGTCATCTCGCGATGCTCCGCGCCGAAGGGCGTGGTCCTTGGGGAGCGGACGGCAGATCAGGCCTCGGCGGCAAGCATTGCGGACGTCGCTGGTAGAGCGGGCGCCCACCTGCGTGACTTTCCTCGTAGGCAGCGCCCAACCGCAGTGACGACACGCCGATGAACATTCGATTTCGTGTAATGCGATTGCTGTTTCATAGGACTACGACGATGATATCGGCCATGTAAGGTGGTTTTCGACACGCCGGGGGAGGCGTGTGTTTGCAACGGTTCCGGGTCCTTCCGTGCCTGCGGGGTTGCGCGGGAGCGGGTTCCCGTGTATGTTTATCTCTTGCTGCCCGGCACGGCGGCCCGGCTCCCATGGTTCGGGGCGGTCTGCCGGCGCGGTGGTGGTTTGAGAACTCAAGAGCGTATCTGTACTACTTCTTTATAGTCAATGATTGCCAGTCCATCGTCGGCTCGCCGTGTTGCGGCGAGTGGCCGGGAGGCCTTGAAGGACGGTGGGGTTTTCGTGCGATGCGCCTTTCCTTATAAGGCGATCGTCAATTTTCTTGTGAGAGTCGTTTTCGGTTCTCTTCATGGTTTTTTTTATGGAGGGTTCGATTCTGGCTCAGGATGAACGCTGGCGGCGTGCTTAACACATGCAAGTCGAACGGGATCCCGGGGGTTCGCTTCCGGGTGAGAGTGGCGAACGGGTGAGTAATGCGTGACCGACCTGCCCCATACACCGGAATAGCTCCTGGAAACGGGTGGTAATGCCGGATGCTCCGGTTGGATGCATGTCCTTCCGGGAAAGATCCGTCGGTATGGGATGGGGTCGCGTCCTATCAGCTTGATGGCGGGGTAACGGCCCACCATGGCTTCGACGGGTAGCCGGCCTGAGAGGGCGACCGGCCACATTGGGACTGAGATACGGCCCAGACTCCTACGGGAGGCAGCAGTGGGGAATATTGCACAATGGGCGCAAGCCTGATGCAGCGACGCCGCGTGCGGGATGGAGGCCTTCGGGTTGTAAACCGCTTTTGATCGGGAGCAAGCCCTTCGGGGTGAGTGTACCTTTCGAATAAGCACCGGCTAACTACGTGCCAGCAGCCGCGGTAATACGTAGGGTGCAAGCGTTATCCGGAATTATTGGGCGTAAAGGGCTCGTAGGCGGTTCGTCGCGTCCGGTGTGAAAGCCCATCGCTTAACGGTGGGTCTGCGCCGGGTACGGGCGGGCTGGAGTGCGGTAGGGGAGACTGGAATTCCCGGTGTAACGGTGGAATGTGTAGATATCGGGAAGAACACCAATGGCGAAGGCAGGTCTCTGGGCCGTCACTGACGCTGAGGAGCGAAAGCGTGGGGAGCGAACAGGATTAGATACCCTGGTAG